>ENA-UONX01000049-UONX01000049.1-human-gut-metagenome-genome-assembly--contig:-P74old-NODE-49-length-183066-cov-20.830589_pt1 | contig 183066 bp, 183 predicted proteins | sample MGYA00242466_ERZ724013 | MGnify/ENA metagenome assembly ERZ724013 | reverse complement strand
ATTTCCAGCACAATCCCTCATAGCCCAAGGGTGTCCCACAGCCGGGGCAGGTGTACTTCAGGCTCATATTCTTTGACTCCTTTCCAAAGATAGAAAAACGCCCTGCGACACGCTGTCACTTGGACAGGCTGACGCAGGGCGTGAAAAGGCCGCAAGAGAGGAGCCACATCTATTTGCCGATGTGGTTTCTTCAACAGCTAAAATAATTCGTTCATATCTAAAAGCGACAAATGGCGCTATTCCATTCTGTGTGATCATACGACTACTCCACAATATTAACAGCCCATAAGATATAAGGGCATAAATTCAAATTTTATTATACCATAATCAGTTTCAAGTTTGATTCTTTTTTATGGAAATTGAGAAGATGTTTACATTTTGTTCACGGAATGTTTTTTATTTTTTTGTCTTGATTCCAATTCGCTAATACACACTCTGCGTATTAGCGTTTCTGTATTGATACCTCGCTAATACTTATACTAATTTGTATCGACACAGAAAGGGGCGGTGAAAGTTGAATGATTGATAAGCGTATTGGAGAACGAATCAAGCAATGCCGCGAGCAATTAGGTTTGACACAAGAACAGTTTGCCGAGCGTCTTGGTTTGACAACAAACTATATTTCCACCGTTGAGAGAGGCGCCTCTTTTCCGCGCTGCGAAAAATTGATTGCCATCATCAACGGACTTGAAACATCTGCGGATGCGATTTTCTGCGATGTTATAACGCATACCAGTGAGTACCGCTCTGGCATTCTCTCCGAGGAGCTGAAAGAGCTTCCGGCTGAAGAGCAGCAACGGATACTGGAAATCGTAGAATTAATGATTAAACAAGCAAAAAAGAAGATGGATTGACTCATTTCGAGGGCTGCAAGGGTTTCTTGCGGCCCTTCGTTTTATTTCGACACATTTTGCGTAGTGTATGCTATACTATGTATTAGCGATATAGCTTAATACGCTAATACATAGGAGGAGCATCAGCATGAAAATCACAAATCTATTTCGTATGTCTTCTGATAAAGGCCGAACCTGTGCTTTCACAGGCCACAGACCTCAGAACTTACCATTCCGTTTTAATGAGAATGATGATCGGTGCATTGCGTTAAAGCAAAAACTCCGCGATTGTATCGTGCAGTTGATTGAGCAAGAAGGTGTCCGGCACTTCATTTCGGGAATGGCTATTGGCGTGGACATGTACGCCGCTGAAATCGTTCGTGAACTGAAAGCAGAGTATCCTTTCATCACGCTGGAAGCTGCTATTCCTTGTGAAACACAGGCTGCAAAATGGTCCGAACCTTTGAGAGACCGATACTATAAAATCGCAGAGCTGTGTGATCATGAAACCATGCTCCAGAAACAATATACATCAGACTGCATGCAGAAAAGGAACCAATACATGGTAAATCATGCCGATATACTGCTTGCCGTTTGGGATGGATCATCGAGCGGAACCGGCTCCACTGTAAGATACGCCCGTACAAAAAATAAAGCAGTCTGGATTATTGATCCATGTTCCCTTGAGCTTACCCGTGCAGGTTGATTGTATATCGAGGTCAAAATGCAATCGCTATTATTGGATATTATAAGATAAATTTCACCAACAATCAATACCCTTAGAGTTTCCGTCAACGCTAATGGAATGTGTATTCTTTCTCGGACTCAATCTATACTATTAGTGGTACTATATACACTCGCAGGAGGTATCACGATGGAACTTGAGTCCATAGGAAGAAATATACGCAAGTTCCGTTTGATGAGGAATCTGCGACAAGAAGACCTGGCAGAGATGGCTGGGTTGAGTATCAACTATGTCGGTGCGCTGGAGCGGGGAGAAAAAATACCATCACTCGAAACCTTCATTGTACTCTTGAACGCTTTGGAGGTATCATCCGATATGGTGCTGAGTAGTCTATTGGTGGAGAAGCATCAGGCTGATGCTTCTTGTTTGATGGACCGAATGCAGAATCTTCCAGCTTACGATATAGAACGCATTCTTGCGGTAGTTGATGTGCTTATACAGTATTCAAGTATGGATCAAGAGTAAGTTATTGTTTCTTTTCTGAATTAGTGCTTCTTAGAGTGGGCACTTCTGGTTGGCTCATCATGACCCTATCCTTGGTTCACCTAAAAAGCAGACTCTCCCCCTGGCGGGAAGAGTCTGCTTTTTTGCGTTTGATTTTTCAGTGACACACTTAGGTAATCTGGTACAGGTTAGAAGTGTAGCTGCCATTTTCTCGCCAACGAGGATCTTTTCGAAGCAGTCCAGCTCTAACGAGATCATCCAACGCTCGCTTAACAGTAGAACGGGAAAGCCCAAGTTCCAATGCAATGGTCTTAATGGCCGGCCAGCAGCGGCCTTCACTGTCTGCCCGGTCCTTGAGATACATATAGACGCTCTTGGCCCGATGGCTCAGATCCGAAGCATAGATACTGCGAAATCCATTCATGTTCCTATTTCACCTCCGTCAGGGGCGCAATATTGTTTTACGGGAATTTTTCTCAGCCTGCATACCATGATTCATACCGCCGACGGCCGCAGGCACATCCTGCGGCGGCTCCTCCTCAGCCACAGTTCCATAGTGGCGGCGGATGATGGATTCTTCCAACTCCTGCTTATCTGCATAAGCCACAGCCCGCTGTGCCTTCTCCGGCACCTCATAGGGCTCTCCAAACCGGATGCCCCAGTCGAGAAACAATCGCAGTTTGACCTTCATGGGATGAACACCGGTCTTGGCTACAATAAAGCTACCCTTGGGCATGGACTTAAGCTCATCTGGCGTCATGAGGGGGCGCTCTATCATCTGGAGGGACTGGCTGGGGTCATTCTTGCCGCGAGAGATACTTCCGCTCATCACTGTGCGGCTGCCAAGTGCTTTGGACAGCTCCACAGCTGTCTGGCTGGCCGGAGCGAAACCGCCGTAAAGGTTGACCTGGCAGTTATCCACAATCACTTCAGCGCCTTCCGCACCGTAGTTTTTCTTAAGCTGACCTGTGATACTCTGTACAATGGGTACCAGCATGAGTCCTCTGGAACGAGAGGCGGAGAACATCAGCTCCAACGACTGGATGGGAGGGCAGGTGCCCAGCTCATCTGCAAAGAAGACCACTCGATTCTTGAGTCGCCCACCGTTCTCGTCGGCCACGGTGAGGATCTCACGGTACAGATTCTGGAGAATCAGGGATACCATGAAATACTTGGTCTGATCCTCCTCGGGCAGTACGATAAAGATGGCAGATTTCTCATTACAGAACTTCTCAGCATCAATGGCGGTATCAAAGCAGAGAATCTGCTCCATCTCTGAATCGAGGAAGGCATTGAGCCTGGACAGCACTGTGGAGATTACAGAGGCCATGGCCTGTTCCGCAGTATTGAGAGCGGAACCTGCAAACCAGCGTGCCTTGTGGTTGGGCGGGAGTTTCTCCAGTAGAATCTGGAATTGGTTTTTCCCCTTTACCTTGGACGGGGCTAAAAGCTCCTGCACCAGCTTGAATACAGAAACGATGTGCCGTTTCTCAACCGGATTTCCATTCTCATCTTCAGTGGGCAGATACTCTGCCACCAGCAGAAACATGGCTGTCAACAGCCCCTCGGCACTGTCGTAGAAAAAGGCGTTTTGTCCATACTGGGCGCTGTCGCCGCCGCTGGTGTTGATCAGTGTCTTGGCCAGGATCTTGGAATACTTCTCCGCTTTTGCCTTTGCAGCCAGGTCGTTGGGATTGGCTTTGTAGATGTCCATATACTTGTTGATGAGATGGAGCAGGTTGTTACCATCTGACCGAGTGGGATTTCGGAGGTCCAACACAGCAATCTGATAACCATAGAAATCTTTTGCAATGCCTGCATAGTTGCGGTACAGATCTCCCTTGGTATCAGTGCAGAGAAAGGACATCCCAGACGCAAGGGCATATTCAATGTTGGGGTATAAAAAGAACGCTGTCTTACCAGCGCCGCTGGCAGCGGTGACCATGGCATGGATGTCATCAGTGTCCACCAGAGCAGTGACATGATTCTTGGGGCCTTCACATCCGAGGATGAGGCCCTGTTTTTCCGGCAGGTGCTCTCCTTTGCGCCATAGCTCCGGTTCAAAGGGAATGTGGGCGTAAGTCTGGCGAATCTCCTGCTTGGTAGCCCATCGTGCTGTCCCGTGCTGGCCATCGCCTACTGTTTTGGATTTGATTCCGTCCAGCGTATAATAGTGTGAGATAAATGCAAGTCCACCGATTACAAGAAACATGACGGCAGATACCGCAATCAGTGTGATTACTTGAGATGGCATGATTTCCTCCTTTGGTATCAGGAAGACTTAATACCAGAAGGGGGATGTTCAGGACATCATTTGTCTGCTATAATGAGAACATATCGAGGTGATTGATTTGATTTGCGCGTGTGACAACTGCCACTATCTGTTTGACGCACCGGAACTGCCGGAGCAGTGTCCGGACTGCGGGAAGTGGGAGACCCGCTTGGCTACTAAAGACGAACAATCGGAATTTTTCAACCGTACCACAAGCGGCAGCGATAAAGAGGAGGAATGGATTTAATCCAGTCCTCCTCTTTGCTGTTTTAGTACGATGCCATGGCTTGTGCGGCTTCCAGCAGAGCTTTTTCCTCTTTTTGCTGTCGACGAAGTTCATCTGCACAATATTTGATCGGCACTTTTGCACAGGAGATTGCAAGTTCCAGCCATGCACTGGCAGTGGCTTTCTTCTCCACTTCAGTACGAATGCCTTCCACAGCATCTTTGGCCAGCACGCTCTGGAACTCCATGCCAATCTCAGTAGCGCGGGTTTTAAGCGACCCGCGATTCTGATGCGGGTGGATATGGCTTTGCAGGAATCGGGCGCCTTGTTCCTCTGTCAGTACGGTTCCCATCTGTCGGCACTCCCGCAGTACAACAGAGAGCGCCAATGCTGACATGGTTTCCATGTGATCCATCGCTTGCTCGAAACGGCCCCAATGAAGGTCGTTCTGGTATTGCTGAAGCAAGCGCGGGATCTGGTAGGACGCCTGCTCCGGGCGAACTGCTTTACATTTGGCCCCAATCCGCTCACATATCGTTCCTGCAACAATGAGCTGAGGGTGTTCCTCTGGCGGTTGCGGTTCCAGCCCATGCTGTTCTTTCAGATCTTCGTCCCAATCTTTGTTGGTCGAACGCAGCGGAGCGGACTGTGTATAGCCATGCTTACACAGAATGTCTGTGAGCCGTCCCGCTGCCTCGATCCCAGCCGCATCATGATCCAGGCAGAGAATAATCTTTTGCAGCTTTGGATTCTGTTCCAGCATCCAGAGCATGGCGTGTTCCGCTGTACCACAGAGCGCCACATAGCTGTGTTGCTGCCAGTCCTCTGGGTACAAAGTAAGAAAAGCCAACAGATCAATAGGTGCTTCGAACACATAGAGCCGGTCACTGGTCCCAGTCCAGTGAAAGCTGTGTCTGGGATCGCATCCTTCTACATTGCCACGGTAGCTCTTGCCCTGCGTATAGATGCCTCGTTTGTGGGCGTGGCGGGCAACGCCATGTTCATCGATTCCGACGAATACGGCATTATGATACTCCTTGGTCTTATCCTTGGACAATTCCCGGCTTTCATAGATCAGCCCTTTCTGGGCGAAGGCGTTGAGGATCTCACGACTGATATGCCTCTGCTGGAGCAGATAGGCATACACCCGTCGCATTGTCTGGTTGGCGGGAGGCAAGGCAAATTCCTTCGGCTCCTCCCGTTCCTTTTTCTGCGCTGGTTGATATACCTCGCCTTTTTCACCACCAAGCAGGCGTGTCACCGCCTCGGGGTAGCTCAGTCCATAGAAGGTCTGTACAAAAGAGATAGGGCCTCCACCTTCCTCGGCCTCATGGTCGTACCACTCATTGCCGCGAACGGTAATGCTGTGATCGGATGCAAGGCGCTTGTCACGGCCGGATGGGATGAGTTTCTCACCTTGTCGCCGTAGAAATTCCACCAGGTCAACAGAGTTTGCCCGAAGCTTTTGCTCATCGGTGAAGTGGATGTAGGGCATACTGCACCTCCTACCGGTTTCTCCCTCGCAGTTTTCGATGGAATAGGACGGGCCTACGGCGGATCGGTTTTTGTTCTTTCAATTTCTGACCATTCTCTTTCTGAGTCCGCCCAGCATGGAGCAGAAATTCATTAGTGCGTTTCAAAAAATAACCTCCTTTATTGCAGACCTATCTTTGGCTCATGGTCATCTGCCTTGTGACCCTGAGCAATTTTCTTCGCTTTGATTTTTCGTAAAAGTTTTCGGTCGACAGCAACCATAATGCCACCAGAGGGCAGCTGATTCTGTTCTCGGAAAATATTGGCCAGTGAATGGAACAATGTGATAACCGCTGCAGCCGGTGATTGTCCCATAGGATCATCCATGTGCTTCAGATAATATTGAGCGTATTCATTACCCTGGTTCGCTGCCATCTGAAACCACTTGGCTGCACGATCCTTATCTTTCTCCACGCCTTTTCCAAGCAGATAGAGTTTTCCGAGAGCATACTGGGCATATTGGTTTCCATGCATAGCAGAAGCAGTCAACCAGTGGACCGCAGCAACTACATCCTTGGGAACATCCTCGCCCTGGAGCAGCAACTTGCCCAGCTGATATTGTGCGAACTGATGTTCCCGGCTCGATGCGCGTTTCAGCAGTTCCATCGCTTTGAGGCTGTCCTTCGGAACGGATTCTCCCTTGAGGTAGGCCATGGCCAAAGCATATTCCGCATGCACATTGCCTTGTTCCACTGATGCAAGTAGCCAACGAAGAGCAGAATTGGTATCCTGGGAGATGTCATCCGTTCCCTTTAACAGCAGTTTGCCTAAGTAGTACTGTGCAAACTGGTTTCCATGCTCTGCAGCGTTTGTGATCCATTTCAGCGCGGCAGCCACATTTCTGGACAGAGCGGGATCATCACTGAGATACATCTTTCCAAGAGCAAAGGCGGCAAAGCTGTTCCCCTGCATCGCCGCAAGAGTGAACAGCTCTACCGCCTTTTGAACATCTTTTTCCACACCCTGTCCGTCACGATAGATTTTACCAAGTGCGTATTGGGTGCGAGCTTGTCCAGCCTCCGCCGCCTCTGGCGGATGCGACATGCTCTGGTTCATCTGCTCGTACACAAATAATTGTGCTTCTTCTGCATGTTCATCTGGATTTCCATCCCATAGATCGTCTGGGTGAAACACCTGTTGGTATTGTTCCAGCTTTACCGCTTCTAAGATGACGAGGTTCTTAATTCGCTTGAATTCTTTCTGCCCAGAGAGAGGCAGCCGCTCTGGCAGATTGTCTTTGTAGGTGCGTAGCACATCTTCCCGCAGTTCATACCACAGATTGTATGCCGCAGCAACGCGAGGGGCTTTCGCAAGCTCGTCTACAACCTCATCTACCACTGCTTTCAAATCTGCTTTCAGATACCCATATTGTTTTTTGCCAGATAAGAACCGCAGGCGGTCAGCCAGATATTGCAGGAGTTCTTCAATGTGTTTATTTTGAACTGTCCCAGACTGCATCTGGTTAATCACTTCATTGAGGACTGTCTGAGCATCCACATTCAACTCGTTTCGGCGCTGTGTCTGTTTTTGATACAGCTCCGTCAGTTCCTGACGGAAGATTTCTTTTGCCAGTCCAGACTTTATCTGCGTGATACCCTGTTTGGTCAGGAATCCTTTGGATGGATCTACACTGTAGCAGACCATGTGGACATGGGGATGATGCCCTTCATCGTGAAAAGCGGCATACCATCGGAAATCCGCCCAAGGAATCTTCATTGCCCGGGCCATCTCCATGGCATACTTGGAAAGCAACGCTTTCCATTCATCCGCCTTGTCATAACCGAGCCTGGCGGCATCCTCCCGGCGCAGTGAAATGATAGGCAGCCATACATTGCCGGGGTGCGTCGAAACCGCTTCCGCTATCTGCGCCAGCACAAGACTATCTTCCTCGCCGGTAAATAATCCGTGGGAGCCAATACGCTGTGCGCGAGGACGAGTCGCAATATAGTTCAAGTAGTTATCCATTTTTGCAATGCGATCATAGTTGTCCTCCAGCGCACGGGTAATAAACTCTGATGCATTGGATCGGGTAGGTGTTGCTCGGTAGTCTTCATACTCAAACATTCCACGGCTGAGCGGAAAGTCACGGAGAATCTGTTCGATCATTTCTTTCTGGTTTATTGTAGCTGGCCATCCATTTCGACCGGGATCAATCCGGTCAACTCCACTGCGAGTCGCCATATACTGCACATAGTTTTCCAGATGTGAGCAAGCGGCAGATGTGCCACCTTTGATATAGGGACATTTGAAAATCAATCGCGGCACAAGCTGTCACCTCACTTTGCTTTATTCCTCGCCCCGCTGATAATCAATCGCATCCTTGAAATTGATGCGGCCGTTGGTCTGCTTGACTTCACGGACAGCGCGGGCGCGGAGCTGGCGCAGATCCTCATCACTGATTTCCATACCAGCTGCCAGCACATTCATCATCATGTTGATCTCCACTGCCAGCTTGAAGAGTAGACGGGCGATTCGATTCTCACTGTCCTGAACAGTGCCGCGCATGGCTGCCACCAATGCAGGCGGCAAATACGCAGTAGCCTCCTCGCCAGAAAGATATCCCGCATAAAATTGAGCAGCTGTTTCAAGATAGTCGCTGCGGCTCTTGCAGTTATCCTGCTTCACCAGCTTATCCACGACCTCCAGTGTGGATGGATACAGCCAAACAGGGATTCTCTGCTTTGTCTCATTTGCCTTGGGAGCGGGGGTCCAGTCCTTACGCATATCATTTTCTCCTCCAATCTGTAGTAAAATCACCTATGAAGGGCATCTAAAAAATGTCCGCAATTGCTTGGAACACCGTATATCCTTGCATGTTCCGGCCACCTCTCACAGCCAAAAAGCAAGAAAACGGGCACCTAAAAAACGCTCCCCGACCCGCATTGCGGGGCGGTGTCAGGTGGCAGGTGGGCGCTTTGCGGCCACCTGCTTTATCCTGCACCGTTTTCAACCCCTCGGTTCACACCCCCAATACGGAGCAGAGCCCGGCCCGCATTTCAGGGCTGACTGCTATCCCTATCGGCACACCGGCACAAAGCCCGCACACAGCGTTTCAAGCCGGTGGAGGGGTACGGATGCCACCCCGGCGGCAAAGCGGGCCACAGGGGCGCACAGCGGGCCAACAGGGCGTTATCAGGCCGGTCACATCTGCGGCGTTTCCATCGCTGTGATCTCCGATTCCATCTCTGCCGCAAACTCCAGCAGAGATTGCCCGTATTTTTCTCGGCAGTACTGGCCCATCTTGTCCAGGATCGCACTCTTTTCCTCGGCATTAAGCTGGTAAGCCATCTCGTAATCAAAGCCATCCTCACGGCAGAGGATGACTTTGAGAGCGTCGCATACCTGGCTGTTCTCCAGGTCATATTCGGCATAGATATTGAGCCAGTTGTTGTTGTCCGCCGAATCTACATGGGTTCCAAAGACCTCATCGGGATTGAAAGAGCAGTCCATGTAGAAGTTCAATCGGCCGTCGAGCTCGGAGATCTCGTCGGAAAAAATGATTTCCTCTGGACGCAATCTGCGTGAGCCGTGGAGCTCGACCGGAGTTTGCGTATGGCTGGTGAGCTGCTTGCCCTCCAGCCGGGAGAGGAAAATATTCCAGCGAACCTCCTTGTTCACATGGCCGCTCTTGTCCGCAAAGTAGGCGGCGGAGGACACATCTTCGAGCCGGAAGCTCTGCCAGCCATCCATAATATTGAGGGCGGAGAGAATTCCTTTGTCAAAGTCGATCTCCACCAGACCGGTGACTTTGCCGAAATTCTCCAGCCTCCATGCGGCCAGCTGCTCAAACCGCTGAGGTGAAATCTCCTCTGCACCATAGATACACCGGGCGAATCCCTTTTCTTTGTCACCGAATGTGCCGCGCACATAGCGTCGCATGAGGATTGCCATATCCAAAAATTCCTGGCCGCTTTTGGTGGAGAGATAGTGTTCCTGCCCGTTCTCCGTGATGTGGAGTCCTGCATACCGGGCACTGGCTTCAGCGTTTCGCTGGCTTTCAAGCCGCTCGGCATCCAGCGCCTGTTGGATCTTCTCCTGCTGCTCCAGCGGAACACGCTGAGCGTAAAGTTCATTGAGCTGCTCCTGCATGGTTCTCTCGACGGTGGTTCCGTCTTCGGTCAGAGCCTGCTCCAGTGCGGCAAGCTGGCGCTTGTCCAGCCAGAGTTCGATAGAAACAGAGTCCAATTACACCACCTCCTCGCTCACCGCAGTAGGCGTATCGACCGGAGCGCGGGGCTGGCGTTTGATGCGGGGGCGTGGAGGTTCAGCAGGTTCCCCCATGCTCTCGATATATTCACGGGTCTGAGCCGGAACATACTTTTCGTAGAGCTTGGCGAGAAAATCCTCCAGCTCCGTTTCCAAAGTCGTTTCCTTCTTCTCTGTATAGAACCGGAGCGCCCGCAGCTTTTCCGCTTCCATGTCGATGCTGATACTTGTTTTTTTCATATACATCCTCCTCACATAAACAGCTTCATGGCACTCTCTGCTCTGGCACAGTCCGCGATTGCCTGGTCATACTGGACCAACAACTGAGGGTCTACGCCATCAAGAACCAGTTCTGTCCCGTAGGGACCGGGGCGCACAGCGGAAACCTTGGCATCCAGGAGTTCGGCAAACTGCTCCTTCCCGCGGTCGCTCAGCTGGGTCAGTTCTGCCGCAGGCACCCATCCGACATCGGCAGTGGTGTGGACCAGATACACATCATGCTCCGGCAGGCCGAGTTCCAGCAGATTCCTCAGCCGAATGGCAGGCTCCTGAGCGAGTGCATTCAGTTCATGTTCGGGCAACGATTTTGGAGCGAGGAACACCCTGGTCTGCGCGTGTTCGCCGCATTCGTAATCGATGCGCCGCCACTCACCGCCGCTGACAACCTGCAACTCGCCCAGATGGCTGTACCGCCAATCACGACCAGTTTCCTTGCACCAGCGGATCACATGTTCGCTGACGCTGCCTTCCGTCCATTCAAAATTGAACAGAGTTTCACCCTGTTTTTTCAGCAAGTCCGTCCATTGGTTCCGGTCGGTAAACCCCAGACTATGCGCCACAATGGCCTGACACATGCGAATGGCCCAATCAGAAGGCTCGCTTTTGCTCTCATGTCTTTTTCTGAATTCCTCCAGCTGGGAGAGCAGTGCGAGCTGTTCAGGAGCTACATTTTTCACTTCCATCCTCCTTTCTCATCACTACGACTCGTGATTTTACCCTCCCGCTGTAGGTAGATAAGCACGAGGGTCAGTTTGTTCACCGTCCACACGAACCTCGAAATGCAGATGAGGCCCGGTGGAACGGCCGGTAGAGCCAGAGAGTGCGATGATATCTCCAGCCTCTACGGTCTGGCCTACCTGAGCGAGCAGTCTGGAGTTATGGCCGTAGAGCGTCGAGAGCCCATTACCGTGATCGATCATCACATAGTACCCATAGCCTCCTGCGTTGTATTGTGATACGGTGACAGTTCCCGGCAGGGCTGCCCGGATAGGTGTGCCAGTGGGAACGGCCAGATCCATGCCGCTGTGTCCTCTTGTTTCTCCGGTAAAGGGATCTCGGCGGTACCCGAACTCTGATGTCACGATGCTTTCCCAGTTTGCACCCACTGGTGAGCAGAATCCGTCTACACTGATAAACGGCACATCCGCACCAGGAAACCAATCGCCGGTCCCAGTGGCTGTGCCGTACAAAACGATGTTGTAAATGCTGTCGGCGTTACTCTGATTCTCTGGGGTGACTGTGATCCCCATAGCCGCCTCGATCCGAGCGTAGACTTCGTTCATATCAGTAACAGGAATGGCCACCGTATAGGTTTCCTCAACCTCCACTTCGTTGCCTTCCTCATCAGTGGTAGTCACTGTGCGAGTCCGCTCCTCGTAGTCTACAAAACAATCTGTAAACGCACGAATGCCACTGTCATCAGGGTGTTCTGCCGCAAAATACAGAGCATAAAAAACAGCCTTGACGCGCGTATCATCAAGGCTGTTTCCGTCCTCGCACTGGGCGTTAATTTCCTCTATTGCTCTATCCAGCTGGGCAAAGCTGCCTCTCATATCTTCGATATAGCCTCGGTACTCTGGAGTAGCACTGGAGGAAATTGTACCGCCGTGGAAACATAATTCCACGGCTGATACATTGTGCTGCGACGAGCCGGAGAGAACGGCGCAGATCAAAACCACCAGCACGATCAGCGGAGAGAGTATTGCAACAATGACCCACCCCAATGCCTTGCGGGTCTTCTCGTTTGAGAGGACTGCGACGGCTGCCTTGGCAATGGCAGCAACAGTCGCTGCGCTCATGCCGCCACCTCCTTACCGGCCGCCGGCGGAGCCGTACAGAGCTTCCTTGTAGGCAGGCGCATGCACCTCCAACAGATACCGCTCGTTGCCGCACTTGAATAGGCACACGCCGCGCTGGGGGAAACGGATGAGATTGTATTCCGCCTCCTCCAGCTGAAGCAAGTCCATATAAAACCGCTTGTCGATAGACCCGCAGTTGAAGATGAACTGGTGGGGCGGAATCGCAAACAGGGGCTTGGTCAGCTCTCGGATACCCTCTCGGTCGAAGTCCTCCAGATTCTGTGAGGCCATGATGAGGTTGGACTCTTTCTTTCGCACCCGCTTGAGGATGTTGCGGATATACTCGATGATGGTGGTTCCCACCGTGATGTTATCTGAGAGCCAGACATAGAGTTCGTCCAGCACCGCAGTGGTGTTGCCGATGGTCAGCAGGCGGTCGGACATAAAGGACAGGATATTGAAAAGCATGGCCCCGCGAACGCTGCGATTGGCCTGCAGGAGTCCTTTGACGCCGAAGACAATGAATCGGGACGAGGTCACATTTGTGTGGCCGTTGAAGAATTTTGCCTCCGCGCCCTTGCACATGGAGTGAAGACCGAGGAGGATCTCCTGCAGAAGTTCTGCCGTGTACAGCTGGTGAGCGTCTGCATCATACCCCTGATACTCCTCCTCAATAAGGTCATAGAGGTCGGAGAGAATGGGATAATCCTCCGGCTTCAGGCGGCCAAAGTCGGTAGTATCACTGATGCCCCACTTTTCATACAGACGGCTGACCATAATCTCAATGGCATCGATGTGCCGGTCACTGAAATCTTTATAGGCCCGGAAGAAGTCCTTGAGGAAGGAGATGTGCTGGCTCATGCGTGTGGATTTGCGGAACGCCTCGGGGGCGTCGGTGTCCTCCGGATCGCCGCCCTCGTCCCAGCACTTGGGTTCCAGCGGATTGATGCGGTACACGCCGCCCATCAGATCCATGAAGCAGCCACCGACCCTTTCGCACATATCTTGCTGTTCATGCTCCACATCCAGCGATATAACGGACTTTCCTGCCTCCAAAAAATTGAGCAGGAGCAGTTTGAGCAAATAGCTCTTGCCCTGGCCGGAGTTACCCAGGATCAGGATGCTGGCGGAAGTTTTGTCGTCATCCCGCTTATCGAAATCCACCAGAATGTTGGCGCCGTACTTGTCCTTGCCAATATAAAAGCCGTGGGGATCTGTCTTTCCGCTGTAGTTGAACGGGTACAGGTTAGCCACCGAGCTTGCCGGGAGGACTCGTTCAAACTGCTCACCGAAGTGGTTCCAGCCGGACGGCATGACAGAAACAAAGCCCTCCCGCTGGCGGAGAAGCAGCCGATCCACATTGAGCTTGCTCCGCACCAGCTCCGTCAGCACATCTGTCTGTAAAAGTTTCAGTGCATCGTAGCTGGATGCGGTCAGTTCCAGAAACACAGCACAGTGGAGGAGCGGCTCACGGTTTCTGTGCATGGTAGAGACCAGGGTGACCACATCCTGTAGGTTGGCCTCGGCGGTGACCGTCTGCTGGAGATCCTCCGTGCTGGAGCGGGACATTCTGTTTCGATTGGCCGCATTATGGATGATGCGTTTTTCCTCGCTGGCAGTGACCTGCCGGGTGTAGATTCGGATTGTCACGCCGTCCATCTCACCCAGGTGACGGAGAATGGCCTGTTCGTCGGTCGAGGTGGGATATTCCCGGAGAGCCCAGACGCAGCGGTAGGTGTTGCCGCAGAGGAAGTGATCGACCTTGAAATCAATGACGGAGGGGGCGATCATATCGAGGAAGTCTTTGATACCGCCCGAGTCCGTCATGGGTGCGGGACTTCTTTTCTTTCTGGATTTATTCATGAGATACCTCCTGTCTGCGACCGTGGGAGGTATCCGCTTCCGCCAGATGGCCGTCTAAGGGACTACTCCCACGGCCAATAGGCGTTTATATAAGCGTCAGTCGTTCAGCACGATCCAACGCTCCCCATCAAAATCTTCATACTTTTCGGTGGTGGCATTTTGCTCGAAGTACACCCCCAGCATGCGCTTGGCGTCCTCTTTACCAGCAAGGCGCACCTTGAAGCCTTGGTCTTCCAGGCTTTTCTGAACCCGTGAAAGTTGGGTGCGGAAGTCGGCGTCCTGATCATCCCGGAAGCGGATCAGGACAAAAAACTCACGGGCAGTCGCCATTTGCACCTGCAGCCGGTCCAGGGAACGGGCATCCGCCTCCAGCAGTCGGCTGATCACGGGAAGTTCCTCCATGGCCGCGCGTTCCCGATAGTAACGCTTGTTGTCCTCGAAGGACTCCTTAGAGTTGAGGGCCAGCATCTCGATCTCCGTCTGGCCCTTGAGGACAGTCATCAGGGCATAGATCCGTCCGCCCACCGCCTCCGGCGGCTGCACAGAGAGGTTTGTAGGCTTCACGGAAAAGAAGGCCAGCATACCGCGGGATGTCTTGAGTCCGTAATCGCTGATGTCGTTAATCCCAATCAGCTGGCGGGTTGTTTCTTTTTTCTGTGCCGCTACCTTTTCTTTTTTTCTGCTCATACTCATAATCACCTCTGATTCTGAATTGTCTTGGTCATCCCCCAAGAATAGCTTTGCTGCTGGAGGAGAAAGTAGCGAACCGCATAACGCAGAAAGTCCAGAATGCTGGTGTCGTCCATACGAATGGAAAGGAATGCGTATGCGGCAGTCAGCACGATAGGGACAAAGAAGCCGAGTTGTGAGAGCGCAAAGACAGAGATCAAACTGCCGATACCGATGATGGCGAGATCCCGCAGCGCCCACAGCCAGAGTGTGGCTTTGGATTTCAGATTATCGGGATAAATGTACATGTTTCACCTCACATCGTCATGCTCATTCCAAACCCCTGTTCATCCTGTTCGGGGTCAAATTCCTGATCCTGCACTTCGTCCAGGCCTTGTTCCATCGACCAAGATTGGAGTTCCTGGGTCACCAACCCCACAACGAAGGCCCGTTTCGATACGCCATTGTGTGCCTCTACATACTGCTCAACGCGCTGGAAAAGAGTCTCAGGCATGGCGATTGCCAGCGTTCGCTCTTTCTTGTTGTCCTGAAGCGTGGCATCCTGGAGCGGCTCCTCGCCCTGCTCCCACTGATCCAGCGCATGGTTCAGAAGGTCTTGGATCAGCGCCTTTTGGGTCATAGGCGCATGGGCGTCCAGGTAGGACTTCAGCTGCTGAAACATGTCCTCTGATATCTGAACGGCCAGGGTTCGCTGTTCCGGCTTCGCTGTGGCAGGCTGGTCCAGATAGGCGGTGAGTATCTTAGTGAGGTACTCACCGTTTGTCATTTCAGGGTCCTTGCCCTCCATCAGCCGCTTATGAAGCGACTCGGGGATCAAGCCGCAGAGGTTTTTCATCGGTTCCATGATCGTATCTCCCTTCATAATATTTCAAGCTGTCTGCGCTGTGATGGCCCGTGCGATCCCTTGTAAAACATAGTCGACACAAGGAATCGCCACAGAGTTGCCCAGCGCTTTATAGCGAGCGGAATCGGAGGCGCCCTCGATATCCGTCCAGTTATCCGGGAAACCTTGAAGTCTCTCACATTCCAAAGGTGTAAGACGACGAATTAGTGATGGTGATTCAACGACGCACTTATCTTGGCTTACATATTGGTTTCCTGTTCCCTTCTCGTCTCCTTTACATAGAGCGCCAACTACTGTTTGGTATGGTTTGCATATGGCATGATGATCGGTGGCGGTAAGGGTGTAGGCAATGCCTTGCTGATATCCAATTCCATTTCCTCCATTCATAGGTTGACGGTCTATCGCATTACCAGTAATGCAGAAGGTATCATCTCCCTGCGTAACCAGCGGAACATTGTTTCCGCCCGTACCGTAGCGTGCAGACATTGTTGGTGCAACCTTATGGGGACCAGTATATCGAGCGTCAATCCCATGGTTTTCAAATACCAGCGGTTGATGGCCGTGTTCCTGTGCGCGAAGTGTTCCAGCGACATCCTCACTGCAGCCCATCGCACTGCCGCCCTGGTCGTTGAGGCAGAGGATCGAGGGCATACAGTTTCCGCTGGCGGTTCCTTTTAAGGTTGGGGCTACTTCCTCGCCATATCCGATGCTTCCCGCTGAGGAGCCTGCGCCCGCAGAAAAACCAGCTGTCAGAACACATGGATAGCCCTGTCCAGCCTGACCGCCACCGCCGCTGAGTGAGGTATGGCGTTCCGGTGAGAGAAAGCAATCTCCGTTGCCCTTGGCGGTTATGCCTGCAACAAAGGTCTGCTGTTTCATCCCCGGCTGAGCACCAAGTGCTGCGGCCACATCATGGAGGTCGCGCACCTCATCTCTCTGGTTTGCGGCAAAGGCGACTACAGGTCCGCCTGTGACAAAAGTTTGCATTTGCATATTTGTAGTCGCCATGAGTGCGCCGGAAATGCCATGCAAATCAATGCCTTCATCTCTTTGGTTAATGTGATAGGCTTTTAAATCAGACGCTTCCTGATTTGCTGTCATCACTCCTGCCTGTACCTGCAAAGCCTGCTTGAGTTGGGATGGAAGTTCCTTCCCTCTGGCATCCGCTCGGCGCAGGATTCCCAAGCAGGCTGTCCTGCTCAAATAGTATTTGTGGGGCGGATTGTCCTGCAAAATCTGCGACAAGGAAGATTCTTTTGCGACGCTGGGCGACACCCCAGTACTGAGCGTCCAGGACACGCCAAGCCAGGCTGAATTGATCTCCCAGAATGATTGCCCCAGCAGATTCCCATGTCCCGGAGTCAGGTCGAGGCACTGAACAGGTACTGTCTTTAACTCTAACAATTTCCTCCAAGACAATACGGAAGTCCTCGCCTTTGGGGGTTCCGCTGGAGAAGGCTCCAGGTACATTCTCCCAGCACATATATCGAGGTCGAACAGCGTGAGCTGTTCTACCGCGTCGCTCATCTGCATCCCTCATTTCTTTTACAATTCTGATCTGCTCCATAAACAGGCCGGACCGAGCCCCGGCAAGACCGGCTCTGGTCCCCGCCACGCTGAGATCCTGGCAGGGCGAGCCGCCAGTGATGATGTCCACCGGTGGCAGGTCGGCACCATTGAGTTTTGTGATATCCCCGACATGGATCATGTCCGGGAATCTCAACCGAGTGACTTCGATGGGAAACGGTTCGATCTCGCTTGCCCACAGCGGGGTGATGCCGTTATGGATCGCTGCCAAAGGAAAACCGCCGATCCCATCAAAGAGACTCCCCATGGTGGGCATCAGATTATTCCCAGTCCCTGCCCTGAAGCAGTGACCTGCTCCATCTCAGCGGGCAGTTGCTCTTTCTGAATTTCGTGAGTGTCGATGTTCTTTACTGGGATGCTCAGCTGATTGGCTTCGGAAATTTCCCGGGCCATGCCGGAACTGATCCTGTCACCGCACACCCACAGTTCATCGCACCGCCGCAGAAGCTGTTGTCCAAGCTGGAGCCCGAGCTCTCGCTCGGCGGGATCACCATCGTCCAGCATCTGCGGGTACAAAAGGTGGACCGCAATCGGAATATATCCCTGGTGGATCGCATAGCGGCAGGCTCTCTGTGCGAAGACTACATTTTTTTCGATATCTCCGGCATAAGGCGAGGCAATATAGATCAACTTGCTTTCTTTCATTTTGCCGCCGCCCCCACTGTTTGAACAACTGTCCGAGTGGTGTTGACCGCTGTCTGCGCGGCATAAACTGCCGACATGATGTTGGCTCGGGTCGAGGTATCCAAACCAAACGCACCACAGATCCGAGGCACCTCACCGGCAGAAAGCATGAGTCCCAAGCCGAGGAGCGCATGGTCTTTCAGGACCATAAGCCCGGCAGTGAGGATCGTTGCCTGGAGGAAGGTGGTCAGGCACAGGCCAATGATCTGCTTGCACCACTGCACAAACCCATCCATGTAACCGCGAGGTACAGAGAACATATAGAGTGACCCGACCGCGATCTGGATGAGCAGGATGCCGCCGCGCTTGAGGTTAGAGAAAAAGCACTTGATGATGGCGTAGCCCATCATGATAATGATAAAGATGACCATGATAGGGCTGGTGATGCTTCCGATCCCGCCGAAGACACCAGAGGATGCTGCCGAGCCAATATCAACTCCCTGCAAAGAAGTGATGATATCAGTGGAGAGTACATCAAATCCCTCGCCATATCCCGTGATCCCAGCGGTCAAGCTGGCCTGCAAGGTAACAGAGAGTTTATAAAGCTCCACTGGCACCAGTGTAAAACAGCCCACGGCCATAAATCCCTTGATGGCATTGAGGGCGGCGTCCTTCACATTTGCTCGGCCGGTTTGACACTCGATTCCCACTTCGAATACAGCGACAACCAGACCGACGCCATACAATGCCCAGCCCAGATAAGAAAAGAAGAGAACGATGGACTGCACCCACTCCATATCAAAGAGTTCCACGCCCATGTTTCCCATAGCTGCAAAGAAATTGCCAAAAAAGCCTACGAGCTGACTGTAGATCCAGTCAATGAGTTGGTCCATCAGTCCGCCAAGGAAAAAGTCCAAAATAAACATCTGGTCGTATCACCTCTTTCTGAAAAAGGAGAGGCCGTGCCAGTGGTGATTTTTGACTCCTGACCAAAAGGCGCAGGGGCCGTGACTGAGCACGGCCCCTGTTTTTGTTTACTTCCCGGAGTTTTAGTGGTCAGCACATCTGAGGAATATTCTCCTGCACTTCCTCCTGGTTCTGAAATATCTGTAGATACTCATCCACAACGCCAGCCAGAAGTTTGTAATCTGCCTGTTCCGGCTGGTACACATACCAGCTAACTTTCCCATAATCGTCCCAAAGATGAGGGATCACCCCATCCGAAAAGTTAGGGTTGCTGACCATTTTCTTTCCCAGCAAATCACCAAAACGGAGAATGTTGATATCTACTGCACCGTCAATCCGGTTTAACACGGTCAGTTTGAGCGCGTTGTACTGGTTGGCGATGTTCAGAGAAACAAATTCCAGCTTGGCTCGCAGCTCTGGGGCAACCTGAATATATGCGGCCCTGCCCACATAGGTGGTATGCGCTGCTTCCTTACTCTGCGAAAGGATTTTTTTCAGTTCCATCTCAAATGCATTCATGGTTTGCTTGACACCTCCACATTCCTTTTCGACCATGTCATACCGTTTTCGGACCACCTCATTGACTCACATCCCCAGAATGGTCCACACATAGGTGGGGGCGGTCAGCGTGAACAAGAGGCAGGCAAAGAGGATTGCGGGTGCTGTCCATTCGAACTGGCCATGCTTGCGGTAGTCGAAGTAGGCCATACCCAGCTTGGCGAAGAAGAATACTGCAAGGATCAGATCAATGACCGGGAAAACGACATTGTTTACAACCGTCTTGATCTGATCCGATGCATCGTTCCAGGTACCTTCAATGGCACCCGCCACATCGCCGGTGCCGGCGGCAAAGGCCGTGGTACTGAGCAGGCAAACTGCCAGCAGGAGGATCAGAAACATGCAGAAGAACTTTTTGTACTTGGACATAAAAAACCACCTTTCTTTTGGAAAGAAAGGCCGTAGAATGCAATCCAAGACATTAAATTAAGGCAGGCTGTGGAGCTGCATCCCACGGCCCGCTTTACGGAATTACATGGATATCGACATATCTTTTTCTATTTCATTCACAGCATTTTGCGTATCCTCCTTCTGATTCTGATCCTCAATCTCGGCAATCAAGTAAGTCAGCCAAACTCAGTTTACATAGAAATGGAAAGATTGACGCTCTGAATTTCTTCTGGTGCAAGTAAGGCTTTGACTTCAATGATTTCTGGCTCGGGCCAGAACTTCAGGTCGCCTCGAAATCCCAGCTTGAGATTACTGAAATTCTCGGCGGCCTTTAACAATTCCGGCGGGGTGCCAGGGGGCATTTCCTGCATCCAGCGGACCCACTCGCCGTTCTGATATCGCGGCTTCAAACGAAGAATCACATAGTCCTCCGGCTGAAATTTAGGATATCTGCCAATACTTCCGCCCAGTTTCACATAGGGTTTTCCCTCGACCATAACGGTGGCCCGCATGAGCTCCAGTGTATCGTCCAGCGTTGAACAGAACCAACACTCCGCATCTCCCATGCGTTTGATCCTGCCATCTCGAAGAATGGAGGCAAGGTTATCCCGCCGGGTGTAATGGAACAGTTCCTCGGGCCTGTCAGTTATACGGACATATCCCATGCGGCACCTCCTGTTATCGCATCGGCGCTATATGCCAGTCATCCCAGAGATTCCCGCTGATTGTGAGCGTGTCGCTGAGATTGACAGAGAGCATCCCCACCGGCGTCCAGCAGTCGATTACCCATGTGTTGACGGTATAGGCACCGTCCGGATACCAGATAGGTGTAAAATGAGTGCGCCGGTTGTAGGTACTATATTCGTTTGTCTGGAATTCCAAGCGAGAGGAGGATGAGCTGATTGAGACACGATCCAGCAGCCGCCAGAACGAGTCGTAGTTAAATTCTGGGAAGTAGCTGACCGCATTCTGAAGGGCAGTAGTTGCCGAGCGTTGGGAGCTGCTGACTCTGGCGGTGACCACTTCATTGATTCCGTAGCCGGATTTCATTGTGGTTCCGCTGGCAGTGGGGTTCATTGTATCGGGGGTAATAGTCATGGAGGCACTCAGACTGGCGCTGTAGCGGTCCAGGTCAAATTCCCACCATCCGTGGTCACACCAGTATCCGCTATCCTTGCCAGTGCTGTGCCACACCCAGTACGCATACCACCACGGTCGCCATATGCTCCACTGGGCTGATGTCTTTTCTGCTCTGGATGGTACTGCAGACGGTGAAAAGGAATCATTGCGGTCATCCGCCACTGGGTTGGGTGGTGGATTTTCATCAAGGTCAACAATCTTGCATTGGATGATGCCTTGTGCGGAGCCTGGACCGGATACGCTTACTGTAATGGTTACATCCTGCGGCGTATCAGGCGTTGTCCACCGCACCCATGCCAATTGGGAATCTCCGTCCGGGTAATAGACATTGCTGACGGTATAAGTCGTTCCGAGAATGTTGAACCGAACGGTAACAGGATTATCGGGATCGCTCTGCCCACCACTGACTTCCACGGCTGTGATGACTTCGGTATTGGTCCGATACTCATAATCGTAGGTGGTGATGGTCGGTTCTTCAGGCTGTTCTTCAAATCGAACAATGCCAAGCCCCAATGAAGATTTGATGGCCGAATTGGTGGCATGCTGGGTTGTAGAGCCGGACCATGCGGGGTACCCCAGGTCTGCCGTTTCCAAAAACATCGAGAGTGGCAGGTTCTTGTGGGTCAGGCTGCCCATCCATGTTCGCAGGTGACCGCTGACGACTTCGTCATACATCGCTGCCTCAGTAGCCGTTGTTGCGATCATGACGCCTTCATATTTGTAGTAGGCAATGGGTTCAAGGAGAATTTTATACTCACCGCCAATGAGCGTCTCGTAATCCATTCCTGTCTGTTCGGCAATCAACTTCACAGCATACTCGGAGCAAAAATACCGTTTGATTGCTTCAATGTTATTGTTTCCATTGGTGCTGATGATTCTGGGAATTGGCTGAGCAGGGTTCTTGTAGGAATATCCACCTTGAACAGGTGACAAAGCTGCTCCACCGTTATACTGGATTTTGCTTACTTTTCCAAAATGATAAATACCTGCAGCTGGTTGCTTATTCGTTAGATCGAAAGGCGTGGTCACAACCGCATGATCACTTGCTCGGACAACGGTAATCCGGACGCCTTCATTGCCGGGATTCCAACTGCCATGGCTCGTTGCATTGCCCATGCTCCCGCCGCCACCGTCTATATTGCCAGATCCACCGGTTCCACCTTCGGCAAATGCCGGGACACAAAGGGCAGTCAACATGATGGCAAACGACAGCAGGACACTGATAATTCGTTTCATTTTGCCTCCTTTCAGGCAATAAAAAAGCACAGCCGAAGCTGTGCTTTTCTGCCATATTGATTGGATCAGCCCATTGTGCCGACCTGTTTGTTGATATCGCCATCGCTGTCGATTGTTCCGCCCTGGTTCCCACCGGCGTTGGGGACATTCTCGAAACCGGGCAACCCACCCCCAGTATTGGTGGACGGCTGCTGGGGCGGCTGGTAGTTGTCGTGGTCCTCAGGAGTAGGGGTTCCCTCGACCGGAGTGCCGTCAGGTTTTTGGCTGGGGTCGGTCAGTGTCTCCTCGTCAGGCTTCTCCGGCACCTCGGGATCTGCTTGGATGGTTTGTTCCGTTCCGCTTGAGATTGCACCGTTTCCAGCATTTGTGCCGGTGTCATTGGGCGAGGTCTGGGGATTGATGGTGAGATCATCCTCACTGATGTCAGAAGAGGCATCAGGATCGGTAGTGGGATTGCTGCTGTCCGGATCAACCACCACCTCATCCTGTTGGGAGCTACTGGTGGGAGGTAAAGCGTCAGTAGCCTTTTCTTTCGTGAACTGCTGGGCAATCACGAACACCAGGATTGCACAGATCACAAGACCGCCAGTAATGGTCAGCCACTTTTTTGTACTGTCTTTCATGGGTATCCTCCTTTTCTGTGAGTCGGCTCTCAGGCCGATTATTTCATTCGGCTAACTTGGTATAGCGGCTGATTGATACACTTGGTATCATTTTCCTACACCGTATACCTCTTGTCAACTCGAACCCTACCACAAAAGAGTGCGGAAGTCTATAATTGCATCGGTTACAAAAGAGAGATTTTTAACCGCCTGGTCAAAAGCGGGGTGTGTACCCGGCGCTTACTTTTACGGTCATCCGCATGGGCGGTAAAAGCCTGCCACCAAAGGAAACTGGCACCTCCAGCTCGATTTCACAGTCAGCAATCAGCCGGTTGCCAGCACTGTCGGCCGATGCGAAGGATGCGTTCTGAAGGTCGACACTTAGGTCCCACACGCGAAACTCCATTTTGCCATCCTCTGTATATTGCACATGGTAGCCGCTCTGATTAGTCAGGTTCAAAAGGGCGTCCAGTCGGCCATAGATGTCGCCGTAGTCCAGTGATTCTTCAAAGTCTCCGGCCATAGGCTGATAAGCACCAGAGTAGCCCTCACGCACCCCATGGTACACATCGTCATAGTTGTCGTTGACGGTAGAAATGACCGCCTCCTGAACAGCATCCCGGACCCCCTGCGCCACGATGAGGAGACGGAGGTATTCACTGACACCGCACAGAAGGATCACAAGGGAAAGCGTGACGGCGATAATCAACGGAAAGGAAATGCCCCGGCGGTCCCTGATTGCTTGCTTGAATCGACTCATTTCCAATACACCTCACTTTTTCCCGTCGCCTCGGAGCGGAGGGTGATTGGAAAGCTGCCAAATCCGGCAAAGAGGCCCAGGTTGGTTTCATAGGTCAGGACGACAGTAATCTCTTGGTTGAGCTGGATGCGGCCCGTGCTGCTCCAGCTGATATCTGGGTCCAGACCTGTCTGCTCCCGCAGTGACTGAGCCCGGCGGGTGGTTTCAGTTCCTACGCGGCCATACAGCTCTGCCTCACGCACAAGCTCTGTGGCAAAGGTGTCCAGCTGCTGTTTGGCGATGTAGACAGGCATGATTTTAACAGCCAGCGCAATGACCAGCATGGCGCATATCACCAGGACGCAGACATCAATGTAGCCTTCGCCGCGGCGGGAGCGCAAGACTCGTTTCAGCACATGTTCACCTCCATTTCCGGGGGACTCTGCGTCTGCTCAGGGGATTCCGTCAGGAGATACCACACACCATTCTGCCGGTTTGCCGACTTGACCGTCTGTGTGAGGATCTCGTCGGCAGAAACCTCCATAGAAACACCCGCCACACCGGGGTGCGACTTTATGCCGTGTCCGTCGAGCAGGCTTTCCGCCTGCGCCTCCGTCAGAGAAACATAACCGCAGGGTGTCATCAGTGAAAACACTCCGCCCTTGTGTTCCATCAGGAAATCTCGGACAGTCGCGGGGGCTTGGCCTTCGCCAAAATCCTGTTGAAGCGTCCATACGCAGTGCTGAAGTTCCTCTTTGTGAGAGTTGTCCGCACCGTTTTCCGAGATCCAGCGGTCGGTGACATACCCCAGAGGATCGTCCAGATCAAGCAGGAATTTTGCGTCCTGCGTAGTAATAGCATCGTCGAGATTGTCACGAATCAGTCTCGCAGCGGCAATGGTTTCGGCGGCATCCACCAGCTGCGCCGGATCAGATGACATCCACTGTTTGACCCGCCGCTCATAATCTGCACTGATTTTTTTCTTCAGTTCATTTTTATAGTTCATGAAATGGCCCCCTTTCTTAGAACATTCCGCTAAGGGAGTTCAGAATCTGGAAGATAATGATGGCCAGATAGGTCACCAGGAAGCACATGAGCAGGATGAAGGAGAAAACCCGAATCTTGGGCGGGATCTTCATCGCCTTCGCCTTTAGCCGCTGGAGTTCCAGTTGTTTCATGTCATGGGCGAGCATTTGGAAGTAGTGGACGCCATCGTCTCCTCGCAGCACACCAATGAGTCCTCTAACCACATCGGAGAGTAGCGGCGAATTGAAGCGGGCCTCAAAGCGGGTCAGTGCTGCCTCGTAGGAACCAGAGCGCATATCTGCGGTGAGAATGTCAAGCTCGGCAGCGAAAGTGGCTCCTGCGTTCTGCTTGTAGTGTTCCACCATGCTCAGCACATCACGGCTGTTGGCCAGCTCTTGTGTAATCGTGGCCACAAATCGCGGCAGTTCAGACTCAATCTCATCCCGCTTGCCAGACAGTTTTTCATCTGCCCGGCGAATCTCTTTGAAATAGACCATTACCGCCAAAAGGATCACGACCAAGGCCAACAGCGGGAACAGAAATAAGCAAGGGATCACGCCCAGCACCACCGCTGCGGCTTTCACAATGGCAAAAGCGGTATATTCCTCCGGTGTCATGCCAAGTCCAGCGGCATTCAGCGTGTTTTTCAGACGGCTGTGCTTGTACTCATCCATGTGGATATGAGGGGCCAGTTTGACAGCCCAGCCCATGAGCAGTACATCCGTGGTGCGAGCCTGCTTTTTTTCCTGGCGGCCGGCAGAAAGCAGCGCCTTTTGTGTAGCAAGACGAGGCAGCTTGAACAAATCTGCCGCGATAAAAAAGAGACCAAGCGCCAGAGAGGCACCGCACAAAATCAATAAAAACTCCATAGCGTCACCTCTTGTATTCGATGGGCTGAGTCAATTTGATGACTGCGGCTGTACTGACAAACAACACAGCCGCACAAACAGCCAAGATGATCTGTCCCATCGGCGTGTGCATCAGGATATCGTACCATTCCTGATTGAGAAAATAGAGCAGTGGGATATTGCCGAGAACGAGGATCTGCATAACAATGAACTCCTTGCGGGGTTCAAAAACCATGTTCTCCAGATCGCCATTGACGATCCGCATATCGCTCAGCTTGGCGACAATAGGCGTCAGAGTAGTCTTCATACCCCGATCATAGCGGCATGTCAAAAGTGCGGCCACCCATTCCCGGAAGACTGCATTGTCGATCTTGGTGCTGAGATCCCGCAGGGCGGCATCCACATCCGGATCGACCAGCTTAATTCTGGTCAGAAACTCGGCAAAGGCGTTTTTGACCGGTGGATTGAGGTATTCCAGATTCTCCTCAACTGCGGTCTGGATGTCCTCATTACGGAGATAGGATGTGGTAATGATGGAAAGTGCTGTTTCCAGTTCTGCGGAGATTGCCTTTTTGAAGTAGGCCGCAGTTAGCTTGATGTACCAAAATGGGATGAACATCATGCCTGCGGCCAGGACAGGAACGAGGAAGAAGTTGCCGAGGAGAAAAGCGAAAGATGCGCCCACCAGAAAGAGCAGAAGAGACATAGCGCAGATTGCCGGAAACTTTGCCTCCCGCCCTGTCATACGAAGAATATTTTGGCTCTCCTCGATCTCCCGGCGCAAAACAAATTTTTTCTTGCGCTGCGTGGACTCGTTGATCTCGTCCCGGAGGCTCTTGGGCTTGCTGGTAATCTGCCGGAATACCCCCTCAGTAAAATCCGAGGGGGTGATGCCCAGAAGCACGAAAAAGCCAACTACCATGCCAATGCAGGCCATAAGCTGTATGGTCGTCACACGGGTTCACCTCCTTATTTTTGATGGAATCCCGCCAGGAGCCTGTCCAGCTCCTGTTGAGGCATTCCGTTGTCGATGAAGTGTTTTTGAAGATTGGCGGAGATCGGATGGACTGGCTCATGGTGCCCATCGATATAATACTTGCCGTCCTCCAGCCGGTTGTCCTCAATCGCAAAATGATAGAGGGTATTATACTGGCGTGAGCCATCCGGCTGGATCACACATTCCATGATCTCCATGATCTTACGGCTCTTGTCCTCCAGTTGCTTGGCAAAGGCCACCACAGGAAACGCCTCGGTAACCAGATCCATGAGGGTATCATCGGACATCTCATGCTTGCGCTTACACAGCGTGACCATACGCCGCCAAGTGGCCTGAGAGGAGTTGGAGTGAATGGTGGTCAACACACCGTGGCCAGTACGAGCAGCTTCCTGCGCCGCATACGCCTCGGCGGATCGCATCTCGCCCACGCAGATGATATCGGGGTGGTAACGCAGCGCCATATCCAGCAGCATGTCCTGATCGATGTTTTGTTTGGCGTTCTCGGACTCACGGGTGATGGTGTGGATGACGCTGTTGCAGACCTTGCCGTCCTTCTCACGAACCAGATCCAGCTCACGGGAACCATTCTCAATGGTGAACACACGCTTGTTGTCGGGGATCGTGGTCAGCAGCCATCCAGCAACTGTGGTCTTGCCGCTGCCGGTGGCTCCGGCCACACAAACGGAAACACCGTACCGCAGGCAGGCGGACAGGAAGTCCAGCATGTCCCCAGTGGCGGTGCCGCCACGGACAAAGTCATCCTTTTGCATGTTCTGCGGGTTGACAATACGGATGGAGGCGGTGACGCCCACATCCTCATCGACCAGAGGAGTCTTGAGAACAGCGATTCGAATGTTCTTGCTGAGGTGGCCCAGGACGGCGGGGCTGGCGTTATCCAACACCATACCGGAAACATGAAGCATACGGCGGATCACATTGATAGCATGGCTGGGACTGTCGAAATGTTCATCCAGCTTGACCATCTGCCCATTGGAGTACAGCACCTCGATGTCCCGCCAGGAGTTGATGTTGATCTCCTCAATGCCGGTTCCGAAGATATACTTGGTAAGGAGGCCAAATTCCGCCATTTCCGTGTAGAGGGCATCCACCAGTCCATCGGCGGAATATCCCTTGACCGCAATACGCTGGTCCTGCACATACTTGGTGATATACCGCTTGATCTGACTTTTGGCATCCTCGTCCCCACCATCGGTGATCAGGGAGGAATATTTGCCGGAGATATACTCCTGCACTTCCTTGAGAACACTGTTGAAGTCCCGGCTGTCGCCCTCCGGTGCAAAGAAAAGTGCATGTGTACGGTTGGCCACCACAGTAGTGCTGGCCAGTATTCTGCGTGGAGAATCATCGGGATACTGCACATCTGAGTCCGGTGAGTTGTCGGCTATACCGGCGGGTGTATCCTGCGGTATAGGCTCGACAGGAACCGTTTCTTCTGTTTTTTCCGCAGTGGCCTCTGCTTGGCAGGAGGACGGGTCATCACTGGGAGAAGGAACAGTATCACCAGTGCCGTTGACGACAGGCCAGTCCGGGCCGAAGTACAGCGGAATGTCCTTCTTTTCACCGTCACGGTCTACGGTGATGTGCTTGACTTGCTTCTCCTCCTGGGCAGGCTGGGAGCCAAAGAGGGACAGGTTACGCTTTTCTCCTAACACCCAAACACCTCCTTGGAAATCTTCTCAATTTCCTTGCGGAAGACCCGGCTATCCTTCATGGAAAGTTCGCCCAGCAGATCACCAGCCAGATACAGGGACTCCACCTCAGCGGAGTACGGCAGTGTAAATGCCACCGTCCCCAGCGCCTTTGCCATGTGGTCACCAGCCTGCTGGGGTTTGACATTGCTGGCGGTTTTATACTGTTTGTCCAAGTCCCAGCCAGCATCCTTCAGAAGTGGGAGCTGGCTGGACAGATAACTGATAGATTTCAGGTCTGCATTTGCGAGACGAAGGACAGCGTCAGATTCCATCAGCGCAACGGCAGACAGTATATCGTTGGCAATATAGCTTCCACAATCGATCACCACATAAGGTGCGATGTTCCGCAGGCCATCGATCAACTCACGGGCCTGCACATCGCTATAGGGTGGGTAGGTGTATTCCGACTCACCCTTGACCAGCCCCAATATGGAGAGATAGTCCAGCCGTTTATGGGTGGTAAGGTTATTCTTGATTAAACTGTCAGACACATGGGCGGCAGCCAAGACGCTCCCCAGAGATCCTTTGTTTTCGAGATCCCTGGGTGGGCAGATGCAGGGCAGCATGGGGGCGGACATATCGCAGAGGAGAAGAATCGTGTTTTTGCGCTTGCCGGCAAGGTGCTTTGCAATCCGTGCGGCGACTGTGGTCTTGCCACTGCCGGGGCTGCCCCAGACTGCCAGTACGCCCCCCTGGTCCTCCTGCTCATATTCCTCGTAGGCATCTTCATTGCCCGCCGAACGGGAGAAGATGCTCCCTTTCTTGAAGTTCAGCATCAGACCACCTCCTCAGACTCTGTGGGAGTTTCCACCTCCGTTTCTTCAGGATTGTCGGTTCCTGTGGGAGTTTCCTCCTGCGTGGTTTCCTCCTGGGACGCTTCCTCGGGATCAGGCTCGGGAGGATAGAGCTCCAACAGGACATCATCCTGTGCGGTGAGGAACTTTTCCGCATTCTCCTTGCTTCCACGGTAGACCAGAGTCAGATGGATTGTACCTTCCTCCTCCAGTTCGGCCAGTACCTTGCTCTGTTCAGGCGTGACAAGCAGTGTGACCGTACTGGGTAGCTCTTTTCCATCCTCATCGTCGGTCTGAGCCTCCCCGGTGTTGGCATCATACCCGGTGGACGCAGTCACGCTGATCACTTCCACATACTGAAGCTCAGGTGGGATGACGGTCTGGCCTTGCTGTTTGTAGTCAGGGGCAACAACAGAAACAATATCGCCGCTCTGCAGCTTGCCCGACAGACCGTTGGCAAAAGAGCGGATTGTAACCGAGATGGCCTGCTGGCTGCCGTCAAGGTCATAGAGATAGGCGTTATCAGCCGCCGGCACATCAGAGAGTTTGGTGTTGATAATATAATCGCCTACAGCAAGGTCAGCCGTAGCATATTTGCCTACGGCATTGCCCTTCTCATGTAGAACATTGTCAGGCAGATTGTACCCACCTACCTGTACCAGCTGAACCATATCATCGGTGATCTGTTCACCGGCGCGGATCGGCTGGGTGACCCGGACGATTTCGATCTTCTGGGATACCGCCCGGTTGAAGAGCGGTGTCAGGCCGAAGCAGATGAGGACGGAGAGCAGAATACAAAACACTCCGATCACAGTACGATTTCTCAGAAAACTCATACAGGGCATAACCTCCTCGTTTTAACTGGAATGGCGATGCTTACACGCGCAACGCGTTCTTGTGACGAATTGCCTTGGGCACAATGATGGCAGCGGCAGCCAAGGGAGCCAGAATGCCGATGCACTTAATGGCGGTCTTTTTCTCAATACGGAACTTTTTCATGTTATAACCTCCAAAACATAGAAAATGGCAAAACCAATGGAAAGAAAGGGAGCCAAGGGGATGGCAATTTGGCCGATTGGTGTTGGTGTGGCAGCGCAGTGCTTTTCAATGCAGGCCCGTGCGGCAGCATAGACGATGGCGAGTGATAGGCCCAGAATGCCTCCCCACAATGTTGGGAGCAGGCCCAGAACAAAGCCTACAGAGGCAACAAACTTGATATCGCCTCCGCCAGCCCTGTCTGGAAAAATCATTGCCACCCCAAGAAATGGTAGAGCAGCAAGTGGACCAAGTATTTGCCCAACAAAACGGGCGGGGCTGATTGCAATCAGCCCCGCCACGGCAGTCAGGATACAAAAGGTGTTTGGAATGAGATGTCGCCGCAGGTCAGCGGCGGATGCCAGCGCAAGCGTGCAGAAAAACCATACGGAACGAACCGCAGCATCAGCCGGCATAGTTGAACATGTCTTCCACCCGCTGGGTCACGGTGGGCAGCACGGTGTCACCGAACAGGGTGTACAGTCCAGCCAGCAGCAGGGCGCCAAGCACCACGGCAATCAGGATCTTCACGGCGGTGTCGATGTAACCCTCGCCGCGGGTGTTGCTCAGGGCGGTGCGGGCGGAAAACGCCATAGAGTTGACGGTACCAACGGCCTTGCGGGAAACGGAGTTCATGGTGTTGATCATCTTGTTATACAGCTTCTTCATAGGTTCATTTCCTCCTTGAATTTTAATGAATGATTGGGATTGGATGATTCAGGTCAGTAATACACAGATACGGCAGGTTACATCGCCATTTCAGGCCCCGGTGCCTGCCGGACCGTAGGGTCCGGGGCAGTTCTTCCGACCTGCTGGCTCTGGGTCAGGGCCTGCTGATAGGCATCGAGAACAGCATTGTCGAACTCTTGCCGGGCCTCTTTGGTGACAGGGAAGCAGATGTCCTTGTACTCGCCGTTGCCAGCGCGATAGCTGGGCATAGAGACGAACAGTCCTTTGCTGCTCTCCATCACCTTCACTCCACGGATGGCGAAACAACCGTTGATGTTCACCGAGGCGTGAGCCCGACAGTTGCCGTCGAGACGGAGAGAATGGATGCGAACATCATACTGCATGGGGAGCGTCTGCTGCTGAGGGGATTCCGACTGGGTCGTGGCTTTCTGGGCTTTGGTTGCCATGGAAATATTCCTCCTTTCTGGATTTACAGGGTCATGCTCATTGACTGATCCTGACTGGGATGATCCACAAATTCTATGGGCTGGAACCCGTAGCGATCAATGTAGAAGAAGGTACTGCCAGATGCATTGTACAGTTCTACTACATCGGAGATAGCCAGCGGCTGATCGTCCGGCCCAAGAGGAGTACGGCTGAATTTGTTCCAGAGCTTTTCCAGGTCATTGTCCTGAATCCGGCCATCATAGACCACATGATACTGTTCAGGTGTGGGGCCGCCAAACTTCTGCGCCATGGCATCAAGGCCAATGAAGCGCATCTGAATTGGCGTACCGGGCTTGAGCTGCCAGATTCGGCAGGACTGTAACTCCGGCGAGCTGTCACTGACGCGAAAGCCCTCGTTGGAAAGGCGCTCATAGACGCCTTCTTCCCAGCGAGGCACGAGTCCGCGCCGTGCAAGCCAGGATTCCAGCTCCTCACGGCGGAATTGCGGATCAACGGTGACTTCGGTCTGGTTTTTGGCTTGGTATCCAATGAGGTTCCCATAGTAAACCAGACAGCCATTTTTCATTTGAATGCTCACGACGGCATTCCTCCTTTCTTGGTTTCATCAAGTCATTTTCATCACCCCCATATCGGGCTGTTCTGCCTGTAGCTCAGCCAGTTTCTCTTTGGCCCAGTCCGGGAGAAACTCCTCCCGCAGCACCCCGATGAAGTCGGTGCGATTCCACCGTGTCTGTTCTCCATCTCCAAGACAGGTGGATCGGATAGAGCGCCCAATGGCGTGGGGCGAGCAGCCAAATCCATCATGGACCAGCCAAAGCTGGTTTTCGGGCGACCAGCAGCTCTCCTTCAGGGTGTCTGGTGAAAGCACCAACACTCGGCCTTCGTAGTCGAGGTTTTCGAAGGAGTTCGGCTCACAGTGCTGCGGCCCGAAGAGGCCAAGATTCTTGTAAGCCTCGCGCACCATATTTACGAACCCATCCAATACCGCAGGATGAGATTTGACCATTAACGAAATGTTGTGAGTACCGTCTTGCGGAATGAAGGTGGCTTTCGCCCACTCTTGGTTCTTTCGGCTGAAGCGTCCATCGTAGCTAAGCTCCTGCAGGGTATTGGCAAGGACGAAATTGATTCGCTTATACCCCCACTTATCCAAAAGGGGCTGCAGCATCGAATCATCCAGGTGAGCACCGTCAAAATGGGTGCGAATGTGCTCCTCGATGTCGCGGGCACATTCCTCGTTGGCCTGATAGCTCGCCCGCCAAAGTGCCAGCTCGTTCCTGGTATGAGCTTCAGCTGCAGAGTAGGGGTAGAGATAGATTTCTTTTTCCATAGGCAGCTCCTTACGGTAAACACCATTTATGCGGAAGCCGAACAGAGAGCGGACTGATACCAAGTTCATTGAGCAGGCAGCAGAACTCCAAAGGGAGTTCCTTAATTTCCTCGGGAGCGGTCGCAATGATGAGAGCGCCATCGGCTGCCAGCACGATGATCTCCTCTCCCACAGGGATCGATGCTTCTGCCAACAGGTCAGCCGGCAGATTGAGTTCAGGGCCCTCACTGGTATAGCCGACGCATCCTGCGTCCCCACAGACGCGGCTCACCAGCAGGCTATTTGCGTCACAGTCACAGATATACTGGTCTGCCGGCGTCGTGATGGGGACCTCTTCTCCAGGTTCATACCCCATTCCACGCATAATGAATGCAGGTAATACCAGAGAGCCATCTTTGCTGACCTTGACGGAGGTGTATACCTTACTCATCCTCGCACTCCTTTCGCTCATGCGTGCTGCCGCCATAGATGATATCTCCGACCATCAGCCGCTCCTCCAGTTCACCCAGGCAGATGCCGGAAAAGGCCATCATCTCCAACAGGTAGGGAGGAATATCCCGCAGGTCGTGATCATATCCGGCCTCGCAGACGGTAATCGTGTGATCCTCCTCGTCCACATAGAGACTCAGTTTGGCATCTGTGGGAATGCCGGCTTCTTTCCGCAGATCATCGTCCAGTTCAATCTTGTCGTACTCAAAATCTCCAAAGGGACATTCGCCCTCACACCCGCTGCAGGTGCCGCAGGTTTTGGCCAAATGGCAAGAAAGGCTGAGGAACAGCTGGTTCAGACTGTCCATGGCCTGGATCAGCTCCATGGCGTTCATCTGGTGCTTCATAACGATTACCGTGTTCTTCAGTGCATGGATCTCAACCTGATCGCTCTCCTCAAAGTCGCTGATTTTGAGTACGGCGCCAGGGAGGAAGATCGTCCCGTTAAATAACTGCTTATTGAATTTCATTTGCTGTTGTCCTCCTTATATCATTTGGCGCAAGGTCTGGAATGACTTTGCTTCCTGTTCCGACAGCAGTTCTTCCCGAAATGCTATCAGATCCTCTGTCGTGGGCGTATAGCTCCTTGATTCAAGCGCGGTTAGCAGCGCATAAGTCTGACCTACCTCGGACAGCAGCGCCCGGAGACCTTCTGAGGTCATATCCGCTCCCATCCGGCGCAGCTGTGAGGTAAAGGTCACTCGGTAGTGCGGCTGACCGGTAATACTGTCGATCCGCATAGCCAGTCCAAGATAGGCTTCGTTTTGCGGCCGGATATAGACTTGCCCCACTACACTGGGGCAAACCTGAAGGCGTCCCTGGCTCATTTCCTCGATCAGCTTCGCCGCTTTCTGGAGCTTTTCCAGTTCCGTCAAGACTTCAGCCATGTTGTATCACCCCCTGTCAGGTCAAACAGATTCATCTGGGACGGCGCCACCCGGCGCCGCTCATGCATATCGTAGTTGGCGATGATCAGCTCGGGGAATTGGGCACCATTGTCATACCGCTGCTTGATGTTGTTGATTCGGGTGGTCTCCATGAGGTAGATGCCGGGCCGGTCATACAGGCTTCGGATGAATGCATCATCATTGTAGGAAAGAAGGAACTTGCCCTCGATCCGCATCAGCACATCCCGCAGGCGGATGTGGTCTGCCTCTGTAAAGCCGTCCTCCCCGATATTTTGATAGTAACCCTCGGTGGCGTGGTAGGGCGGATCGAGATAGAACAGGCTCGCTGGGCGGTCATACTGCCGGATGAGCTTCTCGAAGTCCTTGTTCTCAATAACTACCTTAGCCAAGCGCCGATGGGCCTGTTCGATGAGGGGGAAGTTGCTCCGCATATCGTGGGGCTGGCTGCCGAAGCTGGTCAGGCCCGAAGCGTAGCTGTACCGGATGAGCTGATAGAACCAGGCGGCCTTCTGCACATCGCTGGCAGGGCTGTCACGGGCCAGCGCCGCACGGACCGCATCGAAATCCTCCCGCGCATTCAGCACATACCGGAGCGATTCCATCAGTTCCTGCGGCTTATCTCTTACACAGCGGTATAGATTGACCAGCAGGCTGTTGAAATCGTTGTACACCTCGAAATCATTTCCGGGTGGCTTATGGAACAGCACCCAGCCGCCTCCGCCAAAGACCTCGATATACCGCTCATAGTAGACCGGGAATAAGGTGACGATTAGTTCCCGAAGTGCCTTTTTCCCACCGATCCAGCTCATGAAGCTATTCAACCACATCACCGCCTTCCAGCGGCAGCCGGGTCTGTGCGGTATCAAACTGCTCCAGGGATCGGTTCAGGCCGGCAATAGCGGCAGCGATTCCGCTGATCCGCCGTGTCAGATGGGCGATGGTCGCCCGCACCTCCTGTTCCGTAGCGGCGTAGAAGTACCCACTGCCACTGCTGGCGATGGGGATTCCCTTGCGGCGCAAGCGGTTGACCATCTGACGCACTTCGATCCCCTTGATGGAGAAAATGCACTCCAACTCCCGGCTGGTGGCGGCATTCGTTTCGCCGGAGTGATACTGTTCCAAAAATTCCGCCAGCCGTTCTTCCTGCATAGATGCCTCCTTTCCGGGGTGCTTTTCCGAAAAAGGGCATAAAAAAAGAGGGGGCCGTTTATCCCTCTCGGAAAAACGGCCCCATAGTTATTTTTGGCTATTTATTTTTCTGTAGGATCACCCCCTTGCTTCAACCTCTGGCGTGTTGCATAATTACATGGACATGGTCAGGTTGTTGGGCGGCTGGCTGTACTCATAAAGGATCTCAATTCCGTTCCAGGACACATATCCATGCTCTGTTGCCGACAGGCCGAGGTTTCTCATTTTTTGGTTGGCGTAGCCCTCCGCATCGAAGCAGGACACGAGAAGTTCGTCCATGGGATAGATGCCGTCCTGCTTTGCCAGCATTTTGCCGTAGTCTGCAAGCTCCATGTTGCGGGGTAGAAAACTGTAGCAGTGAAGGTTCTGCGCCAGGTCCAGGGCGTAATCCAAGCGGTGGCAGTCCTCCAGCTCCAGTACCGCCTGCCACTTGTCCAGCCATCGGGGTTCGCCCTGGCCCTGTTCCGCCCACACATATCCGAAGTCGATAGCGTGGCGGATGAGCTCTGCGGCAGAATCATACTGGGAGAGGATATCTCTCAGCTGAGACAGACAGCAGTCCACCTCCACGGCGATGCACTCAGTCAGGGACTCCGCTTCCAACTCATCCAGTGCCAGAAGCAACTCGTCCGGATGGGCGGCATCCATGTACTCGCCGGTGTCCGGGAAGCCAACCCACACGCCGTCCATGTTGGTTCGGCTGGCCAGCTTGACCCGGATTGCAAAATCGCCTTTGTCGGGATTCATCGAAGGATCACCGTCCAGAAACGGATCGATTAAAGAGGTGACCTTGATAAAGTGCCCATCGCAGAAAGTGTTTCCGCCCTTTTGGCGGTAAGCCGAGCCCACTTTCTCCGGGTCAAGAAACTCCCGCGCTTGATCAGGGGGACGCTGGATCTGTTCCATGATGAATTTGCCCAGTTGAACATCATCCCCGGCGCCATAGAACAGATCATAGTGATCCAATTGGCTTGCAATCAGCATCACATCGCAGGTCATTCTCGGCTGCTCGATCTGCATTGCTCCACGGAACAGAAGGCTTTCCTTTTTCGTCATGTTCTCGAATCGCCGTTCCAGCCAGTCGTGTTGAGATTTGGTCATCTCAAAGCCGTCCAGCAGGTCGAAGAGTTTGCAATCCTGTACGCTCACTACGGCATCATCTCCATTCCCAGTTTGTTTTCTTCATTTTCAGCCTGCTCCACGCAGTGGAAGGGACTCCATCGTCCACAGCAGGGACAGGCGATCATACCATTTGCAGAGTGGTCGACCTGCTCTTGTGTTACTTCGCCAGGCGTATTGCAGCACTCATTCACAACTGTAACAAGATGTGCCGTTTCCAGCACCTCCGGGCGATATTGTCGGTTGAATGTGACAAAGTGAACCCAGAGCGGGTTATCAAACAGTCTGGCGACATGCAATTGCAGGGCTTCTTTTCTGACCACCTCTTTGGAAGCGTGAGCATAGTTGTGGTTCGTCTCCCATTCAATGAGTGACTTGAGCAGAGCAGATTCTCCCTTGCGGTTGATCAATGCCTCAGCAATTTGACACCACGCTTTTTCCTCGATTTCTCCGAGGTCGGTTTTTACCCCTGACCAGGGATGGTATTTTTTGTCGCGGCCAGTGCCGCTGCTGTTGCAGTAGAACACACCATGGAGCCAACGGATATCAGGAAAGTCTATGGATGTTAAATCCACTTGCTCAGGTGCGGTGATCATTTGCTTGAGTATTAAGAAGACCTCCTTTCCGCATGCGTAGAGATGGGTTTATACCATTGGAGGCCGGTCGTGCTGATAGTCGCCTCCGGCTCTCACACCTTATCCAAGCTCCATCCCGCCCAGCTGCGGTTCCTGTTTCTGTTGCCCAATGGTTTGAATGGACTGTCCATCCCGGCGCTCCAGCAGCCCGTACTCCGTTTGAATGTTATTGCGAGACGCCAGAAGCGCTTGCCCATAGGTGTGAAGATTGATATGAGGACGGATCATCTTGGCGGCCTTCTCCGGAAGAATGAAGGCCAGTTCCTCTGCCGCTGCATCTTCAGGGGATGCGATGCTCGGAGAAAGGATATACTCGTCAAGCTGTTCTGCCAGATCCAGAGCATCTACAATATTCTGGCAATGTGTCGCTGTCATGAGTGCCTTGTAGGCAGGGAGAGCCGCAGCCGACATTTGGGCAAGTACATCTCCAAGCCGTTCGATGGTTTCAAAAGGTTCTGCATTGGTAATGTGTTCCGCCAATTGCGGGACTTTGCAGTCCAGGCAGGTACACTCAACGGCGCCCCAATCAACATATCCCAGGCAGCGCACTGCCATCTCCAATGCGTTATCTTCGGCAGGAAGCTTCAAATCCACCACATCGGTTCCGGCAAAGGGGAGATTATCATGGTGTGCAGTCAACCGCAGGTGGATTGTATAGGCCGGCTCGACAGGCTGATTCAGCGTTATTTCCGGCGCTGACTTCAAGTCGGAGTGCTGTACTACATAGCCACCCAAGCCGGAGATTCCACTGGGAACATATACGCCGCATTCGCCCATGCGTGCCATTTTCCCGACCTTCTCAAAGTCCAGAAGCTCAAATGCCGCATCTGACATTCCTTCCACTTCCGGAACAAAACCATTCTCTGCGTAAAATCGCCCTAACTGTCCATCTGATACAACCGATTCCACCACATGGCAGCAGTCCACACTTTCTGTCAGATCCCGAAGGCGTTTCAGTGTGATGGATTCTTGTTTCTGGAAATCCACCCGAACCAGTCCTTCGAAGGCGATGCGCTGAACCTCATTCAGCCTGGAGAGGCGTTCTGCCAGGTCATTCAGTTCCAGCAGGTTTGTTGCTGAACATACAAGACTGGAGTGCAGCACCTCAAAGTCACGGTAATCTGTGATTTCCAAATACAAGGAATCTCCCTCTGAGAGCCGCACCTTGTCCAGCGCGTCCAGCAGTTTCCATGGGCTGGCTGGAAGATCCAGCTTGGCGTAGGCCAATTTGCTGTAGTCAGCGGGGGTCAGGTAGACGCTAAAAATTTCATCACCCAAGAGTCATTTCACCTCCATTTTGTTCCTGCTGTTCCTCATACCACTTAGGGTCTGCCCCCGGCACATCCCAACCGCACATACTGCCGGTGAGCATGGCCTGCTCCTGGGCTGGTGTAATGCCTCGCCGTTGATTGTTATAGTCGGCCAGCCAGCGGTTCTGCGCTCGATCCTTTGTACTCCAGTCGCTGGGATAGTAGCCGCTCTCGCCACGCTTGATGCAAATAAGCGTTCCCTCACCGGGGAGAACTGACCAGCACAGGTCAGGCAGGCGGGTGAGGGAGTCCGGCGAAAATCTTTCTTCTTCCGTCTGAATGCTCCAGTTGCTGGAGTTCCAAAGGCTCACATAGAGTTCTCCATCGTTCAATTTGATGGCTCGCTGCTCGAAACCCTCGCCCCAGCCGTCCGATGCCTGACCGGAAATGTACTCAGCAAGGGCCTCCTTTTCCTCCGGAAGAAGTGTCCCATTCACCCTGCATTCGGCCACACCCCACAACTGACCGTCACGGCTTTCCACATCCAGCATCACGGACTGGACTTTCGTGTTTACGCCGTCCGGTTTGTCATACCAGTGCATCAGACCACGGTTTTTTTCTTCAGGCATCTGGTTTTCCAGCAGTGCTTCGTGAATACATGACTGATAGTCCCTCAATTCACGCCCATCCAGGTCGTTGCCGTACTCCTCCAAATCTCCCCAGTCGTCGTAAGCATAGAGCTGGGCAGTGAGCGGCATATAAAACTTGAGCGTCTGGGGTTCAGGAGGCAGAATTTGAAATCGGTCCTCGCCAATAATCAAGGCCAGACCGCTTCCGTTGTCCCACTTCACATGGAACTGCCCGGCATCGTCAATGTTGTCCAGAGTGCCCATGCTGCCGGGGGGAACGGGGTGAGGATCGTTGCCCATCTCCGTCAGCCGAACACGACTTCCTTTGGGATACTGCTCCCGCAGGAATTCCAGCCATTCTCTCGAGATCTCTCTCATGATAGTCCTCCCATCGTTATGCCCTGCTGGGGCGTATTTTGTTCCAGCTCCAATCGGAGCGTCTTCACTGCGGCGGCGATCTCCGGGTCGCGCTTGAAACTGTCCAGTTGCAAGTGGTCCGTGAAAAAGTGCTGTTCTCCATTCAGCGACCGAACCAGATCCACTGTGGCGATACCGTCCTTGGTGACGCCCAGCCGTTTCTCTGGCCGGTCACTGTCAAGGTAGGTGCGGATGGCCTCCTCCAAGGTCAGGCCCCGGTAGATTTGCTCTCCGGGGATGTTGCAGTCGGTCATCACGAACCATGCGTAGGTGTGGGGACGGTCGGGATCGGCGGCTTCTTGGAGCGCCTGTTTTCCAGCCTCTGTCAAGCCATAATTGCAGCCTCTCCGGGGGTTCTCCTCCCCAGCAAAGTCCAGCAGAATGTCGTCCACCGCCTTCCGCACTGCGGGATCGTCCGTCAGCGTTTCATAGCGAAAGCCTGTGGTGGCTTGATACTGAAGTTCCTCCCGAATGGTGTCCAAGTATTTCTGGGTATCTGTGAAGGTCTGTTCTTCACCACCGGCGTAGGTAATCCGACCCACAGGCTTTGCCTGTTGGGCCATCCGTTGCTGACGCAGGTCGTAGGAATAAAGGTACCCCTGATATTCCCCAGGGGAAGGGGTGCAGCGCAGGCAGTAGCGGTAGTGCTCCGTCTCCGCGATATAGCCGAAGCATCGGCCGTCCTCGGTGATCTTACCGCCGTGCTGGTAGCAGTAGTTTCTCATCGAAGCCAGATTCGTAAGGGGACCATCCGCCCGGAGCATATCCACAAACTTCTGAAGTTCGTCTTTGAATTCCCCCGTGTTGAACTGATCGCCGTTGTGGGGCCACCAAGTGTGGTAGAATTCTTTTCCGGAAGCTCCGAAGTCCATCCGTATATGGCCTACCGTTCCCAGCACCGCATCCTCGGCCTCGTCCATCTGGGAATAGAAAAGACCCGCCTCCTCAATGGAAGCGGGCCGAAGCGCAAAGGGATATTCTATTGTCGTTTGTGTTTGCCACATCATTTAGTTCACCTCCATTATTTTGTGAACACAATCAATACCACAGCGACAGCGAAAAGTCTATCAGAAAAACTTAGGTCATCTGAAAATTAAAGCCTTGATTCTGCTGGTATTGCTCCGCATGGTTGTCCATCATCAGTTCTTCCAGTGTGAGTACCCCATGATAGGAAACATATCCACTCTTTACGACCCGTCCTTCCTCCGCATTCATGCGCTCCAGTCCGTATCGGGCATAATCGTAGTAATCACGCAGATTTTCGTCGTACTCAAACCTGCCGGATTTCTGAATCATGTAGCGGCCATATTCCTCCACATTCTGGACGCTGGGGGCATAGTCAAACTGCTCCAGATTCTCTGCCAGCTGCCTGACTTGTGCGGCGGTTTCCGGCCGTGCGTATTCCACCACCGCGCCCAGTTTTTTTATTTCATCGGTACTCATTTGTTGAATCGCCTGGCACAGCTTGTTCAGCTCCTCCAGGCACTCTGACTCCATATCCAAAACACAGTCTACGGCATCCGGAAACTCGCTCCCCTGAAATGACAGCCTCATATCCGCCGGATCAACGATCCCTGCCCGAACCAAGGAACGCTTGATCTGGAGGTCTGGCGCAGGCAGATACAACCAGGTTTTGGGAGCGTCCTTGCTCTGCTGTACCGTCAGGGTCAGCAGGGGAGGCTCATAGAAATACTGCGGAAAATGACGCCCATCATAGAGCTGCGAGAGTCGCATACCGTTGTCATAGACTACTCCGTATGGTGTGATGACTCCATTGCCCTCATCAATGAGGAGCAGGGCAGTTTCATAGCCGTCAAGGGCGTCCAGCTCCTCTTTGCTGGCGCAGCCGCCATTCAGCACCATGTAATGATCTCTGCCGACCTGCTCTAAATCAGAAAAATCTGTGATGACCGTGACCTGCTGGCAGGAAAATGTCAAGTTGATCAGGTCGGTCATGTCGGAATAGTCGTAGCTGACCGCCGCCCCCTGGAACTGAGCGCCCTCCTGTGCATAACAGAAGCTGTCCAGCCGCTTGGCCAGATAGTCCAGCTCGTCGATATTTACAGGTTTTCCCTCCAGTCGCTTCAGGATGGGGTACTCACCAAGGATCTCGTCCATTTGGCAGTCCCTCGCCAGGGGATCTCCCATGTCCATCGCATTCAGCGCCTCCATGATTCCGTCATACTGGTTGTGCGGGATTGGGAGGGGAACGGTAAACTGTCCGTACTCGGGATGCTTCGGATTTGATAACACAGCATTCATTCTCATCGTATTCCTCCAATGCCGAGCCCTACATCTCCATCCGAGGGCTATAATCCTGTCTGTGTTCCAATTGGGTGTCCAGGTCAGGGACAGAGAACTCGATTTTGATTCTGGCTTCTTGAATGGCTCTTATCTGTTTGTCATTCAAATTTGGGTCTTCTGCCAACAGATGATCCGTTGCACGATAAATCTCTGTCAACTCCTCATTGGAGAAGAGACTGGCTTTGGGGATCAGACCAGAGCGGACAGCGAAGTCCCGTTTGGCTCCTGCAAAATCATCCTCATAATAGTGCCCATGGCTGACGCCGACCCTTTCATAATCCCAGATCCATGTAACGAACTCATAGCCCCGGCCGGTGCCTCGCTCTCTGCCCGCCAGCACAGCCCCGCCGAAATCCGCAAGCAGATGAAACTTATTGTCAAGACCACGAGCACGGAGCAGGGGGGTGTTTTCCATAGCCTCCACATATTCAAATACTCTGTCGGCTGCAATGGCGACCCTGTGATACAGCTCGTTGGCCTCTGGATTCTTGCTCCCGGACGGAAGCATAAATACTTCGTTCCCAGGAGAAACAGAAAGGACAGACTGCCCATGGAGAAAAATCTCCAGTCGCCTGTCCTCCTTGTTATAGGATTCAATTTGCTCTTTTCTGAGGCACCGGGATAATTCTTCAAAAAATTGTTGCGCCATATAACAACCTCACATTCTTTTGTTTTCTGGTTTTCTATTTGGGGAATCGGTTTCTACAGCAGAATAAAAAAGGCCGAGATCCTGAAGTAACAAGATCCCGGCCTCAAAAGATATGCCTGATAGAGTAAAAATTGTGTGCGTTCGACTCCTGCCAGAGTGGATGGCACAGGGTAAAATATCGGAAAAATAAGGCCCGTAGATCTGCTGATCTACGGGCCTCGGAAGCCTTGAAAATACTGAGGTTTTGTCCTCAATATCTTTTTTAGCCTCCCTTTTTGGTCCGAGTGACAGGATTCGAACCTGCGGCATCCTGCTCCCAAAGCAGGCGCGCTACCAACTGCGCTACACCCGGTTATTCAGTTTTTTATCCGGCTGGTCGTATTCTCCCAAACTTATCAGGAATACTTTTTTCGCTCGTTTATAGCGGTTTTCGGCGCTTTTTAATTTGTTTCACTTACTCTTTGGCGCTCTTATCTCCGCTGTTTCCAGGTGTTCCAGCGCCGTCTGTGGTAATCTATGTGGTCAAAAACGCTTCCCGCCCGGTTTTCGGTGAAGATTCACCGATGCCGGACAGGAAGCGTTTTGCGTTTCAGATTGTCTGCATTGTAACTCTGAGCAGGGTGTTATGCAAGTGGTTTCTGCGCAGACAGCAGCTCAAATGTTGAGCCGCAATAGACAAAGAATAGCATCACGCATTTACCTTCTGGAGATAGAACTCACTCTCCGCAACTCGCGTCACAAAATCATACTCCAGCCGCGTTGCCTTTGAGGGCGAAATATTGTAGCGCTTAAACACCGAGCGAAAATATGCAAAGAACTCCCTGTCTTCCGATGTCATCGGGGCAACCCAGCCATTTTCGGCACCATGGGCTTCGATCTTCTCTAATTCCGCCATACGCTCTTTATCCATGTCAGTTGCTCCTTTCGGTGAACTTTCGCCTGCCCTCAGCGGGAATCGTTTTGGATTACCTGAATTGTAACTCTAATGGTAGGGGTGTGCAAGTGGTTTTCTGGGAGGATAGCAGCTCAAAGGTTGAGCCGCTATAGACAAAGAATAGGCAGGTAGATAGGCAGAGGTACTTTTCTTGCTCCCTGGGTATAAATCCCTTAATAGTGGCATAATAATAAGGAATTTATGGCACAGCCTATTGACTATTCCCTTATTTTTCGATATCATTTAAGGGAAAATGAAGGGAGGTGAGGGAATGAGAACCTTCAATTACTCCGCAATCAAGGAGCAGAAGTGGGACTCGGATGTTCTTGGCCTGATTGTGGCCATATACAAGGAAGCCGGTAAGCAGGAACTGTATTTGAAGCAGCGTCCGGAGGAACTCGAAAAACTCGTGGAAATTGCCAAGATACAGAGCACCGAGGCATCGAATGCCATCGAGGGCATCGTCACCACGAGTACCCGAATCCGGCAGCTCGTCGAGGAGAAAACCACGCCGAGGAACCGAGATGAGCAGGAGATCGCTGGATACCGCGATGTGCTGAGTATCATTCACGAGAGCTTTGACGCGATTCCAATTACTCAGAACTACATCCTTCAGCTTCACAAAATCCTGTACAGCCACATGAATAACCCGCTTGCGGGTCGCACCAAAGCTGCGCAGAACTATATCACTGCCACCTATCCGGACGGTCATGTGGAAACGCTGTTCACGCCGCTTGCCCCTTATGAAACGCCGGAAGCACTGGACAGAATCTGCGAGGAATACAACCGTGTGATTGGAAATATGGAACTGGAGCCGTTGATTGCGATTCCGGTTTTTGTCCATGACTTTCTGTGCATCCACCCCTTCAATGACGGCAACGGAAGAATGAGCAGATTGCTCACAACGCTGCTTCTGTACCGAAACGGTTTTTATGTTGGAAAGTATATCTCCCTTGAAGCCAAAATCGCCAAAAACAAGGATCTGTACTACGATGCACTTGCACAGGCGCAAACCGGCTGGCACGAAGGCATGGAAGATGTAGTGCCTTTCATCAAGTACCTGCTCGGGACGATCCTTGCGGCGTATAAGGACTTTGAGGATCGTGTAGCGCTGGTAGAAACCAAGCTGCCCGCACTGGAAATGGTGCGCAGAGCAAGCAAGAATAGAATTGGACGATTCAATAAGCAGGACATCCGGGAACTCTGCCCGACGCTCAGCGACAGTTCCATAGAGGGAGCCTTGCGGAAGTTAGTCGCCGTTGGTGAACTGAAAAAAGAAGGAAAAGGTAAAAACACCTGCTATTTCAGACTGAATTAAATTTCCGTCAAATTAGAGGGCCGCACCTGTTCATACGAGCAGGTGCGGCCCTTTTGGTCGCCTAAAAGGTCGTGCACAATAACGCTATAGACAAAGAAGAATCAATTTCCGCAGTAAGCACGAATAGCCTGTGCAACAAATTTTGACATGTCCTCGCCGCCTGCCCTGTCTGAAATGCTCATCAGCCACAATATACGAAGAGAGTGAAAATGTACGAAAAGAGTGAAAATGCTTCTTGACAAGCCGTAAGGCATTCCTTATAATTACACCTGTACACGAGAAAAGTTAAAAGCGCATCGATTCGGTATATATAGACTTTGTTTCGCAATTTGTATATTCCAATCACATTGTATTTTCAACGGTTCTCTTGTACATATCAAGAGAGCCGTTTTATTTTGTTTTAAGGCAGGAGGGATTTCTATGGATACGGCATTTATGCGAAAAACATTCGCGCTGATTGCAAAAGGATTGATTGAGAAAGAACAGTTGCTGCAAATGGAACCGACAAGGTATCCCTACAGCAAAGCTTTGCAGCATGGAATCAACATGTTTTTAGCCGCAAGTCAATGGGCGGGGAGTCAAGCCGCTGTCGAGTATCCCGACGAGGCCTCTTTCCTTGCGCATTTTATCACCAGACCTATTGAGGAGTGGTTCGATACATGGGAATCGGGAGCTGTCGAGCAATTGCATCTTCAGGAAGAGCCTTTTTATGCCTATGACGCCTTTGCGTATCAAAAAGCCGGTAACGTATATGTTCCCAGCTCGGATTGCTATGAGTTTCTGGAAACGCGGGACAGTGACATCATGAACGGAACAGACGAGCGTATTCTCTATGAAAAAATAATTACATTAAGTCAAGAAGATTACTGCAGGGTCAGAAGATATATCATCGAGCATCCGATTATCACACTCGAGGATAGGCGCACCATGTCTCTTGAACTGGCCGATGATCCGATGGCCAGAGACGCCTTCCAGTTTGCTTACGAGGAAATTACGGAGGAAAGCTACCGCTGTCCTCAATGCGGATGGACGATGATGCAAGGAAAGTATGGCTACAGCTGTCACTCGACCCATTGCACAGATACCCTCCCCGAATTCACGGATGAAATGAAACTGGACATTTCGGCTGGTGATCTCTATCGGTTAAAGAAAGGCATTATGCGGTATTTTGCCACACCGGGAAAGCTTGAACTTGAAATTGCGGCGTTTTGTGAGAAAAAGAAGCTTCGCTGGGCATTGTGGCCGCAGATGGACCGCTATGATGTGGAGATCCGGTTCCCGGACGGGGATATTTGGGAAATTGACGCAAAGGCATATCAAAATCCCATCGCGCTCCGCACGAAGATTCAGAATGACGGTGGGTTCCCTTCCGGGGACTATGCGCGCGGCTATTTTGTGATCCCCAGCGAATACACAGTCAATCAGCGAAACTATACCGCGATCATCAACCGCGTACTGAAGGATCAAAAAAATGTAGAGTGTGTGACCCTGAAGGCGCTGAAAACCGCAATTGCGAAGAAGGAGGCGGCATGCAACGATGAATAAGACCAAAGACGGCTGGTACACTCCGCTTGCGGCACAATTTCAAGGCATAGACGAACCCATGCCGCTTGCCAGATTCGCGGCGATCGAAGCGGTTCTGCATTTGCTTGCCCTGAACGCACCGGCCACCGATCCGGCAAAGGCCTATCTGTTATTTACCCAATATCAGCTTATTGGCACAACGGCGTGCACAGATATGGAACACACCTTGCAGCAGGCCCGGCACACATTGGGGTACTATCGTTCTCAAAAATACTGGCAGGATGATTTGCGGGCATATCAGGCTCCGAAATATGATGCAGTTCGCGCTTTTTCGTTTGAGAAATCGGGGGAAAGTCGTTCGTTTTCCAAAGCAGAGGGGGAATATCCCTATCCGTATGAGCAGCGCCAAAGGGAGTGGGAACGATTTTGGACGGAAAGACTTGAAGAAGCCAAGCCGACTTCTTATGCCGGAGCCGGAACATATCGCTATCCGTATCTGAATCTGGAAACCGGGGAAACCGAAACTGTTTCAGTCAGATTTGACAGTGACTGTACCGCACCCGTTCCACCGGGAATTCCTGAAAAAGGACGCAGAGAACCAATTTCCGTCACTCTGGACGAACTGCTGAACACCGCAAAGGAAATGGCCGGGATGCATCCCGGTGACCCGTGCTGCGAGATTTTATCGACCAATATTCTCAAGCAGATCAATGGGGCTTCCGTCAGTACATGTACGAAGCTCACGATTCTTGAGGTCGTCAATATCGTTGGCATGGTTGGCGCGGGCAAATCCACGCTGATCAAGGTATTGGCATTTTGGTGTCATAAAAATGGGTACCGGATGACGATTGTTGTTGACACGGTAGCCGAAGTTATGAACCTGCAGAAATATTTATCAGCCTTTGGGGTTGCGGCAAGCCCGTTGATTGGCCGCGGTGAAAGGCTGAAATATATCAATCAGGTCGCGCAGCCCTGTGAGACCTGTTTGCCGGCAGAATTTTCTCAATACTTAACGCCGTTATGTTTGGTTGATGGGATGGATGCGCAGCATAGTGAAGCGATCGCTTTCGGCAAAGAGCCGTGCTACGCCCTGAAAAAAGGGAACAAGAATCACCTGTGTCCGTATTTTCATCAGTGCCTGGGCACCAGAATGCTCCGTGAATGCTATACCGCTTCCGTTGTTATCACAACAGTTGCGGGCTTTGCGGCATCTCGGGTAGGAGCGCAGCGGGAAACCTTTCTGGAGTTGGTAATGCGCGGCTTTGATGTGGTCGTCTTTGACGAAAGTGACAGAGTTCAAAAAACGCTTGATCACTTTTTTATGCCGGAAACGAGCTTTAATAGCTATATCCGCGAATGTGCCGAAGATTGCAGCGCCTATATGCGGCTGAGCAGCAAACGCAGAGAGGAGAATCTGGCCGAGCAGAGATACGATGAAATGCAGCGCCAGAGCGTGACAGTCCTGAGCTGTCTCGTGAAATCTCTGCACCATGAATTGGGTACATGGAAGAAAATTGCGCATGGCGATCCTTTCTCGGCACTTACCCTCTTAGAGGATATGTACCGGGATGAGTCGGAATATAGAATTCCATATGCCGTCTATCAAGCCATCTATGACCTGATCGATATGCAGGATGAAGACGGCATCCGTCAAAGTACGCTATGGGCCGTTCTTGAGAGCTCCTGCAAGAGTACCGACGAGACATTCTTTAACCAAATGTACCGCGTTTGGCTGAATGAGCTGGGCGATGATTTTTCGCGGCCAGAGAAGGATAAAGTGAAACAAATCCAAGATGCCCGCATCAAGCTTATTTTGCGGCTCATTTATTTTGATCACTTTATCCGAGACCTCAGCGATGCGTATGAGGCCAGCCATGAAACCTCTTACGGACAAAATGAACTGTTCGGATTCCTGCAGACCCGTTTTCGGCAGCAGCAGTATTTCCTGCCCTCTGCGCTGTGCGGCAACCTGTTCGGCCTGAAAAAGACAGACGACGAAGACATTATTCTGTTCCGCCAGTTCGCGTTTGGCCGAAGCCTGATGAAGGATCTTCCGTATCTGCGCACTGACGCACAGGGCGATCCTGCGGGTCCTCATGTGATCATGCTGTCCGGTTCCAGCTGGGCGGAGGGCTCCTATGAGTACCACATCAATCGGCCGGTGAACTATATCCTTGAGGCAGATGGTGAGAAACACGCATTTTTAGAAAAAACGCGATTCTTTGAATCCGGTTTTCCGGAGCGTATTTCCGGTGCGTCGGATGATCAGCGCGTGGTGCAGCTGCGGTTTGCGACCGAACGGACTGTCGATCTGATCGTCAGAGAATATGAGAGAAGGGCCGGGAAGATCCTGTTGGTCGTCAACAGCTATGTTCAGGCACAGGAAGTACAGCGAACACTGGAGACGGCCCTGCGGAAGGTCAATTGCCCTGCACAGGTTTGCCGGATGATCTCTGATGCCGTCAGCAGCGAGAATGTTCAGGGAACGGTGCGCCGGGGGGAGGTCAGCCGGTTTGCCGGGATGAAAGAGGAGATCCTGATTGCGCCCGCTATGGCGATCGAACGCGGACACAACATTGTCGATGAGTACGGCCACTCTGCCCTTTGCGCGGTGTTTTTCATGGTGCGGCCGATGGCTGTTCCTGACGATATCCAGCAGAAGGGCAGCAAGCTCAATGGATTTGTGGAATCCCACTGTCATCGGGGGCCACAGGAATCTCTGTTCGCATACAATGTGCGCATCCGGCAATTTGCGGCACAGCAGTGGGCTAAGATGAGCAAAAGCAAATCGTTTGGTTTGGCTGAGCTGGATACCGAAGAGCGGAAAGATGTGGTTGCAACACTGTTTGTTTTGATCCTTCAGATCTTTGGCCGGTTGGCGCGTGTAACGGATGTGACAAAGCCGGAACCGCATGTTTATTTTATTGACGGCGCATTTCGCGGCCGCGAAGAAAAGCAAGGTGACTTTGACTGTCTCTCCGAGTTGGGCAGGTACTTAGATGCATTGATGACCTGCAAAGACAGTGCGGAAATTGCCGAAACGCTGTATGCTCCATTTTATAAAGCTTATCGAAAGGACATTCCGTATGAATCATAAAATCTATCCGCTGGCATATAAACTGTCTCCCAAACAAACCTGCACCCTGTATTATTTGTGGTTTCCCGCATCCTGGAAAGCGGCCCTGCTAAACATCGCACGGAAGACGAACCCGAAGTTTAAGGATGAGTATGGACTTCCAACGAATGCGCTGAAGAAGCTGGTCGACAGTTGGATGGAAGGTATCATCGCTTTAGCTCCGCTAAAAAAGGACAGCCATGATGAGCGTTGGCTTACGTCCTGCTATGAATACTCCGAGGAGAATTTGCGGGCATTGTGCGGCATTATTATGACCTGGGTAAAAGCCACATATGTCACGTCTTCAAGAGTAAACCCCATAGCAAAAAAGCTCGCAAAAGAATTTTGCGATACGATGAATTGGGAAGAACTTGCGGCGGTTCAATCCACGGATGAAGTCTGCCTTACACTCGAAAATGGGACGGTTAGTGAAGCTGCTTATCAGGCAATTCCTCTTTTGGCAATCAACCGTCTACTGGGGAAAAAGATTGCCCTGAGCGGGCAAACGCTGCGCCTGTGCTATGCCGCTAAGAATCAGCTGATCAGCGATCCGATCACAGATATGAAAAGTCACCATCAATACTCTTTTGTATTTGATCTATCTGTACAGACAACTCCTCCGGAAAGAAAAGCGCTGCTGCTGTGCCAGATGAGCATTCGCCGCTGGATCCCCGATAACTACAATAAAGAGCGAACCCCGTTTTTAACGAATGCCATTAATTCCTATATTAAGATTTCCGAGGATAAATATTGCCAAGTTCCCATTATCTATGGTTACACGGCCAGACAGCCCGTATGGAAAGAGCAGGACAAGGAGTGCTACAATATTTGGGGATATGAGCAATTACCATCGGTGGAAGCTGTTGTAAGAAATCCTGCAGCATACGCGAAAAAAATTCTTCTCCCCTACAAAAACGGCATGGCCGGCTTTGCAGCTTCCAAAATCGGAACAGGTGTGTCCGTTGTTGACAAGGCGTCACTGTACCAGTCAGTGTCTGCTCTGCTCGGTGATATGATTTGTGAGCAGCCCGAAGCGAAACGGGTCGTGCTGCGAGGGCAGAAACTCAAAAAATATAACTCTCCGCAGGAATATGAGAATTCTGAAGATTTCCGGAACTGGGTCAGACGATGCGTGGAGACAGACCAAATCACATTCGAGCTGTATGGCCTGTGGAATGATGATTCACAGCAAAGACTGCTGAAACAGATTCAGACCAAAATTGAACAGGATTTTGGCGATGAAAAGGATATATCTGGCCTGAAAGTGCAGTATGTGTGTAAAGAAGTCGGCAGTCTTGCAGATAGTATGCCGGACGATAAGCTGCAAACGCAGATTACACGATGCGGTGAAATCGCCTTGCTATTAGGCGATACCGATGGGGTAACGGCTTGTATTTTCGTTTTGCCCGGGCAAGAGAACTATGGTGTTGGCGACCCAAAATCTGTCCTTCGCAATGCATTCGCCCGAACCGGCCGAGTTGTGCAGTTTGTTACCCCCGGCGAAGATGCCAATCAGAATAAAATTGAAAATGCTGTGTACGACCTCTATCGGCAGTTAGGTGTGGTGACCCTGCTGGATCCTAAACATAAACAACCTGATTTGGCGTATACGCCCTGTATGGGCATGCATTTATGTACGCAAGTTCAAGGAATCTCAAATAAAGCTCGTTTTCTTCCGCTTTACATTACGGTTGATTTAACGGAAGGAAAGACTCGAGTGCATTGTGATGCGTTTTCAAATCGGACCGTTTCTTATCGAGAGGCTTGCATCGAAATGGCACAGCTTTTCTGGAAAAGTGATTTGGAACAGCGCTGTGTTGATGCAAGCCGCACTCCTGCAAAACAAAAGCTCATCGAGCTGAAAAATCGGTACGATACGCTGGAAAACGGCGTGCTGGTCTTTGTCCAATCCGATGGAAATACACGAGCGGTATGGGGCGGTATCTCCGACAAGGAGATTGGCGGATATGCCATGATAGGTGAGTATTGTCCATCTCAGATCAATGTTGGAACGCCGCAAAGCCCATATTTACTCTCATTAGCAGATTCGGGCGTGCGGATAATCCGAATCAGGAGCAACCAAGAAGTTCCGGATTATTTCACGGAGTTGAGCGTAAAAGCTACTGACGATAATTTACAGCATTCTTCCACATCGGGTATTTTTAAATACGAAGATGTGTATTGGGGCATTCATATGAAGCCGAATGATAATCGCTATACATGGAGCTTTAGAGAATCTAAGATCAATTACCCCCTGCATTCATTTGCGGAAAAGGATATGATTGAGCTGTATCCACTGCAGCTTCAGCCGGGAGATGACGCAGCAAGCTGGATTTTCTATGCAAACGCACTGCGCAACATTTCAATTCAGTATAATCAGTCGACGGTTCTCCCTTTACCGCTCCACTTGGCAAAGGCTCTTGAAGAGTACCTTTTCAACGCATAATTAATAGGCATTAAAATCAGGCACTACCTCTGTTCCTTTGAGGTGGTGCCTGTATTTTTCAGTGTTGATTTTCTCAATGTAGCTGAATAGAGTTGGAATTTGACAGGAATTCGACGAATCTATCATTTTCTTGCTTTTTTCTGCCGAATATGCTATCTTTAATAATGATACTATCCATTGGATTGGGCCTTGGCAGTATGGCTGCAATAGACCAAAAGCTCTGCCATTTGGCAGAGCTTTTTTCGATACGGGGAAGGAATGTCTGTGAGTTATAAAAAGTTCCGGAAACTGCTCGCTGATAAGGATATGAAGGAAAAAGGTGGATATTAACCCAGCTTCAATCACCAAAATGGGGTGAAATGGGTATGTTACCTTTGATTGGAGGACACTATGGCAAAGAAAAAAGCAGAAGAAACGATCAACCTGGACAGCATCCTTTTTAAGTGCCGCGATATTTTGCGGGCAGCTCGGAATGCCGGTTCCTTCTTTGAAAAGCGTGATATGATGCTGGCTCTCGTCTTTCTTCGCTTTATAGGTGAAAAGTTTGAGGATGGAACAGCTAAACTCCGTAAAGATTTGATTGCACAGGGGCTTGACCCGGATGATCCCGAAATCTTTGCGGCGTTCTTTGATGATGCCACTTTTACAGATGGCACATATAATTTGCCGCTGGAAGCGCGTTGGTCTACTATTATCAACACGCCCGCGCCTCAGCTCAATGTTGCGCTTGATACGGCGCTACACAGCATTGCCGCCAGCAGCAAGCAGCTTCGCGGCTGTTTTGTGGAGGGAACATTTACTGCTCGCAACCTTGCGCCGAATGACATCAAGAAAGTCGTTGATGAGGTCAACAAGATCAGCCACAAGGCATTCGGCAAGGAAAAAGACCTCATTGGCCGTGTATACGAATATTTTCTCAAGGAGTTTGCTGTCAATGCCACAAAGGAAGAAGGCGAGTTTTACACGCCTCACGATGCTGTTCAGCTGATCGCAGCTATGATTGAACCGTTTGATGGCACCTTATATGACCCCTGCTGCGGCTCCGGCGGCATGTTCATTCAAAGCGCCGATCTTGTTAAAGCCAAGGTTGGTGATATTAGTCGAATCAATATTTACGGTCAGGAAAAGGAACCTGCAACCTATCGCCTTGCCAAGATGAACCTTGCCCTGCGCGGCATTAGCCATCATCTTGGCGGCGAAGCCGATTCCTCTTTTACGCACGATTTGCATAAAGGCCTATATTTTAATTACATCATGGCGAATCCGCCCTTTAACTTGAAGGGCTGGTACGACGAAAATCTCAAAAACGATCCCCGCTGGGCGGACTACGCCACACCGCCGGAGAGCAACGCTAACTACGCCTGGATCCTGCACATACTTTCCCATTTGAAAGCCGCTGACGGCGTGGCCGGATTCTTACTGGCAAATGGCGCATTGGGTGATAGCGATACCCTCGAAATTCGTAAAAAACTAATTCAGAAAGACAAGGTGGAGGCCATTATCATTCTTCCTCGTGAGCTTTTCATTACCACGGATATTAGCGTCACACTTTGGATCCTAAACCAAAACAAAAAGGGCGGGAAATATCACAACAGGACTCTGCGCGATCGCCAGCACGAAATTCTGTTTATGGACCTGCGTACATGGACGGAAAATCCAGTTAAAGGCGAAAACAAAAAGAAAGTGCTTTTGGATGAAGTGCAGATTCGGCGGGCCGCCGACATTTATCACACATGGCAGAATGAAGGAACGAATGGTGCGGATTACGCCGTGCCGGAGCTTTACCGCAGCGTGGGGATGGATGAGATCGAAAATCAGGGCTGGAGCCTTATCCCCAGCAAGTATATCGAGTTTATCGACCACGATCTGGAGATCGACTTTCCTGCGGAAATGGCACGAATCCAACAGGAAATGCGTGAGGTGCTGGCGCAGGAAAAGCAGTCCCAGAAAATGCTGGAGGATGCGTTCAGGGGGATCGGCTATGGGATTGAATAAGCGTTGCCTAAAAGGCTTGATAGAGCATTCGGATTTACGAAATACGGACGGGCTCTATGGCGAAAGCGATGTAATGGGAGTTGGTACAGATAAAAGCATGTTTCCAACAAAAGCAGATCTTAATGGTGTAAACCTTCGCAATTACAAATTATTTCCTCCGGGATCATTTGCATATGTTGCAGATACATCTCGTAGAGGTAATAAAATAGCACTTACATATAACGATACAGATAAAATATTTATCGTTTCAACTTGGTATGTAGTATTTAAGATATGCGATTCTGCAAAAGATATAATTACTTCAGAATACTTATTTCTTTATTTTAATAGGGCTGAGTTTGACAGGTATGCACGAGCAAATTCTTGGGGATCAGCGCGTGAGTATTTTTGGTTTGAGGATATGGAGGATATTGAAATCCAATTGCCCGACCTGCCGACACAGCAGAAATATGTCGATATCTACAATGCCATGGTTGCCAACCAGCAGGCATACGAGCGCGGCTTGGAGGATTTGAAGGTTGCGCTTGACTCTCAAGTTGACAAAATCAAGCATTCCGCGTCTCGCATGCGTGTCGGAAATATCCTTGACGAAGTAGACAACAGAAACAGCGAGGGTGTAATCAAGAATGTTCAAGGGATAAATATCTCTAAGCAGTTTATGCCCTCTGTTGCGGACATTAATGGTGTTGACTTGAGAAAGTATAAGGTCGTCCAAAAAGGCCAACTTGCGTTCTCGGGAATGCAGACGGGTAGAGACGAGTGCATCAGAATTGCTCTTCACGACACTGAGCAGCCTATAATTATTTCACCAGCCTATACAGTTTTTGAGGTGAAGGAGGAAACAGTTATACCTGAGTATGTTATGATTTGGTTTTCTCGCAATGAGAGTGATAGACGCGGGTGGTTTATGAGCGATTCAAGCGTTCGTTCAAATCTTGACCTTGAAAGATTTTATGAAATTCAAATCCCAATTCCAGATAAAAAGTTACAAGAAGCGGTAGTAACTTTTTATGAGGTTTATATCACCCGCAAAAGAATCAATGAGCAGCTAAAGACACAGATCAAAAACATTTGCCCGATACTGATTCGAGGCTCGCTGGAGGAATAAAAAGGAGGGTTTGCATAATGACCTATCAAGAATTAAACCAATACATCCTACACTATCTGACGGAGGATAAAACCAAAAGTACCATTATGCTTACCGGCCCTTGGGGTACAGGCAAAAGTTATTATATACAAAATGAACTCAAACCGTTTCTTGAGAAAAAAGAAAACGGGGGACATTCATGCGTTATTGTGTCGCTGTATGGATTAAAGGATACAGCCGAGATCAGCAAAAGCATATATCTCGGAACGCGGATGAAATTCTTAACCGCTGCATCGGAAAATTCAACTACCGTAACGTTCGCAGGCGAAACGATTATTAAAGGAATTGCCGGGGCTTTTGGGGTTGATTTGTCAGTTAGCGAAAGATCTTTGAAACGATTATATGCGTCTGTGAATTTAACAGGGAAACTGGTTATCCTTGAAGATTTGGAGCGTTCTGGCATTGATATCCTTGAGGTACTCGGATATGTGAATAATCTTGTTGAGCAAGATGGGGTCAAGGTTCTTCTTGTCGCAAATGAGGAAGAGATTATTAAATACGAATTGGGAAACAAGGTTATTGGGCGTCGAAAAAAGGAGGAAATCGAGGAAGAAAAGAAACTACATGAAGCCTTTGACGTGCCCTTTGAAAACAAGGGGGAAATCGTTCAATGTCGGTTATCAGAAGACTATCAGAGATTAAAAGAAAAAACTATAAGCGATACAATAGAGTTCAAGGAGGATTACCAAACAGCGATTCGAGAAATTGTCCAAATGTTTGATAATGAAACATTGAATAAGTTCTCTACCGTCGAGAGTATTAAAGATATTTTAGAATTCATGTCGCATTGCCAGAGCTATAATCTTCGCTCTTTCATTTTTGCTTGCCAAAAGACAAACGATATTTTCAGCAGCCTTGACGAAAAATATCTCTCTGATGAGAATTTTGTTCAAGCTGTATTCATCGGCATATTATCCTTTGTACTCAAGCAGAAAAATGGAAACTCCCACGCGTGGGGAAACGAAAAGTATTTTTCTGCTGTGCTCGGGCATGAAAAAGCTCCACTGTTCAAATTCTGTTATGACTATATAATGAGGCAAATCAAGGAGTTTGAGGATATCGAAGGTGCTTATCAAGCATATTCAGAGCTTGTTTTGTACGACAAAAACCGTTCAAATAACGATAACGACATTATCACATTGCAGACTTATTATGTTCGAACGGATAGTGATGTATTAGATGCGATAAATAATATTGAACGGCGATTGGAAGTCCCTGAAGACATATCGTTCTACCAGTACGGAACCATTGCGGTTTATGCGATTATAATCAAGGGTATCCTTGGCTGCGATATTGATACAATTAAAAGACGCCTTGTTGCTAATTTAGAGGGACAAGGAAACAAACTTGAACTTGAGCAAATATTTAGAACGATTATAGGTACGGATTGTACCACAAAGCAAAAAGAGGAATATGAATCGTTGCGCAAAGAAATGGCAAGATCGTTAAAGAAAGGGGATAAGATAATCCCAAACTTTGACTATCAACCTGAACAAAGCAAAGATTTCTACGACTATGCAATCACTAATAAAGGAAAATTCCATACACAAGAATCTTTTGCTGCGCAATTTGACATGAAACGGTTATCAGAAATGTTTAGAAACAGTACCGCAGAGCAAAAGCAGCAGATTCGCGGAGTATTTGTAGGAATGTACAGGATCGGCAATATAAAGAGCTTTTTGGCTAATGATAGGGAGAGCATAGTACAACTGCTTGAATTCATTAAGGCAGATAGGTCTGGCGATGTTGGTGACAGAATACAACAGTTGCAATACGATTGGTTTATTAAAAATCTTGAGGAGATAAAGAGAAAATTGTCTTAACGGACATAGGAACATTGGAGGACAAATCATGTCTAAACTAAAGGAATACAACGGACATTTTTGCGAATCTGAATATGAATATGCCTTTATTGCCTTCTTGGAAAAAGAAGGCTGGCAGTATTTGCAGGGAAGCAAAATTAACCGCCAGAGCCGAATGGATGTGCTGTATTCCGACGATTTGGAAAGCTTCTTGTCCGACACCAACCCGGATCTGCTGCCAGACGAGATCCATAGCATTATGGATTCCGTTCGCCTTGTCGGTGCAGAAAGCGATTTTGCAACTCTGCACAAGGTCTATGGCTGGATGGTGTACGGCGTTCAGTTCACGCCCCAAAGCGGCTTGCCTCGAATGGTGCCCCTAATCGACTTTGAAAATCCCAAGAAGAATATTTTCCGTTGTGTTAATCAGTTTTCCGTAGAGTATATCAATAACGGCCAAAAGCAGACCCGCAGGCCGGATGTGCTTTTGTTTGTCAATGGGCTGCCTGTCTGTGTAATGGAACTTAAAAATCCGGCGGACGCCAATGCCACCATCTATGATGCGTGGGAGCAAATCAACATCCGTTATTGGCGTGATATTCCTCATCTGCTTCATTATTGCCCGCTTGCCTGTATCTCGGACGGTGTGAAAACTCGGCTTGGCACCGTTCGTACTCCCTATGAACATTTTTATGCATGGCGCAGAGTGAATGACGATGATGCCGTCTCTACGCTGCCTTTTGAGGAAACTGAAAATATGGTAAAGGGTGTTTATGCGCCCGAAAGATTTCTTGAAATTTTCCGTGATTATATCTACTTTCAAGACAGCATTTATGACAGTGATGAGTGTGAGATCGTCTGCCGTTATCCGCAGTTTTTTGCCACAAGGCTTTTGAAGCAGAGTATCGTAAAATCCGTAGAATCGAAAAGCGGAAAAGGCGGTACATATTTCGGTGCTACCGGCTGCGGGAAAACCTACACAATGGCCTTTCTCGCTCGCCAGCTTTCCCTGCGCTGCCCTGAACTCGGCTCCCCAACCATTATTATGATCGTTGACCGCGAAGAGCTTCAAAAGCAAGGAGCGAAGCTGTTTACAAAGAGTAAAGAGTTTCTAAATCTCGGCGAAGTTAGCGTTGTTCCCAGCCGAAAGGAACTCCGCAGCGAATTAAGTTCCAGAGAAAGCGGTGGTTTTTATATTTGTACCATTCAAAAGTTCTGTGATCGAGAAGATGACAAAATCGGGCTGATAAATGACCGCTCCAATATTATCTGTTTCTCTGACGAGGCGCATAGGACTCAGCTTGAACATGCAAAGAAGATTCAGTTTAGCAAAGATTCGGATGAAAATATGAAAGCAATGGTTTCCAAACCGTACGCCAAGGTGCTCAAGGAGGCTTTTCCGCAAGCTACCTTTGTTGGCTTTACAGGCACGCCCATTGCAGAAACCTACCAGACTTTTGGTGACGAAATTGACCGCTATACAATGGATCAAGCGGTAGCTGATGGACTTACTGTGCCCATCAAGTATCATCCCCGAATTGCAAAGGTGCTTTTGGATAATGAAAAAGTAAAACAGATCGAAAACTACTACAAATTCTGCGCTGATAACGGGTCAACAGCAGAAGATATTGAATCCAGTAAGAAGGCAATGAGTTCCATGGAAGTCATTCTCGGTGAGCCTTCCCGCTTGAAACGACTGGCAGCAGATATCCACGACCACTATATTTCTTCCTGTGCAAAAGATCCTGATAGAGTGCAGAAAGCGATGATCGTCTGCTCCTCGAGGTCCATTGCCTATGAGCTTCTCAAAAAATTCCAAGACAGCTATCCCGAATGGTTTGTCGAAAAGAAAATTGCGGATGGTGTTGCTGCAACGGAAGAGGAACTAAGGGAATTAAAGCCCATGCCATTTATGGCTATGGTCGCAAGCGTTGGCAGCAATGATAATGCGGATATGTATAACTATCTCGGCGGCGTTAAAAATGATAAACGCTCCGATGCGCTTGACGCAGCATTTAAGCATGAAAAATCCAACTTCCATATTGCAATCGTAGTGGATATGTGGATCACCGGCTTTGATGTTCCGACACTTACATATATGTACAACGACAAGCCTCTAAAGAAGCATTTGCTGATTCAGACGATTAGCCGTGTAAATAGGAAATACCCCGGCAAAGAATACGGCATGATCGTAGATTACATTGGCATTCGCAACAATATGCGCGAGGCAATGAAGTTATACGGTGGCAACGCATCGATTGCTCCCACGGCTGATGATGTTGAGCAGGCAACTACCGTATTCCGTGAAGAATTGACGGTGCTGAAGGGCCTATTTGTCACTTTCGATTTAAGCCCGTTCTTGAATCCCAATGGAGACCCCTTAGAGCGGTACAGACTCCTTTCAAAAGCAGCTGAGTATGTGTTCGTATCAACACAAGAACTGCAGAGCATAAGCAACAATGGGAAATCCATTAAGCCAGTATCCTTCAAAACCTATTTCTTGAAAACCGTAAAGAGAATGCGCATGGCATTTGATATCTGCCAGCCGTCTGGAGAACTTGGCGAGGAAGAGTCGGCTTTGGCACAATGCTTCATGGCAATAGCAGGATTTGTACGCAAAATGAGCGGAACAAGTGATGTTGATGCCGAAACCATGAACCGCTATGTGGCCAAAATGGTGGAAGAGGCACTTCGATATAACAAGGTAGAAAGTGTTCTTGCAGAAGGAGAGCAGGAGGACATCTTCAGTCCTGAATTCTACGAAAAACTATCCGATATAAAAATGCCAGCCTCAAAGTTGGAACTGCTCATCAAAACACTTAAAAACCAAATTATTGAGTATAACAAAACAAATCAGGTAGCCGCAAAGAAATTTCATGAAATGCTTGAGAAAACAATCGCAGAGTATCATCAGCGCCGCAAACAATTAACCTCGGAGGAAGCTGGAGAAACGCAAGAACAAGCCTCAGAAGATATTATTCGTAGCGCCACCGAGCAGGCCTTAAAAATCTTACAGGAAATAAACGAAAGCCGCGAAAGCTTCCGAAAAGTAGGACTGACCTTTGAAGAAAAGGCTTTCTATGATATTTTAATCGCCTTGCGCGACCATTACAATTTTGAGTATGGTCAAGACAAGGTCGTTAACGGTATTACTGTCAATGATAAATGCAAGGCTTTGGCGAAAAAGGTCAAGGATATTATTGATACAAAATCTTCGTTTGCTGACTGGCTTAATAACCAAATTGTGCGCGATCAGCTTAAGTTTGATATCAAGGTATGTCTGATTAAGAATGGCTACCCACCGCAATACAGTCCTGAAGTGTTTCAAAAAGTTATGGAGCAAGTCGAAAATTTTGAAGAAAACAACGGATAATGAATTCTCGACTATCATCTTTGCTCAATCTGATTACTAATTTTAAAAAACTGAGTTGGTGACACTATGCCCCTTATCATCGTTCGCAACGACATCACGAAAATGCCCGTGGACGCCATCGTCAACGCGACCAAGGAGTCCCTGCTGGGCGGAGGCGGCGTGGATGGCTGCATCCATCGTGCGGCAGGGCCGGAGCTGTTGGCCGAGTGTCGGACGCTGAGCGGCTGCAAGACAGGTGACGCCAAGATCACCAAAGCCTACCGCTTGCCCTGCCGGTATGTGATTCACACCGTCGGCCCCGTGTGGAACGGCGGCAGCCACGGCGAGCGGAAGCAGCTTGTCTCCTGCTACCGGACGAGCCTTGCGCTGGCCAAGGAGCACAACTGCGAGACGGTAGCCTTCCCGCTGATCTCCTCCGGCATCTTCGGCTATCCCAAGGATCAGGCGCTCCGGGTGGCGGTGGACACTATCAGCGAATTCCTCGCAGAAAACGACATGACGGTGTACATCGTCATTTTCGACCGCGCGGCGTACCAGATCGGCAATAAGCTGTTCGCGGATATCGCCGCCTACATCGACGACCACTATGTGGATGCCCACACCGACACTCGCCGGGAGCGTCTGCGCGGGAGCATTGACCTGCAAAGCCAGCCGCTGAGCGTCTACGAAGATGCCGCACCGCAGTACGCCTCCGCTTCCGTGGCCTCAGGCAACCTGGACGACCTGCTGGCGCATCTGGACGCCGGCTTTTCGGAGACGCTGCTGAAGCTCATTGACCGCAGCGGCAAAAAAGATTCTGAAATCTACAAAAAGGCCAATGTGGACCGTAAGCTGTTCTCCAAAATCCGCAACAATCCGGACTATAAGCCCTCCAAGTCCACGGCCATCGCCTTTGCCATCGCCCTGGAGCTGAACCTGGACGAAACGCGACCTCATCGACCGGGCGGGCTATGCCCTCAGTGCCAGCAGCAAATTCGATGTGATCATCGAGTATTTTATCGGGCGGGAAAAGTATGATATTTTTGAAATAAACGAGGCGCTGTTTGCCTTTGATCAGAGCTTGTTGGGGGCGTGAGAGGTAGTGGCATGGGAAAAGAAAATACATATAAACCACAAAAACTTTGGTTTATTGATAAGAACACCGGGGAAAAGGCCGTAGTATCCGCAGAAAAAATCGAGAATGGCAAAATCACCTTTTCCTATCAGGGGAAGCAATACACCATCCCGGTCAGTATGCTCGGAAAAAAGGTCTATGCCTGTCTGCCGGAAAAGCCGCAGGCAAAAGGTAGTGTCGAAAAAGAGATATTCTATCAAGGGGAGTATTTCAAATGGGTGAATGACCAATGGGTATCAAGCAGCGGATACATTCCCAAGGAAAAATATCAAAACAGGCTCTCAAGCCTGTATCAAAAGCGCCGTGAGCACTATGGTCACCCCGTGAAAGACCTCATTGTCTTTGCGCGAAAACAAGGAAAAGATGAGGTCGGAATCCATACGGCGATTCGTTCTCTGGAGATTGCCATGCTGCGGGCAAGCGCTGGTGAGGCGAAAAGTTTTTTAGCAACGCTTTGCAGCTTATACCGGCAAACGAACTCCCCCAACGCGGTCATCTCCGTGTACGACTATGTGGCAAAAAAATACGGGCAGCAGGTCGAAACAGCGCCATTTTTGACTTCGGTCTCCGCAGCATTCATGGACATTGGAGACATAGAAATGGCGAACCGAGTGAAAAACAAGGCGTTTACATTGAGCGGCGGCAACGATATTAAATTGGAAGCATTTTCGCAGAGATTTCAAGCAGAGACACGGCTTGATTGAGGCAAAAAATGTCGCCCCACAGGCGACCAAGCCCTCCTTCGGATGCGCTACAATGGGAGCGTAATCAAACGAAGGAGGGCTTTTTTATGACGGAATTAGTTTTTATTTTGGATCGCAGCGGCTCCATGGCAGGGCTGGAGGCGGACACCATCGGCGGCTTCAACTCCATGCTCGCACAGCAGAAGCGGGAAGCGGGGGAGGCGCTGGTCTCCACGGTGCTTTTTGACAATGAGAGCGTGGTCATCCACGACCGCCTGCCCCTTGCCAAGGTGCCGCTCATGACGGAGAAGGAGTATTTCACCCGGGGCTGCACGGCGCTGCTGGACGCCGTGGGCGGGGCCATCCACCACATTGGGAACATCCACAAGTACGCCCGCCGGGAGGATGTGCCGGAAAAGACCCTGTTCGTCATCACCACCGACGGCTACGAAAACGCCAGCCGCCGCTATAACTACGAGACGGTGCGGCGCATGATCGAGCGTCAGAAGGAAAAATACGGCTGGGAGTTTTTGTTCCTGGGCGCCAACATCGACGCAGCCAAGGAGGCAGCCCGCTTTGGTATTGGCGCCGACCGGGCGGTGAACTACAAGTGCGACGAGGAGGGCACGGCGCTGAACTATGAGGTCATCAGCGCCGCCGTGTGCAGCGTCCGGTCAGCCCAACCTCTCAGCGCCGACTGGAAACGCCGTATTGATGAGGATGTGAAGAAAAGAGGGCGGTAATTTCAGGCAACTTCAAGCCACCACACCGCCCAATTTCTGCCACGCTATAAGCAAAGAATAGGCGCTGCCCCAGGCCAGTACTTTGGCCGGGGGCAGTGTCTTTTTCACCTTCTTTTCCGCCTCACAGCGCCTTCAGCTTCCGACAATATTCCGACTCCGCCATCTCCCCTGCCTGAAACGCTGCGCGCAGCTCCTCCGCCACGGCGACGATGTGATTCCATTCATCGGTGGAGATGGTGCCCCGCTGCTTCCGGCCCTTTAGGCGATTATAGGTGCGGGCATACTCCTTGGCGGCGGCCTCCCGCAGTTTCCGTTTCGCCGTCTCATGGGCGCCCACGCTTCGGCAGGTCTTGCCGTGCTGGCCGAGGATGGGGCGGTCGCAATACTGGGTGTTATACCCGCCCACGGCCACGAACCAGTGTCCGCAATTCTTGCACCTGCGGGGCAGATTCCCTGCAGCAATCCCCCTCGTCAAGTCCAGATAGAAAAAGACAATCAAGTCGTCGAAAGTGGAGCGCTCCGCCATCTTCGGCTTCCCGGTTTTCTCGTCCCGGTAAGGGATAAAGGATATGTGCGCCGGGAAATCAAAGCGGAATGACGCCACGGGCGGGTCGTAGAACGGGTCGGATTCCTCGTCCATATCCACCAGCTTTGCCTTCCCGATCCCATCCTTGAAGCGGCCATAGGCGTCGATATAGTTCTCCCGCTTGCAGGAGGGCAAGCCCTCAAAATACGCCGACAGCATCCACTGGGTGTTGCGCTGGAAGTCGCTCAAGTCCTGGCCGATCCGGCTGAGCCGGGCTATCCAGCGCGCATAGTCGTCGTGGGCCTGCGTCCCCCGGGTCATCATCTCGTCCCACATCTCCCGGCATTCCTCGTCGCTGGTGAAGCAGGACGGCGCATCCTCCCGCCGCAAAAGAAGGTCATACAGCGGCAGCTTCCGCAGCAGATGCCACAGCCGCCGAAACGCTTCGTTGGCGATCCCGGCGCTGGACGGGTCCCGGGCGGCGAAAAACATCTGCGCCTCGGCGGCAAATTCCTTGGCCGCAGCGCCTATATCCAGGGTGAACTGCCCCGACACCTCCAGCGCCTCCGCCGCAAAATATCCCAGCGGGTACTCCTCCCCCGCCACGATCACGCCCGCCGCTGTAAAGTCGGCGGAAAAGAAATCCACTGCGTCATGGCTCATCCGAAACATAGTTGCCCCTCCATACCCGATTGATTTTTTGCGTGCGTGCCGATATTTTCAAAACGCCTTGCAAATGCGTTTTTATCTGTTATACTCATAATACCCGATAAGAGAAATATTGTCAATCGGGTATATTCTGTCTATGAAAGGGGGGCAGCCCATCCACCATTCCATCCAAAAAGAAAGCCGCCGAACTGCGGCAACAGTCCGGCGGCACGCCGCGCTTCGGAAAACGCAGACGCCATCTGCCACAAGTCTAACAGAGAGGCCTCCGAAACGCAAGTTCTTTTTCTCTGAATTTGAAATAAGGAGTGTTTTATGAAACGATCCGACTACACCGACTACGACCAACTTCCGCTGTTCCTCAACGCAGAAATGGCGGCCAAGCTCCTGGGCATCTCCCTCTCCAGCGCCTACGAGCTCATGCACGAAGAGGGCTTCCCGGCCCTGCACATCGGCAATCGCATCGTCGTCCCCAAGGAAAAGTTCTGCCGCTGGGTGGACCGGCAGACGGGAGGTGCCCGATGACCCGCACCCTACCGTGGCAGACGCCCGCCCGAAACTACTACCCCCTGCCGAAAGTTCTTTGCCGGCTGGGCCTGTCCCCCGGCGAAATCGCTGTGTACTCCTTTCTCATGTACTGCGAAAACCGCACCACCTACCAGTGCTACCCCAGCTACCGCACCATCGGCGAGGCCGTAGGCATGAGCCGCAACACCGTTGCGAAATATGTCCGGCAGCTGGAGGAAAAGGGGCTTATCCGCACGGAGCACACCACCGTCACGCTGAAAGATGGCCGCAAGCGAAACGGTTCTCTGCTCTACACGATTCTCCCGCCGGAGCAGGCCGTGGAGCAGTTCAACCAGCAGCAGCTGGCCAAAGCGGAAGCCGTCGCCGAGCGCCGTCGCATACAAGATAAGCTGGCCAAACAGGCCGCAGAAGCCCCGCCTTCGCCCCTGTGAGCCACTGTGTGACCTCGCCGGAGCGAAAGCGGGTGAAGATAGCACCCCCAGGGCCTTTGAGCGGTTTCGGACCGATTTTCGGTGCGCCGAAATCGGGGCAGGAGAAAGGCATTGGCGCTTTTCCGCACCTATGCCGTTCACGGCAGCCCGCAGTGCGGGCTGCCACGGGGGTTTGCGGGATTTTGAGATTGACGCTGATTTAGGGGCTCCCAATATGCTTTGGCGCTATTCTTTGGAAAAATGCCCGTTTACCCCGTGTTTTCAAGGGTTTTGAGCGGCGCAGACATATGAAAAAGGAGGAATTTTTAATGGACAACAACGGAAAAAGCCGTCACTCCGTGTGGCTGTCAGACGAAGTGTGGCAGGAAGTGGACGCATTTTACAAGCTGGATAATTGCCCCACCCGCAATGAGTTTGTGGAGAAGGCCCTGCGGCAGTATTGTGGCCGCCTGCACGCCGAACGGTCGGTCGCATACCTGCCCCGTGCACTGCAAGAGATGCTGGAGGGCACACTGGGCGTGTTCGGCGACAGGTTGGGTAAGCTGCTGTTCAAGCTGGTGGCGGAGCACAACATGACCAACCATCTGCTGGGCGGCGACATAGACATGACCCGGGACGAGTACAACAAAATGCGCGGCAGCAGCGTCCGGGAGGTGGCCTCCACCCATGGCAGCATCTCCTTTCGGGATGTGCTGCTGTTCCATCGGGAGGAGTAAGCGGCGCAAAATCTGCCACGCCGTAAGCAAAGAAAAAGGGAAAACTTTCAGTAGCTTTCCCCCGCAGCTTGTGGTATGTTGTGTTGCTGCAAGGAGGTGACCTTAATGGCAAAACGAAGACCTGCCGGTGACGGCATGGTGCGAAAGCGTGACGATGGACGCTGGGAGGGCCGCATCGTCATCGGCCACCGGGAAAACGGCGAGCCGCTGTTCCGCCATGTGTATGCCAGGACCCAAAAGGCCCTGCTGGACAAGCTGCACCAGAACATCGAGTGCTACCGAGATGTGGAGCTGACCGAGGACAGCCGGATGACGCTGGGTGAGTGGCTGGATCGCTGGCTCGCAGAGTACAAGGCGGGCACGGTGCGCCCCGGTACCCTCGAGGGCTACCGCCGCTACATCGAATACTACATCAAGCCGCAGCTGGGCGACAAGCAGATCTCCCTCCTCTCCCAGCAGGACATCCAGCGAATGTACCGCCGCCTAAAAACGGAGGGGCGCATCCACGAGCATCCCGAGATGGATCATCAGCTCTCTGACTCCATGGTTCGCCACATCCATTCCACGCTTCACGCCGCACTGAAAGATGCGGTGCAGGCGCACGTCATTCCCAGAAACCCTACCGAGGGGACAACGGCTCCCAAGCCCAACTACAAGCCCAAGCGCATTCTGACCGGCGAGGAGCTGGACGCCTTCCGCGCAGTGGTGGAGCAGGACGAGGTGTGGCGGGACTTCTTCCAAACGGAGCTGATGACCGGCCTGCGCCGCGGCGAGATCTGCGGTCTGCAATGGAGCGACTTTGACGAGGAGGGCGGCACGCTGAAGGTGTGCCGCACCCTCCACAGCCAGAGGAAGGGCGAGTACACCGTCGGTGAAACGAAGACAAATCAAGGAATGCGTACCATCATCCTGCCGCACAGTGTGACGAAAATCCTGCGGCGGCGAAAAGCGGATGCTATCAGTCAATGGATATTCCCAGACCCGGTGAAGCCGGAAGATCCCGTCGATCCCAATGCGGCTTATCGCCACATGAAAACGCTCCTCCAGCGGGCAGGGCTGCCCAGCATCCGCTTCCACGATCTGCGCCACACCTTCGCCACCCACGCTCTCACCAGCGGCGTGGACGCCAAAACGCTGTCCGGCATCCTGGGGCACACCAATGCGTCCTTCACGCTGGACACCTATACCCATGTTACATCGGATATGCAGAAGACAGCCTCTGGCATCGTAGGCGGCTTCATGGAGGATATCTTCGGAAAGGAGTTGAAACCGTGGCAAGAAAACGAAAAGCCGGAGACGGAACCGTAAGACTGCGCAAGGATGGTCGGTGGGAGGGGCGCATCGTCATCGGCTATGACGATAACGGCTATCCCAAGACGAAAAATGTTCTCGCTAAAACCAAGAAGGAATGCGTCGAGAAGCTCCAAAAGCTCAAGGAGGAATGCGGCGGGCTGAAGCCGGAGAAGGTGCGGCCTGAGATGCCCTTCGGGGACTGGCTGACATACTGGTACGAGAATCACTCCAAGCCTAAGATCCGCCCAACTACGCAGGAGACCTACGAGAGCCGCATCCGCCTGCATATCATTCCGGAGATTGGGGACATCCCGCTGAATAAGCTGACACAGAACGACCTGCAGCAGTTCTACGGTCGGCTCAAGAAAAGCGGTCGGAAGCGGTTCACCGACAAGTACGGCGAAGGGCTGTCCGACCGAATGGTGCGTATGTGTCACGCCACCTGCCGCTCCGCATTGGAGAAGGCGGTGCAGGATGGGCTGATCCGTGTGAACCCGGCTATCGGCTGCAAGCTGCCGCCCAAGAAAGCGCGGGAGATGCAGGTGCTGACGAGGGAGGAACTTCAAAGGTTCCTCATTCAGGCGAAGTTCGAGGGCTACTACGAAATCTTCCTTCTGGACTTGGCCACCGGCCTGCGCCGGGGCGAGCTCATGGCGCTGCAATGGGACGATCTGAACTTCAAAACCGGCGTACTGAATGTGAACAAGCAGGTCTACGATGTGCGCGGCCAGCTTCAGATCAGCACGCCCAAGACAAAGAACTCCATCCGCAAGATCGTCCTGCCGCCTGCGGTGGTGGCAGTGCTGCGGGAGTACAAAGAGGCGGTAGACTCCCGCTGGATGTTCCCGTCGCCTGTGAAGGAAGACTGTCCCATCACCCCCGGCGTAGTGCGCCGCAGATTGCAGCTCATCTTGGAGCACGCAGGATGCAAGCATGTTCGATTTCATGATCTGCGTCATACATTCGCAACGCTGGCACTGGAAAACGGCATGGATGTGAAAACACTCTCCGCCATGCTGGGATATGTGTCGGCGGCCACCACGCTGGACATCTACACCCACATCACCGATGACATGCAGCGCACAGCCGCCGCCAACATCGACCGCGGCATCGGCAAAGCAGCGCCGCAGGAGGATGCCTCGGAGCCGGGGCGGGAAACCGTCCCGGCCACGGCGGAAAAGCCGAGTATGACCGATTTTAAGCCCTATGTGGGCCGCAAGCGCAGGTCTGGCACCGGCTGTGTCAGCCAGATCAACGACCACCTCTTCGAAGGGCGCTATTCCCCCAAATGGCCCGATGGTAAAAAGCACGCCCGCAATGTCTACGCCCACACCCGCGAGGAGTGCGAAGAGAAACTGAAGGTGCTCATCGTGGAGATGAAGGCGGAAATTGCGGAGGCGCAGCGACTGAAAGATTTGGGCAAAGGTGACGGAAGCCCACCGGAGGAGAAGAAGGGCAAGCGGGAAAAGAAGATAAAATAACCGAGTCACTAACCCGGGTGCCGAGAAAACGGACCCCGGGTTAGTATCTCATATCGCCAAAAGGTGTCGCAAACCATTGGCTGCGCCCCTGTGCGCCGCATAGGTTCTTGATTTTTAGCAAAAGAAATGCTAGTATTGTTTTGTAAAAATATACAATCGCATTTTTGCGAATCACCCCAATTTCTTCGCATATCCCCCAAAAAGCTCTATCGTGATCTCTACAGAGATTTTAGATGTCGGAGGTGCAGCATGGCAATACCAAAGCTGAAAAGGCAGGATATTCTCAATGCCCTGAAATTTATTGACGAGAACGGAGTTCCCGAACAGAATGTGAGCACAAAATATGTGCTCATATCTGAGGACGGTAATAAGTATCCTCCAAAATATGTGGTGGCCGTTGCTGGGCAAGCAAGCGGTGTAGATATTTCCACCGAGGACTTTAATTCCATAGAAGCGAAAAATTATCTATCACATCTAGGCTTTACCATTGAGGCAAAGCAGAAAAAATATGTGCTCACGATCACAGCTGAGAGTGTGGTGTCTACGGATGAACGCTTTACAATGGACGATCTAAGTTCTGGCGAAAACTATAAACCGCTGGATGTCTATTTCAAAAAGGCAAACGGAGATATAGTCAAGAGGTTCTACAATAAGGGCGAAAGGAAAAATTCCAACTTGACCCTGCCGCGCCTTGCCTGCCAGATATTTGAAAGGCAACTTGCCGACCTGTCTGTTGAGGCAAAGGAATGTTTTCCTGTGTGCAAGTATGGCCGCAATCGGGAGTTGATCTGCGGCATTTATACAAGTGTAGAAGAATTCAAAAAGCATCGCAACACCTTTGAACACATGGATTACACCTATGATAACGGCCGCATGTTTGTTATTTATAGCTGGAACACTTTTTCTACACTCATTTTCGTTCAAGAATGCTTGAAGCGTTTTGGCGATCCGGGAGACCAATTTGTCCTGATATACCGCGAAAAGGACAAAAACGAGATTGTGCCTTCAAACACAGAACCACCTGTTCAGCCGCCCGAGGAATATCAAATCCCCTTTTCCTCCATATTGATTGAATCCAAAAACCTTATTTTCAGAGGAGCACCCGGTACCGGCAAGTCCTATCTCGCCAAGAAAATTGCTGCGGATATTATCAGCAATGGGTACTTTGACGACTGCGCACTCCTTTCTGAAGAGCAGAAAAAGCAGGTGGAGTTTGTCCAATTCCATCCAAGTTATGACTACTCTGATTTTGTGGAAGGGCTGCGGCCGAAAATCAATGACGATGGGACAATGGGCTTTGAATTGCAAGATGGCATTTTCAAGAAATTTGTTGCCCGCGCCAGAAAGAATTATGAAGACTCGCAAAAATCGGTAGAGGTGGTAGAAAAAGAAGTCACGGCGCAAGAAGCTATGGAGGAGTTTTTCTCCGGCGTTGAATTTGGCGTTGACACTTTTAGGACGATCAACGGCAGTGAATTTACCGTCACAAGCGTAGATGACAGGCATATCAATATTTCCATTCCCGGAAATGCAATGGCCAACAGACTTACTCTAAATCTGGATGAGGTCAGAAAAATGTTGGAGTCCGGGCAGAAGTTTGAGAAGATAAAAGACATTACAACCTTTTTCAGAAAGACATACGCCACACAAGGGTACTCCTATGACTTCGCCCTCTATCAGGCCATCAAATCGAAGAAAAGTACAGCCTCAAAAGCAAAGGCAAAACAAGAGGAACTGAAAAAATATGTATTTATCATCGATGAGATCAACCGCGGAGAGATCTCAAAGATTTTCGGTGAGCTGTTCTTTTCGATAGATCCAGGTTATCGCGGCAAAGTCGGAGAAATCTCCACGCAGTATTCTAATCTGCACGCTGACCCTAACGAAAAGTTCTATATCCCCGAAAATGTCTATATCATCGGCACCATGAACGACATCGACCGTTCTGTGGACAGCTTTGATTTTGCCATGCGCCGTCGTTTCCGCTTTGTGGAGCTCAAGGCAGACGAGTGCCTGGAGATGCTTGCATCGTTGGAAAACGAGGAACTGCAGGCAGAGGCAATCCGAAGAATGACTGCGCTCAATAAGGCAATCGTAGAGGTTGAGGATCTAAACGAGAATTACCAAATCGGCGCAGCTTACTTCCTAAAGCTGAAAACGCTTGGTTTTGACCAGCTTTGGACTGATTATCTGCAACCGCTCCTACAGGACTATATTCAAGGAATGTACGACGAGGCCGGGATCATGGATCGGTTTGCGCAGGCATACGGCTACCAGAAGCACTCCAGAGGTGATGCGAATGAAGCTGCTCAAAATCAAGGATAACTCGCAGCAAAAAAAGGATGCCTTTTCTCATATTAGAAATCTGACAGACAAGATCGCCGATAAAACATTGGAGCAGCTTGAGCATGAGGGCGTATTCGTCTTCCCCGAGCTCGTAAAAGATGCAGAGGATATTGCACAAGAGCAGATGATCCTTCAAAGTGTCAACGACACCTATCGCTCCGGCAATGTAATGGGTTTTCTCGGCTGCAGTGACGAACGGCTTATCATCGAGTCCCGCTTTTGCGGAGAAGGCAAGGATCACTTTTTTCAGTATCTTTTGAACAAGGTTTTGGATTTCCCCAACATTGTGGATTTGGAAACTGACGCCGATCGAGACAATCGGTTGTTCAACTTCCTGCTGTTTCTGTTTCCGTATTACCTCAAGTCAGCTATGCGGAAGGGCCTGTTCAAAAAATATATTCGCCACAAGTGCAACGATGGGAATGTAAAAGGAACCATTGATGTCGCAAGGCATATAGCGAAGAACACTCCGTTTATAGGAAATATTGCCTACAATCAGCGCGAGTTTTCCTATGACAACCATCTAATGGAATTGGTGCGGCATACCATAGAGTTTATCAAAAGAAAGTCTTACGGAAATAACCTGCTTGTCAAAGTTAAGGACGAGGTAAATCTGGTAATAGAAGCCACTCCCAAATATGCGCCCTATGACCGGCAAAAAATCATTGAGCAGAACAAAAAGAACCCCATCCGCCATGCCTATTTTCGGGAATATCTCGCCTTACAAAGGCTGTGTCTCCTAATCCTTCGGCACCAAAAGCACCAAATCGGTACAGGGTCCAGGCAGATATACGGCATCCTGTTTGACGGCGCATGGCTGTGGGAGGAGTATATCCACTCACTTATCGGAGATGCCTTCTATCACCCAATGAATAAAGGCGGTAAAGGTGCGCAGCGGCTGTTCGATGGAAATGTCGGGCTTATCTATCCTGACTTCATCAGCCGAAATAGCCAACCACGGATCATTGCCGACGCCAAGTATAAGCCCCTTGACAACATTGGCAACCGGGACTATTTACAACTGCTTGCCTATATGTTCCGTTTTGATGCCAAGGCCGGGTACTATATCTACCCCGAGGCAGAAAGCTTTGACGATTTGAAATTATGGATGAATTGTGGCTCAACCTACGAAAAAAATGTCGTTCCACGCAATGACATCAGCGTTACCAAGTGCGGTCTGAGAATCCCCATGGATGTCCCGAACTATGCCGAGTTTGCCGCGAGAATGCACCTATGCGAACAGGAATTTAAGCGTAGGCTAACCGTTTAACCTCCTCCCAAGTCGCAAAACACTTCACACAGAGCTGCGCATTGCAGCAGTGAAAGTCCTTGCGCAGGGCAAAAATGAAAAGTTCCCAATAACCAACAGCAACCAAGGATTTTTAACGCTAACTACCGGCGTCAGAAACCCTTGGTTGTGTTTTGTTCGATGGAAATTCAGTCCCATCCATACAAGTGCGTCGCAGCAGTCAAAACTTACTTGTCCGTCCGCTGACCTTTGCTTTTGCCTATATTTCTTATGTAGCGGCATCCGCTGGTTTTGTAGTTTGAGCAGCCGAAGAATTCTCCGTATGGGCCACTCCTTCGCACCAGCCGGCCGCCGCACAGGGGGCAGGCATATTGCTCCCGGAGCATAGCTTCTCCGTACACTTCATCAATTTCCTTCACGAAAACCGATTCGTTTCCTTTTAGCGTGACAAGCCACACCTTCTTCTTCGCCCTCGTCATTGCAACATAAAACAGGCGGCGTTCTTCGGCGAAGGGATAGTGGTCACAATTATCGAGAAGCAGCTGCAAAATAGGGGCATCGGCGATTTGGCTGGGGAATCCCATGCCGTATGCCTTGGTGTTCAGCAGAAATACATAGTCCGCCTGCAACCCCTTGGAGCCATGAGCTGTCATAAAGGAGATCTGCAAGTCGGTGCGCCTGGCAAAGGACACCTCCGTCCGCCCCAGGGCAGCGTTGTACTGATAGGAAAATTGGCTGTGTCCATCCAGCATTTTTATATCAAATCGGTATCTTCCCAGGAACAGTACCGAGCTTTTCTTGGGCAGTTCCCGCAGCCTTTCGGCAAGAAATTCCACTGCGTAGGATTCCGTATACCCTGTGATCTTCTCCATAGAAAAGCCCCGATCCTCAACGGCGCTGCGCAGCTGCTTCTGATTTTGCTCGGGGTTTTTCATAATAAAGCCGCTGCTGACGGAGATCAAGCTCTGCGGAAACCGATAGGTTGTTTCAATGCGGCTAATGGCCGAGGCACCCCAGTATTTTTCAAAGTTGAGGATAAAGCCAATATCGCTGCCGTTAAAGCGGTAAATGCTCTGCCAGTCGTCCCCTACGCAGAAAAGATTATAGTCCTTTTGCTGGCGCATTGCCTCCAGCAGACGGTAGCGCGCCTGGGAGATATCCTGATACTCGTCAACAATCACATAGCGATATGGGTGGCCATACTGCCCGCTTTGGACATACGCGGACGCCATATTGATCATGTCGTTGAAATCGATCTCGTTGCGTTCGCGCAGCATCGACTGGTAGCTGCTGTAAATTGGCTCGATCATATCTATCACCGCATCAATGCTGGGCAAATTTTTTAGACTACGGTTTCTGCCGTGCACTTCCTCCAGCGAGCAGTCATTATTTTTTGTCAGGGTAATAACTGTTCCAAACAATTCCGCCACCCGATCCAGCTTTTGGTTCTGGGTTCCGCTGATCTCCGCCCACATTTCCTGGGGAGACATAGGCACAAAGGCCACACCAGCCTTTTTCAGACGCTCCTCCAATTTGGTCAAAAGCTGCTCCTCAAGCTTTTCATACGCATAGAGCTCGATCATGCGCGTCCCGTTTTTTCGATGCAACTCCCGCTTCCATGCGATGCCCTCTTGATAGGCTTGCGTCGCCGACAGTCCGTCTTTCCCCGAAAAATAGGGAGGAACCTCCCCTTGCCTATTGATGCCGAAATACTCTATATACAGGTCAAAGTTAGGTAGATAAAAATCAGGGCGATACTGTCCGAATTGGGAAGTTCTTGTGTCGACGGGATATTCCTGCTCATACACATAGATAATTCCATTTTGTGTTAGGAAATTTGCAATGTCCAACTCGCCATAGCTTTTTACCGTTTCCTTTTTGAGGGTCACAGGCGGGTTGTATTGCAGGTAAGAGCGGTATTCCTCCTCCGTTTGAAAGTCAAATTCCGTTTTCTGCTCCGCTCCGTTATAAGTCAGATATTCGCATAGCTTTCTTAAATAAGCGGGGTTCTGGGTCAGTGTGTCCAGCTGCTTCCGGACAAATTGACGAATATCTGCGGAGTAGATCTTTGGCTTTTTCCCCTGCGCAGCCGTGATAATATCCAGTCCCAGCTTGTGGAATGTCTGTGCGGTAATCGGCCTTCCCATCTCCTTTTGCAGCCGCTCACTCATTTCTGCGGCAGACGCATTGGTAAACGACAAAACCAGAATCTCATCCGGCATGCATATCTTTCTTTTCAGCAGATATTTGACATAGCCGACGATGGTGGTGGTCTTCCCCGTGCCAGCGCCAGCAAGGACAAGGTGATTGCGGACCTCCTTCGTGATGCACCGCATTTGCTGGTCATCCAGCATCTTCCCTTCCACGGGTAAGATCAGCGTTGCCGCATAGGCGACCTTTTGATTTGTCTGCTGCTCGTTAAACGCTTGCAGCTTGGAGGGAAGGCGCTCATAGGTCTCGATAAATTGCGGTGCCAGGCTGCGAAGCTTTCGCCCAGACAGGCCAAGGGAGAATCGTATGCCGGTGCTTTTCTTCTTTGCAGAGTAATATGCTGACCGCCATTTGTTCTGAAAGCTCCGAGCCACGCCAGGCTCAAGGAAATTCTGCCGTGCGCGCCACAGCTCCTTTTCCTCCCGCAGAGCTTCCTCCATCTGCAAAAGGAGCGCATCCTCCTCCAAATCTTTTGGCAGGATCGTATCTGCAATGCCCGACAGCATTCTGCTCCAAAAGTCCACGGCAGCACCCCCTTGTAAATGACTTGCGGAATTATTATACCATTTAATGGAGGGCATTTCCACTATTTATCTTATGGCGACAAGATGTAATACCGCTTCGCATTGCCATCCCGCCCCCAATATGCTAAAATATCCTCCAAGGGAGGTGGCATCTATGCTTGATTTCAGCCGCCTGGAGCAATACCGGGAGAACAACCGCATAGAGGCCAAAAAGGCCCTGGGCGGTCTGCCCAAGAGCATTTGGGAGACCTACTCCGCCTTCGCTAACACGCTGGGCGGCATCATCCTGCTGGGCGTTATCGAGACAGCGGACAAGACCTTCGATTCCGTAGATCTGCCCGATCCCGACGGCTTGATCCGTGAATTTTGGCACATCATCAACAATCCCATGAAAGTCAGTGTCAATATCCTGGCCGAAAAAGATGTGTATGTGGAAGAGGTTGGCGGCGACCACATCGTCGTTATCAAAGTCCCCTGTGCGGATCGGGCCTACAAGCCGGTGTATGTTGACAATGACACCCGCAACACCTATCGCCGAAACGGCGAGGGTGATTACCGCTGTACATACGAGGAGTATCAGGCCATGGTGCGGGATGCGGCTGTCCGGTCGCCGGATATGCACTTAGTGCGCAGCATGGGACTTGAAGCCCTCAACTCCGAGAGTGTGCGCAGCTTCCGGCAAAGGATGAAGCTGTACCGCCCCAGACACATGTGGGAGAGCTTGGACGACACAGCATTCCTGCAAAAAATCGGCGCCATAGGCGATAACGGCGGCTTACTGCACCCGACTTTCGCCGGACTGCTGATGTTCGGCAATCACCAAGATATTCTCTGCGAATACCCTAATTATGCCATAACCTACCGTGAGCAGCTTGATACGAAAGGCAACTGGGAAGAAGTCCCTTGGAGCGGCAATGTCTATGAATTCTACTACTGTGCTTATAACAAACTGCAACAGAACGCGAAAAAGCCCGCCCGTCAAGCTCTGCGTGAGGTGCTGGCCAACTGCCTTGTTAATGCGGATTATCATGGCAGCGGCGGCATCATCGTCAGCAAGGGCTATCAAAAAATCACCCTCTCCAACCCCGGCAGCTTCCGTGTGCCTCTTGACACCGCCAAAAGCGGCGGCGTGTCCGACCCGCGAAACGCCGCAATGGCCCGGATGTTCCGCTTCGTGGATGTAGGCGAATACACCGGCGGCGGCATCCCCAATCTGTACTGTATTTGGAAATCCGAAGGCTGGCCGGAGCCGGTTTTCTCGGAGAGTTGCTCGCCGGATCACGTCTCCCTTACGCTGTATATGACGGGCCACAGCGACGCAGAAAACGCAACCGCCGGAAAGCAAGTCCCCCTGAGCGCATTATCCCAGCGCCAACTGCTGATCGACTATCTCACAGACCACCCCACCAGCGACCTGTTTTCACTCTCCAAATCCCTGGGCACCAGCTTGAGCCGCACTGAATCCCTCATACAGCAGCTTGCCGATGAAGGTATCGTCGTCGTGGAGGCAGGCCAAAGGAATCGACTGTATAAGCTGAAAGCGTAAGGCAGCTCAAATCCTGCACCGCAATAGACAAAGAATAAGAAAATCCCTCTGAAATCAACGATTTCAGAGGGATTTTGGTCCGAGTGAGGTGACTTGAACACCCAACCTCGACATCCCAAATGTCGCGCCCTACCAGTTGAGCCACACCCGGATATTCATTTTTCTGCCATGATACCACGGCGAACGGTAAAAATAAAGTTTTTTCTGTCTGTAGTCATTTATGTGGTCAAAGCTGCTTTTATGCCGCTTTCGGTAATCAGGGGAAATCCCGAAAACGCAGGCGCTGCAAGGCTTTGCGGCGTTTCGCCTCACCCTATCCCGGATACCGCCACGGCACTCCCAAATGTGGCGCGGTACCAACTCCGCCATACCCGGATAGGGGAGGGGGTACGCCGCCCGATCACGGACGGCGTACCCTTACTATATCAGATTTTCTCCGGTCTTGCAAGGGGGAAATCAGCCGTTCAGAGCGGCCTTCAGAGCCGCCACACGGTCGGTAGCCTCCCAGCGCACGCCCAGATCCTCACGGCCCATGTGGCCGTAGGCCGCCAGCTGGCGGTAGATGGGTCTGCGCAGATCCAGATCCCGGATGATGGCGGTGGGGCGCAGGTCAAAGACCTTCTCCACGGCCTCCTCCAGCTTTTCATCGGACACCACGCCGGTGCCGAAGGTCTCCACCAGCACGCTGACAGGACGAGCCACGCCGATGGCGTAGGCCAGCTGCACCTGGCACTTGGTGGACAGACCCGCCGCCACCACGTTCTTGGCCACGTACCGGGCGGCGTAAGCGGCGCTGCGGTCCACCTTGGTGGGGTCCTTGCCGGAGAAAGCACCGCCGCCGTGGGGGGCGCTGCCGCCGTAGGTATCCACGATGATCTTCCGGCCGGTGAGACCGCTGTCACCCTGAGGGCCACCAATGACGAAGCGGCCTGTGGGATTGACGTAGATCTTGGTGTTCTCGTCCATCAGCTCAGCGGGAACTGTGGGCTTGATGACCAGTTCGATCATATCCCGGCGGATCTGATCCAGAGATGCCTCGGCGGCATGCTGGGTGGAGACCACCACGGCATCCACACGGGCGGGCTTGCCATTCTCGTCATACTCCACCGTCACCTGCGTCTTGCCGTCGGGGCGCAAGTAATCCACCAGCTTTTCCTTACGGACCTGCGTCAGGCGCTTGGCCATCTTCTGGGCCAGGGAGATCGCCAGCGGCATCAGCTCCGGCGTCTCGTCGCAGGCGTAGCCGAACATCATGCCCTGATCGCCGGCGCCGTTGTCCAGCGCACTGTCGCCGGACTCCTTGGCCTCCAGACTCTTGTCCACGCCCATGGCGATATCGCCGGACTGCTCGTCGATGTTGGTGATAACGGCGCAGGTGTGGCCGTCGAAGCCGTACTTGGCCCGGTCATAGCCGATGTCCAGCACCACTTGACGAGCGATCTTGGGGATATCCACGTAGCAGTGGGTGGTGATCTCGCCCATGATGTGGATCAGGCCCGTGGACACGCAGGTCTCGCAGGCCACACGGCCATTGGGGTCCTTCTCCATGATGGCGTCCAGAATCGCATCGCTGATCTGGTCACAGATTTTGTCGGGATGTCCCTCCGTCACGGATTCCGAGGTAAACAGTCTCTTTGCCATAGCTTTTCCATGCTCCTTTATAAAATATTTTCCATACGGGTGAAAGCTCTCTCAGGTTGACCGGAGCATGAAAAAACACGCTCCGCCATTCGACGGATCGTGTTAGAATAACGCTCCTCATCTGTCGAAGGACGAATGCGGGACTATCACTTCCGCACTCAGCATACGCCGGATTTGGCACCTTGCTTCGCAGGTTGCCGTGGCTTCATCGGGCCGATCCCTCCGCCACTCTTGATAAGGTATGAACTTGTAAGAGAACTCTACAATTTCCTATGATAGCAAGAAGAGATTATTTTGTCAACCCCTGATACACAGATTTTATCGAAATGTCCGGGAAAAACCGACGAAAAGGGGAGGAGCGGGGAGAAAAGTGCGGAAAAGGATTGCCTGTTTCGGGGAATGATAGTATAATAGTGTGCAGCACACCCAAAAAAATTTACTTGAGGTATGAAAATGAAAACTGAGGAAAAGCTGAACATGACCATGCTCTGCGACTTTTACGAGTTGACCATGGGCAATGGCTACTTTGAAAGCGGTTACAAGGATCATATCACCTACTTTGACGTCTTTTTCCGCCGGGTGCCGGATGGCGGCGGCTTTGCCATCGCCGCTGGTCTGGAGCAGCTGATTGATTATATTGAGAATCTGCACTTCTCTCCGGAGGACATCGCCTATCTGCGGGGCCGGAACCTTTTCAGCGAGGAATTTCTGTCCTATCTGGAGGACTTCCATTTCACCGGCGACATCTACGCCATGCCGGAGGGAACCCCGGTGTTTCCCCGTGAGCCCATGGTCATCGTCCGGGCCAAGGCCATCGAGGCCCAGCTCATCGAGACCTTCACGCTGCTGACCATCAACCACCAGAGCCTGATCGCCACCAAGGCCAACCGCATCGCCCGTGCCGCCCGTGGCCGCACGGTGCTGGAGTTCGGCTCCCGCCGGGCACAGGGGGCGGATGCCGCCATCATCGGCGCCCGTGCCGCCTACATCGGCGGTGTCGCCGGTACGGCCTGTACCATCTCTGACCAGATCTACGGCGTTCCCGCCGGCGGCACCATGGCCCATGCGTGGGTGCAGATGTTCGATTCGGAGTATGACGCCTTCAAGACCTACTGCCAGATCTATCCCCACAACGCCACGCTGCTGGTGGATACCTACAATACCCTGAAGTCCGGTGTCCCCAACGCCATCCGGGCCTTTAACGAGGTGCTTAAGCCCATGGGCATCACCAAGTGCGGCATCCGACTGGATTCCGGCGACATGGCCTATCTGACCCGGAAGGCCCGGAAGATGCTGGACGAGGCGGGCTGGACGGAGTGCCAGATCTCCGTATCCAACTCTCTGGATGAGTACCTGATCCAGGATCTGCTGCTGCAGGATGCCAAGATCGACCTCTTCGGCGTGGGCGAGCGGATGATCACCGCCAAGTCCGAGCCGGTGTTCGGCGGCGTGTATAAGCTGGCGGCCGTGGAGGATCAACAGGGGAACATCACCCCCAAGATCAAGATCAGCGAGAACGTGGAGAAGATCACCATTCCCCACTTCAAGAAGGTCTACCGGTTCTACGGCAACGACACCGGCAAGGCCATCGCCGACTACATCACCGTCTATGACGAGACGTTGGACGACACCAAGGATCTGGAGATCTTCGACCCCAGCGCCACCTGGAAGAAAAAGACGGTGTATAACTTCACCGCCCGGCCTCTGCTGGTGCCGGTGTTTCTGGGGGGCAAGCGGGTGTACGACAGCCCCAGCCTGCCGGAAATTCAGGCCTACTGCCGCCAGCAGGTGGACACCCTGTGGGACGAGGTGAAGCGCTTCGACAATCCTCACAGCTACTATGTGGATCTGTCCGACAGGCTGTGGAACATCCAGCAGGATCTGCTCCGCAATCGAAAATAAGCAAAAAAGCAGAGCTGTCCGATTTGGCGGACAGCTCTGCGTGGTATCCCAAAGGGAACAGGAGGTGACCCGTTGAAAACGCATCAGGTACAACAGAAAACGGAACGTCGTATCTCGGCGGCGCTGCGGCTGGTTTTCGTGGCGGCGCTGCTGCTGGGGCAGATCGCTTTGGCATTCTTTCTCAGCACGGAGCTGCGCCAGCGGGCTGCCATCATCTACACGGTGCTGGAGCTGGCGGCCTTCGGCTACGCCGTGCGGATCTATAACCGCACCGACGGCACCAGCTATAAGTTCGGCTGGATCTTCCTCGTTCTGACGGTGCCGGTGGTGGGACTCATTCTATACTTTCTCTGGAACGGTGACCGGCAGCAAAAGCGGCTGGACCTGAAAAAGCTGCCCATGCCGGAGGAGCCGGAAGCCCAACAGGCCGCCCACCGCATCCAGATGGAGAAGCTGCGGCGAAAATTCCCCCAGTGGGAGCGGCTCAGTGTTTATCTGAGCCGTCAAGGATATCTCCTTTACGGTGACACGGAGACAACGTATCTGCCCACCGGCGAGATGTTCCTGCAGGATATGCTGGAGAAGCTGGAGCAGGCGGAGCATTTCATCTTTCTGGAGTTCTTCATCATTGCGCAGGGACAGATATGGGACCGCATGGCGGAGATCTTCCGCCGGAAGGCGGCGGCAGGTGTGGAGGTCAAGATTATCTTCGATGACTTCGGCAGCATGATGCGCTTTCCCGCCGGACAGATCGAGGCCCTGCGGGAGAGCGGGGTAGAGGTACAGATCTTTAACCCGGTTCACCACTACGTCAACCGCCTGTACTTCAACTATCGGGATCATCGGAAGATCGTCTGCATCGACGGCAGCACGGCCTACACCGGCGGAGCCAACGTGGCAGACGAATACGCCAACCTTACCGTCCGTTTCGGCTATTGGAAGGACTGCGGCATCCGGCTGGACGGCGCCGGCGCATGGGGCCTGACACGGGAGTTCCTCCATATGTGGCAGCGCAACGGCGGACAGCTGATGCAGGAGCGGGACTACTACCGCCCCCACGACCACCGGGAGGCGGCGGGCTTCTGCCAGCCCTTTGTGGACGGGCCGGACAACAATCCCATCTCCACGGCGGAGGACGTGTTCCTGCACCTCATCAACAACGCCCGCCGCTCCGTCCATATCACCACGCCGTATCTGGCCATTGATGAGCCCATGCGGCAGGCCCTGTGCTCTGCCGGGGACAGCGGCGTGGATGTGCGGCTGCTGCTGCCGGGAATACCGGACCACAAGTTCGCCTATCTGGCGGCCCAGAGCCACTACGGTGAGCTGCTGGTGCATCGTGTGAAAATTTACATCTACGAGCCGGGTCTGCTCCACGGCAAGACCGTGCTGTCAGACGGCGAGGCGGCCTTTGTGGGGTCTGTGAACATGGACTACCGCAGCTTCCAGCTGCACTTTGAGTGCGGTACGGTACTCTACGGCGTACCGGCCATTGAGGGGCTGGCGGAGGATATCCAGCGTATCACGGACTGTTCCCGCCGGGTGACGTATCAGGAGTGGAAGAGCCGCCCGTGGTACCGCAAGCTTTTGAGTACCCTGCTGCGGCTGTTTGAGATGTGGATGTGAGTAACATACAGCCCCGGACGCCGAAGCGTCCGGGGCTGTGTTTCTTCTGGCTGCCGTGCGGGACAGGGGATGCTTACAAATTAGGCAAAAGTCCGGCATCATGGAGCTTTTGCAGGCTCATGAGGACCCCCAGCTTGGCGTGATACCACGTCAGGCCACCCTGAAAATACACAGCGTAGGGGGGACGGATGGGGCCGTCGGCGGAGAGCTCGATGGAGGCCCCCTGCACGAAGGCTCCGGCGGCCATGATAACGTCGCTGTCGTAGCCGGGCATGGCCCACGGCTCCGGGGTCACATAGCTGTCCACCGGTGCAGCGGCCTGGATGCCCTTGCAGAAGGCACACATGGCCTCCCGGCTGCCCAGCTCCACCGCCTGAATGATATCCCGGCGCACCTCCCGGCTGCCGGGAATCACACGGAAGCCCAGCGCTTCATAGCATCCCGCTGTAAAGATAGCGCCCTTTACAGAGGAGGCCACCACTGTGGGAGCCAGAAACAGCCCCTGATAGAAACTGGTGAGCAGACCCAGATTGGCGCCCACCTCCTTGCCGAGGCCCGGTGCACTGAGCCGGTAGGCGCAGCGGTCGATGAGATCCTGCCGGCCGCAGACATAGCCGCCGGTGGGAGCCAGACCGCCACCCAGATTCTTAATGAGGCTTCCCACCACTATATCGGCCCCCACATCCGTGGGTTCCTGCCGCTCCACCAGTTCGCCGTAGCAGTTATCCACCATGCAGATGATGTCGGGCTTACAACTCTTGCAGAAGGCGATCAGCTGACCGATCTCCTCCACGGAGAAGGAAGGACGGGTAGCGTAGCCCTTGGAGCGCTGGATGGTCACCAGCTTGGTTTTTTCGTGGATGGCGGCCCGGATGCCGTCGTAGTCAAAGCTGCCGTCCGGAAGCAGGTCTACCTGACGGTAGCTGACGCCGTATTCCCGCAGGGAGCCGGGAGAGGGGCGGATGCCGATGACCTCCTCCAGGGTGTCATAGGGCGCCCCGACGGGGCTCAGCAGCTCGTCGCCCGGCAGGAGGTTGGCCCCCAGCGCCAGTGCCAGCGCATGGGTGCCGCAGGTGATCTGGGGCCGGACCAGCGCCGCCTCCGTGTGGAACACGTCGGCATAGACACGCTCCAGATTGTCCCGGCCCTCGTCGTCGTAGCCGTAGCCGGAGGAGAGGTTAAAGTGGGTGGCATTGAGACGATTCTTGTGCATGGCGGAGAGAACTTTGGCCTGATTATACTCGGCAATGTCGTCCACACGGGACATTTCCTCGTCCAGTCCGTCCAGTACTCGCTGTCCAAAATCCAGCACCTCCGGACTGATGCCCAGCTGCTGATACATTTCATTGGTAGTCATGGGATCGTTGCTCCTTACTTAGATTCATTTCCTGGGATATGCTCCGGGAACCGGATGCCCCGGCACTTCATCAGCATCCGGATGGGGTAGTCCCGATCCAAATAGTTCTTGCTGTACCACTCATAGGTGGCGGCGGGCAGATGCTGCAGCTCCGGGGCCTGACACCGGAACAGCTCGAAGGTCCGGCGGTCACCGGAGAGCAGTGCCGCCATCAGCTCCAGCTGTCCCTCCTGCCGCAGCCGCTCCAGACAGGCATCCATGATGACGGCGCAGGAGCGCTCCTCCTCGTCGGCGTAGAGCTCCTTGTTGCCCAGCCAATAGAGAAATTCCTCCGGGTCCAGATCCAGCTTGGTGGTGATCTGGCTGAGCTTGTAAAATTCCTTCCAGTCCCGTTTTTGCAGCACCTCCATCAAGTACTGCACCAGACCGTCATCCAGCGCCACGCAGTCCAGAAACACCTCGAAGGCGTGCTTGCCTGCATCGGGATCCGGGGCCGTCTCGGAGGGCTCCTCCGCCGGGGGAGCCTCCTGTACGGGGGCCAGCTGTACGGCGCTTTGCAGCAGCTGCTGAAGGCTTGTGGTATCGTCCGCCTGCCGGTAAATTTCCTCCGGCAGCGTAACGCCGTCCTGCCGGGCGCAGGCCCGGACAAAGGCGGCGGTTCCCACCTGCTGCAGCTGGCGGCTCAGGGAGGCGACCTTCTCCGTCATGTCCCCCTCTGGCAGAGTGATGCCCTCCGGCGGCGTGCGGCGGCCCTCCATCAGCTGGGTCATGTATTCCAAATAGTGGTCAAAAAGAGTCATACTTTCTCCTCACTTTCCCCAAAACTCTATCACATGGCGGTTGTAATTGCAAGGGCATCCGTGCTATACTGGGAAAAAAGGAGGTGGGAGCGTGTATTTCGTATACATGGTATACTGCGAAGGAGATACCCTTTACACCGGAGTTGCACAGGACATTTGCCGCCGGATGCGGCAGCACACCGACCGGGGAACAGCCTGCGCCCGGTATACACGAGCCCACCCGATACAGGCATTGGCGGCGCTGTGGGAGACGGAGGACAAAGGGACGGCCCTGCGGCTGGAATACCGCATCAAGCAGCTGACCCGGACGGAGAAGGAACGCCTCATCCATGAGGATACCGCATTTTCACAGCTGCTGCCGCAGCTGGAGGTGTCCCGCTACCGGCGCAGACCGGGCATAACGCTGGAGATGTGTTTGGAGGGGAAAATCGATGCATGAGTGGTATGCAGCCCCTATGGAGGGGCTCACCGGCTGGCGCTGGCGGCAGGTGCAGCACGAGATGTTCGGCGGGGCAGCGCTGTATGTGACGCCCTTCGTGTCCCCCAACGGGAATTTCAGCTTCCAGCGCAAGGAACTGGAGGAGCTGGACCCGGAGCGAAACCGGGGTATTCCGGTGGTGCCGCAGATCCTCACCAACCGGGCGGAGTACTTCGTCTGGGCCGCCAAGGAGTGCCGCAGCCGTGGTTGGGCGCAGATAGACTTGAATCTGGGCTGTCCCTCCGGCACCGTGACGGGAAAGAAAAAGGGAGCGGGGCTGCTGCGCCAGCCGGAGCTGCTGAGACAGCTGCTGGACGGCATTTTCGATGCCCTGCCGGATATGAAAATTTCCGTCAAGACCCGTATCGGATGGGAGAGGGCGGAGGAGTGGCCGGCGCTGCTGCCCCTGTTGGAGACATACCCTATCTGCCGCCTGACGGTGCATCCACGGGTGCGGACGCAGTTCTACAAGGGGACAGCAGACCGGGAGGTGTTCCGCTGGACGGCAGAGCACACGGCGCTGCCTCTGTGCTACAACGGGGACGTCACCACCGTCCGTGACCTGCGGGAGATGGGGGAGACCTTTCCCGACGACGCCGTCATGGTAGGCCGTGGACTGGTGGCGGACCCGTCCCTGCTGCGGCAGGCGACGGGAGGCCCGGCAGCGTCTCTGGAGGAGCTGCGGGAGTTTCACGACCGGCTGTACGGCCTGTACTGCCGGGATTTTTCCGGCGACGTGCCGGTGCTGCACCATATGCGGGAGCTGTGGAACTATTTCTCCCGGTCCTTCCGGGAGACGGACACCCTGCTGCGGCAGGTGCGTAAGGCCGGGGACTGCCGGGCATATGAGACGGCGGTGCGGCAGTTTTTCTATGACGCAGAGCTGTCCCATTGATGATATCTGTAAAGGAATCATGCTTTACACAAAGAACCCCGCTTTCCATAGAGGAAGCGGGGTTCTTTTTTGCGGAGCTTCAGTTGAGAACATAGACGGTGCAGTAGCGCCGACCGAAGGAACAGGCATCGTCGTAGGAGTCAAACCACAGATCCAGCTTTGTTCCCTTGATGGCACTGCCGGTATCGGAGGCCACGGCCATGCCGTACTCCAGATAACCGTCGTTGGTCAGAATATAGAACCGTGTGCCGAAGGGGAACACCGAGGTGTCCACGGCGATGTTGCCGTAGGCGGTGGGCCGCCCGGAGGCCGTCCAGCCGTGGATGGAGTAGGCGGTGGATTCGCAGGAGCCGTACACGGAGGAGAAGGCCATGGTGTCGCCGGAGGCGAACAGCAGATAGCCGGTGCCGTCATCAAAGGTCGTCACGTCCACCATGTAGTCAGATCGCTCCACGGAGGAGACCATGGTGCCATACTCGACGATCTCGGTGACGGCGTTGTCCTCGGTGGTGCTGACCAGCTCGGTGGAGACCAGCTTGCCGTCCCGGTAGGTGTCCTTGTAGGTCTCGACGACGGTGCCGGGAACGCCCTCCTGCACCACCTCTTCCGTTCCCTTGGCCAGCATATGGTTCACCACACGCTCTGTTTTGTAAGGGGTGGTGACGGTGACGTCACGGGTCTGGGAATACTCTGCCATAACGGAGACGGTAGGCGTCTCGCCGGTGGTGTCCACCACGACCATCTCGCCGTCGCCCACGGTGACGTCGGACCGGCGCAGCAGGTTATCCACCGTTTCCCGCCGGGTGGTCACCAGATAGGTGGCGCCCTGAGCGTCGGCTACCTGCACCTGCTGGCCCTTTACCAGCAGCAGCTGGGCGTCCCGGCTGCTGTTGTCGGCCCGAATGTCCAGCAGACCCGTGGTACGGTCACCGTCGGGCCGGCCGTCGATGATCTGCATTCCGGTCTCGTCCAGGATCATGTATACATAGCTGGGGTTTTCGATATCCTGCTGACAGAGGATCACGGTGGTGGCCAGCAGAGCCACCAGAGTAATTGCCAGCAGCAACCCCTTCAAGAGTCGGGGAGATGCGGATCGGTCCGTTGTTGGCCGGGCCGTCGTCTCCATTCTAATCACTGCTTCTTTCATAAAAAACCTCCCAATTCCGCCCTTCATTTCCGGGGTTCGGGGCGGTGGAAAATCACCTCGCAATGCATTTGTAACTTTTGTTACTTTTTTGAAATATGGGAGGAGTATATCACTTCCACCCACTTTTGTCAAGTTTTTTGGATTTTTCATGGGGTTACACACCACTTTTCACGGTTTTGCGCGGGTATCTGACAGGTAAAAAACGGCAGCTGCCGAGGCATTGGTTACAGAAAGGTTACCGACGGTGACAACGGTTGTAAATAAAGATTGAAGAATGGGGCGGGGCGTGGTATAATAAAGAAAACTATCACAGCGGAGGGGTTCTATGCGGCCTGAATTTATCCCCGTGGGGCAGATCGTCAACGCCCACGGTATCCGGGGCGAGGTAAAGCTGAATCCGGCCGGGTTCGATCCGGCCTTTCTTGCGGCGTTTGACACGCTGTATATCGGCGGAAAAGAGACAAAGGTGAAGAGCGCACGGGTCCACAAGTCCACGGTACTGCTGGTGCTGCCGGGAGTGGAGGATATGGATGCTGCGCTGGCCCTGAAGGGAAAGCCCGTCTCCATCCGCCGGACGGATGCCCACCTGCCGGAGGGCGAATATTTCGATGCCGAGCTGGAGGGGCTGACGGTGCTGGACGACGAGAACGGGGAGGAGTTGGGAAGGCTCACCCGTGTGCTGAACTATCCGGCCCACAAGGTCTACGAGGTCCGGGGGAAGCGGGAGTATCTGATCCCGGCGGTGCGGGAGGTGTTCATCCGTGGGGTGGACATGGAGACCGGCACCATGCGGGTGCGGAACATGAAAGGACTGGCCACGGATGAGAATTGACATCATGACCCTGTTCCCGGACGCCATCGATGCTATGATGGGGCAGTCCATTATCGGGCGGGCGCAGGCCAAGGGACTGGTGACCATTACCGCTCACCAGATCCGGGAGTATACCACCAATAAGCAGATGCAGGTGGACGACTACCCCTACGGCGGAGGACGGGGAGCCGTCATGCAGGCGGACCCGCTGTACCGCTGCTGGGACCATATCTGTCAGGAGGCGGGGGAGCGGGTACACACCATCTATCTTTCCCCCTGCGGGCGGGTGTTTGACCAGCAGGTGGCCAAGGAGCTGAAGGCGTCCTATGAGCGGCTGATTCTGGTGTGCGGCCACTATGAGGGAGTGGACCAGAGGTTCATCGACGAGTGCGTGGACGAGGAGATCTCCATGGGGGACTTCGTACTGACCGGCGGCGAGATACCGGCCATGGCGCTGGCGGACTGCCTGTGCCGGATGGTGCCTGGGGTGCTGCCGGAGGAGAGCTGCTACACCGACGAATCCCACTGGGACGGTCTGCTGGAGTACCCGCAGTACTCCCGGCCGGAGGAGTGGCACGGCCGGAAGGTTCCGGAGGTGCTGCTGTCGGGCCACCATGGGAAGGTGGATGACTGGCGGAAAAAGGAGTGCTATAAGCGCACCATGACCCGGCGGCCGGACCTCTTTTCCCGGTTTGATGAGACCAGTCTCACCACCAAGCATGACCGAAAGGTGCTGGCGGAGGCCAAGGCGGAATGGGCGGCGGAGCAGGAGTCTCCGGCTGCGGAATAAGACATAAAAAACCGCTGCGTGAGCGTCACGCAGCGGTTTTTTCGGTTATTCGACATCGTCCTCCCGGAACAGCAGGGTGATGCACCACAGTCCGGCGATGCCCACCAGTGTATAGATGATGCGGCTCCATACCGATAGCTGTCCACCGAATATGGCGGCCACGCAGTCAAAGCGGAACAGGCCGATGCTGCCCCAGTTCAGAGCGCCGATAATGACGAGGATCAGGGCAATGCGGTCTACGATCTTCACGGTCAAACCTCCCATCTGTGAGATTGCTCTGTCAGTTTGCCCATTTGACGATGGATTATTCAGAAAATTCGTCAGCACGACAAAAATATTTTCAGATTCTGCGGAATTGACGTTGAAATAGCCGGGGGGACTATTGTATAATACAGGAAGAACAGGAACGAATCAACGGGCGGCCGGCGGCACAGCTCCGGCGGCGTCCACACACAAGGAGGAACAACATGAACAAGACCTTTGAAAAGCTGGGCTTTTATCCAGCAGATATCCTGCTGCCCAAGGATCAGGACATGACCAAGTGGGCTGTGGTGGCCTGTGACCAGTTCACCTCCGAGCCAGAGTACTGGCAGGCGGTGGAAGAGAAGGTGGGCAAGGCCCCGTCCACCCTGCGGCTGATCCTGCCGGAGGCCAACCTCAAGGCCCCCAACGTGGATGAGTACATCTCCGGTATCAACGCCGCCATGGAGCAGTATCTGAAGGACGGCGTATTCCGGACGCTGGAGGATTCCCTGATCTATGTGGAGCGCCAGCAGTCCGACGGACGCATCCGCCATGGCCTCATCGGCATGGTGGATCTGGACGCCTACGACTTCACCCCCGGCTCCGGCGCCCTGATTCGTGCCACCGAGGGGACAGTGCTGGATCGCATCCCGCCCCGTGCCAAGGTACGCCGCCACGCTCCCATCGAGCTGCCCCATGTGATGCTGCTGGTAGACGATCCCGATAAGACCGTCATCGAGCCGCTGACGGCGGCAGCCGATACCATGGAGAAGCTGTATGACTTCGACCTGATGCAAAACGGCGGCCATATTCGGGGCTACAAGCTGTCCGACAAGCAGGTGGACGCTGTGGCCAAGGCACTGGAGGGCCTTGCCTCCGACGAGGCCATGCAGAAGAAGTACGGCGTTTCCGGCGTGGCGCCCCTGCTGTTCGCCGTGGGCGACGGCAACCACTCTTTGGCCACCGCCAAGGCCTGCTATGAGGAGCAGAAGAAGGGCAAGACTCCGGAGGAGTATCTGGCGCTGCCCTCCCGGTTTGCGCTGGTGGAGGTGGTGAACAACCACGACGACGCCCTGCAGTTCGAGCCTATTCACCGGGTGCTGTTTGGCGTGGATCACGAGAAGTTCATGAAGGCATTTCAGGCTGCCTACCCCAACGCCTACGAGGGCCGGGGCGAGGGCCACACCATTGAGTTCGTGTGGAACGGTGAGAGTCATTTCATCACCGTCCCTGATCCCAAGGTACAGCTGGCGGTGGGTACCCTGCAGGGGGTCATCGATCCGTACCTGAAGGAGAACGGCGGCGAGGTGGACTATATCCACGGCGACGACGTGACCCGTGAACTGGGCTCCAAGCCCGGCAACATGGGCTTCCTGCTGCCGGCCATGGGGAAGGAACAGCTCTTTAAGACCGTCATGGCTGACGGCGTGCTGCCCCGCAAGACCTTCTCCATGGGCCACGCTCAGGATAAGCGCTACTACATCGAAGCCCGCCGTATCACCAAGTAAACAGAAACGAAAAAATCTCCCTTCTATCGAAGGGAGATTTTTTATGCGTATCAAAGGGGATATACTCACGCCTGCGGCACCGCACCGCTGGCGATGAACATGGCGTCGCCAAAGCTGAAGAACCGGTAGCGCTGCCGGACAGCCTCCTCATAGGCTGCCAGAACGTGCTCTCGTCCCGCCAGCGCCGACACCAGCATGATGAGAGTGGATTCCGGCAGGTGGAAGTTGGTGATCAGCCCGTCCAGCACCTTGAACCGATAGCCGGGATAGATGAAAATGTCCGTCCAACCAGCGGAGGCGGTCATGGTGCCGTCCTCGGCGGCCCAGCTTTCGACGGTGCGGCATGAGGTGGTGCCGACGCAGATGACCCGTCCACCGCTGCGCTTGGTCTCATTGATGAGATCTGCCGTCTCCTGTGGGATGACGCAGTATTCACTGTGCATCTCGTGGCCCTCAATGGTGTCCTCCTTCACGGGCCGGAAGGTGCCGAGCCCTACATGGAGTGTCACGTATCCAACCTTTACACCCATTGTCTGCACACGCTCCAGAAGCTCCGGAGTGAAGTGAAGTCCGGCGGTGGGGGCGGCGGCGCTGCCGTTGACCTTGGAGTAGACGGTCTGGTAGCGCTCCCGGTCCTGCAGCTCCTCCTTGATGTAGGGGGGCAGGGGCATTTTTCCCAGTCGGTCCAGCACCTCCAGAAAAATGCCCTCGTACTCGAAATGCACCAGCCGGTTGCCGCCGGGCAGCTCTTCGGTGATCTCGGCGGTGAGCTGCCCATCTCCGAAGGAGACACGGGCGCCGGTGCGCAGCTTCTTACCGGGCCGCACCAGACATTCCCACGTGTTCTCACCCCGGTCAATGAGCAGCAGGATCTCACAGGCTCCGCCGCCGGGGAGCCGATGACCCAGCAGCCGGGCCGGAAGGACACGGGAGTTATTGAGGATCAGACAGTCGCCGGGCCGCAGATAGTCCGGCAGATCGTAGAAGTGGCGATGTTCCCATGCACCGGTATCCTTATCCAGCACCAGCAGGCGGGAGGCATCCCGCCGGGGGATGGGGGTCTGGGCAATAAGCTCTTGGGGGAGTTCAAAATTAAAATCACTGGTTTTCATAAAAAACGACCTGTTTCTTCCGTAGTTTCCGGGAAAATTCCGTAACTTATATTATACTATACGTTTCCCGCCGCTTCAACCTTTTTATCTCTCTCTTGACTTGACGGCGCAATCTGGTAAGATAGGGGGAGTATAACCACGATGATAAAGGAGATATTCCATGTTTGAGGTCATTAAAACGGAGGGTACCGCCCGTCGGGGCCGTTTCCGGTGCGCCCACGGCGGCGAGGTGCAGACGCCGGTGTTCATGAACGTGGGAACACAGGGGGCCATCAAGGGAGGCATAGATGCCTTCGATCTGAAGGAGCTGGGATGCCAGATCGAGCTGTCCAACACCTATCATCTGCACCTACGCCCCGGTGATGATGTGGTGCGGCAGATGGGTGGACTGCACCGGTTCATGCGGTGGGACGGCCCCATCCTGACGGACTCCGGCGGCTTTCAGGTGTTCTCTCTGGCGGGTCTGCGGAAGATCACGGAGGAGGGCGTCACCTTCGCCAGCCATCTGGACGGCCACCGCATTTTCATGGGGCCGGAGGAGAGTATGCAGATCCAGTCCCATCTGGGATCGGACATCGCCATGGCCTTTGACGAGTGTGTGGAAAATCCGGCCCAGTACGACTACGCCAAGGCCAGCTGTGAGCGAACCCTGCGGTGGCTGGAGCGGTGCAAGGCGGAGCACGACCGCCTGAATGCCCTGCCGGATACGGTGAACCCCCGCCAGATGCTGTTCGGCATCAATCAGGGGGCTACCTATCGGGACCTGCGGATCTGGCATATGCAGCAGATTGCCAAGCTGAACTGCGACGGCTACGCCATCGGCGGCCTGGCGGTGGGGGAGCCCACGGAGGTGATGTACGACATCATCGAGGCGGTGGAACCCTATATGCCCAAGGACAAGCCCCGGTATCTCATGGGTGTGGGGACCCCCAGCAACATCATCGAGGGCGTGGCCCGTGGTGTGGATTTCTTCGACTGCGTCATGCCTGCCCGCAACGCCCGACACGGAAAACTCTTTACATGGCAGGGCTCCCTGAACATCAAAAACGCCAAGTACAAGCTGGATGACCGGCCCATCGATCCGGCGTGCGACTGCCCGGTGTGCCGCCGGTTCAGCCGGGCCTATCTCCGTCATCTGTTCACGGCGGAGGAGATGCTGGGGATGCGTCTGGCGGTGATGCACAATCTGTACTTTTATAACAAGCTGACCCGGCGCATCCGGGAGAGCCTTGACGCCGGCTGCTTTGCGGATTTCCGGGCGGAGTACAGCCAAAAACTCGGTGAAAAGCTCTGATCTGGGTGTTCTGCAGCGGATTTCCAAAAAACTGGCCTGTCCCTCTTGCAAACAGGAACAGAATCCAGTATAATACATACCATATTGTGAAAAAAGGAGTTTTGTCCCATGATTCAGTTCGCATATGCTACAGACGGCACGACGGCTGCCGGTGCCGGCAACATGACCTCCACGATCATTATGATCGTCGTGATGATCGCTATTTTCTATTTCCTCCTGATCCGTCCCGAGAATAAGCGGAAGAAGCAGGCGGAGGAAATGCGCAACAGCCTGAAGAAGGGCGACTGGCTGACCACCATCGGCGGCATCTATGGCCGTGTGGTGAGCATCACCGACCGCACCGTGGTCATCGAGACCAGCGAGGATCGGGTCCGCATGGAGTTCGTCAAGTCCGCCATCGGTTCTGTGGGTACGCTGGATCAGCAGATGGCCGCTGCCCAGCGCCCTGCCAAGAAGTCCAAGGGTGAGCCTGTGGTAGAGGAGAAGGTCGAGGAGACCACCGAGGATAAGACCGAGGAATAAAAGCGAATAAAGCACCCTCCCCTGAATATGCTTGCAGTAAGAGCGATTCAGGGGAGGTATTTTTATGTCCGCAGGGAAACTGACGTGGGGCCGGCGGGACTGGCTGGGGTTGATGGCGCTGTTTCTTTCCAGCATTGCGGCGGATGTGATCGGAGCGCTGCTGGCGGTGAAGGGCATCCTGCCCATGGGGAGCGTGGCTACGTGGGTTTATGGCGGTTGGGCACTGGGCGCATTTCTGGGCGTGCGGGTGGCGGTGCGGGGGCGCAGCGGCACCGTGCAGGCTTCGCTGCTGCTGGCGGCAGGGGCTTATGTGTTGATCTGGCTGGTGGGTCTGACGGTGTTCGGTACGGCGGACTTTGCCCATCACGGTCTGGGGATCACGCTGGCGGTGGTGGCTGGTACGCTGCTGGGAGCCGTGCTGGGGCAGGGGAGACGGCATCGAAAAAAGAAGCCTGTTCGGCGGGGAAGGCAACATCGAGGGGCGATATAGAGTGTTCCATGGTTAAAATCACGAAAATCTCTCTGTGAGACATTTTTTGCTTGACGGGCCATGACGGCGGCAGCGGATGAAGTATCCCTGCGCCGCCGGGACGGGGGAGGGCAAGATGTGGTGGCGGTCTAAAAAAATCCCGCCCCATATCTTGTCCTTCCTTTGCGTAGGGGAGGAGGGTATTTTTCGAGGTTTTCGAGATTTACATAATATACTTTACATAACTATTTAACATAATTTACAAAAAACAGCAGCGCCAGCAAAAAGCTCTTGCGAAAATGCAGCGTTTGCCCTATCATATGTTATGGCAACCTCGTGAGTTATGTCGTGCTGCGGCTGCGGCAAGACCGCAGAACTTGCGCTTCTATCCGGCCGGCTTGTCTCATAGGATGAGACGAGGTGACTGGCCGCATGAGACGAGCATCACATTTTCACAGATGGCCCGGACGGAACACCGGCCTATGGCGGCTGGCGCTGCTGGGGTTCTGCTTCTGCGGGGGCATCCTGCTGGGGCAGCTGGCGGCCCGGAGCGTGCCGGAGGCATCCCGGACGGAGCTGGCCGCCTATCTGCGGCAGTACGCCGCCGTATGGGGTGAGACAACAGATCGCACCGCCTCGCTGCTGCGGGTGGCAGGGGTGTACCTGCGCTATCCGCTGCTGGTGACGGTGCTGGGCTTTTGCGGCGCCGCCGGGGCGGCGCTGATCCTGCCGGTTCTGGCGGCGGAGGGATTTTTTCTTTCCTTTTCTGCGGGCTGCTTCGCTGCTGCGCTGGGGCGCAGCGGCGTTTTACTGGCCTTGGCGGCCTTCGGCGTGCGGTGCCTGATCGTGCTGCCGTGCAGCATTTACCCGGCCATGCTGGTAGGGGAGAGGAACCGCTGGAGGAAGCTGGCCGTCTGCGGGGCGCTGCTGCTTCTGGGTATGGCGCTGGAGCTGACGCTGGTACCGAGGCTGGTGCAGTGGGCACTGGGAACATTATCATGAGAGGAGTTGAGGACCTTGGCGGATCATATTGCGGCATACGGCAGCTATCTGGAGCAGGAGAAGCACGCCTCCGCCAACACCGTCAGCTCCTATTTGCGGGATCTGAACCAGTTCCGCAGTTGGCTACTGGAAAACGGGGCAGCCGATCTGCGGCGGGTCAAGACCGATACCATCAACGAGTACCTGAGGTATCTGGAGCGGCGGGGGAAGTCCCCGGCCACCGTGACACGCAGCGCCGCCTCTCTGAAATCCTTTTATGGGTATATGCAGGCCTCCGGGGTCATGAAGGCCAACCCTGCCAAGGCGGTGGTGACCCACCGGGCAGAGCGGAAGTACCCGGAGATACTGACCAACAAAGAGGTGGAGCTGTTTCTGGAACAGCCCCGCTGCGTGGACGAGAAGGGCTTCCGGGATCATGCCATGCTGGAGCTGCTGTACGCCACCGGCATACGGGTATCGGAGCTCATCGGGCTGAACGTGACGGATGTGAACCTGATAGCGGGCTTCATCCGCTGCAGCAGCCGGGGCAAGGAGCGCATCATCCCCCTGTACCACGGTGCGGTGAAGGCCCTTCAGGACTACATACGGGACATCCGGCCCCGGATCATCGCCAACGAGACGGAGACGGCCCTGTTCGTCAACATGAATGGCGAGCGCATGAGCCGCCAGGGCTTTTGGAAGATCATCAAGCACTATCAGGAGACGGCGGGCATCGAAAAGGACATCACGCCCCACACCCTACGGCACTCCTTTGCAGCCCACCTGCTGGAGAACGGAGCAGACCTGCGAGCCATTCAGGAGATGCTGGGTCATGCGGATATCTCCTCCACACAGATATACACCCACGTGATTCAAAGGCAGCTGAAGGATATCTACAACAAGGCTCATCCCAGAGCATGAGAGACTGGCGGAGAGATACCTCTCCGCCAGTTTTGTATCCCCTGAAGGGCCGCCGTCATCTCCAATGTTTTTGCCGCTGTGTGCGAAGCACGAACACTCTTGCTTTGAAGGAATTGATGCCTGCGAGGAAGAAATTGCCCAAGACGGCAATATCATTGAGGTGGACTTTGAAATTGGCCTTGACGCAGATGAATAGGATGATATCTACTCCTCATTGGGAGAAATGCCAAAGAGGGTAGCTGAGGCATTCCCTGATTTTAATTTCTACTGTATAGAGCAAACTGATGCATACGGAGTTGCTGCAAATTCAGAAGCGACGATGAAGCATGGTGAGTTTGTATGTGTTTCTGGTGATCCTGATGGAAATTTTGGTAAACGGGTCATTGGACATGTAATCGATGGCAATATAGTTTTTACAGAAGAAAATATTAATATGGATAATATTAATATGGATGAAGTAATGCAAATTTTATTTGAGGAAGAATCATGGAAAACAGGGAGCATCACGCCCCCTGTTTTTTGTCCTTATCAAGAGCGCTGTGTTCAGAATGTTGAAAACCTTCTTCAGGTAGTCTGCGGCTCGATGGTAACCGGTAAAGCTGCTTCATAGAAGCTTCACCTCCGTGAGCGAAACTTGGCGCTTTACAGGGGGTGACAAATACGGTATAATAAACTGATATCATATTTTCGGCAGACGGTATGACTGCCCGGAAGGAGATGACTTTTTGCAGGTAAATCAAGTGCGGGCGGGTGCGATCCTCTCCTATGTCTCCATGGCAGTGAGCACCATCCTCTCGCTGGTATATGCTCCCATCATGAAGGGGCAGCTGGGGACCAGTGAATACGGCGTATACGGCTCCGTAGGCCCCATCATTGCATATCTTCTGCTGCTGAGTATGGGACTGGGCAGCGCTTATATGCGGTATTACTCTCAGGCCAAGGTGGCGCAGGACCGCCGGACCATGGCCAAGCTGAACGGAATGTTCCTTGTGACCTACACGGTGCTGGGTCTGGTGCTGCTGGTGCTGGGCTTCACACTGGCGGCGCATCCGCAGAACGTGTTCGGTGCCAAGTGGACAGAGGAGGAACTGGCGCTGGGTGCCAAGCTGCTGCGGATCATGTCTGTCAATGCGGCTCTGTCGTTCCCCATCAGCGTGTTCGAGTCCAATGTCAATATCAACGAGCGGTATCTGTTTTTGAAGCTGGTGGCCATGGCCAAGTCGGTGCTGAGCCCCATGATCTCCATCCCGCTGCTGCTGTTGGGGTATCACTCGCCGGCCATCGCTATCCTGAGTCTGATGCTGACCATCGTCAGCGGCGTGGTGGAGGCCTTCTACTGTCTCATCCGTCTGCGGATGCCCATCAGCTTCCGTGGCTACGACTTCGCCCTCATGAAGAGCATGATGGGCTTTACCTTCTATGTGTTCATCGCCGTGGTGGTGGATCAGGTGAACTACGGTATCGGTACCCTGATGACCACATGGATCCACGGCACGGAGCTCAGCGCCGTATACTATAACGCCAATCAGCTGAACGTGTACTATCTGTCCTTCGCCATGGCCATCTCCAATGTGCTGGCCCCCCGAGTACACCGCATGGTGGCCTCCAACACCCCCACCCGTGAGTTGGGGCGGCTGATGACCCGTGCAGGCCGTTTGCAATTCATCATGCTCATGTGCGTGTTTCTGGGCTTTGTGGCGGTGGGCCGCCCCTTCGTGGTGCTGTGGGCCAAGGGCGACGCCAGCTTTGCCATCGACTATCCCGTGGCGATTTTGCTGTTTCTCTCCACCATCATGTCCTCCATCCAGTTCGTGGGGCTGGAGATCCTGCGGGCCAAGGGGATGCACAAGTTCCGGGCCTGGGTCTATCTGGCGGCGGCAGGCGTCAACGTGGTGCTGATGATCCCCCTGTGCCGGAAGTGGGGTCTGCTGGGCGTTGCCGGCAGCATCCTTATCGTCACACTGCTGGGAAACGTCCTGCCCATCAACTGGTACTACTGCAAAAGGATCGGGCTGGATGTGAGACGGTTCTGGCGGCGCATCGCCCAGCTGCTGCCCTCCATGCTATTGCCGGCCATTGTGGCGGTGCTGATCGCCCGCTTCGCTCAGGTGGGCAGTTATCTGCAGATCGCTCTGTGGGGCTGCGTGTTCGTGGCCGTCTATGCCGGAAGTCTGTGGGTCTTCGGCATGAACCGCTACGAGCGGGGACTGGTCAGCAGTATGCTGGGCAAGATCTTCCGCCGTGGCAGGAGATGATCCTTACAACGTAAAAAAGGACCGAACGGCTGTGCCGCTCGGTCCTTTTTTACAAAATCAGCAGCAGTCCGATGGCGATCAGGACCTCCTCATCGGCCTCCTCCCGGAACAGGAAAAAGAGGATCAGCAGAAGCAGCAGATCCCCGGAGTCGATGTCCCCCAGATGGAGCCGGGACAGCAGCCGGTCCAGAAACCGTCCCTCCGGCGGACGGGGAGATGGCTCCTGCGGCTTGGGCGGCGGCCCTCCCGGCGGAGGACTGCCCGGTGACGAGTCGCCGCCCGGCGGTGGTGGCGGGGGCTCCGACGGCGGGGGAGGGGGCGGTCGCCCGGAAACGGGCCCCGGAGCCGGTTCCTGTTGGGGGATGCGGCTGTATGCCCCCTGCTCGTTGCGGATGTACCGGTTATACACGCTATCCCTCCCATTCCGACAGGAATTTTTTCCCCAGATGGATGAGCCTTGCCAGATGTGCCGCCCGTTCCACCTTGCCCTGCTTTTCCGGCTTCAAAAACGGCCGCAGGGCGTTCAGCAGCTGCATGGAGGCGCTGTTGCTGCGGCCGTATTCCTGTGCCAGCGGCAGAAGCTTCCTCAGCAGCGCCGGGTCCAGCCCGCCCGATCCGCCAAAGCCTGCCGTCCCTCCGCCCGTCTGATCCTCAGGATCGGCGGGCGGAGGAGGTGGCGGCTCCGGTGTGCGCTTCTCCGCACCACCCAGAGTTCCGGAAAGCTGCTGGGCCAGCTGCATGATCTGGGCCATGCTGCTGGGGTCTGACAGCAGTGTATTCAGTTTCTCGTCCAGCTCCGACACACTGCCGTCCTCCTCTCTATCCCTGCAGACTGTCCCGGATGCGCCGCAGCAGGGCGGCCCCCTCCGGGGTAGACATGACGCTCTTGAGCATCTGCGCCATCTGCAAGGTGTTGCCCGCCGCAGCCTCTCCGGCGGCCTGCTGAAGGGTGCGCCCACCGTCCCCGCCAGATAGAAGCTGCATCAGCCGCTGACCGTCGGCGGAGGTCATCAGCGACTGCACGGCGTTAGGGTCCCGGCGCAGTCGGTCGATAAGTTCCTTCTGATCCATAAGCTGCCTCCTTGGATAGGTCTTGATACTGCCAATATATGTGGCGGCAGCGGGAAAAGTGCCTGCTCCTCATGCAAAAAGCTGCCGGAAGCAATGCGTACTTCCGGCAGTCTGATAGAAGTATTCAGTTTTCTGCGCCCTGCCCAAAGTCACAATAGGGCCGCAGGGTACACTCCCCGCACCTGGGAGAGCGGGCGGTGCAGACGGCCCGTCCATGGAGCACCATCCGGTGGCAGAAGTTGTTGGACTCCTCCGGCGGGATGCACTGCCGTAGCTGCCGCTCTACCTTCAGCGGGTCCTTGCTGCCGTCGGTAAGGCCAAGACGGCCGGTGATGCGGATGCAGTGGGTGTCGCAGACATATCCCTCCTGCCCGTAGATATCCCCCAGAACGAGGTTGGCGGTCTTACGCCCCACGCCGGGGAGCCGCAGCAGCTGCTCCATGGTGTCCGGCACTCTGCCGCCGAACTCTTCCCGCAGCATACGGGCCGAGGCTACGATATCCCGTGCCTTGGCACGCCAGAAGCCGCAGGAGTGGATGTATTGTCCCACCTCATCCACGTCCGCCTCCGCAAAGGCCTCCAGCGTAGGGTAGCGGGCAAAAAGTGCCGGGGTCACCAGATTCACCCGTGCGTCGGTACACTGGGCCGCCAGCCGCACGGAAAACAGCAGCTCATAGTCCTTGCCGTAGTCCAGAGAGCATTGTGCATCGGGGTACAGGGCCTTCAGCGCCGTGATGATGGCGGAGATCTCCTGTTTGCTTTTCATCTGTGCATCACCTCTCACCCATTGTACCAGACTGGCGGGAAAAATGCAAATAGGGGGTGCAAACCGGAAAAGAATGTGGTATAATCCAACTGATTTTGCGGACACGGAGCTTCCGGCCCGCAGCGAAGAGGAGGTGCCGTGATGCGGCCGCTGGCAGATGAAATACGACCTCAGACACTGGACGAGGTAGCAGGACAGAAGCACCTGCTGGGGGAGGGGGCGCTGCTGCGCCGCCTGATCGAGAGCGGGGCGGAGGCCAACCTGATCTTCTACGGCCCCTCCGGCACCGGCAAGACCACCATTGCCAACATCATCGCCCGCCGGACGAAAAAGACCCTGTACCACCTCAATGCCACCACGGCGTCCCTGCAGGATGTGAAAGCGATCATCGGCGATGTAGACACCATGATGGCCCCCAATGGGGTACTTCTGTATCTGGACGAGATCCAGTACTTCAACAAAAAGCAGCAGCAGAGCCTGCTGGAGTTCATGGAGAACGGCAAGATCACCCTCATCGCCTCCACCACGGAGAATCCTTTTTTCTACGTGTATAACGCTCTCCTCTCCCGAAGCACGGTGTTCGAGTTCAAGGCCCTGACACCGGAGGAGACGGTACCTGCCGTGGAGCGGGCGCTGGCGCTCCAGCAGCAGCGCAGCAGCCTGCCCCTCTCGTGGGAGGAGGAGGTTCCCCGGCTCATCGCCGCCGGGTGCGGCGGGGATGTCCGCAAGGCTGTCAACGCTGTGGAGCTGCTGTATCAGTCCGCCAAGCCCAGGGACGGAGGGCTGCTCCTGACGACGGAGGATGCACAGGTGCTGGCACAGCGCAGCGCCATGCGATATGACCGGGAGGGGGATCAGCACTATGACCTGCTGTCGGCGCTGCAAAAATCCATCCGTGGTTCGGATCCGGATGCGGCGGTGTACTATCTGGGGCGGCTGCTGGCGGCAGGAGATCTGCTGAGCCCCTGCCGCCGGCTGCTGGTCATCGCAGCGGAGGACGTGGGGCTGGCCTATCCACAGGCTATCGTGGTAACGAAGGCCTGCGTGGACGCTGCCCTACAGCTGGGCCTGCCGGAGGGACGGCTCCCGCTGGCAGAGGCGGCGGTGCTGCTGGCCACAGCGCCCAAGTCCAATTCCGCCCACAATGCCATCATTGCCGCCATGCAGGACATCGACCACGGCAAGGTGGGGCCGGTGCCACGGCACTTGCAGAATGTCCACGCCGACAGCGCCGGAACGGGGAAGGTCCCGGCCTACAAATATCCCCATGTTTACCCCAATCACTATGTAAAGCAGCAATACTTGCCAGACCTTGTAAAGGACGCTGTTTACTACGAATACGGCCCCAACAAAACAGAGCAGGCCGCCAAGCGCTACTGGGATGAGATCAAGGGCGATAGCGCCAGCCGCTGACGCTGCCGCCGGTGATTTGATAGTGCAGCGGCGTGGGGAAGTCAGGCTGCCCCAGCTCCTGCACCATCTGCAGCTTGATCTTGCCGGTCTGAGGCTGGATGGAGCGGATGTAGACCGACACCAGCCGTCCCTCCGGGATATCCTCCCGGCTGTCCGCCAAGCCCGACAGGTTGGGCGTCAGCTCCACGAAGCAGCCATAGGGCTTGCAGCTGCGGACAATGCCCGGCACCGTCTCGCCCACCCGGAAGCGGGCGGCGTTCTCCAGCCACGTTCCCAGCAGTTCCCTGTGACTGAGGACGATGCGCTTTTGCTGTGGGTCGATGCTCTGCACCACGGCACGGATGCACTGGTGCAGGGCGAAGCGCTCCGCCGGATGGCGGATGCGTGCCACGGAGATATTCGCCAGCGGCAGCAGGGCCACAAGGCCACAGCCTACATCCACGAAGGCCCCGAAGGGTGCCAGATGCGTTACCTGCCCCCGAATCACCATGCCGGGCGTCCCGTGGCGCAGGACGTGCTCCATGGCCTCCTCCTGCGCCAGACGGCGGGAGAGGAGAAATTCCGTGCTGCCGTCGGCTGCTATGCGCTGACCCGTCACCTGAAAACAGACGCTGCACCCCACGCAGGACAGCGCAGCGATATCCCGCTGAGCGCCGGAGAGAAACGGTGCCGCCACCTGATCCTGTGGGATGATGCCGCCGCAGCCTCCCGGCCGAAGGTGCAGATTGCGCTGGGCATCGCACCGCAGGACGGGAGAGGCGAGTGTTTCGTGGGACGCCAGTGCCTCCTGCAGCTGCCGGAGCGTACAGGGCTTCCGGAATCCCTCCGGCAGCGGCCATTTATATTCTTCCATCATGACACACCCTTACATTCAGATATCCCATACTATGCGCCGGTACAGGCGTGCTTGAACGAAAGGAGCGCCTATGGATCTGAAGCTGCACGATATCGTAGAGATGAAAAAAGAACACCCTTGCGGCAGCCGCCGCTGGGAGGTGCTGCGGGTAGGGATGGACCTGAAGCTCCGCTGCTGCGGCTGCGGACACGAGGTCATGGCCCCCCGCCGAAAGCTGGAGAAAAGTATCAAACGCATGATCACAGAGGAGGAATCGATATGAGACCCAAATGGACCCGTTATCTGGCCATGGGCGTGGCTCTGCTGCTGGCTGTCTTGATGCTGGCAACGCTCATTGTGCCATACCTGAGCCTGTGAACCCACGGCCGGGGATCGGCGTATGCGGTACATGGGGAGAGGACCGATGGGGTCCTCTCTTTTTTTTGACGCTTTTTTCCGGCGGCGGACGGTATAATGTGTCCAGCGGAAGGGGGGAAGCGGCGTGACGGTGGTGTATCTGGACCGGGTACTCCTGCTGAATCTGTTGGTAGACTATCTGCTGCTCCTGACCACGGCCCAGCTGGCGGGTATCCCCCTGCGGAGGGGGAGGCTGGCTTTGTGCGCCGCCGTCGGGGCGCTGTACGCCGGTGCGGTGTTCCTGCCGGGACTTAGCTGGCTGTCGCACCCTTTGTGCCGGACGGCTGTGGGAGCCGCCATGGCGCTGGCGGCGTGGCGGCGGGAGGCCCATCCGTGGCGACTGGCGGCGCTGTTTTTTCTGCTGGCCGGAGGGCTGGGCGGTCTGGTGCTGGCGCTGGGGCTGGCCTCCGGCTCCGTGGCGGCATATGTGGGTCGGCTGTATCGGGCAGAGATCAGCTGGCCGGTGCTGCTGGGCGCAGCGCTGGGATTTTATGCGCTGCTGCATCTGGTATTTCGTCAGGCGGCCAGACATGGGGGAGGAGAGATCATGGACGCAACCATATCCATCGGAGGACAGAGTCGTGCCGTGCGGGTGCTGCACGACACGGGAAACACCCTGCGAAGCCCCGTCACCGGACAGCCGGTGCTGGTGCTGGAGCAGACGTCGCTGGGCGGGCTTCTGCCGCCGGAGGTGGAGCGAATCGTGACCCGGCGGGCCCCGCCGGAGGAGCGCATGGCCCAACTCCACGCCACGGACTTGGGCAGACGGTTCAGTCTGCTGCCCTTTTGCAGCATAGGAGCCCCGGAGGGACTGCTGCTGGCGGTTTGCAGCGACAGCGTGCAGATCGGCAGCACTACATATCCCCGGACGCTGGTGGCCCTGTCGCCGGGGCCGGTCAGCGACGGCGGCGGGTATCAGGCCTTGTGGGGCGGAACGGAGAGGAGGAAGCATGAAGAAGCTGTTCAGACGGCTGCTGGCGTGGCTGCACAGTCTGCGCAGGCGGGATAAGATCATGTACATCGGCGGCAGCGACACCTTGCCGCCGCCTCTGCCCAGAGAGGAGGAGACGGAGGTCATCGCCCGCCTGGAGCAGGGGGACCCACAGGCCCGGCAGACGCTCATCGAGCGGAATCTGCGGCTGGTGGTGTATATCGCCCGCCGGTTTGAAAACACCGGCATCAACATCGAGGACCTGATCTCCATCGGCACCATCGGACTCATCAAGGCCATCAACACCTTCCGGGCGGATAAGAACATCAAGCTGGCCACCTATGCCTCCCGCTGCATCGAAAACGAAATTCTGATGTTCCTGCGGAAAAACAGTAGCCAGCGGACGGAGGTGAGCTTCGACGAGCCACTAAACACCGACTGGGACGGCAAGGAGCTGCTGCTCAGCGACGTACTGGGGACGGAGGGGGACGTGGTGCTGCGGCCCATTGAGGCAGATGCAGACCGCAAGCTGCTCAGCGACGCCGTAGGGATGCTGTCCCAGCGGGAGCGGGATATCATCACCATGCGATTCGGCCTGTGGGGGCAGAAGGAACTGACACAGAAGGAGGTGGCCGACCGCTTGGGCATCTCTCAGTCCTACATCTCCCGTCTGGAAAAACGCATCATCTTGCGTCTGCGGCGTGAGATCGTGAAAATGAGCTGAATAAAAGAGCTGTAAGGCAACTTAGCCTTACAGCTCTTTTTACCATATCGGGGTTCTCAGGGCTCCAGAAACAGGGAAGCGGGCCGGTTGATGACCATCATGTTGTAGTATTTCAGCAGATGATAGTCGTCCTTATCCAGCTTCACGGTGTCCAGCAGCCGGTCGTTCTCCTCCAGCAGATCCTTGGAGATCAGCACCTTCAGGGCCACAGGGGCGAAGAAGGGGGAGCTGCCGATGCCGGAAAGCATCCCAACCGCCGGGGTGCGGGTTTGCATGGGGTTGAGCATACAGATGTACATTTTTTCCGCCGCATTGATCTGGTTGTGGAGAACCATATGGGTGATGGTGTCATAGGGCTTCATCTCGCCGGTAAAGAGGTGCTGACATTGATCCGGATCGTCGAAGCTCTCCACTCCCATATAGAGGATCACGTCGATGCCCTCGCCGTCGACGGCAGGGGAAAAGCGCAGCAGAGAGCGCACCAGCTGATGGATGCGCCCGTCAAAGTAGTACATATAAGCCTGCGGGGTGTTAAAATAGAAATTGCCCGTCAACACCTGCTCCTGATGAAATACCGGCGGCTGATAGTCGATAAAGCACTTCAGGTCGATATTCAGCGCCTGAGCAATGTCGTAGAGGGTCTCGATGTCGATGGTGATGGTGCCGTTTTCGTACTTGGAAAGGGTGGCCTTGCTCTTGTTGATCATGGCCGAAAACTGCTCGATGGTGTAGCCACGGCTCTTGCGGTACTTCTTGATCCGCTGGCCCACATGATAGGAAAAGGAACCCATAGATAGCCTCCTTGTATATATTCCTACTGATTATAACAGGCATTTTATAACAAGTCAACTGAAAGTTTCATTTTGTGAAACAACGGGAAAGGAGTTGGTTATTTTACCTTGTATTTGGAGATAGTATCTGGTATAATCGACATGATCTTATGCCGATAGGAGAAAACTTCTTTGAACTATTTGCAAGAACTATGGGCAGCGCTGGACTTCGGCTCCCTTCGAGATATTTTACTGCGGCTGGCATCGGTGTTCCTGTGTCTGACCACCCATGAGACCTGCCACGGGCTGGCGGCCTATGCCCTAGGAGACCCCACCGCCAAGCGGATGCACCGGCTGAGTCTGAATCCACTGCGGCACATCGACTGGATGGGTCTTCTGATGATGGTGACGCTGGGCTTCGGCTGGGCCAAGCCGGTGCCGGTGGATCCCCGCTACTTCAAAAAGCCCAAGCAGGGCATGGCGCTGACGGCGCTGGCGGGGCCGGTTTCCAACTTTCTTCTGGCACTGGTACTGCTGGTGGGCGCCCGGATCATGGTGGACCACGCCGCCTATTCGGCACTGAATCAGGGGATACTGGACTTTCTAGTGTCTACGGCGGTGCTCTCCATCGGTCTGGGCCTTTTCAATCTGGTGCCAATCCCGCCGCTGGACGGTGCCAAGGTGCTGTTCTCCCTGCTGCCGGATCGGATGTACGACACGATGCTGCGGTATGAGCGCATCGGAATGTTCGTGCTGTGGGGTCTGGTGCTGCTGGACGTGGGCAGCGGGGCGCTGAACAGCGCCATTGCGTGGGTATTTCGGATATTCTGCCGGATCGTCGGCCTTTCTTGAGGTGTCAACATTGGATCATCCTATTTTCAAACTGGAAAAAGTGGTACAGCCCAAAACAGGGGAGACACTGGAGGACTTCGAGGGGCCTCTGGATCTCATTCTGTTTCTGCTGAACAAGAATAAGATCGAGATACAGGATATCCCCATTGCACTGATTCTGGACCAGTATCTGGCGTATCTGGAGCAGCGCAAACAGATGGATTTAGAGGTGGCCAGCGAATTTGTCACCATGGCGGCTCACCTTATGTACATCAAGACCCGGATGCTGCTGAGCATTGAGGATGAAGAGGCCCAGAGCGAGATGGACGCCCTGATCCAGTCTCTGGCGGAGCGGCAGCGTGGGGATGCCTACGCCCGCATCCGGAAGCTGACGGAGCGCATGGGACCCATGAGTGAATTTGGCCGCAGCATCCTGACCCGTGGGCCGGAGCCCATGAAGCGGGGCAAGGTATACGAGTACGATCAGGAGCCGGGGGATCTGGTCATCGCCATGCAGGAGGTGCTGGATCGCCGGGGTCAGGCGGAGACACCGCCGCTGCGGGCCTTTGACGAGATCGTCAAGCGGGAGCCGTATCCGGTGGAGCGGAAGGCCAAGGAGTTGGTGGAGCGGCTGAAAAGGAACGGCATCACCCGGTTTTTGCTGCTGTTCCGTGGCAGCCGCAGCCGCAGCGAGTTGGTGGCTACATTCATGGCGGTGCTGGAGCTGTGCCGGAACCATATCATCCGGTTGGCGGGCTCTGCCGCCGACTGCACGGTGACCTGTCAGGAGACGGAGGAGGAATGAGCGTGGAAACACGGGAAATGAAAGAGATCGAGGCCGCCGTGGAGGGCATCCTGTTTGCCTCCGGCGAACCGGTGCATATCGACCGCATCTGTCTGGCGGCGGAGCTGGATCGACCAACGGCGGAGCTTGTGCTGCAAAAGCTTATGGACTATTACAGCTTTGAGCGGCGTGGGATGCGGCTGCTGCGTCTGGAGGACAGCTGGCAGCTGTGCTCTGCCCCGGAGTATGCCGACGTTATCCGTCGGGCCTTTGAGATACGCAAGCCCGCCAAGCTGTCCCAGCCGGCGCTGGAGGTGCTGACCATCATCGCCTACTACCAGCCCACCACACGGGCCTATGTGGACCAGATCCGTGGCGTGGACAGCTCCTATACCGTGGGGCTGCTGCTGGACCGGCACCTTATCGAGGAGTGCGGGCGGCTGCAGGTGCCGGGAAGGCCACGGCTGTACCGCACCACCAAAGCGTTCCTCCGGGCGTTCCACCTGAACTCGCTGGAGGATCTGCCGGAGATGCCGGGGATGGAGGCCGACGGCCAGCTGCGTCTGGCGGAGGACGTCACCGTGCTGGATGATGCAAATGCGTAAAACTGCCGTATAAACGGCGAAAGGGGGGATCGGCTTGGTGGCACTGTGGATCATCGGCGGCATTTTGCTGCTGCTTATCCTGCTTCTGCTGCTGCGGGTGGGAGTACACCTCCGCTTCGGTGAACAGCTGGAGCTGACGGTCATAGCCGGTCCGGCCCGCATCCAGCTGCTGCCCCGGCCGGAAAAGACGGAGACAGAGCAAAAGACCAAGCAGAAGAAAAAAGCCAAGGGAGAAGCACAGGAGGAGAAGAAGCCCGCCAGGCAGCGGGAAAAGCTCTCTCTGAGCTTCGAGGATGTCCGCTCGGCGCTGCCGTACCTGTGGGAGGGCCTGAAGCGGGCGCTGGCTCGGACCCGGCGGCGGATGCGAATCGACCCCCTGCGTCTGTCCGTGGTCTTTGCCGGGGAGGACCCTGCTGCCGTGGCGCAGACCTATGGCTGGGCCAGCAGCGCCATGTGGACGCTGATGCCCCAGCTGGAGCGGCTGCTGAAGATACCGGACCCGCACATCCATCTGGGAACGGATTTCGGTGCAGCCCGCACCCAAATAGAGGGAGAGGCAGGTGTCGTTTTCCGCATCGGTGATCTGCTCATCATTGGCTTGGGCTTCGGCATCCCGCTGCTGAAATGGCTGCGGAAACGGAAAAAGGAAATCGAACAATCTGTGAAAGCGGCTTCGCCGCCGGCACAGGAGCAGACCGCATCATAAAGAAAGGAAGCTATACTATGGAAAACAACGAGAAGAAGAATCACTCCCTTATTGATCTGATGGATGCCTCCATGAGCAAAATTCGGGAGATGGTGGACTCCAACACCATCATCGGTGAGCCCATCCAGACGCCGGACGGCGTGACCCTGATCCCCGTGTCCCGGCTGAGCTTCGGCTTTGGCTGCGGTGGCGGGGACTACGGCAAGCAGACCCCCGCCATGTTCGGCGGCGCCAGCACTGCAGGTGTGAAGGTGGAGCCGGTGGCGTTTCTGGTGGTGAAGGACGGTGTGACCCGTGTGCTGCCGGTGGGCGTGCCTGCCGTGACCACGGCGGCCCGCATGGTGGAGATGGTCCCGGAGGTCATGGACCGGGTGGAGCACTTTATCGACAAGAGAAAAGAGGAAAAAGAGAGCTTCTGACGGAATAGAATAGGATCACCTGAGGGAAGAGGGTGATCCTGTGTACAAGCGAATCCTGACGGCAGTGACGGTGATCGTGCTGCTGTGCCTGCCCACGGCGTGGGCGGCGGATACCTCCGCCACGGCGGCCATTCTCATGGACGGCGATACGGGGGAGGTCCTGTACGAAAAGAATCCCGACCGGCAGATGCTCATTGCCAGCACCACCAAGCTGATGACGACCTTGGTGGTGCTGGAGCGTGGCGGTCTGGGGGATGTGGTCACAGTGACCCAGCAGCACATAGCGGAGGGCTCCTCCATGTATCTGAAGCCCGGCGACCGGGTGACGGTGGAGGAGCTTCTGTACGGTCTGCTGCTGTGCTCCGGCAACGATGCGGCGCTGGCTCTGGCGGACCACTGCGGCGGTCTGGAGCGCTTTGTGGCGGAGATGAACCGCAAGGCGGCGGAGCTGGGCATGACCGGTACCTCCTTTGCAAATCCCAACGGTTTGGATCAGGAGGGCCACTATTCCACGGCACGGGATATGGCCCGTCTGGCGGCCTGCGCCGTAAAAAACGAAACACTTGTGCGGCTGTGCTCCACCCGCAGCGTTACGGTGGGCGGCCGCACCATGACCAATCATAACCGGCTGCTCCGCAGCATCGACGGGTGCATCGGTCTCAAGACCGGCTACACCCGTGCGGCGGGGCGGACGCTGGTGAGCTGCGTCCGGCGAAACGGGCGAACTCTGGTTGCCGTCACGTTACAGGACGGCAACGACTGGGCGGATCACGCCGCCCTGTATGAATTTGGCTTCGGGCCGTAAGGAGGGATCCCGTGGAGGAACGTCTGCAAAAATGGATCGCCCGCTGCGGTATCTCCTCCCGCCGGGCGGCAGAGGAACTGCTGCGGCAGGGGCGTGTGACCCTCAACGGCCGGGTGGCCGGACTGGGGGAGAGCGGCGACCCGGAGCGGGATACCCTGCTGGTGGACGGAAGGCCTGTGGCTGCGGCACCGGAGCCGGTGTATCTGATGCTGAACAAGCCCAGAGGGTACGTCACCACCCTTTCCGACGAGCGGGGCCGCAAAACGGCGGCGGAACTGGTGGCGGACTGCGGCCGGAGAGTGTTCCCCGTGGGACGGCTGGATAAGGATTCCGAGGGGCTGCTGTTATTCACCAATGACGGGACCCTGACCCAACAGCTGCTGCACCCCCGGCATCAGGTGGACAAAGTCTATCAGGTGACGGTATCCGGCGCTCTGGAGGGGGCCGAGGAACGGCTCTCCCGGATGCGGATGCTGGAGGGGGAGCCCATTCAACCGGCACAGGTGCGCCGTCTGTCCCGAAAAGCGGAGACGGCGGTGCTGGAGGTGATCATCCATCAGGGCAAGAACCGGCAGATCCGCCGGATGTGCCGTCAGGCGGGGCTTTCCGTGCTGCGGCTGCGGCGGGTGCAGGAGCATACCCTGCATTTGGGGAACCTTCCATCTGGCAAGTGGAGATACTTAACAGATGAGGAATTACAAGATTTGAAGGGAAGCGATGGGGTTGAATAACAACGTGCTGCATACCATTCGCCAGCAAATGCCACAGTTTTCCAAGGGACAAAAGCGCATTGCCGCCTACATTCTGGAGCACTATGACAAGGCGGCCTTTATGACCGCCAGCCGGCTGGGACAGATGGTGGAGGTCAGCGAGTCCACGGTGGTGCGCTTCGCCGCCCAGCTGGGCTACGAGGGCTATCCGGAGATGCAGCGGGATCTGCGGGAGCTGATCCGCGGAAAGCTCACCTCCATCCAGCGCATTCAGGTGTCCAACGACCAGATGCAGGGGGATCTGCTGACCAGCGTCATGCAGCGGGATATGGACAGTCTCCGTACCGCCATCGAGCAGGTGGACCGGGGGCAGTTCGAGCAGATGGTGGACAAGCTGCTGAAGGCACAGCACATCTACCTGCTGGGGATGCGCTCGTCATCGTTTCTGACGGGGTATCTGAACTTCTATTTCCGCCTGATCTTCAAAAATGTGACACTGGTGCAGAACGCCGTGGCAGGGGAGACCTTCGAGCAGCTGGTGCAGGTGCAGCCCGGTGATGTGCTGCTGGCTATCAGCTTTCCCCGGTACTCCAAAATGACCGTCAATGCCGTGCAGTACGCCAGAGAAAAGGGGGCGGATGTGGTGGCCATCACCGACAGTACGCTGGCCCCCCTGTATCCGCTGGCCTCGGCAGCGCTGCTGGTCCGCAGCGACATGATTTCCTTTGTGGACTCCATCACAGCGCCGCTGAGCCTGCTGAATGCCCTGATCGTCACGGTGGGTCAGCGGAAAAACGAAGAGGTGCCGGAAACCTTCTCCGAGCTGGAGCGGGTCTGGTCACAATACAGTGTGTTCGGGAAAACGGAAGATGAGTAAAAGAGTGGTAGTTATCGGCGGGGGAGCCGCCGGAATGATGGCGGCCATTGCCGCTGCCGGCCGAGGGGCGCAAGTCACGCTGATCGAGCCCAACGAGCGGCTGGGAAAAAAACTGAATATCACGGGAAAAGGACGCTGCAACGTCACCAACAACTGTACGGAGGAGGCGCTTCTGCAAAATATCCCCCGTAATGGAAAATTCCTTTACAGTTCTTTTTCCGCCTTTAATAGCCAAGATGCCATGGCCTTTTTTGAGGAGCTGGGTGTCCCCTTAAAAACGGAGCGGGGCAACCGGGTCTTTCCCCAGTCTGATTGCTCCTTCGATGTATCCGGTGCTCTGAAGCACCGACTGGATCGCCTGAAGGTGCACTGGTCGCACGACCGGGCGGTTTCCATCGAGACAGAGGAAGGTGCTGTCACCGGCGTCCGTGGTGAGAAGGATACCTACCCGGCGGAGGCGGTGGTGCTGGCCACCGGCGGCGTCAGCTATCCCGCCACCGGATCCACCGGCGACGGCTACCGCATGGCGGCGCAGCTGGGGCATGAGATCGTCCCGCCCCACGGTTCACTGGTTCCGCTGGTCAGTGAGGACGAGGCCTGCCGGCAGATGCAGGGGCTGGCTCTGAAAAACGTAGAGCTGACGGTACTGAACCGGAAAGGGAAAGCTATCTTCCGGGAATTTGGCGAGATGCTGTTCACCCACTTCGGCGTCTCCGGGCCGCTGGTGCTGTCGGCCAGCGCCCATCTGCGGAATTGGGAGAAGGAGACCTACCGTCTCAGCATCGACTTAAAGCCTGCGCTGGACGAACAGAAGCTGGAGAGCCGCATCCTGCGGGATCTGGGTGAGGCCCCCAACCGCAGTGTGGAGCGCATCTTTTCCGGTCTGGTTCCCCACAGCATGGTGCCGGTGATACTGAACCGTCTGGGGATGGACCCCCAGCAGCAGGCCAACGCCGTGACCAGAGAGCAGCGCCGTGCGCTGGTGCAGCTGCTGAAGCACTTCACCATGCCCGTCACTGGGCCAAGGCCTGTGGCGGAGGCCATCATCACCTCCGGCGGCGTGAAGGTAGGGCAGGTGCAGCCTGCCACCATGGCCTCCAAGCTGGTACAGGGGCTGTATTTTGCCGGGGAAATTCTGGATGTAGACGCCTATACGGGCGGTTTTAATTTGCAGATCGCATGGGCCACCGGCCATTGTGCCGGGGTCAGTGCCGCAGAGGAATAAGGAGCGAATCGCATGGACAACAAGAGATACGCCGTGGCCATTGACGGCCCCTCCGGCGCAGGGAAAAGCACACTGGCCAAGGCCGCAGCGGCAGAGCTGGGCATCCTCTACGTGGATACCGGGGCCATCTACCGCACCATCGGCCTGTACGCCTGCCGCCGGGAGACAGACCCGCATGATTTGGCGGCCATCATCGCCCTGCTGCCGGACATTCAGGTGAGCATGGCCTACGGTGAGGACGGCCTGCAGCATATGCTGCTCAACGGGGAGGACGTGACGGATGTCATCCGTCGTCCGGAAATCTCCCGCTGGGCCTCGGTGGTCTCCGCCATCCCGGAGGTACGGGCCTTTCTGCTGGAGATGCAGCGAGAGCTGGCCCGCAGCCACAGTGTGGTGATGGACGGTCGTGACATCGGCACGGTAGTGCTGCCGCAGGCGGAGGTAAAGATCTTCCTGACGGCCTTGCCGGAGATTCGGGCCCAGCGCCGCATGAAGGAGCTGGAGCAGCGGGGAACGCCGCAGCCCTACAATCAGGTGCTCTCGGATATCCTCCAGCGGGACTGGGCAGACAGCCACCGGGAGACGGCACCCCTGCGGCAGGCGGAGGACGCTTTGCTGCTGGATACCAGCCATTTGGACTTTGACCAGAGCCGGGAGGCCCTGCTGCACATGATAAAGGAGAGGATCGGATGGTAAAAAATCGTTTTTACCGCTTTATCCGGGCCACATGGCGGCCCTTTGCCACGTTTCTTCACCCGCTGCGGGTGGAGGGGCTGGAAAATCTCCCCAAGGATCAGCCGGTACTGCTGTGCGCCAATCACTCCAGCGCTGTGGACCCCATCCTGCTGATATGCGCCATGCGGCAGGACTTCCCCCTGCGGATCATGGCCAAGAAGCAGCTGATGAAAATTCCCGTGGTGGGAGCCTTTCTGCGGGCCATCGGCGTATTCGGTGTGGATCGGGGAAACTCCGACATCGCCGCCGTCAAGACCTCCATCCAGAGTTTGCGGGACGGCTGGAATCTGCTGGTATTCCCGGAGGGGACACGGGTCAAAGAACCCGGTAGCGTGGATGTCAAAGGCGGCGTAGGCATGATGGCCATTCGCTCCGGCGTGCCGCTGGTGCCGGTGTTCATCGGCCGGGACAAGCGCCTGTTTCACCGGGTGTCCATCATCATCGGAAAGCCCTACGACCCGGTATATACCGGCCGGAAGGGAACGGCGGAGGAGTATCAGTCCAACGCCGAGGAGATCATGCGTCGGGCCTATGCGCTGGGAGGAATCCAATGGCAGAGGTAAGAGTAGCCAAAAGCGCCGGTTTCTGTTACGGCGTGGAGCGGGCTGTGAAGCTGGCGGAGGAGACAGCCCGTGAAAAGGGCGGCTGCGCCATGCTGGGCAGCATCATCCACAACGTCCATGTGGTGGCGGAGCTGGAGGCGCTGGGGGCCAGACAGGTGGACTCCGTGGAGGAAGTCCGCCCCGGCGAGACGGTGATCATCCGCTCCCACGGGGAGCGCAAGGAGGTCTTTGACCGGCTGGAGCAGCTGGGAGCCGTGTGTGTCAACGCCACCTGTCCCAACGTACTGCGGATCCAGCAGCTGGTGGCGCAGGCCGACCGGGAGGGGCGTATCCCCCTTATCATTGGGGAGCCTCGGCATCCGGAGGTCATGGGTGTGGCCAGCTGGTCGGATCGCAGCGTCATCTTTCCGGGGCCGGAGGAGCTTGAAAAATGGCTCCTGCAGGATCCTTCCCGGCAATCTCTGTCCCTGACGGCAGTGGCACAGACCACCTGCATCCGAACAATTTGGGAAACTTCCAAAGAAATTTTAAAAAAACTGTGTACAAACGCAAAAATCTTTGATACAATATGTAGCGCTACGCATAGGCGTCAGTTGGAGGCAGCCGAATTGGCGGCTCAGGCTGACGTAATGGTCGTGGTCGGAGATCGTAAAAGTGCCAACACGAAGCATTTAGCGGAGATCTGCCGTAAGGCTTGCCCTGTCGTGTATCAGATCGAACAGGCGGGGGAGCTGACGACGGGCTTTCTTTCCGGATGCACAATGGCGGGGCTTACGGCCGGCGCGTCCACCCCGGCGGGCATCATTAAGGAGGTATATACAACAATGAGCGAAGAAATCAAGAACATGGAACCCCAGGAAGAGAGCTTTGAGGAACTGCTGGACAAATCCTTTAAGACTTTAAATACAGGAGAGAAGGTAACCGGTATCGTGACGGCCGTGGGTCCCACCGAGGTTCAGGTGGATCTGGGCTGCAAGCAGGCAGGCTATATTTCCGCAGAGGAGCTGTCCGCCGATCCCAGCGTGAAGCCTGAGGACGTGGTGAAGGTGGGCGACGAGATCGAGACCTACATCATCCGTGTCAACGACGTGGAGGGCTACGCTATGCTCTCCAAGAAGCGTCTGGACGCCGTGAAGGTCTGGGAGGATATCGCTGAGGCCTGCGAGAACAAAACCACTCTTGAGGGCAAGGTCACCGAGGAGAACAAGGGCGGCATCGTCGTCAACGTCAAGGGCGTGCGTGTGTTCGTTCCCGCCTCTCAGAGCGGTCAGCCCCGTGGTGCCGATCTGAGCCAGATGATCGGCCAGACCGTCTCCCTGCGGATCACCGAGGTCAATCGCGCCCGCCGCCGTGTGGTGGGCTCCATCCGTGCCGTGCAGTATGAGGAGCGTCAGGCTGCTCAGGCCGCCATCTGGGAGAGCATCGAGGTGGGTAAGCACTATACCGGCACCGTCAAGTCCATGACCAGCTATGGCGTGTTTGTGGACATCGGCGGCGTGGACGGCATGGTACATATCTCCGAGCTGTCCTGGTCCCGCATCAAGAACCCCGCTGAGGTGGTTTCTGTGGGCGACACGCTGGATGTGTACGTCATCTCCTTCGATCCTGAGAAGCACAAGATCTCTCTGGGTGTGAAGGACCGTTCCTGCAATCCTTGGGACAAGTTCATGGAGACCTACAAGGTGGGCGACGTGGCTTCCGTCCGTATCGTGAAGCTGATGACCTTCGGTGCTTTCGCTGAGGTCGTTCCCGGTGTGGATGGCCTGATCCACATCTCCCAGATCGCTGATCGCCGCATCGAGAAGCCCGGTGACGTTCTGTCCGAGGGCCAGATCGTGGATGCCAAGATCACCGCTGTGGATGAGGAGAAGCAAAAGATCTCCCTGTCCATCCGTGCTCTGCTGAACGACGGGGACGAGGACGCCGAGTAAGCGTATCCTGAATAAGCTGTAAAACTGGCCCTCCGAGTATGCCGGAGGGCCAGTTGTTTGTATGTGCAACCAGAACCGAAAAAAGACACCCCGGTCAGTCAACTGGCCGGGGCGTTCGTTTACCATATTTGTCCGTGCAGGATGTATTTCTTGTAGCTGTGCCGGAAGTAGGCCCACTCGGCAATGCCCGTGATGGCCCAGGAGAAGATGTACAGCAGGAACAGGGAGGGGATGGTGCCGAAGTAGGCGAACACCGTGTACACCCAGATGACCCGGAACACGCAGGAGCCCATGATGACGATGATGGTGGGGACGATGCTGCGCCCAATTCCACGGGAGGCGGCAATGCTGGCGTCCATCAGGGCGCTGACGCCGAAGGAGAAACCCATGATCTTCAGCCGCTGCATACCGGCGGCGATCACGTCCGCCTCATTGGCGAAAAGTCCAAGGAACTTGTCTCCGAACAGCAGCAGCAGTCCGCCGCAGATGCTGCCCACCAGAAAGGAATACAGCAGAACGATACGGTAGCTCTTGAGGATACGATCCGTCTTTCCGGCACCCCAGTTGCGGCTGACAAAGGTGGCGCAGCCGGTATAGAAGGCGGACATCATATTGAAGATCAGCGTATCGGCGTTGGCAGCTGCCGAGCTACCGGATACCATCACCGAATCGAAGCTGTTGACGCCGATCTGTACGAAGAGGTTTGCAAGGGCAAAGATGGCGTTTTGCAGGCCGGAGGGGATGCCGATCATCAGCACCCGCTTGGCGGCGGCCTTGTCGATGCCCAGCTTTTTCAGATGCACTCCGCAGGCATCCTTTTGGCTCATCAGATGCCGCATGATCAGTAGAGCGGACAGCCACTGGGCGATGGCGCTGGCGGTGGCCACACCGAGGGCGGCCATGTGGCACTGGATCACAAAGAACAGGTTCAGGGCCACATTCACCACGCCGGCAATGCTCAGATACAGCAGAGGCCGCTTTGTGTCCCCGGCGGCACTGAGGACACCATTGCCGAAGTTGTATACCGCCATGGCCGGCATACCCAGAGCGTAGATCCGCAGATACCCCACGGCGCCGGGCAGCAACTCCTCCTTGGTATTCAGCAGCAGCAGCATGGGCTTCGCCAGCAGCAGACAGACCAGACACACCACGATACCGATACCGCTGCAGATGAGCAGGGAGGTGTGGATGGTCTTCTCCACGTCCTCATGACTGCCCAGCCCCAGTCCACGGGCCACGACCACGTTGACACCGCTGCCGATGCCAATGAGCAGTCCCGTAAACAGGGATACCAGCAGAGTGGTGGAGCCCACAGCGCCCAGCGCCAGATAGTCGGCAAATTTACCGGCAATGGCCACGTCGCTGAGGTTGAACAGCACCTCCAGCACCTGCGTCATCATCAGCGGCAAGCTGAACAGCAGAATATTTTTCCACAGGGACCCTGTGGTTATTTCAATCGAAAATAAACTTTTTTTCCCGTTTTTCTCCATCATATGTTCCTCCTTTTCGCCATTTTTCCTCTCACGATTATACAGTATATCACGGCGCACATACTTCCACAACCCCCGCCGCTGCCATTTTTTAACGGGATTTCCCACACGGGAGTTGTGCAATATTCTGTATAAATTATGGAGAAGCCTGTGAAAAACGCCGAAAAGAAAAAGACGCCCCCGACACAATGGATCGACAGCGGCTTTTGTCCGGTATTTACGCTCTCCGCAGCTCCTTCAGCTCCTGCCGGATCTGAAGGAAGGCGGCATCCTCGCCCTGCTCCTTCAGAAGCAGCAGCCACCGGGTCAGCAGCTCGCTGGTCTCCGGATGGATGAAGCCGTGACCGTGCTCCGACCGGCACAGATGCCCCTTGGAGTGCTGGAAATAGTCGTAGGGAGAGGCATCGGTGTATTTCTCCTTCTGATACACCCGGCAGGCGGCGATGCGGTCACAGAACATCTCCGCCACATACTTCACCGGCATCTTGCAGCCGCCGATGAAGGGCGCTCCGTCCTCGCCCCGGCAGTAGTCGATCCAATATTCAAAATGGTGGCGGTTGCGGCCCTTGTGGTGGAGCCATGACAGGCTGACGCCGTTGACCAGCCGCTCCTGATCGTTGGGACTGCGGTAGCCCTGATAGTATTTGGCGCTGCGCCAGAACTCCGTGGGGCTGTATTTGCTGAGATCATGGGTCAGTCCCTGCCAGTACAGTCCCAACCGGAAGCAGTATTTCCGCACCAGATGGCGGTGTCGGTTCACGGTACGCAAATGCTCCAGAATATGCAAGGCGGCGCCTCCTCTCTTGGATACTCCCTATTATAGCACCGCCCCGCCCAAAGGGAAAGGGGAACTTGACTTTTTTCCGGGAGTGTATTATACTGCATACATATTGTGTAACGGCACGGAAGGGAAGCAGTAAGCGGAGTGCGGAAGCTAAGAGAGGGAGCGGTGGGTGTAAGCTCCCGTGATGCGCCGCCCAAGTCGTCCCGGAGCCTTGGACTGAACACGGCAGTAGGTCCCAACGGTATGCCCTCCGTTATCGGGGCGGGGCGCTTGCCCCATGAGTGCGGGAGTCATCCCGAACAACAGGTGGTACCACGGATCACAGTCCGTCCTGTTCCGCATCGGCGGAGCGGGGCGGTTTTTTTGATGATAAAATCCAAATCAGAAGGAGAGAACATATGCGTAAAGAATTGCCGAAGGTATACGATCCCCGTGAGGTGGAGCCGCATATCTATCAGATGTGGATGGACAACGGCTGCTTCAAGGCGGACGCCGACCCGAAGAAGAAGCCCTTTTCCATCGTCATGCCTCCCCCCAACGTCACCGGCCAGCTGCACATGGGCCACGCCATGGACTCCACGCTGCAGGATATCCTCACCCGCTTCAAGCGGATGCAGGGCTATTCCGCCCTGTGGCTTCCCGGCACCGACCACGCCGGTATCGCCACCCAGATCAAGGTGGAGGAGCGCCTGCGGGAGGAGGAGCACCTGACCCGCTATGATCTGGGTCGTGAAAAGTTCCTGGAGCGTGTCTGGGCCTGGAAGGAGAAGTACGGCAACCGTATCGTGGAGCAGCAGAAGAAGATGGGTGCCTCCTGTGACTGGTCCCGCTCCCGGTTCACCATGGACGAGGGCTGCTCTCAGGCGGTGCGTGAGGCCTTCTGCGAGCTGTATGACAAGGGCCTCATCTACAAGGGCAGCCGCATCATCAACTGGTGCCCCCACTGCCTGACGGCGCTGTCCGACGCCGAGGTGGAGTATACCGACAAGCCCGGCCACTTGTGGCATATCCGCTACCCGTTGGCCGACGGCAGCGGCGATATCGTGGTGGCCACCACCCGGCCTGAGACCATGATGGGCGACACCGGCGTGGCGGTAAACCCGGAGGACGAGCACTTCAAGCACCTCATCGGCAAGACCTGCATCCTGCCCATCATGAACCGTGAGATCCCCATTGTGGGTGATGATTACTGCGAGATCGGCTTCGGCACCGGCGCCGTGAAGATGACCCCTGCCCACGATCCCAACGACTTCGAGGTGGGCCTGCGCCACAATCTGGAGGTGATCCGTGTCATCAACGACGACGGCACCATCAACGAAAACGGCGGCAAGTACAACGGCATGGACCGCTACGAGTGCCGCAAAGCCATCGTCAAGGATCTGGAGGAGCAGGGCTATCTGGTCAAGACCGAGCCCTATTCCCACAACGTCGGCACCTGCTACCGCTGCCACAACGACGTGGAGCCCCTGATCTCCGCCCAGTGGTTCGTGAAGATGGAGCCTCTGGCCAAGGAGGCCATCCGGGTGGTGAAGGACGGCACCATCAAGTTTGTGCCGGAGCGCTTTACCAAAACCTATATCAACTGGATGGAGAACGTCCATGACTGGTGCATCTCCCGTCAGCTGTGGTGGGGCCACCAGATCCCCGCATGGTACTGCGACGAGTGCGGACACATCAACGTCAGCCGTCAGGATCCCACCCGGTGCGAAAAGTGCGGCTGCACCCACCTGACCCGTGAGGAGGACGTGCTGGATACATGGTTCAGCTCCGCCCTGTGGCCCTTCTCCACGCTGGGCTGGCCCAACAAGGACTCCGAGGACCTGAGGTACTGGTACCCCACCTCCGTGCTGGTCACCGGCTACGATATCATCTTCTTCTGGGTGGCCCGTATGATCTTCTCCGGCATGGAGCAGATGAAGCAGGAGCCCTTCAAGACGGTGTTTATCCACGGTCTGGTCCGGGATGACAAGGGCCGTAAGATGTCCAAGTCTCTCGGCAACGGCATTGACCCGCTGGAGATGGCGGACAAGTTCGGTGCCGATGCCCTGCGCTTCAACCTCATCACCGGCAATAGCCCCGGCAACGATATGCGCTTCTTTGTGGAGAAATGTGAGGCCATGCGGAACTTTGCCAATAAGATCTGGAATGCCTCCCGCTATGTGATGATGAACCTCACCATCGACCATGTACAGCTACCGGAGCAGCTGGAGCTGGAGGACAAGTGGGTCCTCAGCAAGCTGAATACCCTCATCCGGGAGGTCACGGATAATATGGAGGCCTATGAACTGGGCGTGGCCTCCGCCAAGATCTACGACTTCATTTGGGACACCTACTGCGACTGGTACATCGAGCTTACCAAGGCCCGGCTGTACGGCGAGGACGAGGAGGCCAAGCTGGCGGCTCAGAACGTGCTGTGCTATGTGCTGCTGCGGGTGCTGGAGCTGCTGCATCCCTTCATGCCCTTCATCACCGAGGAGATCTGGCAGGCGCTGCCTCACGAGGGAGACTTCCTGATCCGGGCCCAGTGGCCGGAGTATCAGGAGCGCTTCGCCTTCACTCAGGAGGAAAACGCCATGGAGGCGGTGAAGGACGCCATTTCCGCCGTCCGGGCCCGGCGCTCCGAGATGAACGTGCCGCCCTCCCGGAAGGCCAAGATCCTCATCGTCACTCAGACCCCGGATATCTATGCCGGCGGACGTGACTTCATCATGCGGCTGGCCTACGCCAGCGAGGTGGAGGTTCAGGCGCAGTCTCCGGAGGATCTGAAGGGTATGGTCACCGTGGCCACCCACAACGCCACCCTCTATCTGCCTCTGGCGGAGTTGGTGGACATCCGGCAGGAGTTGGAGCGCATCGCCAAGGAGAAAACCAAGGCAGAGGAGAATCTGGCCCGCATCGAGAAGAAGCTGCAAAACGAGAGCTTCGTGTCCAAGGCCCCGGAGGCCGTGGTCAATGCCGAGCGGGAGAAGGCTGACAAGGCCCGTGCGCTGATCGCCAAGCTGGAGGAGTCCGCGGCGGCCATGCGTGACTGATTTTTCCAAGCCCCCGTTTTTGACAGAAAATAACCGCTTCATCATGTATAATCACCGCAGATCGAAGGATCTGCGGTGATTTTATTTTTTGCACGAAGGAGCGATCCCAATGGAAGTTTCTGTAAAATGCGAGGCCCGCCATATCTGCATCCGCCTCTCAGGTGAGCTGGACCACCACAGCGCTAAGGGGCTCCTGCGGCGGCTGGATCAGGAGATTGAGAAGGCCCTGCCTACACAGCTGACGCTGGATCTCTCCGGCGTGACCTTTATGGACAGCTCCGGCATCGCCCTGCTGATCCGGGCCCGGCAGCGGATGCAGGAGCTGGGCGGCACGGCAGATGTCTGCGGCGCCGCAGCACAGGCCCGCCGAGTGCTGGATGCGGCGGGGCTCCAACGTTATCTGACCATACGATGAGAGGGGAGTACATATGAAGCGGAGACCGGAGAACTATGTGACCTTGGAATTTTTGAGCCGCAGCAGCAACGAGGGCTTTGCCCGTCTGGCCGCAGCGGCCTTTGCCGCCCAGCTGGATCCTACGCTGGACGAGTTGGGAGACATCAAAACCGCCGTCAGCGAGGCAGTGACTAACGCCATCGTCCACGCCTATCCAAATCAGCTGGGGAAGATCGTCATGAAGCTGCGGCTGCTGGAAAATCAGACGCTGGAGTTGGTAATTCGTGACTGGGGCTGCGGCATGGAGGACGTGGAGCAGGCCCGGCAGCCGCTGTTCACCACCGGCGGTGAGGAGCGCAGCGGTATGGGCTTCACCATCATGGAGAGCTTTATGAATCAACTGACGGTAAAGTCTGCCCCCGGCAAGGGAACCACCGTCACCATGCGTAAGCGTATCGCCTCCCGTGTCCCGGCGAAGCGATGAGCGAGCTGCTGACGCTGTTGGATCGGGCGCAGAATGGCGACAATGACGCCTGTCAGCAGGTGTTGACGGAAAATGTGGGGCTTATCTGGAGCATCGTCAAGCGATACAGCGGCTGCGGCGTGGATACAGACGACCTCTACCAGCTGGGATGTATTGGTTTTATCAAGGCTGTAAAGGGATTTGATCTCACATATGGAACGCAGTTTTCCACCTACGCCGTCCCCAAAATTGCCGGTGAGATCCGCCGTTTTCTCCGGGATGACGGCTCCGTCAAGGTGGGCCGCAGCCTCCGGGAAAAGGGCCAGACCCTGTTTTATACACGTGAACGATTGCGCCATACACTGGGGAGGGAACCGCAGCTGTCAGAATTGGCGCAGGAGACGGGAATGACTGTGGAGGAGGTCGCCGCCGTAGAGTTGGCCAACGGGCCGCTGGAATCCCTCCAGCAGGAGACCATCGACGGCCTGACGCTGGAATCCACCTTGGGGACAGACAGCCCGGAGGAGGGGATGGTAGAAAAAATAGCGCTGCGGGAAGCCATCGACAGCCTGCCGGAGCGGGAAAGGATCACCATACTTCTGCGTTTTTTTCGGGGAATGACACAGGAGCAAACTGCCCGTATCCTGAAGGTATCTCAGGTACAGGTGTCCCGCTTGGAGCGCAAGGGACTGGCAAAGCTCCGGGAAATTTTAGAAGCGTGACGGGATTTAGAAGTATTTGGGAAGTATTTAACGATATCGCTGCCGGAGTATCAAAGATATCACGCAAGCTTCAAGTTTCTAATCCGTAATAGGTTCTTATAGACTCAATCAACCCCTCCGGCTAAAGAGGGAGGGGTTGATCGAGCCGTACGACATGATGACTTACTTGACAAACGTTTGTTCGTCTGCTATGATACGCAAAACGGCATCTCGGCTCCAGCGGGGGAGCCTTTTCTTCGGCACACAAGATTGAACAAAATAAAAATTTTGTTCAATCTGGAAGAGGAGAAAACAAGCTTTTCCCCGTTTTGCGGCATCTGCGCTCGTGTTGGCTCCGGATAACCTCGGGTCACTTCTGACAATCGCATCACTCCGGACAAATTGTCGCACTCCTCATGGAATGCGTGGATTGAAATACGGTCATCCATCTCGTCATCGCTGTGCTGATCCGATGGAACCGCAAAAGTCTCCGCATCTATGTGCGGAGACTTTTGCGTTTCAGTGATTCTTCTGATAGATGGCCCACAGGCCGTTCATCAGAAGATATTTGTCATAATACACCTTGTTGCGGCAATACCGTACGATCACCGGCGCATTACTGCCGGTGGCCACAATGGTGGGCTGCTCACCCGGCAACATCTCCCTGATGCGGTCGATAATGCCGTCCAGCATTCCCGCCGTGCCGTAGACGATGCCGGAGCGCATACAGTCCTCTGTATTTTTCCCAATCAACTGTTTGGGATGCTGCAAGGAGATATCCGGCAGTTGGGCCGTGTGGTCGGACAGCGCATCCAGACTCAGCCGCACGCCGGGAAACATCAGACCGCCCTCATAGCTGCGCTTGGCGGAGATATAGGAGATGGTGGTGGCCGTCCCCATGTCGATCATAATGATGGGCGGAGCGTACTTCTCCAGCGCCGCTACGGCGTTGGCCACCAGATCGGCCCCCAGTTGGTTGTGGACCTCCATGCGGATATTCAACCCTGTCTTGACACCGGGGCCCACCACCATGGGTGGCTCACCCAGCAGCCGGGTCAGGGCCTTGGTCATCATAAAGTTGATAGGCGGCACCACACTGGAAAAGATAGCTCCGGTGACATCCTTTAGGTCGTAGCGGTACAGAGCAAACAGATTCATCAGGTCGATGCTGATCTGATCCGCCGTTTTGCGGCTGTCGGTGTCGATGGAGGAGAGAAACAGGAGTTTCCCTGCTTTGTCAAACAGCCCCACAGATATGTTGGAATTTCCGATGTCGATCGCCAGCAGCATGGCAAGTTTCCTCCCCGTTCATCATCGTTTTTTCTATTGTAACACGCACGAGCCGACTTGGCAACGGTCGGCGACGATTTTACAAAACTCGCCAGCCGGAGCCCCACGACTTGACGAGACATAGAAAAATGTGTTATATTTCTATAAGTATCACGCAGCAAGGAGGCAGACATGAGCGAATTCAGCTTGAAACAGATCCAGGTATTCGTGGCCGTGGCGGAATTGGGGAGCTTTACACAGGCAGCGCAGGCCCTGTTCCTCAGCCAGTCCACCGTCAGCGCACATCTGGCGGCACTGGAGACGGCTCTGTCCACCCGCCTGCTGGATCGTGACGCACGCCGCCGGGTGCGGCTGACACCGGAGGGCGAGCGGGTCTATCCGGCAGCCAAAAAAATCTTGGCGGACTGCGCTGCATTGGAGGAGGTCCTCCAGAATCAGGATGGCGCAGGCCTTCCCCTGCTGCTGGGAGCCTCCACGGTACCGGCGCAGTATCTGCTGCCGGAGCTGCTGGCTCAGTATATGAAACAGATTACGGGCGTCCGCTACCATCTGCGCCGGGGCGACTCGGCCCAGATCCACAAGCTGCTCCACAGCGGTTCCGTGCGGTTGGGCTTCGTGGGAGCTATGCTGGAGCCGGATTCCATGACCTACTTCCCCATGCTGGAGGATCATCTGGTCATGTGTACCGCCAACAATCCTCACTATCAGGCTTTGAAGAAGCAGAATGTCTATGGCCGTGATTTGCTGCGGGAGCCGACGGTAGCCCGTGAAGAGGGCTCCGGCACGGACCGCACCGTGCAGTCCTATATGCGGAATATGGGCCTTGCCGATCAGGACCTGCACATCGTGGCCAGAGTGGATGACCCGGAGGCCATCAAGCGTATGACCGCCCAAGGCGTAGGCGTCTCGGTGCTATCAGCCCTTTCTGTGGCGTCTGAGGTAGATGACGGCCGCCTGCTGACCTTCCCCATGGACCCGCAGGGGCTGCACCGCAGTATCTATCTGGTCTACCCCAGAGAGACGATCCTCTCCCAGTCGGAGCAGACCTTTGTCCGCTTCTGCCGCCAGATGGCCATTCGCCGGAATCTCTGATCCATTCAAAATTCGAAAAAGAGCTGTTATCGAATGATTCGATAACAGTTCTTTTCTATAGGAACCATTTGTTGGACAAAAATTGTATTTTATCGTATGATATATGAACAAAATGTTAAAAGAGAGAGGAGTTTTGTAATGAAAAAAGAGAATTGGCTGGTCATCATTGCCGGCGTTCTGGTGGGCGTAGCGGCTCTGGTGCTGACCAAGCTGGGCAACCCCGCTAACATGGGCTTTTGTATTGCCTGCTTCGAGCGTGATATCGCCGGTGCCGTGGGCCTGCACAGTGCTGCCAAGGTGCAGTACGTCCGCCCTGAGATCATCGGGCTGGTACTGGGTGCTTTCATCATGGCTCTGGCCGGTAAGGAGTTCCGTCCGCAGGCCGGTTCCTCCCCCGCCACCCGGTTCGTACTGGGCGCCTTCGTCATGATCGGTGCACTGGTGTTCCTCGGTTGTCCCCTGCGGATGGTTCTGCGTATGGGCGGTGGTGACCTGAACGCTCTGGTGGGTCTGGCCGGCTTCGTCATCGGCATCCTCATCGGTATCGTGTTCCTTAAGCGTGGCTTCGGCCTCAAGCGCTCTTATCCCGCCAAGCTGGTGGAGGGTACCACCCTTCCCGTGGTGATGTTCGTGCTGCTGGTACTGGTGCTGGCGGTCCCCGCCATCTTCCACGCCAGCGAGGCAGGCCCCGGCTCTATGCACGCCCCTGCCATCGTCTCCCTGCTCATTGCTCTGGTGGTGGGCGCTTTGGCTCAGAAGTCCCGCCTGTGCATGGTGGGCGGTATCCGTGATTCCATTCTGGTGAAGGACAATCACCTGCTGTATGGCTTCATTGCCATCTTCGTCACCGTTCTCATCGGCAATTTGGCGCTGGGCAGCTTCAAGCTGGGCTTCGATCTGCAGCCCATCGCTCACAGCAGCCACCTGTGGAATCTGCTGGGCATGGTTCTGGTGGGCTGGGGCAGCGTGCTGCTGGGCGGCTGCCCCCTGCGTCAGCTGATTCTGGCCGGCTCCGGCAACGGTGACAGCGCCGTTACCGTGTTCGGTATGATCGTGGGCGCTGCCTTTGCCCATAACTTCGCCCTGGCCGGCAATCCCGACAGCACCAATGACGCCGGTGAGCTGGTGGTAGGCGGTATCGCCAACGCAGGCAAGGTGGCTGTGCTCATCGGCTTTGTGGTGTTGCTGGCCATCTCCCTGCTGAATTCCCGGAAGGAGGCGGCTAAGGTATGATCGACGCCCGTGGACAGCTCTGCCCCATGCCGGTGATCATGGTCCAGAAGGCCGCCAAGGAGAACCCCGCCGAGATCCAAGTCCTGGTGGACGATCCCTGCGCCGTGGACAACATCACCCGCTTCGCCGGAAACAACGGCTACCAAATCACCTCCGCCCCGCAGGGCGAGGACTATCTGCTGATTCTCCGCAAGTAAGGATACCATAACGAAGAGAGGCAAGGCCATCGGCCTTGCCTTTCTTCGTTATGGATGCGTCCCCTCACAGAATGATGCAGATCAGACCGCCGCTTCCCTCGTTGAGGATGCGTTCCAGCGCCTCCCGCAGCTTTTTCTGAGAATCCTCCGGCATCCGCTTTAGCTTCGCCTGCAAATCCTCCCCCACGATCTCGTGGAAGCTGCGGCCAAAGATGTTGGACTCCCACAGCTTCCCCGGCTCCCCCTCAAACTCCTGTAGGAGATAGTTTACCATGTCCTGCGACTGCTTCTCGTTCCCCACAATGGGAGACACCGTGGTGCTCACATCCGCCCGCAGCATATGGATAGACGGAGCACTAGCCTTCATCCGCACGCCGTACCGTCCTCCCTGCCGCACGATCTCCGGGTCCTCCAGCTCCAACTCCTCCACCGACGGCATCACCACGCCATAGCCGGTGGATCGGGCACTGGACACCGCTTGCGCCACCCGGTCATACTCCTTCCGAAGGCCCGCCAACGTCACCAGCCGCTCCATCAGATCGCCGTCGTCGGTGATGCTCAGCCCCGTCTGCTGGTTCACCGTATCGTAGAACAGACTTCGGGGCAGCTGCACCTCCACCTGCCCCACGCCGGTCCCCAGATCCATCTGCCGCAGCGTCACGGACCGGATCTGCTCCGACTGCTCCAGCTCCGCCATGCAGCCCTCCAGCTGCCGGACGTGCTCCAGCCGCCTGGCCTCCTGCCCCACCGCATGATAAAGGCCCGCTGGGATGGGATGCTCCGGCGGCAGAGCCTCCACCCATTCCGGGAAAAACAGCTGCAATTCCTGCACCGGGAACTCATACAGTAGACTCCGCAAAATCTCCTGCAGGTCCCCTTCCCCCAGCTCCAGACAGTTCACCGCAAGACACCGCACACCGTATTTCTGCTGCAATTCCTCCGCCAGCGGACGGGCTTCCTCCGGATGCAGGGAGTTCACCAGCACCACAAAGGGCTTCCCCAGCTCCTGCAGTTCCCGGATGACCCGCTCCTCCGCCTCCAGATAGTCGCTGCGGGGAATGTCCGTGACGCTGCCGTCGGTGGTGACCACGATGCCCACGGTGGAGTGGTCGCAGATGACCTTCCGGGTCCCCAGCTCCGCCGCCTCCGTCATGGGGATCTCATGGTCATACCACGGGGTCATGACCATCCGTGGCGCCAGATCCTCGAACTGCCCCACGGCACCGGGAACCATGTACCCCACGCAGTCGATGAGCCGCACGGAGAAGGAGGTGCCGTCCGGCAGACGCACCTCTGCGGCCTCCTCCGGTACGAACTTTGGCTCGGCGGTCATAATGGTGCGGCCGGAGCCGCTCTGGGGCAACTCGTCTCTGGCCCGCTCCCGTCGGTAGTCATTTTCAATATTGGGCAGCACCTGCGTCTCCATAAACCGTTTGATGAAGGTGGATTTTCCTGTGCGGACCGGCCCCACCACGCCGATATAGATGCTGCTGCCGGTGCGGGATGCCATATCCTGATACATGGATGTGGAACGATTCATATGCTTCTCCTCCGAATCCTATCAGCTTTTGCTCCCAGCATATGCGGCGGGACGGCCCATTAGAAGGGATATGGTTTAAGAAGATGTAAATTTTTCTGTCTTTTATCCAACAAAATGTTGATTATTCAGGGACGAATATGGTAGAATAAGGTCAGTTTATTATACAGCATACGGAGGTGTTGACTATGCATGGCACGACCATTGACAGACGGGTAAAAAAGACCAAGAAGCAGCTGCGGCTGGCGCTGATGCATCTGATGACCCAGAAGAGCGCCAAGAGCATCTCGGTTCGGGAGCTGGCGGAGCAGGCGGATATCAACCGCAGCACCTTCTATATCCACTATAAGGACGTCAACGACCTGCTGCTGCATCTGGAGGATGAGATGGCGGAGCGTCTGTCAGAGCTCTGTCGGCGGCACGATCCCAAGGACTCCATGACCGGTGGCTACCCTTTCCTGACGGACCTCTACGCCTTCATTCAGGAGAACGCTGACCTGTGCAAGGTGCTGCTGGGGGGCTACGGTGACCGGGCCTATACAGAGCGCATCTGCCGCATCCTACGGGATGACTTCATCGAGGCGTATCTGTCCCTGCTATGTCCCGGCGACCGGGAGAAGATCCACTACTTCTGCGCCTTCATCGTGCCGGGAAATCTGATGCTGGCCCTGCGCTGGCTTCAGGACGGCACCAGGGAATCCCCGGAGGAAATAGCCCGCTTCGCCGGGCAGTTCATCAGCAGCGGTGTGCAGTCCTTTGCCGGAAGATAATCGAAATGAAACGGGCATCCCGTAATAACAAAAAATGGCTCCTGACAGCTTGTCAGGAGCCATTTTTATATGTCTCTTCTTTGCCGCTTTACCGCACCAACCGCTGCCCCAGCAGCACCGCCGTCACGCCCAACAGCAGGCTCAGCGCCGTATACAGCATCGCAAGGCCGGTCTTTCCGCTTTGCAGCAGACCTGCCGTCTCCACGGAAAAGGTAGAGAAGGTGGTGAAGCCGCCGCACACCCTCACCCGAAGGAACAGAAGCAGCTGCGGGTTCAGCTTGGCATACTTCCCCGCCAGCGCCCCGATCAGGCCCAGCGCAAAGGCACCTGCGATATTGATGCACAGGGTAATAGCCGGAAAGCCGCTGACCGGTTTCAGGGGCAGCAGCCCCAGCAGATAGCGGCAGATGGAGCCGGCTGCGCCGCCCAAACCAACGAATGCGCAGTTCAGCAGCATAGCCTTAGCCCTTCAGGCTCTCCTCCACCGCCACGGCCACAGCCACGGTAGCACCGACCATGGGGTTGTTGCCCATGCCCAAAAAGCCCATCATTTCCACATGAGCGGGGACGGAGCTGGAACCGGCAAACTGGGCGTCGGAGTGCATCCGGCCCATGGTATCGGTCATGCCGTAGCTGGCGGGACCGGCGCCCATGTTGTCCGGGTGCAGGGTACGGCCGGTGCCGCCGCCGGAGGCCACGGAGAAGTACTTCTTCCCCTGTTCGATGCACTCCTTCTTATAGGTACCGGCCACAGGATGCTGGAACCGGGTGGGGTTGGTGGAGTTGCCGGTGATGGACACATCTACACCCTCGTGGTGCATAATGGCCACGCCCTCCCGGACATCATCGGCACCGTAGCAGCGGACGTCGGCCCGCTCACCCTCGGAGTAACGAATCTCCCGGACGATGCTCAGCTTGCCGGTATAGTAGTCAAACTGCGTCTGAACATAGGTGAAGCCGTTGATGCGGCTGATGATCTGGGCAGCGTCCTTACCGAGACCGTTGAGGATCACCCGTAGGGGCTCCTTACGGGCCTTGTTGGCGTTCTTCACGATACCGATAGCGCCCTCGGCAGCAGCGAAGGACTCGTGGCCCGCCAAAAAGGCAAAGCACTTGCTCTCATCGCTGAGGAGCATGGCCCCCAGATTGCCGTGACCCAGACCCACCTTCCGGTCCTCGGCCACGGAGCCGTCGATGCAGAAGGACTGCAGGCCCACACCGATCATCTTGGCAGCCTCGGCAGCGGTCTTGACGCCGGACTTCAGGGCGATAGCTGCGCCCACGGTATACGCCCAGCAGGCGTTTTCAAAGCAGATGGGCTGGATGCCCTTGACGATCTCATAGGGGTCGAAGCCCTTGGCCTTGCAGATCTCCCGGCACTCCTCCACGGAGCCAATGCCGTACTGAGCGAGGACGCCATTGATCTTGTCGATTCTTCTTTCGTAGCTTTCAAACAGTGCCATTTTTTGTCCTCCTCTTATTCCTGCCGGGGGTCAATGTACTTGGCGGCGTTCTCGAACTGGCCGTAGTGACCCTTAGCCTTCTCCAGCGCCGCAGCGGCGTCATCGCCCTTCTTGATGAAGTCCATCATCTTACCCAGACTGATAAACTCATAGCCCACGATCTCGTCGTCCTTGTTCAGCGCCAGCCGGGTGACATAGCCCTCGGCCATCTCCAGATAGCGGGGTCCCTTGACCTTAGTAGCGAACATGGTACCCACCTGAGAGCGCAGTCCCTTCCCCAGATCCTCCAGAGAAGCGCCCACGGATAGGCCACCCTCAGAGAAGGCAGACTGAGACCGGCCATATACGATCTGCTCGAACAGCTGACGCATGGCGGTGTTGATGGCGTCGCACACCAGATCTGTGTTCAGCGCCTCCAGAATGGTCTTGCCGATGAGGATCTCGGAGGCCATGGCGGCAGAATGGGTCATACCGGAGCAGCCGATGGTCTCCACCAGCGCTTCCTCGATGATGCCATTTTTGATGTTCAGGGTCAGCTTGCAGGCGCCCTGCTGAGGGGCGCACCAGCCGACACCGTGGGTAAAGCCGGAGATATCGGAGATTTCCTTGGCCTGCACCCACCTCCCCTCCTCAGGGATGGGAGCCGGGCCGTGGTAAGCGCCCTTGGCCACCGGACACATATGCTGTACTTCCGCAGTATAGATCATGGTAACGATTCCTTTCTGTGCTGAATTTTTTACCATTGTGGATGGGTTTATCCTTTGGGGCTATTATAGCAAACGCCGGGAGAGATTTCAAGAAGTTCTAAGCAAATATTCCGAACATTCCGTGCATTTTTGCGCTAACGCAGGGAGTCTATCCCTCTCACAGCTTGGTCAGATGGGTCCCGGCGGCCTTGAGCATCAGTTTTTTGGTGCCGATCTTGTCAAAGGCCACTTCCACCAGCGCATCGCCGCCCATGGGCCGGACGCTGAGCACCATACCGTCTCCGAAGGCATTGTGGCGAACGCTGTCGCCGGCCCGCAGCTGCATCAGGGGCGCAGAGGGTGCTGCGGAGCGAGCCCGCACCGACGGAGCGGACGGAGCCGTTGTAGATCGGACCGGCTCCTCCCGACGGGTGCGTACCTGTGACGCAGCGGCAGGACGCTGCCACTCCCCCTCCCAGTGGGACGCCGCCGGCTGAGGTTCGGGCTTCCCCAGCCACTCCATATTCTCCTCCGGGATCTCCTTGAGAAAGCGGGAGGGCATAGCGGGGCTGGTACGGCCGTACAGGGTGCGCTGCCGGGTATTGGTGAGGGTCAGCTTCTCCTTGGCACGGGTCATGGCCACGTAGCACAGTCGCCGCTCCTCCTCCATCTCCTCCTCATCCCCCATGGCCCGGTTGCCGGGGAACAGGCCGTCCTCCATGCCCACCACGAACACGCATGGAAACTCCAGCCCCTTGGCGCTGTGCATGGTCATGAGGGTGACGCAGTTGTCGGAGTCCGCCTGACTGTCCAGATCCGTATAGAGAGCCACCTCGTCCAAAAAGCCCGCCAGAGTGGGGTTCTCCGGCTCGTTCTCCAGAAAGCCCATGATGCTGGAGGCCAACTCCTGTACGTTCTCCAGCCGGCCCCGGCTCTCCATATCGTCCTTTTCCTGCAGCATCCGCACATAGCCGGTGCGGTCACACACATATTCGTAGAACTCCACCAGCCCCAGATCAGCCACATGGCGGCGCATTTCCTCCATCATATCTGTAAATGCAAGAAGCTTTACAGCGCTTGATTTCAGTTCTGGATAGTCGGATGCGTGGCAGAGGATCTCATAGAGGGGCCTCCCCCCCTCCGTAGCGATCACCTGCGCCTTATCCACCGTGGCGGTGCCGATCTTGCGGGAGGGTACGTTGATGATGCGCCGCAGCCGCAGGTCATCGGTGGGGTTGTTGATAACGCACAGATAGGCCAGCATATCCTTGACCTCGGCCCGGTCGAAGAACTTCATGCCGCCGATGATCTTATAGGGTACGCCGTTGCGCTTAAAGGCATACTCCATGGCGTTGGACTGGGCGTTGGTTCGGTAGAGCACGGCGTGTTCCTTCCAGTTGACGCCCCGACGGTAGTTCATCATAATCTGCCCCACTACATAGTTGGCCTCGTCGGACTCATTGAAGCAGGTCTTGACGGTGATGATTTCTCCTTTTCCGTTCTCCGTCCACAGAGTCTTGCCCTTGCGGCCGGTGTTGTGGCGGATGACGGCGTTGGCCCCGTCCAGAATGTTCTGTGTGGAGCGGTAATTCTGCTCCAGACGGATGGTACGGGCGCCGGTATACTGCTTTTCAAAATTCAGGATGTTCTCGATGTTGGCCCCTCGGAAGCGGTAGATGCTCTGATCGTCATCGCCTACCACGCAGATGTTGCGGTGTCCCCCTGCCAGCAGACTGGCCAGCAGATACTGCAAATGGTTGGTGTCCTGATACTCGTCGATGAGGACGTAGCGGAACTTGCGCTGGTAGTAGGCCAGCGTCTCCCTATCCGTCCGCAGCAGATCCACCGTGTGGAGGATGATATCGTCGAAGTCCAGCGCATTGGCGTCCCGTAGCTTCTGGTTGTAAAGCGCATATACTTTACCGATGCGCCTACGCCGCCAATCCTGAGATTTTTCTGCCTGAGCGGCAAACTCCTCCGGCAGGATCATATCATCCTTGGAGCGGGAGATGATGGTCTGGATCTCCCGGACGGGAAAGGTCTTTTCATCCAGCTCCAATTCCTTGAGAATGTCCTTCAGGAGCCGTTTGGTGTCATCGGTATCGTAGATGGTAAAGCTGCGGTCAAAGCCCAGCTTGTCGATGTCCCTCCGCAGAATCCGCACGCAGGCGGAGTGAAAGGTGGCGGCCCACACATCACGGGACTCCTCCCCCAGCATCCGCTCCAGACGATCCTTCAGCTCATTGGCAGCCTTGTTGGTGAAGGTGATGGCCAGTACCTCCCACGGGCGGGCGGGCTCCACGGCACACAGATAATCCGCCAAGGGCTTCTGCTCCGGGTCCGGGTGCCGGACATACTGCTCCAGAAACTCTACCTCATCGTCGGAGATGGGCACGGGGATCTCCTCCGTGTCGCTGCCCCGGCCATAGCGCAGAAGGTTGGCCACCCGGTTGATAAGCACCGTGGTCTTGCCGCTGCCGGCTCCGGCCAGCAGAAGAAGCGGCCCCTCCGTGGAGAGCACCGCCTCCCGCTGCTTGTCGTTGAGATGCTGATAGTTCAGGGCGATGGCCTGCCGCCTTGCCCGAATAAAACGCTGCTGCAATTCATTCATGTACTTTTATCCCCTGCTTGTTGTTTTCCCCTATTTTAATACAAAATCCGGGGCCGGTCAACCTCTCTGCAGAAATATAGAAATTTTGTTCGATTTCCTATTGACAGAAACGGATGTTCGACTTATAATGAGGGTCGAACAAAAGTTTCACAGGAGGTATGTACTATGACGACCTTTGGATTTATTATGATGGTGGTGGGCGTGGCTTTCTTCTCCGGCAGCGCCATTCATGTCATCGACCGGCTGGATCGCCCCCAGCAGCGCCGCCGCACGGTGTAACGGCATGGAACTGCTGGATAAGCTGGCCATCCTGACGGACGCCGCCAAATACGATGCAGCCTGCACCTCCAGCGGCGTCAGGCGCAGCGCCCGGCCGGGGATGATCGGCAACACCACCTCCTCTATCGCCGGCTGCTGCCACAGCTTCTCCGCCGACGGGCGATGCATCACCCTGCTGAAGGTGTTGATGACCAACAGCTGCGTGTTCGACTGCAAGTACTGCGTCAATCGGCGCAGCAACGATACCCGCCGGGCGGCCTTCACGCCACGGGAGCTGGCGGAGCTGACCATCGGCTTTTACCGCCGCAACTATATCGAGGGGCTGTTCCTCTCCTCCGGCGTGCTGCGAAGCCCGGATTACACCACCGAACGGATGATCGAGTGCCTGCGGATCCTGCGAGAGGAGTATCGCTTCAACGGGTATATCCATGCCAAAGCCATCCCCGGCACATCGCCGGAGCTGGTGCAGCAGCTGGGGCTGCTGGCAGACCGGCTCAGCGTTAACATCGAGCTGCCCTCTCAGAAGGGCTTGCAAACGCTGGCTCCGGATAAAAGCAAACAGGCCATTCTGCGGCCCATGGCACAGATTCGGGACCGGGCCAGAGAGAGCAAGGCAGAGCTGGTGAAGTCCCGCCACGCCCCGGTGTTTGCCCCGGCCGGACAGAGCACCCAACTCATTGTGGGCGCCACGGCGGACAATGATCGCCATATCCTGCACCTGACCCAGTCTTTGTACGAGAAGTACCGTCTCAAACGAGTGTTCTATTCCGCCTATGTGCCGGTAGTCGAGAACAGTCTGCTGCCCTCCAAGGATACGAAGCCCCCTCTGCTGCGGGAGCACCGCCTGTATCAGGCGGACTGGCTGCTGCGGTTTTACGGCTTCCGGGCCGAGGAGCTGTTGGACGAGCAGCACCCGGACTTCAATCCGCTGGTGGACCCCAAGTGCCACTGGGCCATCGGACATCTGGAACAGTTTCCGCTGGAGATCATGAACGCCGAATACGAGACGCTGCTACGGGTGCCGGGCATCGGCCCGATAAGCGCACGGCGTATCGTCTCGGCCCGCCGCCATGGTACGCTGCGGTTCGAGGACCTGAAAAAACTGGGGGTGGTGCTGAAGAGGGCGCAGTTCTTTATCACCTGCGGCGGCCGGATGCGGCAGGGCCTGCAATTTACCGCCCAGACCCTTCAGTGGCAATTAGAGGCGATGGAGCGAGGGCAGCTGCCGCCGGAAGAGTGCCGGCAGCTGTCACTGTTTGACTCGGCGGGGTGATACGATGGCATGGCAGGATGTGGTCTTTCAATACGACGGCAGCTTCGACGGATTCCTTTGCTGCGTGTTTGAAAGCTATGTGCACAAAGAATTCCCCATCGCCTTTTACAGCGATGAGGAGTGTTTTTCCCTGTATTCCGTCCGCAGCATCCTGACGGTGCCGGAGCACGCCCGACGGGTGTACCGGGGCATCTTCAAGCGCTCCAAGCGTGCCGCAGAGCTGCTGCACCGTGCCTTTCTCACCTGTATGGAGGATAAAGAGTTACACCTTTACACCTTTGTCCGCAAGCTGATGGACGAAGGACCGGATTTCCTGAGAAACCAGTCGGATGCGGCCTGCTACCCCGTGGCCAAGGCTCTGCGGCACATGAGCGGCGAGTTAGAGAAGCTGCGTGGCTTCATCCGTTTTTCCGAGTACAGTGGCGTGCTGGGAGCGGAAATCGAGCCAAAAAATCGAGTCCTCCCCCTGCTGCGAAACCACTTCTGCAATCGCTATGCCAACGAATCCTTTTTTATCTACGACAGTACACACAAGGACCTACTGCTATACAGCAGTGGCCGATCCCGAATGATGCGGGTAGACAGCCTGCAGTTGGCCCTGCCCGGTGAGGAGGAGCTTTGCTTCCGAGCCCTATGGAAGCGGTTTTATGAGACGGTGGCCATCAGGGAACGGGAGAATCCCCGCTGCCAGAATACCTTCCTGCCCAAGCGATATCGAGGGACGATGACGGAGTTTCTTCCGCTGGACTATGAAAGGCAGCAGCAAAATCTCCCCTCCCCCCATGATGTAGCAAACGGCGCAATTATCAGAATGATCGATTCAATTGAATTGCCGCCTACCACCAGTTTACCGGAACACTCTATATAGTTTCCGAACAGGGCGTGAGGAAGAGAATCTCCTTCAAATGGATAATTTACAGGATACTCGCTCTCTTTTGACGTGGGTACATATTTTGTTGAGATTCGCCCTTACCCTTCGCTGTCAGCAGACATAACAGAATATCTGGCAATTCTTAGCGTGTCAAGGATGGTGCTTATCCCCCGAAAGCAGGTCGCCGAAAACCAGAAATTTCTATTAGTCACTGTAAAGTATTACTATCTTACATCCGTTACAAAAAAAGGAAGAGGGCATATGCCCTCTTCCTTTTTCTCGCATCACTTCATCAGATTTCCCTGTACCAGCAGCTGGAGAGCCTGCGCCACGTTCTGTACCGGCAGAAGCTCCAGATGCGGCAGTTCTTTCATCTCTTTGACCCGGTGCTTCGGGACGATGCACTGCGTGAAACCCAGTCGCTGCACCTCGGATAGACGCTGCTCCATGTGATTGATAGACCGTATTTCCCCAGACAGCCCCACCTCTCCGATGGCGGCCATATGGCTGGGAACGGGCTTGTCCAGATAGCTGGAGGCGATGGCCACCACAGCGGACAGATCTGCCGCCGGTTCCTCCAGCGTTAGACCGCCGATGATATTCAGGTATGCATCACACTGGGAGACCTTCAGATTCCCCCGCTTCTCCAGCACCGCCAGCAGCATCGCAAAGCGGTTGTAGTCAAAGCCGTTGCTCATGCGCCGGGGATTGGCGGCGCTGGCCGGAGCGATGAGAGCCTGCACCTCCGCCAAAACCGGGCGGGCTCCCTCCATAGCGCAGGTGACGCAGGTCCCCGGTGCATCCTTGGGACGCCCCGACAGCAGCATTTCGGAGGGATTCTCCACCTCCTTCAGGCCCCAGTCCATCATTTCAAAGACGCCGATCTCGTTGGTGGCGCCGAAACGGTTCTTGGCTGCCCGCAGGATGCGGTAGGTCATGTGCTGATCGCCCTCGAAGTACAGTACGCAGTCCACCATGTGCTCCAACACCTTGGGACCTGCGATAGAGCCCTCCTTGTTGACGTGGCCGATGACAAATACCGTAATGCCCTGTCCCTTTGCCAGTTGCATCAGGGCCATGGTACAGTCCTTCACCTGCCCCACGCCGCCGGCGGGAGAATCCATCTCTTCATTATACAGCGTCTGGATGGAATCCACGATGAGCACATCCGGTTTTTCCTCCCGGACACATTCCATGACATTCCCTAAACACGTCTCCGACAAAACATACAGATTTTCGCTCTCCACCCGGAGCCGCTGCGCCCGCAGCTTCAGCTGGTGGGTGGATTCCTCGCCGGAAACGTACAGCACCTTGGAGAACTCTCCCAATTTTTTACAGATCTGGAGCATCAGTGTAGATTTGCCAATACCCGGCGCACCGCCCACCAAGACCAGTGATCCCTTGACGGCGCCGCCCCCCAAAACCCGGTCCAGCTCCCCCATACCCGTCAGGAAGCGGATCTCGTCAGAGGTGCCCAGTTCTGTGATGCGTTCTGCCTTTACAGTTGTGGAAAAAACAGGCTTTCTTCCGCTTTTCACCGGCTTATCCGTCTGCTCCACAATGGTATTCCATGCACCACAGGCGGGACAGCGTCCCGACCACTTGGGCGTCTCATTGCCGCACTCCGTGCAGAAAAAAACTGTCTTCGCTTTCATGGATATCCCCTTATTCTTTGTCAATGATTCCCAAAATTCAAGTATCCGGCCACAATGGCCGCCGCCAGACGTTTCTGCTGCTCCGGCTGTCGGAGCAGCTGCGCCTCGTGGGAGTTGGACAGGAAGCCGCACTCCACCAGCACCCCCGGACACGTGATGTGCTTCATGAGGTACACCGAGTCCCCTATGGCCTTGGCAGTCTTTTCGTTTCCGGTGTTTACTGTCAGATTCAGCGCCTGCTGGATGGATTGCGCCAGCCCGGCGGCAGGCTCCTGTGAATTACTGAAGACCTGCGCCCCGTGGACGGCGGGGTGCTGGGGCATACTGTTCTGATGGATGCTGAGCAGCACCGCATGGGGCAGGGCGTTGATAAGCGCCACACGGTTCTTCAGGTCCGATACTTTCTTCTCCCGCAGGGTCTTGGCCTCCGGAGAATAGATGGCCTCCTCCCCTGTTCGGGTCAATCGGACACTGCGGCCCAGAAACACCAACAGCCCCTCCGCCTTTCGGACGATCTGCAGGTTGATGCCGCTCTCCGGCACGCCATCCGGGGACACGGCGCCGCCGTCCTCCCCGCCGTGTCCGGCATCCAGAACGATGACCGTCCCCGGTGAGGATATCTCTCCGCCGACCGCAGTGGGCCGGGTTTGCCGTCCGGTCAGCAGAAGTGTCAGCAGCAGGGTCGCCAGCGCTACCAGAATGCTCCACAGGAGCCGCCTGTGCCGCAGCCACAGTACCATGGCTCTCACCCCCTCCGGCACACTCTATGCGCCGCCGAGGTGCTCTATGCTGGGATTATACCATACCCATGCCGAGGATGCAAACCCCAGCGCCTTGCAAAATCCCCGCAGCATGGTATAATAGCTGCAGAGCGGCGGCGACGCCGTGCCATTTTGCGAGGTGAGACCATGCCCATCGACTACCGGCAGGAGGCCCCCCAGCTGCTGCTGGACTTTCTGTCCTACCATGAGACCATTAAGGCCCACTCCCAGCGGACTGTGGACGAGTATTTTCTGGATCTGCGGAATTTTTTCCGCTACCTGAAGCAGACCCGTGACCCGGCTCTGCGGGATGTCCCTATGGATCAGGTCAGCATCCGGGATGTGGATCGGGACCTCATCGCCTCGGTGACGCTGACGGATATCTACGGCTATATGACCTACCTCAGTCGGGATCGGGTGCTGCACCAGAATAGCCAGCGCTCTGAAAAGGGACTCAACGCCGCCTCCCGTGCCAGAAAGCTGGCCACCATTCGCTCCTTTTACGGCTATCTCTGCAACAAGGTCCATGTGCTGGAGGAGAATCCCGTGAAGGATATGGACTCGCCCAAGCTGAAAAAGACCCTGCCCCGCTATCTGACACTGGAGGAGAGCATGGCCCTTTTAGACAGCGTAGACGGCCCTAATCGGGAGCGGGATTACTGTATTTTAACGCTGTTTCTCAACTGCGGTCTGCGGATCTCCGAGCTGATCGGCCTGAACCGCAGTGACATTCAAGGAGAGGCCCTCCACGTGCTGGGCAAGGGCAACAAGGTCCGCATCGTCTACCTCAATGAGGCGTGTCAGGCGGCTCTGGAGCAGTATCTGGCGGTGCGGCGACCCATCACCGGCAGGGATGAGGACGCCCTGTTCCTCTCCCAGCAGAACCGACGCATCAGCCGCTCCATGGTCCATGCGCTGGTGAAGCGGCATCTGCTGGAGGCGGGGCTGGACAGCACCCACTACTCCTCCCACAAGCTGCGCCACACGGCAGCGACCCTGATGCTGCAAAATGGCGTGGATGTCAAGGCCGTGCAGGAGGTGCTGGGCCATGAGCACCTGAACACCACCGAAATCTACACCCACATCGACAACGAGGCCCTACGGGTGGCGGCCCGTGCCAATCCCCTGTCACGGGTGAAGCCCAAGGGCAAGATAGACGAGTGATCCGCCGGATTTTTCCCGCAGATTCATTGACTTTACCGTCCAAATGCTATATGCTAAAAGAAATATGATGAGATGGAGGTTACCCATGAATACGGCAGAACTTTCCTGCATTTGCAAACAGGTGCGCCGGGACATCATCAACATGACGGCCAACGCCGGCAGCGGCCACCCCGGCGGCTCCCTGTCCGCCACAGAGCTGATGACCACCCTGTTCTTCCGACAGATGCGTATCGACCCCAAAAATCCTAAGGACCCCAACCGTGATCGCTTCGTTCTCAGCAAGGGCCATTCCGCTCCCTGCTATTATGCGGTGCTGGCGGAGCGTGGCTTCATCAGCCGGGACGAGTTCACCAACTTCCGCCAGCTCCACAGTATCCTGCAGGGGCATCCCGATTGTAAAAAGGTTCCGGGCGTGGACGCATCCACCGGCTCTCTGGGACAGGGCTGCTCCATCGCTGTTGGTATGGCACTGGGTGCCAAGCATCAGGGACAGGACGTGAAGGTCTACACGCTGCTGGGCGACGGCGAGTGTCAGGAGGGACAGATCTGGGAGGCATTCATGTCCGCTGCCCACTATAAGCTGGACAACCTGACGGTCATTATCGACAACAACGGGCTGCAGATCGACGGGCGCAACGACGAGGTCATGTCTCTGGGCGATCTGCCCGCCAAGCTGCGGGCCTTCGGCTTCGATCTTCACGAGATCGATGGTCACGATCTGGATGCCATTGCCGCAGCGCTGGACGCTCCCACGGCCTCCGGCAAGCCCAAGTGCATCCTGGCCCACACCGTGAAGGGTAAGGGCGTTTCCTTTATGGAGGATCAGGTGGGCTGGCACGGCAAGGCTCCCAACGAGGAGCAGCGCCAGCAGGCTTTGAAGGAATTGGAGGACTGAGAGCATGAGTGAAAAAATCGCCACCCGTGAAGCCTACGGCAAGGCGCTGGTAGAGCTGGGCGCTTCCAACGATAAGATCGTGGTGCTGGATGCCGATCTGGCCGGGGCTACCATGACCAAATTTTTCAAGGCGGCCTATCCCGATCGCTTCTTCGACTGCGGCATTGCCGAGTGCAACATGATGGATGTGGCGGCAGGCCTGTCCACCATGGGGCTCATTCCCTTCTGCTCCACCTTTGCTATGTTCGGTGCAGGCCGGGCCTATGAGCAGATCCGCAACTCCATCGCCTACCCCCGTTTCAATGTGAAGATCTGCTGCTCCCACGCCGGCGTGTCTGTGGGCGAGGATGGCGGTAGCCACCAGTCCATCGAGGATATCGGCCTTATGCGGATGATCCCCGGCATGACTGTCATCGTCCCTGCCGACGGCAACGAGGCCCGAAAGGCCACCTTCGCTCTGGCTCAAATGGAGGGTCCCGCCTATCTGCGGACCGCCCGGCTGGCCTCCCCTGTTTTCGAGCAGGACTATCCCTTCGAGATCGGCAAGGCCAACGTCCTCCGGGATGGTAAGGATGCTGCGGTGTTCGCCTGTGGCCTGATGGTCAGCGAGACGCTGGAGGCGGCGGAGCTGCTGGCCGCAGAGGGCGTTCATATCTCTGTCATCAACGTTCACACCATCAAACCCATCGACGCCGCCTGCGTCACGAAGTACGCACAGAAGTGCGGCAACGTGGTGACGGTGGAGGAGCACAGCGTCATCGGCGGTCTGGGCGATGCCGTGGCGGACGTCCTCATGGGCAAGGTGAACTGTAAATTCCGCAAGATCGGCATCAACGACTGCTTCGGCCAGTCCGGCAAGGCCAAGGATGTGCTGCGGGAGTACGGCCTCACCGCCGACCAGATCGCAGCCAAAATCAAGGAGACTCTGTAAAGCGTATCCGGATATACGAAGGCATCCCCCGGTAAACGCCGGGGGATGCCTTTTAGCGTAAAACAGGTGCATCAAAGCAGGACAGCATGAAGTTCCCTGCTCTTTATCACCGTTTTACTACTTCAGGTCATACTTCCACGCACTGCCTTCCTGATAATAGAAGAACTCGCTCAAAGCTTCTTCTGTGAAAACCCGAAGCATATCACGCATATCCAAAGACAGCTTAAGCTTGGGCAGATCGGCAATATCCTCCCACCAGACCCTACCTTCGGGGCTGGAGCGCAGTTCGCCATCAAAACAAGTTGCCTTATAAAGCAGCACAACAAATCTGCACTGATTCTCACACCAGTCCTTGATGCCGCAGAGCTGAGGGGAACGGATATTCAGTCCGGTTTCCTCCTGCACCTCCCGAATCACGGCATCCGTAAAGGATTCTCCCGGCTCTACATGACCTCCGGGGAAGGTGACGCCCGGCCAGTCCCGCTTTTCCCGCTCCATCACGACGACCCGGCTGCCATCACAGATCATGCACATATTGGTAAATTCAACCGTTTCGATTCTCTCCATTATGTTCCTTTTCTGTTCGTGTGTATACGCAGTGTAGCATAGCAATCATTTAGCTTTCAATAGGCGTGACGGAAGTTATCTCCCAAAATGTAACCTTTCTGCGAATACAAATGGATCTCAGCCTTTTCCGGTGTGGAACACACAAAATGTGAAATGCACAAAAGCAGGCGGCAACAAACTGAAGTTGAGCGCCGCCTGCTTTTTCATGTAAGGGCCGTTTTCTTGCAGGACTCTTTCTTAGTCCTGCTGCCAGTTGTGCCACACGTTCTGCACGTCCTCGTTGTCCTCCAGCATATCGATGAGCTTGTTCATGTTCTTCACGTCATCCTCGCCGGTCATGGTCACATAGGTCTGCGGCACCATCTCCAGCTCAGCGCTGGCGAAGGTATAGCCCTTGGCCTCCAGCGCCTTCACCACATCGTTGAAGCTGTCGGGATCGGTGGTGATCTCGAACACGGGGCCGTCGGGAGAGAAGTCCTCGGCGCCGGCATCCAGCGCGTCCATCATGACGGCATCCTCATCCAGCTCGCCATCCTCATTGTCGATGACAATGACACCCTTGCGGTCGAAGGACCAGGATACGCAGCCCTGAGCGCCCATGCCCTTGCCGAACTTATCGAAGTAATGGCGGATCTTCAGGGCGGTGCGCTGACGATTATCGGTCAGGGCCTCCACGATCACGGCCACACCGCAGGGGCCGTAGCCCTCATAGGTGACGGACTCGTAGTTATCGGTGTTTCCGGCGCCCAGTGCCTTGTCGATGGTACGCTTGATGTTGTCGTTGGGCATATTGGCGGCCTTGGCCTTGGCCACCACCGTAGCCAGACGGGAGTTGTTGGCGGGATCGCCGCTGCCGCCCTGCTTGACGGCCACGATGATCTCCTTGGCGATCTTGGTGAAGGTGGCGGAGCGCTTGGCGTCAGCCGCACCCTTGGTCTTTTGGATATTGTGCCACTTGGAATGTCCGGACATAGTATCGTTCTCTCCTTATCTCATGTAAAATTTAACTGCGTCGCCATGTACGGCGGACTTTGTGACCTCCAGCTCCGGGAACGTCTCCCGCAGCCGGCGGACGATCTCCTGACACACCACATCCTCCGTGGGGAAGTGTCCTGCATCGATGAGATTCAGCCCCTGCGTATCCAGAAAGTCATTGTACCGCAGGTCGGCCGTCACAAAGGTGTCGCAGCCCTGAGCGATGGCCTGAGGGATGTATTCCCCACACGCTCCGCCGCCCACGGCCACCCTGTGAACGGGCCGGCCGCCGTCTCTGTATCGCAGTCCATTGCAACTTAATAATTTTACCACATCTGATAGGAACTGTTCAAGGGGTTTTTCACAAGAAAGTGTGCCGATCCGCCCGATTTTTTCCTCATTCAGCGGTTTTGTATCCTGCAGACCCAGCGTGCAGGCCAGACAGTCGTTGACACCGCCCTCCGCCGCATCCAGATTGGTGTGCATACATATGGCGGAGATATCCCGCTTCACCAACTCCGTCAGCAGCCCGCCCAGCCGGGTATCCTCCCGGAGCGTCTGCATCTGCTGGGCGTGCCAGCGGATGTTCATCACCGGGTGGTGGGACACGATCAGGTCGGTCCCCGTCTCTGCTGCCTCTGCCGCTACGTCCGGAGACACATCCAGCGCCACCAGCACCCGGTGGACCTCCCGGTCGCCCCGGCCCACCAGCAGACCCACATTATCCCAGTCCATGGCCAGCTCCGGAGGAGCCCACCGGAACATCATCTGCGTTACATCATTGACCGTTACCACGCTGCCACGCCTCCTTCTTTTCTTCCAGAATATCTGCCAGAGCCGCCAGCGGCTCCGCCTCGCTCTCGTCTCCGCCCCGGTGCAGGCCGTCCATCCGCAGATAAAGCCGCCGCAGCTGCTGCTCCAGATACAGGTCATACAGAGGGTCGTGCTCCAGACAGAAGCCGCCGTACCGCTCTGCATCCGAGGCCTCACCGGAGGGGCCACCGGTGACAGACAGGATCACATACAGTTTCCCCTTGTCCTGCACCAGACGCTCCTCGGTGCAGCTGTATCCGTTTTCCCGCAGCCAGCCCCGCAGCAGCTCCACCTTGGTCATGGGCTGCAGCAGCAGGGTGTGGTGGCCGTCCGCCGCCCATGGAGCGGCACGGAGGATATCCCGGATGGTCTCGCCGCCCATACCGGCAATGACCACGGTGTCTGTCTCCTCCGGCTCGATGCCGGACAGGCCGTCACAGAGCCGGAAGTCCAGCCCCTGTGTCTCGTATTCCTCCGCCGTGCGGCGGGCGTGTTCCAGCGGCTCCGCCCCCACATCGGAGGCGATGGCGGAGGGGATGCGCCCCTCCTGCAGCAGCCAGACCGGCAGGTAGCCGTGGTCGGTGCCGATATCCGCCAGACGGCCGCCGGGCGGCGTCATCTCCGCCAGCAGGCGCAGTCTTGGCTGCAATGCGATTCGTTTCATGGGGCCTCCCTCCAGACAGAAAGGAACGCATACGGCACCATGACCGTATGCGTTCGCTGCGTTTTACTCAGCGGCCTTGTTGGCCTCCTGATTCACCAGCTCCAGCAGCTTGTCCACGTCCACACCGTGAACGGCGCAGGCCTCCTCCACAGTCTCGCCACGGGAAGAGGGGCAGCCCAGGCAGTGCATACCGATGGAGAAGAAGATGGGAGCGGTCTGAGGGGCAACATCCAGAATATCACCGATGATGGTGTCCTTTTTGATTTCGATCATGTGTCAAAACCTCCGTTTGATATTTACATCGTTAGTATATCCCATGTTTCCGTCTTTTTCAACAGGAAAATCATGAACAGCCTGTGAAAGTCACAGAAAATGCAGAGTCCGTATCGGGCTGGGCATATAAAATGCGGGAGCCGCCGCATAGGCAACTCCCGCATCATATGTCAGTCTGGCTGATCAGCCGTTCTCACGCATCTTAGCGAAGCAACCGCTGCAATACACGGGACGGTCGGTCTTGGGCTCGAAGGGAACCTTCGCCTCGCCGCCGCAGGCTGCGCAGGTAGCGGTGAAGTATTCACGGGGGCCACGGGCGGCGTTCTTGCGAGCGTCACGGCAGGCCTTGCAGCGCTGAGGCTCGTTCTGGAAACCACGCTCAGCGTAGAACTCCTGCTCACCGGCGGTGAAAACGAACTCCTTACCGCACTCCTTGCAAACCAAAGTCTTGTCTTCGTACATGATGTTACCCTCTCTTTGAGAAAAATATATTGCGTTCAGCGCTTGCTGATATCGCCTGATGAAAGTTGCCGAGCCACCTTGCGCCGGATGCGCTGCACGGCGTTGTCCACCGACTTGGGGGACCGGCCGACGGCCGCAGCGATCTCACGGCAGGTAAGACCGTCCAGATAAAACCCTAAAATCATGACCTCGAATTCGGACAGCTGCTTGCGGACATTCTCCAGCAGGCTGACAGCCTTCTCCCTGTCGATCAGCAGATCCTCGGGGCCGGGCTGTGCAAAGGAAACATTTGCTTCAAAGAGTGAGGGATTCAAGGGAACCGATTGATTCAATGGGGCGTGCTTCCCCGCCGCCGCAGCCTTCACAACGGAATAGAGCCGGTGGCGGATACACGTTTCGGCAAAGGTTCGGAAGGAGGCATCCCGGTCCGGGTCATACTCCCGCATGGCCTTGATGAGACCGAACATCCCCTCCTGCATCAGGTCCTCGCTGTCTCCGCCCGCCAGAAAATAGGGCCGGGCGCAGGAACGAACCACCCGATGGTAACGGGCGGCCAGAACCTCCTCCGCCGGACGGTCCTGCTCCCTGATAAGGCGGCACAACGCCTCGTCCGGCAGCTGTTCCAGAGGGGCGCCGCCGGATTCCTGATCCTTTGTCATAGTCTATTATACCTTTTCACTAAAGAATTTGTCAAGTCATCCACGCCGATTTGTCAAAACTGTATTTTTTCAGACAGAATTTTTATGAGATCAGCTAAATCTTCCGCCACTTTTCGGGCAACCTCGGTGGTTTTCGCCTCCACCATGACCCGAATCAGGGCCTCCGTACCGGAGGGACGGATCAGAACACGTCCCTTCCCGGCCAATTCCTGCTCCATCTGAGCGATAGCGTGCCGGAGGGTGGGATCCTGCATGATAGCATCCTTGACGCCGGGAACGTGGGATACGGCCACATTGATAAGCTCCTGTGGATACTGGGGGCAGCAGGATGCCAGTTCGGAGGCCCGCTTTCCGGAGCGCCGCAGGGCCTGCAGGAATTGCAGAGCCGTCAGCTCACCGTCGCCGGTGGTGGCGTATTCCCGGAAGATCGTGTGGCCCGACTGCTCACCGCCGATGGCGTAGCCGCACTCCAGCATCTTCTCCAGCACATGGCGGTCGCCTACGGCGGTGCATACCAGCTCGATCCCCTCCTTGCGGCAGTACTCGTGCAGGCCGAGATTGGACATCACCGTGGCCACGATGGCGTTGCCGGAGAGTTTTCCGTGACGACGCAAATCGGCACCGCAGACAGCCATCACCTTGTCTCCGTCGATGGTATGGCCCGTCTCGTCCACCAGCAGACAGCGGTCGGCGTCGCCGTCGAAGGCGATGCCCAAGTCGTAGCCGCCGGCCACCACGCCCTCGGACAGGGATTTCAGGTGGGTGGAGCCGCAGCCGTCGTTGATGTTCACGCCGTCCGGCTCTCGGTGGATGAAATCTGCGTGCAGGGGCAGGCCGTCAAACAGATCCGGCGCCGTGGCAGAGGCTGCGCCGTTGGCGCAGTCCACCAGCACCCGCAGGCCCGACAGGTCGCAGTCGATGCTGGAAATCAGATGGTCGATGTAATCCCGCTTCATCTGCCGCATCCCGTGAAGGCGCTTGCCGATCTCACCGTGGGTCTTGACGTCCATGGGAGCGCCGCTGAGGATCAGCTCCTCCACACGGGCCTCACTCTCGTCGGAAAGCTTATAGCCCCGAGCGTTGAACATCTTGATGCCGTTGTGCTCATAGGGGTTGTGGGATGCCGAGATGACGATGCCCGCATCCGCCTGCTCCAGCACCGTCAGATACGCCACCGCCGGTGTGGGAATGGTGCCAAGGGGCATCACGTCACCGCCCACAGAGCAGATGCCCGCCATCAGCGCCGCCTCCAGCATATCCGAGGAGATACGGGTGTCCTTGCCGATGGTAATGGTGGGCTTGCTCCCCTTCTCCTCCGTCAGGACGGCAGCCACTGCCTGCCCCACATGAAAAGCCAGTTCTACGGTGAGATTTTCACCAACGATACCACGGATGCCATCCGTGCCAAACAGTTTGCCCATAAGAGGTTCCTCCTACTCCTTATATCTCCAGCTGTTCCTGTCCTAAAAACGCTATGTGCAGGTGCTCATATGCCTTCCGGGTGACGCAGCGGCCACGGGGTGTCCGGGTCAGGAATCCCAGCTGCATGAGGTACGGCTCATACACATCCTCCAGCGTCACGGACTCCTCGCCGATGGTAGCGGCCAGCGTTTCCAGCCCCACCGGGCCGCCGCCGTAGTTTTCGATGATGGCCCGCAGCATCCGCCGGTCCACTGGATCCAGCCCCAGATAGTCGATCTCCAGCGCCTGCAGGGCGTGATCCGCTACGGCCTTGGTAATAACACCGTCCGCCCGCACCTGAGCAAAGTCCCGCACCCGCCGCAGCATCCGGTTGGCGATACGGGGCGTTCCACGGGAACGCCGTGCGATCTCCATGGCGCCCTCCGGTTGAATGGGGACATTCAGTATTCCGGCGCTGCGGGTGACGATCAGGGCCAGTTCTTCCGGGGTATAGAGCTCCAGCCGCAGCGTCACGCCGAACCGATCCCGCAGCGGAGCGGACAGCTGTCCGGCCCGTGTGGTGGCGCCGATGAGGGTGAACTTGGGCAGATCCAGCCGAATGGAGTTGGCGGAAGGGCCCTTGCCGATGATGATGTCGATGGCATAGTCCTCCATGGCGGGGTACAAAATCTCCTCCACGGAGCGGTTCAGCCGGTGGATCTCGTCCACAAAGAGAATGTCGTTTTCGCTGAGATTCGTCAGCAGGGCCGCCAGATCACCGGGCTTTTCAATGGCCGGGCCGGAGGTGATGCGGATGTTGACTCCCATCTCGGCGGCGATGATGCCCGCCAGCGTGGTCTTGCCCAGACCCGGAGGGCCGTGGAGCAGCACATGGTCCAGCGGCTCCGTCCGCCGCCGGGCGGCCTCGATAAAGACGGAGAGATTCTCCTTGGCCTTGGTCTGGCCGATGTACTCCGCCAGTGTATGGGGGCGCAGGCTCACCTCCGCATTGTCCTCCGGCAGCAGCGTCTTGGCTACCAGCGGCTCCTCGTAGATATCGGTGCCGAAATCAATGCTCATACGTCTCCCCCCTTCTCCTGCTTTTCATGTCACTTCACCATTTTCTTCAGCGCCTGCCGGATGATCTCCTCCAGCGGCAGAGCGTCCATATCGATGCCCTTCAGGGCCGTACTGATCTCCTGAGAGCCGTAGCCCAGCACTGCCAGCGCCGCCGCCGCCTCACCGGACTTGCTGCCGCCCAAGGGCATGGGGGCGCTGCCGCCGCCGCCCTGCACCGTGAAGCTACTCTGTTCCTTGGCCAGCTTATCCTTCAGCTCCAGAATGATGCGCTGAGCGATCTTCTTGCCGATACCCTGAGCCGCCGTCAGCGCCTTCTCGTCCTCCGTCACAATGGACAGGGCCAGATTCTGGGGCGTGGTGGCAGACAGAATGGCCAGTGCTGCCTTGGGGCCGACGCCGGACACGCCGATGAGCATCTTGAAGCTGTTGAGCTCCTGCTGACTGGCAAAGCCGTACAACTCGAAGATATCCTCCCGCACATGGAGGTAGGTGTAGAGCCTGGCCCTCTCCCCCTTTTTCAGCTGAGACAGGGTATAGTTTGTGGTGGCGCAGGCATAGCCCACGCCGCCGCAGTCGATGACGGCCAGACCGGCGGCGATCTCCGCCACGGTGCCGTTGAGATAGTAAAACATATTCAGACCGTCTCCTTTACATCGGGATCCTTTCGCCGCAGCAGGGACGTGGCGCTGCGGGCATGGCAGATGGCGATGGCCAGCGCATCGGCGGCATCGTCAGGCCGGGGGACGGCCTTCAGCTTCAGCAGCCGCCGGGTCATATCCATGACTTGCCGCTTCTCCGCCAGACCGTAACCTACCACTGCCTGCTTGATCTGCATGGGAGTGTATTCATATACCGGCAGGTGCAGCTTCTCCGCCGTGTACAGCAGCACCCCCCGCCCGTGGGCCACGGCAATGCCGGTGGTGATGTTCTTGCTGAAAAACAGCTCCTCGATGGACATCTCATCCGGCTGGAATTGCCGGATCAGCTGCTCCAGATCGCCTCCGATCTGCACCAGCCGGGCTGCCAGCGGCATACCCGCCGGGGTGGTAATGGCTCCGTACCGGACCATCCGCTGCCGCCCGCCCTCGGAATCGATGACGCCGAAGCCCACGGTGGCCACTCCCGGATCAATGCCCAAAATACGCATAGCCGCTCCTTCCCGTTCACCCGCAGAGGATATAAAATCAGTTTATTATAGCAAATTCCCAGCGAAAAGGCAACAGGGAAAAACATTTCTCCCGCAGGCGGGCGCTGCCTAAGTGCAGAGGAAGCCGCCCTCCGGGGCGGCTTCCTCTGTGAAATAATAATACTTTACAGTTCTTTGCTCGCAGCGCTCACAGAGCACGCAAGTACTCCGGTCGCAGGCCGTAGCCCTCCAGGCCCTTCCGCACTCGCTCCAGCATGGCGTCCCGGTCCTGATTCAGCGTCCCCTTCAGCGTCAGGTAGTTGGAGGCGTGGTTCATCCGGAAAACGCTGCCCTCGCTGTCGATGTGCTGGAGCAGCAGCTCCGTCTCCCGCAGGATATCCTCCGGGCCAAGAACGGTAAAGCTGCCCTCACGCACCCATTTCTCCAGCGGCGTACCCGGCTCCACCATCAGCGTCAGCAGGCCGATGTACTCCGGCTTCATGGCGCTGAATGCCTCCGCCGTACCGATGGCGTGCTCCCGCATCAGCTCCCGGCTCCCAAGTCCTGAGATGGCCGTTACCGACAGGGCCAGTCCGCAGCGCCGGGCCTTCTGCCCTGCCGCCACGATGTCCGCCGCCGTGTGGCCCTTGTTCATCCGGTACAGCACCTCATCACAGCCGGACTCCAGCCCCATATACACCATGGTCAGGCCCTGAGACCGCAGCAGGCGCAAGTCCTCCTCGCTTTTGATCTGGAGACTGGTGGGCGAGGCGTAGCACGTCACCCGCTGGCACTCCGGGAACAGACCGTAGATCAGGCCCAGGATCTGGCTCAGTTCCTCCGTTTTCCGCATCAGGGCGTCGCCGTCCGCCAGAAAGACCCGCTCCACCTTTTTATAGACCCGGCGGGCCATCTCAAAGTCCTCCCGGACCTCCTCCATGGGTCGGATGGCGAAGTGCTTGTCGTCGTACATATCGCAAAAGGCGCAGCCGTTGTGGCTGCATCCGTAGGTCACCTGCACGATGAGGCTGTAAGCCTCACTGGGCGGACGGTATACCTTTCCCTTATAACGCATGGTCTCACGCTCCTTTGGTCGTTTGCTCCATTGTAGCAGATTTTCTTCCGTTTGAAAAGCACATATTCTCCGTAGGCGGTACATATAGTGTGCTGACTTCAACCAACGAGGTGACCGAATATGGAACAGAACTTCAACCACGTTCTTCTGTGCGGACAGGTTCTCACCCAGCCGCAGCCGTCCCACGTCAACCACAGCCAGAGCTTCTCCCGGTTCCTGCTGTCCGTCCCCCGGCTCTCCGGGCAGGAGGACTGTCTGCCGGTGATCGTCCCCCAGCCGCTGCTGGAGCTGTGTCCCCTGTCCCCCGGCGCAGCCGTCACCGTCACCGGCCAGCTTCGCTCCTTCAACAACCGCAGCGGACAGGGGCCACGGCTGGTGGTGTCGGTCTTTGCCCAGACCCTCCAGCCCGGCGGAGAGGGGCCGGTGAATCGCATTCGGCTGTCCGGCGTGCTCTGTAAGCCCCCTACCCTGCGCTGCACGCCCTTGGGACGGGAGATCTGCGATATCATTCTGGCGGTGAACCGGCGCTATGGCCGAGCGGACTACCTCCCCCTTATCGCATGGGGTACCGTTGCCCGTCAGACGTCCATTCTGGCGGTGGGCGCCCGTCTGACGGTGGAGGGCCGCATCCAGAGCCGCACCTACACCAAGAATCTGGAGACCGGGCCGCAGGAGCGAGTGGCCTATGAGGTGTCCGTCATGCGTCCGGCAGAGCTGTCGGAATTTGCAGAGTAGGCACAGGATTTTGCGGTGCGCCTATTGAACCGCCGCCCAAACCGTGATATGCTTATACCTATACGAAAATCATGTAAAGGAACGCAAGACTATGCACCATATCCAGCACCCTCATCCGACCCACTCCGGCGTGGATATGACCGAAGGCAATATCACCGGCCATCTGATCCGCTTTGCGCTGCCGCTGCTGGCGGGCAACATCTTCCAGCAGCTGTACAACATGGTGGATACATGGGTGGTGGGCAATTTCGTCTCCAACGAGGCCTTCTCCGCCGTAGGTACGGTGGGCCCCATCGTCAATATGCTCATCGGCTGCTTTCTGGGCTTTTCCAGCGGCGCCGGCGTGGTCATCAGCCAATACTACGGCGCACGACGCACGGAGAGGGTCCACGACGCCGTCCACACGGCGCTGGTGCTGACGGTGATCCTGTGTGCAGTATTCACGGCGCTGGGCGTCGGCTTTACGCCCCTGATGCTGCGTTTGATGAACACCCCTGCCGAGGTGTTTCCGGAGTCCTCCGCCTATCTGACCATCTATTTCGGCGGCATCAGCGGCCTGCTGATCTACAACATGGGCTCCGGCATCCTCCGGGCCGTGGGGGATTCCCGCCGCCCCTTCTATTTTCTGGTGGTCTCCGCCGTACTGAACACGGCGCTGGACCTGCTGTTCGTGCTGCGGTTCGGTATGGGTGTGGAGGGCGTGGCCTGGGCTACGGTTATTGCACAGGCCGTCTCGGCGCTGCTGGTGATCGTTGTTCTGCTGCGGACACAGCAGGCGGTGCGGCTGATCCCCCGTGACCTTCGCATCCATCTTCCTGTGCTGCGGCAGATCATCCGGGTGGGCGTCCCCTCCGCTCTGCAAATGGCCATCACCGCCTTCTCCAATGTCTTTGTCCAGTCCTACATCAACTCCTTCGGCGCCGACTGCATGGGCGGCTGGACGGCCTATACCAAGATCGACCAGCTGATGCTGCTGCCGATGCAGTCCCTGGCCCTGTCCGCCACTACCTTTGTGGGGCAGAATCTGGGCCGCGGCAACGAGCCCCGTGCTCGGCAGGGCGTGCGCCGTGCGCTGGCCATCGCCATGGCCGCCACGGTGCTGGTGATGATTCCGGTGCTGGTCTTTTCCCCGCAGATGACGGCCTTTTTCAATCGGAAGCCGGAGGTGGTGGCCTACGGCGCTCTGCTGCTGCGGTGTATCTCCCCCTTCTATGTGCTGTGCTGCTTTAATCAGGTCTACGCAGCTGCCCTGCGGGGCGCCGGAAACAGTAAGGCCACCATGATCATCATGCTGTGCTCCTTTGTGCTGTTCCGACAGCTCTACCTGTTCATTATGTCCCACTACATCTCCCATGAGCTGATCCCGCTGGTCATGGGCTATCCCGCCGGATGGCTGGTGTGCAGCGCCGCCACGCTGATCTACTATCGCCGTACCTCCTTCCTGTCCACCCGGCTGGTGGCGGAGGACGGCAGCAAGGAGGACATCCAATGACCAAGTGTGAGAGCTGTGTGTTCTATCAGTACGATGAGAACTACGACGATTATGTCTGCGACATGGACTTGGACGAGGACGAGATGGTGCGCTTCCTCTCCTCCCAGACAGACAGCTGCCCCTACTGGCGGCCCGGCGATGACTATCTCACCGCCCGCAGGCAGTAGATGAAGTACGAAAGGAATTTATTATGAACATCCGAGAAGCCACAAAAAATGACTGTGTGCATATGGATGCACTCCTGACGAAGCTGATCCGTTATGAGGCCCGATTTGATCCTAATTTGAGTCCAGAGGTCGTCATAGAGGACAATTACGCCGGGCAAATAGCCGCAGAAGGCTGTAAGGCTTATGTCGCAGAGGACCATGGGATCATCGTTGGATATCTCTATGGATTTACATACCGGATCCCGCAGGTGCTCCTGCAGCCCATCGCCATCGTCGATGCCCTGTATGTCGAAGAGGGCTACCGTGGGAAGGGAATCGCCAAAGATCTATTCCGCAGGTTTCAGGAGTTTGCGTCGGGCTGCGACGCTGCCAGCATTGAGTTGAAGGTGATGTCCCGTAACAGAGATGCGCTGCGCCTGTATGCGTCGCTGGGGTTTTGCGAGACAAAAAAGTATATGGCGCTGCCGCTGTCGCAGAATGGAAGCAAATGACATTTCCCTTCAATAATAACGAAACAGGAACCGGCTTGACCCGTAAAGGTCACGCCGGTTCCTGTTTTGTGTATTTATTTGCACTTTACGCCAGATAGACGGCCTTGCAGCCCAGATAGTTCATGTAGCAATCCAGCTTGCCCACCGTCTCGAAGGGAGCGTGCATACTCAGCACCGGCACACCGGCATCAATGGTGGTGATGTTGCGGTTGGCCATGTACTGGGCCACCGTACCGCCGCCGCCGGCGTCGATCTTGCCCATCTCACCGATCTGCCACACCACGCCGGCCTCGTCCATCACCCGGCGAACATAAGCCACCGTCTCGGCATCGGCATCGGAGGAGCCGCCCTTGCCACGGGCGCCCGTGTACTTGCACAGCCCCAGACCGTGGTTCACCTGAGCGTCGTTGCGCTTCTCATACACCTCGGCGAAGTTGGGGTCATAGGCCGCCGTCACGTCGGAGGACAGGCAGAAGGCGCTCTCATAGCACACCCGCAGGGCAACGCCCTGACTCTCGCACAGATCCTCCATAAAGGTATCGAAGAAGGCGGACTGCATACCGGTGACGCCCATAGAGCCGATCTCCTCCTTGTCCGCCAGCATACAAACGGCGGTCTTGGTGGGGGTCTCCAGCTCCAGCAGAGCCTTCAGGGCCGCATAGCTGCACACCCGGTCATCGTGGCCGTAGGCGCCGATGAGGCTGCCGTCCAGGCCGATATCCGTGGCATTAAAGGCCGGGACCACCTCCAGCTCGGCGGATGTCAGGTCATCCTCGCAGATGCCGTACTTCTCGTGGAGCAGATCCAGCACCCGCAGCTTCACACGGTCGCTGTCCTCGCTGTCGCCCAAGGGACGGCTGCCCATGAGAATGTTCAGCGTCTCACCGGCAATGGCCTCGTTGAGGGGCTTCTTCCCCTGCTCACCGCCCAGATGGGGCAGCAGATCATTGATGACGAACTTAGGCTCGTCGCCCTCGCCCAGCACCACGGACACCGCCGTGCCGTCCTTCAGGGCTACCACACCCCGCAGCTGCAGGGGGATCGCCACCCACTGGTACTTGCGGATGCCGCCGTAGTAATGGGTCTTGCCGTAGGCCAGCTCGCTGTCCTCATAAATTGGATGAGGCTTCAGATCCAGGCGGGGAGAGTCGATGTGGCAGGCCACGATCTGTGCGCCCTCGGACAGGCTCTCCCGGCCGATCACGGCCAGCATCACGCTCTTCTTCCGGTTCACCCGGTACACCCGGTCGCCGGGCTGCAGGGCCATGCCCCGCTCATAGGGGATAAAGCCCGCCGCCTCCGCCAGCGCCACGGTGTGGGCCGTGCACTCCCGCTCGGTCTTGCTGTGGTCCAAAAAGCTCTTGTAGTCCCGGCAATAGGCCTCCATGGCGTCCAGCGTCTGCTGGTCCACCCGGTCATAGCCGTTCTTGCTGCCGGAAAACAGCAGCTCTCTTTTGGCCTTCATTTCATCGGTCATTGTTCATGTCCTCCTTCGGTGATATGGTGGAGCTGCCGCAGCAGATCCCGGAAAAAAATCTCCGCCTTCTCCCGGAACGCCTCCGGCGTCTCCTCCTGATTTTCCAGCACATCTGTGCAGTGCTCACGATAATAGCTGTCCGGCTTCTGGGCCTGAATACGCAGCCGTGCGTACTTCTCCGGGATATGGTCCCGCTGCATGATCCGCTGAACCCGCTGCTCGCCGGGGGCCAGCACCGCCACCGTCCGGCAGCACAACTCCCCCAGGCCGCTCTCTATGAGGTTGATGGCATCCAACCCAACCAGCACCCTTCCCTCCATCCTCCTCCGCAGCACGCCGGGGAGATAGTCGAAAATGATGCCGTTGAGCCGCTCCAGCGCCTGCGGATCGGAAAAGACGAGACTCCCCAGCTTCTGCCGATCCAGTTCCGTCCCCCGGAACACCTCGCCAAAGGCGTCCCGGATGCGGCGGCGCAGGGTCTCGTCCTCCCGCAGGGCCTGATGATACACGGCGTCGCAGTCCAATACCGTGCCGCCCAGCGCCTCCAGCGCCTGCAGGGCGCTGGTCTTTCCGGACCCGGTGCCGCCGGTGATGCCGATGACCACCGGGGCATCTCCGTCAATGAGGTGAAAGCCCGCCGCTTTTTTCAGCCGATTCCCTACCGCCAGACCCAGCCCCGCATCATCGGGACACTGGGCGAAAATCTCCGTCACGTCCGTTCCGTCGAAGGTACGCAGAGCGTCGAACACCCGCTGGGCCTGCGCCAGCTTGTCCGTGAACGGCCCCAGCCGATGGACGATATGACCTTCAAAATACCCGGCGAACTCGTCAAAGCAGATGACCCCCGCCTTTTCCCGCAGCAAGCCCCGGATCACCAGAGCGCTGTGGGCCGGGTCGCCGGTCACTGCCGTCACCGGTGCCTTGGGTGCGTAGTGACGGTACTTCATCCCCGGCGCACGGGGCTTTTCCCCGTCCTTCAGCAGCCCGGTGACGGCCTTATCTACCGCCACCGTGCCCAGCACCGCCTCCAGCGCCTCCAACGGTAGTCCGCCGGGGCGCAGCAGCCGGGGCGGCGTCACCGTCAGGTCGATGATGGTGGACTCCACCCCCACCGCACACGGCCCGCCGTCCACGATACCGTCGATCTTGCCGTCCATGTCCTCCGCCATGTGGCCCGCCGTGGTGGGACTGGGCCGTCCGGAGGTGTTGCCGCTGGGGGCCGCCACCGGCACACCGGCAGCCTCGATGATGGCCCGTGTCACCGGATGGTCCGGGCAGCGCACGCCCACCGTCTCCAGCCCGCCGGTAGTTTGCAGGGGCACGTTCTCCCGCCGGGGCAGGATCATGGTCAGCGGCCCCGGCCAGAACCGCTCCGCCAGACGGTAGGCCGTCTCCGGTACCTCCCGGCAGTACCGCTCCAGCCACGAGGCATCCGGCACATGGATGATGAGGGGATTATCCTGCGGACGGCCCTTGGCCTCGAAAATATGGCGCACCGCCGTCTCGTTGAGGGCGTCCGCCCCCAGACCGTATACCGTCTCCGTGGGGATGCCCAGCAGCCCGCCCCGCCGCAGGATAGCGGCGGCCTGCGGGATGGCATCTGCATCCCTCTCCGGATGGAATAGAATGGTTTTCACTGCGATCCTTCCCTTTTGCGGCGTATTTCTCAGAAACCCAGCTCCTCGCCCACCAGCACCACTTTGATGCGGCCTGCCGGGCGACAGATGCGAGTGGTGACGATCTGGCAGCAGATGCTGTCAGGCCCCGTACAGTCGGCGCACAGGCCGGTGACGGAACATGGGGTCTTAAGCCCGGCAAACCGCTGGGCGTTGACGGGAGCGGCGACCTCTCTGGCCCGGCGCATGGCTCCCTCCAGATCTCCGGCCACCTTGTTCATGCCCGCCACCACAATGACCTGCTCCGGTCCGAAGCACAGAGCTGCCACACGGTTACCGGTGCCGTCAATGTTCACCAACTGACCGTCGGCGGAGATGGCGTTGCTGCTCATCAGGAAGGTGCCGCAGGTCAGCGCCTTCTTCAGCATCTCCTGCCGCTCCTGCGGCGTCTGGGCCGTATCCCGGTCAATGAGGGCGATGCCCTCTTGCGCCAGCCGCTGCTTGATCCCCAGTGCGTCCGCCGTGGCGGTGCCGCCCCAGGACACCGTGTGCTCCTTGGGGATCAGCTCCACCACTTTCTCCACAGCCTCTGCCGCCGTGGAGACGTAGTAGGCCTCGAAGTGGCGCTTTTCCAGCGCCTTCACCACCTGCGGACCAGCCTTGTCGTACCGCTTCTTCGTGTTTGCATCCATGGCTCATTCTCCTTTCTCATAGCCCTCCTGCAGCCGCCGGGTCTGATCGGCCAGCGTCAGCGCATCGATGAGGGCATCCAAGTCGCCGTTGATGACGGCGGCGAGGTTGAAATTTTTACTGTCCCCCGTGAGGCGGTGGTCCGTCACACGGTTCTGAGGAAAATTATAGGTACGTATCTTGCCGCTGCGGTCACCGGTCCCCACCTGACTGCGCCGGGTGGCAGCGATCTCGGCGTTCTGCCGAGCCTGCTCCGCCTCATAGAGCTTGCTTCGCAGGATCTTCATGGCCCGATCCTTGTTCTTATACTGGCTCCGCTCGTCCTGACACTCCACCACCGTACCGGTGGGCAGGTGTGTGATGCGGATGGCAGACTCCGTCTTGTTGACGTGCTGCCCGCCTGCACCGCTGGAGCGGAAGGTGTCGATCTGCAGATCCTTTGGGTCGATGGAGAGCTCCGTCTCCTCCGCCTCCGGCATCACCGCCACCGTGGCGGCGGAGGTCTGGATGCGCCCGCCGGATTCCGTCTCCGGCACCCGCTGCACCCGGTGGGTACCGGCCTCGAATTTCAGCCGGGACCACGCTCCGTCGCCCTCCACCGTGGCACAGACCTCCTTCACGCCGCCCAGCTCCGTGACGTTCTGACTGACGATCTCCAGCTGCCAGCCCCGGCGCTCGGCGTACATGGTGTACATCCGCAGCAGGTCCGCCGCAAACAGAGCGCCCTCCTCGCCACCGACACCGCCCCGAATCTCCAGAACCACACTTTTTTCATCATTGGGGTCTCTGGGCAGCAGCAGGCGCTTCAGCTCCTCGGTAAACCGCTCCCGCTGCTCCTTGGTCCGTGTCAGCTCCTCTTGGGCCAGCTCCCTCAGCTCCGGATCCGACAGCATCTCCCGTGCCTCTGCGATGGCTTGCTCCATCTGCTGTAAAGCAGTAAAGGTTTCCACCACAGGCGTCAGCTCCTTCTGCTCCCTGCTCAGGTTCTTCAGCCGCTGCTGGTCGCTGTACACCGCCGGATCGGCCAGCTCACGCTCCACCTGCCGCAGCCGCTCTGCAATTTGATTCAGCCGATCTTCCATGGGGCCTCCTTACGTCTGCTCCGCCAGATAGCGCTGCACGTCCTGAATGAATTTATCCCGCCAGAACACATAGCCCACAGAGCCAGGCCGCAGGGATGCCTCCAGCAGATGGGGCTGGGCGGTGTAGCTGTCCATCTGCCGATAGACCTCCTCATACCGCTTATCGCCGCCTCGAGTCAGCACATAGGCCACCCGACTCAGCTCCTGCCCCCGGCGCTTCAGCAGCCCACGCACGGGGCTGGCACACCGTCCGGCCCACACGGGGCTGCCCAAAATTACCAGTCGGTATTCCTCCAAGGGCTTAGCCGTCTCAAATTTCTCCAGCGGATGGGTGGAGCGCCGCATGGCATCCAGCCCGGAGCGGAAATATCCCTTCCGCCCCTGCCGGTCCACGCCGTCGGTGAACTCCACCAGCTCGGCTTCCAGCGCCTCGGCGATCTCCGCCATAGTCTGACGGGTATTGCCGCTGCGGGAATAGTATAAACACAAAATGTCGCTCATCTATGGTGCCTCCTGATGGCCTGCCGGAGCAGGCCAGAGTAGAATTTCCTTGCTATTAAAATATCTGTAAAGTGATAATACTTCTCAGCTTTTTCAAGGCGTGTTACTCCTCGATCTGCAGAGAAAGCTCCTCCCAGTGGGCCATTTCCTGCTCCAGCCGGGCCTCTACCTCCTGCTTCTCCTGATAGAGCCGGTTCAGTTCCCCGGCATCGCAGGCGTGGGCCGCCATCTCCTCGTCCAGCCGGCGGCACTCCGCCTCCAGCTTGCTGATCCCTGTTTCGCAGATGGTCAGCTGCCGCCGGGCGGCCTGCTGGCTGCGGTTGCCGCGGGGCGGTCGGGTGTCCCCCTTTTTCTCCGGCGCCTTCACCGGCTGGGGAGCCTTCTCCTGCGCCTTCACCGCCCGGTACTGGGCAAAGCCCATGGGGTAGTCAGTGATGGTGCCGTCCGCCAGCTCCCAGATACGGGTGGCAAACCGCTGGATGAAGTAGCGGTCGTGGGAGACGAACAGCAGCGTGCCGTCAAAGGCCTCCACCGCCTCCTCGATCCACTCCCGTGCGGCAATGTCCAAATGGTTGGTAGGCTCGTCCAGAATGAGGAGGTTGATCTCCTCGTCCATCAGCATACACAGTCGCAGGCGGCTCAGCTCGCCGCCGGACAACACCGACACCGGCTTAAACACATCCTCCCCCTGAAACTGGTAGGCGGCCAGCCGGTTCCGGGCGCTCTGGGCCGTCATGTCCTTTTTCTCGTACAGCATGGTATCCAGAATGCTGCGCTCCGGGTGGTCAAAGTGAATGATCTGTGGCAAGTATGCTGCCTTTACAGACGGCCCCAGCTTAAAGATGCCACTGTCCGTAGGTTCCAAGCCCAGCAGCATATTCAGCAGCGTCGTCTTTCCGGTGCCGTTTTCGCCGATCAGGGCGATGCGCTCACCGTCCTCCACCCGCAAATAGATGTCGGAGAACAGTGTCCGTCCGTCGAAGGCCTTGGAAACCCCCTTCACCTGCAGCACCTCGTCGCCCTTGAACTGGCGGCTGGCAAAGCGGGCATCCATTTTTTTGGCCTTGGTGGGCTTCTCCGTAGTACGCATCCGCTGGATGCGCTTTTCCATGGAGAAGGCCCGCTTATGGAGGGCGTCATTGCCCATGAAGGCCCACAGGTGCATCTGCTCGGCAGCCTTTTCCAGCTGCTGGATCTTGGCCTGCTCCTTGAGATACTGCTTCAGGCGCTCCTGGTAGCGGCGCTCCTTCTCCACGGCATAGAAGCTGTAATTCCCGCTGTAAAACTCCGCCTTTCCGTCCAGCACCTCGATGATGCGGGTAACGGTGCGGTCCAGAAAATACCGGTCGTGGGAGATGGTCACCACCGTGCCGCGGAAGGTGCGGATGTATTCCTCCAGCCACTCCGTGGCCTGAAGGTCCAGATGGTTGGTGGGCTCGTCCAGCAGCAGGATATCCGTGTCCTCTAAGATCAGAAGGCCCAAATTCACCCGTGTCTTTTCCCCGCCGGAGAGCTGGTCAAAGAGCCGCTGGCGCATCTCAGTATCGATGGAGAGGCCGTTGGCCACCTTGTTGACGGCGGTATCCGTATCGTAGCCACCCAGCCCCTCGAATCTGGCCGTCAGCTCACCGTACCGCTTCAGGGTCTGGGAAGAGCTGTCTCCCGCCGCCATCTGCTCGGTAAGGCGGTCCATCTCCTCCTTCATCCGGAACATCCGTTCAAAGGCAGAGCGCAGCACATCCTCCACGGTGTATCCGTCGGGATACACCGGGATCTGGGAGATCAGGCCCACCCGGCGGTCGGGGGCCACCATTACCTGTCCCTCATCGTAGTCCAGTTCTCCGGTGAGGATACGAAATAAGGTGGTCTTACCGGCGCCGTTTTTCCCCAGCAGGCCCACCCGCTCCCCGGTGTCGATCTGGAAGGTGATGCCATCCAATATTTTCTTTTCCAGGTCAAAGGACTTGACCAGCCGGTTCACGCTGATATCGATCATGGATATTTCGTCCGTTTCGTTGTTTTCAGATGTATACTATGCTTCCCGAGCAAGGGCCTCCACGATGCGGTGGAACTCCATGGCGTGAGACGCCTTTACCAGCATGGCCGTGCCGGGGGTCAGGGCCTCCTGGACGGCGGGCATTGCCTGCTCCACCGTGTCAAAGTGCAGGGCGATATTCCCCGCTCCCTGCGCCATAAGCCGGGCCTTTTCACCGATGGCGATGACCTGATCCAGCCCCAGCCGGGCCGCCAGTGCACCGGCCTCTCGGTGGGCGTCGCTGCTGAGCCGGCCCAGCTCGCCCATGTCTCCCATCACCGCCACCCGGCGACGGCAGTCGGTGTCCGCCAGAATGGTCAGCGCCGCCGCCATAGCCTGCGGATTGGCGTTATAGCAGTCGTCGATGATGAGCCGCTCCTCCGGCAGACGGATGCGCCGCATCCGGGAGCCCGTGGAGACATAATGCGCCACGCCCTCCCGGATCTGCTGCGCCGTCAGTCCCAGCCGCTCGCCAATGGCCACCGCCATAGACGCCGGATAGATCATGTAGTCTCCCGGTGACGGAATGTGCAGCGGATAGACGCCGCAGGGCGTGGTCACGGTACAGGAGAGGCCCTCCACGCCGTGGGTGACGATGTCCGTGACCCGGACGGCACAGTTCTCTCCCCGGCCGCAGAGGATGGTCTCGAAGGGCAGCTCCAGCCCCGCCAGCAGGGCATCGTCGCCGTTGAGCACCGCCAGACCGCCGGGCTGCAGATGCTCGAAGATCTCGCTCTTGGCCCGCAGGGTACCCTGACGGGTGTTGCCGAGATTTTCAATGTGGGCATCCCCGATGTTGGTGATGACCGCCACCGTGGGACGCACCATCTCCCCCAGATAGCGGATCTGACCGAAGTGATCCATGCCTGTCTCGATGACCGCCGCCTGATGCTCCGGCATCAGGCGCAGCAGGGTCTGTGGCGTACCGATCTCGTTGTTGTAGTTGGCCTCGGTCTTGAGGGTAAGGAAATGCCGGCTCAGCACCGAGGCGATCATCTCCTTGGTGGTGGTCTTTCCGGCGGAGCCGGTGATCTGCACCACGGGGATGGGAAATTTCTCCCGATACCACCCCGCCAGCTGTCCCAGCGCCCGGAGGGTATCCTCCACCTGCACATAGAACTTCCCCGGCACCAGCGCCTCCGGCAGGCGGCTGCACAGGCAGCCCGCAGCGCCGCTCTCCAGCGCCTGCGTCAGATAGGTGTGGCCGTCAAAGCGCTCACCCACCAGTGGGATGAACAGGCAGCCCTGCTCCACCCGGCGGCTGTCGGTGCTGACGCAGGAAAAGCCCTCGCCGTCCTGCACCAGCGTGCCGCCGGTGGCCGCACACAGCTCCTTTGCCGTACAGGTCATCATGTCCGCTGCACTCCTCTCGCCTTCAGAGACTCCTCTACGATCCTCTCACAGAGGTCGGCATAGCTCAAACCCACCTGCGCCGCCTCCTGCGGAACCAGACTGGTGGGGGTCATGCCCGGCAGCGTGTTGATCTCCAGGCACCACGCCTTTCCCTCCTCATCCAGCAAAAAATCAGAGCGGGAATACACCGACAGGCCCAGTCCCCGGTGGAGCTTCAGCGCCATCTCACCGATCTGGTGCCACTCCTCCTCCGTGATGGGGGCGGGGCAGATCTCCTGAGCACCGCCCTTCTGATATTTGGAAACGTAGTCGAAATATTCGCCACGGGGGATGATCTCCACCGCAGGCAGATAGGTGTCCCCCAGCACGGCAATCTGGATCTCACGGCCCTTGATCTTCTTCTCCACCACCACGTGGTCGCCGTAGGTCAGCAGCTTGGCCAGGGCTTCCCGCAGCTGCTCCTTGGTATCCGGCAGCTCCACACCGATGGAACTGCCGCCGTTGACGATCTTCACGGCGCAGGGGACCTCCAACTCCTCCACCAGACGGGGGATATCGGAGGCCGTGTAATGGACGTCACGCCACGGCGCCGTGCGAATACCCTCAGACTCCAGAAACCGCTTGGTAACGGATTTGTCCATGGCCATGCCGCTGCCCAGATAGCCAGAGCCGGTGTAGGGTACTCCCAGCAGATCCAGCGTGGCCTGAATACGACCGTCCTCGCCGCAGGAGCCGTGGAGCGCCAGAAACACGATATCCGCCATGGCGCACACCGCCAGCACGTCCTTGCCCAGCAGGGACGGCCCCTGATCCTTCCGACTGCGGCGCACGGCCTCCAGATCCGGAGCCTCCTCCGTGACCCGGTTGTCGCCGCACAGGCCGTCCGGGGCATCGAAGATATCCTCCAGCCGGCCCTCATAGTTCTCCAGCCCCAGGAACATATCCACCAGAATAGCCTGATGTCCCCGCTCCCGCAGTGCCCGGCACACACCGGTGCCGGAGGTCAGAGCCACCTGACGCTCCGTGCTGAGTCCACCGGCCAAAACAACGATCTTCATAAGCTTTGCCTCGCTTTCGCTTGAATCACAGGGCGGCCCGCCGACAGCAAGCCACCTATTATATCAGTATGTCAGTATAGCATATCCCTCCGGCGATTACAACCGGGCAGGGAAATTTTCAACGACAAAAGAACCGCCCCATGGGGCGGTTCTTGGAAAAGCTCTATGCAGCTAACGCAGCCAGTCCGGCAGGGAGCGTTTCTGGATGCCGGAGACCATGCCCATGGCGATGAACAGCGTCACCACCGACGAGCCGCCATAGCTGATAAAGGGCAGCGTCAGGCCCACCACCGGCAGCACAAACAGGCACATCCCCACGTTGGAGACGATCTGGAACACCAGCATCCCCGCTACGCCCACGCAGATGTATGCGTCCAGCTGGCTCTTGGCGTTGCGGGCCACTACGATACAGCGGATAACGATAGCCGCCAGCAGCGCCAGCGTCAGCACACAGCCCAGCATCCCCAACTCCTCCCCGATGACGGCGAAGATGAAGTCCGTGTGCCGGAAGGGCAGGTTCACGGAGGAGGTACTCTGGGTCTGAGCCCCGTGGAGCAGCCCTTGTCCCGTCAGGCGACCGCCGCCGATGGCCATCAGGCTCCGGGTCTGCTGCCATCCGGCCCCCAGCGGATAGAGACTGTGATCCACCAGTACCTGAAAGCGCTCCTTCATATAGGGTGGGATCTTGTCCAGCTCCCACAGTAGGTAAAAGCCAGCCCCGGCGCCAAAGATGCCCAGAGCGAACCACCGGAGGGCTACCCCGGCGGCAAAGGCCATGCAGGCGAAGATACACACATACACCAGTGCGCTGCCCATGTCGGAGGAGATCACGTAGTAAAGGCCGATGGTCACCAGCAGATTCCCCGCCAACAAACCCACAGCGGGGATGGACTTCATGTCGCCCCGGCCCTTCATCCACACCAGCTGGCGGGCCAGCAGCAGGATAAAGGTCAGCTTCACCACCTCCGCCGGCTGCACCTGAATGGGGATGCCCCGGACGCCCAGCCACGCCAGATTGCCGTTGGCCGACACACCCAGCGGAGTTTTCAGCAACAGGAAGAAGCCAAGGTTAAAGGCCAGCAGCCACTGCCACTTTTTGCTGATCTCCGTCAGGTCCACCATGGACACCACGAAATACAGCACAATGCCCAGCGCCAAGCCGCACAGCTGGATGATGACGCACTTGAGTCCCCCCTGATACCGGGTGGCGCTGTAGATCATCACCACGCCGAAGAGGGACGTCACGGTACACAGGGCCAGCAGTAGAAGATCTGCTTGACGGATAATATCTAATATGGTATTTTTCACACTTTTCAGCATGGATGTTTCCTCGAATGATCTATATAGAGCTTATATTGATTTAGTGTACCACGTTTTCCTGCCGGTGTAAACCGAAGTTTTTGTGAACGTGGGATTGACAAGTGATGCTCACGGTGATATATTGGAGCAAAAGTAAGAAAAGTTATACTTTTCATATCGGGAGGGATCGTTGTGGGAAAGAAGGACGACCGGTACTATATGTCCTCGGTAAAGCTCGGCCCCAAGGGACAGATCGTCATCCCCAAGGAGGCACGGGCCATGTTCGGTCTGGAGCCGGGGGACACGCTGGTGCTGCTGGCAGACACCAAAAAGGGCATCGCCCTACAGACGGCGGATAAGCTGAATCCCCTGCTGCGGCGGGTGTTTCAGCAGCTGCCGGGAGATGAGGAGGCAGAGGAATGAACGCACTGGCGGTCAAGGGGCTGTGCAAGCGCTATCCGGCCTTTTCGCTGGAGAACGTGAGCTTTTCCGTGCCGGAGGGAGCCGTCATGGGCTTCATCGGACGCAACGGAGCGGGCAAATCCACCACGCTGAAGGCTCTTCTGGGGCTGGTACACCCGGATGCCGGGGAGGTAACGGTGCTGGGCAAGTCCTTCCGGGAGGAGGAACAATCTATTAAAGAGCGCATCGGCGTGGTGCTGGGCGGCATCGACTTCTATCCCAAGAAGAAGGTACGGCTCCTCAGCGACGTGACCCGCCGGTTCTACGGCAACTGGCAGGAGGAGAAGTACCGTCACTACCTGGATCTGTTCGGCATTGACCAGGAGAAGCGGGTGGATCAGCTGTCTACCGGCATGAGGGTAAAGTACATGATCGCTCTGGCCCTGAGCCACGATGCCCGGCTGCTGATCCTGGATGAGCCCACCAGCGGGCTGGACCCGGTGTCCCGTAGCGAGCTGACGGAGCTGCTGCGGCGCATTGCCGCCGACGGGCAGCGCAGTGTGCTGTTCTCCACCCACATCACCTCGGATCTGGAGAAATGCGCCAGCCACATCACCTTCATCAAGGACGGCACCATCCAGCACACCGGCACGCTGGCGGACTTCCGGCAGCACTACGACTACCTCCGCCAGCCGGGACAGGAGCTGACGCTGGAGGATATCATCGTTTCCGTGGAGAGGAGGCCCTTGGATGAAAACGCTATTGTATAAGCAGCTGCGGCTGGTGTGCCAGCCGATGACGCTGGTATTCTGCCTGTTCGGAGTCATGCTGCTGATCCCGGCCTACCCCTATACCGTCATGTGGTTCTATGTGATGCTGGGGCTGTTCTTCTCCTTCCTCAACGGGCGGGAGCAGAAGGACGTGTACTACTCCGCCTTGCTGCCCATCCGAAAGCGGGACACCGTCAAGGCCAACTGCCTGTTCGTGGGGCTCATCGAGCTGCTGGCGCTGGTCATCGCCGTCCCCTTCGCCCTGCTGCGGGCGAAGCTGGGTATCGGGGACAATCCCGTGGGCCTCAATGCCAATGTGACGCTGTTCGCCTGCGGACTGATGCTGTTCGCCGTGTTCAACGCCGTGTTCCTGCTGTCCTTCTACCGGACGGCCTACAAGGTGGGCGTATCCTTCGTGAAGGCGTGTATCGTCATGGCGGTGGCGGCGTTCATCATGGAGGCCGCCGTCCACTTCCCGGCACTGAGCCGCTTCAACGGCTATGACCTGGCCTGTCAGCTGCCGCTGCTGGCGGCGGGACTGGTGATCTGGTGCGGCAGCTGGCCCCTGATCTTCCGGGGTGCCGCCGCCCGATACGAGAAGGTTGACCTGTAAGCCAGTGACCCTCAGCATCATCTGCGGACGGCAAGGACACCCTCTGAACAAAAGAGGACAGGGCTGCGCCCTGTCCTCTTTATGCTCTCTCAGTCCGCCAGACCTTTCCCGGCGGAAAACTGATCGTATTTCGCCTGAAGCCACTGCTTCAGCTCCTCCACACCGGCCTCGTCCCATGGGAAATCTCTCTCCTGCCTGTCCTGCGCCACCTCGTAGCAGTACACGGAATAAACCGCCGTGTGCAGTATGCCCTTTTCCTTCCCCATGTCAAAGCGGTAGCGGAAGTCTCCGATGCTGCCGGTATAGACAAAGGCCCGCTTGAACCAACGGGGCGTCAGCTCTGCAAATTGTGGATGCATCCCGTCCCCTCCCCTTTTGTTTTTTATCAGTATACCACAGCCTGCCAAAAAAGGACAGTCAAAAATAGACACCCGGCGGCAAAATCAGGAAAAAGCGCTTGAAAATCTCCTCCGACCGTGGTATCATGTATGTAACGTTTGGAACATTTAAGCTTCGGCTGAGAAAAGGGGTATCCGAATATGGAAAGTGCAGTGAAACGCATCGGCGTGCTGACCAGCGGCGGCGACGCCCCCGGCATGAACGCCGCCATCCGTGCGGTGGTGCGGACGGCAATGAAGAACAGCATCGAGTGCGTGGGCATCCGCCGGGGCTGGGCGGGCCTTATCGCCGGGGATATCTGTCCTATGAATTCCGGCAGCGTCAGCCGCATCATCAACCGGGGCGGCACCGTTCTCTACACCGCCCGCAGCGACGAGTTCCGCACGCCGGAGGGACAGCAGAAGGCCGCCAACACCTGCAAGCTGCTGGGGCTGGACGGCATCGTGGCCATCGGCGGCGACGGCACCTTCCGGGGGGCGCAGGATCTGTCCAGATTCGGCGTGTCCGTGGTGGGCGTGCCGGGTACCATCGACAACGACATCGTCTGCACCGACTATACCATCGGCTTCGATACCGCCGCCAATACCGCCGTGGAGTGCATTGACCGTCTGCGGGACACCATGCAGTCCCACGAACGCTGCTCCGTGGTGGAGGTCATGGGCCGTCACGCCGGGTATCTGGCTCTGTATGTGGGCGTAGCCGTGGGGGCCACCGCTGTGCTGGTACCGGAGCATCAGTATGACTTTGAAAAGCACGTGGCCGAGAAGATCCGCGCAGCCCGGTTGGGGGGCAAAACCAACTTCATGATCGTGGTGGCCGAGGGTGCCGCCAGCGCCATGGATGTGGGCAAGGAGATCAAAGAGCATCTGGGGCTTGACCCCCGTGTCACCATTCTGGGCCACATCCAGCGGGGCGGCAGTCCCACCGCCAAGGATCGTGTGCTGGCCACCCGCATGGGCTACGAGGCGGTGCGGGTGCTGGCCGAGGGCATGACCAACCGGGTCATATGCGTCCGGGATGACCAGATCGTCAACGTGGATATCGACGAGGGACTGGCCATGAAAAAGACCCTCAACGCCGAGGAATTCGAGGTCATGACCGTTATGACCGGTGTGTGAGCCATATACGAAATAGAATAAGAGTATCCCATGGAGGAGAAGCACAGCTTCTTCTCCATGGTCTTTTTGTGCAAAAAGCGTTGATAGACATCGGCTCTTATGGTTCGTAATAGGAAACTTTTCTTATGTTCCCTCTGCGTCACGGAGCGCTGTTTGTTGTGTTCTGCGCCGAACCTGCCTGTTTTGTCAAAAATGTTCATCTGTTATTGTGCATTTTTGCCGCCGCACCCCCTCACGGGGTGCATGGATTGAAATCATAGTTGATAATTCAAGATATACATGGTATACTTAGCCGCACCCCCTCACGGGGCGCATGGATTGAAATTCATTGTTCTGACGCAGGTACAGTCAGGCAGAGTCGCCGCCTCCCTACACGGCATAGAGCAAAGGAGTGCTGTCCGAATGGATCCTGCTGATATCATCAAAGATGCTGTTGTACTTATCAAGGAATATGCACAGGAACTCAGTCAAAAAGAACACAGAAATGATGTTGAATCCGGGGAATTGATCGGCTATGCTGAGGCTCTTAGTGTACTTCAGGATGCGTGTTCGCCGGATATGCGCCGTGAAATCGGTCTTGATTTCGATATCGACGCAGCATACCTGAATGGTACGAAAAAAAGGAGGGACTTGCTGTTATGACCTCGATGGAAAAGAAATTGACTGAAAACCGATTAATCGGAGTGAAAGCTGCCCTCTCTGCAAAATACCGCACGGTTGATCTTGGCGGGGAAAAATTTTTCGTTGCCACAGATGGAGCGTTGTTCCGAGTTGGTGTATTTCCCGGTGCGATGGCGCTGGTGATTGAATATGCTGATACGGAACAGGAAGCAAGGCAGAACGCACTGGAGGACGGAGACCGCTTCTATCTGGATGAAACAACTCTGGATGAGATGCTTCGCCTCATGATAGCCGAAATTGAGAGGTGCTGACCGGTCCGCATCTGTCAGGCTCCTGCTCTCGGAGTTTTTCGCCATTTGGGCGGCGATCCGCAGCACATCCCGGTCGGAAAGCGTCGAGCTGCGAATTTGTGCTTGACTTTCCGTCTGGTCCTGTGCTACAATATCCACAGTGGTGGATGTGCCGGACTTGACCGGCGGCCCCACAAAGGTGGTGGATGAGCTGGACTTGACCGGCGGCCCCACCTTTTCTATTGGATTAATATCATACAGATACTTTACACCGTTTGCGGATTCCGCCACGTTCAGCGTGGCCTCCCAGACGGTGTTATTTTTATCCTGAATGTACGTCATACTGCCAGTCGTTCTTGCCGTTCTGCATTGATGCGGGCCAGCTCCTGTACGCCGACCTCGGACACCAGCTGCTGGAGCGCCCCGTTGCCGAACTTGCTGAACTCCTTCGGCTGGCGCACCAGCTTCAGCGCTCCACGCAGATTGTCCGCTGTCATATTGTGCAGTGCCAGAAGATCACGGGTTTCCTCCACCGGCTCTCGCAGCAAGAACTGATCCTTTACTCCTCGCTGATTCTCCGTGCCTCGTCCAGAAGTTCTTCCGGCGTTGCGTTCATGTTGTCCGCTATGAATTCTGCCATTTTCATCGCCGTTTCGTCCTCCCCGGCCACTTTGCAGAACACTGCCGCCCTGACCCATTCGGGAATGCTGACGCACTTCAAGCCACCTTTCAAAATCGACTGTGCTTCCGTCATTGTTCGAGCCCTCCATATAAACGTTAATATTCTTAGCTTCTTTAACAGCTTGTTTGCCGCCCACTGCATACAGCGGCGTGGCGTTCGTTCCGTCTCCTATGCCATACAGTGCGAACACTTGTACGCCTTTTTCATCAGCATACACCCACTTGGTTGCCTCGTCAAGAAGGTTTTCACCGCTTTTGATCTCGGCGTTCATCCGCCGTTCCAGCAGCTCCCACTCCCCAATAGCTCCCCACGCTGTCCCGCAGCGAAAACTGATCCTTTACTCCCCGCTGATTCTCCGTGCCTCGTCCAGAAGCTCCTCCGCTGTCGCTTCTCTGTGATCCGCCATGTAGTTCAGAAACTCCTTCTGCATCTCCGGCTTTCCGTGAAGTCTGAGATAGATTTCCGCTCCGGCTCCCTTCCTTACGCCATGGAAGCTCAGACAACGGATCAACAGATCGTCCATCTCCGTCATATTTTTGGCTCCTTTCCATGAATTCAGTCATAGTTGCATTGTACGCAGCGGCCTTTCCCCCGCCCACCGCATACATCGGCGTGGCATCTGTTCCGTCTCCAATGCCATACAGTGCGAACACTTGTACGCCTTTTTCATCAGCATACACCCACTTGGTTGCCTCGTCAAGAAAGTTTTCACCGCTCTTGATCTCGGCGTTCATCCGCCGTTCCAGCAGCTCCCGCTCTGCTCGTTTCAGCTGCGGCCGCCTTCACCTTGGCGATGAAGTCCTTCAGCTTGCCGATGAGCTTTTCCGTCCCCCACACTCCCCGTCGGCAGCGAGACACAAAAAATTCCCGGAGAGCCTTCGTTCTCCGGGAATTTTTTATGAGTCAATAGACGCTATCAAGCCTTGCCGGCGCAGCCCAGCACGTCCACCAGCTTGTGGCGCACCAGCTCCTTGATGTTGGCACGGGCGGGCTTCAGATACTCACGGGGGTCGAACTTGTCTGGATGCTCCTCCATGAACTGACGGATGGTGCCGGTCATAGCCAGCCGCAGATCGGAGTCGATATTGATCTTGCACACGGACAGTTTGGCCGCCTCACGCAGCTGCTCCTCCGGCACACCGATGGCATTGGGCATCCGGCCGCCGTGGTCGTTGATCATCTTCACGTACTCCTGCGGCACGGAGGAAGAGCCGTGCAGCACGATGGGGAAGCCAGGCAGACGGCGGGAGACCTCCTTCAGCACGTCGAACCGCAGGGGAGGCGGCACCAGAATGCCCTGCTCGTTGCGGGTACACTGCTCAGGCTTGAACTTATAGGCGCCGTGGCTGGTACCGATGGCGATGGCCAGAGAGTCGCAGCCGGTCTTGGACACGAACTCCTCCACCTCCTCCGGACGGGTATAGGATGCCTCATGAGCGGCCACCTTCACCTCATCCTCAATACCGGCCAGCGTACCAAGCTCGGCCTCCACCACCACGCCGTGGTCGTGGGCATACTCCACCACACGCTTGGTGATCTCGATGTTCTCGGCAAAGGGCTTGGAGGATGCGTCGATCATCACAGAGGTAAAGCCGCCGTCGATGCAGCTCTTGCAGGTCTCGAAGTCGGGACCGTGGTCCAGATGCAGCACGATGGGGATATCGGGGCAGCACTCCACAGCGGCCTCCACCAGCTTCACCAGATAAGTGTGGTTGGCATAGGCACGGGCGCCCTTGCTGACCTGAAGGATCACGGGGGCGTGCTCCTCCTGACAGGCCTCGGTGATGCCCTGTACGATCTCCATGTTGTTGACGTTGAAAGCGCCGATGGCGTAGCCGCCGTTATAGGCCTTTTCAAACATTTCCTTGGAAGTGACCAGTGGCATAAAAATCGCTCCTTTAGCAAAATAGTTCTTGACTTGTACGGAATGATTGGAATAATATATCCATGGCTTATTGTATCACACTTTTTCTTTTTTGCAACCCCCAGTCATTTACTTTATGGCATTTCCGTGCTAAACTGATAGAGCTTGATTAAAAATTCTTCTGTGGAGGTATAGATCATGAAAGAATTAAAGGGTGCCTGCATCATCGGACAGTCCGGCGGGCCTACATCGGTCATCAACGCCAGTGCCTACGGTGTCATCGACACGGCGCTGAAGTCCCCCTGCATCACGCAGGTGCTGGGCGCCGAGCACGGCATCAAGGGCGTGCTGAATGACCGTCTGTTCGACATGGGGCTGGAGGACCCGGAGGAGCTGCGGCTGCTGAAATACACTCCCTCCTCTGCTCTGGGTTCCTGCCGCTATAAGATCGCAGACCCGGAAAAGGACGATACCGACTATCGCCGGATCCTGGAGGTGTTCAAGAAGCATAACGTCCGCTACTTCTTCTATAACGGCGGCAACGATTCCATGGATACCTGCAACAAGATCAACACCTATCTGCAATCCGTGGGCTACGAGTGCCGGGTCATGGGCGTACCCAAGACCATCGATAACGACCTCTTCGGTACCGACCACTGCCCCGGCTACGCCTCGGCGGCCAAGTACATCGCCACGTCCATGATGGAGGTCTATCACGACGCCCATGTCTATGACACCGGCATGATCGTGGTCATGGAGATCATGGGCCGCCACGCCGGCTGGCTGGCCGCCTCTGCGGCGCTGGCGTCGGAGTACGGCGCAGGTCCCGACCTCATTTATCTGCCGGAAACGGATTTCAGTATGCCCAAGTTCATTGAGGACGTGAAGCGGATCTATGCCGCAAAAGGCAGCTGTATCATCGCCGTCTCCGAGGGCATCCACTATGAGGACGGCGGCTTCGTCTCCGAGGCCAAGGTAGCCGCCAATGACGGCTTCGGCCATGCTCAGCTGGGCGGTCTGGCCGCCATTCTGGCGCAGGTGCTGAAGGAGGAGACCGGCGCCAAGGTCCGTGGCATCGAGCTGAATCTGCTGCAGCGCTGCGGCGCACATCTGGCCTCCGAGACGGATATCGAGGAGTCCTTTATGGCAGGCAAGGCCGCCGTGGAAAACGCCATCAACGGCATCAACGGCCGCATGATCGGTTTTGAGCGTGGCGTCCGGGACGGCCGCTATGCCTGCAAAACCAAGCTGATCCCTCTGATGGAGGTGGCCAATGTGGAGAAGAAAATCCCCCGTGAGTGGATCAATGCCGAGGGCAACGGCGTGAACCACCAGTTCATCGAGTACGCCCTGCCTCTGATTCAGGGTGAGCCGGATCTGCCCAAGGTGGACTCCCTCCCCCGCTTCGCCAAGCTGAAGAAAATTCTGGCAAAATAATCGCAGCCATAAAAAATGTCCGGCCATAGGGCCGGACATTTTTTGCAGTTCTCCTACTGATCGAAGGAGGGGTTGACGAAGTAGAGATTCTTCTGATCCATCTTCTCCTTTGCCAGCCGCAGCCCCTCGCCGAAGCGCTGGAAATGGACGATCTCACGGGCCCGCAGGAACTTGATGACATCGTTGACGTCGGGGTCATCCGACAACCGCAGGATGTTGTCATAGGTTACACGGGCCTTCTGCTCTGCTGCAAGGTCCTCTGTCAGATCTGCGATCAGGTCCCCCTTCACCGCCATGGAGGCGGCGTTCCACGGGAAGCCGGAGGCGGCAGTGGGATAGACCCCGGCGGTATGATCCACGAAGTACGCTTCATAGCCGGCGTCCTTCACCTCCTGCTCCGTCATGCTCCTGGTCAGCTGGTGAACGATGGTCCCCACCATCTCCAGATGCCCCAGCTCCTCCACACCAATATCCGTCAGCAGCGCCTTCAGCTCCGGGTATGGCATGGTGTAGCGCTGGCTGAGATACCGCAGGGAGGCTCCCAGCTCTCCGTCCGGCCCGCCGTACTGACTGATGATGAAGGCCGCCAGTTTGGGATTGGGGTTGGCGATGCGTACCGGGTATTGCAGCTTCTTCTCATAGACAAACATCAGTCCGAACCTCCTTCATCCCAGGGCCACGGGTCCTTGAGCCACCGGTAGCCGCCCTCGGTAACGGTGGTCTGGGTCAAGGGGCCGTACTGCGCCTCATAGCGGGCTCTCCCCTCCTGCGCCAACTGGATATATTCCCAGTAGAGGGCCAGCACCTCCTGATCCTCGGCATGGGTCACCAGATACAGCCCCAGCTCGTCGATGGCGAAATCCAGTGCCATCAGCTCTGACAGTGCCGTGTTGGCCGCCGGGAACCGGCTTTTCAGCTCCTTATGAAACGGCAGGTCCAGTCCGGGGAACAGCGTCCCCTGCTGCAAGGCCTCCCGCTGATCGTAGCGCTTGGGGTCCTGCCCCTGCATGGCCACAAAGGGAAACGCCATAGCGGCGCACCGTCCCGGCAGCTGCCCCTTCCCCTCCGGGCACTTATTCTCCGCCGCAGCGTTGGTGATTTCTGTGTACAAGAGTCCTTCCTCCTCACAGGTCATGTGTGAGCCAAGCGGCTCATCCCATTCTATGCCACCGCCGTGAAACTGGGGACTTCCCTTTTCGGAAACTTATGGTATAATGTCTCTAACGTATCTTTATCATAGGAGGAATCAGATATGGCAAACCAGATCATCCCCCAGCGCAGTGAGGTTCCGGAGGAATACACGTGGAACCTGAAGGACCTGTATGAAAGCGATCAGGCGTGGAATGAGGAATATAAGGCCCTGAAGGCCCTCCCGGAGCAGATCACTGCCTTCCGTGGCACGCTGGGCCGCAGTGCCGAGGACCTGCTGGCATGGTTCCGGCTCCAGGATCAGGTGGAGGAGCGGCTGAGCCGCCTGTATGGCTACGCCAGCTGCAAGGGCGACGAGGACACCGGCAACAGCTTCTATCAGGATATGCGCGGCAAAGCCATGAGCACGCTGGTGACCATCTCCAGCGCTGCTGCCTTTGCCACCCCGGAGATCATGGAGATCCCGGAGGATACCCTGAATCTGTTCTACACCGCCCAGCCGGAGCTGGAGACCTACCGCCGCAGCCTGTATCAGATCCGCCGCCGCAAGGCCCACATCCTCTCCCCCGCCGAGGAGAAACTGCTGGCCTCCGCCGGCGAGATGGCCAACGCCTCTGAGAACGTGGCCAGCGTGTTCCGCAACGCCGATATGGTCTATCCCGACGTGGTGGACGAGGCCGGCAATGCCCATCAGCTGACGGACGCCACCTTCGTCCCCATGCTGATGAGCCCCGACCGGGAGCTGCGCCGCCGTGCCTTCGAGACTTATTACAAGGCGCTGGGCCAGTATAAGAACACCGTGGCCGCCACGCTGGACGGCCAGTTCAAGCAGCTGTGCTTCTTCTCCAACGCCCGCCACTACGACAGCACCCTTCAGGCATCTCTGGACGCCACTGAGGTGCCGGTGCCGGTGTATCTGAACCTCATTGAGGCAGTCCACGGCAATCTGGATAAGATGTACCGCTATGTGGCCCTGCGAAAAAAGGTCATGGGCGTGGACGAGCTGCATATGTACGACGTCTATACCCCCATTGTGGCGGACGCCGACAAGGAGATTACCTATGAGCAGGCCAAGGAGACCGTGCTGGAGGCCCTCCATGTGCTGGGCGATGACTATGTGGCTCTGCTGAAGGAGGGCTTCAACAACCGCTGGATCGACGTCTACGAGAACGTGGGCAAGCGAGGCGGCGCCTATTCCTCCGGCATCAGCCGTCCCCACCCCTATGTGCTGCTGAACCACAAGAACAATCTGGACTGCCAGTTCACGCTGGCCCATGAGATGGGCCACGCCCTGCACAGCTATCACAGCTGCAAGTATCAGCCCATCAGCACCAGCGACTATGTCATCTTCGTGGCCGAGGTGGCCTCCACCTGCAACGAGGTACTGCTGATGCGCCACCTGCTGAGCAAGACCACCGACAAGAAGCAGCGTGCCTATCTCATCAACCACTTCCTGGATCAGTTCAAGGGTACCGTGTACCGCCAGACCATGTTCGCTGAGTTTGAACTGGCCATGGGCAAGATGGCCGAAAACGGCGAGGCCCTGACGGCGGACGCCCTGTGCAGGAAGTATCATGAACTCAATAAGCTCTACTTCGGCCCGGATATGATCTCCGATGACCAGATCGCTCTGGAGTGGGCCAGAATCCCCCACTTCTTCTATAACTACTATGTGTTCCAGTACGCCACCGGCTTCTCCGCCGCCGTGGCCATCGCCAACCGCATCCTCAAGGAAGGTGCTCCCGCCGTGGCGGACTATAAGAAGTTCCTCTCCGGCGGCTGCAGCACCGACCCCATCAGCCTGCTGAAGATCGCCGGCGTGGATATGAGCTCTCCGGAGCCCGTCAACAGCGCTCTGGCCCTGTTCGGTGAGCTGGTAGACGAGCTGGCAGAGCTGCTGTAAACCAGTTTTCCTGCACAGCTATCCCCACCTATGACCATCCCCCATTCCGCCGCCCCGGCAGAATGGGGGATGCCTTTCGGAATGATCTCATCCAAACCTCATACTAAAACTCCCCCTGCGCCATATGGCGCAGGGGGAGTTTCACACGATTTGACGGGATGTGCCTTCCCTTTAGTCTACAATATCCACCGAAGCCTTCACGCCGGTGCGCTGTGCGTAGGAGCGGATCAGGGTACGGATCTCCTTGGCGATGCGGCCCTGACGACCGATGACCCGGCCCATATCCTCCGGGGCCACACGCAGCTCCAGCGTCAGCTCATCGCCGGTTTCTACCTCCGTCACAGTGACCTGATCGGGATGCTGAACAAGGCTTCTGGCGATGTAGAGCAGCAGCTCCTTCATGCCTTTGCCTCCGCTTTACTGAACGTCGACCTTCTTCAGCAGAGCACGAACGGTCTCAGTGGGCTGAGCACCGGTCTTGATCCACTCACGGGCCCGGTCAGCGTCGATCTTGATCTCAGCGGGAGACACGCAGGGGTTGTAGGTGCCGATCTCCTCGATGAAACGACCGTCACGGGGATAGCGGGAATCCGCCACTACCACACGATAGTAAGGAGCCTTCTTAGCACCCATTCTTCTCAGTCTGATCTTAACCATGTTGTTTTTCCTCCAATAATGTAAAATAGAATTGTATTTGATAAATGCTCCTGCACTTATTTACGGTCTTTGCGCCGGTCACTTCAGCCGCTTCTTTCGCCCGAAGCCCTTCATTTTTCCACGGCCACCCATACCGGGCATCCCGCCCATGCCGGGGATCCCCCGGAAGCGTCCCTTGCTCATGGACTTGGTGAGCTGCTGGAGCATCTCGAAGGACTTCAGCAGCCGGTTCACATCCACCACCTGCAAGCCGCAGCCTGCGGCAATGCGCCGTTTGCGGCTGGCGTTGAGGATCTGTGGATTCTCCCGCTCCAGCGGCGTCATGGATAGGATGATGGCCTTGGTGTGAGCCATCTGCTTTTCATCGATCTGACTGGCATCCAGCTGCTTGCCCAGATTCCCCGGCAGCATCCCGGCGATCTGGCTCAGGTCGCCCATGTTCTGCAGCTGCTCCATCTGATCCAGATAGTCCGTCAGCGTCAAGCGGTTCTTGCGGAGCTTCTCCTCCAGCTTCTTGGCCTGCTTCTCGTCATACTGCTGCTCCGCCTTCTCGATGAAGGTCAGCATATCGCCCATGCCCAGGATCCGGGAGGCCATGCGCTCCGGGTGGAACAGCTCGATCATGTCCAGCTTCTCGCCGGTACCCACGAACTTGATGGGCTTGCCGGTGGCCGCCCGGATGGAGAGCGCTGCACCGCCACGGGCGTCGCCGTCCAGCTTGGTGAGCAGCACACCGTCGATGCCCAGCGCCTCATCAAAGGCGGAGGCGGCGTTCACCGCATCCTGACCGGTCATGGCATCCACCACCAGCAGGATCTCTGTGGGCTTCACCGCCGCCTTGATGGCCTTCAGCTCGTCCATCAGGGCCTCATCGATGTGCAGCCGTCCTGCGGTATCCAGAAAGACCATGTCGTTGCCGTGGTCCCTGGCGTACTTGACGGCCTCCTCGGCAATGTGTACCGGGTCCGCCTGACCCATTTCAAACACCGGGATATCCAACTGTTTGCCCACTACCTGCAGCTGGTTGATGGCGGCCGGACGGTACACATCGCAGGCCACCAGCAACGGCCGCTTGCCGAACTGACGGCGCATCAGGCCCGCCAGCTTGGCGCCGTTGGTGGTTTTACCGGCGCCCTGCAGACCCACCATCATCACAATGGTGGGTCCCTTGGAGGCAAAGGTCAGCCGAGCATTGGAGCCGCCCATCAGGGCCGTCAGCTCCTCATTGACGATCTTGACGATCTGCTGACCGGGGGTCAGGCTGTCCAGCACATCGGCGCCCACACAGCGCTCTGTGACCTGCGCCACAAAATCCTTGACCACCTTATAGCTGACGTCCGCCTCCAGCAGCGCCAGCCGCACCTCACGCATCCCCTCCCGGACGTCCGCCTCGGTGAGGCGGCCCTTGCCACGGAGCTTTTTGAATGCGGCGTTGAGTTTTTCGGAAAGTCCTTCAAATGCCATAGCTTACTCCCTCAGAGCGGCGGCATATTCGCAGATCTGCGCCGTCAGCCGTTCCAACTCCGGATTCTCATACTGCCGGTAGTTGATGGTTCTGATCTCCTTGGCGGCGTCCTCAATGCCCTGCACCTTCTTCTGCATCTGCATGAAGCGCCGGATGAGGCCCGTCTTATCCTCCAGTTCTGTCATGGCGGCCTCCGCCCGGACAATGACGTCCCGGACGCCCTGCCGGGAGATGCCGTAGTTCTCAGCGATCTCCGCCAGTGACAGATCCTCATTGTAGTAAAGATCAAAGAACTCCTTCTGCCGGTCCGTGAGGATCTCCCCATAAAAATCGAACAGCATCGTCATGCGATAGGTCTGGTTTTTCACGAAGATCCCTCCTATGTAAAGTCGATTTGCTTTACAAGCATGACTATCATACCCCATTCCGCCCCGGTTGTCAAGGTGAATTTTGCGGCAAATGAAAGTTTTTCATGGCTGCGGGCATCATTTTTCATGGAATAATTCCTCATTTCGCTTGCACAATCCCGGTGATTTGGCTATAATAAGCTGTATGCTAATGTGAAGGAATGAATCCATGAGTACTGTTATCGCCTCTGTGGATCACCGCAGCCCTGCCCAGCGGGCGGGGATCCGGCCCGGCGAGAAGCTGCTGACCATCAACGGCCACGAGATCGTGGACGTGCTGGACTACCGCTTCTACGGCTATGATGCCAAGTGCCGGCTGGAGCTGCTGGAACCCAACGGTTCCGTGCGGAATGTACAGATCAAAAAGGAAGAGGGCCTGGATCTTGGGCTGAATTTCGACACCTATCTGATGGACGAAATGCGCTGCTGCGCCAACCACTGTGTGTTCTGCTTTGTGGACCAGATGCCCCCCGGAATGCGCCAGACCCTCTATTTTAAGGACGACGATGCCCGGCTGAGCTTTCTGCAGGGCAACTATATCACCCTCACCAATCTGACGGAGCGGGAGGCTCAGCGCATCATTGATCTGCGCATCAGCCCCATCAACGTCTCCGTCCACACCACGGACCCCCAGCTCCACTGCACCATGCTGGGCAACAAGAACGCCGTGCGCTCTCTGGAGTATATGCGCCGGTTCTGTGAGGCCGGCATCGTCATGAACGGGCAGATCGTCATCTGCCCCGGCTGGAACGACGGCGACCAGCTGCGCCGCACCCTGCGGGATCTGACGGAGATGGAGTTCTCCAGCTGCTCGCTGGTGCCGGTGGGCATCACCAAGTACCGCAAGGGCCTTGCCAAGCTGCGCCCCGTGGACGCCGCCACCGCCGCCGAGATCATCGACATCGCAGACGAATTCGGCCGGGAGAATCTGGAGCGCTTCGGCACCCGGCGCTTTTTCTGCGCCGACGAGCTGTTCCTGCGGGCGGGCCGCCCCCTGCCGGAGGAGGACTACTACGAGGGCTACCGCCAACTGGAAAACGGCGTGGGGATGCTGCGCTCGCTGGGGGACGATTTTCTGGCAGCGCTGGATACGGTGGATGTACCGGAGGAATTTTCCTCCTTCACCATCGCCACCGGCACAGCGGCGGCCCCCTTCCTGACGGGACTGGTGCAGCAGGCACAGACCCGCTTTCCCGACCTCCGGGGCGAGGTGGTGGCCATCGACAACGACTTCTTCGGCCACACCATCGACGTGGCGGGCCTGCTGACGGGACAGGACATCTCCGCCCAGCTGCAAAAGCGGCCGCTGGGAGACCGGGTGCTGATCCCGCTGCATATGCTGCGGCACGGTGAAACGGTATTTCTGGATGATTATACAGTAGAGCGTCTGTCTCAGGAGCTGGGCCGCCCCGTACAGGTGGTGGGTCTGGACGGCTTCGATCTGGCCGACGCCCTCTTTGCCCCGGCGGAAAGCCGGCAGGACAACGGAAGGAGCTGATACCCATGTCCAAACCCTTGATCGCCATCGTCGGACGGCCCAACGTGGGCAAGTCCATGCTGTTCAACAAGATCATCGGCCGGCGCCTCTCCATCGTGGAGGATACTCCCGGTGTCACCCGTGACCGCATTTATGGGGAGTCCGATTGGAACGGCCGCAAGTTCCGCCTGGTGGATACCGGCGGTATCGAACCCAATACCGACAACCAGATCCTTGCCTTCATGCGGGAGCAGGCTCAGATCGCCATCGACAACGCCAACGTCATCATCTTCGTCACCGATATCAAGACCGGCATGACCGCCACCGACCAGGAGGTGGCCGGGATGCTCCAGCGCTCTAAGAAGCCCATTGTGCTGGCGGTGAACAAGATGGACTCCACCGGCGCCGTGGACCCGGACTTCTATGAGTTCTACAATCTGGGTCTGGGCGACCCCATCGCCGTGTCCGCCGTCCACGGCCACGGCACCGGCGACCTGCTGGATGCCTGCCTGCAATACTTCCCCCCGGAGGACGAGGAGGAAGAGGACAGCGATGTCATTCAGGTGGCCATCATCGGCAAGCCCAATGTGGGCAAGTCCTCCCTCACCAACCGCATTCTGGGCCAGCAGCGGGTCATCGTCAGCAACGTGGCCGGCACCACACGGGACGCCATCGACAGCTACTTTGAAAACGAGACCGGCAAGTATAACTTCATTGACACCGCCGGTATGCGGAAAAAGTCCAAGGTGGACGACAACATCGAAAAATACAGTGTCCTGCGGGCCACCATGGCCATCGAGCGCAGCGATGTGTGCCTCATCATGATCGACGCACAGGACGGTGTCACGGAGCAGGATACCAAGGTGGCGGGTCTGGCCCACGAGGCCGGCAAGGCCTGTATCATCGTGGTGAACAAGTGGGATCTGGTGGAAAAGGACGACAAGACCATGGACCGGATGCGGGAGGATATCCGCCGGGACCTGAGCTATATGACCTACGCCCCCATCGTGTTCATCTCCGCCCTGACCGGCCAGCGTGTCACCCGGCTCTTCGAGCTCATCAACTACGTCCGGGAGCAGTCCTCCATGCGGATCACCACCGGGATGCTCAACTCCGTTCTGGCGGACGCACAGACCCGTGTCCAGCCCCCCACGGATAAGGGCCGCCGCCTGAAGATCTATTATATGACGCAGGTGGGCATCCGCCCGCCCCACTTTGTAGTGTTCTGCAACGATAAAAAGCTCTTCCACTTCTCCTACCGCCGGTATCTGGAAAATCAGATCCGCAGCGTGTTCGGGCTGGAGGGTACGCCCATCATCATGAGCATCCGCCAGAAAGGGGAAGAAGATGCATAACGTGACCGTGGCTTTTGCCGCATTGCTGGTGATGCTGCTGTCCTACTTCTTCGGCTGCTTCAACGGCTCTTTCATGGTATCCCACTTCATCATCCGGGACGACGTCCGCAAGCACGGCAGCGGCAACGCCGGTCTCACCAACTTCTACCGCACCTACGGTGCCAAATACGCCCTGCTGGTCATCGCCTGCGACATGGGCAAGACCGTGGCGGCGTGCCTGCTGGGCAGCTTCTTCTTCCGCTGTCTGGGCTGGGACGGCACCTTGGGGACGCTTCTGGCGGGCCTCGGCTGTGAGCTGGGCCACATCTTTCCGGTGTTCTACGGCTTCCGGGGCGGCAAGGGCATCCTCTCCGGCGGCACGCTGGTGCTGCTGCTGAACTGGCGGGTGGCCGCCGTGGCATGGGCGCTGTTCCTGCTGCTGTGGCTCACCACCCGATACGTCTCGCTGGCCTCCATCACCGCCACCTGCAGCGCCCCCATTACCGTGTACTTCGTCTATGGCCACAACTGGCTCTACACCGGTCTATGTCTGGCGGTGGCGGCTCTGGTGGTCTGGTGTCATCGGGAAAATATCCAGCGCCTTCTCCACGGAACGGAGAAAAAATTCAAGTGGCACGTCAACCCCACGGAGGGCAAGGAGCCGCCTAAATAAGAGAGAGAAAATAAACAGAAAGGAACCGAGCACATGAAACACAACCAAATGCGTCAGGTGGTATTCCCCATTCTGGCGGCCTTTATCTGGGGTACTTCCTTCGTGTCGCAGGATATCTGCGCCGACTCCATGGGGGCCTTCACCTTCAACGGCACCCGTTACTTCATCGCCGTACTGTCTCTGCTGGTGGTGATCGCCGTCATGAACACCACTCGGAAGGACCGGCCCCAGCCCACGGCGGAGGAAAAGAAGGCCTCCCGCAAGCAGCTGTGGCTGGGCGGCCTCTGCTGCGGCACCGCTCTGGCTATCGCCTCCAACTTCCAGCAGGCGGGTCTGGTGGCCGGCACCGACGCCGGCAAGGCGGGCTTCATCACGGCGCTGTATGTGGTGCTGGTTCCCCTGTTCGGCCTGTTCTTCCGCCGGAAGGTCAGCGGCCCGGTGTGGATCGCCGTGGTGCTGAGCGTGGTATCCCTGTACCTGCTGTGTATCAAGGGCGGCTTCTCTCTGGCCCCCGGCGACCTGCTGGTGCTGGTGTGTGCCGTGTGCTTTGCCGTACACATTCTCCTCATTGACCACTTCACCGCCCGCTGTGACGGCGTGAAGCTCTCCTGCCTGCAGTTCCTGTTCGCCGCTATCTGGTCCACCATTCTGGCCCTGATCTTCGACACCATTGACTTCCACGTCCTTTGGGAGTGCATCCTGCCCCTGCTGTACGTGGGCGTGTTCTCCTGCGGCGTGGGCTACACCCTGCAAATTCTGGCCCAGAAGGATTCCAACCCCACGGTGGTCACCATCCTGCTGAGTCTGGAGAGCGTGTTCGCCGTCATCGCCGGTGCCATCATTCTGCACCAGCAGATGTCCCTGCGGGAGTATATCGGCTGTGCTCTGATGTTCATTGCCGTGGTGCTGGCGCAGGTCCAGTTCCCCGCCAAAAAGGCCAAGCAGCTCCAGTAGCCCTTTACAAATCAACAAAAGACGCCCTCCGGCATGGCCGGAGGGCGTTTCTCTATTCACTTCTTCCCTTTCAGGGCTTCATGCGGCGCAGCAGCTCCACCAGCATCTTCCAGACCCGCTGCACGGAGGAGATGGACATTTTCTCCCGGAAGGTGTGGATCTCCTTCAGGTCCGGTCCGAAGGACACGCAATCCAGCCCCGGCAGCTTGGCGGAGAACAGCCCACACTCCAGACCGGCATGGATGGCCTCCACCTTGGGTTCATAGCCGTACTGATCGGTGAACACCTCCACCATCAGATCCCGCAGCGGAGAATCCGGCAGATAGGCCCAGCCGGGGTACTCCCCACGGGTGGAGGTCTCCCCGCCCAGCTCCGCCGTCAGGCAGGCGATGCGCTGGAGCAGCATCTGCTTCTGGCTCTCCACGCTGCTGCGAACGCTGCTGGACAGATGCACCGCCGTCTCGCCGGTGGTGAGGATGCCCATGTTCAGGGAGGCCTGCACCAGACCGGGGATGTCAGCGCTCATGACCTGTACGCCGTTGGGGTGGCACACCAGCAGGCACACCGCCCGGCGGGTGGACACTGCGTCCATAGGCAGCATGGCCGTCTCGGCAGGCTCCACCGTTACCTCTACGTCGGGATCCGTCACCCGGTACTCCTCCCGCAGGGACTGCGTCATGCGGCGGCAGACCTCGGCGGTGACCTCGGCGTTGGCGGAGATCAGCGCCTGTGCGCCGGTGGGAATGGCGTTGTCCTTCAGACCGCCGCAGACCTCCACCAGCCGCAGCTCCGTCTCCTCCGCCACAGAGGCCAGCACACGGCCCATCAGCTGAACGCCGTTGCCCCGGCCCTTGTCGATCTCCGTGCCGGAGTGGCCGCCTACCAGCCCCTGAACGGTAATGCGCTGCACAGGAGCCGCAAAGCCCTCCCGCCGCACCGGCAGCACGCAGTCCATCCGAGCGCCTCCGGCGCAGCTGACGGTGAACACGCCCTCGTCCTCAGAGTCGATGTTCAGCATCCGGCGTCCCTTCAGGCCGGACACGTCAATGCCCATGGCCCCGTCCATGCCCGTCTCCTCGTCCACGGTGATGACCGCCTCAATGGGAGGATGGGGCAGGCTCTCGTCGTCCAGCACCGCCAGCGCCATGGCCACGGCGATGCCGTCGTCGCCGCCCAGCGTGGTTCCCTTAGCATAGACAAAATCCCCGTCGATGGCCAGATCCAGCCCCTCACGGGTCATGTCCTTGCCGCAGTCCGGTGCCTTCTCGCACACCATGTCCATGTGACCCTGCAAAATCACCGGCTCCGCCCCCTCGTACCCGGCGGAGGCGTCCTTAAAGATGATGATGTTGTTCAGCGCATCCTGCTGATACCGCAGGCCCCTCTCCCTGGCAAACTCCGCCAGCCAGTCGCTGACGGCCTTGGTGTTGCCCGAACCGCGGGGAATAGCGCTCATCTGCTCAAAAAAGTGAAATACCCGTCCCGGTTCCAGATGCTCCAGAACTGCCATATACATCGCTCCTTTTCTCTGTATGGGATATCGCCCTTAGTATACCCCCTGCCGCCGGATTTGACAAGAGAAAAACTGCCGGGACTCTCCTCCCGGCAGCTTTCACGCTGAAGCATCCAAATTTTTTTGCTGCGGGACTCCCGCAGGCGGCACGTCCCTGCGCCGCTTGGTCGGAGATTGCCTTCTTATTCGTCGGCGTTGATGTGGTACAGCCCCGCCACATCCTCCAGCGCCACCGAGAAGGTCACGGCCTGCGCCTCGGTATGCGCCCCCGCTTGGGCCATGATGGCCTGCATCACGGTGTTCTTGTCGCCGGTAGGCACCACCATGAGGATGATCTCTCGCTCCTCGGCAATGGACATTCCAAAGAACTTCCCGGCATCCTCGGCGCCGGTGCTCTTGGCGTGCAGAATGGTGCCGCCGTGGGCTCCTGCGCTGCGAGCGGCTCCCATCACCGTGTCGGTGTAGCCCTGATTGGCAATGGCCACGATCAGCTGATACGCTGCATCCTTCATGCTCTCGTCCTCCTTCACTTCCACATCCGGCTCCGCCTCCGGGTTGCCGGTAATCAAATAGTTCATGGCCGTCCGCCCGCCGATGCTGCTCAAAGGCAGGCACATGGCAATGCCGGTGCCGGGGTTGGTCAGGTGCATGGTGGTGACCAACTCCTTCATCAGCACCTCCTTGCACGCCGGTGTCACCACCGACAGCATCACGGACTTCTCCGTGGCCTCCAGACCCAGATAGCTCAGCACCTCATCGCTGGCGGTCCCCCGACCCAGCGCCGTAAACACCACCGGTGCGCCGAAGGCCCGGTAAAAATCCACAAATCGCCTGGAGCCAATCACCCGGTTGGTAATGGTGATCATCAAATACAGTCGCTTCATATGCCCTCCTATGCCAGCTCGATGATCTCCTCCACCTGCCCAACGGCCGGTACAGGAGTGCGCTTGCTGAGCTTTCGCTGATAGCTGACGCCCAGCAGCTGGATGGTCACCAGCGGCGTCATAGCCACCATGGCCACCACGCCGAAGGCGTCCGTCACCACATTGCC
>ENA-UONX01000034-UONX01000034.1-human-gut-metagenome-genome-assembly--contig:-P74old-NODE-34-length-214040-cov-56.611160_pt1 | contig 214040 bp, 195 predicted proteins | sample MGYA00242466_ERZ724013 | MGnify/ENA metagenome assembly ERZ724013 | reverse complement strand
GCATAGCTAAAGCTTTTTGGAACCACCGGCATTGCCGGTGGTTTTCTTTATACAAGAAGATACCATAGGTCAACATCCTGACCTATGGTATGTAAATGGAAAAAAATTATCGGATTGGTGAACCAACCCGATAATCAATCCATGTTCTGTTTCTTATGCATGGAGGCCTTTACCTCACGGACGATGTTCAAAATAGTTTCCATCTCACTGGCTGAGCAGTCTTCGAGAAGTTCGGCAAATTCTCCTTGATAAATCGTCTTCACCTCCGGTACATCTGCGCGGAGCAAATGATCCGCAGATACCTGAAGTGCTTCTGCTACTTTAACGAAAGTCTCGAGCTGCATTCTCGTTTTTCCGCGTTCGATGTTGCTGATCAACGGCAGTGACACAGATGCCTTGACCGCCAAATCTGCCTGACTCATTCCTTTACCGGTTCGAACCGCCTTGATGCGTGAGCCGATCAGCGCCAAATCCGATTGTTCATACATGATCAGCTCACCTCCTCCTTGCCGGATATAATCTGCTAACTATAATTTAAGTTAGTATATATCATGCGAAGATTGGTTTTATATAATCGTTCCGCTATAAAATAGCGATTTCAATATAATTGGGTTGCCAAAATTTTTAGGAGGTATCCTTATGCAACTCAATTACATTGTCCTTGGCCAAAGAATCCAGAAAATCAGAAAGAGCAAGCACATCTCTCAGGCAGTGCTGTCTGCTATGATCGACAAGTCCGCCGGTTACATCAGCTACCTTGAATGCGGAACAAAAGTCATGAGTCTCGAAACCTTTGTCAGTATCGCAAATGCACTGAAGGTGTCGACTGATACGCTCCTGAGCAGGCAACTCACCAGTGTGACGGAGATGTCCAACATCGAAGCACAAAGGATCTTCGCAAACTGCTCTCCGTATGAAACCTATGTTCTGCTGGATGTGCTGAAAGCAGCCAAAGAAGCTCTTCGCTCGCATCAACAGCTTCTCCCCAAGGGCGAGTGGTAATCATTTTACCAACTGAATATCAAATAGCAACAGACCACAGGTTAAGAGATTGACCTGTGGTCTGTTGCGTACAAAAACGATTATATTTTCGCCAAAAACAACTACGTTTTTGGCTTTTGCGAGATTTCTTTATTCTATGATGGTATAATCCAATTTAGTCCGAATGGATGGCAAAGCATCGTCAATTCACGCATCCTCGAAGAATGTCAATCAGAGATGGAGAAAACGAGAGGTGTTGCGCATGTGCGTAAAAGTAGAACCCACATATTACCGACTGGAACTGGACGATTATTCTGCCGCTGCCTTTACCAGCTTCGGAAAATACTATTACGGTACGTTGGAGGATCTTCGCTGCTTTTTCGGAGAACTCGCACATGATGAGAAATTAAAGAAGCAATTCAAGGAGTTGCTATCTACATTCCAAGCCTTCGAAGAAGGACATCAGGATCTCAGCCATTCTATCGCATACAGGAAGGTACCATTCCTAGTCCCTGCGCAGTTACTCCACAGGGAACCCGTCACTTTGGAAAACTACAAATGGACGCATACCAACACATGGGACAAACCTTATTATATGCGCTGTGACAAAGTCAGATCCGAACATCTCTGGCTTGCCTGCGACGGGGAATATTGCCGTGCAACCAAAGCTATGTTTTCAAGACTACAGTATACCGGAACGATCGGCAGGTGGAATCATGTCGGAACAATGCTTTGGGGATTCCCGTGCATTCTCACCGGAAACCCATTCAGCTTCTGGAATCGATTAGCTGAACCGGAAAAGCAGTTCAAGACCAAAGAGGACGCTAAGCGAGATTGGAAGCTGTTTTCCAGTAATCCAGATCCCGACTATTCGGAGTTTTGCAATGACATCTTTGGAGATGGCTGATGTTTAGGAGGGCACCATGATAGAAGAACGCTGGACGAAATCGAAAATAAGCGATATTGCAAAACATCTGGCGATACAAGAATCGCGGAACAAGGATGCGCTTGTCTGCAGATGCACGTTCCACTTTGGTACTTCGTTTCGCCCAGCTACAAAGGACGAGATTATAAAGAACACAGGCAAAAAGGCATTTACGACACCATACCGGGAAAGGGGTAAAGTCCCTGCGGAGGCGTATCACATGGGCAAATGGCTTGGCTACACGGTAGAGCTGTGCTTTGATGGTCAATGGTTCAATATCGACCAGTGGCACCGATCTGCAAGTGGAAAACTCAAACACCGCTATCTACATACCGCGCCTGAGCGGGATATTCTTTCCAGCCCATATGATGAATTAGCGCTTCTTAAAAAGCGGATCAGCTTTTCGGATTTGGCGGCTTCGACGCAGGACATCATTTGTGCGGAAAATCCGGCATTCGAGCGCAGCTCGTTTGGCGCGTGGGATTTCTTCATTTGGGGAAGTCTTGCTGATTTAGAGGCGTTGCTTCAAAAGCCGGTTAAAAATGAAGACGATGAATGTATTTCAAAGACCTTATTGAAAGAGCTAGTCTTCAAAATTCAAGACCAGATCAGCTTTTTTCAGCAGACTATCCCGCATTGGATAAACAACTGGTCACCGGAAACGTCGGTCAGAATTATTATCTGTGAATTGTGATTTTTTAGATAGCTATTTCCCCAAAAGTGTGGTAAATGTTTGTGCTGCGAAGAAGGAGGTGGAACACCATGATTTATGTCATGTCAGATATCCATGGGCAGAAGCGGCGCTTTGATTCCGTCATGAAGCAAATCAACCTGCAGCCTGAGGACACGCTCTATGTCCTTGGAGATGTGATAGACCGCAACCCCGACGGCATCAAGCTCTTACGCCAGATCATGGCGATGCCAAATGTCAAAATGCTTCTGGGCAACCACGAACTTATGATGATGAACGCACTTTACTACCCGCCCCCAGAAGATGAGGAATGGCCGGAATATTACTATGAGCGCAAACAAGCTCTGTGGTATCGGAATGGAGGTCAGGTCACGCACAACTACCTGAAGCATATAAAGAAGGCTGTTCGACAAGAGATATTCGAATATCTGGACAAGCTGCCAGTCAATGTGGAGCTGACAGTAAACGACAGGCAATATATCCTGACGCACGCGGCACCTGTGGACTTATACGAAAGCTGCGGCTGGAAATACAAAAGTGCGCGTGATTTCACTGTTTGGATGCGGTTTGAGAGATTCCCCGTTCTGGAGGGCCGGATAGTCATCTTTGGGCATACACCGACCCACCATTTCCAGTACGATAACCCTATGGCAATATGGGATGCAAAGAGCTGGATCGGTATCGACTGCGGCTGTATGCTCCCCGAAACGGGCGATCCGTGGTCAGGCGTTCTCGGCAGGCTGGCTTGTCTCCGTTTGGATGATATGCAGGTATTCTATTCTGAGGAACCGCAATACGGTGATCCTGAAGAAGCAGAAATGCAGCACGATGGATAGCAGTAAGCAAGGAGAGCTTGACTTACCTGTATGACATGTGCAGGAAGGTGATGCTTTACGATCTTTTTCACAGGCGATATTCATGGTGCCGTGGATGGCATCGCAGAGTTTATAACCAAAGTACATCCCACAATGGAGGACATAATCGTCCTGCTGGGAGATGTGGGCGCAAACTATTATAACGGGTGCAAGGATTATCTGATGAAGCAATGGCTTAACAATTCTGGCACCAGATTTCTCTGTATTCACGGGAACCACGAAATGCGGCCAGTCCATGTTTCGGGATATATTGAAACCGAATGGTGCGGAGGCGCGGGATGGTTGCAGCCAGAATATCCGAACCTGATCTTTGCCAAGGACGGCGAGATCTATATGATGAATGGTTTGCGGTATCTCGTAATTGGCGGTGCATACAGCGTAGATAAGTACTACCGTTTAAGCCGAGGCTGGAACTGGTGGCCGGACGAGCAGCCATCTCCGGAGATTAAAGCTTATGTTGAGCAGCAGATTCGCGAGAAACACTTCGACATTGTTCTGTCCCATACCTGCCCATTCAAATATGAGCCAACAGAGATGTTTTTTGACTGTATTGATCAGTGTACAGTAGATGACAGTACCGAGAGATGGCTTGATACAATCGAGGAATCCATTCAATACAAAGCATGGTTCTGCGGACACTGGCATACGGACAAACGAATCGATAAAATGCATTTCCTGTTCCGTAGCTTTGAGTCAGATGAACAGTTCAAAAGATAACGGAGGATCATAGAATGAAGAAACTACCGGCAGTTTCCGAAATGGAGCATATCACGTCCAGAGAGTTTGGAGAGAACATGGACGCCATTCTGGAACGAGTGTCAAAAGAGAATATTGCCCTGATCATCGACCATGAGGACAAGTCCTACGTCCTGTGCCCTGCCAGATGGTTTGAAGTGCCAGAGCTGACGCAACTGGAGGTCATGGTCAAAAACGCTGTGCGGTATGTCTCCGAGGTCGACGATTCTGACTTGGCAGAAACAGCCCGGACCGTGAAGGAGCTTGCGCCAATCTTATCTCCGGCGTGCATTACCATGCTTCTCAAAATCATCACGAACAGGATCTTTGTTGACTCCGGAGGCGCGTGGTGCGAGATGAAGCAGGCATTGGAAGACGCCCTGACGAAGGAAAACAAGGAGGAACATACGGAAACACGATGATTTACTATATTGCAGATATGCACTTCGGTCATGAAAATGTCATTCACTTCGACGACCGCCCTTTTGCGGACACAGAGCAGATGGACGAGGTGCTGATCCAAAACTGGAACGAGCGGGTCACAGCGGACGACACCGTCTATGTGCTGGGCGATGCGTTCTGGAAAAACGAAGAAAACAGCATCCGGATCATGCAGCGGTTACAGGGGCATAAACACCTGATTCAAGGCAACCATGACCGTGTGAAAGGAAAGCTCCGTCCTTACTGGGAAAGCATCGAGCAGTACGCAGAGGTCAACGATGAGAATCGGCTGGTGATTCTGAGTCATTACCCGATTCTGTTTTATAAGAACCAGCATTATGGCGCGGTCATGCTGTACGGGCATGTACATAATACGCGCGAATGGGAACTCGTTGAGAAGTGGAAGAAAGAGCAATGGGCGATGGGCATTCCAAGCAGACTGATCAATGTCGGCTGCATGATGGCTTACATGAACTACACGCCGCGGACGCTGGATGAGCTGTTAGAGGCGAACCCGCAGCCCATGATCAAAAGAATCCGGAAGGATGGAACCAACGCAGGAGAAAACAGCAATGGAGAATTATGAAACGCTCATAGCAGAGATTGACGAGGTTGTAAAACGGATCAAAGGGTTATATGACCTTGCCTACACGCAGTACTCCCATGCCGTCGACGAAGTGATCTCAGGTCGCCTTACCGACGAAAAACAGATCGAGCATATTCTCGACGGCATCATTGACTTTGGAGATGATCTCCGATTCTTGGAGCTCTCCAAGAGACTGTGCCGCCATATTTATTATGAATATCCGCAGCTTGTTGGAAGTTTCGTTCATATGTACAGAGCGCTGTTTGAGGAAAAGGAGGACGAAGATGGAATTGGTGACGATTGAGGTCAAGCTCCCAAAAGAAGTTTATGACAGTGCTTCGGAGCTTCTGGCCAAGCAGGGCTTGACCATGGAAGATGCGCTGATTCTCTTTTTGAAGGAAACGGTCAGGCTTGGGAGGATTCCATTTGATTATACGGAGGAAGATCTTGAGGAAGCACGAAAATGGGAGAGAACCGTAAACGATGACGTACAGGATACTGAAGGTGAAGAAACGTGCATGGTAAATTGACGCAGCCAAAAATAGATGGGTATATCAGCTGGCTCCGGCGAAATGACCACTTTGGTATGACAAGCTGTATCTACGACGACAAAAGTCAGAAACTGCTTGATGAACTGTTTGAACTGCTAGAGCAGGTTGCACCGGAATCCCCGAACGGTGTCAGAACACTCTGGCTTCGTGCGGAAAGAGGACCAATCGAGGATTTCGGCAATGCAGCGGAGGAAATCGAGGAAGGCAACTATGATTCGGAAGAAGAATTTATAGATGCATGGAAAAGCTGGTTCCCAGAGGACGTCAAATGGTATCATTTCCAAGCCGTCGAGGACAAAGCGGAAGGATACCGCGCTGTCGCGGTTCGTCACAGTTATGTGATCGTTCAGGACAAGCGCAGAGAACCAGCAGGATGGCCCTGCGAAATTTCTGAGTTTGTCCAGTGGCTTGTCGACGGTGTCAGGAGCTGCATTGAAATGCTGAAAGCCGGGACGTATAACGATGTTGTCCGTGAAAATCTGCCGCCCCAGCATCGAACCGGAACAATCCGACGCAGGGATTTTTGGAATGTCTGGCCGGATGCAAGAGTCGACTTCTTCAAGGATATCTCGCCTGCGGATGTTACGGAGTTCATTGAAAGGGCCTCCGCACAGGAAGAAAATTATGCTGCAATGAAAGACCGCTTACAAGCTATGACAGCCAATAATTTCTTCCGCTTCTGTGCCATGGGCTACGCGGAGAACAAGTATGACGGCTGCGGCAAAACGCCGAAGGAGCAGTATTATCTCCACGCTGGCGGTCGGGATGACGGCCTGCAGGATATCGATGCGGACAGCCCGGAAGCGTTCCATGCTTGGTTCCACGATAGAGACCGGTGTGGCGGACATCCGTGGGAGGTCTGCCGCGGCGGAAACTCTACGCACGTCGATCTGCGGGTAATGGAGGATACGCGCGGTTATTTTCTGTATCTGGCAGGAGCTGCGTGGAATCGGACGATTGAAACCGTCAAATTCTACCTCGCCCTGACGAGAGCAAATATCCCCGTTTATCTGGCCGAAGCAAAGATGCTGGCTGACCGGCTGGCGGAAGAAGAAAAGATCGGAATTGTGCCGGAGGGTGTTCTGCCCGCCTACTGCGGGAGCTGGTTTCCAAACGAACACATCATCGACTACATGAATCTGCCCAGTGAGGATCGGGAAAAGTTTCTGCCATTTTGTACATGGTATTAGGAAAAGCCTGCGGCTCTTGCTCAGCGCGAAGAAACATGATGTACTTGCCTGTGAAATGCTCGATTCCCGTTTCGGCGCAGTTACGCGTTGGATCAGCAGGGTGAACCACAAGTTCCATGACTTCCTGGCTTTCAGCAGCTAAAATACGGACAGAAACAAATTTCCAAGCCAGAGGTGAAGAAACATGAATCTGAAAGAAGCGTTCCGCTACCAGAACAAGCTCCAGTCGTTTCTGGACGAAGCGCAGAGCATCCTTGACCGTGATTCCAACGTCACGCGGGTGGAGAACACCTATCTGCGCCATAAGGTCATGGCGGAAGCGGAGGACGAAACCGTCCTTGCGATGCCGGAAACGGAGTATTATGAGGGAATTACAGACATTGCCCGTTTCCTCCTGTATCTGCTGGACGAGAAAGGCAAGCTGTTCGCCGCCATCCGCAAGGCAAAAACGGAGCTGGACATCGACATGGACAGCGCGGTCAGCCTCAATGCGACGCGTCAGAGCATTGCCCGCACGTTCAAACGGATGAATGATCTGCGCAGCTCCGAGCAGACGATTTCAAACGGTGGCACCGGTTACCGGTTCAACGCCGAGGGCAATCAGATCTCCTATCGCTGCGATGTACGGCGAGTGACGACGATCAATTATGACCGCAAGGTCATCCGCGCTGCGCTCGGCAAACTGAATCAGCGGGCTGACGAGACTTCCGCTAAAATTGACCTGTGCCTTGTTACGTCGAAGGTGGACTATGCGCCGCCTTTTGATGTGAATGCCAGCTTCGCTGAAGCATTCGAGATATATACAGAAAACGCCGGGGCATAATACCCCGGCACAGCCCGGCTATTTTGGATGCGGCAAGCCAAGAGAATGCGGATACCGGTTCAGGTGCAGATGAACGATAACGCTGCACACTTTTAGAAAGATATTCTGGCTTGGCTCACCCTACGAGCTTTTATGGAAGAAAAAAGAAGCGTTCCGCTTTTCCAACCTCGCCAGACGTTCTTCCGCGAAAACCGCTTTTTCCATATCACACGTTTTCCTGCATCCAAACTGACGTCTCCATATGTAAGGCGTACAAGCCTGACTCGCTGATTACGAAATCAATTACGATCAAATGCTGATCTTTTCCGTGTGCGCAGCTGAACGTGTGACCTGTCACGCAGCAGGCAATGCAGGCGGAGCAAATGGTAGAAGCTGCATCGGACGCTTGCCGTATCCAAAATAGCCGGGGAGAAAATGATGTGAGCAGCAGGACTCGGCCTGCTGCTCACTGACGATATGCAGTTTTATAACAGGAACCAGGATCTGATCCATCGGAACCTCAAAGAGCACTCCGAGCGCGTAGAGATTATCTACCGTGGGCAGGCTTTCGCCCTTCTGCCACTTGTAGATCGCGCGGGGTTCTTCAAAGCCGAAGTAGCTTTGCAGATCCCGGACGGTCAGGCCGCGCTCCATGCGTAGGCGGCGGATGTTGTTTCCCGTCGCGATGAGATCGATCACGGGGTATGCTTTCATTCCCATTTTGCTTGCCTCCTTTAAGGTCGTGATATTACAAAATATCAGAGATGGCAGCCGGATGCAAGATGACAACGCACTTTGTAATTCAAATGTAAAACTAGAGGGGGATGAAGTGTGATCAATACGGTACCGCTGAAGAAGCAGAGCAAGCGAGCGCAGAAGGAATATCACAGCAAACAGCGCGGAAGTTGGTACGGTATATCGCCCGTGACGCGCACCGCGCCTAGTAGAAGGCTTTATGACCGAAAGCGAATTAAGAGAGAAGATCGGCGGACTTTCGGAGAATGAATTCCTGAAGCGCATCTGAGAAGCAAAGACCGGCGTAGGCTGCGCCGCGTTCGAGACATTCAAAAGAGTGACAGACTGCTGCACATTATAAATTATGGCAACCATGCCACGTATCGCAGATACATCGATTGGGGCTTTGACGGTCGGACGCTGCTGCACACAGGAAAGTACATCAAGTATCCTAAAAACAGCCGCAGTCAGAGCTGGATCAAGCTAGAGACTAGCCGTAGGATCCGCAGCTGCCGAAATGCTCCAGCAAAAGGGAATTTCTATCGCCGCTTATTTGACTATATAGTGATGACCAATTGCCAATTATCTTTGGCGAAGGGGTGTAAAGTTGAGAAAAAGTTATGAGTACAACGTAAAACTGTGTATTACTGCAAAATTGTCTTGCAATATGCAGAAAACGGCTTGGAGGTCGTCCTAACGTTTAGGGACGACCTCTTTAGCTGCCTACAGCGACTATGCGGTTGCGCTTACATTTTAGGACAAACCACGGCAAATTGAATTTGAACGACAATCAATTAAGAATCTTGACCGTGAGCTTTTTGCAAAGGAATTTCTGTGGGGAGCCAATTGAGTGGAATATGTGGCCCAAACTGTGCCTGTGACCATTATAAATAAAAATGTTTAAAAACGGGGATTTTAACTGTTAGAGTTGCGCATACGTGTTGAATTTGGTAGAATGTAGTCAGAGCATTCTAAGAATGAAATGGTTTTAATAGGCGGTGTGTTATGAAAATCCTTTTTCTTCATATTAGCGATGCGTATCCCCATAAGAGAAGAGACTGAATAGTGTGTGCTCTGCGCACTTGCAAATTGGTTTTACAAAATACAGTGGGAGGAATCAGAATGCTGGACGGAGAGTTTATTGAGCATGTATGTGATCATTCAGATCGTTCTGCGTGGAACTGCATGACATTGATTGCCGGAAAGAATGCGACAACGACCGGCCAGGTCCTTGTCGCACATAACGAGGATGACGATGTATATTGCAAAGTCTATCGCGGCGATGTCCCGCAAATGAATTGGCAGGCAGGCTCTGTGATCCCTGCTGAAAATGGGCGGGCGTTGATCCCTCAGATCGAACATACACATGGATATCTATGGGTCGAAGTGAAAGCAGGAATGTACGGCTTGTCCAATGCAGATACCTATTTCAACGATGCGGGCATTCTTATTGTAAGTAACAGCTGTAAAGTCTCAAAGGAGAACACACGGGATCCGTCTCGTCTGAGCAATGGCGGCATAGAGGGAAATCTTCGCCGCATAGTAGCTGAACGGGCATCGACGGCGCGGGAAGCGCTGCAGATCGCTATCGAAATGGTCGATACATATGGATATGCGCCAGACGGACGAAGCTACACGTTTGCAGACAAGAACGAAGCGTTTATGATTCAGATCGTCAGCGGTCGACATTATATGGCAGTTCGCATTCCGGACGATATGGTGGCAGTAATGCCTAATCACTATACACTGCACGGGCTCAACGACTTCCCGGAAGCCTACTATTCGCCGGATCTGGTTGAATACGCCATAGAAAAAGGGTGGTATAAACCCCGGCAGGATGGCAGTTTTGAGGATTTTGACTTTGCAAAGGCGTATGCGATAGAGGAAAAACAACACAAACCTTATAATGTATTGCGCGCAAAGCACGCTCTTCAGAAGCTGATGCATCAGAAATGCGGGAACACAACAAATGATCTGCCCTTTGTTTGCCGCCCGAACCATAAGGTTTCACCCCGTGAATTAGGCAATATCATGTCTGAACACTATGAGGGCACGCCGGATGACGCGGAACGGGTTGGCCCTGGGCGCTCTCCGCATTATTCCAGTATCCGCCGCATTTGCACCGGCTCCACTGTAGACAGCATCGTATGTGAGTTTTCCAATGAGGCATTGTTTACAAAAATATGGACTTGTCTTGGGCGACCCTGCCAGCTTCCCTATATGCCGACACACCCGGCCGCAGGACTTCCGAAAGCCCTGAACTCCATGGAAAAGCCTGTTGAGCGAGCCGCAAAACACTATTTATCAGCACCCGAAGAGATGGGATATTCAAGAAGTGTCTGGCAGAGATTCCGTGATTACCAAAATGCAATGGATCTGCTGTATTGTGACACCGCAGACGACGGCCGTAAGCTTCTGTCTGATCTTTGGAACGCCGACTGCGAGGCTATAGCAAGGGCGGAGAACGAAGCACGAAGCCTCATCCGCTGTGGTAAGGTTGAGAATGCATTGACGCTGCTTCGTGAAACAGATAATTTGAGAATATGCAAAGATTTGGATGCGCTTGAAATGTTTGCTTCACAAAAGACTCGGCGGATAGATGCTGCGCCGGTATATCTGGAATCCAATCAGAAAAAAAGCATAACAGTTACCTTCTCTTGTCCCTTTGAACCCGTAGAGGAGAGTCTGATTTTTGGACTGAGCGGCCGAAGCACCAGTGCCAACTTTGCTTGTTGTCAGCAGGGAACGCTCAGAAAACATACAAGCGGCCAGTATACGGCAGACTTTTCACTGGAACTGCTCAAACCGGATCTGTGCGCAGCCGCGTCTTTTGCCTGCCTTCTGGGAGGAACGGACACCACAGGCATTCCATTTGTTGGGCAAGTAATGCTTTCGCTCCCCAAAACCGGAGTGAACCGCATGTGTGTTATGGCGGACACACTGAGAGATAAGAATGGCTGCAAAATGAAGTGATATATTAAATGCGACCATGTGTGTAGTTTTCATTGCAAAACAGTGCAATAAGAGCTATAATAAAGACAACAGAGGGCAAGCATCTATTTTGGTTCTACTCAGCCCTTGAGACTAAGCTGCTTTGACTTGCAGGAAACGCGAAAACCCTTGAGATTTCAGGAGATTTTAAGTCGAGGGATCTAAAAGGGTGCTGCTTGCCATCAAGCTGCACCCAAATAGATGCCACTGCGAAAAGCCCAGAAGTTTCAACTGTTTCGCCCCATAGGTACACAATGTGTCATGGGGGTACAGTCGGTACGGGCAAAAGCAAGACGCAAACTCATGCATTTGAGTTTGCGTCTTGCTTTTTTACATAAGGATAGAGCTTGACAGGAGCAATGTCGACGCTCGGAGTCTTCAGGTGCATCCGGATAAAGTGCTGTGTTTTCAAGGGTTGTACGGTTTTTAACGAGAACAGCCAGCTTCTCTGAACTTTCCGAAAACCATTGAAAACACTGGGCAAATCGGCTTTTTGGGGATTTCGGATGATAGTAGTCAAATAGTAGTCACGGTCATATCATTGCAAAAACAACATTTCAGGAAAAATATAAAGACGCGCTGCTTGCAGAATTACAAACAGCGCATTTTCATATGTCGGTCAATTATCAAGATCGTTTCAAATCATATCCTTAGCCTTCTGGCTGCAGCTCGTAAGTACACAGATAAAATAGAAACGACGTCATCTGATAGCGGCTGATACGGGTATCGGAGGCATCCAGCAGATCGGGAAGATCGCTGTCCCGTGTTGTGATGCCGGTCTGATTGCACCAGAGCATGGCGCGGACGGCTTCGGCACTGAGCTGCGGCTCACTCTGTATGCTCTGCTGGAGCTGTGTCCGGTCTAGGGCAGATACGGCGGCAGCGGGTAGCATCGCGTTTCGTTACGATATTCACTGGACGCAGGGCATTTCTCTCCAATGCGGCAAGCACGGCAGTCTTGTCAAAATCGTCACCCAGCTTCCGTGCCGTGATGGGCTTCGGCCTGTCCGGAGTCAGGTAGGAATACCGTCCACGGCTCTCCTTGACGATCACGCCCTGTTGCAGCAACAGGGAAGAAAACTCGTCAAAGCTGCCTGCCTTGTCAAGGGCTTTTCGGATGATCTTGCGCAACTTCTCCTTGTCGGTTTCAAACTTAGTAGGCTTGGCAGGTAATCCCTCGGCGGCAAGGGCATCGGCTTTCTCGTCCAGCTTGGCTTGCCCCTTTTTCTTCTCCCAATACTCGCGCTCGGTGACGCGGCTGGCGCTACCGTGGAGCAAGTCGATCTGATAGAGGTTTTCCCGGTGACACAGCTCCATGACCTCGGCTCTGAAATGCTCCATGGCAGCGTCGGTGCAGCGGTGCTTGCATCCGGCGCGGGTGTCGGCGGGCCTGTCCATGTAGGGCGGCAGCGGTACTTCTTCAATGTGCAAGCTGTTAATGATGATAACACCATTGGGAACATTCGCTGCTGGGATTTTCTTTCTCTCTACCCTTACTACAATTTCAAAAATGCTTTTTGGCCAGTTTTCAGAAAATTGTTTTGCAGGACAAAAAAAGAACGGTCTGCATTGCAAACCGTTCATAAAACACACACAAGTTTCTTATTCCAAATGATACCTACGAAAGAGTGCAGACCGTGCCCCACCTTTGGAGATGTAAGAAGCAGTCAGCTGGTGCAGTGAACGAACAAATGCCTCGTGAGATTGCTCTCACGAGGCATTTGCAACATTTTGCATACAAAGCTGTGAGAGACGCATGAAAGCAGGGAGTTTCTGCCTGATTATGCGGAAGCAGGAATTAACCGACCGCCTATGGTTTCGCCCGGTTGTCCTCCGATGTACTGCCCTGCACCGTCTGGATTGTCCGGCGCTCAAAGAGCATACAGCCGCAATGACCCTTGAAGGTGGGGAAGCAGATGATCCGCAGATCCGTGTCGATCTCCGGGCTGTGATCTGCGATCTCCAACGTCTCACCGAACAGCACCGTGCGCTCGCAGACCCGTAGCCACTTGGCGTCCATATTGGGGAAGATGCTGCCGAAGGAGTGGTCAATGAGCTGCTCCAGCGGCGTTTTTTCCAGCTCTGCCAGTGCCTCGTTGCCATAGTGCTCATGTGTGATAAGGAAGCACAATCTGTGTAAAATTTTTTCTCGTTCCAGTCAGAGCGTATTTTGCTCTGGCTGGAACATTTTCTTTTGTGTCCCTATGCTGGCAAATCGAGCTTGCCGACGAAAGAGTAGTAGTATATTCAAAAAAAGTGCGGTCTTATACTTTAGAACGATTTACATTTTACAAAAATGCGGATATAATTACTATGAATTAATATGAGGCGAAAAACTTATGATGAGGGGCGCGCCCCTCATCCCGTGGGTACCCACGGGATGATACCGCTCTGTAACCTGTGGACTTTGCCCGCTGTGGTCAGGCGGGCATGAACAAAACCTGACCACCATACAAAGGAGGATACACCATGAAAAAACGCATCGCAAGCCTGCTTCTTATTCTGGCATTGTGCTTTACACTGCTGCCCACGGCAGTGTTAGCAGCGGACAGCAACAAAATCTCAATCACAACAGTAGATGAGCTTCTACAATTTGCAAACGCTGTGGACAATGGCGAATATGACGATAAAACAGATGCGGTTGTATCTCTTGATGCAGATTTGGATTTAACAGGTGTTACGTGGAAACCGATTGGCAGCGTCTTTGACGGCGACGGAAATCTGCTGCACTACTTCAGCGGCAAATTTTACGGAAACGGGCATACGATTTCCAATTTGGATTTTTCCAAGAACTACGGAAAGGCAGAGTATCCGGTTTTCGGATTTTTCAGCGTGGCTTACGGCGCTGAAATTTCCGGTTTGACGATTCAAGGCAAGTTGGATGTGTCCAATTTAGGGGATGTCTATTCCTACTTTGGAACGGTAGCGGGTGTTGCAGAAGACAGCAAAATTTCTGACTGCGTTTCGGATGTATCGTTCACGGATACAAACATATATATCAACGGCACTGCGGCTTTGTGCGGATATGCGATAAATAGTACGATTGAACACTGCCAAAACAAGGGGAATTTTTCAGTAACAATGGATACTACCGCTTTGCAGATGGGCGGTATCGTAGGTCTTGCTCAAAACAGTACCGTACAGTATTGCGCCAATACAGGCGATATGACCTCTTGGACACCCCATACCGGCGGAATTGTTGGGCAGTTGTATCAAGGCTCAAAAATTATCAATTGTTATTCCAACGGGAAAATGATTCCTCTTGGCTATGGCACTACGAATTTCGGCGGCATTGCAGGTACTGTTTGGGCAGGTACAGAAATCAAACATTGTTATTTCGCTGGTGAAATGGATTTATCTCAATATAAGGCCACTACACCTTATAAGCGTTTAGGTGGTATTGCAGGCGACGTTTCTTCTGATACACCTGTTTTTGAAAACAATTATTTCGTGGAAACTGAAAATGTTCCGGCTTGCTTTAAGTACCAGGATGCTGGAACAGAAAAGACCCTTGTCTTTATGAAAACGGAAGATTTCTTTAATGAAATCACTGCTGCTGGCGGCAATTATCGATTTAATTCCAATGGAACGCCCCTTTTGCCTGCACCGAAGTATACGGTTTCTTTTGTCGTAACACCTGCCGAGTTGGCGAATGTAGTCATTAAAGTGGACGGTCAGGAAGTAGCAACCCCCGTTGATTTGGAGGCAGGCACTTACAAAGTTGAGGTCAGTGCAGATAATTGTGCGGTTTTCACTTCCGATATTACGATTACGGCTGATACAGCAACTCATACGCAGACCATTGCAATGACTTATTTGCCTTCCGACTACACTATGTTCATCGGAGCCATTGCTGCCTTTGTCAAGGAAGTTGAGACAAGCCCGTTCAGCGATGTGTCCACCAGCGCCTACTACTACGAGGCCGTGAAGTGGGCGCAGGAAAAGGGCATTACCGGCGGTATCGGCAACGGTCTCTTTGGGCCGAACCAGCCTTGCACCCGCGCGCAGATCGTCACCTTCCTGTGGCGTGCTGCCGGTTCTCCCGTGGTGAACTACGCCATGAACATGAGCGATGTCCCCGAAGGCAGCTACTACGCCGAGGCCGTCCGCTGGGCGCTCAGCGAGGGCATCACCACCGGCACAACGGAGAACACATTCTCTCCCGACAGCGAATGCACCCGCGCTCAAGCCGTCGCGTTTCTGTTCCGCTACGCTGCGTCCGAGGCGGTCACCTTGCAGGAGCTGGTGTCCGGCTTCTCTGACGCCGATTCCGTTCCTGGCTACGCGCTTCCCGCGATGAACTGGGCGCTTGCTGAGGAAATCGTACAGGGCAACGGCAGCAAGCTCATGCCGAACGATTCCTGCACGCGTGCGCAGATTGTCACCTTCCTCTTCCGCGCATATCAGGACAAATAAGCAATCGTAAAAAAGCAGCGGGGCGGCATAGGTCGCCCCGCTCCGCTCGCCAGCCTGTGAAGCACAGGCTGACGAGCTTATTTTTGGCAGAAAACATCCTTAGCAAATCTCGTCTCTGTAATCGGAATCCTGTACACATTGCCGGCCATGCGTTTGTGGGGGCAGACGACTCTGTTCGTCCCTGCGCGCAGCAAAAAAGCGTCCCTCCCCCCGCCAGGAAAGGACGCTTTCTCTTTTTTACAGCGACTTCAGCAGCTTGACGCCCTCGTCGATGAGCAGCTCGGCAATGCCAGCCTTAAAGTTGGAGCTTCTGGCCTCATAGCCGCCCTCGTCGTACGCCTCTTTCATTGGGTAATAGCCCTCCGCGCCGTTCGTCAGGCAGCACGGCAGCGTCATGGCAAACGGCGAACCGTCTTTCAGCCCCCGGCCGATGCCCGTAAACGGTTCACCGGGGATGCCAAGGAACGCAACCGGTCCTACGCGTACGCCGCTCAGCGGCAGCGGGAACGTCTCCGGGCCGTCTTTCAGATGCTTCATCCGCAGCGCCTCGGCTACCGCCGTCGTCAGCTCCATGCCCGCAAACGGCAGCTCTGCATCGCGTCCGGCGTTGTGCAGCTCCACAATTTTCTCCGCGCGCGCGGCCTCCTCGGCTGTCGGCATATTCGACGGCGCGTTTACAATCCGCTCGGCAGCGCGGACGCAGTCCACATCGCAGAACTGCACCTTTTCATATACCTGCAAAACCGCACCCGCAATCACGCGCCCCATGTGCTTTGCGTGCGCATAGCCGCGGTCTGCGTCGTCAAAGCACGGATGCAGACCGTTTGCATCGCCGCCCACAGGGTGCACATTCACGTGGTTCACGTCGCCCTGCGCGCCGTTAAAGAACATGCACCGCACGTTGTCCAGCGCCGCCTCGGTCGTCTCGCGCACAAAGCGCGGGAAGTCCGCCGAAATCTCGTCGCCGCCCACCACGTCCGGGTGTACGCCAAAGTTGGCAATTACAATATCCGGCGCGCACTTGCGCACAAAGCGCAGCACGTTTACCCGCTCGTCTACATCGCCGATCGGCGCAACGATATCGGGGTTATTCACGCCGGGATTTGTGCGGATTGCGCCATCCTTCATCCGGAAGCGGCGCACAAATGCGATATGCGGCGCACAGCCCACGGCGTAGCCCATCTTCGCATCCGTCATGTCGCGCACTGCCATCACCGCACAGTCGCACAGCTTGCGTCCCAGATAGTCGCCATATTCCTTTTCGCCGTACTTGTTTTCGTCCAGCTCGCTCTTGCCAACCAGCGGCCCTGTGTGCGTGTGCGAGCAGGCGATAAACACTGCCTCCGCCTTGACGCCGGTTCGTTCGGCGATGGCCGCGCGATAGGCGTACATCGTCTCCTTGTCGATCATCAGATTGTCCAGTGCAATCAAAATCGCCTGATCGTCGCCGCAGCGAAGCGCCAGCGCCGAAGCCTCCAGCGCGTCAAGAATGCCGGACGCAAAGCGCTCGACAAAATAACCCGAAATTTCAATGCCAAGCGGCGGGGTAACGTCTACGCGTGCAAAGCCAGCCTGTAAATTTGCCATTTCTGTTTCCTCCTGTATCTGCAAAAGCTGCCGCAGCCGTTGGCTGCGGCAGCTTGCCGGTTTTATACAGCTTCTGCTGTTTTACTTTTTCAGATGCGCGTTGTGCACTGTGGTGAACGCGTCGATGACTCTCTGGATGTGCTCCTTTTCCCACGTGGGATGCAGGAACAGGTTCACCGTGCGGGCACGCAGGCTCTTTGCCACCGGGCATACAACGCCCTCATACGTCAGACCCTCGCGGGTGTACTCCTTGGAGCAGAACGGGAACTTATGCGAGCCAAAGCCGCCGAGCTCCTTATATGCCTTTTCCTCGTATGCTTCCGGCCATTGAATGCCGTAGCAGGGAATGCCCATGCCGGCCATTTCCTTAAGGAACGCGGGCGCGTCGATGTCCAGCTTGTCCAGATCCAGAATGATCGGGAACCACCAGTAAGCGCACTGACGCTCCTCGGTGTCAACCGGCAGCGACTTGACGCCCTCGAGCTTGCCCAGCGCCTCGCGGTACATCTTGGCGTACTCAAAGCGGCGCGGCAGATTCCACGTTTCCAGACGCGCCAGCTCGTTGATGCCGACGATGGACTGCATCTCGGTCATACGGAAGTTGAAACCCACACGGTTGTGGATATAGGGCAGCTTCTCCTCCAGCGCCAGCATATTCATTCTGGCCTTGACGTCATAGCCGTGGTCACGGAACGAACGTGCCTCCCAGCCGCGATCCTCGTCGTTGGTGACGACCATGCCGCCCTCGCCGCCGGTGGTGAAGTGCTTGGACTGTGCAAACGAGAAGCAGCCCACGTCGCCGATCGTGCCGACGGACTTGCCCTTATACTTGCCGCCGATGGCCTGCGCGCAGTCCTCGATAACGTACAGGTTATGCTTGCGGGCAATGGCCATGATGCGATCCATGTCACATACAACGCCATACAGATGGACAATGACAATGCCCTTGGTGCGCTCGGTGATCTTGCTTTCGATGTCATCAGGATCGATGGTGTGGCTCTCATCCACGTCGCAGAAGATGGGCACCGCACCCGCCTGCACCACCGCGAACGAGGACGCGATGAACGAGTAGGACGGCACGATCACCTCATCGCCAGGGCCGATGCCCAGCGTTGCGATGCCGATGTGCAGCGCAGCCGTGCCGTTGGTGCAGGAAATTGCCATCTTTGCGCCGCACCACTTGGCGAACTTGTCCTCAAATTCCATGCCCTTATGGCCGGTCCAGTAGCAGACCGCGCCGGTGTCGAGTGCTTCGGCGATTTCCGCCTTGCTCTTCGGGTCAAACTGCGGCCAGCCGGGGAAGCCCAGCTCGGCAACGCCAGCGCCATTCATGACAATTTCTTTTTTCTCGCTCATGTTAAAACCTCATTTCTTCAAGTGTAAAACAGTTGCAAATTTACGAACGTTGGCCGCTTACACGCCTCTTTGCATCTCGTCAACAGACTCGAGAATCGCGTCGGCCATATAGTCCAGCTGCTCCGGCGTCAGGCCGTAGACCGGGAAGTGCGTAAAGCGGTGGTTGAATACCTCCTCGCACACCGGGCAGCTCTCAGCGATTGCCTTTTCGTCATAGCCATACTCACGCAGGATTTCGAACTTATACAGCGGGCCAAAGTGAGGAATCTGCGTGACGCCCTTTGCGTCCATCTTTTTCTTGAACAGCTGAATATCGCCGCCCGCCTTTTCGGGGATGATCTGAAGCTGATACAAATGGAACGTGGGTTTGATTTCGTCATTGCCCAGATCCTGCGGGATCAGAGCGTCGCAGGCGGAAAGGCGCTTTGTCAGATATTCGGACGCGCGGCGGCGCGCTTCGATAATCTGGTCGATTCGGGCAATCTGGAGCTGCAAGCCCAGACCCTGAATCTCGGTGGTGGAGAAGTTGGTTGCGACGAACGGGCCGTTCTTGCCGCGGATGGCGGTGACGTCATACAGCCAGTTCGGGATATGCTTGCTGAAATCCGTGCCAAGGAAGCGCGCGCGGCGCATCTCGGGCAGGAATTCTGTCACGTTGGAACACAGGATGCCGCCCTCGCCAAAGGAGGTGATGTTCTTGACCTCGTGGAACGAGAACGAGCCAAAATCGCCGATTGTGCCGAGCTTGCGGTGCTTATACTCGCCGCCAAAGGCGTGCGCCGCGTCCTCAAGGACGACAATATCGTGCTGCTTGGCCAGCGCCATGATCGGATCCATATCGACTGGATAGCCGCCAATGTGGACGGGGATGATCATCTTCGTCTTGTCGGTGATCTTTTTCTCCACGTCCTTGGGATCCATATTCAGCGTCAGCGGATCGACATCCGCAAACACCAGCTTGCAGCCGATGGAAAGCGGATACGCCATGGTTGCGGCAAACGTGATGGCCGGGACGATAACCTCGTCTCCTGGCTTCAGTCCAGTATACTTGCAGGCAATCTCAAAGCCCGCTGTGCAGTTGGTCAAAAATGTAGAGCCAGTGGTGTGCAGATATTCGTCGCACATATTCTCGGCCTTGCCAACCTCCACGTCCAGCGACAGCTTTGCCGGGGGCGCGGAAACCTTGTCCAGCGCGAGAACGTCCTTCTCAACCGTTTTCAGCGCCTCGTCGTAGGCCTCGCCCTTGCCTTTCATCATAAACCGGATGATGGTCATCAAATCCTGCGCGTTATAGTTTTCGCCGACCGCAGCCCACGGGACTTTGGTTTCGCCGGTGTTATACCGGAAATCCGATGCTTTCTTCTCCATTTAAAATTGACTCCTTTCAGAATATCAGTTTGTTGACAGACGGACATTCTGAAGCAGTTACGGATCGCGGCAGCAATTGAACAAGCCGACCGCAACATCGAGTGGTCTGTTCATAGTTTACCTCTTCGCGTCATTGACGCTACCGTTATGGAATCAGTTTCTTTTTATCTTCCCGCGCCGCAGGCGGCGCGGGAAGCATGATTGTGGAATTTTCTTTGAATTACAGATCAACAACGCACTTGTTGTCGTTGGAACGGTAGGCCGCCTCCATAACGCGCTGCACCTGCACCGCATCAGACGCCGGAACCTCCAGCGGAAGATTGTTCAGGATCGAATTGCCGAACGACTCAATCTCGCGCGTGTACATATTGCCGAACTCCACGTCCAGCTGCTCGCCCTTGACGTCCTTGGTGTCCTGCTGTGCGTCATAGCCGCCAACCTCGCCGCAGAACATCGCGTCCAGCGTACCGCCGTCGATCTGGCCGATGATGTTTTCGCCAACCAGATGACCCTGATCGCCGAAGAACTCAAGACGCCACTTGGAGGCTTCGTCGGGGATATTGAAGTTGGACTGCACCACGCATTCGCAGCCGTTTTCCAGCCGCATCAGAACCGTAGACGTGTCCTCCACCTCATAGTGGAACGTCAGCGTGTCGTGGAACGCCGCAACCTGCTTGACCTTTGAGCCGGTGACATACTGCATCAGGTCGATGCAGTGCACGCCCATGTCCATCATTGCGCCGCCGCCGCCGTTTTTCTTGCTCTGACGCCAGTTGCCGGGCATATCGGGATACCAGCAGGTGAACTGCGAGAAGCCCGAAACCGGACGGCCGATCTTGCCGTCGGCAATGGCCTGTTTCATAGCCATGACGTATGCGCCAAAGCGCATCATCAGACCTGCCGCAATCTTGACGACCTTGCTCTCACAGTAGTCAACGACCTTCTGCCCCTCTTCCGAGGTCATGGCCAGCGGCTTTTCAATCAGAATATGCTTGCCAGCGTCGGCGGCCATCATGGCCTGCTTGGCGTGCAGCACAACGGGGGACGCGATATAGACCGCGTCAATCTCGGGATCGGCCAGCAGCGCAGCCTCGCTGTCATACGCACGCTTGCAGCCCCACTTGGCGCGGGACTTTTCCGCCAGCTCCATATTGATCTCCATTACAGCAATCAGCTCGGCGTTATTCGCCAGCATCATTCCGGGAATCGTTCTGCGGTCTGCAATACCGCCCGCGCCGATAACGCCCCAACGAAGCTTTTTCATAGCAATTGTCTCCTTTTATGATTCTAAAACGCAGAATTTTTGCGATTATTTCCAAGCTTATACGTTTTTTGCCGGCTGTGCCGGCGGGATATGCCTTGTCCGGCTGTGCCGGAGCATCGCCGCTGCTGCCAGACGGCGGTTCGTTTTGTCCTGCTCCTATCTTACGACGGATGCTTTCAATTTTCTATGTGATTTTGTGTAACGATTTACGTCTAATAATTTTTCCGCAGAAAGGAACACGAATTTCAAAAACGCGGTTTTCTCTCTGCGGGCATCGGCGCAATGCGCCTGCAGATGCAGGGGGCTTGCGCCCCCTGCGATTACGCGGTTTACGGAAGTTGCCGGAGATTAGTCGAAGCTCCAGAATTTCTCAACGTTGGTGCCGTCAACAACGAACAGGTCGATGTTGGTCTTGGTGGGAACGTCCTTGCCCTCGAAGTAGCTGATTGCGCCTTCGTAGATGAACTGTGCCAGAACCCAAGCGTCAACGTTCAGGCAAGCCTGATAGTTCACGTCATTGTCATGCAGCTTGCCGAACGGCTCTGCACCGTAAGCGCCCATGGAGAAGACCTTGACGTCGGTGTTGCCAACAGCCTGCAGCGCTGCAACTGCGCCCATCGCGCCGTTGTCAACGTCGGAGATGATGTAGTCATACGGCTCGACGATGGCGGAGATTGCGTTGTATGCAGTCTCGCGGTTGCCCTGAGAGTCGTACTTGTTCAGGATTTCGATTTCGCAGCCGTCTGCATTGGCAGCGTCGATAACCTCATGCAGGCCAACAAAGCGCTCCTGGCAGTGCGTGGAAACAGCGTTGGTCAGCTCAACCACACGGCACTTGCCGCCGTTGTTTTCCTTAACATAGTTGACGAAGTACTCGCCAACCAGCGTGCCGGTTGCTTTCTGATCCCAGGTGACGGTGGTGACAGCCTTTTCCTCGCCGTCGGTCCAGTAGCCGTCGTAGATGATGACGGGAATGCCGGCCTCAACCGCATTCGTCAACGCAATGCCGGAGCCGTCGGGGGTGATGGGGTCAACCATGATGATGTCAACGTTGTTGGAAATCATGTTCTCGATCTGCTTGGTCTGGGTCTCGTCGTTCAGGTCGCCGTCCTCGCAGACGATGTCAGCGCCGTAGTATGCGCCGAGTGCTTCCAGAGCCTGTGCCAGAGCTGCGCACCATTCGTCGCCCTTGTAGCAGATGGAGCAGCCGATCTTCTTGCCTTCCAGCGCGGTGGTGTCCTGCAGGACAACAGCGGCGGGAATGCCGAGCTCAGCAGCCTTGCCCTCGGTTGCGATTACGTCGGTCTTGACAGCGCCTTCAGCAGCGGGCGTTTCTTCAGCCGGGGTCTCTTCAGCGGGTGTTTCTGCTGCGGGCGTCTCCGCAGCGGGCGTCTCGGTCTTGGTGTCGGTCGCGGGGGGCTCCGTCTTGGCTGCGCAGGCAACCAGGCCCAGAACCATGACCATTGCAAGAAGCATCGCGATCAGTTTCTTCATTTTGTAATTCCTCCTTAAATTTTATCTAACAGGCTGCGCCTGATTAGACCGTTGTTTGGATCATCAGCTGCAAAGCGCCATGATCTTTTCCTGTGTAGCTTCGGCCGCGTTCAGCTCGCCCATCTTGTGACCCTCATGCATAACCATGATGCGGTCGCACATGCCGAGCAGCTCAGGCATTTCGGACGAGATCATGATGATGGTCTTGCCCTCCTTTGCCATCCGGTTGATCAGACGGTAAATTTCTACCTTTGCGCCAACGTCGATGCCGCGCGTGGGCTCGTCAAGGAACAGGATCTCCGAGTTCTGGAACAGCCACTTTGCGATAACCACTTTCTGCTGGTTGCCGCCGGAGAGATACTGTACCTCGGTCTCCATGCTCGGCGTGACAACGTGCAGCTTGTCGGCGTATTCCTTGCTCAGCTCTTCCTCAAGCGAGCTGCTGATCACACCGGCGCGCAGTACGCGCTTCATGTTGACCAGCGTGGTGTTCCGCTTGACCGACATAATCTGGACAAGACCCTGGAGCTTGCGATCCTCTGGGATCAGGCCAAGACCGTCACGGATGGCGTCGGCAAACGTACGATAGTGAACTTTCTTTCCGCGGACATAGACCTCGCCGGATTCCGGCTTGTCAATGCCGAGGATGGCGCGGGCAAGCTCGGTGCGGCCAGCGCCGACCAGACCCGAAATGCCAAATACCTCGCCGGACTTGACCTCAAAGCTGATGTCCTGCAAAATGCCGCGGCTGAGATTTTTGACCTCCAGAATCGTTCCGCCGACGTTGCCAACCTCTTTCGGATACTCCTGACCCATCTCACGGCCGACCATCATGTTGATCAGGCCCTGACGGTCAACGGAAGCGACCGGAATCGTGTCGATGTGACAGCCGTCGCGCAGGACGCTGACGTTGCTGCACAGGCCGAAGATTTCGTCCAGACGGTGCGAGATATAGATGATGGTGATGCCCTCGTCGCGCAGCTGCTTGACAATGCGGAACATAACCTCCAGCTCGCGGTCGGTCAAAACGGCCGACGGCTCATCCATGATCAGGATGCGGGAATTATTGTTAATGGCGTGCATGATCTCGACGATCTGCTTTTTCGCGACGGTCAGAGACGAGACCTGCGCGTTGATGTCGATGTCCATGCCGAGATCTTCAACGATCTCCCGCGCGCGGCGGCGCATGCCCTTCCAGTCAACCAGACCGTTTTTCAGCTGGACGTTGCCAAGGAACATATTTTCCGCAACGCTCAGCGGCTCGGCCAGCTTGATTTCCTGATGGACAACGCTGATGCCGGCACGGCGTGCCTCGATGGGGCTGTTAAAGCGGCAGGGCTTGCCGTCCAGAATGATTTCGCCCTTATTCGGCTGGTAGATACCGGCCAGAACCTTAATCAGGGTGGACTTGCCTGCGCCGTTCTCGCCGACCAGACCGTGGATGGTGCCGCGCTCAATGTTGATGGTGACGTCATCCAGCGCCTTGACGCCGGGGAACTCTTTTGTGATATTCTTTAATGTTAAGATGTAGTTGTTATCCATTGTTCACCCAACCTTTCTGTGATACTTCGGTCAGGTCAATCAGGACTTCTTCTTGTTGCTGGCAACGTCAAGCGTGACGGCAAGCACAAGGACAACGCCCTTCAGAACGTCCTGCACGAACGGATCGACGCCCATCTGGGAGAAGCCGTTGAACAGCGTGTTCAGGAAGATGCAGCCGAACATCGTGCCGATGACGCGGCCCTTGCCGCCGGCCAGCGAAACGCCGCCGATGATCGAGCCGATAACGGCGTCAAATTCATAGTTCTGTCCGTTGGTGACGGCGACAGAGTTGAGTCGGGACATCAGGACGAGACCGCCGAACGTAGCCAGAACGCTGCCCAGCAGGAACGTGCCGAACTGATAGGCCTTGACGTTGATGCCGGAGAAGAATGCCGCTTCACGCGAGCCGCCGACGGCGTAGAGGTTACGGCCGACGCGGGTCTTGGAAGTGACAAACTGCGCAATTGCGTAGACGATGATCATCAGCAGCACGCAGACCGGGAATACGCCGCCGAAGATATAGCCGCGGCCAAGGAACGAGATACTATCGGGCATGTTGGCAATCGGCACAGCCTGCGTCAGCAGCTTTGCAAGGCCGTAGCAGATGTACTGCGTGCCAAGCGTTGCGATCATCGCGGGAACGCCGACATAAGAGACCATGAAGCCGTTGACTGCGCCGACGGCAAGGCCGATGGCGAACATGATCAGGATGGCAAGGCCGGTGGACATACCGACGTTTTTCATCAGGATGGCACCCACGCAGCTGGTGAGACAGACCATACGGCCAAGGGAAAGGTCAAAATTGCCGGTCAGCAGCATGATCGACTGGCCAAGGGCAACGATGGCGACGGTAGAGCTTTGCAGAAGAATGTTTTTCCAGTTGCTCCAGGTCAGGAAGTACTGTGCGCCAAACTTTACATACGAAATGATAGAGAATACGACAATCAGGATGGCGATGCCGACAAGGCTCATCCAGTCCTTAACCAGTGCGCCGACGCTCTTTTTGCTGTTTAACGTGGTTGCTTTTGTGCTCATTTGATTCATTCCTCCTAGTTTTTTCGCTCTTACGAGCTACGGCGCTCACGCAGCCGGTTACGGAAGCAGGTGCTTGGTGCTGTGACGGGGGTAGACGTTATAGGGTCGGAAGCCCTCGGCGTAGGCAACGCCGCACTGATATCCGCGATATCTTGAGCAGGTACGGATCATATCCACAAAGTCGATGCCGTCATGGTCAAGCATCCACTTGATCTGCGACTCATGCATCTCAAGCGCTTTCAGCTTCATCTCAATCTGGCCGGTAATATCGACATAGTGGGTGGGGTTGAAGTCCACGCCTGCCAGGCTATCCATAAAGAACGTTGGAATCATGCTCTCAAAGGCCGGGTAGTTGACCGAGCGGTGCGGCAGACCCGACATAAATGCGCCATTGGTGGCCAGATGGCTGGTCTCCACATGATCCTGCATATAATCCACGTCGTTGTGCGTGATGATAACGTCGGGACGCGCATAGCGAACCACGTCGGCCACGGCGTCAATCTGCGCCTGATCGTGGCGGTTCACCTGCATATCCGAAACGTTAATGTTGAAAACTTCTTTGGCACCGATAAACTTGCCGGCATTTTCCGCTTCCTTTTCACGGATCTTGCCCAAAGGGCCGGGTTCAATAATGACATGACCCTGATCACCGTTTGCAACATGGCACATATACACATCTGCGCCCTGCTCTACATATTTGCGGAGTGTACCCGAGCAGGCGATCTCCAGATCGTCGGGGTGGCAGCCAATCGCCAGAACTCTCATGTTTTTCACCTCTTGCTGAAATTAAGGGGGCGCGTGCGGCCGATTGTCTTGGCGGCACGGCCATGCGGCAGAATAAATACGCCGCGAGTCTTATTGCCTTGCATCCATAATAGACCGAAGTGCGGTCTTTTGTCAACACAATTTCTAAATAATCTTTACGAATGTTGTAATAATGGTGAATTATTCACAACTCCACCACCGTGATTTTGGTCGATGTTGCCACACGTTTTGCGGTTTTTGCGCCCCATTCTTTCAACTCTTTTTAAAAATAATCGACGGTAAATTTAGACGCTTTTCCATAAAATTTGCCCGCGGGCATGCGTTTTTTGCGCATACCCGCGGGCTTTTGTTCGTTTATGTTCGCTTTTGTCCGTCATTCGCGAACTTTGCCATCTCTCAGGCCAGCAGACCGCCTGCGGCCTCAATTTCTTTCTTGACCAGCCGCACCGAGGCAATGGCCTCCTCCAGCGGCGCAACCGACAGATCGTTTTTGCCCTGCAATCCCTCAACAAAGTATTTCAGCTCGTTATAATACCCGCCGAGCGACGAAATATTGCCGCCGATGCGGTTGTCGCCGGTATATTGCGCGGCAAGCTCCGGATGGAACGCATCGCCGTCGTTCGGATACACGGTCAGACCGTTTGCATCGTTTGTGATGGTCGCCTTTTCCAGCTTGACGCGGAACGTGGCCGAGAACGGGAACGACGCAGGATAGTCCCACGCGGCCTCGACGCTGACTGCCACGTCCCTGCCATAGTTGTAGATAGCAAAAATCTGCTCAATCAGTCCGTCGCTGTCACGATAGACGCCCGCCTGAATGCGGTCTGGCTCGCCCAGCAGATAGCGCACAAAGTCCACGTCGTGCACGTGCATATCCACGGCCACGCCGCCCGACTGCGCCGGCGTGTGCAGCCAGTTGCGGCTTGCCCAGCCGGGGCGCGACGAAACGCGCTGGAATACACCCGAAAGCACGCGGCCATACGTTCCCGCGTCCACGGTCTTTTTCAGCCATGCGTACTCGTCCCACAGACGGATGACCTGACCGACCATCACCTTGCGGCCGGTACGCTTTTTCGTCTCCAGCAGCGCCTGCATATCCTCCTCCGTCAGACAGACGGGCTTTTCGCAGAACACATCGCGCCCCTTTTCCATCGCCGCGCACGCGTGCGCCGTGTGCAGATACGTTGGCAGGCAGATATCCACCACGTCAACGTCCGCCTGTTCAATCAGCGCCATACCCGATTCATACGTCTGCGCATCGGTCTGCTCTTTCATCTGTGCCAGAAATTCCGGCCGGTCATCGGCAATCGCCGTCACCTTGACGCCAAGCTCCGCCAGCGCCGCATAGCACGCCGCGTGCATCCCGCCCATAAAGCCGCAGCCAATCAGTCCTACTCGAATCATGTTCGTTCCTCCTGTCTGTCCGTTTTTAAAATTTCTTTTCCAGAATGCGCCCCATTGAGGCCGCCGTGTTGTAAATAATCTGGTCAGAGGCGTGGCCATAGGCCGGGATCATCTCGCCCGTCGCCCAGCCGTCATAGCCGATGTCTTCAAACGCCTGCATCACCGCCGGCCAGTCCACATCGCCCGCCAGAATGTCCACGAACGAATTGAGTCCGCCCGGATTGCGGCGGAAGTCCTTGAAGTGCACCTTTTTGATGCGCTTGCCCAAAATCCGAATCCACTGCTCGGGATAGCCCGCGTAGACCACGTTGCCCACGTCAAAGTACGAGCCGATCCACTCGCTTCCGATCTCGTCGATAAACGCGCGCATCTCCAGCGGAGAGAGCAGGAACTTGTTCCATACGTTCTCCACGCCGATGTGAATCTGGTGCTCCGCCGCCACCGGCGCAAGGCGCTTCATCTCGGCCACCGCGCGCTGCCAGCACACATCATACGCCACAACCGGCCGCTCCGGCACAAATTCCACCGAAACGCTGCCCGGCACGATCAAAACTGTGTCCGCGCCCAGCGCCTTTGCCGTTTTGATCTCGCAGACTGCCGCCTGATGCGCCTTTTCCCGCTCCTCCGGATCGTCCGAAGTAAACGAATACGCCCAGTACAGACTGCTTGCCACACTCGGCAGCGCAATGCCGATTTCCTCCGCCGCGCGGCGGATCTCGGCCAGCTTTTCGGGCGCAGTCTCCATCGTCACGTCGCCCTCTGCATCCAGCGTCAGCTCAATGCCGTCGAAGCCCGCATCCTTTGCCAGCCTCATCGCCTCAAACACGTTTTTCCCGCTGAAAGACCAATAGCTGATTGATTTTTTCATCTGTGCATCTTCCTTTCCGTATTTACTTTCGTTCGGATTCCGCTTATAATTCCATTATAAGCTCGAATTTTGGCCTGACAATATAAAATCCGGTGCAAAATTTATAAAATCAGCTACAGAGGATGTCTGCCGCCATGAAAATGGAATACACACCCATCCCGCTTGCCACGGTTTTTGACGTGGATGCCATCGTGAATATCTCGTATTACAAGCTGGAAAACGGCTATGTTTTCTCCGGCGAGTCGCACTTTTTCTGGGAGTTTATCTATGTTGACCGCGGCAGCATCGTTGTCACTGCCGGGGCGGACAAGTATTTTCTAAAGGCCGGCGAGCTGGCGTTTCACTGCCCGTATGAGTTTCATTCGTTCCAGTCGGTCGGCGCAAGTGACGTGATGGTGGTGGCGTTCTGCTGCGAAAGCGAAGCCATGCACCGGCTGGAAAAAAAGGTTCTGCTGCTGCACCAGCGCGAGAAGCAGTGCCTCAAGCCGCTGATGGACGAGGCGCAGCAGGCGTATCAGTATTTTGAAAACGATCCCGCGCTGGTCAATCTGCGTAAAAAGCCCACCGCCCCGTGGGGCAGCGACCAGCTGATCAAGCTCTATCTGGAGCAGCTGTTCATCTGCATCTGCCGCCGCGACGACAATGTCCGCTTTTCCCAGCGCGCCATCACATCCACGCAGTTTCACCAGCATCTGCTGCTGGCGCAGCAGGCGCGCGACTATCTTGCCGCGCACTATTCCGAGGCCATCACGCTTCCATCGCTGGCCGCGGCGCTCGGCATAAGCGTCTCACAGCTCAAGCGCGTGTTCCACGAGCAGATCGGCCAGAGCATGGTGCGCTATCTCACGGCGCTGCGCATCGGCGAGGCAAAGCGTCTGATCCGCGAGGGAAACCTCACGTTCACACAGATCGCCGAGCGCATCGGCATTGAGAGCATCTACTATTTCTCCAATCTTTTTAAAAAGCAAACGGGCATGAGCCCCACGGAATACGAAAAAACACTCAAGGAATAAAGGAGTATCTAAAATGCGAAGCTATGTTCTGAAAAAGGTCACATCCGCCCCCGATTGGGACACAATTGACGCACTTCCGATTGACAACCTCCAGTGGACAAATCCCCCGGTCGATATCCGTGCACAGGGGCAGCTCTGCTGGGACGAAGCGGCGATCTATGTTCGCCTGCGCGCGTGGGAAACAGAAATCCGCGCCGAGCACAGCGGACTTTTGCAGTCGGTCTGCGAGGACAGCTGTCTGGAATTTTTCCTCCGTCCCACCGACGATCTGCGCTACTTCAACTTCGAATTTAACCCAAATTGTGCGTTATATCTCGGATATGGCACAAATGTGACGGAATTGACGCGTCTGATTGTTGCCGACGAGCCCGCGCTGTTCCAGCCAAAGGCCGCGCGCCTGTCCGATGGCTGGGAGATCACCTGCCGTGTGCCGTTTGCGTTTATCCGCCGGTTTTTCCCGGACTTTACACCGTGCGAGGGGCTTGCCATGTACGGCAACTGCTATAAGTGCGGCGATCTGACCGTGCGACAGCACTACCTGTCGTGGAATCCCATGCGCTGTGACACGCCGCAGTTCCACCGGCCGCAGGATTTTGGCCGCCTGATTCTGGGCGATTGACCGGATTCTGTGAAAAATCCACAAATTTCATTTCTAAAATCTATTTAAAAATACCCCCTGTCCCGAATTGACACCCGAAAAGCCGCGTGGTATGATGAACTTACAGAATACCTGCGGCTTTCGCCGCGCAATTTAAGGAGGTTTTCTATTATGAACATGGTCGATACCCTCAAGGGTTCCTATTTTTCCGAAGTTCTGCCCGAGGGCTGGGACATTTCCAAGATTTATGACTGCGTCTCCAACGATCCATCTTCCGTCGGCGAGCGCCAGAGCTTCTGGAACGATGGCTTCCGTCCCGTCGAGTGCACGAACCTTGAAGAGTTCGGCGCATACATGGGTCACGAAATTGCCATGCAGATCAGGCTCACCAAGGAAGAGGGCAGAAAGCTGATTCTCATCCTGCCGGTTGGCCCGATGGGCATGTACAAGTGGGCGGTCTATTTCCTGAAAGAGTGGAATGTGGACTGCAAGCACGTCTACGGCTTCAACATGGACGAGTGGGCTGACGCCGAGGGCAACACGCTGCCCGCATCCGACCCCGCCGCGTTCCAGAACGCCATGACCGGCGCGTTCTACGGCCCGCTCGGCGAGCTGACTGTCCCCGAAAATCAGCGCAATTTTGCAACCAAGGAAAATCTGCCCACCTATCCGGAGAAAATCCGCAAGCTGAAGGCTGAGGGTGCAAAGCAGGTTCTGGTCTACGGCATCGGCCGTATGTGCCATATTGCATTCTGGGAGCCGCACTTTGCCAAGGACTACGCCTCCTATGAGGACTGGAAAGCAGCCGAGTACCGCGTCGGCGCGCGTCTGCATCCGTTCACCATCGAGCAGAACGCCATCACGTCGTTCCGCTCCAGCTGGCCGCTGATTCCGTGCTATGCCAACACCATCGGCCCGTGGATCATCTTCAACTCCGACTACGCCATCGGCGGCGCAGACGGCGTTCTGTCCCGCGGTATGCAGTGGCAGGGCATGAGCTTCTGGATGACGCTGCGCTATGGCCCGTGCCAGTACGTCACGTCCAGCAACATTCCCACCATGCCCGGTAAGCTGTTCTATATGAAAGAGCTGGCCGGCCCCCTGTGCGCCGATACCAACTGATTCAGGTAAACAATGCCCGCGCCGCCCGAGGGGCGGCGCGGATTTTTTGTGCCTCTGTCGGGACGCTCCCTCCCTTGCAGGCCGCTGTCTTGTGTGGGTGACGCCGCCGGAGACACAGCGGCTATCGCCGCAGGATAAAATCCCCCTGGCGGCGGTTTACAATCCCCCGCAAATATACTATAATATTTTTAAAATGATAAATATGCGCTGCCGCGCCATTTCGCCGAAAGCGGCGGAATTTTCGGCGCTGCAAGTGCAAAAAGGAGCCGCTATGAAAAAGGCCGGCATCAATCTGATCGAGGTTAAGGAGCGAAACCGCGCACTGCTGCTGCAATCCGTCTGCACGGCGGGGAGCATCACGCGCAGCGAGCTTTCCGAGGGGCTGCATCTGTCGCCCATGACCGTGACAAACATCACAAGCGAGCTGCTGCAAAAGCACATCATCGAGGAATTTGCGCCGCAAGACCCCATCAAGTCGCCCGGGCGCACGCCGATGCTGCTGCGCATCTGCTCCACGTCGCCGGTGGTGCTGGGCATTTACATCTCCCGCACGTGTCTGTACGGCGTGGTGTGCGATCTGTCGCTTCAGCTTCTGGCGCGCGCCAAGCGCCCGCTCACCCCGATTGAAAACGAAGAGAGCTTTTTGCAGAAGCTGCGTGAGCTTGCCGAGCAGCTGACCGAGCACACTGAGCGGCCGATTCTGGGCATGGGCATCTCCACCGTCGGCGTTATCAGCAGCGATGCCAGCGGCATCGCCTATGTCACCGATTTCTTCGGCATCCGTTCGCTAAATCTGCGCGACGCGCTTCAGCCGTATTTCCGTTTTCCGATTATTGTCTGCAACGATATGCACGCGTCCGGCCTGTGCGAACTCTACTTTGGCGCCGGCAAGGACGCCGACAGCTTTCTCTATATGGGCATTACCGAGGGGCTTGGCGCGGCGCTGGTATCACATCATGAGCTGCTTGACGCATGCGGCGAGCTTGGCCACACATCCATTGACTTTGGCGGCCCGCGCTGCACCTGTGGCAGCCGCGGCTGTCTGGAGCTTTACGCCAGTGCGCCGGCAATTTTGTCACTGATTCACGACGAGTGCGGCGTGGAGCTTGACAGCATGGAGCAGGCCGCCGGCTTTGCCATGACGAACAAGGCCGCATACACCGTGTTTTATAATGCCATGCGGCAGCTTTCGTTCGGACTGAACAACTATTTGAATCTGGTGAACGTGCCGCTGGTGGTGCTTGGGCATGACGCGGCGTTTTTGCCGGAGGAGTTCGTGCGGTATCTGGAGCAGTGGGTGGCCGATATCAACGTCTCTGTACACCAGCAGCAGCTGCGCCCGCGCTTTGTCAAGTCGCGCTTTGGCGCAAACTCGCCGATCTACGGCTCGGCGTGCGCCGTCCTTCAGCCGCTGTTTCAGGGCAGTAATCTGATTGAAAGGCTGTTTGACTGCGCGCAGCAGGAATAAAAAGCAAAAGAAAAGACGCCCCTGTGGGTGCAAAATGCCCGGAACGCATTTCGCGTTCCGGGCATTTGCTATTTGCCTTACACTCAGCGAAGCACCAGCTCGCCGTTTTCCGTATCGACGGTAATTGTCGAACCGGACTGGACGCTGCCCTCCAAAATCTTCTTTGCAAGCAGCGTTTCCACTGTATGCTGCACATACCGGCGCAGCGGACGCGCGCCGAACTGCGGATCGTAGGCCGCGTCGATGATGAACTGTTTTGCAGCCTGCGTCAGCTCACAACGCAGCTGCTTGTCGGCCAGACGGCGGTTGAGCGCCGCGATTTGCAGGTCGATGATACCGGTGATGTTCTCTTTCGACAGCGGCTTATAGAATACAATCTCATCCAAACGGTTGAGGAACTCCGGTCGGAACGTGCGGTGCAGAAGCGTCTGTACCTGCTCCTTGGCCTCGTTCGTGATCTCGCCGTCCGCGCCGATGCCGTCCAGCAGATACTGGCTGCCAAGATTCGACGTCAGGATGATACACGATAGCTATCAATGTGTACGGACTTGGTTGCTTGGAGTAAAAAACTCGGCCATTGAGATTCCAAGCACCCTGCAAATTTGTTCAATGGTATCTACAGAAAGCTGGCTGCCTCTGCAGCGAGAGACGCGAAGCGTCGTGTAGGGGATGTTTCCGCTTTGACATAGCTGGTATAATGTCATGTTTCTCTCATGCAGTAATTCATCCAATCGTGCGTGCGTATTCAATCTCCTTTCACTCCTATCAAAAAAAGCAGGATAAACTTTTGATGATAGTATCATATCACAAACGTTGTCCAATAAACAGGACTTATAAGACTCGCCCCACAATTCGGAACTCCAATTCCGGTGACGCTGGCTTCGGTGCATATGCTTTATTATAAGACACCATAACCGGCTGCATCCGCCGCACGCCGTCACTGCCAAGGTGGGCTTCTGGATCGTCCGGTTCCTGTTCGGCATACGCCTTGATATAGCCTTGTCCATCATAGATCATGACACCAACTTCGCCGGTACGGAGTGTCTCGCATTGCTGCACCCACACAATCTGACCGTCATGATAGACAGGCTCCATGCTGTCGCCAGACACCCGAACACCAAATTCCGCACCATCTGGGATGCTGCTCTCCGGAAAGCTGACCATCTCAAAGTTTCCTTCATCCAGAAACGCACCTGTACCAGCGGATACCGGCAGGTCGCTGACCGGCATGTCCAGATAGCGGATCTCCAGCACTGGCGCTACCTCCCGATACTTCCCGGATGCAATCAGATCCTCACGATACTCTTTCACTTTTCGACGCCCCTCTGCGTTCAGCAGGGGGCGTTTTGTATTGCTCACAAAATAATCAAAGCCATCCTCCAGATGCAGCGCAGCACAGACGGCCAGAAGCTGATACGCACTTGGAATCGATATGCCCTTTTCCCACTTGTTCACCGCAACGCGCCCAATGTCCACGCCATATCCCATTAAGATCTGACTGAGCTGCTCCAAGCTCAATTTCATGCTTTTTCGCGCAGCACGAATCTGGTTGCCAATATAATTGCACGCACGGTCTTTTGCCGCATTGTAGTCCAGCAGATTTGCCTGATACGCAGCCAAGTGTTTCATTCCTGTTGTCATGATGTATTCCTCCAATTTGGGATGTTCTCATTATAGCCGTCGCAGGTATGCTTGTCAATGAAATGTTCTCGTGTGCTTACAAATGCGTCATTGACGGTTCTTTATAGCGTCTATATAATAAAACCATCGTCAATCCCATAATCTCTGGAACACGCGCCTCCACTCCTTGGGCGTGTCTGTCGAAGCCTCTCCAGACAGAGCTGTTCCGGCACGGGATTGTTTGCAAACAGAATCTGAAGTCACACACGGAACTCGAAAAGAAAGAGAGGGACACATGAACACGGCAGTAAATTATGCAGTGAAAACGGATCGGGCGATCAGATGCCCAATCTGCCAAAGAGGACGGCTTCTCAACGCCGCCGAGCATACAGACCTTCGCAGCCTGCGCCTGTTCCGACCGGAGCAGGCAGACCGTGCGCAATGGTTCTCCAAATGCCCGAAGTGCGGGCAGCAAATCGGGATTGCAATCTGCCCGGTTGAAGTAATCATCTAAACTGTAATTCAAAATCCAAATACTATGATACCAGTCAAGCGCACCAACCGCCCACCTTAGAATGTGGGAACGCCGCGTTCGGAGCCTTACGGTAAGCTGTTCAGCTTTCCGTAGGGCTTCTTTTTTTACGTTTATGCCCTTTTCGCTGAATAGCGGAAAGGGCATACATGCGCAGATGGTCTGAGCGCACAGCGAAATATCCGTAACTCCATCTCGAAATTTTACAAAATTTTGAGATTGGAGCTTACGAATGTACAACTGGAAAGATACGCGGAATTACAGACGCTTCCGCGACGAAAACGGCAATGTCATTGCCAACATCATTTACGTTGACGGCGAGGAAGTCGCCGTTTCAGATGAAGTTTATGAAGCCTAACCAGCCGGAGATCGTGCCGGAAGAAGCAGCCATCGTGGAGCGGATCTACGAGATGTTCCTCGCCGGTCAGCCGGTCAAGGTGATCGCGCAAACGCTGCAAGCGGAGAAAATTGAGATCCTCGAAAAGAATCTCAGCTTCAGCAAGAACATGATCATGAATATCCTGCGGAACGAAAAATACTGTGGCGACTGTATCCTCCAGAAAACGGTCACGATTGACTGCATCTCCAAAACACGGAAAGTGAATCAGGGTGAAGCACCCATGTACATTGTCGAAAACAATCATCCGGCGATTATCAGCCGTGAGGTGTTCAACCGCGCACAAGAAGAACTGTCACGCAGAAATTCACTGCGGCTTCAATCGGATAAAACCGCAGTTACGGCAAATGGTCGCTACTCAAAGTACACTTTGACAGAAGTCCTCCACTGTGCAGAGTGCGGCAGCCGGTACAAACGTGTCACATGGAATATCCGCGGAAAAAAGAAAATCGTCTGGCGTTGCGTCAGCCGTTTGGACTATGGCAAAAAGTATTGTAAGAACTCCATCACCGCGGAGGAAGAAGCCCTGCATGGGGCCGTTGTCCGAGCGCTGAGGCGCTTTCATGCGGAGGACGAGTCCACATACCTGACGCTTATGAAAGCCACCATTGGAGAAGCTATCGGCATAAATGGCGGTTCGGAGGAAATCGACCTGCTCACGCGCCGCATCGACACGCTGAACAAACGGATGCTGGATCTTGTCAACGAAACCGTTGCGGCTGGAAAGGACGTAGAGAGCAGCGAGGATGAGTTCAAAGGTATCTCCGATCAGATCGAGCAGTTTAACCGCCGCATTGCCGCAATTCAGGAGAGCATCCACAAGGACGGCTCCCGGCAGGCGCGGCTGGAGGAGATCCAGAGCATCATTGCCAAACGCGGCGCGAACGAAACGCAGTACGACGACAGCATCGTGCGCCAGATGATCGAGTGCATCAAGGTACATAACGATGGAAAGCTGACGATCATTTTCCGGGTATGAGATCGAGGAAACACTATAGAAAGCCAGATCGCAAGACACAGAAAAAACTGGAGGTATGCGCACACTTTTGCAAGAGTTTTCTCTGAGAGGTTGGTATCACATTTTGATACCAGTCTCTCAGAGAAAACAGATAAATATTTTTCACAAAGTGAACTTTTGACGGATTACCCTGTATAATAAAAAGGAAACAGAAAATATGATTTATTACATTGCAGATATGCATTTTGGACATACGAATGTGCTCCGTTTTGATAATCGCCCGTTTCCAGATACCGCACAGATGGACGATACTCTGATTCAAAACTGGAATGAGCGCGTCACGTCAGAGGATACAGTCTATGTGCTCGGCGATGCGTTCTGGAAAAACGAAGAAAACAGTATTCGGATTATGGAGCGGTTGCAGGGACATAAGCACCTGATTCAAGGCAACCATGACCGCGTGAAAGGAAAGCTCCGCCCTTATTGGGAGAGCATCGAGCAGTACGCGGAGGTCAACGATGAGAATCGGCTGGTGATTCTGAGTCATTACCCGATTCTGTTTTATAAGAACCAGCATTATGGCGCGGTCATGCTGTACGGGCATGTACATAATACGCGCGAATGGGAACTCGTTGAGAAGTGGAAGAAAGAGCAATGGGCGATGGGCATTCCAAGCAGATTGATCAATGTCGGCTGCATGATGGATTACATGAGATACACACCGCGCACACTGACGGAGCTGCTGGACGCCAACCCGATGCCGGAGATCGCCAGAGTTCGCAAGGACGGAAGCGCAGTTGAAAGCGCGGAGTAGCAGAACAAACGGGAAAGGACGTGGGATCTGAATGAAGGTTACACCGCTGAAAAAACAGAGTAAGAAAAACCAGCGCAAATTTCATGCAGCCAAGCGCGGCACATGGAACGGCGTTTCGCCGGTCACCCGCATTGTGCAAAGCAAGCGGCTTTATGATCGAAACCGTGCAAAGCAGGAGGATCGTCGGGATGAAGATTAGTGAGGCGATAGTGCGGAGTACGAAAAACCGCAAACTATGCAATATCTTTTTGGGTTGCACAGTAACCATCAAGCAGCACGCCGCGCCAACTCGGAAAAGGATTGCCGAAAATAGCTGAAACCCTTGAAAACACTGGGGAAATCATTGTTATCTTAAAGGGTGCTGCTTGCCATACCGCACTTCTTCGGAAGTGCGGTTTTTCTTTGCTTAAAAGCAGCTTTTTAACAAGATTCAATCTACTTTCCTGAATCTTTTTCACAATTTTGATTGAACTCTAAAACATGATTTTAACATCTTTGAAGCGTCTTTTACGCCGAAAATACGACAGTGGCACGCTTTCAATGTGGCACCTGCGTGGCACCTGTTTTCAGCCAAACGCGGCGCAGACCTTTTGTGCGGTGCTTTGCTGGCGCGATTCGTGCTGATAATGCGTATAAACGCGCAGCGTCATATTGACTGTGGCGTGTCCTGCGAGATATTGAATCTCCTTGATATCCAGCCCGCTTTCAAACAGCCGTGTGATGTAGGTATGCCTGAGCTGGTGCGGATGAACGTGGAAATCCAATGTGCGGACTACCTTGGAGTGCGGCGCGGTTGTCCAGAGATCGGCAGGATCATCAACCGTGCGGTTCTCGATCATTTGAAGCAGACACTTGAGACTGCTTTTGGAAAGCGGTTTTCCATTTTCCATGTGCAGCACATAAAGGCTCTTTGCGCCCTTGCGCTCTTTTACAAGCTCTGCAAACAGCGTGGGCGGTATCGGAATATCCCGGACTGCGGCAGAGGTCTTGAGGGTGTCGCTGACGGTCGTTTGCGCGTTTGTGAGCAGCGCATTGTGCCGAACATGAATCACACCCGCAGGAAAATCAACGTCCGACCACATCAGCCCGCAAAGCTCTCCGCGCCGCATACCGGTTTGAAGTGCCAACAGGCAGAAAAGATATGCCCGCGTCCCTCTTGTCGCGTCCAAAAGGCGCTGAGACTGTTCAGCGGTGAGCGTCTTCCTGCGTTGCTTTGCCGCCGATTCGCAAAATTGCCGGGACAGGCGATTTTGCAATCAGGTTGTTATCCACGGCTGCATTAAAAATCCCGCGGAGCACCCGTACTACCTTATCCGCTGGTCGAAAGCGGACAATGCGTCTCTGTCAACCGAGCAGAGCGGCTGTCCATTCCATTTGACGCGGATCAGACCGTCTTCCAGCAGCCTTGCGTCCAGCTCCCTGTGCAGGAGCTTCTGTTCTACCTCTCGCAGAAATCGTTCTTTCTGTGGTGTGAGTTCTTCGTTCATATCATACCTCCAATCTGCAGCGCCCTTTTTGAGCGCAAAAAAGGCGCTGGACTTGGTTCGTGAAAACCAACAATCCAGCGCCCATAACTTTGTGAAAGATTTTTCTTCAATTTTTCCGAAATCTCGCCGCCGCAGCCCTCTGAAAAAGGGCGCTGCCACTGAAAATCCGCTTGAATATGGAAAAACAGAGGTTCAAATCCTGTTTGAACCTCTGCAAGCTGCGATTTCATCTATGGAGTTACCTAAGAATTTTGAGAATAAAAAATTGCCGAACCCCTTGAGATGACTGGCTTTTTTGCCATTTCATCTATAGTGTTCGGCAATCATGGTCCGAGTGACTGGATTCGAACCAGCGGCCTCTTGAACCCCATTCAAGCGCGATACCAAACTTCGCCACACCCGGATAGCTATTGAATTAGCTTATGTATCATAGCATATCCGGGTGGGTTTTGCAAGAGGTATTTTTATTTTTTACGCCAGCAGCTTTGCGGCGGCTTCGGCCAGGCGGGCGAGTTGGGCGTTTGCCTGCTCCACGGTCGGCTTGACGGCGGACAGGTAGGCCTTGATCTTCGGCTCGGTGCCGGACGGGCGGATGATGACCTTGCTGCCGCCGGGCAGGCGGTATTCCAGCACGTTCGCTTTCGGCAGGCCGGTGCCCTCGGCCTCGTAATCCGTATAGCCCTCGACCGGAAGTCCGGCGATCTCGCGCAGCGGCTGCGTGCGCAGGCCCTGCATGAGACTGGCCATCTTCTCCATGCCCGTCTCGCCCGCAAAGGCAAAGCTCTTCTGGGCGTTGCAGTAGCAGCCGAACTCGGCATAGAGCGCGTCGATGGCGTCGCCGAGCGTCATGCCCTTTTTAGCGTACCACGCGGCAGCCTCGCAGATGAGGAGCACAGCGTTGACCGCGTCCTTGTCGCGTGCGTGCGTACCGGACAGGTACCCGTAGCTCTCCTCAAAGCCGAAGATATAGCGCTCCGGATGGCCGCCCTGCTCCAGCAGCGCGATCTGCTCGCCGATATACTTGAAGCCCGTAAGCACGCGGCGCAGCTCGACGCCGTATTTTTTGGCGACAGCTGTGACCATATCGGTCGAGACAATGGTGGTGACAGCGACGGGATTTTCCGGCATCGTGCCATTCGCGATGCGGCTGCGGCAGATGAAGTCCAGCAGAATGACGCCCATTTCGTTGCCGGAAATGAGCCGGTAGCCGCCCTTTCCGTCCGGCACGGCGGTGCCGCAGCGGTCGCAGTCGGGGTCGGTACCGATGAGAATATCGGGGTGGACGCGGTCGCAGTACTGAAGGCCCAGCTCCATGGCCTGCCGGATCTCCGGATTCGGATACGGGCAGGTCGGGAAATGACCGTCCGGCTGCTCCTGCTCCTTTACGATGGTCATGTTCCGGATGCCGAGCTTCTGCGTCAGCTTTTTGACGCATTCAAGTCCCGCGCCGTTGAGCGGCGTGTAGACGAGCTTCAGGTTTTCAATTCCCTCGCCGCTGCCCACGCGCTGCGCATAGACGGCGTCGACAAACGCGTCCAACACCTCGTCGGGGATGTACCGGATGCTTCCGGCGGCCAGCGCCGCATCAAAGTCCGTGGTCTTCGCGCTGGTGAAATAGTCCATGTGCTCCAGCAGCGCGACCACGCGCTTTGCCGCCTCCGGCGTCATCTGACAGCCGTCGGAGCCGTAGACCTTGTAGCCGTTGTATTCCGCCGGGTTGTGGCTGGCCGTGACGCAGACGCCGAGCCCGCAGTGCAGGTGACGCACGGCGAAGCTCAGCGCCGGGACAGGCTCGAGCCGGGGATAGAGGTACGCCGTGATGCCGTTGGCGGCGAAGACCGCGGCAGCCTCGCGGGCGAAGACGTCGCTCTTGATGCGGCTGTCATGGCCAATGGCGACGGTCTTCGGCAGCTCCGTCTCGTTGAGATACTGTGCAACCGCCTGCGTCGCGCGGCGGATCACGTAAATATTCATCCGATTCGTGCCTGCGCCGAGCACGCCGCGCAGACCCGCCGTGCCGAATTCCAGATCGCGGTAGAACGCGTCGGTGATCTTCTCCGCATCGGACTGCATCGCGGTCAGCTCTTCCCGCAGTTCCGGCTCCAATCCCTGCTGCGCAAGCCACTGCGCATATCGCTTTTCTGCCAGTTCCATATCTGTAAACCTCCGTTTTTCAGTGTGATGATTTATATGCTCAGGCCGGTGTGCCGCCGATGGCGTTTGGCATGGACGCACCGGCTTCGATCAGCGGCAGGTACCAGTCGTCGTAGAAATACGGCAGGCGCGTCTCGTCGTCCGTGCGCACATCCTCCCAATCCATGCCCCAGGGGCGCAGATAGACCGTATAGACGAAGGAATCTTCGCTGTTTTCCGGGTCTGTATAGACGCCGGAGATGCAGATCATCTCGGAATACGGCATGGACTCGGATGGGGCCGCGTCAATGTGCCACGCGTCCGCGCCGCTCAGCTTGCAGTCAAAGAAGCTGCCGCCCGTCGAAACGAGCCGTCCGCTCGTCGTCAGATCGGTGCTCACCTGCACCTGTGCATCGGCGATGATCTGTCCGGCCTCGCAGGAATCGTCCCACAGGGTGAGCGTTCCGCTTCCGTCCGCGTCAAGCTCGATCTGTGCGCAGGCATCCCACCAGCTGCCTGCGTTGTCTTCATAGGCGCCGGTCCCGGATTCGATCATCCACCAGCCGTACCAGCTGCCGTTCCAGAAGGCCGTCTGCGAGACAGCATTCATTGAGGGATCGACCGGCTCTGCCGGCTGATAGAGCGCGAAAAGTCTCCTTCCCACCAGCCCCCAGAGCACGGCGGACAGCACCAGAACGCCTGCGATGATCCCGATCACCAGCGGCGCTTTGGATTTTTTCTTCGGCTTCTGCGGGGGCGCACTCTGCGCCGCAGGCCGCTCCGGCGGGGGAGGGAAGCCGTCTGCGCGTGTGGTCTGCGGCTGTGCGGGTTCGGGCTGCGTCAGCTTTGCGCCGCATTCCGTACAGAATTTCGCTGTTTCCTCGATTTTACTTCCGCAATAGGGACAAAACGCCATGGTCGGTTCTCCTTTCTTATTTCGCCATCCCGAATGAGTCCGGCATATCGGCAACGCCCCGCGCAAGCAACGGCGCGTACCAGCTGTCGTAATCTGGCGGGAGCATATTGCGGTACAGACAGCCGCTCGTGTCGCCGGTGCGCACATCCTCCCAGTCCGTGCCCCACGGGCGCAGATAGAGACGGAAGCGCACCCAGCCGCCGTTTTCATCCTCCGCACGGCCGGAAATGCAGATCATATGGTCAAACGTATGTACCTCCGACACGCCAGGATCGCAGGAAAGCCCATTCGTCAGATCGCAGTCCAGATACGTGCCGGAGTCCGCCGTCATGTGCCCGGCGTCGGTCGTCCCCGCCGAAAACGTGACGCTTGCCCGGAGCAGAAGCTCGCCGGGTTCATTCTCCGTATCCCAAACGGTGAGCATTCCTGCATCCCCGCGCACGCTGATGTGCGCGCAGGCATCCCATGCGGTGTCCTTCAGGTATTGCAGCTCCTCGCTCGCATCGGTAACAATGTGCCAGCCGTACCAATCCCCGGCCCAATAGGCCGCGTGATCCGGCTCTGCATCCGCGTCCGGCTCCTGTGCCTGCTCCGGCAGACTGTCCAGCAGCGGAAGCGCGGCGGAGGCCGTTCTGGAAAAGCTCATACGGATATCAGCGTCAAAAAAGCCGATGGTGACCGTGTTTGCGTCGATCGTCCCTTCGCAGCGTGCGCTGCCCATTGTCAGCGTGAGCCGTCCGCCTGATGTTTCCCATTCGACCGCGGCGGCTTCACCGTCCACGCAGAAAACGCCCTCGCCGCCTGCGTTCAGCGTGAGATAGGTCTGGCCGCTGTAGACCTCGCCGATCGGCTGCCAGTCTCCGCCATAGACGCTGACCTGCTCGCCATGGAAGGTTCCGAGGCCCACGGCGGGCCGCGTTTCACGCTTACAGGCGCAGAGCGTCAGGAGCAGCACGGCGGCGATCAAAAGCGTGCCCGCCCGTTTCATCCAGCCACTCCCCTTCTGTCTGTTTCTCCTGTTTTCAGTATACAACAGCTGCCAAAAAAGCGCAAGAAAAAGTGCTGCCGCGCATCACAGCTTGAGCTGGCGGGCGGCGCATTCGTAGGCCGTTTTGTAGTCCTGGAGTTCGCGGGCGGCAAGCTCCATCGCCTGCAGCAGCTCCCGTTCGAGCAGCTTTGGCAGCGGGCCTGTCCGTTCGGCCTGCCGCAGCGCGGTCATAGCCTCCGCGTACCGGCCGGAGGCCGACGCGAGGCGTGCCTGCAAAACGCGGTATTCCGCCCGGCTTTCCTCCGGCGGCATGGGGACTGCGCGAAGCTCCGCCTCTGCGGCGGCCGTCTTCCCGCGTTCAAGCTGATAGCGGGCCATGGCCAGATGGTACCGGGCGCGGACGGGCTGCGCGGCATAGGCCTGCCGGTAGTCCGCAAAAGCGGCCTCCTCCTGTCCCGGCCCCGCGCTTTGTGCACACCGGGCCAGAATGTCCCACAGGTGCAGCATAAGCGCTGCACTTGCATAGAGGCTGCCGTTGTTCCACGCAAGCCCCCGCTGGGCCAGATGGCGCGCCGTGTCGAACCGCTCGGACTCCAGCGCCCGCTGCGCGCACTGCGCCGCGGCCATGGCCAGCGCCAGCGCCTGCTCGTCATCCGGCGCGTGCTCCGGTGCAAGCTCAAGACAGGCGGCATACTCGCCGCTTTTCAGAAGTTCCCGCAGCCGCTGCGTGCGCCCGGCCTCCGCCTCCTCCTGCTCGTCCGCCAGCAGCCACGAGAGCCGGACGTTCAGCACCGACGCCAGATATTCCAGCGTCCCGACCGACGGCGAAGCCAGATCATTTTCGATCTGCGAGAGCATATTGCGCGTGATGCGGTCCCCCACGACCTGCGACTGCGTCATGCCGCGTGCAAGCCGCGTCTGCTTGAGCTTCTGTCCGAGCGTCATAGCACTGCCTCCTGCGTAAATGTCATTTACTCTGCATACATTCTATCATATTGCGCATCTGCCCGCAAGCGGCATCGCATAAACGATTGATTTTCCGCGCCCGCATGGTAAAATAGAGGTATCTGAACGAAAAGGATGGGCTTTGCCATGCAGCGACTTCTGATCCGCAATATCAAAACCCTCGTCTCCTGCGACGAGCAGGATACCGTATATGAAAATGTCGACCTCTACGCTGAGAACGGCATCATCCGCGCCATCGGCCCGAAGCTTGACCGTCAGGCCGACGAGGTGCTGGACGCCAGCCATATGCTGTGCTATCCGGGCCTTGTCAACACGCACCATCATCTGTACCAGCAGTTTTCCCGCAATCTGCCGCAGGTGCAGAACATGGAGCTGTTCGACTGGCTGAAAACGCTCTATGAGATCTGGAAAAATCTCGACGCGGAGGTCATCCGCCTGTCGAGCCTGACCGGTATGGGTGAGCTGATGAAGCACGGCTGCACGACCTGCTTTGACCACCACTATGTCTTCCCGGTCGGCGCGGGCGATCTGATCGGGACGCAGTTCGAGGCCGCGTCGGAGCTTGGTATGCGGATGCACTGCTCACGCGGCTCCATGGATCTGTCCGTCAAGGACGGCGGCCTGCCGCCCGACTCCGTTGTGCAGACGGTCGACGAGATCATGGCCGACTCCGCCCGCCTCATTGAAACATACCATGACGCGTCGTTCGGCTCCATGCGGCAGGTCGCGCTTGCGCCGTGTTCGCCGTTCTCCGTCTCGGCGGAGCTTCTGCGGCAGAGCGCCATCCTCGCGCGGCAGTACCATGTCCGCCTGCACACGCACCTGTGTGAGACAAAGGACGAGGAAGCCTATATGCTCGAACGCGAGGGGATGCGCCCGCTGGCGTTCATGCAGACGCTCGGCTGGGTCGGCCCGGATGTGTGGTACGCGCACGGCATTCATTTTCATGACGAGGAGTTGAAGCTTCTGGCCGAAACCGGCACCGGCGTGTGCCACTGCCCGGCAAGCAACATGAAGCTCTCCTCCGGCATCGCGCGCATCCCGGATATGCTGAAGCTTGGCGTGCCGGTCGGCCTCGGCGTCGACGGCTCGGCGTCCAACGACGGCTCGAGCCTTATGGAGGAGCTGCGCACGGCGTTTTTGCTGCACCGGCTCAATTCCAGCCGCGAAGCGCCATCGGGCTACGATGTTCTGAAGATCGCCACGCGCGGCAGTGCGCGGCTGCTCGGCCGCAGTGACATCGGCAGTCTTGCCGCCGGCAAGTGCTGCGACCTGTTTTTGATCGACAGCCGCCGGATGGAGCTCGTCGGGGCCTGCTATGACCCGAAATCCGTCCTTGCCACCGTCGGTGTGCGCGGCCCGGTCGATTACACGGTCGTAAACGGCAAAATCACCGTCCGCGAGGGCCGTCTTGCCAGCGTCGACGAGGAAAAACTCGCCCGCGACGCGCAGGCAAAATGCACGGAGTATCTGGAAAAATAGAAGGAAAGCGGTATATCCTCCCTGCTGTGTGCAAATGCTACGGCAGGGAGGCGTTTTTTATGCTGATTTCACTCATTCGCGCCGTGGTCTTATATCTGGCGCTGATCCTCGTCGTCCGGCTCATGGGCAAGCGGCAGCTGGGCGAGATGGAGCCGATGGAGTTCGTTGTGACGATGCTGATCGCGAATCTGGCCGCTGTGCCGATGCAGGAGACGGGCACGCCGCTGCTGGCGGGACTGCTGCCGATCCTTGTCGTTTTGAGCGTGGAGCTGGTGCTGTCCGTGCTGACATACCGGAGCGTGGGCATGCGGCGGTTTCTTTGCGGAAAGCCGGTCATTCTGATCGAAAACGGACGGCTTTTGCAGCAGAATCTCAAAAAGACGCGCGTGAACACCGACGAGCTGGCAGAATATCTGCGCATTCAGGGCGTGACGGACCTTTCGCAGGTGCAGTACGCCATTCTGGAGACGAGCGGCGCAATTTCGACGTTCCTGTATCCGAAATACGAACCAGCGCCCGCAAAGGACGCCGGAGTGCAGGTAAGCGGGCGGAAGCTGCCCATTACCGTCATTGCCTCCGGGCGTCTCATGCGGCAGAATCTGCCGCTTCTGGGCCGGGACGAAGCGTGGGTACAGGAGATCTTGAAAAATTACAACTGCCGCGTGCAGGACGTGTATCTGCTCACGAGCGAACCGGACGGCAAGCTGTATTTTGCCGCCATGCGGGAGGATGAGGCATGAAGCATATTCTGATCGCGTGTCTTGTGTTTGCGCTGTGTCTGGCCGTGGGGCTGTTTTCGCTTTTTTATGTGCGTGCGTCCGGCGAGGAAACGGTCACGCTTCTGGAGCGCTCCATCCGGCAGGCGGAGGAAGAACAATATACCGCGGCAGCGGAGTCTCTGCGGCAGGCAAAGCAGCTCTGGGAGGACCGCGAGACAGTCCTCGGCATTTTCCTGCACCACGAGGAGGTCGACGAGATCCTCGCCCTGTTCGCGCAGCTCGAAGCGTTTATCAAGCTGGAAGATCTGGACGATTACCTCGCCGCCTGCGGCGAACTCACCGCCCGTCTGGAGCACGTCCGCCGCATGGAGCTGCCGACGGTGGAGAATGTGATGTAGGCACGCTCCCGCGCCGGTACTTTCCTGAAAAAAACGCCCCGCTGTTCAGCGGGGCGAAGCGTTTTATCGCTCTTCGAGAATTTTGTTCAGCTCGCGCATGAAGCTGTCGATGTCCTTGAATTGGCGATAGACCGACGCAAAGCGGACATAGGCGACCTCGTCGAGCGGCTTGAGGCGTTCCATGACCAGTTCTCCGATCTTTTCGGTGGAAATTTCCCGGTCAAGCGAGTTCTGGATGGCCTGCTCGATCTCATCGGTGGCCTTTTCCAGCTCAGCCAGCGGCACGGGGCGCTTTTCGCACGCGCGGAGCATACCATTTAAAATCTTGTTGCGGTCGAACTGCTGCCGGCTGCTGTCGCGCTTGATGACGACGATGGGCAGGCTTTCGACCGTCTCATAGGTGGTAAACCGCTTCTGGCATTGCAGGCATTCGCGGCGGCGGCGAATGCTCACCCCGTCGTCCGAGTGACGGGAATCGACGACCTTACTCTCCTGATAGCCGCAGTACGGGCACTTCATGGCAAAAACTCCTCTCTTCATCCGGCGGACGCGCATCTTGCGCTTCTGCCCATTTTCTGTTATGATTGTAGCAAAAAAGAGAGGCCTTGTCTACTTCTTTCTACAGCCAGTCCTGGATCACATCATTCAGCGAATCCGGCGTGACGGCGAAGTAGGCCAGCTGGTCGATGAGCGTGAAGATGCTGGTCCCGCGCATGGTGATGCGCGGGATGCCGGCGTAGCACTGCGCCTCGCCGGTCTGTGCGAGGATCTCCACGCCATAGCACTCGGCACAGCCGCCCAGCACGCTGTCATTGAGCAGATAATATTCCAGATGCAGCGGCGTGCCCTCCTGTGTCTTGACATCCTTTGTGTGAATCAGACTCTTATTTCTCATGGTGTTCTCCCTCCCGGGAATATTGAACCATAACTTCTGCGATTCGAAAACCAAAAAATTTCGCATGATTCGACAAAAGCATTGTGATTTTTGATGATCTTTACAGAAAGATCATCCGCGTTTTGGGGAACCTGTGCAGGCCGGGACAGATTTTTGTCGAAAACTTTCGGGTATAGGAGGCGGCGGATGAAACTGAAAAAACAGCTCGAACAGCTGCTTGCGCGCGTCGCGGCCATGCAGATCCCGATTTACGCAGGCAACGCCTCGTTTTTCCTGCTGCTGTCGGTGTTTCCGATCGTGAGCCTGCTTTTGTCGCTGCTCCCGTATACACCGCTGACGATCGAGCATTTGCTCGGCCTCTGCGCGCAGCTTGCGCCGGAGTGGCTGCTGCGGCTGCTGGAATATTTTATCCGGACGCTCTACGGCTCAAGCTCGGCGGCGATCATCTCGGCCAGCGCCGTGCTGACGCTCTGGTCGGCCTCAAAGGGGATGCTGAGTCTTCTTTACGGGCTTGACGCCGTGCTGGAGGTGCACGAGACGCGGCGGTACCTGCACCGGCGGCTGCTGTGCGTTTTATATACGGTCGGGATGCTGCTGGCGCTTTTGCTGACGCTGGGGCTTTATGTCGGCGGACAGGCGCTGCTGGCGTTTCTGCTGGCACGGGGCTTTTCCTTTGCCGCCGTGCTTGAGCCGATCCTGCGGAATTTGCATCTGTATTCATTCGTGCTGCTGACGGCGCTGTTTACGGGCGTGTTTCTGGCTCTGCCGGACAAGCGGCAGCGGTTCGTTCACGTTCTGCCCGGCGCGGCGGGCGCCGCCTGCGCGTGGGTGATCTATTCGGAGATCTATTCGTGGTACGTCAACCACATCGCCAAAGCCTCAGCGCTCTATGGGAGCCTGTCCGTGCTGCTTCTGATGCTTTTGTGGCTGTACGCGTGTATTTCCATTCTGTTTTACGGCGCGCTGCTCAATCACGCGCTGTTCGACTGGAAGGAAGAGAAGGAGAAGCCGGAATGTTCGGATACGTGATCGCCGACCTTGCGCGGCTGGACGAAGGGCAGCAGACGCGCTACAAGAGCTTCTACTGCGGGCTGTGCCGCGCGCTGTACCGCGGCTACGGGCCGGTTCCGGCGCTGGCGTTAACCTATGATATGGCGTTTCTGACGCTGTTTCTGTCCGCGCTCTACGAACCGGCGGAGCAGTCGGGCGCGGCGCGCTGCCTGCGCCATCCGGCGCAGGCGCAGAGCTGGACGCAGACGGCATTCACCGGCTACGCGGCGGCAATGAACTGCCTGCTGGCCTATGAGAACCGCCGGGACGACTGGCACGACGATCAAAAGCTTTCCGCGGCAGCCGCCGCAGGGCTTCTCGGCCCCGGCGCGAAGCGGGCCGCCGCGCAGTATCCGGAAAAGGCCGCCGCCATCCGTGCCGCGCTTCAGACCATCACGCAGGCAGAGGAAGACCGCACGGCTTATTCCGAAGCGCCCGCCAACGCGTTTGGAGAACTGATGGCGGAGCTGTTTACAGTGAAAGCAGATCGCTGGACGCCGGTTCTGCGGCAGTTTGGCCGGAGTCTCGGCAAGCTGATCTATTTTATGGACGCGGCCTGCGATCTGGAAGAGGATCGGAAAAAGGGCCAGTATAACCCGCTGGCGCTGCTGGGCGTACAGAGCGGCGCGGACTTCCGCCCGCAGCTGACGCTTCTGGCAGGCGACGCGGCGGAGGCGTTTGAGCGCCTGCCCATCGTGCAGGATGCAGCGATATTACAGAACATTCTATATTCCGGCGTCTGGACGCGCTTTGAGGCGGCGTTCCGGACGAAGCAGGAGGAACCAACATGATCGACGATCCCTACAGCGTGCTCGGCCTGACGCCGGACGCGAGCGACGAGGAGGTCAAGCGCGCCTACCGCGCGCTGGCGAAGAAATACCACCCGGACATGAATCCGGGCGACCAGCACGCGGCGGAGATGATGAACCGCATTAACGCCGCCTATGACCAGATCAAAAACCCGCAGCCGCGCATAAATACGCAGCAGCGAAGCTATCAGGCAGACCCCTTTGCGGGCTGGTACCGGCAGAGCTATCAGGGCGCGTGGTCGGAGGCCGACCCGATGGAGTCCGCGCGGCGGTACATCTTTGTGCAGGAATACGAGCGGGCGCTGCGGACGCTGAACGCCGTGCCCGAATCGCAGCGCACGGCGCAGTGGTATTATCTCGCCGCCGTCGCGAATACGAACCTCGGCAACCGCGTGCTCGGCTATGAGCAGATCACCAGAGCCTGCGCCATGGACCCGGCGAACGCGGAATACGCCGCCGCCCGCGACCAGATCGGCCGAAGCGGCACGGTCTACCACAGCCGTCAGTCCGGCTTCGGCTTCGACAACATCGACCTGAGCCGCGCCTGCTGCGGCATCTGCGCCGCAATGTCCTGCCTCTCCGGCCGCTGCCCGACCATCCTGTGCTGCTGAGAGAAAGGCTGTTCTTTTGTGGCGGGGTGTGCTATAATAAATTAAATGCCCATCAATGCAAGAACACTTTTCGGTTTTCTTGGCTCTTTCCCGCGAAATTTGAAGCAGCTCAATGCTTCCGACGCTGTTCTTAAAGCCGTTGTAGGGGCAGATGCCGGTCACAGCCGTTCGCGGCGAAAGAGCGTTACGGATGTGGGTCTGCCGCTTGCCGGTACACATCGACCCGGCAGGATGCACCGGTTTTACTGAAATCCTCGGCGAATTCGTAACTTCTCATTGGGCGGACAGAGTCGTCCGCCCGCAGGATATATCGGTTTTACGGATATCTTCGGCGAAACCGCAGCTTCCCAGCGGGCCGATGTGGGCATCGGCCCCTACATGACTCCGGCAAATTCGTGCTGCCCCGCAAATTTCGAATGCAAGGCGTTTTTACAGCAGATATTGAATCGCAGCTATTCACAAATTTGGTGCACCATAACAGGCGGCGCGTACCAAATCGCCCGTAGGGTGAGTACGTGTGTTCGTAATATCTGTAAATCAGATTCCTGCCTGAATCGCACCGCAGGATGCACCCCGCGTCCCCAAGCGCCCCTTTTCTTCCCATTCTTTTCCGGCAAGACGGAAAAGAATGGGCCGTCGGAGACATCCCACAGTATCATATTCCCACAAAAGTACCAAACCAGACAGGAGAACTCCCATGAACAACGACCACAGCACCGAACGGCTGGAATACCAGAGCGGACAGCGGAACGAAAAAGAGCAGCGGGGGGAATATACGCCCCGGCCGAAGCACCAGATCGTGCTGGCGTGGGTGCTGATCGCCATTGTGGTGCTTGGCGTCCTCGGTATGTGCTACTGGGAGATCTTTGGGAAGTTCTGATATGCGCATTCTTGGCATCGACCCCGGCTACGCCACGACCGGGTTTGGCATTTTGGAGGCCGGACGCGGCAGCGTCCAGCTGCTCAACTACGGCACCATCACGACCCCCACAACGCTTACGTTCCCGGAACGGCTCGTGGTGCTCTATGACGATATGGTGCAGCTCATCGAGACGGTCAAGCCGGACGCCGTGGCGGTCGAGGAGCTGTTCTGGGGGCATAACGTCACGACCGGCATCGGCGTGAGCCATGGCCGGGGCGTCATTCTGCTGGCGATCTGCAAATCAGGCGCGCCGCTTTTTGAGTATACCCCCAATCAGGTCAAGCAGGCCGTCGTCGGCTACGGCGGCGCGGACAAGCATCAGGTCATGGAAATGACGCGCCGCATTCTGAAGATGGAAAAGGTCGCGCGGCCGGACGACGCGGCGGACGCCATCGCCATCGCACTCTGCCATGCGCGAAGCTCCACCTCGCTTCTGGCGCAGAAAGGATACCGGTAATGTTTTATTATCTGAACGGGACAATTACGCTGCTCGACGCCAATCTCGCGGTCGTGGACTGCGGCGGCGTGGGCTACGCGTGCCATACGACAAATTATACGCTTGCCCGACTCCAGCTGGGAAAGCCTGCAAAACTTTTCACCTACTGCAACATCAAGGAGGATGCCTTCGACATCTTCGGCTTTTCCACACGTGAGGAACTGAACTGCTTCGAGCGGCTTCTGGGTGTCACGGGCGTCGGCCCGAAGGCGGCTCTGGCGATCTTGTCCGTCGTCTCGCCGGAGCAGCTGACGCTGGCCGTCATGACGCAGGACGACAAAACCATCACCATGGCGCAGGGTGTGGGCAAAAAGCTCGCGCAGCGCATCATTCTGGAACTCAAGGACAAGCTCGGTGCAAGCCAGCTGGAGCTGAACACGGCGGAATTCGCCGGCTCCGGCGCGCCGGTGCGCGGCAGCAAGGCCGCAGAGGCGACCGCCGCGCTTGTCGGCCTCGGCTATTCGCAGACGGAGGCTGCGGCTGCGCTCAAAGGCATCGACATTGAGAACCTTTCCATCGAAGACGTGATCCGCCGGGCGCTGCGCGCTGCGGCGCAGCAGTAAGGAGGGCCCGGCATGAGCCTGGATTTTTCGCAGAAATACGATGCGCCCATCGTCACCACAAGCCTGACCCCGCAGGACGACGGCGAGGTCAGCCTGCGCCCGAAGCTGCTGGCCGACTATACCGGACAGGAAAAGGCCAAGGGCAACCTTGCCATTTATATTGAGGCTGCCAGGCGGCGCAATGAGCCGCTCGACCATGTGCTGCTCTACGGCCCGCCGGGTCTCGGCAAGACGACGCTTGCAGGCGTCATCGCCAACGAAATGGGCGCGGGCATCCGCGTGACCTCCGGCCCGGCGATCGAAAAGGCCGGGGATCTGGCCGCGCTGCTGACGAATCTCGCGCCGGGCGATATTCTGTTCATCGACGAAATTCACCGCCTCAACCGGGCGGTCGAGGAAATCCTGTATCCGGCTATGGAGGATTTTGCCATCGACATCATCGTCGGCAAGGGCCCGTCGGCCAACTCCATCCGGCTCGATCTGCCGCGCTTTACCCTCATCGGCGCAACGACCAGAGCCGGGCAGCTTTCCAGCCCCCTGCGCGACCGTTTCGGCGTGCAGCTGCGTCTGGAGCTGTACACCACAGAAGAATTGCAGCGCATTGTCATGCGTTCGGCCGCGCTGCTGGGCATTGAGATCGAGCCCTCCGGCGCGCGGGAGATCGCGTCCCGTTCGCGCGGGACGCCGCGTATCGCGAACCGCCTGCTGCGCCGCGTGCGCGATTTCGCGCAGGTCTGCCACGACGGCGTGATCACCTCCGAGGCTGCCGACCACGCGCTCGGCAAGCTCGAGGTCGACCGTCTGGGCCTTGACGCCATCGACCGCCGTATGCTCACCGCCATTGTGAAAAACTACGGCGGCGGCCCTGTGGGCCTTGAGACATTGGCCGCGACCATCGGTGAGGAGGCCGTCACGCTGGAAGACGTTTATGAACCGTATCTTTTGCAGATTGGTTTTTTGACACGCACGCCGCGCGGCCGCTGCGTCACGCAGCTGGCCTATGAGCACCTGCATCTGCCGTCTCCCGTGCAGCCTGCCGGGACGCAGCTTTCATTCTGAGTTTTGAGGAGCAATACATACTATGGGTAAATTATTTGGGACTGACGGCATCCGCGGCGTTGCCAATGAAACGCTGGACGCGAAGCTTGCCTACCGCGTGGGACAGGCGGCGGCGATCTCGCTGTGCGACGATCCCGGCACGAAGCCGACCGTCGTCATCGGCAAGGACACGCGCATTTCCTCGGATATGCTGGAGGGCGCGCTCGTCGCGGGTCTGACGGCCTGCGGCTGCAACGCGATTTTGCTCGGCGTTGTTCCGACACCTGCCGTCGCATATCTGACAATCTATCTGCACGCGGACGCAGGCGTCGTCATTTCCGCCTCGCACAACCCGTATGAGCACAACGGCATCAAAATGTTCTCGTCAGAGGGCTTCAAGCTGAACGACGCGCTCGAAGCGCGCATCGAGGAGCTGATTTTGCAGGACGGGGAGCTGCCCGTCAAAACGCACGGGGAGATCGGGCAGGTCATGTCCGGCAGCTTTGCGGCGGAATATTATCTCGACCATCTGGCCTCGACCGTCGATGGGCTTGAGCCGCTGCGCGTGCTCATCGACTGCGCCAACGGCGCGGCTTCGACCACGGCACGGTACTTATTCGGCCGCTTCCCGCTGGAAGCGGAGTATCTGAACGACAAGCCGAACGGCGTCAACATCAATAGCGGCTGCGGCTCAACGCATCTGGAAGCGCTCTGTGACGCGGTCAAAGCCGGCGGCTATGATCTCGGCATCGCGTTCGACGGCGACGCCGACCGCTGCCTGACCGTCGACGAGCAGGGCTGCGTCATTGACGGCGACAAGATGATGGCCATCTGCGCCGCAGAGATGGAGAAAAAGGGCCGCCTGCACGGCGGCGGCTTCGTCGCGACGGTCATGTCGAACATCGGCCTGCACAAATACTGCGCAGAGCACGGCCTGCGGCTTTTGTGCGCGTCGGTCGGCGACCGGAACGTATTGGAGCTCATGCAGAAGGAGGGGATGCGCCTCGGCGGCGAGCAGTCGGGCCATATCATCTTCCTGGACTACATGCCAACCGGCGACGGCCAGCTGGCCGCGCTGCAATTCCTCGATATCCTTTCCCACAGCGGCAAAAAGGCCAGCGAACTGTCCGCCTCCGTGCAGCAGTACCCGCAGCTGCTGCAAAATGTCCGCGTGACCTCCAACGAGCAGAAGACGGCCATCATGCAGTCGGATTCCCTTCGCGAAGCGATCCAAAAGGCAGAGGCTGAACTTGGGGAAAACGGCCGCGTGCTGATCCGCCCGTCCGGCACGGAGCCGCTCATCCGCGTGATGGTCGAGGCCGGGACGGAGCAGCAGGCGCAGGCGGTCACGCAGGCGCTTGTGCAGCACGTCGAAAATCTACAAAAATCATCAGAGAAATAAAATAAGTTTTATTTACTATTGACAACCGGAAAAATATCGCATATAATCGCTAGTGTTGGGTAATAAAAATTTCCAACCAGAGCCACGCAGATCTTTCATCACTCCGTTGCACCCTCTCTTCGTGTATGGACCCTGGCAAGATTGACTGGCGCTTTTCCCGGCGAAATCAGGCACGGCCTGATCGCATATACAGCCCGATCGCATACGAGCGCAAGCCGCAATTGCAGGGCAAATCCATTTTTTATCGCAAAAGAGAGGTAACAAAAATGTTCGAAGACAAGACGTTGGTCTGCAAAGAGTGTGGCAAGGAGTTCGTTTTCACCGCCGGTGAGCAGGAATTCTACGCAGAGCGTGGCTTCCAGAATGAGCCGCAGCGCTGCAAGGCCTGCCGTGACGCCCGCAAGAACGCAACCCGCGGCCCCAGAGAGTACTACACCGCTACCTGTGCTGCCTGCGGCGGCGAGGCACGCGTCCCGTTCGAGCCGAAGTCCGATCGCCCGGTTTACTGCAGCGATTGCTTCGCCCGCATGAAGGCTCAGGGCTAAGCTCCATCTGTCAACCAGAGATCCGCACCTGACCGGGTGCGGATCTTTTATGCGCTTATAACGGCCATTCGCGCTTTCTATGGCCGTTTCGCTTGCAGATGCGGACGGCGGTATGATATAATGCACCGGCGGGCGACCCGCAAGGGCGGACGACTCTGTCCGCCCGCAGAATGCGGTGGTTTCTCGGAAATCTCCGATGAATTCGCAACATCTTAAGGGCCGGCAGAGTCGTCGGCCCCTACAGAAATACTGCGCAGATTTACAGCTGCCTGCCGGGATCGTGCGTGTTTTGGAATGCGGATAAGCGGATTCAGGATATCCCCTACAGAAAGGATGATTTTTCATGCAGTATGATGTCATTATCATCGGCGCAGGCCCCGGCGGAATTTTCTCGGCGTATGAGCTGTCGAAGCTCTGTCCGGAGAAGAGGATCGCCGTATTTGAAGAGGGCCAGCCGCTCGAAAAGCGCAGATGTCCCATTGACGGGAAGACTGTCAAGCACTGCGTCGGCTGTCCGACGTGCGCGATCATGAACGGCTTCGGCGGCGCGGGCGCGTTTTCCGACGGAAAATATAACCTGACGAATGACTTCGGCGGCACGCTCTATGAATATATCGGCAAGAAGCAGGCCATGGAGCTGATGCACTACGTCGACGAGATCAACGTCAGCCACGGCGGCGAGAACACAAAGCTGTATTCCACGGCCAACAGCGCGTTCAAGACCCGCTGTCTGCAGTGCAATCTGCACCTGCTCGACGCGTCCGTCCGGCACCTCGGGACGGATATCAATTTTGTCGTGCTGAAAAATCTCTTTGCCGAGCTGGCGCCGAAGGTCGACTTTTACTTCCGCACGCCCGTGCGGCAGGTGCTGGCAGCGGACGGCGGATATGAGATCGTGACCGATAACGGAAGCTTCTCCTGCAAGCAGTGCATCGTCTCCGTCGGCCGCAGCGGCAGCAAATGGATGGAGAGCGTGTGCCGCGAGCTGAACATCGAGACGAAGTCCAACCGCGTCGACATCGGCGTGCGCGTCGAGCTGCCCGCCGAGATCTTCAAGCACCTGACCGACGAGCTTTATGAGAGCAAGATCGTCTACAAGACCGAAAAATATCAGGATCTCGTGCGCACGTTCTGCATGAACCCGAAGGGCGCGGTCGTGACCGAAAACACGAACGGCATCGTGACCGTCAACGGCCACAGCTATGAGGACCCGGCCAAGCAGACCGAGAACACGAACTTCGCCCTGCTCGTCTCCAAGCACTTTACCGAGCCGTTCAAGGATTCCAACGGCTACGGCGAGTCCATTGCACGGCTTTCGAATATGCTGGGCGGCGGCGTGATGGTGCAGCGCTTCGGCGATCTCATCCGCGGCCAGCGCTCGACGCAGAAGCGCATCGACAAATCCTTCGTCACCCCCACGCTGACGGCTACGCCGGGCGATCTGTCGCTGGTCATCCCGAAGCGCATTCTCGACGGCATCATCGAGATGATCTACGCGCTTGACAAGATCGCCCCCGGTACGGCGAACGACGATACGCTGCTTTACGGCGTTGAAGTCAAATTCTACAACATGGAGGTCTCCGTCAACGAGAATCTGGAGACGGCGCACAAGGGCCTGTTCATCATCGGCGACGGCAGCGGCATCACGCATTCCCTGTCCCACGCCTCCGCCAGCGGCGTCTATGTCGCGCGGCACCTCGCGGCGCAGAGCACGGAGGCTCCGACCGCGCCATAGACCATCAGCCGCTTCGCCGCCCGGTAAGCCCCATCGTAATCCTCGCCGCCAAGACGCTTTCCGACGATCACGCCCGCAGCCTGCGACAGGCCGCACAGCGCGCCGATCGCCAGTCCCTGTATGGGCGCGGTCAGCGTCATGGCGGCGCTTTGCTCCGTGCCCATGCGGCCATAGATGGCCGCGTAGACGTTCTCGCCCAGACTCCAGCTCGCCTCACAGACGAACAGCGGCAGCAGCACGGACGCGAGAAAGCCGTCGCGCAGCGTGTGCCCCTCGTACTTCGGATGGTCGTTGACGAACACGCCGATGATCCCGGAGCTGTTGCGGGCCAGCAGGATGCCCGCCATGCTGGGGATGTACTGCCGCTTTTCGAGCAGCGCCGTCACGCGCTGCACCGTCTCGTCCGAGACCTTGTTCGTCTTCCCGTGGATCACGTTGGAGACGGTCGCCGTGCTCAGGCCCAGCTCCTTCGCGATATCACAGATGCGTACACGCTCCTGCATAGACTCTGCCCCCGTTTCTGCCCCTATTTTATCCGCCCTGCGTAGAGAAGTCAAAGGCGCAGACGGCAAAAACGCCGGATTTCGGAAAAAGATACTTGTGTTCTGCGGCGGTTTCGCATATGATATGTATGCTGACCGCTTTTTGATCTGCGGCGGCGGAAAAGAGGAGCCTGTTTTGAAAAAACTGAGCGTTTGTGTGCTCTTCGGCGGCGTTTCGTCGGAGCATGAAGTCTCGCTGCGGTCAGCAGAATCCGTGCTGAACCGCCTGGACAAAGATAAATATCATATTTTCCCGGTCGGCATCACGAAGGATGGCGACTGGATCCTGTTTGGCGGAAAGGATTACGGGATGCTTCCCGCCGGAACGTGGCAGAACTGCGAGGAGAACCGCCGCGCAGCGCTTTCCCCCGTGCGCGGACAGGGGCTTTTGAGCTTTGAAAACGACTGCGTCGTGCGCGAGCGCATCGACGTGGTCTTCCCCGTGATGCACGGTGAAAACTGCGAGGACGGCGCGATCCAGGGTTTACTCCAGATCGCGGGCATTCCCTATGTCGGCCCGCGCGTCGCGGCCTCCGCCGCCTGTATGGATAAGACCATCACAAAGCTGATCGCCGACGCCGCAGGCGTCCGGCAGGCAGCGTGGCAGCTCGTCACGCGCGAGGGCTTTGCCCGCAGCCGGGAAGCGGCGCTGAGCGCCGTTGAGGCGCGCTTCGCCTATCCCGTCTTCGTCAAGCCCGCCGGAACCGGCTCGTCCGTCGGCGTTGCAAAGGCAAAGGACCGCGCCGCGCTGGAAACGGCAATTGAGGCGGCGCTGAAATACGACCGCAAGGTTCTGGTCGAGGAATTCATCTGCGGGCAGGAGGTCGAGGTCGCCGTGCTCGGCAACGACAATCCGTTTGCCTCCGTCTGCGGCGAGATCGACTCCGGCGCGGAATTCTATGACTACGACGCAAAATATATCTCCGACTGCGCACACCTGTACATCCCGGCCCGCATTTCCGAGCAGACCGCCGAGCAGGTGCGCGAGCTTGCCGTCCGCGTCTACAGGGCCATGGGCTGCCGCGGCCTGTCCCGTGTCGACTTCTTTGTAAAATCCGACGGTGAGGTCGTCTTCAACGAGATCAACACCATTCCGGGCTTCACGTCCATTTCCATGTACCCCAAGCTCTTCGAGGCCAGCGGCATCCCCTACGGTGAGCTCTTGGACGACCTGATCGCGCTTGCGCTGGAGGCGTGATGGTACAGGCCGCAAGAATTGCCATCACCGGCACGCAGACCATGGAGGACGGCGGGCCGCAGACGCTCGAGCTGGTGACAGACGGCTCGTACTGCTATGAGCCGGGCTTCGCGCTTTTGTCCTATGTCGAGTCGGAAATGACCGGGCTTGAGGGCGTTGTGACCTCCTTTCAGATCGAAGACGGGAAGACCGTCACGCTGCGGCGCAGCGGAAAGGTCAACGCCGAGATGGTCTTCGACCGCAGACAGGCGCATGAATCGCTGTACGACGTCGGCTTCGGCGCGATGATGATCAGCGTCGTGACGGAGGATATGACCGTTCTGCTCAACGAGCACGGGGGCGTTCTCGATCTGGACTACCGTGTGGAGGTCGAGCACGCGCTTTGCAGCCGCAACCGTTACCATATTGAAATTCAGACGATATAACTATAAAAGGAGCATATGCAGATGAAACAGGCGCATATTTGTCTGGACGAAACGCTTGGCGTGCGTTATGCGATCCTTCCCGGCGACCCGGCCCGGCTTGACCGCGTGGCCGCACAGCTGGAATCCGTGCGGGAGCTTGCGTACAACCGCGAGTTCCGCAGTCTGACCGGCACCTATAAGGGCGTGCCCGTTCTGGCCGTCTCCACGGGCATCGGCGGCTCGTCCGCCGGGATCTGCGTGGAGGAGCTGCACAACATCGGCGTGGAGGCCGCCATCCGCATCGGCTCCTGCGGAGCCTTGCAAAAAGGCATTGCGCTGGGCGATCTGATCCTCGGCTGCGGCGCAATCCGCGACGACGGAGCTTCCAAAGCGTATGTCTATCCGGAATATCCGGCGGTCGCCGACTATCAGCTGCTGGGACTGTGCGTGGAGGCCGCGAAGGCGCTCGGCTGCCCGTATCATGTCGGCATCATCCACAGCCACGAAAGCTTTTATCACGAGGAAAACGACGCGGAGAGCGCCTACTGGTCGCACAAGGGCGCGCTGGGCGCGGATATGGAATCCGCAGCGCTGTTTACCATCGGCCGTCTGCGCGGGATGAAGACAGCTTCCATTCTCAATAACGTCGTCGTATATGGCGAGGATACCGCGAACGCCATCGGCGGCTATGTAAACGGCGAAAGCCTGACCGCCATCGGCGAGCGCAATGAAATTCTGACCGCGCTTGAAGCCTTTTACCGGCTGGAACAGGAGCGGACGCGATGAAAACCGTTCTGTTTGTCGACTGCTGCATCCGGCGCGAAGCGTCGAACACGAAAAAGCTGGCCGAGGCATTTTTGGCCGCGCTGCCGTCCGACTGCGCTGTGACGCGGCTGGATCTGATGGCGGAGGATATTTCTTATTTCAAGGACAGCTATTTTGACCAGCGTGAGGCGCTGCTGGCGGAAAACCGCCGCGACCATCCGCGCTTCCGGTACGCGCACCAGTTTGCGCAGGCCGACCGGATCGTGATCGCCGCGCCGTTCTGGGATCTGTCCTTCCCGGCGCTTTTGAAGGTCTATATTGAACAGGTGTCCGTCGACGGAATCACGTTCGGCTCCACGGAGGAAGGGCTCAAGGGGCTCTGCCGCGCGTCTCATATGATTTTTCTCACCACGCGCGGCGGCTTCTATACCGGAGACGCCATGGAGATGGGCAGCCGCTATCTGGACGCGCTGCACATGTTCTTCGGCATCGGCAAGTATACCTGCATCGCTGCCGACGGCATGAACGTCGCGGGCTTTGACGCGGAAGCGTCCCTGCGCTGCGCCATGCAGGAGGCCGCGCAGCTGGCCGCGTCGCTATAATTTCTGTTGCAAACTGTGCCGCAGTTGGGTATAATACGACTATAAAATACACACAGGAGGTCATTTTTATGGCTGCAAAGATCGAAAAGACCACCATTATCGGCGATGTTCTGGATATCGCGCCCGAGACTGCTCCGCTGTTCATGGCCATCGGTATGCACTGCCTGGGCTGCCCGTCCTCGCGCGGCGAGACGGTCGAGGAGGCCTGCATGGTGCACGGCGTTGACGCCGACGCGTTCCTGGCGCAGGTCAACCGCTTTATCGAGGCTTCCGAGGAAGCCGAGAAGGCCAAGTAACAAACCGAAAGGAAAGGGCGGCCTGATGGCCGCCCTTTTGCGTGAAGCGATGAAGGTTCCGATCTCCAACCGGCTGCTGCTGTGCGCCGAATTTGTCCCGCGCGGTTCCCGCGCCGCCGATATCGGCACGGATCACGGGTATCTTTCCATATACCTGCTGCGCGAGGGCATCTGCCCGTTCGTCACGGCGGCAGACCTGCGCGAGCAGCCGCTGCAGAAGGCCCGCGAAAACGCCGCGCGCTTCGGCGTGTCCGAAAAAATGCGGTTTTTCCTGTCGGACGGCCTGCAGGGCATCCCGCCCGATGCGGCGGATACAATCATTATGGCCGGAATGGGCGGCGATCTGATGGTGCGCATTTTAGAGGCTGCGCCATGGGTCTGCGATGACCGCTATACGCTCATTTTGCAGCCGCAGAGCGCCGGGCAGGCGCTGCGGCAGTATCTGGCGGAGCACAGCTTTGCGATCGAGCGCGAAGCGCTTGCAAGGGACGGCCACTTCTTCTATACCGTCCTGCGCGCAAAAAAAGGACATATGACCCCGCTTTCGCCGGGGCAGCAATACGCCTCGCCGCAGCTGCTGCGGGAGGGCGGGCCGCTTCTGGGGCCGTATCTGGCCCGGATCGAAACAGCCCTCGCGGGCACAGTCCTGGGTCTGCAAAGAGCCGACGAGCCGGAAAAGCTCCGCTATTACGAAACCGCGCTTGCGGAAATCAGAGAAATGAGGAAGCAGCATGACGACTGTTCGTGACATTTATAACGCCCTGTTTGCCTTTGCGCCCGCGTCCATGAAAATGGACTGGGACAACGTCGGTCTGCTCTGCGGGCGGTTCGACGCGCCGGTCGATACCGTCCTTGTTGCGCTCGACCCGATGCCGGATGTGATCGACGAGGCGAAGAAAACCGGCGCGCAGTGCATCGTGACGCACCACCCGCTGTTTTTTGACGCGCCCAGAGCCGTCAACGATGCAAGCTACGAGGGGCGGTGCATTCTGGAACTGGCAGAAGCGAAGATCGCCGCGATCAATCTGCACACGAATCTCGACGTCTGCCCCGGCGGGGTCAACGACGTACTGGCAGAAACACTGGGGCTGACGGAGGTGTCGGTTCTGAACCCAACCGGAACAGATGCACGGGGCCGGCCTTACGGCCTCATCCGCACCGGCACGGTACGGGAGCAGTCCCTTTCCGAATTCGCCGCGTTTGTCAAATCGGCGCTCCCCTGCCCCGGACTTCGGTTCGCCGACGCGGGAAAGCCCGTGCGGCGCGTGGCTGTCGGCGGCGGGAGCTGCGGCGGCGCGATCGACGACGTGCTGGCCGCAGGCTGCGATACGCTCGTGACGGCAGATCTCAAATACAACCACTTTGAAGAGGCAAAATATCGCGGCCTCAATCTCATCGACGCGGGCCATTTTGAGACGGAGAACCCCGTCTGCGCCGTTCTGGAGCGTGTTGTGCGCGAGGCGCTGCCGGAGCTGACCGTTCTGCGGGCAAAGGCGCATAAAGATGAGACGCAATTTCTATGAAACAGTTGACCTCTGCCCGTTCTCTGTGATAAAATGACAAGAGATATTGTAACGAAGGGAAGAACACCTCATGTCCGGACATTCCAAGTGGCATAACATTCAGAAAACCAAGGGCGCGCAGGACGCAAAGCGCGCGGCTGCCTTTACGAAGATCTCCAAGGAAATGATCGTAGCCGTCAAGGAGGGCGGCGGCATCGCCGACCCCGCGTATAACTCCCGCCTCGCGACCGTCATCACCAAGGCCAAGGCCGCCAATATGCCGAACGACAACATCAAGCGCGTGCTGGAAAAAGCAGCGGCATCCGGCAGCGGCGACAACTACGAAACCATCACCTACGAGGGCCACGGCCCCTGCGGCGTTGCTGTCATCGTCGAGACGATGACCGACAACCGCAACCGCACCGCAGGCAGTGTCCGCCACCATTTTGACAAATACGGCGGCAGTCTCGGCACCAACGGCTGCGTCAGCTGGTCGTTCGACCGCAAGGGCGTTATCGTCATCGACAACGAGGACGAGGAGCTGGACGAGGACACCGTCATGATGGACGCGCTCGACGCAGGCGCGGCCGATTTCCAGCCCGAGGAAGGCTGCTTCACCGTCTACACTGACCCCGACGACATCAACACCGTCGCCAAGGCGCTCGAAGACAAGGGCTACAAGTTCGACTCCGCCCAGATCGAGATGGTCCCGCAGTCCTACCAGAAGCTCGACAAGCAGGAAGACCGCGACAACATGGAAAAAATGCTCGACCTGTTCGAAGAGGACGACGATGTCCAGAACGTCTGGCACAACTGGGATCAGGAAGAATAAAATACAATTTCAGAGTTGTACACAGAAGGCAGAGGGAATATCACCCTCTGCCGTTTTTCATTTTACTATGCACAAATCATGCGGCAGCAGGGCTTTGACAGTCAAACGCGGCACTCCCGGGCCGGGAGTGCCGCGTTTGTGCGCGTATATGCTTATGCCCAGACGAACCAGCAGTAGAGATAGCCGCTCAGGACGGCGAGGAGCGTAAACGGGACGCCGATCTTGAGGAAGTCGGAGGCCTTGACCTCGTAGCCCTCCTTCTGCAAAATGCCGATGGCCGCGATGTTGGCCGAGGCGCCGATTGGCGTCAGGTTGCCGCCGAGCGTCGCGCCGACGAGTAGGCCGAAGTACAGAACGTGCGCGTCGCAGCCCATCATGGCCGCAATGCCCTGCACGACCGGGAGCATCGTCGCGACATACGGGATGTTGTCGATAAAGGCCGAGATGATGACGGAGCCCCAGACGATGATGGAGTACATGCCGAAGAGGCTGTTTCCGCCGAGCTTGACAAACAGGGCGCTGATGTCCTCAATGACGCCCGTCTCGGTCAGCGTGCCGATGACGACGAACAGGCTCATGAGAAGCAGGAGCGTTTCAAAGTCGATCTCGCCCAGCGCGTACTTGATGGGGCCGAAGTGCTTTTTCTGGAGGATGGAGCGGACGAGTCCGATGAGGAACAGCGTCATGCAGATCAGGCCGTTCGTGATGGCGGGACGGCCGGGGATGAAGGACGCCGCAATGAGCAGCACGACCGTGCCGACCAGCAGATATGTCGGGAACAGATCCTCCACGACGGTCGGCGCACCGACCGTGACCTTGCCCTTTTCCTTGCGGAAGATGAACATGATGACGGGGACGGTCACGAGCGCGCCCAGCTCAACGGCAAAGAAGATGGAGCATTTGCCGTCCATGAAGATGAAGTCCAAAAAGTCCATGTTGGCGTAGCCGCCCAGCATGATGGACGTCGTATCGCCGACGAGGGTAGCCGCACCCTGCAAATTGGACGAGACGGCGATGCAGATGAGCAGCGCGACCGGGGACATTTTGAGCTTCTTCGCGATCGACAGCGCGACCGGCGCGATCATCAGAACCGTCGCGACGTTGTCGACGAACGCCGACACAACGCCCGCGAACACGGACAGCGCGACCGCGACCCACATGACGTTGGGCGTCTTCTGCAGCAGAAGATCGGCCATGCGCTCCGGCATTTTCGACTCAATGAACAGCGCGACCGTGCCCATCGTACCGGCAAGCATCAGAAGCACGTTCCAGTCGATGGCGGTAAAGACGGAGGCCAGCGGCATCGCGCCGGAGACGACGAAGATGACGGCAGAGATGAGCGCGACATAGGGCCGCTTTTTCGGCAGCGCAATCATCAGAATGTAGGTGACGGCGAAGAGGATGATGGTGAACAGCTTCATGACGGGACTCCTAAACGTTTTCTTATTTCTTTCTTTTCTCAGTCGGCAAAGAACGTGATCCTGCCGCTGGTGATGACGGTGATGATATCGGCGACCAGACACACGACAGTCACGATGCGCGAGACGGTCGCAAGCGTCGCAGGCAGCTCGACAAAGGACAGGATCGACAGCACATAGGCCGCCGCCATGATCCAGCCGATGACCCGGGCCGCAGTGGTCTTTCCGGCGGCGCGGTACAGACCGCCCACCAGACCGTCGACAAAAATCACAAGCACGAGCAGCAGCCATTTCGGCAGCTGGTCGATTCCATTGCGCAGCTTTTCCAGAGTTTCCATATCTGATTCTCCCTGTTTATGTATTTGGGCGGAGCCTCCGCTGCTTTTCAGACGAGCAGGCTCCGGAAAAGGTTCCCGTGTCCGGGAACTTTTTTATGCCATGCGCTGGCCGTTGATGACGAGCGCGAAATGCAGCCCCAGCTTCTCCGCCGCGCGGCGGCACAGGAGCATACGGTCCATGAAAATCTCAAAATACTCGATCACTGCGCATACCTCCGTGTCGATGGCAAGCGTCAGACAGATCTCCTTTTCTGTCAGCGTGACCTCGTGCTTTTTGACGGAGTAATTCACGCGGTCGTGAATGTCAAACGCCGCGCGGGCCTTGGGCCGCACGCGGTTCGCGCGCACGTCCATTTTATCCGCCAGAATGAGCGCCGCTGCCACGGGGTTGACCGGGAAGGCGGTTTTTTCATCGTGGTTGCCGATGGCGGTGATGATGGTGGCCGTCTCTTCAGGGCTTGCGCCCATCTTGTCGAGGATTCGGAAGGCCATGACCGCGCCGGACTGCGCATGATCGATGCGGTTGATGACGTTTCCGATGTCGTGCAGCCAGCCCGCGATGGCGGCCAGCTCGCACGTGCGGTCGTCGTAGCCCAGCGTCTTTAAAATGGCGCTGGCCTGTGCTGAGACAAGGCCCACATGGGCAAAGCTGTGCTCCGTAAAGCCCAGCGCGGACAGCGATTCGTCCGCCTTGCGGATATAGCTTGTGATCTCCTCGCTTTTCTTGACCTGTTCGAGCGTGATAGACATAGGCGCTCCTTTTCTTTCTTTACAGATTTGCCAGCGTCGTGCCGGTCAGCCAGTGCAGCAGCTCCTCGGGCGTGGCGGGCTTTCCGACGGTCAGAAATTCCGTCCGGCCGGGGATCATCTGCGTGTTGTCGTCGCTTTCTGCCCAAGTGACGCGCTGTAAAACGCGCGTTTTGCAGGTTTTGAGATCGGTGATCTCCGGCGGTACCTGCCGGTGCTGGATAAGAATGCTGACATTGTAGTTATCCGACGTCCAGCGGCCGAAGTTCGTCGTCGGCTTGCGCCATTTCCAGCGGCAGCGCGCTCCGCCGTCCTCCATTCTGACCAGCTTCAGATAGCCGTCCTCCACGTCCTGCACGCAGCGCATGAGCCAGATGACGTGATAGCCTGCCTTCTGGAAAAACTCGCAGACGTCAAAAAAATGCGCCTTCATCAGAAGCCCGTCCTGCAGCATGACGACGAACTGGTTGATCTGGATATAGGCGATGCGCGTCTGCCCGTCCACCGTGACGGGGACGCTCCGGTTCTCCTCCGGCACCAGCGACTGCCAGCGCTCGCGCCAATGCTGCTGATCGTCGGCCTTTTCCTGCCGCTTTTTCTTCAGAAAATCAAAAAGCATAGCCTGTCCCTCCGGCTGTGTGCGCACCGTTCGTCTGTGACTGCATAACAAATAAATTTTACCTGTCCGGGAAACCCTTGTCAAGAGAATCCTGCATTGACGAAGCTGCCGGAAACGATTAAAATAGAAAATCATTGAACAAAGCACCTTGGGAGGGCTTTTCATGGACGCCGATCTGCGCGTAAACGCGCTTTATCTTTCCTCACGCCTGCGATCACGGCTTGCGGACGCCGCCCGCTGCCCTGTCACGACCATCATAGCCCCCACGGGCTACGGCAAGACGACTGCCGCGCAGTATCTGCAGCGGCGCATTGCCGCCGAAGCGCCGGACGCGTATCTGTTCCGGCAGTTTCTCTCCGGCGGCGGACGGCAGGAATTCTGGGCCGGACTCTGCCGGGCGCTGCACACCGCGCCGCAGCTGCCGGCGCAGCTGCGTGCGCTCGGCTACCCGGACAGCCCGCACACGCGGCAGCAGCTGCTGGAGCTGGTGCAGGATGCGCTGGCGGGCAAGCCGCCCGTCTGGTTCATTCTGGACGACGTGCACCTGCTTTCCGGCGGCGAGGCGGCGGAGCTCGTCTCGTTTCTGGCCGAGCGCCTGCCGCCGCAGGCGCATCTGATCCTTCTTTCGCGCAACCAGATCTTTTCGGAGGCGCAGAAGCTGCGCCTCGGCAGCCGCCTGTTGGAGCTGGGCGCGGCGGATCTGCGGCTGACGCAGGAGGAGCTGCTGCAATACGCCGGGCGCTGCGGCCTGCCGCTTCCCGAGCGGGAGGCGCAGGCGCTCCTGTCCGTCAGCGAGGGCTGGATCGCCATGATCTATCTCATGTTCCGCGCCTACGCGCAGACGGGCGTATGGCGCTTTGACGTGAAGGGCATGGACGCGCTCATGGAGCAGGTCATGTTTGAGCCGCTGGATGAGCGGAGGCGCTTCTTTCTGCTGGACATCTGCATGGCGGAGGCGTTCACCGCCGAACAGGCCGCCTTCGTCTGGCGGGAGCCGGACGCGGACGCGCTGCTGCACGATCTGACGCACAACAACGCGTTCATCATCGAAAGCAGCCCCGGCGTCTACCGCTGCCACCATATGCTGCGGCAGCTGCTGCGCCGGAAATTCGCCCTTCTGCCGCAAAGCGCGCAGGCGGACGCCTGCGGGCGGCTCGGCAGCTGGTACGAGCGCACGGGGGAATATCTGACGGCTGCGGAGCTGTTCCGGCAGGCGGGAGACTGGGACGGGCTGCTGCGCGCGGCCGCGGCCGACTGCGGCAAATCCATCGGCGGCGAGCACCGGCAGATGCTGCTTTCCTGGTGCCGGGACTGCCCGGAGGATGTGCTGCGGCGGCACCCGGACGCGGTCTGCGTGCTGATGCGCAAGCTCTTTTCCTTCCGCGAAATTCCGGAGCTGCTGCGTCTGCGGGCGCTGCTGCTGGACGCGCTGCAGCCGGGCGGCGCGTTCTGCGAACAGGAACGGGAAAATTATCTCGGCGAATGCGACCTTGTGATGAGCTTTCTGCGCTATAACGACATCGCCGCCATGAGCGTGCTGCACCGCTCGGCCTGCGAACGCATGACGCGCACGACACGCTGCATTGACCTCGGCGGCACGTGGACCTTCGGCTCCCCGTCCGTTCTCATGATGTTCCACCGCGCAGCCGGGCAGCTGGACGCGGAAAACGCGCAGATGCGCGACTGTATGCCGTTTTATTACAAGGTCACGGACGGCCACGGCAGCGGCGCGGAGCATTCCATGCAGTGCGAAACGGACCTGCTGCGCGGCGACTTTACCGAGGCGGAGATCGGCTGCCATCTGGCGCGGGACGCAGCGCTTGCACGCGGGCAGTACAGCATTCTGCTGACGGCGGAGTTCACGGCCCTCCGGCTGGCGCAGCTTCGCGGCGGTGCGACGGACGCAGCGCTGGAGCGGCTCCGGCAGACGCTGAAGGAGAACCGGCAGTTTCTGCTGCTGCGCACGCTCGATCTGTGCATTGCCTGGCTGGATGCGCAGCGCGGGAGGGCCTGCGCGGACGCGTGGTTCATGGCCCCGGAGGCCGACGCGTCGTTTTTGGATCCTGTGCTTCCCATGCTGCGGACGGTGCAGAATGAGGTGCTGCTGGCTGCCGGTGCGTACACAAAGCTGCTTGCGCGCAGGGAGGCCTGCACAGCGCTGAACGCGTCGGCGCATACGGCGCTGGCCCAGCTGTATCTGCACATTCAGCTCGCCTGCGCGGAAAACCGCCTTGGCCGCGCGGACGCGGCCCGGCGGGAGCTGGACGCGGCGCTGGCCCTCGCCGTGCCGGACGGACTCTATCTGCCGTTTGCCGAGCACGCAGAAGCCCTCGGCCCACTTCTGCCGGAGGCATTCGCCGGGAACGAGGCTGCGCAGGCCGTTCTGCGCCGCACGGCGAAGCCGGGCCCTGGCGGACTCAGCCCGCGTGAGCGGGAGATCGCCCGTCTTGCCGCCGCGCGGCGGACGAACGCGGAGATCGCCGCGCAGCTGCATCTGTCGGAGGCGACGGTCAAAAACCACCTCAAGCGCATTTTTGACAAGCTGGGGCTTGACGGCAGCGCACGCGGCAAGCGGAACCTGCTGGCGGACATACTTTCAGAAAAGATTAGCCCCTGAGGGGCCTATGCAAGCAAACCGCTCCACGGTAAACTGGTACCAGACCGTTTATCGTGGAGTTTTTTTCGCGTTTCGCAAATCAGATCAGGAGGACTATCATGAAAAAAATCAGGAAGCTGCTTCTTGTGACGCTGGCGGCTGCGCTGTGTGCGCTGCTGCTGACCGGCTGCGGCGAGAAGGAAGTGTCGGTATCCGTTACGCTGGTCAACCACAGCGGGCATGACATTTCCTCCATCAGCATCACCCCCTCGACCAGCACCGAATGGGACACGGAATTTGTAGACGGCACGTTCGCAGACGGCGAGAGCTTCAGCGCCGGTCTTGGCACGTATAAGGAATCCGAGGTTCCCGATACATATAACATCCTTGTCTACAACGACGAGAATTACATCCTGTACGACACCACCGTCGACGAGCTGGACTTTACGATCCGGGACGGCGACTATATCGTCTTCCTGCCGCCCGAGGGCGAGGTTCCCATCGAGATCGCACACGACTATGACCCGGCGGACTATGAACTGGACTATGCGCCGACGGGCTACACCGAGGAGGAGCTGAGCGGCGGCGATCTGAGCGGCTACACCGGCTGCTGGAAGCTGGAAAACGAGCCGTTCTATTTCGTCATCAACGAGGAGTTTGAATGGATCGCCATCAATCTCTACGGCGAACAGGTCGGGCCCGGCTACGTGGTCGACGAGGGCGGGTGCATCACGCTTTACATGGACGACGACACGCAGCTTGTCACCCTGTACCAGACCGCCTACGGCGAGTTAAGCGACGCAGACGGCAGCACGCTCACGCCCATGGAGTATATCATGCTCCTGCCGACGCCGGAGGACGAGCTGAACCAGACAGCGGCCTTCCCCGGCGGCTTTACGAACGTCACGGTCGATTACCCCATCCAGATGGAGGCGCACGAGCACCCGAACGTGTCCAATGCGCTGAGCTTCAACGCGGTCATGGAGGACGGCACGGACGATTATTATTCCAACATCACGCTTGCCTTCCAGCCCATCGAGGGCTTTGATCCCTACATGGAAAAAGGCGCGGCGACCGCGAAGACCTATATGATGAAGATGCTTGAGGACTTCATGCAGAGTATGTACGGCAGCTATCTGCTCAAATCCTTTGGCTCGGACTTTAAGGACAACGGCGATTATTACAGCCTGACCGGCTATATGTGGCTCGACGGCTCCGTCTTCTCCGACGGCCCCTCGCAGCCCGTGCGCGGCTGCATGGAGGTGCGCTATTACGGCCCGACGGGCTATGCCCTCGTCGCGACGACCATCGCGCTTGAGGGCCGCATCCGCAATTATTTCGATATCTGCAACAGGATGCTCGAAACCCTGTCCTACACCGCCGGCTGGAGCACCGCGCCCAAGGCCCGGCCCGCCTATTCCGGCGACACCGGCGATTACGGCACGCCGTATTACTGGTACGACGAGGACGGCGACATCTGGTACTGGAACGGCTATGAGAACGAGTTCATCGGCTACGGCAGCGACGGCTACATCGACGAGGATACCGGCGAATACATGGAGTCGAACGACGCGGGCTGGGACTATGACGACGAATATTACGACGATTACGATCCGTGGTCCGATCCCGGCGACGGCTGGGGCGACTACTCGGACGACGAAGACGGCTGGGGCGATTACTTCTGAACCATCCCCGGAGAAAGGAGGGCTTTGCGTATGCGTGCAGATCTGGCGCTGATTTTGTTCGTTCTGACGCTTGCGGGCGGCATTGCGCTGCTCGTGCTGCGGAAAAAGCGCGGCGGCACGCCGCTGCTCATCGGTGGGATCGTCCTGCTCGTCTGCGCGGCAGCGCTGGGACTGTATCTGGCGGCAGCGGTGCTGCTGGTGCTGGCCGTGCGCTGAAAAACGAAAAAATATCATAGGATTTCACAGATATTTAAAAACTGCCCCCTAAGATTTTTAATACCATCCTGATATTCTATACTTGCAAGAAGCAAACGTCTTTTTCATTTTTCTCCTTTCTCCATATTTTAAAAGAAACGCGCAGACAGGCCGGTCACTTGTCTGCGCGTATTCTTTTACGGCGCGATTCTTTCGGGAAACTGTTCACAGTTTCTTTACCGGTTCGTGAAATCCTGTTCAAATTCTTCCTCTATACTAAAAGTACAAAAGGAGAACAAACCGGCCGGCTCTCTTTTGTATGGTTTGACCATCCGGCGATGCGCCGTCTGATGCCGTGGAAAGCTCTGCGGATAAGCCGACAGACCCGCGCGTGACAATCGCCGTTCCACCCCTCCAAATTCTTCATTGTTTTCTCCCCTGTAACACTTACGCGCAGCCCAAAGGCGGGCTGCGCGTAAGCCAATTTCAGGGGAAATCGCAGGCGGAGAAGGCGGAACTGCACCGGACTGCGGCTGTATTTCTATATGGATCAGATCGTTTACTGAACGATGAAGTTGACAGATTCGTCGCCCTGCTTGTCTTCGCCGTAGACATAGTCCTTGCCGGGCATGACGGCGTTCAGGACGATGCCGACGATGGAGCCGACGGCCAGACCCGAGAGGCTGATCGCGCCGAAATGGAGAGAGCCTGCCGAGGAGTAGCTGATGCCGATGGACAGAACCAGGATGAGGGCCGCGACCAGAACATTGCGGGACTTGGTGAAATCGACCTTGTTCTCGACGACGTTGCGCACGCCGACTGCGGAGATCATGCCGTAGAGCACGAGGCTGACGCCGCCGATGGTGCCGCCGGGCATGGAGGAGATGACGGCCGCGAACTTCGGGCTGAAGGAGAAGAGCATGGCCAGAACTGCCGCGATGCGGATGACGCGCGGGTCATAGATGCGGCTGAGGGCCAGAACGCCGGTGTTTTCGCCGTAGGTCGTGTTGGCGGGCGCGCCGAAGAGGGCTGCCAGCGTGGTCGCAAGACCGTCGCCCATCAGGGTGCGGTGCAGGCCGGGATTTTCAATGTAGTTGCGGTTGCAGGTGGAGGAGATCGCGGACACGTCGCCGATGTGCTCGACCATGGTGGCAAGGGACAGCGGGACGATGGTGATGACGGCGGTCAGGAGCTTGTGTGCGTCGACATTGCCGGAGGCGAACAGGCCGAAGACGGTCTGCTCCATCTTGATGGGCAGCGCGAACCACTTCGCTTCGGAGACGTTGGCGACGAGATTTGCGCGGACATCCGCGTCGAAGATGACGGCCAGCAGATACGAGCCGATGACGCCGAGGAGGATCGGGATGATCTTGATCATGCCCTTGCCCCAGATGTTGGCGGCGACGATGATGAGGATGGCGGCGATGGCGATCCACCAGCTGCCGGTGCAGTTATTGATGGCGGAGGAGGAGAGGTTCAGGCCGATGGCGATGATGATGGGGCCGGTGACGATGGGCGGGAAGAAGCGCATGACCTTCTTCGCGCCGAAGACCTTGAACAGACCGGCCAGAATGACATACACGAGACCTGCGCAGGCCACGCCGAAGCAGGCATAGGGCAGCATCTCAAGGTTGGGGATGTTCTGCTGCTCGCCGAGCATCGGCGCGATGGTCGCGTAGCCGCCGAGGAAGGCGAAGGACGAGCCGAGGAAGGCCGGGACCTTGCCGCCGGTGATGAGGTGGAACAGCAGCGTGCCGAGGCCCGCGAACAGGAGCGTGTTCGAAACGTCGAGGCCCGTCAGGATGGGGACGAGGATGGTCGCGCCGAACATGGCGAACATATGCTGGAAGCCGAGCAGCAGCATTCTGCCTCTGCCGAGCTGTCTGGCATCATAGATGCCGGTTTCCGGAATTTTGTTTTTTCCCATGGTGTTCTCCTTTCTTTTCGGCGTTTTTGCGGGCGGTCCGGGCTGTATGCGTGCATAAAAAAAGAATTGTGAAAACTGGAAACACCAGCTTCACAATTCCTTCTGCAAAAACAAATACGACGCCGGAACAACGGGTTCCCCAGCAAAAACAAAAACGGAAGCACATCGACAGACGGGCGTTTTGAAGATCGTCATGGCGCGCACTTCCTTTCGTAAACTCACTGGGGGACATTATAGCGGCGCGGCCGCAAAAATACAACTGTGAGTTTTGTGCGATTTTCGGCAATTCCGAACGTGAAAATTGACAGATCCGTCAAATTCACTCCAGCTCGTCGAGGGTGAGCCGGAAGCTGTCCAGGAAATGCGCCATGAAGTAATCAAGGCACGGCAGCTGCATGTCGACGAGCGCCTGCCGCGTCTGCTTCTCCGCCGCCGCAAATTCTGAGTTGCCGGCCTTCAGCTCCTCGACGCATTTGATATACGCCGAAAGCTTGTCCGCCGCCTTGACGATGCGGGCAACCTCCGGGTCGGATTCAAACAGCAGCGGGCGGTAGCTCTCCTGCACCTCCGGCGGCAGGAGAGCAAGGAGCTTTTCACAGCTGACGGCCTCGATCTGCTTGTAGGCCTTTTTGATCTCCGGGTTATAATACTTGATCGGCGTGGGCAGGTCGCCTGTCAGGATCTCCGACGCGTCGTGGAACAGCGCTGCAGACGCGCAGCGGTCGGGGTCGGCGGGCTGGCCGAGGATGTCGCGCTGGATCACAGCCAGTCCGTGTGCCAGCACGGCAACCATATGGCTGTGCTCCTGAATGTTTTCCTCAAACGTATTGCGCATGAGGCCCCAGCGGCCAATGTAGCGCATACGGGAAATAAGCGCAAAAAAGCGGTGCTGCATCGCAATGCCTCCCTATCAGATCAGAGATTTGTTCTTCCATTTGCCGCGGAACACGTGCGCATAGCAGACAAGGAGCGTCACGGTCCACGCCATGGCCTGGCTCCACCAGACGGCGGTATAGCCGAACAGAGCCGTGTTGTGCAGCGCATAGGCAAAGATCACGCGCAGCCCCAGCGCCAGCAGCGCGAAGAACGTGGCGTGGAAGCCCTCGCCCACGCCCTGGCACATCCCGTTGGCGGGAAAATAGACCGCGAAAATGGGCATCGCGACGGCGGAGCTGAACAGATGCAGGCGGCAGATGGCCGCAGCGGCCTCGTCCAGCTGGAACGCGCGGATGATGCGCGAAATGCCGAAGATCTGGCACAGGCAGAGCACAAGCGTCATGGAAAGCGACACCAGCACGCCCTGTCCAAGGCCCCTGGAGACGCGGTCGGGGCGCTGCGCGCCCATATTCTGGCCCGCGAAGGTCGCCATGGTGTTCTGCACGCCGAGAATCGGGATCATCAGAATGTTCTCCATCCGGGTGGCGACGGTATAGGACGCGATCATGCTCTCGCCGTAGAGATTGACCAGCCGCTGCAAAAACAGAAAGCCGCAGGAGACGATGGACTGCTGAATGGCCATCGGCGCGCCGACCTGCAGAATGCGGCCCGCCGTTTTCACGTCCAGCCGCAGCTCGCGGAGCGAGAAGCGCAGAAGGGCGTATTTCCGGTGCATATACGCAAAGCCGATGACGCAGGAGGCGATCTGCGAAATGACGGTGGCGACGGCCGCGCCTGCCACGCCCAGCCCAAGCCCCGCGACAAACGCAAGGTCGAGCACGACGTTCAAAATCGACGAGACGAGCAGAAAATACAGCGTCGCCTTGCTGTCGCCCAGCGCCCGCAGAAGGGCCGCCGCGATGTTGTACCCGAACTGGAACACCAGTCCCGCCGCGTAGATGCGGAAATACAGAAGCGTCATCGGCAGCAGCGCCTCCGGCGTGCCCAGCACTCGTTCCAGCAGGAATCTCGCGCTCACAACGCCGGCAAGCGACATGAATAGCCCCATTGCCAGCATCAGCACAATGGCCGTCGCGGCATACTGCCGCAGCTCCCGCTCGCGCGAAGCGCCGAAATACTGCGAGATCAGCACGCCTGCGCCGATGGAAAAGCCGATGGCAAGCGCCGTGAACAGAACTGTCAGCGACGCGCAGGCCCCGACGGCGGAAAGCGCCTGCTGGCCGTTGAAATTGCCGACAATGATGGTGTCGGCGGTATTATAGAGCTGCTGCAAAAGGTTTCCCGCCATGATCGGCAGCGCAAACTGTAAAATAAGCTTCCAGGGCGTTCCCCGGGTCAGATCCTTCGTCATTTCGCGTTCTCTCCAAACCGATGCTTTGGTTATTGTAGCACAAAAAGAATTGCTTGTAAATTGCGGCTTTCCGCTTGATAATCCTTTTACCCTATAGTATAGTGGGTTAAAAGAAAGCGAGGAACCAAACATGATGATTTCCACCAGGGGCCGCTATGCACTGCGCGTGATGATCGATCTGGCCGAGCATATAGACGAGGGCTATATCCCGCTGCAGACGATCGCGAAGCGGCAGGGCATTTCCGAAAAATATCTGGAGAGCATTCTGGCCGTGCTGAGCAAGGCAGGGCTGCTCGACGCCGTGCGCGGAAAGGGCGGCGGCTACCGCCTGTCCAAACCGGCGAAGGAGTATACCGCATTTGAGGTATTGTCCCTGACCGAGGGGACGCTGGCCCCGGTCACGTGTCTGGAGCGCGGGCAGCAGTGCGAAAACGCGGTCAACTGCCGGACGCTCCCGCTGTGGCAGGGGCTTGATCAGGTCATCGCCGCGTATCTGTGCAGCTACACGCTTGCAGATCTGACGCGGGAAGAGAAGCCGCAGCCGAAGCGCAGGCGAGCAAAGACATAACGTGAATTTCAGACAGGAAGCTTGAACATATGAATGAAGTTTATTTCCCCGCGCTGTTTCCGGGCTTCCCGCTGCCGGAGGAGCTGGTGGAGGCGCTCGGACGCCTTGCCGTCGTCCACGCGGAGCTTGACCGGGAAACGCGCACCATCCGTCTGGACGCGCAGGCGGAGCAGTATCTGGCAGAAAAGCAGCTGCAGGCGCTCTGCCGGGACATTGAAAAGGAATATGGCCTGCGGGAACTGAAGCTTTCGGTGCGCTATCCCGCCTCGGAGCTTCCGAATATGGATTTCCGCGATCTGGCGCAGGTGTTTATCCGCGCCTTTTCGCCGTCTGCCGCCATTCTGGCAGGAGCAGGCTACGAGGTCACGGACGAGGCCGTCGTCATCCGGCTCAAGGCCAACGGCAAGGACAGCATTTTGCAGAACGCAAAAAAGGCCGAGCAGTTCCTGCGCGACCGCTTCGGCGTTTCCAAAAAGATCGAGGTCGAGGCGCACAGCAATTTAGAGGGCCGTGCGCTGTTTGAAGAGACGGCGCGTATCCGCGCCGAGGCGCTTAAAAACGCGCCTGCCATCACGGCCAGCGGGCCGCAGGGCGGCGCAAAAGCCTCCGGCGGAGCTGCCTCCACACCGGCAGAGCCGGCGGGCGCGCTGTTCTACGGCAGGCCGTTTTCGGGCAGGCCCGTGCGGATGGAGGAGCTGAACCTCGATATGTTCCGCGTGATCGTCGAGGGCAAGGTCTTCGCCGTGCAGCACCGGGAGCTGAAAAAGCGCGGGGCGTGGGTCATCTGCTTCGATATGACAGACTATACCAGCTCCGTCCGCGTGAACCAGTTCATGGAGGCCGCAAAGGCCAAGCCCATCATTGACAACGTCCAGCCAGGTATGTGGCTGCGCGTACAGGGCAAGATGAGCTTTGACCGCTATGACAACGAAATGGTGCTCCAGCCGAACGCCATGGAAAAGATCGAGGCCCCGAAGCGCCGCGATACGTATCCCGAAAAGCGCGTCGAGCTGCACCTGCATACGACCATGTCCTCCATGGATGCGCTGACCGATACCGGCGCTGCCGTCAAGCGGGCAGCCAGCTGGGGCCACCGCGCCATCGCCATCACCGACCACGGCGGCGCGCAGTCGTTCCCGGACGCGATGAAGGCTGCCTCCAAAGCCAAGGTCGCGGGGACGGACCAGAACATCAAAATTCTCTACGGCTGCGAGGGCTACTACGTCAACGACGTCGATGACCGCATCGCCGTCCACGGCGAGGAGGATTTCTCCTTTGACGGGGAATACGTCGCGTTCGACCTGGAAACGACCGGCCTGTCCTCGCTTCACGACACGATCATCGAGATCGGCGCAGCCATCATGAAGGGCAATGAAGTTCTCAGCACGTTCCAGACCTTCGTCGACCCGCACCGGCCCCTACAGCCGAAGATCGTCGATCTGACGGGCATCAACGACCAGATGCTTGCCGGGCAGCCGGATATTTCCGAGGCAATGCCGAAATTTCTGGAATACGTCGGCAGCCGCCCCCTGTGCGCGCACAACGCGGATTTTGACATCGGCTTCGTGACGGCGGCGTGCGAAAAGCTCGGCCTGCCGTTCCACCCGACGTATGTCGACACGCTCATTCTGGCGCAGAACCTGATGCCGGAGCTTGGCAAGTACAAGCTCAACATCGTTGCCGACGCGCTGAGCCTGCCGGATTTCAACCACCACCGCGCTTCCGACGACGCGATCACCTGCGGGTATCTGCTCATGCGCTTTTTCAAGATGATGCAGGAGCAGGGATTGGACTCGCTTCAGAAGATCAACCCGCGCATGGAGCAGCTGCGCTCCGGCAGCAAGATCCTTGACCGCCGTGCGCGGCACATCATCGTCTTTGCGAAAAACTCCATCGGCCTGCGCAATCTGTACCGGCTGATCTCCTACGGCAATCTCAAGTATTTCAAGCGCGTGCCCATCATGCCGAAGTCCGAGCTGCTGCAATGGCGCGAGGGACTTATCATCGGCTCGGCCTGCGAGGCGGGTGAGCTGTTCCAGGCGATTCTGAATCACAAGAGCTGGGCGGAGCTGAAGCGTATCGCCAGCTTCTATGACTTCCTGGAGATCCAGCCCATCTGCAACAACCGCTTCATGCTCGACAAGGGTCTTGCCGAGGACGAGGAGGAGCTGCGCGGCTTCAACCGCACCATCGTCAAGCTCGGCGAGGAGCTGGGAAAGCCCGTCGTCGCCACCGGCGACGTGCACTTTCTCGACCCGGAGGATGAAATTTTCCGCCACATCCTGCTTGCCACCAAGCAGATGCCCGACGCCGACCGGCCGCTGCCTTTATATCTGCGCACGACAGATGAGATGATGGAGGAATTCTCCTATCTCGGCCCGGAAAAGGCGCATGAGGTCGTCATCGAGAACCCGAACCGCATCGTTGACTGGTGCGAGACGCTGCGGCCCGTGCCGCACAATCTGTTCGCGCCGAAGATTGAAAATTCCGTCGAGGACCTGAAAGCCCTCGTCTACGGCAAGCTCCACCGGCTCTACGGTGAAACCCCGCCGGAGCTTGTGCAGAAGCGCGTCGACACGGAAATGCACGACATTATTTCCTGCCACTACGACGTCATTTATATGTCGGCGCAGAAGCTGGTGCAGAACTCGCTGGAGCACGGGTATCTTGTCGGCTCGCGAGGCTCGGTCGGCTCGTCCATCGTGGCGTTCATGTCCGGCATCACGGAGGTCAATTCCTATCCGCCGCACTACCGCTGTCCGCAGTGCAAGTTCACGACGTTTGAGGTTCCGGCCGACTGCGCCTGCGGCGCGGATCTGCCGGACGCGGTGTGCCCGAAGTGCGGCGCGAAACTCGACAAGGACGGGTTCAATATCCCGTTTGAGACGTTTCTCGGCTTCGGCGGCGATAAAGTCCCAGATATCGACCTCAACTTCTCCGGCGAATATCAGGCCAAGGCGCACGCCTACTGTGTGCAGATGTTCGGCAAGACCCATGTCTTCCGCGCGGGCACCATCGGCACCGTCGCAGAGAAAACGGCCTACGGCTACGCAAAAAAATACCTGTCGGAGCGCAATAAGACCGTCCCCAAGGCGGAGGAGAACCGACTGGCGCTCGGCTGCGTCAACGTCAAGCGCACGACCGGCCAGCACCCCGGCGGCCTCGTCGTCATTCCGCAGGAGAACGAGATCTGGGACTTCTGCCCCGTGCAGCACCCGGCGGACGACAAGGACTCCGAATGGATCACGACGCATTTTGAATATCACTCCATGGAAGAAAACCTCCTGAAGCTCGATATGCTGGGCCACGATGACCCGACCATGATCCGTATGCTGGAGGACATGACCGGCGTCGACGCGCAGAAAATCCCGCTCGACGATCAGGACACCATGTCGATCTTCACGTCCAGCAAGGTGCTGGGCTATGAAAACGACCCCATTCTGGGGCCGGTCGGCTCCGTCGCCATCCCGGAATTCGGCACGGGCTTCACGCGCGGAATGCTGCAGGAGACGCAGCCGACAAAATTCGACACGCTCATCCGCCTGTCCGGCTTCTCCCACGGCACGGACGTGTGGCTGGGCAACGCGCGCGATCTGATCCTGTCCAAGACCGCCTCCGTCAACGACGCCATCGGATGCCGCGACGATATCATGCTGTACCTCATCAAATGCGGGATGCCCGAAAAGCGGTCGTTCAAGATCATGGAGGCCGTCCGAAAGGGCAGAGGTCTGCCCGACGGCGCGGAGGAGGAAATGAAGGCCGCAGGCGTGCCGGAATGGTACATCGGCTCGTGCAAGAAGATCAAGTATCTTTTCCCGAAGGCCCACGCGACGGCGTATGTCATGATGGCCTTCCGCATCGCGTGGTTCAAAGTGCACGAGCCGCTTGCGTTCTACGCGGCCTATTTCTACCGCCGCAGCCAGAAGGGCGGCTTCGACGAGGGCATGATGTGCCACGGCATCGAGCTTGTCAAGAAAAAGCTGCAGGAGATCAAGGAGGACGAGGATTCCAGCGCCAAGGACGACGATCTGTTCACCACGCTTGAGGTCTGCTATGAATTCTATCTGCGCGGCTTTACCTTCGCGCCGATCGATATCTATCACTCCCACGCGACGAAGTTCCAGATCGAGGCCGGGCAGCTGCGCCCGCCGTTCGTGGCCGTGGCCGGTCTTGGCGAAACGGCGGCCTGGGACCTTATGAACGCCCGCGAGGGCCGGGAGTTCTTGTCCGTCGAGGAATTCGCAGACGCCTGCCCGAAGGTGTCCAAGACACTCATCGACCAGCTCCAATCCGCCGGCGCCTTCGGCGACCTCCCCCTCACCAGCCAGCTGACGCTGTTCTGACCCCGCCCGGCAAATCGCACCGGTTTTACAGAACGCTTCAGCAAATCCGCGGCTTCCCAACGGGCCGGCAGAGTCGCCGGCCCCTACAGAACTCCGGCGAATCCGTACTGCCTCACAAATTTCGAACGCAAAGCTGATTTACCGCAGCAATTCAAACGCAGCGATTCACAAATTCGGCTGTTCCGTAACAGGCGGCGCGTACCCAAGCGCCTGCAGGGTGACTATGTGTGTTCGCAGAGACCGAAAAACAGTGCTTCCCTGAACCGCACCCGCAGCACGCACCAAATCGTAACCCAGCGCCCCTTTTCTCCCCCTTCTTTTCCGGCAAGGCGGAAAAGATGGGGCCGCCGGAGGCTCGCCAAACCGCTTCGCTGGGTTCGCCGGGAATCTCCGGTGCTGACAAAACAAGCCCCTTGTCATGCAGTTCCATGCGCATGACAAGGGGCGGCTTTCGTGCAGGCGGTTTATGAGAAAAGATTCACGCTCAGAGCCGCTGCAGACCGGCTTCGATCTCGCCGATCATGTAAAGCGACCCGTAGCAGAGGACGACGCCGTCCTTTCCCGCGTGCTCCACGGCCAGACGGACGCCGTCCGCGACTGCGTCGCAGGCCGTGACGGGTTTGCCGAACTGGGACAGGTACTGCGCCAGATCGTGCGCGTTCAGCGCGCGGGGATTGCCCGGCGTGACGGTGATGAATTCCTTCGCGTAGGGCTCGACGTTCCGGTACATACAGTTATAATCCTTATCGGCCAGAACGCCGGTCAGGATGGTCAGCGGCCGGCCGGCCAGATAGTCCTGAATGTTCTTGACGAGCGCCTGAATGCACTGCGGGTTGTGTCCGCCGTCGATGATAAACAGTGGGTCCTTGCGCCGTACGTCGAACCGGCCCGGCCAGCGGACGTCCGCAAGTCCTTCGCGAATCTGTTCGTCCGTGATGTGCCAGCCGCGCTGCTGCATGACGGTCGCCGCGGTGAGGGCGACGGCAGCGTTGTGCAGCTGATGATTGCCCAGCAGCGGCAGCTTCAGCGCGTGGAAGCGCTCCCAGTCGAAGACCTGACCGGTCAGATCGTGGGAAATGAGCCGGATATCGGCAAAGTCCGCCTTGTGGAGCTTTGCACCGACCTCCTTGCACCGCGCCTCGATCACAGCCTCGACCGACGGCGTTTCGCGGTAAATGACCGCGTCACAGCCGGGCTTGATGATGCCGGACTTCGTCGCGGCGATCTTTTCCAGCGTGTCGCCCAGCACCTCCGTGTGGTCAAGGCCGATGTTGCAGATGATTGCAACCTCCGGCGGCAGAATCACGTTCGTGGCGTCAAACTCGCCGCCCATGCCGACCTCGCAGACGACAAGATCGCAGTTATGGCGGGCAAAATATTCAAAGCCCAGCGCCGTGACCATCTCAAACTCGGTCGGCTGCTCGAAGATCGAATCCGCGAGAGGCTTGATATATTCCGTGATCTCGCAGATCTCTTCGTCCGGGATCTGCACGCCGTCAATTTGGATGCGCTCATTGAACCGGATGAGATAGGGGCTGGTGTACAGGCCCGTTTTGTATCCGGCCTTTGTGAACATACTGGCCAGCATCGCGCAGGTCGAGCCCTTGCCGTTTGTACCGGTCACGTGAATAAACTTTAGCTTGCGCTCGGGGTGGCCCATCTTGTCCAGCAGCGCGCTGATGCGCTCCAGGCCGGGGACGCTGCCCTTCCAGCAGACGGAATGGATATAATGCAGCGCTTCGTCAAGCGTCATGTCAATTACCTTCTTTTGATTTCGATTCGTATTTCACCGGCGGCCAGAGCTTGGCGGCGGTAAACACCTTGGATTTATAAAGCAGCCATACCACCAGCACGTCAATGACGAACGTCACGCCGAACTGTACCGAGCGGGTTGCCAGTTTTGTCAGGAAAAATGCCATTTTTGCGTCGCCGCCGTAGATAAAGGCGAGGGAGAAGCTCTGATAGAGGATCGAGCCGAGCGCGATGGCAGGCAGGAACGACAGGGCGATGGTCAAAATCGACGTTTTCTTCACCAGCAGCGGCTGGAACAGACCCGCGCAGAGCCCGTAGAGAATGGGTGGTACGCAGAACATCGGGTTATAGCCGTAGCCGGAGAACAGACAGCCGACAAAATCGGCCACAAAGCCGACCAGCGCGCCGGGCAAGGGCCCGAAGAGCATACCGGCCAGGAAAATGGGCACGGCTTCGAGGGAGAAACGGGTCGTTTCGGTGGGCATCGGGATAATGAACCGGGCCAGCACGACGGAAACGGCAGCCAGCAGCGCGCAGGATACAAGCGTGCGCACATTCTGCAGCCCATGACGCGGCGCAGTCTGCGCGGCAGACATATTTTTCGTAAAATTAGACATAAAAAAGCCTCCTATTTTGTCAATGGGAGGAGGTTTGGTGATATGGACTTTTAAACAAGAAAGAAACTGCTGTACAATTTCAGTTTGCTATAGCGGATGCGAAATGACACCGCGGAGAGACTCCTTCGCCCGGCGGCAACCTCCCATCCAACCGGTACTTGACGCGTCATTTCTACTCATGCAACGTTCGGGTACGCATGCTCTGTGTGTTAAATTGACAGGCTCACATCTTCCTGTCCTTCCTGTTCTCCTTCGTGCCTATTGTATTGTGTACGGAGGAAAAAATCAAGCGGAAATCAATATTTTTTTATTGATTCCCGCGATTTTTTCGTGTCTGCCCAGAAACGTGGAAAACGCGGCTTCGAATCTGTTGTCCATCATACAGCTGTCCCTCCAAATTTCGAGACTTTATTTGACATCCTAACATAAAAGTTTCCGGATGTCTATGATAATAGACATGATTTTTCGCTTTTTCTCCTGCACTAGGGTGTATCTGAAAACTCATGATGTGACCGGCAGCGAGGGATTTTTGCGTTGCGCAAGACATTTTTTCGCAGGAATACTGACGTATTTCAAGGAAAAATGACGCGGCGCACCGCAAAAAGGCCCGCTGTCCGGGTGCGTTGGGAGTTTTCAGATACACCCTAAGCAGGAAAAGAGGCTTCGCGAACAGCGGAGACTCGTTCCGCCGAGGCCGTTTTCGACGAGCCTCCGGCGGCCCCTTCTTTTCCGCCTTGCCGGAAAAGAAGGGGGAGAAAAGGGGCGCTGGGGTACGGTTTGGTGCGTGCTGCGGGTGCGGTTCAGGGAAGCACCTGTTTTATAGCCGTTACGAACACACGGACTCCCCCTACGGGCGCTATGGAACGCGCCGCCTGTTACGGTACAACGGATTTGCAAATAATTGCGTTTGAATTGCTGCGGTAAATCAGCTTTGCAGTCGAACTTTGCGGGGCAGTACGGATTCGCCGGAGTTCTGTAGGGGCCGGCGACTCTGCCGGCCCGTTGGGAAGCTGCGAATTCGCCGAAGAGTTCCGTAAAAAACGGTGCATCCTGCCGGGCGCAGCAGCGCTCCGTCCCTGCCAACGATATCCAGCCTTCGCCGCTTTGCCCAAAACGGGCGGTGGATTTTTTGTAAAACGCAGAATTTGCGTGCGCGGCTTGACAACGGCGCGGGGCTGCCCTATGCTTCAAGCAGAATCATGAGAGAGAAAGGATCTTTACCGCATGGATATTGATACAAATGAACAGCTGATTGCGTTTTGTCAGGAGGCCCTGCGCATTCCCAGCTATTCCGGACAGGAGCAGGGCGTGGCAGAGCTGATGAAGCGGAAAATGGAGGAATACGGCTTCGACGAGGTCATTATCGACCGCTTCGGCAGCGTCCTCGGCACCATCAACGGCAAGCGACCCGGCAAGACCGTCCTGATGGACGGCCACATCGACACCGTGGACGTGATCGACGCGCCGCAGTGGGAGCATGACCCGTTCGGCGGCGAGATCGCGGACGGGAAAATTTACGGCCGCGGCGCGTCCGACATGAAGGGCAGCGACTGCGCCATGATCACGGCCGCAGCGCGCTTTGCTGAAAAGACCGGCAGGGACTTCGCGGGCCGTGTCTGCGTGTCGTGCACGGTGCATGAGGAGCGGTTCGAGGGCGTGTCCTCCCGCGAAATTACGCGGCTGGCAAAGCCCGATCTTGTCATCATCGGCGAGGCCACGAGCACGACCATCAAGCGCGGCCAGCGCGGCCGGGCGGAGGTCGTCGTCGAGACGGAAGGCGTCAGCTGCCATTCCTCCAACCCGGAAAAGGGCGTCAACGCCGTGTATGCCATGACGGCGGTGATCGACGAGATCCGGAAGATCGTCCCGAACGAGCATCCGCTGCTCGGCAAAGGCATTCTGGAGTTGACGGATATTATCTCCCAGCCGTACCCCGGCGCGTCGGTCGTGCCGTCTCTTTGCCGCGCGACGTTTGACCGCCGGACGCTTGTGGGCGAGGATGAGGCCGTCATTCTCGGGCAGGTGAACGAAGCCATTGCCCGCGCGCAGGAAACGCACCCCGGCCTCAAGGCCCGGTGCTATCTGGCCGAGGGCGAAGAAAAGTGCTGGACGGGCGACACCATCCGCGCCAAGCGCTATTTCCCGGCCTGGGTCACGGAGGAGGACAGCGAGCTGGTGCAGGCCGCGCTGAAGGGCCTGAAGGACGCGGGCATCGAGGCGCCGCTGTCGCACTTCTCGTTCTGCACCAACGGCAGCAGCTTCTGCGGCGAGGCCGGTATCCCGACCATCGGCTACGGCCCGTCGCTCGAAAGCCTTGCGCACGTGCGCGACGAGTACATTGAAATCGACCAGCTGCTCAAGTCCTGCAAGGGCTTCGAGTCCATTCTCACGCAGCTGACGCGGTAATTTCGCGAAAAGAGCAACAAAATTTTTGTTAGCCTAAAAATATTTTTGAAAATTCCTTGCAATCTGCTTCTGATACTGGTATGATAGCTTTAGACTTCATTCGGGTATTAAATTTGGAGGTGATAGCAGATTGGACGCAAAATTACTGGAACTGCTTGAGCAGATCGCGAAGGCGATCGCGGCGCAGTTCGGCAGCAACTGCGAGGTCGTGCTTCATGAGCTTTCCGGCAAAAGCGCCTATTCCTCGATCGTGGCGATCGAAAACGGACACGTGACCGGCCGCAAGGTCGGCGACGGGCCTTCCCACGTCGTACTGGAGCAGCTGGGCCATGAGGACGACAATGCGGAGGATCAGCTTGGCTATCTGACGCGCACAAAGGACGGGAAGATCCTGAAATCCTCCTCGGTCTACATCCGGGACGAGACCGGCAAGGTCACGGGGATCCTTGGGATCAACTACGACATTTCCATGATGCAGCTGTTTGAAAACTCCCTGCACGACTTCATTTCTGCCGACCAGCACGCCAGCCGCGAGCCGGAGCGCATCACGCTCAATGTGGCCGATCTGCTGGACGACCTCATCCGGCAGGCGGACGAGCTTGTCGGAAAGCCCGTCGCGCTCATGACCAAGGACGACAAGGTCAAGGCCATCCGCTATCTCAGTAATTCCGGCGCACTTCTGATCACTAAATCCGGCGATAAGATCGCCAAGCATTTCGGCATCTCCAAGTACACGCTCTATTCATACTTAGACAACAGTAAAACAGGAGGAACAAACGAACAATGAGCAAGATCGATCTGACCATCAATCGCGAAGGCCTGGCCCACAACATCCAGAAGGCCAAGGAAAACAACATCATCATCCCGACCATCGCCCAGATGCAGAACCCCGACCTGATCCCCGAGAAGATCAAGGAAAAGCTGACGCACACCGGCCTGTGGGACGTTGACCCCGTCAACCTGTTCCGCATCAGCTGGCACAACGAGGCCAAAGAGTCCGGCGGCCTGTACCAGAAGACCCCGAACTATGTTGAGATCCCGTCCTCCGTTTCCGGCGTTCCGTGCCGCATTCTGGCCATGTCCGGCAAGTGGTTCCCGACCGGCTGCCATAAGGTCGGCGCTTCCTTCGGCTGCCTGGCTCCGCGTCTTGTGACCGGCCAGTTCGACGCCACCTATCATCACGCTGTATGGCCCTCCACCGGCAACTACTGCCGCGGCGGCGCGTTCAACTCCAAGCTGCTGGCCTGCGACTCCGTCGCCATTCTGCCGCAGGATATGTCCAAGGAACGCTTTGACTGGCTGAAGACCATCGCCGGTCAGATCATCGCCACCCCGGGCTGCGAGTCCAACGTCAAGGAGATCTTCGACAAGACCTGGGAGCTCAAGCAGGATCCCAGCATGATGATCTTCAACCAGTTCGCCGAGATGGGCAACCCCCTGTGGCACTACAATGTCACCGGCTACGCCCTGTCCGACCTGTTTGAGAACGTGAAGAAGCCCGGCCAGAGACTGGCTGGCGCCTGCTTCACCTCCGGCTCCGCCGGCACGATGTCCGCGGGCGACCTCCTCAAGGAGCGTTATCCGGGCATGAAGCTGGCAGTCGGCGAAGCGCTGCAGTGCCCGACCATCCTGGACAACGGCTTCGGCGGCCACCGCATCGAAGGCATCGGCGACAAGCACATCCCTTGGGTCCACAATGTCAAGAACACCGATATGGTCATCGATATTGACGACGAAGATTCCCAGAGACTGCTCCGCCTGTTCAACTGCAAGGAAGGCCAGGAGTACCTCAAGACCCTCGGCCTGTCTGACGAGCAGATCGAAAAGTTCACCTGGATGGGCATTTCCGGCATCGCAAACGTTCTTTGCTGCATCAAGTTTGCCAAGTTCTATGAGCTGACCGAGGATGACGTTGTCGTCACCGTTCTGACCGACTCCGCCGTCATGTACAAGTCCCGTGTCGAAGAGCTGAACGAGATGTACGGCGCATACTCCGCACAGGCTGCCGAGCTGGATCACAACCTGCATATGCTGAACCTCAAGACCGACAGTATGCTGGAGCTGACCTATCCGGAGCGCAAGAGAGTCCACAACCTGAAGTATTACACCTGGGTCGAGCAGCAGGGCATGAGCGTCGAAGACCTGAACGCCCAGTGGTACGACACCAAGAACACCTGGGACGCCGTCCATGCACAGGCCAAGGAGCTCGACGAGCTCATCAACGCATTCAACGACGAGGTTGGTCTGCTGAAGGCGCTGTAAGCCGAAATTAAGCCAATATAGAACCAAAATGGGGTGGGGGAATGACCCCACCCCGTTTATTCATCCTTTGCGACAAACGCTTCCTCGGCGGCCTGTTCGCCGTCGATCAGAATTTGTTTCGCAAGCCCGTAATTTTGCTGTTCCAGCGCTTGAATCGCCTGTTCTGCGGCCTGAAATAAAATGGTGTAATATTCAGGAATTTCATTCATAGTACATGCGCCTCCTTTGTTGCACATTTGTGCTACGTTTATATTACAATGTTCGGCGCATAATTGCAATACAATTTGCATTACGAAACATAATGCGAGGTGCATTGCGATGAAGAAATTCCGAATCCCGAATATTCCGCCCACGACAAACAAGAGCATCCGCTTCCCCAATGACGTGATCGATGAAATTGAGGACGCCATCAAGGGAACGGACTGCACATTTTCTGCGTTCGTGGTCGAGGCTGTGCGTGTCGCGCTGGAAAATCTGAAGGAGGATTCTGAATGAAAAACGTCAAATGTGCGCGCTGCGTGCGCTGCGGCAAGGAATATGAGGCTGTCCCGAATCTGACCAACTGCTCCTGCGGCGGGATTCTGGATATCGTATATGATTATGATTACATCAAGGCGCATTTCACCAAGGAAACGCTGAAAAACCGCGTGAACCCGACCATGTGGCGCTATCGCGAGCTGCTGCCCGTCGAGGACACCACACCCGACACGCCGCTGCGCGTGGGCTGGAGCCCGCTGTACGAAGAGCCGAAGCTGGCGGAAATGCTGGGCCTTGGCCGTCTGTGGGTCAAGGACGACGGCATCAACCCGACCGCTTCCCTGAAAGACCGCGCCTCCGCCATGGCCGTCGCCAAGGCGCATGAGGCGGGCGCGAAGATCATCGCCTGCTCGTCCACGGGCAACGCGGCCTCTTCCCTCGCGGGCAACGCCGCGGCCGCGGGCTTCAAGACCTACATCTTCGTTCCCGAGCGCGCGCCGAAGGGCAAGGTCGCGCAGCTGATGATCTTCGGCGCGAACGTCATTTCCGTCAAGGGCAACTACGAGGAAACCTTCAAGATGTCCGCCGAGGCCATTGAAAAATGGGGCTGGTACAACCGCAACGCGGCCATCAACCCGTATCTGTCCGAGGGCAAGAAGACCGTCTCGCTCGAGATCGCCGAGCAGCTGAACTGGGAAATGCCCGACTATCTGGCCATCTCCGTCGGCGACGGCTGCACCATCGCGGGCGTGTGGAAGGGCCTGAAGGACCTGTACGCCATCGGCTTCATCGACAAGCTGCCGCGCCTGATCTCCGCGCAGTCGACCGGCTGCTACCCCATCAACCGCGCGATTCAGGAGAATAAGCCCTGGGAGCCGATGGAGGAGAATACCATCGCCGACTCCATCTCCGTCGGCGTGCCGCGCAATGCCGATAAGGCCCTCATGGCCATCCGTGAGTCCAACGGCATCGCCGTCAACGTGACCGACGAGGAAATTCTCGCCGCGCAGAAGCTTCTCGGCCGCACCTGCGGCGTCTTCGGCGAGCCTGCCGGCGTCACCGGCACTGCCGCCGTCAAGAAGGCCTGCGAGCTGGGCCTGATCGAAAAGGGCGCGACGGTCGTCTCCGTCGTGACCGGCAACGGCCTGAAGGACGTGGCGAACGCCATCAAGTCCGCAGGCGAACCCATCAACATCAAACCCGACCTCGACCTCATGGTTGAAGAATTCGCCAAGAGAGGCGTCACGGTCGAATAAGCCCAATGCAAAACGAACCCCCGGACTGCTGTCCGGGGGTGTTCTTTTTGTCCGGCGGTTTATTCCGCGTTTCCGTCGATGTGCCGTTGGATGCGGTTGATGATCATTTCGAGGGCGATCAGGTTCTTGCCGCCCTCCGGGACGATCAGATTCGCGTTTTTCTTGCTCGGCTCGACATAGAGCTCGTGCATGGGCTTGACGGTGGTCAGATACTGGTCAATGACGGAATCGATGCTGCGTCCGCGCTTTTTGACGTCGCGGCGGATGCGGCGGCACAGGCGCACGTCGGCGTCGGCGTCAACAAAGATGCGGATGTTCATCTCATCGCACAGCGTCTTGTCGACGAAGATCATGATGCCCTCGACGACAATGACCCTGCGCGGCTCGACGTGCAGCACCTCGTCGGCGCGGTTGTGGATGGTGTAGTCATACGTCGGGCAGTCGATGGCCTGGCCGTTTTTGAGCATACGCAGATGCTCGATCATCATATCGGTGTCGAACGCGTCCGGGCAGTCGTAATTGAGGTGGGTCCGCTCCTCATAGCTCATCTCGTCGTGCCGCTTGTAATAGTTGTCGTGGCTGAGGACGCTGATATTGTCGCCAAAGCGGTTCATCAGCGCCTTGACGAGCGTGGTTTTTCCGCTGCCGGTCCCGCCGGCAACACCGATGACGATCACATCTGACATATCTCTATCTCTCCTCTTTTTACTTTACGATCCCGTAGATCAGCGGCTGCGCCTCCGGCGCGTCGGTTCCCCAGCGGATGGCCTCCAAAAAGACGCGCTCCGCGTCGGCAAGCGTCTCCGGCCGGTTCGTGTGCAGCACGGCCAGCGTCTGGCCCTGCTCGACCTTCGCGCCGGTCTTTTCCTTCAGGACGATACCGGCGGCGAAGTCAATGGTGTCGTCCTTCGTCTTGCGGCCCGCGCCGAGAATGGCGGAGCTTTCGCCGATCTTCTGCGCGTCCATATGGTGGATATAGCCCGCCTGCGGCGCTTTCAGCTCATACTGCACCGCTGCCTGCGGCAGCAGACTCACATCGTCCAGCACGCGTGCGTCGCCGCCCTGCGCGGCGATCCAGCGCTTCATCTGCTCAAAGGCCTTGCCGGAGTTAATGGCTTCTTCTGCCTGCTTCGTGGCCTCTTCGATGGGCCAGCCGTTGCACAGGTGCAGCATATTGGCCGCCAGCGTGATGCACACGCCGGTCAGGTCCGGGCAGCCATGGCCGCGCAGGACCTCGACCGCCTCGCGCACCTCAAGCGCATTGCCGATATAGAAGCCAAGCGGAATATCCATATTGGACATGACTGCCACAACGTTCCGGCCGCAGGCCTTGCCGATGCGCACCATGCTCTCGGCAAGCTTCTGCCCGTCTTCGAGCGTTTTCATAAACGCGCCGGAGCCGATCTTGACGTCCAGCACGATGGAATGCGCGCCTGCGGCGAGCTTTTTGGACATGATGGACGACGTGATGAGCGGCAGAGAATCGATCGTCGCGGTCACATCACGCAGCGCGTAGAGCTTTTTATCGGCAGGCGTCAGATTGCCGGACTGGCCGATGACGGCTACGCCGACATCCTCGACCTGCTGCATAAAGGCGTCCGCCGAAAGCGTCGTCTGGTAGCCGGGGATGGATTCGAGCTTGTCGACCGTGCCGCCCGTGTGGCCGAGGCCCCGGCCGGACATCTTCGCCATCTTGCCGCCGAGGCTCGACACGATCGGCGCGACGATCAGCGTCGTCTTATCGCCGACGCCGCCGGTGGAGTGCTTGTCGACGGATTTATCGCCGAACCGGCTCAAGTCCACCGTATCGCCCGAACGCATCATTGCGTCGGTCAGGACGGCAGTCTCATGGTCGGTCATACCCTTGTAGAACACCGTCATGGCAAAGGCGGACATCTGGTAATCGGGGATGGAGCCGTCCGTAAAGCCCTTGATGATAAAGCGGATCTCGTCGTCGGTCAGAACGCCGCCGTCCCGCTTTTTTTCAATGAGATCAACCATTCGCATAGAAATCAAATCCTCCTGAGCTTGAAATGAAGGCTCCGGCAAGTCCGTATGAACCTGCCGGAGACAGAAACCGGGTACAGCTTAACGCATACCCTTGTCGTAGGGGATACCCTCGGCCTTCGGCGCGCGGGAATTCTTGGACGTGAAGGCAAGCACGATAAGCGAAATGATGTACGGCAGCATATTGTACAGAGAGCTCGGCAGGTTCATCGCCTTGAGGAAGCTGAAGCCCGTGTAGACGTTGCCGAGCGCACGGAAGAAGCCGAACAGCAGCGCAGCCAGCGCGATGCGCTGCGGCTTCCACTGGCCGAAGATCATAACGGCGAGGGACAGGAAGCCGAAGCCCGCCACGCCGTATTCGAACCGCCACTCCGAAACGCCTGCGGTGATGAAGACGATGCCGCCGATGCCGCCGAGGACGCCGGAGATGAGCACGCCCGCCCAGCGCATCTTATAGACGTTGATGCCGACGCTGGCAGCCGCCTGCGGATGCTCGCCGCAGGCCATCAGGCGCAGGCCGAAGCGGGTCTTGTACAGCGTCACATAGGCAGTGACGAGCGCGATGAACGCCACAAGCATGAACCAGTTGAATTCAAACGAGCCGATGGGCGCCAGAAGCGCATTCTTTGCGCTGCCGTACTGCACGATGGACGAAACGTCGTCGGGGTTGGCAGCGGTGTTGATGGCCTTGACAATGACCGTCGCACCGGCGGTGCCGAGCAGGTTCAGCGCCGTGCCGACGAGCGTCTGGTCGGCCTTGAAGTTGATGCTCGCCACGGCAAGCAGGCAGGAATAGACCATGCCGACCAGCGCGGAGACAAGGATGACCGCAAGGATCATCACGATCGCCGGGACAGTATTCGGCACATAGCGCATTGTCAGCGCGCCGCCGAGCGCACCCATGATCATAATGCCTTCGAGGCCGAGGTTGATAACGCCGGAATGCTCTGCGAAGCAGCCGCCGAGGGCGACCAGGATCAGAACCGACGCGAAGATCAGCGTATACTGAAGCAGCAGGATCATTCCGTCTCGCCTCCTTTCTTGGCTTCCGCCAGGGCCCTGGCCTTTGCAATGGCCTTTTCCTCCCGGCGGGCGGCAATGGAGCTCATCACGTTCTTCATGAACAGAACGAAGCCGCACAGGTAGATGATGAGCGCGGAGATCAGATCGGAGATCTGCGCGCAGTACATACTCTTATCGACATACGCACCGCCTGCGGTGATATGCTGGATAAAGAACGAGGCGAAGATCGAGCCGATGGGGTTCAGGCCGCCGAGGAAGGCAGCCGCGATGCCGTTGAAGCCCATGGCCGGGACGGAGGAGGAGGAGCACTGCCACTGCTCGTAGCTGGTGAGGTACAGCATCGCCGCGCCCATACCGGCCAGAGCGCCGGAGATCATCAGGCTCAGGATGATGTTGCGCTTTTCCGCCATGCCGCAGTATTTCGCGGCGTTTTTGTTAAGACCTGTGGCCTTCAGCTCGTAGCCGAACTTCGTCTTGTCGAGCACGATCCACACGATGACTGCCATCACGACAGCCAGCGGGATCGCAAGGCCGACGTACTGGTTCTTGTTGAACAGCGCGCCGAGGCCGAGCGACGGCAGCACAGCGGAGGCGTTGGTATTGGCCAGGACCTTGGTATAGGGGCTGGCGTCCTCTTTTACGAGCGTAAGGAGCATATTGGTCAGATACAGCACGATCCAGTTGAGCATGATGCCGGAAATGACCTCGTTGACGTTGCAGTAGGACTTGAGAAGGCCTGAGATCCCGGCCAGCAGCGCGCCGCCGAGGATCGCCGCCAGCATACACGGCAGCCAGCTCCAGCCGAGGCCCAGCGCCGCATACAGGCTCAGCGCCGCGCCGACGCAGTACTGACCGGCAGCGCCGATGTTGAACAGGCCGACCTTATAAGAGAACAGGATCGACAGCGCGCACATGAGCAGCGGAGCCGTCTTGACGAGCGTGTTGCCCAGATATTTGATCTGGGAGGCCTTGCGGTTATACGTCCAGAAGTTCTTAATGACCGTCAGGATCGCGTCGCCCGCGCCGTCGGGATTGATCAGCAGCAGGACGAGATAGCCGAGGAACAGGCCCAGCACGATGCACAGCAGCGACGCGACCAGCGTTTGCACGGCGCTGTTTTTCAGAAGATTCTTTTTCATGCTTTCACCTCATCTCTCTTGGCGCCCGCCATGTAGAGGCCAAGCTCCTCCTGCGTGGTGGACTTGGGATCCAGCTCGCCGACGATCTCGCCCTCGTACATGACGAGAATGCGGTCCGGCACGTCCATGACCTCGTCCAGCTCCAGCGAGACGAGCAGCACGGCCTTGCCCGCGTCGCGCTGGGCGACAAGCTGCTTGTGGATGTACTCGATCGCGCCGACGTCCAGACCGCGCGTGGGCTGCACGGCGACGAGCAGCTCGGGGTGCTTGTCGATCTCGCGGGCAACGATGGCCTTCTGCTGGTTGCCGCCGGACATACTGCGCGCCGGTGTGACCGGGCCCTGGCCCGCGCGCACGTCGTACTGCTCGATCAGGCCCTCAGCGTAGGCGCGGATGTTCTTGCGGCGCAGGAAGCCGGCCTTGTCGGTGAATTCGGGTTCAAAATAGCGCTGGAGCACCATGTTGTCCTCAAGCGTATAGTCGAGCACGAGGCCGTGCTTGTGCCGGTCCTCCGGGATATGGCTCATGCCCATGAGACTGCGCTGCCGGATGGACGCGTGAGTAATATCCTTGCCCTCAAGCGTAATTTTGCCGCTCACGGCAGGCTCCAGACCGGTCAGGGCGTAGACAAGCTCCGTCTGGCCGTTGCCGTCGATACCGGCGATGCAGACGATCTCGCCCGCGCGGACGCGGAACGACACGTCTTTGACGGCGTTGTTCTTATGGACCTTGGAGGCGACCGTCAGGTGCTCGACGGACAAAACCTCGCCGCCCGGCTTGAGCGGGCCTTTTTCCACGTGGAAGCTGACGTTTCTGCCGACCATCATGGCCGACAGCTCCTCCGCCGTGGTATTCGCGGTTTCGACCGTGCCGATGCACTTGCCCTTGCGCAGGACGGTGACGCGGTCGGAGACCTCCATGATCTCGTTCAGCTTGTGGGAAATGAAGAGGATGCTCTTGCCCTCGGCCGCGAGATTCTTCATGATCTGCATCAGCTCCTCGATCTCCTGCGGCGTCAGAACGGCCGTCGGCTCGTCGAAGATCAGGATCTCGTTGTCGCGGTAGAGCATTTTGAGAATTTCGGTGCGCTGCTGCATACCGACGGTGATATCCTCGATGATCGCGTCGGGATCGACGTGCAGACCGTATTTCTCGGACAGATCGAGAACCTTTTTGCGCGCGTCCTGCTTCTGCAGAAAGCCCATTTTGTTCGGCTCAACGCCGAGAATGATGTTGTCGAGGACAGAGAAGCACTCGACCAGCTTGAAGTGCTGGTGCACCATGCCGATGCCGAGCGCGTTCGCGTCGTTCGGGTCGCGGATCTCAACCTTGCGGCCGTCCTTGTGGATCTCGCCCTCCTCCGGCTGGTACAGGCCGAACAGGACGCTCATAAGCGTCGATTTGCCCGCGCCGTTTTCGCCGAGCAGGGCGTGGATTTCACCCTTTTTCAGCCTCAGGGTGATGTTGTCGTTGGCGATGATTCCGGGGAAACGTTTTGTGATGTTCAGCATCTCAATCGCGTAATTCGTTTCCAAGTTCTTTCGCCCTCCTTCCGTTTTTATGGCCCGCGCTTGCGAGGACGGAAACCATTGTATCCAGTATACTATAAACCGGCGCATAAATCAAAGTTATTTTGTTCATCATGCCTGTTTTTTGTAAAAAAACTGCCGCTTGCCGCCGCGGAAGCGCGCAAAAACCGCCCAGCCTATGCGGCTGCGGCGGTTTGCTTTGCGTTTACGCGTCCATAACGGCGCTTTCGCGGATGCGCTTCGTGACCTTGGCCAGCAGGATGCTGTATTCCACGGCTGCGGCAAACGCGTCGTCGTAATACGGCTGAAGCTCCTCCATCGTCATGTGGTTCGCGCGGCAGATCTCGCTCAGCGCCTGCGCGACGTCCTCCTCATGCGCGTGCAGCTCCTCCGCCTGCGCCACGCGGCGGACGAGCGCCTTGATGCGCACGGCCTCTTCAGCGCCGGGGCGTGCGTCCTCGCGCAGCTGCTCGAGCGTGGAATTGGAGAATTTGCAGTAATCGTCCAGCGACAGATTGTTCTGCGCCAGCTGCGCGGACATGGTGTCCAGCTGCTCCTCGACGGCCTTGCTGATCTCGGCGGGATCGGGGGTAAAGTCCTCCATGGTGTCCGCCGCCTGCCGCAGCAGGCGGTCGCGCAGCTCAAGCTCGGCACGCTCCGCATAATAATTTTCAAGGCTTCTGCGCATATTCTCGCGCATTTCCGCCATATTCTCGCACTGCCCGACCTCTTTTGCAAACACATCGTCCAGCGCATAGGGCGCAACGGTGCGGATTTCATGGATATGGCAGCGGAACTCCGCGTCCTTGCCCGCCAGCTCCGGCGCGTGATATGCAGCCGGGAATGTGACGTGCACCGTCACATCGTCGCCGGGGTTTTTGCCCAGCAGCTGCTCTTCAAAGCCGGGGATGAATGTGCCGCTGCCAAGCACGAGCGTCTGCTTTTCCGCCGTGCCGCCCGCGAACTGCTTTCCGTCCACAAAGCCCGCGTAGTCGAGCACCAGCTCGTCCCCATTCTGCGAGGGCCGGTCAAACACCGGCGTCCGCCGCTGGCTCTGCTGCTGCAGCCGCACCAGCTGCCGGTTCACCTCTTCCTCCGTGACGTCCACGTGCTCCAGCTTGGCCCGCAGGCCGAGATATTGAAATGCCATAGTTGTTCTCCCTGATTATAGATTTGCGCGTTATGCGGTAGGGGCGGACGACTCTGTCCGCCCGACTGCGGTTAGCCTCCAAAACGCAAGCCAGCGAAGCGTTTGTGTTTTGGAAAGGAGGAAACGGACTCTGAGGATAAGAGGCCTCGCGAACAGCGGGGACTCGTTCCGTCGAGGTCGTTTCCGACGTGCCTCCGGCGGCCCATTCTTTTCCGCCTTGCCGGAAAAGAACGGGGAGAAAAGGGGCGCTTAGATGCGTTTGGTGCATACCGCAGGTACGATTTAAGCAAGCCCCAATTTTTGGCCGTTACAAACACACATCGTCACCTTACGGGCGCTTTGGTACGCGCCGCCTGTTATGGGACATCAAATTTGATAACATTTGCGTTTGAATATCTGCGGTAAATTCGCTTTGCGTCCGAAATATATAAGGCAGTACGGATTCGCCTGACTGCATTACATCCGCGCCTTGATCGCTGAGATCAGGATATCGCCGGCGACGACGCGGTCCTCGGCGGCGAAGCCGGATTCGAAGTTGTCCGAGTACAGAACCTGACTGCTGGGCGGGAATTCGTCGTCTCCGGCGTAGACCATGAGCTGCATCCGGTAGCCGCCCAAAAAGTCAAACTGGAAGCCCGCGTCGCCGTGCGGGATCGCCAGCGCACCCATGGCTTCGCAGGCCGCGCGGAATTTTTCGACCCGCGTACCGAATGTGAACGCTGCCCGCGTCAGAACCCGTCCGGTGTACGGCCCGATATACATCTCGCCCCACGGCATTTCGCGGAACGTCTTGTAGCTGCCGGACGGCTCCGCCGCGCGGCCTTCGAGCAGGAAGCGCAGCAGAAACGTCTGGCACGGCAGGCTTCTGAGCGCGAACGCGGCTTCGTCTTCGGATGAAATGGCATATTTCGGCCACGCGATCTGATACGCCGTACCCAGCAGCGTCACGGTGAACCGGCCGTTTTCGAACGGCACGCCGCAGCGCATGGCTGCTTCCTGCGGGTCGAGCGAGGCGAATTTTTCCTCATAATGGGCAAACGGGACTTCTTCCTTGTTGTTCTGTACCTGCATAAAACTTACTCCTGAATGCTCGACGGGAACAGCTCCCGGCTGGTGTGCGGCAGGAAACACGCCGCGACGAATTCATCCATATATCTGGGATTCGTGGAAAGCTCCATATAGGTCATGTTGGACGCCAGCTCGTCGACCTTGTCGACTGCGCAGTCCGACCGCGCCATGGCGTAGGCGCCGGAGAGCGACGTGTTGCCCAGATACTCGAACAGCTCCCGGTCGATATCCGGCAGCATACCGATGCGCACGGCGTTTTCCATGTTGATGCCGGAGCCGATGCCGCCCGCGACATACACATGAGACAAAACGCTCACGTCCATGTCGAGACTGGAAAGCATGATATTGATGGCCGAGAAAATGGCGGCCTTCGCGCGGATGAACGAGTCGATATCCACTTCCGTGATGGAAATTTCGCGGCCCGTCTCCGATTCGGCGGCTGTCGCGAGGATATACCGGCCCATGCCGTGCTCGTCGTGCGCGACGCGTTTGCCCTCGCGGACGAACTGGCCTTTCGAGGAAATAATAGAGGTGCGGTAAAGCTCGGCGATGACATCAATGATGCCGGAGCCGCAGATGCCGACGGGCTTCTGGCCCTCCGGCCCGACGATGCCGAGCGTCGGCTCCATCGTATCCTTGTCGATCTTCACGGATTCGACCGCGCCGTCCGTCGCGCGCATACCGCAGGAGATATCGCCGCCCTCAAACGCCGGGCCTGCGGAGCAGGCGCAGGACATCATGAAATCACGGTTGCCGAAGACCAGCTCGCCGTTCGTGCCGAGGTCGATGAACAGCGAAAATTCGTCCTTGTCCCAGATGAGGCTTGTGAACGCGCCCGCGGTGATATCGCCGCCGACATACGAGCCGATGTTCGGGGCCAGCAGAATTTCCGCGTCCGGGTTGGCCGGGAAGCCGAGATCCTTGGCCGTCATGCCGCGCCACTGGAAAAACGTCGGGATATACGGCTCCATGCGCACGGGGTTCGCGTCCACGCCCAGAAGCAGATGGTTCATCGTCGTGTTCGACGCGATGCACACGCGGAACACGCGCGAGACGGGAATGCCCGCCGATTTGCACATCGCCGCGACGAGCGGCAGCAGCGTTTCCTTCAAAATCGCGTCCTGCAGCCGCTTGACGCCGCCGGGCTTGCCCTGCTCAACGATGCGGTTGATGACATCCGCACCGTAGCGGATCTGACCGTTGCCCGCAGAGGCCTTCGCCGTCAGCGTGCCGGTCTTCAGATCCATGAGCACGCCCGTGACGGTCGTGGTGCCGATATCGATGGCGCAGCCGTAGAGCGGCGCGTCCTCTTTTTCAGATACGTCCATGATGGTCAGCACGCCGTCCGTCAGCGTGCCGGTGATCTGTACCTTGAAATTGGCCTCGCGCAGCGTTTTTGCAAGCTTTTTGACCGTGTGATAGGTGAGCCTGACCTCCGTGCAGCCGTCGAACGCGTCCTGTGCGAAGCGCGCAAGCCGCTCGGTGTCGGGCATGGTGTCGTCGAGCGTCGGCTCATCCAGCGTGAGGACCGCCTGCACAAAGTCGTTTGCAAAGTCCACGCCTGCGGCCTGCACGTCCTGCTGCAGCTGGTTGAAGATCGCGACCTCCTCGCCGGAGGACAGGTCTGCCGTCTTCATGCGGCTCTGATAGGCAGAGGCGATGTCGGGGACGAGCACGGTAATATCTCCGGCAGGCTTCGTCGAGCAGCTCAGCCGCCAGCCTGCGGCATAGTCCTCGTCGGAGATGTGACCGGTCTGCACGCCGGTGACCTCGCCGGAAACGAGCTTGACGCGGCATTTGCCGCACGAGCCGTTGCCGTTGCAGGGCGCGTCGATGGCGACGTTGGCCGATTTCGCGGCCTCCAGAATGGTGCTGCCGGGCGCGGCGGAGAATTTGACCTCCTGCGCACCGTTTTCGAATTGGAAGGTGATTTCGTACATGCTGTCTGGGTTCCTTTCCGTCAAAAGTGTGGAAACCGCCGCCGGCGGAATACGCGAAGTGCATCTCCGCCGCCCCCTGCGTGGTATTCATGCTTTATACTATAAACAAATCCCGCTCTGCGGTCAAGCCCCGCGCGGGAGCAAAAACTTTTTGTACAATTTTCAGAAACTGTCAAAGAATTGTGCGTCATAGACAAATGCGTCGCGTTTTGCGGTGTGGAAACTATTGATTCATCCAAAGAAGTGTGGTAAGCTGAGGCTGGCAGAATTTGATGCAGCAAACTGACAAGGAGGACGAAAACATGAAAAAATTCATCAACCAGGTCGAGCTTGTAGAGGATCAGATGATCCAGGGCATGGTCAAGGCGTATCCGCAGTATGTGCGCAAGCTGGACTGCGGCAACGTGGTCGTGCGGACGGAAAAGAAGGAAGGGAAGGTCGCGCTGATCTCCGGCGGCGGCTCCGGCCACGAACCGGCGCACGGCGGCTACGTCGGCACGGGTATGCTGGATGCGGCGGTCGCGGGCGCAGTCTTCACCTCGCCCACGCCGGATCAGATCTATGAGGGCATCAAGGCCATCGCGACCGACAAGGGCGTGCTGATGGTCATCAAGAACTATACCGGCGACGTGATGAACTTTGAAATGGCCGGTGAAATGGCGCAGATGGACGACATTAAGGTCGCGCAGGTCGTCGTCGATGACGATGTCGCCGTCGATGGCAGTCTCTATACCGTCGGCCGCCGCGGCGTGGCGGGCACAGTCTTCGTCCACAAGATCGCGGGCGCAAAGGCAGAAGAGGGAGCCGAGCTTGAAGAGGTCCAGCGCGTGGCGCAAAAGGTCATTGACAACGTGCGCACCATGGGTGTCGCCATCCGTCCCTGCACAGTCCCGGCGGCGGGCAAGCCCGGCTTTGAGCTTGGCGAGGACGAGATGGAGGTCGGCATCGGCATCCACGGCGAGCCCGGCACGCACAAGGAACCGCTCCGCCCGGCAGACGAGATCGTCGATCATATTCTGGGCAAGATCCTCGCCGATATCGACTATACCGGCCATGAGGTCGCCGTCATGGTCAACTCCTCCGGCGCAACGCCGCTGATGGAGCTGTTTATCATCAACAATCATGTCGCCGACGTGCTGGCCGCGAAGGGCATCAAGGTCTATAAGACCTTCGTGGGCGAATATATGACGTCGCTTGAAATGGAGGGCTTCTCCGTGTCCCTGCTGCGGCTGGACGATGAGCTGAAGGCCCTTCTGGACGCGCACGCGGACACCATTGCCTTCAAGGCATAACCCCAAACGCAAAGGAGAACTACTATGGTCAATCAGGAACAGGTGCTGGAGATCCTGCACGCCGTCGGCGAAAAGATCTCCGAGGAAAAGCTTTTTCTCACGGAACTGGACAACGTCATCGGCGACGGCGACCACGGCATCAATCTGGCGCGGGGCTTTGCCGAGGTCGAGAAGAAGCGCCCGATGATGGAGGGCAAGGACATCGGCACGATGCTCAAGACTGCCGGTATGGCCCTTGTGTCCACGGTCGGCGGAGCCTCCGGCCCGCTCTACGGGACGGCGTTCATGCAGGCGGGCAAGGCCCTTGCCGGAAAGACAGAGCTGGACGCGCAGGATCTGGTCACGATCCTGGACGCGTTCGTCGCGGGCGTGCAGCTGCGCGGCAAATCCGTGGCCGGAGAAAAGACGATGCTGGATGCCATGATCCCCGCGCGTGATGCGGTAAAAGCGGCGCTGGACGCGGGAAAGAGCGCGAAGGAGGCTCTGTCCGACGGCGTGGCCGCTGCGGAGCAGGGCGTCGAGTACACCAAGACCATCATCGCCACCAAGGGCCGCGCAAGCTATCTCGGTGAACGCAGTCTCGGCCATCAGGACCCCGGCGCAACGTCGTTCACCACGATGCTGCGCGTCGTGGCCGAGCACGTGTGAGGTGCGGCTATGGTCGGATTTGTGATCGTTTCGCACAGTCAAACGCTGGCTGACGGCGTGGTTGAACTGACAAAAATGATGGCCGACGGCGTGCCCATCCGTGCCGCCGGCGGTCTGGACGGCGGCGGCTTCGGCACGAGCTATGAAAAAATTTCGAACGCCATTGAAGAAATTTACTCAGACGACGGCGTGATCGTGCTCATGGACATGGGCTCGGCGGTCATGACGGCGGAAATGGTGCTCGAGGCCATGCCGGAGCGGAAGCTCGTCCTGGCCGACTGCCCGCTGGTCGAGGGCGCGGTCGCCGCGACCGTCAGCGCCATCGCAGGCAGCAGCCTCGACCAGATCATGGACGAGCTTGCCGACGTGCGGGAGCTGAAAAAGCTGTCGTGATAAAAAGAAGCAGCGTGAAATGCGCACCTGTTTTGTAGGGGCGGACGACTCTGTCCGCCCACTGGATGCAGTGCTTTTTCAGAAATTCAGGGGAAATCCGTATGCGCTTCCCAACGTGTTTTGTAGGGGCAAGTGCATTCGGATTCGCCGAGGATTTTCGATGATCCGATACCCCCACTGCCGGGCGGACAGAGGCGTCCGCCCCTACGCATTTTCTGGAAATCCGGCGCAAAATGGACACAGCAGACTTTCATTGTTTCACAAGGAGCCGATATGAAAGAATTTCAATACACCATTCAGGACCCCATGGGCTTTCATGCGCGGCCTGCGGGCGCGCTTGTGCGCGCGGCAAAGGCGTATACAAGCAAAATTACGATCTCCTGCGGGGAAAAATCCGCGCAGCTGACGCGGCTGATGGCCGTGATGGGCCTCGGCATCAAGCAGGGTCAGACCGTCACCGTCACCATCGACGGCTCCGACGAGGACAAGGCGTTTGAGGAGCTGCAGACGCAGTTCCGCGAAAACGCCTGAGGACGCCGCCATGCAGGTATGCTCAGGGCTTCCCATTTCCCAGGGCTTTGCCGCCGGAAAAATCGTCTTTCTCGGCGCGCAGAAGGCCGCCGTCCGGCAGGCAGTCTCCCCGCAGGAGGAACAGCTGCGCTTTGAAAGCGCACAGCGGCAGGCCGTGGACGCGCTCGGCGCGCTCTATGAAAAGGCCAGAGCGGAGCTTGGTGAGAAGGACGCGGAAATTTTCTCCGTCCACCAGCTCATGGCCGAGGACGAAGACTTTACAGACCTTGTTTCGGAAGCAATTGCGGACGGCGCGGAGGCCGCCGAGGCTGTCCGGCAGGCGGGGGAGCAGTGCGCGGCCATGTTTTCCGCCATGGACGACGACTATATGCGTGAACGCGCCGCCGATGTGCGGGACGTCGCCGCCCGCATCTGCCGCATTTTAAACGGCGAGGCGGAGCAGACCATCACCGAGCCCTGCCTCATCGCCGCCGAGGAGCTGACCCCCAGCCAGACCGTGCAGTTCCCGCGCGAATTCGTGCGCGGGATGCTGACCGCGCGCGGCGCGGCGAATTCCCACATGGGCATTCTGGCGCGGACGCTCGGCGTTCCGGCTGTCTCGCAGCTGCCCGTGTCGGCGGAGCTGCACGGGCGCACGGCGGTTCTGGACGGCTTCTCCGGGACGCTGACGCTCGACCCGGACGAACAGACGCTGGCCGAAGCAGCGGCGAAGATCGCCGCGCAGCAGGCGCAGCGCGAAGCGCTCCGGCAGCTGATCTCAGCCCCGAGCGTCACGCGGGACGGGCATTCTGTCCGCCTTTACGCCAATATTGCGGGCACGGACGATCTGCCGCTGCTGCGGGAAAGCGGCGCGGAGGGTGTCGGACTGCTCAGAAGCGAGTTTCTGTATCTGGGCCGCAGCACGTACCCGACCGAGGACGAGCTGTTTGAAAGCTACAAAACGGTCGTGCAGGCCATGGATGGCCGGGAGGTCATCATCCGCACGCTGGATATCGGCGCGGACAAGCAGGTCGGTTATTTTGATATGCCGCCGGAGGACAACCCCGCGCTCGGCCTGCGGGCCATCCGCCTGTGCCTGACGCGGCCCATCCTGTTCCAGACGCAGCTGTGCGCCATTCTGCGCGCGTCGCGCTATGGAAACGTCGGGATCATGTTCCCGATGGTGACCGGCCCGGACGAGCTGCACCGGCTGAAGGAGGCGCTGGCCGATGCGGAGGATGTGCTCATTGCGCGCGGCGAACGCTTCGGCCCATACCGCGTCGGCGTGATGATCGAGACGCCTGCCGCCGTGTTCATGAGCGGCGAGCTTGCGGGCGAGGTCGACTTCTTCTCCATCGGCACGAACGATCTGACGCAGTATCTGCTGGCCATGGACCGGCAGAACCCGAATCTGGCCCCGTTCTGCGACCCGCACCACCCGGCCGTTTTGCGCGCGATCCGGCAGACCGTCGAAAGCGCGCATCAGGCGGGGTGCACCGTCGGCATCTGCGGTGAGCTTGCCGCAGACGAAGCGCTGACCGAAGCGTTCTTGCGTCTGGGCGTGGACGAGCTTTCCGTCACCCCGTCCCGCATTCTCCCGCTGCGGGAGAAGATCCGCAGTCTGACGCTCGGATAACGCGAATACACAATTATCGCCGGTACCGTCTTACAGCGGTGCCGGCGATGCTGTTTTCACTCCCGCACCTGCCGCTGCTCCAGCGTGATGCGGATGGCAGTGCCGTGGTCGGGGACGGAGGAGGCGGTGATGGTGTGGCCGAGGCGTTTGCAGATCGTGCGGCAGAGGTAGAGGCCGAGACCGCTGGCCTTCTGGTCGCCGCGGCCATTGTAGCCGGTATAGCCCTTTTCAAAGATGCGCGGCAGGTCCTCCGGTGCGACGCCGATGCCGGTGTCACGGATGACGAGGGTCTTGGGCGCTTCCAGCTCGATGGTGATGCTGCCCGTGCGCGTATACTTGAGCGCGTTGGACAAGACCTGCTCGATCACGAACAGCAGCCACTTTTCATCCGTCACGCACGACACATTCAGCGGCTCGTAGCAGAGCTTTAATTTTCTGCCGATAAACTCCCCCGCGAACCGGCGCACGGCGCGGCGGACGATCGCATCCAGCTCATACTCGCGCAGAACAAGATCGCTGCCGCCATTCAGGCGCAGATAGACCATGACCATCTCGACATACTGCTCGGCGCGGGAGAGCTCCTGCAAAAGCCGCCTCGCCTGCGGCGTGTCCTCCTGCTGCAGGCATAAGCGCATGGAGGCGATGGGCGTTTTGATCTGGTGCGCCCAGAGCGTATAATAGTCGAGCATATCCTGATACTGCGCGTTCATGCGCGTCTCGAGCGCCTGCTGCTGCGCGCACAGCGCCTGCACCAGCGCGCGGTAGTCCTCCTCCGGGACGGTGTGCGCTGCCGGGAGCGTCTCGGGAAGCGTGGGCAGCTGGCAAAGGATCAGCCGCAGCGTCTCATGCCGCGCTTTGACCCGCCGGAAATCCAGCAGCAGAACCGCAAGCCCCAGAATGACACACAGCGCCGACGGATACCACACCGCAGCCAGCGGCAGGTGGTACAGCGCAAACGAGACGATAAAAATGACCGCGAACAGGAAAAACGCGACGATCTTCCCCGCTTTTCCGCGCAGATATTGTAAAAATAACCGCATATCTATTCCACCAAATAACCCGCGCCGACGCGCGTGGCGATAAAGCCCGCAAGTCCCGCGCCGTCCAGCTTTTTGCGCAGGCGGGCCATGTTGACCGAAAGCGTGTTCTCATCGACGAAGCTGTCCGTCTGCCAGAGCGCCTCCATGAGCCTCTCGCGGCTGACGATTTTGCCCTTTTCCTTCAGAAGCGTCCACAGAATGCGGTACTCGTTCTTGCTGAGCGGCAGCTTTTCGCCGTTTACGAGCAGGGACTGGCCGCCCGTCTGCAAGACCGCGCCCCGGTGGGACAGAACAGGCTCCGCGGGCGCAAAATCATACGTCCGGCGCAGAAGCGCCTGCACCTTCGCCGTCAGCACGTCCAGATCGAAGGGCTTGGCGATGAAATCATCCGCGCCCATGTTCATGGCCATGACGATGTTCATATTCTCCGACGCGGAAGAGAGGAACACGACCGGAACGCGCGAAACGGCGCGGATCTGCGTGCACCAGTGGTAGCCGTTGAAAAACGGCAGCGAGATATCCAGCAGCACAAGCTGCGGGTCAAAGGCTGTGAATTCCTCCATGACGGCGCGGAAATTCTGCACGCACCGCGCGTCCAGCTCCCACTGCCGCAGATGCGCGCAGACGGCCTGCGCGATGCCGGGGTCGTCCTCGACCAGCAAAATACGGTACATCCGTCCGCCTCCCGAGCTTCTTTTTCTCTCAGTATAGCACACCCGGCGTCCAGCCGCAAGAAAAGGTCATTTTCCTCTTTCTTTATTGGAAGAAATCGTGTATACTATTTTTGATTTTACGCTTCTTCCGAAATGGGGGATTTTTAATATGGAACAGGAAGACAAGAATTTGCAGGCACAGCCGTCCGAAACGCAGGAAAAGCCGGAAAAGCAGCCGCTTCCCAAGGGCTATGAGGCGTATCTGAGCCTGTTCGATCTGGTGCGGATGCTGGCGGTCATCACGCTGGTCTTCGTATTCTTTTTCCGTCTGAACGGCGTGAGCGGCAGCTCGATGTACCCCACGCTGGTCGACAAGGACTATCTGGTGCTGGAGAGCAATTTTCTCTATCGGGACGCGAAGCAGGGCGATATCGTCGTTTTGTATACGCCGCCGTTTTCCGAGAATGACGAGCTGCTGGTCAAGCGCGTGATCGCGGTCGGCGGGCAGACGGTGGACATTGATTTTGACGCGGGCGTCGTCTACGTCGACGGGCAGGCGCTGGACGAGCCGTATACGTTTGAACCGACCTATCTGAGTTACGCCGAATACGGCAAGGCGCTCGACTATCCGGTCACCGTGCCGGAGGGCGAGCTGTTCGTCATGGGCGACAACCGCAACCATTCGGAGGACAGCCGGTTCTCCGACGTCGGCTGCGTCAAGAAGGAGGCTGTTCTGGGCAAAGTTCTGCTTGTGGTCTTCCCCGGACGGCAGACGAATGAATTTGGAGCCGTGACCGGCGGGCGCAGCTGGCACAGATTCGGAGCGGTATCATGAAGCAGGAAGACACGAACCGGAGCACCATGAATATCCAGTGGTACCCCGGCCACATGACCAAGACGCGCCGGATGATCGAGGAGGATGTGAAGCTCGTCGACGCCGTGTGCGAAATTCTCGACGCGCGCATCCCGATTGCCAGCCGCAACCCGGACATTGACGCCATCTGCGGCAATAAGCCGCGCATGATCGTCCTGAACCGCATCGACATGGCAGACCCGGCGCTGACGAAAAAATGGGCGGAGCACTTCCGTGCGAAGGGCTATGCCGTTCTGCAGACTGACTGCAAGACGAAAAAGGGCATTTCCGGCTTCGTCCCGGCGGTGCGCACGCTGCTGGCGGAAAAGCTGGCGCGGTACGCGGAAAAGGGACAGGTGGGACGGCCCCTGAAACTCATGGTCGTCGGCATTCCGAATGTGGGAAAATCGACGTTCATCAACCAGATCGCCGGGCGCAAGGGCGCAAAGGCCGAGAACCGCCCCGGCGTTACGCGCGGCAAGCAGTGGATCACGGTCGACCAAGGGCTGCTGCTTCTGGACACGCCGGGCATTCTGTGGCCGAAGTTCGAAGACCCGGAGGTCGGGATGCGCCTTGCCTACACGGGCGCCGTCAAGGAGGACGTGATCGACACCGAGACGCTGGCCTGCCATTTTATCGCGCTGCTGGCAAAGTATTACCCGCAGACGCTTTCCGAGCGCTATAAGCTCGAAGCGCCGGAGGATGCGGACGGATACGAGCTTTTGCAGCTGGCCGGGAAAAAGCGCGGCTATCTCGTCTCCGGCGGCGAGGTCAATACGGAACGTATGGCAAAGGCGCTCATGGACGATTACAGAAGCGGCAAGCTTGGCAAGCTGACGCTCGAGAGCCCGGAGGACACGCAATGAGACAGGAAGAACCGATGGATCTTTGGGTGTATGAACGCGAAGCGTTCGACGCAGGCATCAAACTGGTGTGCGGCGTGGACGAGGCCGGGCGCGGGCCGCTGGCCGGGCCGGTATGTGCGGCGGCGGTCATACTGCCGCCGGGGCTGGAAATCCCCGGCCTCAACGACTCGAAAAAGCTCACGGACAAAAAGCGCCGGGAGCTGTACGACGTCATTACCGCGCAGGCCGTGTCCTACGGTATCGCGTTTGCGAGCGAGCAGGAGATCGACGAGATCAATATTTTACAGGCGACGTTCCTCGCCATGGAGCGCGCCATACAGAAGCTCTCCCCGCAGCCGGAGCTTGCGCTCATCGACGGCAACCGGACGAAGGATTTCGGTCTGCCGGTCCGGACCATCGTCAAGGGCGACAGTCTGTCTGCGTCCATCGCCGCCGCGTCGATTCTGGCCAAGGTCACGCGGGATCGGCTGATGGAGGAATACGACGCGCAGTACCCGCAGTACGGCTTCGCCGTCCACAAGGGCTACGGGACAAAGCGGCACTATGAAGCGCTGCGTGAATTCGGCCCCAGTCCGATCCACAGGAAGACGTTCCTCAAAAAATTCTATGAGAACCCGTGACCTGTCCGGCCCATGGGGCGAGGCGCTGGCGGCGGAGTATCTGCGCAAAAAGGGCTGGCGCATCGAGGCCATGAACTACCGCACGCGGCTCGGCGAGATCGATATCATCGCGTCGAACCGGCAGTATCTCGTCTTCTGCGAGGTCAAGCTGCGAAAATCGGCGAATTTTGCCGCTGCGCGGGAATTTGTCGACGCGCGCAAGCAGCAGCGTCTGCGCACGACCGCGCTTTTGTACCTATCCCAACACGAAACGCCGCTTCAGCCGCGCTTCGACGTGATCGAAATCTATGCGCCCGACGGCACGCAGACCCGCCGCCCGCAGATTACCCATATGGAGGACGCATTTTGACAAATTACCGCGTTTTTGACGGCCACTGCGACACGCCCATCGAACTCTGGCTGCAAAATCAGCCGCTGCGCGAAAACACGCTGGCCGTTTCACTCGCACGGGCGCAGAGGCTCGGCACATGGGCGCAGTTTTTCGCGTTCTGCACCGCCTGGGTCAAAGCAAAGCTGCCAAGACCGGAGATTTTCTCCCGCGCGCTGGACAATTTTCACGCGCAGCTGCGCGAGAATGCGGACAAGATCACGCTCTGCCGCACAGCAAGTGAGGCCGAAGCTGCCATGCAGGCGGGAAAATGCGCTGCGTTTCTCGCCATTGAGGGCGCAGAGGCTGTGCGCGAGGACGAAGGGCTTCTGGAACACGCATATGAATCCGGCGTGCGGATGATCTCGCTTGTATGGAACCTTCCGAACAGCCTTGCCGCGCCGTGCGGCTCGGACGAAGGGCTGACGGAAAAGGGCAGGCACTTTTTTAAGCGGGCGCAGGCGCTCGGGATGCTCGTCGACGTGAGTCATGTGTCCGAAAAGGGCTTCTGGGACATGATCGGGCTGGCCGAAAAGCCGGTCATCGCAAGTCACTCCGATTCGTTTGCCGTCTGCCCGCACCCGCGCAATCTGACGGACGACCAGTTCCGGGCCATCCGCGATCTTGGCGGCACAGCGGGACTGAACCTCTACGCGCCGTTCCTGACGCAAGCGCCCCGCGCGTCGTTTGACGATCTGCGCCGCCATCTTGACCGGTTTCTGGAGCTGGACGGTGAGGGCCACATTGCCCTCGGCGCAGATCTGGACGGCTGTGATTTACTGCCGGAGGGCTTTTCCGGGCTGGACGATTATAACCGGCTCGGTGATTTTTTGAAAACTACCGGATATTCCGATGAAACCATACAGAACCTGTTCTGCAATTCTCTCATGAAGGTCGTGAAACTATGTATTATGTAAGTACGCGTGACGCAGGCCGCCGCTTAACGGCCAGTCAGGCCATTGTCGAGGGCCTCAGCCGTGACGGCGGGCTGTATCTGCCGGAGGAAATTCCGCAGCTCACCATGGACGAGATCAAAGCGCTCGCCGCGCTTTCCTATCCCGAACGGGCCGCGAGACTCATGAAGCGCTATCTCGACGAGTTTACCGAGGAGGAGCTGCTGGGCTTTGCGAAAAGCGCCTACGGCCCCGCGAAATTTGACACGCCTGCCGCAGCGCCCGTCGTAAAGCTGACGGAAAACACGTATATTCAGGAGCTGTGGCACGGGCCGACGTGCGCATTCAAGGATATGGCGCTGCAGATGCTGCCGTATCTGCTGACGGCCTCGCTCCGGAAAACGGGCGAGGAGAAGACCGTCTGCATCCTCGTCGCGACCTCCGGCGACACGGGCAAGGCCGCGCTTGAGGGCTTCCGCGATGTGGACCGCACGAAAATCCTTGTGTTCTATCCCGACGGCGGCGTTTCCGAAATGCAGAAGCTGCAGATGGTCACGCAGGAGGGCAAAAACGTCGGCGTGTGCGCCGTGCGCGGCAACTTTGACGACGCGCAGACCGGCGTGAAGCGCATTTTCTCCGACGAGGCGCTGCGCGGGGAGCTTGCCGGGCGCGGATACTTCCTGTCCTCGGCCAACTCCATCAACTGGGGCAGGCTCCTGCCGCAGATCGTGTATTACGTCTCGGCCTACTGCGACCTGCTGAACGCTGGGACCATCGAAGCCGGGACGCGCGTCAATTTCTGCGTCCCGACAGGCAACTTCGGCAACATTCTCTCCGGCTTCTACGCGAAGAGGATGGGCGTGCCCATCGGCAGGCTCATCTGCGCGTCGAACGAGAACAACGTCCTGACCGACTTTATCAAGACCGGCACCTATGACCGCAACCGGCCGTTTTACCAGACGGCTTCGCCGTCGATGGATATCCTGATCTCGTCCAATCTCGAGCGGCTTTTATCCCTGCTGTCCGGCTCGGACGAAGAGGTGCGCGGCTATATGCAGAAGCTTTCCGAGACGGGAACATATACCGTCTCCGACCGGGTGCTGCGGGCCGTGCAGGCGGAATTTTCCTGCGGCTTCTGCACGGACGCGCAGGGCGCGCAGACCATCGGCAGAACATTCCGCGAGAGCCGCTATCTGCTCGACACGCATACCGCCGTGGCCTGCACGGTTCTGGACGCGTACCGCGCGGAGACAAGCGACCAGACGCTGACCGTCGTAGAATCCACAGCAAGCCCGTTTAAGTTCTGCGCAAGCGTTCTGGACGCGCTCGGCGTGACGGAGCACGCGCCCGGCACGGGTGTGCTCGGCCAGCTCACGGCCGAGACGGGCCGTCCGGCTCCGAAGCCGCTGGCAAGCCTTGCAGGCAAGCCCGTGCGCTTCGATCAGGTCACGGACAGGGGCGATATGCGCGCCGTCGTGACGGAGTTTCTGCGCTGATGGCCCTGTACGCGATTGGAGATCTGCACCTGTCGCTCGGCCCGGCAGACAAGCCGATGGACGTGTTCGGGGGCCGCTGGACAGGGTATATGGAAAAGCTGCGGGAAAATCTGAAGGTCATTGGCCCGGAGGACACGACCGTTCTGCTCGGCGATCTCAGCTGGGCGATGAGCCTTGACGACGCGGCGGAGGATTTTTCCTTTATGAACGCCATCCCCGGCCGCAAGATCATCCTCAAGGGCAACCATGACTACTGGTGGACGACGCTGCGGGCCTTTGACCGCTTCTGCGCGGAGCATGGGTTTGCAGACTTCCACGTCCTGAACAACTCCTGCTTCTTCTACGGCGATATCGCCCTGTGCGGCACGCGCGGGTGGTTCTACGACGCGCAGAAGGAGGGCAGCCACGACGAGAAAATTTTCCGGCGGGAGCTTGGGCGGCTCGAACGCTCTTTGCAGCTGGCGGGGGACGCGGAAAAATACTGCTTCCTGCACTATCCGCCGCGTTACCGCGGGTACGCCTGTTCGGAAATTCTGGCGCTTCTGAAGCAGTACGGCGTGACGCGCTGCTATTACGGCCACCTGCACGCCGACTCCATCCGGCTGGCGCTGGAGGACGACTATCAGGGCGTGCAGTACCGCCTTGTTTCGGCAGATCACGTCGATTTTCAGCCGCAGCGCATCGGATAGACGGCAAATGGGCGGAAAGATTTTGAATTTTTTCTGAATTCGGATAAATTCCTGAAAAAACAGTGGATTTCTTGCATGAAGTCTGGTAGAATAGAGCGGATTCAAATGAGAATGGTGAATTACGGCCTTTTACAAGCCGCACCGCATAGGAGGAAAGTACCACAATGAACGTTAAAAACGTAGAGAAAGAAAACGGCAGCGCAAAGGTCACTGTCGAGATCGCAAAGGACGAGTTCCAGACCGCGCTGGACAAGGCGTATGCCAAGATCCGCAAGGACATCATGATCCCCGGCTTCCGCAAGGGCAAGGCCCCGCGCAAGTTTGTCGAGCGCATGTACGGCTCTCAGGTGTTCTATGAAGACGCCGTGAACGAGATCTTCCCCGACATTTACGAGGCTGCCATTATCAAGCAGGAGCTCAAGGCTGTCGGCCAGCCCTCCGTTACCGATATGCAGACCCCCGAGGACGGCAGCGTTGTGCTGACTGTCTCCACCGAGCTTTATCCCGAGGTCACCCTCGGCGAATACAAGGGCATCGAGGTTCCCAAGGAGTCCGTCTCCATCTCCAAGGCAGAGGTCGACGCAGAGCTTGCCCGTATGCAGGAGCGCAACGCCCGCATCGAGACGGTCGACCGCGAAGCCAAGACCGGCGACACCGTCGTTCTGGACTTTGAAGGCTTCGTGGACGGCAAGCCGTTTGACGGCGGCAAGGCCGAGGGCTATGCCCTGACGCTCGGCTCCGGCGCGTTCATCCCCGGCTTCGAGGATCAGCTCGTCGGCCTCAAGGCAGGCGACGAGAAGGACGTCGTCGTAACCTTCCCTGAGAACTACACCAAGGAGCTTGCCGGCAAGGAAGCAACCTTCAAGTGCAAGATCCACGAGGTCAAGGAGACCATCAAGCCCGAGCTCGACGACGAGTTTGCCAAGGACGTCTCCGAATTCGACACGCTGGCCGCGCTCAAGAAGAGCATCAAGGCCGATCTCGCCGCAAAGCGTCAGGAAGCTGTTGACCGCGACTTTGAAAACGAAGCCGTCGTCCTCGCAGGCAAGAACATGACCTGCAATATCCCCGCCTGCATGATCGACGAGCAGGTTGACAAGCATCTTGAGCAGTTTTCCTATCAGCTGCAGTCCCAGGGCATGAAGATGGATGACTACCTCAAGATGATTGGCGGCGACGTCAAGGGTATGCGCGATTCCATGCGCCCGATGGCCGAGCAGACCGTCCGCAGCAACATTCTGCTCAGCGAGATCGTCCATCAGGAGAACCTCGACGTGACCGAAGAGGAAGTCGAGGAAGAACTGAAGAAGATGGCTGAGCAGTATAAGATGGAGCTGGACAAGATCAAGGAAATGGTCGACGTTGAGGCCGTCAAGTCTGATCTCAAGGGCCGCAAGGCTGTCAAGCTGATCGTGGACAATGCAAAGCCCGTCGAGAAGGAAAAGAAGACGGCAAAGAAGGCCGCCAAGAAGGAAGACGCCGCTGAGGCTCCCGCCGAAGAGGCCAAGACCGAGGAATAATTCTCCGGCCCGTTGGGTAGAATCCTACAGCCAACCTGACATCCGTCTGAAAGGAGAATCCCAAATTATGAGTTTGGTTCCGTATGTTGTCGAGCAGACGAGCCGCGGCGAGCGGTCGTATGATATCTTCTCCCGCCTGCTCAACGACCGTATCATCATCTTGTCCGAAGAGGTCAACAGCACCACTGCCAGTCTGATCGTTGCGCAGATGCTCTATCTCGAGGCACAGGACCCCGATAAGGACATTCAGTTCTACATCAACTCCCCCGGCGGCAGCGTGACCGACGGCATGGCGATCTATGACACCATGCAGTTCATCAAGTGCGACGTGTCCACCATCTGCGTGGGCATGGCCGCGTCGATGGGCGCGTTTTTGCTGTCCTCCGGCACGAAGGGCAAGCGCCTTGCCCTTCCCAACGCGGAGATCATGATCCACCAGCCCTCCGGCGGCACGCAGGGGCAGGCGACCGACATGCAGATCCAGGTCGAACGGATGCTGAAGATCAAGCAGCGTCTGAACGAGATCCTTGCCGCCAACACCGGCAAGCCGCTTGAGACGATCAAGATCGATACCGAGCGCGACAACTTCATGACCGCCGAAGAGGCGCAGGCCTACGGCCTTGTTGACAAGGTCATCTACAAGAGACAATAATCCCTGAAAGGAGGAGTCCAGCTTGGCAAGAGACTCCATCCGCTGCTCCTTCTGCGGCAAAAAACAGGAGCAGGTCGGCCGCATCATCGCCGGTCCCAATGTCTACATCTGCAATGAATGCGTCGAGCTCTGCTCGTCCATCCTGCACGATGAGATGCACAACGGCCTGAACGAGCAGCAGCTTGAACTGCCCGACACGCTCCCCACGCCGCAGCAGATCAAGACCTACATGGACCACTATATCATCGGTCAGGACGACGCAAAAATCGCCCTGTCCGTTGCGGTCTATAACCACTATAAGCGCATTTACTTCCAGAACGACTCCGACGTGGAGCTGCAGAAGAGCAACATTCTGCTCATCGGCCCCACCGGCTCCGGCAAGACGCTGTTCGCCCAGACGCTGGCCAAGATCCTCAACGTACCGTTCGCCATCGCGGACGCGACCACGCTGACCGAGGCCGGTTACGTGGGCGAGGATGTTGAGAATATCCTGCTCCGGCTTCTGCAGGCGGCGGATTTCGACGTAGAGCTGGCCGAGCGCGGCATCATCTATATCGACGAGATCGACAAGATCGCCCGTAAGTCGGAGAACACCTCCATCACCCGCGATGTCTCCGGCGAAGGCGTCCAGCAGGCGCTTTTGAAGATCGTCGAGGGCACGGTCGCAAATGTCCCGCCGCAGGGCGGACGCAAGCACCCGCAGCAGGATTTCATTCAGGTCGACACGACCAACATCCTCTTCATCTGCGGCGGCGCGTTCGACGGACTTGACAAGATCATCGAGCAGCGCACCGATACCTCCGCCGTGGGCTTCAACTCTACGGTCAAGAGCAAGGGCGACCACAACGTCGGAAAGCTCTTCCAGCTCGTGCAGCCGCATGATCTGCTGAAGTTCGGCATTATTCCGGAGCTTGTGGGCCGCCTGCCGGTCATCACGTCCCTGCGCGGGCTTGACAAGGACGATCTGGTGCGCATCCTGACGGAGCCGAAAAACGCGCTCTGCAAGCAGTACCACAAGCTGCTGTCCTACGATCAGGTCGAGCTGAGCTTCGAAAAGGGCGCGCTGGAGGCCATCGCGGAAAAGGCCATCGAGCGCCAGATCGGCGCACGCGGTCTGCGCGCGATCATGGAGGAGATCATGACGAAGATCATGTACGAGATCCCGTCCGACCCCACCATCCAGTCCGTCTGCATCACCGAGCGCTGCGTGCGCGAAGGCGAGCCGCCCCAGATCACCCGCGACGCCGCAAAGCCCCGCGCTCCCATCAAGAACGCAGGCGTAACGCTGTAACACAACAAACAGGAAGGGAGCGTGCGCTCCCTTCCTGCGTATTTTTATCCTCCGCGAAAGGAGACAACTTTTATGAGCGACTATAAACCCCTTGCCTGCCTGCCGGTCCTGCCGCTGCGCGGGATCGTGGTGTTCCCCGGCTGCGTGACGCATTTCGACGTCGGAAGGAGCCGGTCTGCCCGCGCCGTTGAGGAGGCCATGCGGGCCGATCAGATGATCTTCCTTGTCGCCCAGCGCGACGTGCAGTGCGACGAGCCGAAGAAGACCGACCTGTATTCCGTCGGCACCGTGGCCTATGTGCGGCAGATCCTGCGTCTGCCGGGCGATAATATGCGCATTCTCGTCGAGGGCAAATACCGTGCGCAGCTGACCGACATGATCCACGCCGAGCCGTATCTCTTCGCCCGCGCGATGGAGCTGGACGAGCCGGGCTATCACGCCGCCGTACCGCGCACGCAGGCGCTCGTGCGGCAGGCGCACCAGCTGTTTGAGCAGTTTATCGATCTGGCCGTCAAATCCGGGCAGGAAAACCTGCTGCAAGGCTCTTCGACCGACGACGCGGGCGAGCTGGCCGATTTCATCGCCCAGAACGCGACGTTCGGCTACGAGGACAAGCAGCGCGTGCTCGAAACGCTGCCGCCCGTTCACCGGCTGGAGCTGTGCATTCGCATGATGGCGAAGGAGCTTGACATTCTGCGGCTGGAAAGCGAGATCAACGATCAGGTGCAGCAGAATGTCAACCAGAACCAGCGCGATTATTATCTGCGCGAGCAGCTGCACGTCATCCGCGAAGAACTCGGCGAGGACGACGACAGCGACGCGGACAGCTACCGCACCAAAATTCAGGCGCTGAAGCTTCCGCAGGAGACGGAGGAAAAGCTGCTGCGTGAAGTTTCGCGCTTCGCGCGCCAGCAGCCCGGCTCCGCCGAGGCCTCCGTTCTGCGCAATTATCTCGACACGATCCTCGACCTGCCGTGGAACAAAGAGACGAAGGAGCGGCTGGATGTAAAGGCCGCTGCGAAAATTCTCGACGAGGATCACTTCGGCCTTGAGACGGTCAAAAAGCGCATTCTTGAAACGCTGGCCGTGCGCCAGCTGGCTCCGGAGCTGCCGGGGCAGATCCTATGCCTGGTCGGCCCTCCGGGCGTGGGCAAAACATCCGTTGCGATTTCCATTGCCCGGGCGCTGAACCGGAAGCTGGCCCGCCTGTCTCTCGGCGGCGTGCGCGACGAGGCCGAGATTCGCGGCCACCGCAAGACGTATATCGGCGCCATGCCGGGCCGCATCATGACGGCTCTGATTCAGGCCAAGAGCAAAAACGCGCTGCTGCTGCTCGACGAAATTGACAAACTCGGCAGCGATTATAAAGGCGACCCGTCGTCCGCGCTGCTGGAGGTGCTGGACTCTGCTCAGAATTCCAGCTTCCGCGACCATTATATCGAGGTGCCGTTCGATCTGTCGCACTGTATGTTCATCACCACTGCCAACACGACCGACACCATCCCCCGCGCCCTGCTCGACCGCATGGAGGTCATTGAGCTGGGGTCTTACACGGACGAGGAAAAGCTGCAGATCGCCAAGCGGCACCTGCTGCCGAAGCAGCTGAAAAAGCACGGCATGAAGCGCACGCAGGTGCGCGTCTCCGACGACGCGATCCGCGAGATCATCGCCTGCTACACGCGCGAATCCGGCGTCCGCAGTCTCGAACGGCAGATCGCCGCGCTCTGCCGCAAGTGCGCCATGCGCTTTGTCTCCGACGAGCCGCCCAAGCGCATTTCCATCACCGGCGGCAATCTCGAGGACTTCCTCGGCGTCCGCAAATTCCTGCCGGAGGCAAACGTCACGACCGATCAGGTCGGGCTTGTCACGGGCCTTGCGTGGACAGCCGTCGGCGGCACGACGCTCGAGGTCGAGGTCAACGTGGTCGACGGTACCGGCAAGCTGGAACTGACCGGCAATCTGGGCGACGTGATGAAGGAATCCGCCTTCGCGGCCATGAGCTTTATCCGCTCGCGCGCAAAGGCGCTGGGCCTCGCCCCGGATTTCTACAAAACGAAGGACATTCACGTCCACTTCCCGGAAGGAGCCGTCCCGAAGGACGGGCCGTCCGCCGGTATCACGATCTGCACCGCCATCGTCTCGGCGCTTACGAACCGCCCCATGCGGCGCGACGTCGCCATGACGGGCGAAATTTCCATCCGGGGCCGCGTGCTCGCAATCGGCGGGCTGAAGGAAAAGACCATGGCTGCTCTGCGCCACGGGGTCAAGACCGTCATCATCCCGGCGGAAAACGAAAAGGATCTGGAGGAGATCGACCAGACCGTGCGGCAGGCGCTGCAATTCATCACGGTTTCCAGTGCCGACCGCGTGCTGGAGGCTGCCCTTCTGCCCGCAGACGATGCAGCGGGGACAATTTCGGTTCCCGCCGCGCCCGCAATGCCGATCCCCGCACCCAAAACGCGCCGCAAGCCCGGCATCCGGCAGTGAGGAGGCCTGCATGAATCTGCATAACGCGGAATTTGTCCGCTCCGTCACCTCCGTCGCCGACTGCCCGAAGGACGGCCTGCCGCAGATCGCGTTTGCAGGCAAGTCCAACGTCGGAAAATCCTCCGTCATCAACAAGCTTCTGCTGCGTAAGAACTTCGCCCGCGTCGGCGAGGCCCCCGGCAAGACCACGCATATCAACTTTTTCCGCATCGACGAGGCCATGTACCTCGTCGACCTGCCGGGCTACGGCTACGCCAAGGTTCCGCAGAAGGAAAAAGAGCGCTGGGGCAGGCTCATGGAGGCCTATTTTGCCGCGCCGGCTACGCTTACCTTCGGCGTCATGCTCGTCGACGCACGCCATGCGCCGACAGCAAACGATGTGGTCATGGCGAATTACTTTCTGCAGTCCGGCAAGCCCTTCGTGGTCGTGGCCAACAAGCTTGATAAGCTCAAAAAGAGCGAGATCGAGTCAAATCTTGCCCGCATCCGCGAGGTTCTGTCCCTGCCGGATGACGTGCGCCTGATCCCCTTCTCCGCCGAAAAGGGCGACGGCCGCGACGAGCTGCTGACCGTCATCCTGCACGCGGCAGAACAATAAACGCAAAAGCCGAGGCCCCGCCGTCTGCGGGGCCTCGGCTTATACGATCAAAACGCATTGCTGCCCGTTTCAGGCAGCAATGCGTTCGTAGGGGCGGAGCGTATTCACCGAAAGCCGTTCAGTTTTGTGGCTGCCTGTGCTCGATCCACTTACTTTCTTTCCGGCACAAGGAAGATAAACACCAGTGAGCTGATGAGCAGCAGGTAGGGGTAGAACAGGAACGGGATAATCTGGAACGCGGTGAGCGTTTCGCCAAGCTCTGCGGCGGCGGAGATCGCCAGCAGCATCTGCGCGCCGTAGGGGATGATGCCCTGGAAGATGCATGAGAAGGTGTCGAGCAGCGACGCACTCTTCTTGCCCGTGATGCCGTATTCCTCGCTCATCTGCTTCGCGATGGGCCCGGCCATGACGATGGCGACGGTATTGTTGGCCGTGGCAATGTCCATCGCGCCGACAAGCAATCCGATGCCCAGCTGGCCACCCTTGTTGCCGTGGAAAATGCGGCGGATAAAGCCGAGCAGCGCTTCAAAGCCGCCGTATTCGCGGATGAGGCCGCACATGGCCGAGACAAGGATCGTGACCATGATCGTCTCAAACATCCCGGACGCGCCGGAGCCCATGTTCCCCAGCAGCTCGGTCGGGTGCACCGCACCGGTGGCGAGCATGATGATGGCGCCGGAGAAAATGCCGGTCAGCAGCACGAGGAACACGTTAACGCCCGCCACGCCGCCAACGAGCACCAGCAGATACGGGACGGTCTGCAGCAGATGGTATTCCGGGATCTCTACCGCGCCAATATCGCTTTTCAGCGAGAACACGAGGATCAGCGCCAGCGCCACCAGCGCCGCCGGAAGCGCAATGCGGAAGTTTGTGCGGAATTTGTCCTTCATTTCGCAGCCCTGCGTGCTGCAGGCGGCGATGGTCGTATCGGAGATGAACGAGAGATTGTCGCCGAACATCGCACCGCCCATGACGGAGCCGATGCACAGCGCCAGATGGAACCCCGACGCCTTCGCCACGGCGACGGCGATGGGGACGATCAGCGTGATCGTGCCGCAGGACGTGCCCATGGCCGTCGAGACGAAGCACGAGACGACGAACAGAACTGCAACGGCAAACCGCGCCGGGATATGCGCAAGCATGAAATACGCGACGGACTCCGCGCTGCTGCGGCCCACGACGCCGACGAACACACCGGCGGCCAGAAAGATCAGGATCATCGTCATAATGTTCTTATCGCCGACGCCCTTTGCCATGACCTCCAGCTTGTCGTCAAACGGCAGCGCCCGGTTCTGCAGGCAGGCGACGAGGATCGCGGCCAGAAACGCCACGACGATTGGAATGTTGTAAAAGCCCATTTTAATTTTCAGGCCGTATTCAAACAGGCAGCCCAGCCCCAGATACAAAACAAGGAACACCCCGATGGGCAGCAGGGCAATGGCGCGCGCGGGTTTCTTCTCCATAAAATACTCTCTCTTCTTCATAAAATCTCACCCCCGGCCGCGTATGCAGCCAGGAGTCTGCGCATAAGCTTTCTTATTGTATTGGCTTTCTGTCCTTTCGTCAAGTAAATCGATGATTCTTTGGTGAAACTGCATAAAAATACACGGTGCATAAAATTAACAGCCTTTTTACATTTCCGCTCTGTTCAGAACGGGATTTTTCTGATAAAATAAGAACAATTCTTGAAATAGGAGTGAGGCTTTGTACCGCAAACAGGTGTTACTGGAAAAACTGAAGGAGGCTGCGGCCTCCGTGCTGCCGATCAGCCTGATCGTGCTGACGATCTGCTTCGTGCTCGTGCCGGTCGATACGGGGCTGATGCTCTCGTTCGTGCTGGCGACGGCCATGCTGATCTTGGGCATGGGACTGTTCACGCTCGGCGCGGAAATGTCCATGAGTAAGATCGGCAACTACATGGGCGCGAAGCTGACAAAATCGCGCAGGCTTGGGCTGATCCTGATCGTCAGCTTCCTGTTGGGCGTCGCCATTACGGTGGCCGAGCCGGATTTACAGGTGCTGGCAGCCAACGTGCCGGAGATCGACAAGACGGTTCTCATCCTGACCGTCTCCGTCGGCGTGGGTATTTTCCTGATGCTCTGCATGGTGCGTATTCTGTTCGGCATTTCGCTGCGGCTGCTGCTGATCGTGTTTTATGTGCTGGTGTTTTTGGCTGCGTTCCTGTCCGATCAGGGCATTCTTGCCGTCGCGTTTGACTCCGGCGGCGTGACGACCGGGCCGATGACCGTGCCGTTCATCATGGCGCTCGGCGTTGGCGTTGCGTCCATCCGTTCCGACGAAAATGCGAAAGCGGACTCGTTCGGCCTTGTCGGGCTGTGCTCCATCGGGCCGATCGCGTCGGTGCTGCTGCTGGGCGCGATCTACAAGACGCAGCCCGCACAGGCGGAAAGCGAGACTGCCGCCGCCATCACCAATACGGTCGCGCTGGGCCGGGATTATCTGCACGCCTTCCCGGAATATCTGAAGGAGGTCACGCTGGCGCTGCTGCCGATCGTGGTGTTCTTCCTGATCTTCCAGATCGTCTCGCTGCGGCTGCGGAGGCTGCCGTTTTTGCGGGTCATGGTGGGCATTCTGTATACATACGCAGGACTCGTCCTGTTCCTGACAGGCGTGAACGTCGGCTTCTCGCCGGTCGGCTATGCGCTGGGCGCAGCGCTGACGGAGGGATGGAAGCTGTGGCTGCTCATTCCGCTGGCCATGCTGATGGGCTGGTTCATCATCAACGCCGAGCCTGCCGTCCACATCCTCAACCGGCAGGTCGAGGATTTAAGCGCGGGCGCGATCTCGGCAAGAGCGATGGGCATGAGCCTGTCCATCGCCGTCTCCGCCGCAGGCGGACTTGCGATGCTGCGCGTCATCACGGGCGTTTCGATCATGTACTTCCTCGTGCCGGGGTACTTCATCGCGCTGGCCCTGTCGTTCTTCGTGCCGCGCACGTTTACGGCCATTGCGTTCGACTCCGGCGGCGTAGCCTCCGGCCCGCTGACGGCGACGTTCATGCTGCCGTTCGCCATGGGCGCGTGCGAAGCGCTGGGCGGGAATGTCATGACGGACGCGTTCGGCCTTGTCGCGCTGGTCGCGATGATGCCGCTGATTACCGTGCAGGTCATGGGCGCGATCTACGTCATCAAATCCCGCCGCGCCGAAAAGGAACCGGCTCTGCCGGACTTCGGCGACAACGAGATCATCGAACTGTGGGAGGCCTGCTGATATGGAATTATATTATATCATTGCCGTTACCGATTCCGACCGCGGCGAGGCCATGAACGCCCTGTTCCGCGAGACGGGTCTGCCGATGATCCTCAGCGCCCCCGGAAGAGGCACAGCCAAAAACGAGCATCTGGCCGTCTACGGTCTGGATGAAACGCCCAAGACCGTCACGACATCCGTTGCCAGCGCGCAGGAGGCCGCGCAGCTCGTCAAGGCCGCCAAGCGCAAGCTGTTTCTCGACATTCCCGGCAACGGGATTCTGCTGACCGTGCCGCTCAAGAGCGTGGCGGGCGGCAGAACGCTCGCCTATCTGACCAACGATCTGAAAACAGGAGGAACGCCGCATATGGAATTCAATCATGAGCTGATCGTCGTGATCCTGAACGAGGGCTACGCCGATCTCGTCATGGACGCCGCACGGGCCGCAGGCGCAGGCGGCGGCACGGTGCTGCACGCCAAGGGCACAGGCTCGAAGCGCGGAGAGAAATTCTTCGGCGTGAGTCTGGCCGACGAAAAGGATATGGTCTACATCATCGCCTACGCGGACGAAAAGGCCGCGATCATGCGCGCGATCAACGAAAATGCAGGCCCCGGCACAAAGGCCGGTGCGATCTGCTTCTCGCTGCCCGTCAGCTCCGTCGCAGGTCTGCGCGAACGGGACGAGGAATAACAAAATCAACAACAAGGGGGCTGCAGCGAAATAAACTCGCTGCAGCCCCTGCCTTTTGCTTATTCCTCTTCCGTTTCCGGGAAATCCTTCTTGACGGCGGCCTCTGCCGACTTGTAGCGGCTGTAGGCCACGACGATGCGGCGGTTCGGCTCGGTGCCGGTGGAGAAGGTGGTCACGTCGGGATGATCCTGCAGCGCGGCATGGATCACATGGCGCTCATAGGCGTTCATCGGCTCGAGCGTGATGTTCCGGCGGTAGCGGGTGACCTTGCCTGCGACCTTCTGGGCCAGACGCTGCAGCGCCTGCTCGCGCTTGAGGCGGTAGCTCTCGGCGTCAACGTTGATGCGCACGCGCTTGTTCTGGCCGCGGTTGACGGCATAGTTGGTCAGATGCTGGATCGCGTCGAGCGTCTCGCCCCGGCGGCCGATGAGGATGCCGAGGTTCTCGCCCACGAGGTCGACCAGATAGGTATCATCGCCGGTGTTGACGGCGTGCGGCACGGCATCGGAGCCCATGTGCTCGAGAAGGCCCTTGATGAAGATCTCAATGCGCTCCTCCCTGGAGCCCGGCTCTGCGGGGGCATAGACCTTCGGCTCTGCCGGGACAGCGGGCTTTTCGGCCTGCTGCGGCTGGCGCGGCTTCTGGTCGCGGCGTTCCGGTCTGGGGCCGCGCTGCTTCGGCGCGCGGTCCTGACGCGGCTGCTGCAGCGCCTTGGGAGCGGCAGCACGCGTATCCTGCGGGCGGGGCGCTTCGGGCGCGGCAGGCGCGATGACCTTCGGGGCGGCGGGCGCGATGACCTTTGCGCCGTCTGCGGGCTTGGACTCAGCGGGCTTTTTCGGCCTGCTGCGCGACGCGGAGGACAGGGCGGGCTTGGGGGCCTCGTCGGGCGCTTCGTAGGTGACCTTGACGCGCGCGGGCTGTGCGCCGATGCCAAGGAAGCCGGATCTCGGGTTTTCCAGAACTTCAACGGAAACGTTGTCACGGTCCATATGCAGCTCTTCCAGAGCCGCTGCGATGGCCAGATCGATCGTTTTGCCGGTTGCGGTAATAAATTTCTCCATAATTACTCCTCTGTCTGTTCTGCGTCAGAGCCGGCAGGACGCTTTCTGCCGTAGTGAGCAGGATCGTAGGCGCGGCCGCGGCTGTACGGGCGCTCCGGGTCGCCGGAAAGCGGCTTCTTTTCCTCGGATTCCTGCACAGGGTTCTTCCTGGCCTCGTATGCTTTGGCCGCCTTTTCAGCGGCTTCCTTTTCCTGCTGACGGATCTTCTTTTTGCTGACGTTGTCGGTGATGCCGTCGGGGTTCTGCTCGCGGCGCAGGGCGCGCTGGCGCTCCTTTTCAGCCTCCTCGGCGCGGCGCTTGGCGGCGATCTCCTGCTTGACGGCGTCCTCCTCGTCATAGACCTTGCGGTAGTGCTTCGTCAGAAAATAATCCTGCACAGCGCCGAACACGGCCTGCGCGATCCAGTAGATGGAGATCGCGGCGGGCATGGAGAAGCCGATCCAGAGGGACATGAGCGGCATCATGAGCATCATGGTCGCGTTGGTCTGGTTGGCGGTCTTGGCGGCGTCCGCATCCTGCTCGCCGTCGGCGTTCGTGGCGACCTGGTTGTTCATCTTCTGGCTGATCCACATGGACACGGCCTGCAGACCGGCAGAAACGACCGGGATCAGGAACAGACCGATCTCGCTCCAGCCCTCGCAGTCCCAGAAGCGGAACGTGGGGATAGCGGCCAGATCAATGCCAAGGAACTGGAAGTTCATAGCCTGCAGATTGATCTTCACATCCGAGCCCATAATGCTCTGGAGCACTTCGCGGAGCTTGTCCGCATAATCGCCGATATGACCGGCGGCGGCCAGCTGGGCATAGTACGCGTTTTTGCCGAGATTTTCGCCGCTGGCCTGCAGGAAGGCGACGATGGCCTCGGAGATGGAGCGGGAGTTGTGCATCATGTACGTGATCGGCTCACGGATGACGTTGTAAAGCGGCAGCAGGATGAGGAGCGGAATGAACGACCACAGGCAGCCGCCGCCCATGGACACGCCTTCTTCCTTGTACATCTGCTGGACGGCCAGCTGGTATTTCTGCTTGTCGTCGCCGTATTTGGCCTCAAGGGCCTTGACCTGCGGCGACAGACGGGACATCTTGAGCATACTCTTCTTGCTCTTGACCGACATCGGCAGCAGCACCAGCTTGACGATCAGCGAAAACAGGATCAGCGCCAGACCGTAGCTGTTGGTGAAGGTATACAGCCAGTCGAGCAGATAGCCGAACGGGACGCGGATCAGGTCAGAAATGCTGGTCGTATCCTTCGTCTCGGCGGCAGCAGCTTCAGCTGCTGCTACGGGCTCCATGCCCACGTATTTGTCGTTCGAGCTGACAGCGCCGGCGGCGCAGCCGGCCATGGACAGCACAAGCACGGCGGCAAGGACCCAGATCAGGACTTTTTTCTTCATTGTGTTCCTCCAAATGTGATGGGGGTACGCGTTCGGACAACGGGAAAAACCACGCTGCCCTACGGCACCGGGTCAAAATAGTCTCCCTTATAAAAGGGATTGCACCGCAGCAGCCGCTTCAGCGCCAGCCAGCCGCCCTTCACCGCGCCGTATTTCGTGATCGCCTCCAGCGCATACTGCGAACAGGTCGGCGAGAACCGGCACCGGCGCGGAAGCCCGGGGGAGAGATACTTCTGATACAGGCGGATGAGAAACAGGAGCACGCGCTTCACGGCGTGTTCTGCGTCAGCAGGCCGAGCCTTGCGGCAAGCGAAAGATAGGCGTGCTCCAGCGCCGCGTAATCCGCGCCGATGGCGCGCGACCGGGCGACGACGACAAGATCATATCCACGGGCAAACGAAGTCTCGTGCAGCCGGTAAATTTCACGCAGCTGCCTGCGCAGCCGGTTGCGCTGCACGGCATGGGCCAGCTTCGCGCCGACGGTCAGACCGACGCGGTTCGCCTGCGAACCGTTTTTCCGGCAGTAGAGCACGAGATAGCCGTTGGCCGCGCTGCTTCCCTTGCGGTAGAGACGGCGGAAGATATGATTGAGCTTCAACGAGGAAGAAAACTGCATAAACGCCCACCTTTGAATAGCTGCTGATAAACAGATGGGGCGAACAGAACTGCTTCCATTCACCCCGAATTGTATGTGTGCTGCGGTGTAGGCGCGTCAGATTACGCAGAGAGCTTTGCTCTGCCCTTGGCGCGGCGACGGGCGAGGACCTTGCGGCCGTTGGCGGTAGCCATTCTCTTTCTGAAGCCATGCACCTTGGATCTGTGACGCTTTCTGGGCTGATAGGTACGAACAGTTGCCATGAAATCTACACCTCCTGTAAAAATATGCTCAACAGCGGACGCCGGTACAGCCTCCGCCGCAGCGAGTCAAGAATTTAGCTGCTCCCATGGAGCATACAAGTGGTATTATAGCCGATACCCCCTTGATTTGTCAATCATTTTTTGTATTTTCGCCATGTTTTCTGTTTCTGCAAAAAGTTTGCATATTTCCGCGCTGCACTTGCATGAAGACGGAATTTGATGTATAATACTTTGTAAATTTTTGAACGCTATATGAAAGCGAGGCTTCCCCATGAGCAAGGTCTTTATCCCTGAGGGCTACCGCGCCCCACTGTCCGTCTATGAGCTGCAGCGCGCGATCGAATTCATCAAGAGCAATTTCCAGACGAATCTGTCCAACGCGCTCAATCTGCGCCGCGTGTCCGCGCCGCTGTTCGTGGAGGAGGCCTCCGGCCTGAACGATAACCTGAACGGCTACGAGCGTCCGGTCAGTTTTGACATCCCCGACGTACACGCCGAGGCGCAGGTCGTCCATTCGCTTGCGAAGTGGAAGCGGCTGGCGCTGAAGCGCTACCAGTTCAACGTCGGCAAGGGCCTGTTTACCGATATGAACGCCATCCGCCGCGACGAGGAGGTCGACAACCTCCATTCCGTCTACGTCGACCAGTGGGACTGGGAAAAGGTCATTGCCCGCGAGGACCGGAACACCGACTATTTAAAGCGCACCGTGCGCGATATCGTCGGCGCCGTCTGCGAGACGAACGACGCGCTGGGCGTTGCGTTCCCGAGCCTGCACACAAAACTTGACCGCGAGGTGTTCTTCATCACCACGCAGGAATTGGAGGATATGTACCCGGACAAGACCCCCAAGGAGCGCGAGAACGAAATTTTGCGCCAGCACCACACGGTCTTCCTCATGCAGATCGGCGGCAAGTTAAAATCCGGCAAGCCGCATGACGGCCGTGCGCCCGACTATGACGACTGGGATCTCAACGGCGATATCCTGATGTGGAACCCGGTGCTGCAGTGCGCGTTTGAAATTTCCTCGATGGGCATCCGCGTGGATGAGAGCTCGCTTGACCGGCAGCTGGCGCTTGCCGGGTGCGACGACCGGCGGAGCCTGCCGTTCCACAAAATGCTCCTGAACGGGGAGCTGCCGCTGACCATGGGCGGCGGCATCGGCCAGAGCCGCCTGTGTATGCTCATGATCGGCACCTGCCACATCGGCGAGGTGCAGTCGAGCATCTGGGACAGGGCCACGACGGACGCCTGCCGCGACGCGGGCATCCTGCTTCTGTAAGTTTTGCAACATCATAAATACGAAAGAGGATCGATCACTATGGAACAGCTTATTTCTGTCCGTTCTCTTTTCAAAGAGACTGACGCCTACGCCGGCAAGCAGATCAAGGTCGGCGGCTGGGTACGCAATCTGCGCGCCAGCAAAAACTTCGGCTTCATCAACCTGTCCGACGGCACGTTTTTCTCGCAGGTGCAGGTCGTCTACGGCTCCGAGCTTGCGAATTTCAACGAGATCTCCAAGCTGAACATCGGCGCGGCCGTCATCGTCACCGGTACGCTCGTCCTGACGCCGGACGCGAAGCAGCCGTTCGAGCTGCAGGCCAGCGAGGTCTTTGTCGAAGGCCCGTCCACGCCGGATTATCCCATCCAGCCCAAGCGCCATTCGATGGAGTATCTGCGCACCGTGACGCATCTGCGTCCGCGCACGAACACGTTCCAGGCCGTGTTCCGCGTCCGCAGCCTCATCGCCTACGCCATCCACAAGTTCTTCCAGGAACGCGATTTCGTCTATGTCCACACCCCGCTCATCACCGGCTCCGACTGCGAGGGCGCAGGCGAAATGTTCCAGGTCACAACGCTCGATCTTGACAATCTGCCGCGCACGGAGGACGGCCAGATCGACTACAGCAAGGACTTCTTCGGCAAGGAGACGAACCTGACCGTCTCCGGCCAGCTCAACGGCGAGACGTTTGCGCAGGCGTTCCGCAACATCTATACCTTCGGCCCGACATTCCGCGCCGAAAACTCCAACACGACCCGCCACGCGGCGGAGTTCTGGATGATCGAGCCGGAGATCGCGTTTGCCGATCTCACCGACGACATGAAGCTCGCCGAGGACATGATCAAGTTCATCATCGCCTACGTGCTGGAGCACGCGCCGGAGGAAATGGCATTCTTCAACCAGTTTGTCGACAAGGGCCTCATCGACCGCCTGCACCACGTCATGACCTCCGATTTCGGCCATGTGACGTATACCGAGGCTGTCAAGCTGCTTGAGGCGCACAACGACAAGTTCGATTACAAGGTCTTCTGGGGCTGCGATCTGCAGACCGAGCACGAGCGGTACCTCACCGAGCAGATCTTCAAGTGCCCGGTCTTCGTCACGGATTACCCGAAGGAGATCAAGGCATTCTACATGAAGCTGAATCCCGATGGCAAGACCGTCGCGGCCATGGACTGCCTCGTGCCCGGCATCGGTGAGATCATCGGCGGCAGCCAGCGTGAGGACAACTATGACACGCTCGTGCAGCGTATGCAGGAATGCGGCCTGAAGGAGAAGGACTATCAGTTCTATCTCGACCTGCGCAAATACGGCTCGACCCGCCACGCGGGCTTCGGCCTCGGCTTTGAGCGCTGCGTCATGTACCTGACCGGCATTTCCAACATCCGTGACGTGCTCCCGTTCCCCCGCACCGTCGGCAACTGCGAGCTGTAAGGCGCACCAGCAGACACACGATATCCCCCACCGGCACGGCGAAAGCGCAGGGCTTTGCCAGCCATACGCAAAATCGATAAAATTCAGCTGCAGCTAATCATAACCACCGGCCGTGCCGGTGGTTTGCACTAGCCCCCTTGGGGCATGACCCGGGCTGAGCCTATAGGCTCGTCGAAAAGTCTGCCAACCGCGCAGTTTTCCCGGGCTGCCCCTAAAGGGCAATGTCATCAACTTAGGGTGTATCTGAAAACTCATGATGTGATCGGCAGCGAGGGATTTTTGCGTTGCGCAAGACATTTTTTCGCAGGAATACTGACGTATTTCAAGGAAAAATGACGCGGCGCACCGCAAAAAGGCCCGCTGTCCGGGTGCGTTGGGAGTTTTCAGATACACCCTAAGACCATAGACGGTTTGTTTTACGCAAAAACCGTTGAAATGCAACCGCAGTTGGTAGGGGCGGGGCTCTGCTCGCCCAGCAGAATGCAGTGAATTCCTTCGAGAATTTGCGGCGAATCCGCAAGCAGTTACCTCTTTGGATGTAGGGGGCGATGCGCACATCGCCCCGTTGGGCAGCTGTGAATTCGCCGAAGATTCCCGTAAAATCGGTACATCCTTCCCGATTCTGGCCGATTACAGCATCTTCCCGGTTGGAAACCGGCTGATCTACGCCACGCACGGCCACGTCTACAACACCGCGCACCTGCCGCCGCTCTGCCCCGGCGATATTCTCCTGCACGGCCATACACATGTACCCACGTGGGAGCCGTTCGGCGAGGAAAACCTCTATTTGAACCCCGGCTCTGTCTCCATTCCGAAAAACGGCTCCGCACGCGGCTATCTGACGCTGGAAGACGGCGTTTTTCAGTGGAAAACGCTTTCCGGCGACGTATACCATACGCTCACGCTGTAATATGGTGCTTATACACAGCAAAAACAGGCTTCCCATCGAACCCGTTCGATGGGAAGCCTGTTGTCTGTTTGCCGGTTCATTCGCCCTTGACTTTGTAGCCGCAGATGCGGATAGCTGCCTTCGCAAGTTCTGCCGTCGGGTCAACGAATGGCCCGGGCTGCGGCAAAGTATCGGCGATAATAGGCAATTCCGTGCAGCCGAGGATAAAATAGTCCGCGCCGCGCGCGCGAAGTCCGTCCAGAAGCGCCTGCCATGCACCCTGCTCCGGTTCAAGCGGCTTGGATGCCTTCACAACATCGTAGATCAGGTGCATCAGCACATCCTGCTCGCCTTCGTCCGGCACAAGACAGTGCACGCCCTGTGCATTCAGCGCCTTTTCATAAAGGCCGGTTGCAAGCGTGCCCTTCGTTGCGAGGATTGCAGCGGTCTGGCCGGGAAAATCCTTTGCGCATGTCTTCGCCGTAGCCTCGAGCATACTGAGAAACGGCAGGCTTGTCATGGCCTGCAGGCGGGGAAGGAAATAATGCGCGGTGTTGCACGGCATGATAACGCAGTCCGCACCGCAGCGCTCCAACGAGCGCAGAGCCGAGGCCATTTCCGGCACAGGATCCGGCCCGCCGGACAAAATCGCTGCCGTGCGGTCTGGAATGCGAGCGTTGGAATCGATATAGACGCGGATGTGCTCGTTGTCGCAGGCTGCATCTGTCAGAAGCGTGATCTTGCGGAACAAATCCGCCGTTGCAAGCGGTCCCATGCCGCCTAAAATGCCGATGGTCTTACCCATGGCGATTCCTCCTTGATGGGAAATATCTGATATAGAAAGAGGGGACGGACTGTTGTCCGTCCCCCTTTTATTAGGACTTGATTGTCAGTTCGAACGAATTAGCCCTTGATCGCGCCCTGATCATCGACCGTGATGACAGTAGCGAAGTCGGAAGCGGCCTTGGTGGTGTCGTTGCTGACGGTGATCTTGCCGCTGTACATATCAGCGACCATCGCCTTGTAGTCGTCCTGCGTGAAGCTGTCGGACCACTGTGTGCCCTCGCCCATCGGGATCTGGACGTAGTTCGCTTCGGGATCGTCCGCGGAGACGAGGCCCAGCGTTGCGATCTGGCCAACGTAGTTTGCCCAGTTGCCGTTGATGATGACGTCGTTCAGCGTGTCGTAAGTAGCGGGGTACAGGCCCTTCATAGCGGAGGTAACGGTCAGACCGTCAACACCCGCGTAGTTTGCGATAACGCCAGCCTGGTCAACGTCAACACCGATGACCTTGCCGTTCGCCTTCTTGGCAGCGTCGACAGCGGAGGTGTAGATGCCGCCGCCGCAGGCGAAGACGACCTCAGTGCCGTTTGCATACCAGGTATCCATAACAGCGGTGATATCAACATCGCCGGAGAACTGACCGCCATAGATGTAGTTCAGGGTGACGTCGGACAGGCCCAGATCGGCAGCCGCAGCGTCAACGCCCTGCACGAAACCGTAGCCATAGCGGACAACGGCGGGAACGGCCATGCCGCCCAGGAAGCCGAGGTTCTTGTAGCCCAGCTTGACAGCAGCGTAACCGGCCATGTAGCCGCAGAGCTCTTCCTGATAGATTGCGCAGTAGACATTGCTCATGTCAACATACTTTTCGAGATCCCAGTTGTCGGGGTTGTAGTCATAGCTTTCGCCAGCCTTGGCAACACCGGCCTCGAGCAGGTCGCCCTTGGCAACGTCGAGCGCGATGAACTTGACATCGGGGAATTCCGGAGCAGCCTCGACGATCGCGCCGCCGAATGCATAGCCCGGCATCACGATGACGTTGTAGCCTTCGTCAACAGCCTTTTCGATCATGGCGACACGGTCAGCGGTGTTGTCGCCGGCGGGCTTGAAGTAGCTGAACTCCACGCCGTTGTCCTCGCAGAACGCCTTGCAGGCTTCATACGTGGTCTGGTTGAAGGACTGGTCGGTGATATCGCCGTAGTCGGTGATCATGGCGACAGCGTACTCGGTGTTGTCAGCCGGCTCTTCGGTAGGTTCTTCTTCCTTGGTCTCCTCAGCGGGAGCAGGCTCTTCGTCCTTGGTCTCTTCTGCGGGAGCGGGTTCCGTGGTGGTTTGTTCGGGCTCGTCGGTGGTCTCTGCGGGCTTGGATGCGCAGGCAGCCAGGCTCAGGACCATGACCAGAACCAGAAGCAGTGCAAGATACTTCTTCATTTGAAAATCTACCTCTTTCATAATATTATTCCGCACCGGACCGCGGCGAACCGTACCCCGGTGTCAGAATTGCCCCCTCACAGGGGGGGAGCAATTTTGATTATATCAGCTTTCGCCGCTGATTGCAATGACTTTTCACGGCTTCTTCCATGATTTTCACATCTTTTTTGCCTGCAGCATCCATTTCAGGATCCGGATCGCCGCCTTTTCCAGACCGATGCGGTCGGAAGCAGGGCCTTCATCGCCCCAGAGCATGCCGCCGTAGCCGCAGTCGAGCAGCCATGCGCGCAGAAGCGGACTGTTTTCCGTGAGCCGCTGGCCGGAGATGGCGCAGTCCGGCAGTTTTGCCGCGCGGCAGCCGTCTGCGGCAATCTCAAACGGAAGACCATACACGTCGCGCAGCGCGGACTGGGAAACGGAGACGGCCTCCGGCAGGCTCTGTGCGTGCAGCACAGCCGTCCCATAGGGCCACGCGCCACCGGCCAGCGCCGCCGTCATGGTGCCGCAGACGACCGGGTCCTCCGACCATTTTTCTGCGAACCGCGCCTCCTGCGGCGAACGCATTATGCCTGTATCCGGCCCCAGCCAGAGCTGAACGCCAAGTTCTGCCATTTCAAGGCCCACCGCGCGGCCGACAGCCCGGACGACTTCCTGGTCAAACGAGCAGGCAAGCTGTGCGGGCGCGGGGAAGACCGTCGCGCACTGCCGCCGGACAATCTCGCCCGTTTCCTCATCCGGGATATCGCGCAGCAGGCGCAGCCCCTGCGCGCCGCCCGCAATCTGTACGGCGGGGATCCCATAGCGTTCGATCGCCGCCGACGCGCCGAGCGCGCCGGGTACGGACGCTTCCTCTCTGCCGAAGCCGCAGACCAGACGCTCCAGATTTTCCGTGTCCATATCGGCCACAAGATGGAACACGCTGCACCGGCCCTCGCGCACGTCAGCAAGCGTATGATGCGCCCCGTCCGGGCGGCAGCCGGTAAACTCCCGGCCCCTTCTGCGGCTGCGGCGGGGCAGATCGCGGTCGGAGAAGCGGATGGCGTGCTTGTGCGCCTGCTCGATCTCGGCCAGATCCTCGGGGAACTGGAAGCAGACGGCTTCGGGCCGCCTGCGCTCCTGCGCGGCAGGCATGGTGAGCGGCTCCGCCGCCTGCACCACGGCACTGCGCGTCAGACGGATGGAGCCTGCCAGATAGCAGGCACGGCTGCTCGTGCCGATACGGATATCATAATACCCCGCGTCCAGCACGAACGCGTGCGCGCTTTCGCGGTAGACAGAAAGCTCGGTGATGGGGAAGCGCAGCGTAATTGTCTGGCTCTCGCCGGGGGCCAACAGGCGGCTCTTCCGGAAGCAGTTCAAAAAGCTGACGGGCCGCGTCAGGTCACCCTCGGGCCGCGTCACATAGACCTGTACAAGCTCGCTGGCCGCAAATTCCTCTCCGGTGTTGACCAGCTCGGCGCTCACCGTCACGTCGCAGCCGTCAAGCCCTGCCGAGACACTGCCGAACGCGACCGTTCCGTAGCTCAGACCGTGGCCGAACGGATAGCGCACGGGAACGCCGAAGGAATCAAAATAGCGGTAGCCGGTAAACTGATCCGCTGCGGCGCAGGCGTCCGCAAACGCCTCCGCGCGCTCGGGCCAGCTGAAGGAAAGATGGCCGGACGGCATGACCTTCGCCGTCAGCACGTCGGCCAGCGCCCCGCCCGCCTCCTGCCCGGCAAGGCCGAGGAAGACGATCGCGCTGCAGGAGAGCGCGGCCTCGTTCAGCTCGATAAATCCCGGCGCCGCCAGCACGAGCACCGTCCGGTCGAACACAGACGTGACGCGCGTCAGCATAGCCGTCTCCTCGTCGGTCAGCCGGAGGCCATAGCGCTCCGGCGTCCGGCCGATGACGACGACAGCCGCCGCGCAGTCATGGCGCAGGGCGCCGAAGTCGAGATTCGTCAGCGGCATTTCGCTGCCCTCCGGGTGCTCTACGGCCCAGGTGCGGTATTTGCGGGCCAGAAGCGCATCGGGCCTGACCGTCTCGCTTGCCGCAAGGCCGTCCAGCACGCCGATGGAGCGCCACGGCGTCATGGTTTTGTCAAAGGCGGGGGTTTGCAGCTGTTTGACGCCGAACACGGCGACGGGCAGCGGCGCGCCATCCTCCTGCGGCAGCAGCGGGAGCGTCCGGTTCTTGTTCTGCAGCAGCACAATCCCGGCAGCGGCAGCAGCGCGCGCAGTCAGCGCGTGGTCGCTCATTCTGAGTGTGATATCCATATGTGTTCTCCTATTTTATTGTCAATGTATGTGGAGCCTGTTCTGACAGGCGGGGATGCTGTTTCTGTAGGGGCCGACGACTCTTGTAAACAATCCGGGCTTGACAGACTCTGTTGGCCCGCTGGAAGCAGTGCTTTTTCAGAAATCTTACGGCGAATACAGATATGCCTGCACGCATGGTTGTAGGGGTCGATGCCCACATCGACCCGGCAGAATGCAGCGTTTTAACGGAAATCTCAGGTGAATTTGCAACTCCCCAGCGGGCCGATGTAGGCATCGGCCCCTACAGTCAAGCGGGTAAGTGCATACGAATTCGCCGAGAATTTTTGATGATTCGGTGCATTCTGCTGGGCGGACAGAGTCGTCCACCCCTATAAACGGGTAGGAATATGTTTATAGCTTCCCCAGCTTTCCGGCCACATAGCCGGACGACCAGGCCCATTGGAGGTTGTAGCCGCCGCAGTCGCCGTCGATGTCCAGCACCTCGCCGCAGGCGAACACGCCGGGGGCGAGCCTGCTTTCAAGCGTGTCGGCGCGGAATTCTGCCGTCCGGACGCCGCCCGCCGTCACCTGTGCGCTCTCGAAGCCGGAAACGCCCGTGACGGGAAGAGAAAAAGATTTGATAACAGATACCAGCGCTTCCAGCGGTGCGTCGGAACCGGACGCAAGCGGCTGCGCGCCGAGGCCGCAGGCATGGCAGAGCGTCTTGCCGAGGCGCGGATGGAGCATACCGGAAAGCAGCTCCTCGCCCGCCAGCGCCGGGAACGCTTCGCGCCGTGCCTGCAAAAGCGCCCGCACCTGCGGCGCGGGATACTCCCGCAGAAAATCGAGCAGCAGCCCGGCCCCCTGCGCCTGTCCCGCTGCCCGCGAAAGCGTGAACGCAGCCGGGCCGGAAACGCCCGTCTCGGTAAACTGCACCTCGCCCGCATCCTCCAGCAGCGTTCTGCCGTCTGCGCGCAGACGGATGCGGCAGTCGGCCCGGACGCCCTTCAGCCCCCGGATAGGGGCCGGGTCCGTGCGGATCTGCGTGAGGCTGGGGTGCAGCGCCGTGCGGCTGTGGCCGAGCTGCGAAAGAAGCTCGTAGCCGGACATCGTTCCGCCCAGCGCCTTTCCCGCGCAGCCGCCGCAGGCAATGATCAGCTTATCTCCAAAATACGCGCTGCCGTCCGCGCCTGTGACCTGATAGCCGCGCGCTTTTTTCTTCACGCTCTGCGCGTCGAAGCCGCAGACGAGCTGTACGCCCGCCTGCGCAGCGGCAAACCGCAGCACGTCCACAACGCTGTTGGACTGATCGGACAGGGGATAGACCCGCCCGGACGGCTCTGCCGTGGTCAGAAGGCCCAGCGCGTGGAAAAAGTCCAGCGTCGCCGTCCCGTCAAAGCGCGAAAGCGCGGCGCGGGCAAAGCCCGCGTCCTGTCCGTGATAGTGCACCGGGGACAAGTCGAGGTTCGTCAGGTTGCACCGGCCGTTGCCGGTGGCGAGCAGCTTGCGCCCGACGCGCGACTGCCGTTCGAGAACGGTGACGGTATTCCGTTCATCCTGCGCGGCGGAAAGCGCGGCCATCAGCCCGCTGGCCCCGCCGCCGAGAATCAAAACCTTCATGTGCTGCTCCTTGGGGTGCGTGGTATGGAATATGTACAATTTCTGTGCAGTTTTCCGTAAAAGGCGCTGCCTGCTGCGGGCGGACAGAGTCGTCCGCCCCTGCAAGTGCTCCTGGTCCTGTTACTGCATCCGCTGCTCCAGTGCGGCAAGGCGCAGGCTGGTGCAGAAGATCTCCATGGCCTGCTCCAGCTCCTCGACCGGGGGCAGGGACGGGGCGATGCGGATGTTGGAATCCTGCGGGTCGCGGCCATAGGGGAACGTCGCGCCTGCGCTTGTCATGACGACGCCTGCCTCTTTGCACAGCGCCAGCGTGCGCTTTGCAAGGCCCGGAGCCGTGTTGACCGAGACGAAATAGCCGCCCTTCGGCCGCTGCCAGGAGGCGATGCCGAGCGGTGCGATCTCGGTGTCCAGATGGCGCAGGACGCACTGGAACTTCGGGTTCAGAATGGCCGCGTGCTGCTTCATCAGCTCCAGCGTGTGGGCCTTGTCCTTCAAAAAGCGCACATGGCGCAGGGAATTGACCTTGTCATAGGAGATGGTCTGGATGCCGATGAGCTTCTGCAGATACGCCTGATTATCCTCGTTCGTGGCCATGACGGAGAAGCCCGCACCGGGGAGCGTGACCTTGGACGTGGAAGCAAACTCATAGACCATGCCGTCGTTTCCCGCCTCGCGGCAGAGCGTCAGGATGTCCCGGAAGGGGACAAACTCGCCGTCAAACTCGTGAATGCAGTAGGCGTTGTCCCACATGAGGGCAAAATCGGGCGCCGCGGGCTTCAATGCCGCGATGCGCGCGATCGTCTCGTCGGAATAGATGATGCCGTCGGGGTTGGAATATTTCGGCACGCACCACATACCCTTGACCGCCGGGTCCTTGACCGCTTCTTCGACCTTGTCCATGTCGGGGCCGGTGGGGGTCATGGGAATTGTAATGAGTTCAAAGCCGAACGACTCGGTGATTTTAAAATGGCGGTCATAGCCGGGGGCCGGGCAGAGCCACTTGACGGTGTCCAGCCTGCACCACGGCTTTTCCGAGCGTGCAAGGCCGTGCGTATAGCCCTTGCTGACCAGATCGTACATGAGCGTCAGCGACGCGTTGCCGCCGATGAAGCACTCCTCCGGTTTGCAGCCGAGCACGTCCGCCCAGTATTCCTTCGCTTCTTTGAGGCCGGAAAGCTCGCCGTAGTTGCGGGCGTCGACGCCGCCGGAAATGCAGTCCTCCGGGGTTTTGAGGATGCTCAGGATGCCGGAGACGAGGTCAAGCTGCTCCTTGCCGGGCTTGCCTCTTGCCATGTTGAGTTTCAGTTCCTTCGCCTTCAGCGCGTCGAACTGCGCCTTGACTGCTGCGTATTCCTCGCGCAGCTGTGCGGGGGTCAGATTCTGATATGCAGTACTCATACCGTCGTGATCCTTTCTTCCATCCATTCTTTGCAGCGTCGCTGCCTGATATATTCAGTATATCGCGTCCGCCTGTTAAAAGCAAGCAAAAAGCCCGTTTTCCCAAGGAAAGCGCCGCACAGCGGGTGTTGACGAATCTTCCATTTTCGGGTATGATAGAATAACTCTTGCCGTGGAGGTGTGTGTACGGATTTGGATGAGGCAATGATGCGCGAAGCGCTCCTGCTTGCGCGGGAGGCGGCGGCGGACGGCGAGGTTCCGGTGGGGTGTGTGATCACGCTGGAGGACCGCATTGTCGGCCGCGGACGCAACCGGCGCGAAAAGGGAAAAACGGCGCTGGCCCACGCAGAGCTGGAGGCCATCGGCGAGGCCTGCCGGACGCTCGGCGGCTGGCGGCTGTGGCAGTGTACGCTGTACGTGACGCTCGAGCCGTGCCCCATGTGCGCAGGCGCGATTTTGAACGCGCATCTGCCGCGCGTCGTCTTCGGCGCGAAAGATCCAAAATCCGGCGCGGCGGGAAGTCTTGTCGATCTGCTGCATCTGCCGGGCTGCTTTCAGCCGGAGGTCAGCGGCGGCATACTGGAAGCGGAATGTTCACAGGCGCTGCGCGACTTTTTCCGAACGCTGCGCCAAGCACGCGCATCCTGCAAGGATGCAGATGAAAAAAAGGAAGGGACTCTCTATGCGATATCAGATCACGTCTGACTCCACCTGTGATCTCAACCCGGAGCAGCTGGAACAGTATAATATCCGCCTGCTGCCCCTCTATGTGAGCATGGACGGCAAGACGCTGCGCGACGGCGTGGACGTCAAGCCCGACGATATCTATGCCCACGTCTCCGCCGGCGGAAGTCTGCCGCAGACGGCGGCGGTCAATCTGGCCGATTATGTCCGCGCGTTCACGGAGCTGTCGAAAAAAAACGACTTCGTCATCCACGTCTGTATCTCTCTGGACTTCTCCTGCTGCTACCAGAACGCAAAGCTGGCGGCGGCGGATTTTGACAACGTGTACGTCGTCGATTCCAGAAATTTATCCACAGGCCACGGCCTTGTCGTGCTGGAGGCCGAGCGCATGGCGCGCGAGGGCATGGAGCCGGACGATATTGTTGCGGCGCTGCACGATCTGACGGGCCGCGTGGAGGCCAGCTTCATTCTCGACCGGCTGGATTACATGAAAAAGGGCGGCCGGTGCTCCGCCGTGACGCTTCTGGGCGCGAATCTGTTAAGGCTCCGCCCGTGCATCGAGGTCAGAGACGGCAAAATGGGCGTCGGCAAAAAATACCGCGGCAGCTTTGACAAGTGCGTCTGCGAGTATATCACCGATAAAATTGGAAACCGCAGCGATCTGGAACTGCGCCGCGTGTTCATCACGCACTCCGGCGTGTCGGAGGAATCGGTGCAAAAGGCTGTGGAAACTGTGCAAAAGTTACAGCCGTTTGAGGAGATCTGCGTCACGCGGGCCGGCTGCACCGTCAGCAGCCACTGCGGGCCGGGAACGCTCGGCGTGCTGTATATCCGAAAGGCAGATCAATGAGGGAAGCACTGGAAGCGCGCTCCGGCTTATCGCCGGAGCAGATCGACACGCTCTGCGCGTTCGGGCAGGCGCTGATCGAAAAAAACAAGGTCATGAACCTCACAGCCATCACCGAGCCGCAGGCTGTGGCCGAGCTGCATTTTCTCGACTGCATCGCGCTTTTGCGGGCGGAGGACTTTTCCGGAAAGCGCGTGATCGATATCGGCTGCGGTGCGGGCTTTCCCGGCGTTCCGCTGAAGATCGCCGAGCCGTCGATCAATCTGACGCTTCTGGATTCTCTGGCCAAGCGCATGACATGGCTGCGGGAAATTCTGCCGCAGCTGGGCGTGGAGGCCGAGGTCGTCACTGCCCGGGCGGAAGAATTTGTCCAGACCCGCCGGGAGCAGTATGATATTGCGACGTCCCGCGCCGTGGCGCGGCTGAATATCCTCGCAGAGCTCTGCCTGCCGTATGTAAAGGTAGGCGGCGCGTTTCTGGCGATGAAGGGCGCGCTGGCGGGCGAGGAGATGGAAGAAGCAAAGCGCGCCGTGGCGCTGCTGGGCGGAATGATCGAGCAGGTGTACGAGTATCCCATTCAGGACGCGCTGCATAAGGCTGTTGTCATCCGCAAAATCAGGCCCACGCCGGCGAAATACCCCCGCGCGTTCGCGAAAATCAAAAAAAGTCCGTTATAGGCCGGCCTCTGCCCGGCAGGAAGGAGCGGGCAGGATGGATATTCTCTCCCTGTGCCGGAGGATGGTCATGCTGTTTTTCTGCATGGCCTGCGGCTTTTGCGCCGCAAAGGGCGGCGTGATGGACACGCAGAGCAACAAAAAGCTCTCGGCGCTCGTCGTAAACGTTGCAAACCCCATGCAGATCCTCGCCTCCGCACTGACGGGGGAGCGCCTGCTCTCGACCGGGCAGACGCTCCGGCTGGCGGGGCTGATCGCGCTGATCTATCTTGCGCTGATCGCCCTGAGCTTCCCGGCCGTGCGGCTGCTGCGCGTCAGGGACGCGGAGCGCGGGCTGTACCGGTTCATGTTCATCTTCTCCAACACCGGCTTTCTCGGCTATCCCGTCGTCGAGTCTCTGCTTGGCAGCGGCGCGGCGTTTTACGTCACGATCTTCGTGCTGTTTTTCCAGCTCTTCTGCTGGAGCTACGGCGCAAGTCTGATGCGCGGCGCGGCGCGCTTCCGGTTTCAGTGGAAGGTGCTGCGGCAGCCGTGCGTCGCGGCATCGCTTGCGGCATTCGCGGTCTATCTGTCCGGCTGGCAGCCGCCCGCGCTGCTGCACCAGACCGTCAAATATGTCGGCGATATCACAAGCCCCGTCGTCATGCTGATCGTGGGCTGCTCGCTTGCGCAAATGCGCTTTAAGCAGATCTTCGGAAGCTGGCGGATCTACGCGCTGTCCGCGCTCAAGCTGGCGGCCGTGCCGCTGCTGGCGTATGCCGTGCTGCGGCACGTGCTGACGAATGAATTTGCACTGTGCGTGCTGACCGTGCTTCTGTGTATGCCCATCGCCACCAACACGACGATCCTGAGCTACCAATACGGCGCCGACGAGACGGCCGCCTCCTCCGGCGTGTTTGTCAGCACGCTTCTGAGCCTGCTGACGATCCCGCTGATGATGAAGCTGCTGTTCGGAACATAAGCGCAAAGCCTCACCCTGCCGCGGCAGGGTGAGGCTGCGTCTTTATCCGGCCTGATTCGAGCCGGTATTTTGTGCTTCGACAGAAAATATTTCCTAAATGTGGGGTTCCGCGCCCGTTTTCGACATACTTCGCGCGCGGCGTGTGGTATGGTGAGGCTGCATGGAGGCCGGATCGAGCTGAACGATCACCGCGGTCCGGTCATCAGGCTCTGACTCGCTGGCGCACGCGACGACCCCGGCGGCAAGCTCCCTCGGCGAAAGCGGCCCGCACGCGCGCAGATACTGCTCGCAGGCGGCTTCTGGTATGCCGTCGGTGGTAAGCACCAGCTGCTCTCCTCTCTGTAAGGACAGCCCCACACGCTCGGCCCGGTGTTCCTCTCCCACACCCAGCCCCGGCGGAGGCGAGGCTGTCCCTATTTTTTTGACTGTTCCGCCCTTCTTGAGATAGGACGGGGCCGCGCCCCATTTATAAAGCGCCCCCTCGCCCGTGCAAAGGTCCATCTCCAGCAGGTCGACCGTGGAAAAGCACCCGTCGCCCCGCAGGACATACAGCTCGTTCAGCATCGCCGCCGCGTCCATCGCGTCAAAGCCGAGCGTTAAGAGCGATTGCAGGACCGAGATCGCCTCCTGCGCGTCGGACTGCGCGCCGGAGCCGGTGCCCATGCCGTCGCAGAGCAGGACATACTGCGTCACGCCGCACTGGAAGCTTGTCCCGCAGTCGCCGCAGAGCGTATCGCCCCGCAGCCCGACCGCCCGGACGCCGAGCGAGAGCCGATAGCGCGGAACGCCCCCGGCGGGGCGCTTCTGGCCCGCCGCGCGTAAAAAGCGCGCAAGCTGACCGAGCAGCGCGCGGGAAATTTCCCGCGCCTCCTCGCTGCGCCGGAGGGCCAGCAGCTGCGACTGCTGGGCGCGCAGCGCCCGGTTGATGGCCGCGCGAAACGCCTCCTCCCGGATGCAGACCGCGCAGAAGCCCGCGGGCAGGTCGCCCTCGTTCGCCTGTCCCTGCCGCAGGATCGTCCCGGCGCAGGCCGAAAGCAGACGGCAGGTATCATCCGCGCGCTCCTGCCAGCACTGCTGGTGCTTGACGCAGCTGCGGCAGACGTCGTCCGCCGCGCTGTCAAAGATCAGCGCCGGGGCCGTCTGGGCTTCCTGCCCGGAAAGAGACAGCTTTGTCTCCATCCGCTGCAGGACATCCGCCGTCTGCACCAGCGTGCTGGCCGCAGCAGGCGCGTCGCGCCGCGCATCCGGCAGCGCAAAGCCGGGGAGCAGGCACGAGAAAACCGCGCCTGCCAGCACGCCCAGCGTCCAGCCCGCGTGCTCCCCGCCCCAGACGAGCACGCACAGAAAATAAAGCCCCGCAAACGCCGCCGCCCGCGCCGTCCGGCGAAGGTCCGCCATCCGGCAGACAAGAAGCGGCAGGCAGAAGCAGGCCGTCTGCGGCGGAGACGGAAGGCTCCCGAGATCGAGCACCAGCCCGCAGGCTGCTCCAATCAGAAGCGCGTCCTGCGCGTCCTCCACCAGCAGGCACACCGCCGCTGCGCCGACCACGGACAGCGGAACGCCGAACGGCAGCTCCACGCGCACAAGTCCCGCAAGCAGACACACCGCCGCAGCGTATGGCCGCAGCCTGGCAGTCTCCTCCGCCGGGCAGAGCGCCCGGATGCTCACGACCAGCAGCGTCAGCCGCAGCGCAAGCAGCAGCGCCGCCCGGATGCCGCCGTCGGCCTGCAAAACGAAAATCAGCCCCAGCAGTGCGTAGATCCCGCCCGCCGCCGCCGGGACAAAGCCGCGCCTCTGCGCGGGCAGCAGATCGCGGAACAGGCAGCTGCCCGCCAGCATCAGAAAACCCGCCGCGACCGGCTCCAGCGCAGCCGATAAGCCCCAGAACACGGCATAGCCCGCCACGGCCCCGAGATACGCGCACACAGCCGCCGGGCCGAACGGCAGCACGCACACCGGCGCGAGCGCCAGCGGCACGTGCGCCGATAAAAGCCCCGCGCCCGCCAGCACAAAGCTGAAGCCGCCCGCTCCGAGCGCGCGCAGCGCCTCGCGCAGCACGGGACGCGCCGCCAATCCCTGCGCCAGCCGCTGCCGCAGCTGCTCCGCTCCTGCTGTTCCCATCGCGCCGCCTCCTTTTGTTCCTTTGCGCAGTGTACCACCCGGAACGGGCGGAAACCCGTCGGGAAATGGCGCGGGAAACGCCGGAACGGCTCCGGCGCACGGCGGCAAAAAGAAAAGCCATCCTTCTTCTTGCGTTTATGGGGAAAATAGCGTAGAATAATAAAAAATCCCGGAGGGGGCCTTGACTTGGGTAAGGAGACGGAATACAAGCTGGCTGTCGGCGATCTGCAGCTGCTCGACTGCATTCTGTGCAGCCGGATGGTTATGGAAAAGCTGTGCGCGCCCTATGCCTATCTCCGGATGCGGACAACGTATTACGATACGGAGGACGGCTTTCTTGCGCAGCGGCGCTGGATGCTCCGCCTGCGCACGGAGGACGGCCGCAGCGTCGTCACCATGAAGACCCCCGGCGAGGGGCATACGCGCGGCGAATGGGAGGTCGAGAGTGCGTATCTCGACGAGGCGCTTGAAAAGCTGGCCGCGCTCGGCGCGCCGCAGGAGATCGCCGCCCTGCAGCCGGACGCGCTTGCGCCCATCTGCGGGGCAAGCTTCACCCGCATCACGGCGGAGCTGCGGCTGTCGGAGAACACCAGCTGCATGATCTGCGGCGACGTCGGCGATCTGACCGGCGGGGGCAGGACGGCACTTCTGTGCGAGCTGGAGCTGGAATTAAAGCAGGGAAGCGAGGAAGCGCTTTCCGCGTTCGCGCGGACGCTTATGGACACCTATCATCTGTCCGAGCAGCCGCTCAGCAAACTGCAGCGCGCACGGGCGCTTGCAGAATAAACCGCCCATGTACCCATGCGGCAGAAAAACGAGGGAAAACGATCATGGATATCAACAAAAACGCCAATCTGAGTATGCTCTGCGATTATTACGAGCTCACCATGGGCAACGGCTATTTCGTGCAGGGTATGCAGGACCGCATCACGTATTTTGATATTTTCTTCCGCTCCGTGCCCGATAACGGCGGCTTTGCCATCGCGGCGGGTCTGGAGCAGGCGATCGAGTACGTGCAGCAGCTTCATTTTGACGAGGACGATATTGCGTATCTGCGCAGCCGGAATATGTTCGACGAGGGCTTCCTGCAATATCTGCGCGGCTTCCGCTTCACGGGCGATATCTGGGCCGTGCCGGAGGGCACGCCGATCTTCCCGCGCGAGCCGATCATGACCGTCCGCGCGCCCGCCATTCAGGCGCAGCTCGTCGAGACGTTTCTGCTGCTGACGCTCAACCACCAGAGCCTCATCGCGACGAAGGCCAACCGCGTCGTGCGGGCCGCGAAGGGCCGCACCGTTCTGGAATTCGGCTCCCGTCGGGCGCAGGGCGTCGACGCGGCGGTCGACGGCGCGCGCGCCGCTTACATCGGCGGCTGCAAAGGCACGGCCTGCACGCTGACCGACCAGCTCTACGGCGTTCCGGCCGGCGGCACGATGGCCCATTCGTGGGTACAGATGTTCCCGTCGGAATACGAGGCGTTCAAAGCCTACTGCGAAACCTATCCCGACAACCCCACGCTGCTGGTCGATACGTACAATACGCTCAAATCCGGCATCCCGAACGCCATCCGCGTCTTCAATGAGGTCTTAAAGCCCCGTGGACTTACAAAATGCGGCATCCGGCTCGACTCCGGCGACATGACGTATCTGACGAAAAAAGCGCGGAAGCTGCTCGACGAGGCAGGCTGGCAGAGCTGCAAAATCTCGTGCTCGAACTCGCTCGACGAGTATATTATCGAGGACATCCTCAACCAGGGCGCGCAGATCGACCTGTTCGGTGTCGGCGAACGGCTCATCACGGCCAAATCCGAGGCCGTGTTCGGCGGCGTGTACAAGCTGACGGCCATCGAGGACGAGAACGGGACTATCATCCCCAAGATCAAGATCAGCGAGAACGTGGGCAAGATCACGAACCCGCACTTCAAAAAGGTCTACCGTTTCTTCGGCAACGACACCGGCAAGGCTATCGCGGACTATCTGTGCGTCCACGACGAGACGGTCGACGACAGCAGCGATCTGGAAATTTTCGACCCGCAGGCGACGTGGAAGCGCAAGAGGGTCTATAACTTTACGGCGAAGGAGCTGCTCGTGCCGATCTTCAAAAACGGCGAGCTGGTCTACAAGCTGCCGAAGCTGGACGACATTCAGAAATACTGCGCCGAGCAGGTCGACACACTCTGGGACGAGGTCAAGCGTTTTGACAACCCACATACCTATTACGTCGATCTGTCGCAGAAGCTGTGGGACATCAAGGACCGGCTGCTGCATGAGGGCGGCAGGCTCGATCGATAAAAGTATCGCATCCGCCCGGCTTGCCGGACGGATGCGCATTTATGGAGGGATACAGCATGGCCATTCGCGTGGGGATCATCGGACGGAATTTTGTCGTCGACTGGATGCTGGCGGCGATGGAACAGGTGCCGGAGCTGCGCCCGGCGGCGATTTATTCCAGAAACGAAGAAACCGGCAGGGAATTCGCGAAAAAATACCATCTTGACGCGGTGTTCACCGATCTGGAGGCGTTTGCGGCCTCGGACGCGTTTGACGCGGCGTATATCGCAAGCCCGAACCTCTGCCACTTTGAGCAGGCTATGTGCCTGCTGCGGCACGGCAAGCACGTGCTGCTGGAAAAGCCGGGCGTTCTGACCAGAAAGCAGACGGAGACGCTCGTCGAGACGGCAAACGCCAATCACGTGGTCTATCTGGAGGCCATGCGGCTGGTGTTTGACGACGCGCTGCCCATCATCCGGGACGCGCTGCCCGAGATCGGGACGCTTCGCCGCGTCACGGCGGAGTTCACGCAGTATTCCTCCCGCTACGACCGCGTCCGCGCAGGAGAGCCGCATATCAACGCCTTTGACCCCGCGCTGTGCAACGCGGCGATCCTGGACATGGGCTGTTATCCCATCCACGCGCTTATCTCCCTGTTCGGCGAACCCGCGCACGTATCGGCGGAAGCTTATCATCTGGAAAGCGGGTTTGAGGCAGGCGGCATCGCGCTGCTGCGCTATGACGGCTTTGTCTGCGAGGCGATCTGGTCAAAGGTCTGCAAACAGGCCGCGCCCACCACATTCATGGGCGAGGACGGCTCGATCCTGCTCGACGATATCAACCACATCCGCCGCATCTGGCTCGTGCGCCGCAGCGGAGAGACGTTCGAGCTGCCATACCGCGAAAAGCTGCCGAACAACATGATGTACGAGCTGCGCGAATTCGCGGGCTATATCGCCTCCGGCACGCAGCCGGAAAAGCGCAACCGCGACAGCATCCTCACCGCCGCCGTCATCGAAGAAGCCCGCCGCCAGACGGGCACGACATTTGATGGGCTTTGATTTCGCCGCGCTGCGCCCGGAAGTCCGAGCAGCAGGCAGCAGCGAAAAGGGGAATCCCCTCGGCAAATCCGAATTGCATTTCTCCACGTAGCTGTAGGGGCCGACGACCCTGTCGGCCCAAAAATGTTGCGAATTTGCCGTAGATTCCCGTGAAAACACAGCATCCTGCGGGCGGACAGAGTCGTCCGCCCCTACACCTGTCTCAGAAATCCTGTGCAAAATAGGAAAATAATGCTTCTTCGACAGAGTGTAACGCCCACGGCGCTGGGAGCGCCGTGGGCGTATTTTGCGCTATTATGCGTTTGCGCGGTCCATGAGAATGATCTCCACGTCGGAGGAAACGCCGCCGTGGTAGATGGTCAGCGTGATGGTCTGGCCGGCAGTGAACTGGTTCTTGACGCGGTTGAGCTGCTCCATCGTCGTGACGGAGACGCCGTTGATGGCGGTGATGATGTCGCCCTCGGAAATGCCCTTGGCGGCAGCGTCGCTGTTGCGGTAAACGCGCGTCACATAGATGCCCTGCGGCAGACGGTAATAGATGCGGTACGTCGCGGGGAGCGTCTCGCCGTCGATACCGATGGCCGGACGGCCGGAGACATAGCCCTTTTCGATCAGCTCGTCGATGATGGGCTTGGCCGTGTCGATCGGGATGGCAAACCCGATGCCCTCGACGGTCGTGGACGAGGAATAGAAGTTGCTCATCTTCATCGTGTTGATGCCGATGACCTGCCCGTAGCAGTTGATAAGCGGCCCGCCGGAGTTGCCGTTGTTGAGCGCTGCATTCGTCTGGATCAGGCTCATGGTGCGATCGTTGACGGTCAGATCGCGGTTGATCGCGGAGACGATGCCGTCGGTCATGGTGCCGCGCAGCGCCGTTCCGAGCGGATCGCCGATGGCGGCGACGCTGTCTCCGACCTGCAGAACGGACGAATCGCCGAACTCAGCGGCCTGCAGCCCTTCGGCCTCGATCTTCAGAACGGCAAGATCGCTCGTCTCGTCGCTGCCGACGACCGATGCGGTATATTCCTGACTGTCAGCGGTCAGGACGCTCACGGCCTGCGCGCTTTCGATCACATGATGGTTCGTGATGACATATCCGTCCTCCGACATGATAATGCCGGTGCCGCTGGCCTTGCCGGACGGCGTGACGGTCACGATGGAGACGACGCTTCCGATGCACCGGCGGTAGATCTCCTGCAGGCTCAGCGCGCCCGCTTCATCGGAGGCGACGGTCGGCACGCCTGCGGACGACTGCGTAATCGTCAGCTGCGGCAGCTCCTCGGCGGCCTGCTGCGTCTGCGCAGGCGCTTCGGCCTGAACGGACGGTTCCGTTTCCTTTGCTGTCTGCGTCTGCTCGGTTGGAGCGGTCTGCGCCGGCTGCGTGCCGACGGTCAGAAGAAAGCCGGTATCCGACCGGTTGATCGTCACGCCGACATCGCGCACCAGATGCACCGTGCCGGTCACGGCCAGCGCCAGCAGGCCCAGGATCAAAATAGCCGTGACCCATTTTCCGGTGTGCCTGCGCCTGCGGTCCTCCATCGGCGTCGGCTGCGGCTGCCAGTTCTTTGTGGAATTGTCGTCATAGAAGCTGTTGTTGTCAAAGCTCATATCAGACACCCTCTTGCTTGGTTATGCACTTAGTATATCCCGCGGATTTGAACAGACATTGAACGATCTGTAAACCTTCCGTGCAGTCCGTCAGCGGACTGTGGGCAGCGTGAAGTTGAACTGCGTCACGCCGTTTTCGCTCGTGGCCCAGATATCGCCGCCGTGCGCGCCGACGATGGTCTTCGCGATGTAGAGGCCGAGGCCCCAGCCCTCGCGGTCAGCCGAACGGGATTTGTCGGCCTTGTGGAAGCGGTCGAACAGCAGCGGCAGCTCGTCCTTGTCGATGGTCGGGCCGGTGTTTTCGACGCTCACGCGGGCCTTGCCGCCGTCGACCTGCACCCGCAGGGCAAGCCTGCCGCCGTCGGGGCAGAATTTGATGGCGTTGTCGATCAGGTTATAGATGACCTGCGTGATGCTGTCGCGCTCGGCCCGCGTCCAGACGGGCTTGTCCGGCAGATCGACGCGCACGTCGAGATGCTTGTTATAGATCTTCTGCTCGAAGGTGATGAGCACGTCGCTCAGCTCCTCACCGAGATCGAAGCGCGTCTTCCGGCTCTCCTCCACGCCCATGGCCTGCAGCTTTGCGATGTCGAGCATATTGCGCACCAGCCGTGAGAGCCTGCGCACCTCGCCGGAGACGATCTGCATATAATGCTGCTGCTTTTCCGGTGGGATGGTCCCGTCGAGCATCCCGTCGATGTAGCCGCCGATGGTGGTCATGGGGGTTTTCAGCTCGTGCGAGACGTTTGCGATGAATTCCTGTCTGCGCTGCTCGGATTTTTCCAGAGAATCCGCCATGGTGTTGAAGGCGTTCGCCAGATCGACGACCTCCTCGCCGCAGCTTTCGGGGACCGTCACGCGGGTATCCAGCTCGCCACGGCCAAAGCGCCGGGCCGCGTCCGCGACCTTTGCCAGCGGCTGCGCCTGCTGGTGCGACAAAAACGTCGCCGCGGCCAGCGCCAGCACCAGCACGATGATCGCCACATAGAAAAACAGGGACGAGCTGCGCTGCATGAAATCCGTGATCTGCGTCATGTCGGAGGAGATGATGACATAGCCGATCGTCTCGTCCGTATCATTGGCGACAATGGGCCTGCCCGCGATGTATCGCCGTCCGTCGTGGATGCCGGCCAGCGTCCCGACGCGGAACGTTTCGCCGCTGGCGTCAATTTCGGTGATGAGATTCGCGTCGACCTGCTGGCCGATATGTTCACAGTTAAACTCGTCGCACGAGCACAGCACGACGAAGCCGTTTTCGTCGCAGACCAGTGCCTCGGCCTCGCCAACGTCGGAAAACAGGGACAGACTCAGCCGGAAGTCCCAGTTTTCCTCCAGCTCACCCGTCGAGTCATACGCCTCGGCCAGCGAGGCAACGGCGGCCGCGTCGGCGCTGAGCGTCTCTTTTTTGTCGTTTTTCAGATACCCCAGCATCAGGAACCGGAATGAGACGCCCGTAAAGATCATACAGACCAGCAGCAGCGCCGCAATGAGGGCAAACTGCCGGCTGAACGTTGTTTTCATGGTTACAGGACCTCGAATTTATAGCCGACGCCCCAGACGGTCTTGAGGCTCCACTTGTCCGACACGCCCTCGAGCTTTTCGCGCAGGCGCTTGACATGGACGTCGACGGTACGGCTGTCGCCGAAATAATCAAAGCCCCAGACCTCGTCGAGCAGCTGGTTGCGCGTGAAGACGCGATTCGGGCTGGACGCGAGATGGAACAGAAGCTCCATTTCCTTGGGCGGCGTCTCGATGCGCTTGCCGTCGACGATGAGCTCGAACGAGTCAAGGTCGATAATGAGCTTGTCGAAGACCAGACGGCGGGGCTTCGTCTTGTCGTCCTCGCCGCCCGCGCGGCGCAGAACGGCCTCGACACGGGCCAAAAGCTCCTTCATTTCGAAGGGCTTGGTGAGATAGTCGTCCGCGCCCTGCTTCAGGCCCTGCACCTTGTCGTTCGTCTCGCCCTTGGCCGTGAGCATGATGACGGGAGTCTTGCTGTCCTGCCGGATGGTGCGCAGAACGCTCCAGCCGTCCATCACGGGCAGCATGATATCGAGCAGCACCAGATCGGGCCGGAGCTGCCGGAACAGATCAAGTCCCTGTCCGCCGTCGGAGGCGATGCGGGTGTTGTAGCCCTCCTTTTCGAGATACATCTGCACAAGCTCGGAGATATTCGGATCGTCTTCGACGATCAGGATCGTTTTTGCCATAGGAGAAGCGCGCTCCCTTCTGATACAATATAATGAATATTATACTGCCGCTCCCTGCGTTTGCGTGAACATTTTGTAAAATCCGGCGCGGCAGTTTTTTGGTTTCCGTTTTTGCCGGTTCTGTGATATGATAATGAAAATTCCCACACATGGAGGTCCCCCCGATGATCCGCATCCGTGATCTCTCTTTGCCGCCGGACGGCGACATGGCCCGGCTCGTACAGGCCGCTGCGCGGCAGCTGCGCATTTCTCCGAACGAGATCAAGCAGCTGGACCTGAAGAAAAAATCCGTTGACGCACGCAAAAAGAACGACGTGCGCATCATTTATACCGTCGACGTGGCCGTAAAGGGCCGGGAGGATAAAATCCTCAAAATGGCCCACAGTCCGAAGGCGTCCATTGCGCGCGACACGCTTTACAGCGTCCCGCAGCCGCAGGCGCTGCCGGACAGTCAGCCCATCATCGTGGGCTTCGGCCCGGCGGGGATGTTCGCCGCGCTGGTCCTGAGCATGGCGGGGCTTCGCCCGCTCGTGCTCGAACGCGGGCAGGACGCGAAAACGCGGCACGAGGCCGTGTCGCGCTTCTGGCAGACCGGGGAGCTTGACCCGGAGTGCAACGTGCAGTTCGGCGAGGGCGGCGCGGGCACGTTTTCAGACGGAAAGCTGAATACCGGCGTCAAGAACGAGCGCATCGGCTGGATTCTGGAGCAGTTCGCCGAGGCCGGGGCCAGCGCGGATATTCTGTACGACGCAAAGCCCCACATCGGCACGGACGAGCTGGTCATGGTCGTGCAGAACCTGCGGGAGAAAATCCTGCACTACGGCGGCGAGATCCGCTTCGGCACACGGCTGACCGGCATCGAAGCCGAAAACGGCCGCATCACAGCCGTCCGCGTACAGAGCGCAGACAGCGAGACGGTGCTTCCGGCCTCCCGCGTCCTGCTTGCCATCGGGCACAGCGCCCGCGATACGTTTGAGGCACTGCACAGCGCCGGGGTACCGATGGAGCCGAAGCCGTTTTCCATGGGCGTGCGCATCGAGCACCCGCAGCGGCAGATCAACGAGAACCAGTATGGCCCGTTTGCAGACGCGCCGGGGCTTGGCGCGGCGGATTACAAGCTGAACGTGCAGCTGCCAAGCGGCGGCTCGGCCTATACCTTCTGTATGTGCCCCGGCGGGTACGTGGTTGCAGCCGCGTCGGAGCCGGGCGGCGTCGTGACGAACGGGATGTCCGACCATGCGCGTGACGGCGAAAACGCGAATGCGGCCCTGCTCGTCACACTGAACCCTGCCGATTTCCCGGACAGCTCCCCGCTCGGCGGGATGTACTGGCAGCGGCAGATCGAACAGGCGGCCTTCCGCGCGGGCGGAAGCAATTACCGCGCGCCTGCGCAGCTTGTCGGCGATTTCCTGAAAAAGCAGCCCTCGCAGGCGCTGGGCGCCGTCCAGCCGGCCTACCGGCCCGGCGTGACGCTCTGCGAGCTGCACGAGGTCCTGCCGGAGCGCATCACTTCCGTGCTCGAACAGGCGCTGCCGGAGCTGGACAAGCGCCTGCACGGCTTCGCCCGGCCCGACGCCGTCCTGACCGCGCCGGAGACGCGCAGCTCGTCCCCCGTGCGCATCCTGCGCGATGAGACGCGGCAGTCAAGTCTGCGCGGCCTGTATCCCTGCGGAGAGGGCGCGGGCTACGCCGGCGGCATCACCTCCGCCGCGCTGGACGGAATGCTGACGGCGGAAGCGATCATCAACGAATTGAGCAATCTGAAAGGATGAAGCATATGGCACAGATCATTCCCTTTCCCGCAGACGCGGAGGAACCGGAACTGGAGGCCCTTTCCCGTGAAGAGCTTCTGGCGCTTGCGCAGGAGCTGCGCGAAAAGCTCGCGGAGCTGGATGCCCGCGAGCCGGAGGATATGATGAGCAAGGCCTACGAGCGCTGGGGCGAACGCCACGAAGCGCTTGAGGACGAGCTGGACGATCTGCTGGATCTGCTGGACGGGCAGTGAATGCTTTCTGAGGCGGAAGCACCGTAAAAAGGGGCTGTCTCAAGCTTCGCGGGAAAGATTCGGAAGAGCTGCAGGCGCTTCAGCCGGTAATTCGGTTCCCGTTTTTATCAAAATTCTTCCGCAGGGCGTGCTCGGTCGGGATGATCACGCAGATCATCGGAACGATCTGGACAAACACAATGATCACGCCGGTCATGCCGATCGTTTCCGTGCCGCGGTTTATCACGAACAGCATCGGAAGCACGGACAGCGGCAGCAGGATCAGGCCGCAGATGAACCAGTACCGCCCGCAGACACGGTGAGCAAGCTGCCATGTTTCCTGATTCTTCATGGACATCGTCGTCCGGTAGCCGAACGTCGCGTTGATATCCCTGGGCGGCCTTTTGAAAAAGCTCCGCCCGAAGCCGATCATCGTGGCCGGGCTCAGCAGCGTAAACAGCAGCATCATGCACCAGAATACCATAGCCATTCCTCCCAAGTTCAAACAAATCGGTTACGCTTCTCCGCTGCTTTGCAGCTTTTCGGCCTGATCTGCGGTGACGAGGGCGTCGATCAGCTCGTCCAAAGCGCCGTCCATGATCGAGTCGATCTTATAAAGCGTCAGGCCGATGCGATGGTCGGTGACGCGGCCCTGCGGGAAATTGTAGGTGCGGATGCGCTCGTTGCGCATACCGGTGCCGACCTGGCTGCGGCGCTCGGAGGTAACGGCGGATTCGATGCGCTCCTGCTCGATCTGATAGAGCTTGGAGGCCAGCATCTGCATACACTTTTCGCGGTTCTGCACCTGGCTGCGTTCCTCCTGACAGGCCACGACGATGCCGGACGGCTTGTGGATGAGGCGCACGGCGGAGCTGGTCTTGTTGATGTGCTGCCCGCCTGCGCCGGACGAACGGTAGACCTGCATCTCGATATCCTCGGGCCGGATATCGACCTCGGCCTGCTCCATTTCGGGCAGCACCGCGACCGTCGCGGTCGACGTGTGGACGCGTCCGCCGGACTCTGTCTCCGGGACGCGCTGGACGCGGTGGACGCCGGATTCAAATTTGAGTCTGGAGTACGCGCCCGCGCCCTGAATCTCAAAATCGGCTTCCTTGATGCCGCCAAGCTCGGTTTCATTGTAGTTTAACAGCGTGACCGTCCAGCGCTTCGACTCGGCATACATCGTGTACATCCGGTACAGGCTGTGGGCGAACAGCGCGCTTTCCTCGCCGCCGACGCCGCCGCGGATCTCCATGATGACGCTCTTGTCGTCGTTCGGGTCGCGCGGCAGCAGGAGAATTTTCAGCTCCTGCTCCAATTCCTCCAGCTTTTTCTTGTTTGCGGAGAATTCCTCCTGGCACAGCGCTTTCATTTCAGGGTCGAGCCCCTCGGAGAGCATGGCGCGCAGGTCGTCCTGCTCCTGCGTCGTTCTGTTATAGCTGCGGTAGGCCGTGATGATGGGTTCGAGCTGCCGCTGCTCCTTTAACAGCTGCGATGCGGCCTTCGGGTCGTTATAAAAATCCGGCTGCGCGGCGCGCTCCGCCATTTCGAGATAGCGCGCCTCGACCAGCTTCAGTTTTTCCAGCATAGGCTTCCTCACAAAATCTTTGTTATGAATATCATACTCTATTTTGCCCGCAGCGTCAAATATCTGAACGGCTTTTGCGCATACTAACAGAAGATTTTTGAAAGGAGCGCGCCATGAAGAAATTGTTCTGCCTGCTTGCGGTGCTGGCGCTGCTTGCGCAGCCGCTGCGGGCTGCGGAGGAGCCGAAGTGCTATCTCGCGCTGACGTTTGACGACGGGCCTTCGGGCGAACTGACCGAGCGGCTTCTGGAGGGTCTGGCCGAGCGGCAGGTGCACGCGACGTTTTTTGTCTGCGGCTACCGCATTGCGGAATTTCCGGATACGCTTTCACACATCGCCGCAGCCGGTCACGAGATCGGCCTGCACAGCAGCAACCATGATTATATGCAGAAGATGGACTATGAGACAGCACTAAGCGATCTGACCGGCTGTGCAAAGGCCGTGGAGGACGCCTGCGGCGTGCGGGCGCAGCTGTTCCGCCCGCCCGGCGGGCTTTACGGCGACACGCTTTTAAGAGCGGCAAAGGACGCGGGGCTGTCGGTTATTTTGTGGTCGGTCGACCCGTGCGACTGGAACGAGGCCGCGTGGGACGGCGTTCTGCCGACGGTTCTGTCCGAGGCGCACGACGGCAGGATCATCCTCATGCACGACCTGTCCGCGCATTCGGTCACGTGCGCCCTGCAGGCCGTCGACCGGCTGCAGGCGCAGGGATACACGTTCTGCACCGTCTCGGAGCTGGCCGCGCTGCGCGGCACGGCGCTTCTGCCCGGCGAGGTCTATACCGGCTTTCCTCCGCTGGACGGTTGACGCAGAACGGATTCCGGGGTAAAATAGAAAAAATGCCTGCCGTGCGGCAGGCATCCCCGGGAGGCGTACATATGGAGAAAAAGGACCTCCGCGCGTTCGTCCGCGCGAAAAAACGCGCCATGACCCCCGCACAGGTGGAAGCGGCCAGCGCCCGTCTGGCCCAGCAGCTGTTCCGGCACCCGGCCTATCAGGCCGCGAGGAGCCTGTACGGCTATCTGTCTTACAATCAGGAGGTGCGCACGGCGGCCATTCTGCGCCGGGCGCAGCAGGACGGCAAGCGCGTAGCTGTGCCGAAGGTGTTTGGCGATGAAATGAAGTTCTTATGGCTGGACGATCTGTCTGCCGTCGCGCCGGGCGCATACAATATCCCGGAGCCGGTCGCGGACGGGCCGGAGGCGGACGACGAGACGGCGCTCGTGCTCATGCCGGGCCTCGCCTTTGACCCGGAGGGCCATCGCTGCGGCTATGGCGGGGGCTTTTACGACAAATATCTCGCCGCCCACCCGAAGCACGTGACGCTGGCGCTGTGTTACGGGTTCCAGATGTTTTCCCATCTGGACACGGACGCGTTTGATATCCCGGTGCAGTATGTCATTTCCGCGCCGGTCGAGGAGGAAAAAGTGTGAACAAATACATCTTTGTCCTGATCGTCTGTGCGGTCGTGTTTCTCATCTGCTTTCTGATCGATACGCTGTTCAAAGTGATTTTTCCGAAATCCAAACTCGAAAAAAGCAAGCAGGTCGTCCGCCCGCCGAGGAAAAGCGCGGTGGCCGGTGTGATCCTGACCTTTGCGGGCGTCGCAGTGCTGATCAAAAATCTGGCTGGAACGCCGGATACGCTGTTTCTCATCGGCAGCATTGTGGCGATCATCTTCGGCGTGATTTTGCTGTGTACTTATTTTTCTGTCGTCATCTACTTTGACGACGAGGGTTTTCTGTATAAGGCGTGGGGTCACGGCAAAAAAGAGTTCCGCTACAGCCAAATCAGGGGCCAGCGGAGCCTGCTCACGCGCGGCGGCGTGAACACGATCCTCTTTGTCGGCGACGAGGAGATCAATCTCTACAGCGCCATGCAGAACCTGAACGCGTTCCTCAGCAAGGCGTTTTTCAAATGGTGCGCCGTAAAGGGCATCGACCCGGACACCATCGAAAACAACCCCCGTATGGCGACCTATTTCCCCGACCCGGACGATGTGTCTGCGCAGGGGTGAAGCGTTTTTACGGTAATTCTCGGAAAATTCGTAACTTCTCATCGGGCCGACAGAGTCGTCGGCCCCTACAACGACTCTTGCTCTCTCCTGTAGGGGCGGACGACTCTGTCCGCCCGCGGGATATATCGGTTTTACGGAAATCTTCGACGAATTCGCAGCTTCCCAGCGGGCCGATGTGGGCATCGGCCCCTACATGACTCCGGCAAATTCGTGCTGCCCCGCAAATTTCGAATGCAAGGCGTTTTTACAGCAGATATTGAATCGCAGCTATTCACAAATTTGGTGCACCATAACAGGCGGCGCGTACCAAATCGCCCGTAGGGTGAGTACGTGTGTTCGTAATATCTGTAAATCAGATTCCTGCCTGAATCGCACCGCAGGATGCACCCCGCGTCCCCAAGCGCCCCTTTTCTCCCCATTCTTTTCCGGCAAGACGGAAAAGAATGGGCCGTCGGAGACATCCCCAGCCCACAACCCCGCAAAACATCTTAACCATCAAGAAGGAACCACACGTGAAAACAGTCTATTTTCGTGACCCCACAAAAGAGAATATTGAGGCCGCTGCGAAGATCATCCGGGACGGCGGGCTGCTGGCGATCCCGACGGAGACGGTCTATGGCCTCGGCGCGGACGCGCTGAACGAGGATGCGGTGCTGCGCATTTTTCTGGCCAAGGGCCGTCCGCAGGATAACCCGCTGATCATCCACGTACCCGACAGCTCGTGGTTGGAACGGTACTGCGAAAACGTCCCGCCGGAGGCTTACGCGCTGGCGGAAAGCTTCTGGCCGGGACCGCTCACGATGATTTTGCCCCGGAAGCCCATCGTGCCGCTGCGCACGACGGGCGGATTGGATACCGTCGGCGTCCGCTGCCCGAACCACCCCATTACCCGCGCAGTCATCGCCGCGGCGGACGTGCCCATCGCGGCCCCCTCCGGCAACACGTCTGGCCGTCCCAGCCCGACGTGCATCGCGGACATGATCGAGGACATGGACGGCAAGATCGAGGGGATGTTCGACGGCGGGCCGTGCGCGGTCGGCGTGGAATCGACGATTATCGACCTGACGTGTACGCCGCCGCGGCTTCTTCGTCCGGGCGGACTGCCGCTTGAGGCGCTGGAGGCAGTCCTCGGCCATGTGGACGTGGACAAGGCCGTCGTCTCGCTCTTAAAGGACGGCGAACGCCCCAAGGCCCCCGGCATGAAATACCGCCATTATGCCCCCAAGGCCCCCGTCACGGTCGTGACCGGCGATCCGGAAGCCTCCGCACGGTACATACAGACCCATCTGCCGGAGGGGGCAGGTGTGATCTGCTTTACGGAGTTCAAAGACCTCTTCCCCGGCCACAGCATTCACGACCTCGGCCCGGCAGCGGACAAGGCGGAGCAGGCCCGGCGCGTATTTGACGCGCTGCGTGAATTTGACCATGAGGCCGTCACGGAAATTTATGCCCAGTGCCCCGACACGGCGGGGCTTGGCCTCGCCGTCGCGAACCGGCTGAAAAAGGCGGCGGGCTTCCACGTGATCGAGGTATGAGCATGCTTGTCATCGGCATCACCGGCCCGACCGGCTGCGGCAAGACGACGCTTTTGCAGCAGATCGAGCGGCGCGGCGGGCATATCGTCGACTGCGACGCGCTGTATTACGCGCTGCTTGCCTCCAAAGAGGGCGCGGCGCTGCGGCAGGAGCTGCAAACGGCCTTTCCGGACGCGTTCGGCGCAGACGGGAGCCTGCGGCGCAAGGCGCTGGGGCAGCTGGTCTTCGGCGATAAGGCGCGCATGGCGCAGCTCAATGAGATCGTCTTTTTCCACGTCGGGAATGCAGTCCGCGCAAGGCTCGTGCGCGAACGGGCTGCCGGGCGGCGGCTGTTCGCCATTGACGCGATCAACCTGTTTGAATCCGGGCTGGCCGCGCTCTGCGATACGACGGTGGGCGTACTGGCCGGACGCGAGACGCGCATCGCGCGCATCATGGCGCGCGACGGTCTGACGCGGGAATACGCCGCGCTGCGCGTGGACGCGCAGAAGCCGGACAGCTTTTATGAGGCGCACTGTAACATCATTCTCCAAAACGCCGGAACGCGCGAAGCGTTCGCGCGCACGGCTGACCAATATCTAACCAACATTCTGAAAGGAGCTTTCCCCATGACAAAACAGGAACGAGAGGCGCTGCTTTATCAGCCCAAGCATGGCCGCGACCGCCTTACCAAAGAGGACGAGGCCGCGATGCTGACCTACTGCGAGGACTATAAGGCGTTCCTCGACCGCTCGAAGACCGAGCGCGAATGCGTCGTGTCCGCCGTGGAGCTGGCCGAAAAGGCGGGCTTCCGTGAGCTGACCGCCGGTATGGCCCTCAAGGCGGGCGACAAGGTCTACTCCGTCAACCGCGGCAAGTCCATCCTGCTGGCTGTGATCGGAAAAAAGCCGCTTTCCGAGGGCGCGAACATCGGCGCGGCCCACACCGACGCGCCGCGTCTGGACTTCAAGCCCAACCCCCTCTATGAGGACGCGGAGCTGGCCTACATCAAGACGCACCACTACGGCGGCATCCGCAAGTACCAGTGGGTCACGGTCCCGCTGGAGCTGCACGGCAAGATCGTCCGCGCGGACGGAAGCGAGGTCTATGTCAAGATCGGCGCGGACCCCGAAGACCCGCAGTTCGTCATCAACGACCTGCTGCCCCATCTGGGCCGCGAACAGGGCAAAAAGCCGCTGAACGAGGCCATTCCGTCCGAATCCCTCAACATCCTTATCGGCAGCTGGCCCGAGCCGGACGACGACGGCTCCGACCGCGTGAAGCTTGCCATCATGCGCATCCTGCATGAGAAATACGGCATTGTGGAGGAGGATTTTATCTCCGCCGAGCTGGAGGCCGTCCCGGCGGCAAACGCCCGCGACCTCGGCTTTGACCGCAGCCTCATCGGCGCCTACGGCCATGACGACCGCGTCTGCGCGTATGCGGAGCTGGCCGCGATTTTGCAGCTGGACGTGCCGGAGAAGACCGCCGTGTGCATCTTCGCCGACAAGGAAGAGATCGGCTCCGAGGGCGTGTCCGGTATGCAGTCCGAGGCGTTTGAGCACTTCATGAAGACGCTCTGCGGAATGCAGTCCGTCGAGCTGACCGACTGCTTTGCAAACTCCTTCTGCATCTCTGCCGACGTCACTGCCGCTTACGACCCCAACTTCTCCGAGGTCTATGAGCGCCGCAACGCGGCCTATGTCAACTACGGCGTGGGCCTGTGCAAGTACACCGGCTCCGGCGGCAAGGGCGGCGCGTCCGACGCGTCTGCCGAGGTCGTGGGCCGCATCCGCAGGCTGTTCAACGGCAACGGCGTCATGTGGCAGATGGCCGAGCTTGGCAAGACCGACGCAGGCGGCGGCGGAACGGTCGCAAAGTACATGGCCAAGCGCAACATCGACACGCTCGACGCGGGCGTCCCCGTGCTTTCCATGCACGCGCCGTATGAGACGGTCGCGAAGCTCGACTGCTACATGACCTACAAGGGCATGAAGGTTTTCTTCGAGCAGAATTAAAATTCTGGCATACAGAAGCACCCTCCGGCATAGATATATGCTGGAGGGTGTTTTGTCCATGCAGAACCTGATTTCCGATCCTGTTTCCATGACCTCTTGCCGGCAGGAGGCGTATCTCCTGCGCCTGCGCCGGCAATTTCCTTTTGTCTACGTCAAAACGCTCACGCGCACGGCCTTCGGCCGCAGCGTGTACGCGCTGCAGTTCGGCTCCGGCAGCCGCAAGCTGCTCATCACCGCCGGGCACCACGCAAACGAGACGATCACGTCAGACGCCGTCTGGCAGTGGCTGTTCACGTTCTGCAATGCGCTGCTGGACGGCAGAACGGTCTGCGGCGCAGAAGCGCGGGAGCTGTATCATAACGCAATGGTCTATCTCGTCCCGCTGGTCAACCCGGACGGGGCGGATCTGGCCGCAGGCGTCTGCGCGCCCGGAAGCCCGGAATACCGGGCGGCGGCAGACATTGCCGCGCAGTACCCCGATATCCCGTTCCCGTCCGGCTGGAAGGCGAATCTGCGTGGGGTCGATCTGAACCTCAACTATCCCGCCCGGTGGGAAGCGGCGCAGCGCATCAAAAAGGCGCAGGGCGTGTCCACCCCCGCGCCGAGAGACTTTGCGGGCTTTTCCCCGCTGGATCAGCCGGAGACGGCGGCGCTCGCCGCCTTTACGCGCTGCATCCATCCGGAGCTGATGCTGGCGCTGCACACGCAGGGCTCCGTGATCTATCCCGGCCCGGACGAAACAGCTCCGCCGGGCGCTCACGCGCTGGCGCAGGCGTTTTCGGACGCCTCCGGCTACCCGGTCGAGCCTGTGCCGCCGGAATCGGCCAATGCGGGCTTCAAGGACTGGTTTTTGCAGGTATTCAAGCGGCCCGCGTTCACGATCGAGGCCGGTCTTGGCGAAAACCCGCTGCCCACCTCGCAGCTGCCGGAGATCACGCGCACCCTCAGCGCGATTTTTACCGCCGCGATGCAGTGGTAAGACATCCAGAAAACCATAATTTTCCATTCTTGCATACCTTGCACCGCCTGTGGTATACTGAAGACAGAAACGAGAAAGGAGTGCAAAGGGTTATGCACGAATACGAAGTTCTGATCGAGACGATCAATCCCTGCGGCGGCGAAGCGCACGCGGCACGGGAATTCAAGCAGATCGAGGCCGCCAGCCCCGAGGCGTATGTTGCGGCGCAGGGGCGTTATCCCGTTCTGGATTCCGGCAAAAACGCCTCCGGCGACACCGTTATCACCACGGGCGACGGCAAGGGCGTCATGATCCGGTACACGTTCACAGAGTAACCGCGCGGAACCACCCGCGCCCGGACGGCTCAGATCCGTTCCAGCTTTGTGCGCAGAGAGAGCAGGCGCGGAGTGGGCATGGAATCGAACTGCACCAGCTGCGCCCTCTGCGCGGGGTCGAGTTCGAGAACCGTGCCCGGCCCGAAGACGGCGTGACGGACCCGCGTGCCGGGGGCGAAGCCCTGCGGCAGGCTGCTTTCGTCCAGAAGTCTGGTGGAAAAGCCGATGTATTCCCGCGCCTGCCGGATGAGATCCTCGCGCGGGGTGTGCGTGAATTGCAGGAGTGAATCGTCGATATCCAGCAGGAAGCGCGACGGATAGCGCGGGCTGCCGTCCAGATTGCGCCCCTCGGCCTCGGACAGGTAGAGCGCTTTCTGTGCACGCGTCATGGCGACGAAGCACAGCCGCCGTTCCTCCTCCATGCCGGGCAGCGTCCGCGTCTTTTTCGACGGGAAAATGCCCTCGTTCATCGCGCACAGAAACACGTGCGGGAATTCCAGTCCCTTCGCGCTGTGGACGGTCATGAGCCGCACCTGATCGCGCGGATCGTCGAGATCGGCGTTTGTGAACAGCGCAACGTGCGCCAGATAATGCTCCAGCGTGCATTCCTCGCCGCAGGTCGTCTCGTAGGTATAGACCGACTGCTTGAGTTCGGCCAGATTGTCCAGCCGCATCTGGCTGCCCTCCGTGCGGAGCATGGCCTCGTAGCCGCTTTCGTTCAGAACGGCGGCCAGCAGCTCGGAAACGGGCATCTGGTCATAAATGCCTGTGAACGATTCGATGAGCGAGACGAACTTCCCGCCCTTCGTCCCGCGCAGCAGGTCGCTGTCCAGATTCCGGCGCAGCGCGTCGTAGAGCGAGCAGCCGTTCTGCGCGGCAAAGTCCTTCAAAAACGCCATGCGGCGCTCGCCGAGGTTCCGCTTCGGCACGTTCGCGATGCGCAGGAACGACAGATCGTCCCGGCAGGCGATCATGCGCAGATAGCTCAGCGCGTCCTTGATCTCCGCGCGGGCGAAGAACTGCACGCCGCTGTAGATCGTGTACGGGATTTTTTCCTTCAGGAGAATCTCCTCCACGCCGCGCGTGATATAATGCGCGCGGTATAAAACCGCCATATCGCGGTAGGGCGTTCCGGCCTTATGGAGCGTTTTGATCTGCGCGGCGATCCAGCGGGATTCCTGTTCGCTGTTGGCCGCGTGATGGCACAGAACCGGCGCGCCGCCCGGCAGCATGGGCAGAAGGTCTTTTTTGATGCGGTTCGCGTTTTTCGCGATCAGACTGTTGCAGGCGGCGAGAATTTCCGGCGTAGAGCGGTAATTTTCCATCATCATGATGGTCTTCGTCGTGGGATAGGCCTTGTCAAAGTCCAGCAGGTAGCGCACGTCGGCCCCGCGCCATGTGTAGATGGTCTGGTCGGGATCGCCGACGATAAACAGGTTCTTGTGATACTCGCACAGCACCTGCATCAGCGCGTACTGCGGCGGGTCAATGTCCTGAAATTCGTCGATCATGATGTATTCCAGCCGCTTCTGCCACTTGAGGCGGATATCCTCATGCGTGCGGAAGATGTGGAGCGAGAAGACGATCAGGTCGTTATAATCCAGCGCGAAGCACTTCTTTTCCTGATAGAGATAGCCGTAAAAAATAATATCTTTTGCGCTTTCGGCCTGCCAGTATTTTTCCTTCAGCGTATCGAGCGGCAGCGTGAGCATATCCTCGTAATACGCAGGCCGCTCCTTTAATTTCAGCATCTCGATCATGTCCCGCGCGTGGGAGAACGTCATGTCACGCAGCGTCAGCCCACGCTCTTCATAGATGATCTGGAGCATGGCGTCGATATCGCTGTTGTCGAGCACGAGAAAGCTTTTGGGATAGCCGACGGCGTGGCTGTCCTCCTGTAAAATGGAGACGCAGAAGCCGTGGAAGGTGTTGATGTGACCGGTATCCTCGTCTCCGGTCAGGTTGTGGATGCGCTGGCGCATTTCGTTCGCGGCCTTGTTTGTAAACGTCACGCACAGCAGATTTCCCGGCAGAATGCCCAGCTCCGTCACCAGATACGCAAACCGCCGCGTCAGCGCCCGCGTCTTGCCGGAGCCCGCGCCCGCGATCACGCGCACAAAGCCCTCAGTCGACAAAACAGCCTCCCGCTGCGCCGCGTTCAGCCCCTCCAGCAGCTCCATGCACGCCCCTCCTTGAATACGAACAAAATTTCTAAAATATCATATCACATCGGGGACGTGCTGTCAATGCAAACAACCGGCGCGCTTTGGATGCACAAACCATCCAAAGCGCGCCGGTTGTTTTCAATTTATCATCGCCAGAAGCGCATCATACAGTGCCGAAGAGCCTGTATTCCAGTAAGACGCGGTTTCGCTGCCCTCGGAATGCGCGGTCAGGACGACACGCCCGTTTGCTCCGGCGGCAAGCGTGCAGACCGTTCCGTCCTCACAGGACAGGAACAGCTGGATACACGGCACGGGAAGCTGTGCGGACGCGTAAGAGGGCTTTGCGTATGCTTCGTGCAGCAGCGCCCGAAGCGCCTCCGGACTGACCCTATCAGGGGAAATTGATACGGCCTCCTCTCCGGTCCGGTCATATCGCTCGACGAGCTGGACGGACGACCAGTTCTCCGCCCCGCATACCTGCTCCAGCTGCCGCGAAGCTGCGCAGCCCATCAGAAGCAACAGCCACGCAGCCAGAAAAAGCGCGGCAAAGCGTTTCATAGGCCTGTTCTCCTTTCTTCAGGACGGGGCCTGCCCGGTCAGCTGTGTGATATACGCGGCGACCGCCGCGATCTCATCGCGGCCCGTCAGCTTCCAGCGCTTTTGGGTGGAAATATCGGTGAAGGTTCCCATGGACGGCTGGATCAGAGACACGGTATAATACGCGGTCAGCTGGTCCGTGTCCGGCAGATAGACCTCGATTCTTGCAAAGTCTCCAAACTTCAGCGCCAGCCCCGGCGGAAAATCCGTTGCCGGCTGCGACAGGTACCGGCGGATGCGGAACGCAGACAGCAGCTCCAACAGCTGCGCCTTCTGCTCCGGGTCTTCTATCCACATCCCTTCGGCCAAGCTCTCTTCGCCCGTGTCGACCATCAATCGGCAGTTTTCCGGCAGAATCACCGTCTTCGGCCGGAACCAGAGCAGCGTCCCCACAACGGCCAGGAGGACGATTGCAAGTGCGGGGATGATCTTTTTTGCTTTCATCCGTTCCTGCCCCTTTCTGCCTGTATGGCGTCCATGCTGCATGTCGTTCACCTGTGTCTGATTCGAGTATACTGTACCTATTCTTTTTTGTCAATATATTCCGTGTCCCCTGCCATTCGGCAGAGGACACGTGCTTTTCCAAAACAACTATCACCGATCAGTACGGCTATTCCCGGCCTATTTTCGTTTGGCAAACATCTTTTTGCTTGACAACTTCCTCTTTTCAGGCCGGCTTCTGTCCGGTCGGCTGCTCCCCGCTTTGCTTTCGTTTAGCAAACGTCCTTTTGATCGTGCGCGTTCTGTTCACTGCCTTTATCAAGCATCGGATAAGGACACAGCAAAGCGCGGTCGTCTGCCAAAAGCCGATTGGCTTGCCTGACAGCGCCACGAAGGACAGAAAGCAAACGATAAAAACGGAAAATACAAGATCAAATACAAGAAACACAATTGGCCGGAATAACGATTTTTTCATCATCTGTAGTTCGCATAGGCTTTTTCACGCTGTCTCGAATAACTCACAAATATCTCCTGCGTAACTGAATATTTTGTTCCAAGATCTTCAATTCTAGCTGTAGAACTGTTATTTTTTCTTGCCCAACCATTATACTCCGTTATCTTATCACATTCAAAATAAGGGCCGCGGCCATTAATCATTACATATCTGTGATATACGACACTGCTATAATAATTTGTAAGTACACCTGCATATGTCAGAAGCGTGTTCACCGCAGAAGCTATTCCTACCTGCTCAAATCACTTCGTACCCGTTTTCATTTTTTCGCGCATAGTTTGACTGAGGTGAACGAGGGGAAAGCTAAATTATAAATTTCCTCCTTCCTGATTTTCTTATATCATAATAATATATCTTTACATTATATTTGTCAATGCTTAATGTTGACTTTTAAAAAATACTATGCTATAAAACTGTTGTCGACACCCTCATCCGGAAGGAGGGAGGCCTATGGCGAAGCAGGAGGATTCCGGGCATTCGTTTTTGGCGTATTTCAAGCGGGCAACCAGCCCGTTGGCCGTTTTGCGGATCTTATCCGACCGGCCGATGTATGGGTATGAGCTGATTCAGGAATTAAAACAGCGCTCGGGCGGAAAATATCAGCTTTCTCTGCTGTATCCCGTCCTGTACCGGCTGGAGGAGCAGGGCTATCTCGAGATCAGCTCCAGTGAGATCGTAGATGGCCGTGCGCGCAATTACTATGCCGTTACGCCTGCCGGACGGGACTATCTGCGGCAGACGCTGGCCGAGTATGCCGAGATTTCCGTCGTGTTTCAGCAGCTGATGGAGGATTGGGACGGATATGAAGCATAACGACGCCGTGATCCGGCGATACTGCCGGGCAGTCGGAAAGCGGCTGCCGCTCCCGGCGGCGCAGCGTAGACAGCTGCTGGCCGGACTGCGGGACGAGTTGACCGAGGCCGCACAGGACTGCGCCTCGCTGGACGCACTGATCGCCCAGGCTGGCACGCCGGATGAAGCCGCGCAGGAGCTTTTAAGCGGTATCGCGCCGGAGCGCGTGCAGGCCTATCAGAAACAGCAGCGCGGGCGGTATCTTCTGGCCGCTGTGCTGATCGTCCTGGCCGTCTGCTGCGCAGCGCTGATCTATGCGCAGGTGCTCACGGACAGCTCTGTAGCATACGCGGAGGAGCATATCACCATCCTGCCCGCGACCGATCTGTCAGAAGCCGGACAATAGCCTCCGGCGGACATCAAACCTTTGTGCCCCCTTTTCCCTCAATATACGAACCCGCGCACATCGTTCGGATGCGCGCGGGTTCCCTTTTACCGGAATATATTTATAGATTTGCAGCCGCTGCCGCGCCGGTGGTTCAGACCGCCGGGCCGGGGATGCCTCCGGCTGCTCCGGGGGAGACGGATGCGCTCAGAACCATGTTCTTGTCCGGGAGAAACGGAACAGCTCCCAGAGGGTGATGAGGACCTGCACGGCGGCGCAGACGACGAAAATAAGGCTCAGGTTCGGGATGGGGATGGGGATCGACAGATAGATGCAGGCCCCGGCTGACCAGATGAGGGCCGTGATGGACAGGCCCTGCATCAGGATGCCCCACCAGAGGGAGGTGAAGACGATGCACACGATGCTCGACACCGGCACAGCGTACAGGAAAAACAGCCACGACGGGAACGGCACGGCGGCGATGGTAAAGGCGGTGAACAAAATCGCCGCAATCACGAACACCAGCGCCACGGACAGCAGCAGCACATAAATATGAAAATGCGGGTTGGCCTTCTTGGGCGGCTCCTCTTCTCCAATGAGGTTGCTGACGGTCACGCCGTAGAGCTGCGCGATCTGCGCGAGGATATACACGTCCGGCAGACCCTCTCCGCGCTCCCACTTGGAAACGGATTTATCGGAGTAATTGAGCTTGCGCGCAAGGTCCAGCTGGGTGTCCTTATGGGATTTGCGGTAAGCGGCGATGTTTTTTGCGACGGTTCGCCGCAGTGTCTGTTCGTCCTGAAGCATAAGGACGCCCCCTTCCCGAAAAGCATTGGTATTACAGGAAATTCTACTGCCGGTAGAGTGCCGTTCTCCGACGGGTATCGCGCCTGTCCGCGCCGGTAGGGTGCATTTTGCGCCACCCGGTGCTAGAATACAGACAGTTCGGAGGGCAGTCGACGGGCCGCCGTCCGAGCGATATACTGTGATTTAGTATATCACTTTTTTTCATCCTGTGCAATGTGCATTTTCCGCCCGCTGCACGATACGCTCCCGGCATCTCACACACCATGCCGGGGGCGTTTTTCTGCGAATTTTTACCGGCGCTTGCGTTTTTCCGCGCCGTATGCTAAACTGGAACCATAAAAACAAGAAGGGAGCTTGAGAGCATGCGCATGATCTCCTGCTGAAAGCTTGGCACAATCGTAACACCCGGCGGTGAAGACCGCCTGGTTCGCTGTGCCTTTTCGCGGGAAATCTGCTTTGTCTCTCAGCTTCCGTGCAGACCGTCTGCCCATTTATGGCAGGCGCAGTATGCCCTTCGGCTGTGGGAGCGGTTCCCGCAGCCAATTTTTTATGATCAGGTAACCGCTGATCCAATCACCTGCGGTTACCGGGGAGGGCATATCGATGGCATTGATTCAAATTACAGACCTGACCTTTGCATATCCCGGCAGCTTTGACAATGTATTTGAGCATGTCAGCTTCCAGTTTGACACCGATTGGCGGCTCGCTCTGACGGGCCGCAACGGACGCGGCAAAACAACGCTCCTGCGGCTTTTGCAGGGGCAGTATCCCCATCAGGGCACGATCACGTCCCCCGGCGGGTTCGAGTATTTCCCGTATCCGGTTCCGGACGCATCGCTTACGCCGCTGGACCTGCTGGAGCGCAGCTTCCCGGATGTGCCGGAATGGCGGTTCCGGCGGGAACTGGCTCCGCTCGCGGTCACAGAGGACGCACTGTACCGCTCGTTTTCCACGCTTTCCGGCGGGGAGCAGGCAAAGCTTCTGCTGGCGCTGCTGTTCGCGCGGGAGGGCCGGTATTTGCTCATCGACGAGCCAACGAATCATCTGGACGAGACGGGCCGCGCGCTCGTCAGCCGGTATCTGGCGAAAAAGTCCGGTTTTCTGCTCGTCTCGCATGACCGCGCGTTTTTAGACGGCTGTGTCGATCATATCCTATCCATAGGCCGCAGCAGCATCGAGGTGCAGCGGGGCAATTTTTCCTCATGGTATGAAAATAAGCAGCGGCAGGACGCGTTTGAACTGGCGCAGAATGCACAGCTGAAAAAAGAAATCGGCCGCCTGAAGCAGGCCGCGCGGCAGTCGCGCGCATGGGCAGACAAGGTTGAAAACACGAAGATCGGCCCGCACTCGGCCAAGGTGACGGGCGAAGCCGACGCCATGGGCGGCCGGGCCTACATCGGTGAGCAGTCGCGTCGTATGCAGCAGCGGCGCAAGAATCTCGAACGGCGGCAGAACGCCGCCATTGAGGAAAAATCGGCGCTCCTGAAAAATATTGAGCAGGCCGCGCCCCTGAAGCTGCATCAGCTGCCGTATCACACCAACCGGTTGGCGCTTCTGCGGAATGTTTCGGTGTGCTATGGCGATGTACCCGTCTGCTCCGGCGTGACCTTTTCCGTCGAACAGGGCGACCGGATCGCGCTGCGCGGCGCGAATGGCACCGGAAAGACAAGCCTGCTGCGCCTGTTGTGCGGCGAGAACATTCCGCACACCGGGACGGTAGAGTGCGGCTCCCGGCTGCAAATTTCCCATGTGCAGCAGGACCCATCCGGTCTGCGGGGCGATCTTTCCGCCTATGCCGCGCAGCATGGGTTGGACGAGAGTCTGTTCAAGGCGATCTTGCGCAAGCTGGACTTTGCACGGGTGCAGTTTGAAAAGGACATGGCGGACTTTTCCGCCGGGCAGAAGAAAAAGGTGCTGCTGGCGCGAAGCCTGTGCGAACCGTCGCACCTGCTTGTCTGGGACGAACCGCTCAATTATGTGGACGTGCTCTCGCGCATTCAGCTGGAAGAGCTGCTGCTGGAATTCCAGCCGACGATCGTTTTCGTCGAGCACGACCGTGTGTTCTGCGACCGCGTTGCGACAAAGGCCGTGACGCTCTGACGGCTTGACGTTTTGCGCGCTGCCGGATACAATACAGGAAAACACAAATGAGGTGAACCGGAATGGATAAACAGGCCGTCGAGCAGCAGTTGTGCCAGCTGCCGGTCAGTCAATATGCGTGGATCGACCCGCGTGAGATCGAATTTTCCGAGCGCGTGCGCTATGTCTGCGAGCACGAGTGCCCGATGTACGGGACAAGCTGGGCCTGTCCGCCTGCGGTCGGCACGGTCGAGGCCTGCCGGAACCGGGTGCTGTCATATCCGGGCGCACTGGTCTTTACCTCGCTGGCCGAGGTCAGCGATATCGCGGACATGGCCGCAACGCTTGCCACGCGCGGCGCGCACGAGGCGCTTACGCGGCAGGTGCGGGATATTCTGCTGCAATTTTCCCCAGACGTGCTGACGCTCTCCACGGAATCCTGTGCCATCTGCACCAAATGCGCCTACCCGGACGCTCCCTGCCGCCATCCGGACAGGATGTTCCCCTGCGTTGAAAGCTACGGCATCGTCGCAACCGCGCTGGCTGAGCAGAATGGGATCGAATTTTATAACGGCAATCTTGTGACATGGTTCTCTGTGCTGTGCTATCATTGTAAAACACTTCTCCCGTAAATTCATCTATATACAGGCCAACCAGCACATTTATAAGCGTGCTTTTACCGGAACCGTTTTCGCCAATGAGCGCGTATATATTACCTTTTTTTAAAGTGACGCTGTAGTCATGTAAAACACAGTTATGAGTATATAAAGTGTCAATATTCCCTTCTTTTCATTAAGGTATTTGCCACAAAAGTTAAATATCTGTTTCATTGCGATCCACCTCAATACGCTATATCCTCAGCTGTTTAATCTTTGTCTCGCCCTATCGCTTCAAGACAAGTTTCCAGCGCGGTCATTCCTGCCTTAGTTTCAATATCCGGTCTTGTGCCTGCAATGGCGTTGCAGCTTCCGTCAGGATTTAAAGAAAAATATGGGTCGAAGTACACGAGCAGTCCGCTGTTAGGCAAGGCAAATGTATATGGCTGCCCCCCACGTCCGTTTCCGCCCGTTGTTTCGCCTACAAGCCTTGCAAAGCCCGTAGCCTTGCAAAAGGAAGCAAATGCATCAGAAGCGGAGTAATTGCTACTGTCAATCAACATCCATAATTGACCTTGAAAGCAAATGTTATCCTCGTGTTGCGTGCAAGTGTTTTCGTAACTGTAAAACTTCAGATGACCGAAATCTTCCATATTTAAATCCGGAAATGTCTTATTCCAAGTCTCGCTATCGATTTCTTGAAGCTCGGACGGAAACGGCTGCTCTGCATCCCACATAAAACGGTTAAACTTGCCATCCTTAACACCGATCATACCATATTGTATCAAAGGCTCGCAACTTATGTGTGATATGATTCCATCCATCCACACGACGTCGTTCCCTCCACCGTTTCCCTGTATGTCTATGATTATATCATCCGCCTCGCTGTTTGCTTCAAAAAAATCCTGAATCATCTTGATCGCAATCGGCGTACATTCTGGAGACGACCAAAGGAAACCTGTAATTTTTATGTAAGGAATATCTTCTCCAACCGTAGCCTCTATAATCGTTTGTCTGACTTCTTCATACAATGATTGTTCTTGCGGGTATAGCTGTGTACTACCTTCGGTAGAGGCAGGTGTGTGGCTTGGTATTAAGTTTTTATAATAGTCATAAAAGGTTTTGACCTTTTGGCTTTCTATTATGGATAGTATCCTGGATAGCATATCGACTCCTTCTTTACTGTCGGGGTTCTGATTCTCTCCGCTCGATTCCACTGCCGATCGAAAAGAATCGACCATGCGTTGATACAAAAACGGTTGAATGACATATAGATGGCCTATGCTTTCAAACTGATTCAAGCAGTTATTGATTACATTTATATAATTATCCTGAAGTATGGAGGATCCCCTACACACACTTATCAGCTCAGTACGGTAAGTATCCCTTACCTCCCTCCAATCCAGCCCCAGTTCATTTTTTATCGTTTCAAAATATGGGTAATTATCCTCCAACATTTCCCATAAGGCATCATAGTCTTCAAGCGCTTGCTGTTTAGATAGAATTAACTGCTCTCCATCTGAACTAACTTTCAGTGCTGTTTCATATGGGAGTGGAAATTTGTCATAATCAGAAAACCTGTTTGTAGTAGTCTTATCAGGCATTCCCGGAGAAAGCTCTGGAATGCTATGATTGGCGATGAACCCATCGCAGGAGCATAAGAGGGTCATTAGCATTGATAAAACTAAGATAAATAACTTATATCGCTTCATGCCTTTATAGTTCCTTTCAAATTCCGGTCATCCTAAGTATAATACTGCGGACAGCAGTTATTTAATAACCATTAGAGACATCCGATGTGCGATTATCCGCCATAAGGCTCAGGAACCATTTTACCAACGCAGGATCTGGCTCCACACAAACTGCAATTAGCAGCACATAAAGTTTCACAGTTAGCAGCGCATAGCGTTTCACAGTTTGCTCCACATAACGAAGAACATTCTGCCCCGCATACATAAATCAAACACTTTATAAAGCAGTTTTGATCTATCATGCCATCTTGTGGATGTACCAAATATTCCATAAAATCACCTCCTTTTTAAATAATTATAGTGCCAAACATCTAATCCACTAACTTAATTTTTCTGCCCATTTCCCGTTTCGGCAGATATGTTCTCTCGCACATTTCCGAACAGGTGAGTTGGTGGTTTGGATGTCAGCCAATCTTACCGAAAATGCTTGAAACAGGTTGTTTTTCACACTTTATTCCTTATCCCTTGACATCAATACTACCGTCTCCACATGCGCGCATTTTGGGAAAAGATCGACCGCTTCGGCGGAGCGGAGGGTGTAGCCTTTTTCCGTGAGCAGTTTCACGTCGCGGGCGAGGGTGGCCGGGTCGCAGGAGACGTAGACGACGCGCTGCGGCTGCATGGTGGCGATGGCCTCGATCACGTCGGCGCTTACGCCCTTGCGCGGCGGGTCGACGACGATCACGTCGGGCTTTTCGCCGCGCTCGGCCAGCAGCTTCGCAGCTGCGCCCGCATCCATGCAGTAAAATTCCGCATTGTTCATGCCGTTCTGTGCGGCATTAAATTTTGCGTCTTCGATCGCCTGCGGGATAATCTCGACGCCGACGGCCTTTTTCGCGTGCCGCGCAAGACAGAGCGTGATCGTGCCCGTGCCGCAGTAAAGGTCGAGTACCGTCTCAGTCCCGGTCAATCCGGCCAGTGCAGCGGTCTTTTCATACAGGCGCTCGGCCTGCGCGTGGTTGACCTGATAAAACGCGGGCGCGGAGAGTCGGAATTGCAGGCCGCAGAGCGTGTCGGTGATTGTTCCGTCTCCATAGAGCGGCAGAAATTCCGTGCCGAGCACGGTATTGCCTTTTTTCGTGTTGGGGGAGAAGACAATGGTCGTGATGCCCGGCTCGGCGGCGAGGAGCGTCTGGACGAGCTGCTTTTTCTTCGGCAGCTGCTGTGTGTTGGCCGTGATGCAGACGAGGATCTGCCCGCTTTCCGCGCCGAAGCGGATATAAATGTGCCGGATATAGCCGGTATGCGCGGCCTCGTCATAGGCGCGGATGCTGTATTTGCGCATCCAGTCCAGAACGGCTGCGCGGATACGGTCGGCGCAGTCCGGCTGGATGCGGCAGTGCGCGACCGGAATGACCGTGTGCGTTTTTCCGGCGAAGAAGCCCGCGACGGGCTTGCCGTTCTGCTCCTGCACGGGGAACTGCACCTTATTCCGATAGCCGTCGGTCTGCTCCGCGCCGGTGATAGGCAGGGAAGCGAGCGTCTGGCCGCCGATGCGCGTCAGGCAGCTGTGGACGTGCGTGCGCTTAAGCTCAAGCTCCTGCGCATAGTCCATATGCCGCAGCGCGCAGCCGCCGCATTTGGGAAAATACGGGCAATCCGGCTCTACGCGGTGCGCCGACGGCTGCTCCACGCGCAGAAGCTCGGCAAAGACCGCCGAGCGTCCGATGTGCGCAATGCAGATTCTGCACAATTCGCCCGGCAGCGCACCGGGCACGAACACGACCTGTCCGTCGACACGGGCGATGCCCGTCCCGTCCACGGTCGCGGCTTCGATTGTCACCTGAAGCGTATCGCCGCGTTTGAGTTCCTTCATAGCTGTGTGGAATGTTTCACGTGAAACATTCACTCCTCCTTCAAAAGCTCGCCGGTGGTCAGGTCAATATAATAGATATGCAGAAACTGCTGATCACCGGTTTCCGTGGAATAGGAGACGGAGAGCGTATAGCTTACGATGAGCGTTCCATTCTCCTCGGAAATGCTGTAGCCGCCGTTGACGTAGCCGATCGCGGCCTTTTCCTGCGCGGCTGGGTAAACCGTCTCCTGCGCATAGGAAATGACGGTCTGCGAAAGCTCATCAAAGATGGCGTTCGCCGCCGCAGACGCGTCGTCACTTTCCAGCGTCAGATGGGGCAGGGTATAGGTGCAGCTGACGATTTCCTCAAGGTCGGTCTGGATCCTCTCCGGCTCGTCGAGCCAGCTTGCTTCCAGACCGTCCTGCGTCTGATTCTGGTTCGGCGTGATGTGGATAACATTGTCCTGCGCTTTTTCCGCTTCTGCCGGAGCTTCCGGCACAATTGCCTCTTCCTGAACGGGCGCAGCGGGTTCTTCCTGCTGCACGGGCTTTTTTGCGCAACCCGCAGCGCTGAGAATGAGTATGGCAGCCAGAGTGGCCGCAAAAAGCTTTTTCATATACAAACCTCCTGTATGTCTGCGATTTTAACACAGAAAGACGCTTGTGTAAAGCCGGGAAAGGCGCTATACTGGGAGACAGCCTGAGCTTTGGAGTTGAGTTTTATGCTGGATTATCGTCACTGCACGCTCTGCCCGCGCGCCTGCGGCGTCGACCGGACGGCAGGGGAGCGTGGCTTCTGCCAAATGCCTGATCATATTCTTGCCGCGCGGGCCGCGCTGCATTATTGGGAAGAGCCGGTCATTTCCGGAAGCTTCGGCAGCGGCGCGGTGTTTTTCTCCGGCTGCACGCTGCGCTGCGCGTTCTGTCAGAACGGGGTGATCTCTCAGGAGAATTTCGGGAAAGAGGTTTCTTCACAGGAGCTTCGCGCCGCGTTCGAGCGGCTGATCGACGAGGGCTGTCAGAACATCAATCTCGTCACGCCAACGCACTTTCTGCCGTCCATCCTCCCGGCGCTTGCGCCGAAGCTGCCTGTGCCGGTCGTGTATAACTGCGGCGGCTACGAATCGGTCGAGACACTGCGGGCCTTGGAGGGACTGGTCGATATCTATCTGCCGGACTTTAAATATTCTGACGCAGCGCTTGCGAAAAAGCTCTCCGCCGCGCCGGATTATCCGCAGATCGCGTCTGCGGCCATTTTGGAAATGTACCAGCAGGTGGGCGGCGCGGTGATTGAGGACGAGCAGATGACGCGCGGGGTCATCATCCGCCATCTGGTTCTGCCGGGCTGCATCGACAATTCGCTCGGCGTGCTGGACTGGATCGCGGACAATTTTCCGGAGAAAAACGTGCTGGTCAGTCTGATGAGCCAGTATGTGCCCATGGGCCGCGCAAAAAAGCTGCCGCCCTTTGACCGGCGCATTACGCAGGAGGAATACGACGCAGTTCTGTCGTATCTGTATCTGTTGGAGCTGGACAACGGCTATACGCAGGACTTTTCCGCCGCCTCGGCAGAGTACATCCCGGAATTTGATCTTGAGGGTCTATAAATTTTAAACAAACGTTTGCATTCTTGAGTGAAATGTGCTATACTGGATTCACAAGCAGGAAAGGAGCTGCCAACATGGGCCGGACCAGCAGCAAACGTGACGAAATTCTTCACTTCCTTACGAAATTCACAGCAGAGAACGGCTATGCGCCCTCCGTGCGTGAGATCTGTGCCGCCGTCGGTCTGCAATCCACGGCGACCGTCCATTATCACCTGAACGCGCTGCGTCAGGATGGACTGATTGAAATGGACGGCATGAAAAAACGCACGATTACCCTCGCCGATTCCCACCGGGCCGACCGCATCCCTGTCGTCGGCGTGGTCACGGCAGGTCTACCGATTCTGGCAGTTGAAAATATTGAAGGCTATCTGCCGTGGGACGGCGAAGCGGGCTGCTTCGCGCTGCGCGTCCGCGGTGATTCCATGATCGGCGCGGGAATCCTCGACGGGGACAGAGTCGTCGTCCGCGCCCAGCCGACGGCGGACAACGGTGAGATCGTCGTTGCGCTGCTCGGAGACTCCGCAACGGTCAAGCGCTTCCGCAAAGACGGCAAGCAGATCTGGCTCCTGCCGGAAAATCCGGCCTATGACCCCATCGACGGCAATCAGGCCCAGATCATTGGGAAGGTCAAGGCTGTAATCAGAACCTATTAACCTATTAAATTGAGAGAATAAAACGCTCTTGCTCCAGTATCACTGGGGTGAGGGCGTTTTTTATTGTTGACGATGGATTTATCAAGGGCAAAAACCCTTTTGAACATTTGCGGGTGCAGCACAGCATTTTCTTTTGCTTCTCCAAAAGAAAACGAGCCCGGGGAGATTTCGATTTCTCCCCGGCTCTCCTTTCTCAGTGTTTCACGTGAAACATGAAAAACAACAAATTCACATCACTTCTTGCATTTTCAGAAGCAGGACATTATAATAGAATGCAAAATGGGGCCGAAGGGGCGTGAAATGGGTATGGCGAAGGTTTTGGCATTTGTCAATCAAAAGGGCGGCGTGGGGAAAACGACCTCTGCGGTCAATCTGGCCGCTGCACTGCAAAAGGCGGGAAAGCGCGTCCTTCTGTGCGATTTTGACCCGCAGGCCAACGCGACCTCCGGCCTTGGCGTGGAAAAAAGCACGGCTGCCCATTCGACCTATGATATCGTGATTGAGGATTTCCCCGCCGCAGACGCGGTGATCCACACAAAATACTGCGATGTTCTGGCCTCCAACGTCGCGCTGTCCGGCGCCGGCGTGGAGCTGGTGGGCGTTGAGAAGCGGGAATATGCGCTGAAGACTGCGCTCCAGCCGCTGCGGGAACAATATGATTATATTTTCATTGATTGCCCGCCGTCTTTGGAGCTGCTGACGCTCAACGCGCTCTGCGCCGCAGATCAGGTGCTGATTCCTGTGCAGTGCGAATATTACGCGCTGGAGGGGCTTTCCGATCTGATGGTCACGCTCCGCGCGGTCAAAAGGCGCCTGAACCCGACGATCTCCATCTTCGGCGTTTTACTTACCATGTACGATGGCCGGACGAATTTCTCCGCGCAGGTTGCCGAGGAGGTGCGCCGCCATTTTCCCGGCAAGGTCTTCGCCTCCGCCATCCCGCGCAACGTACGCCTGTCCGAAGCGCCCAGCCACGGGATGCCTGTTTGTGCCTACGACAAATTCAGCCGGGGCGCGGCGGCCTATGACGCGGTCGCGCAGGAGATCCTTGCGAAAGAACAGTGAGAGGAGCAACGCATATGGCAATGCGAAAGGGTCTTGGCAAGGGCCTTGGCGCCCTGATTGGGGACTATAACGAGCAGCCGGACGCGCCCAGCGAGGGTGCAGTAACGCTGCCGCTGCAAAAAATCGAACCGAATCCGCTTCAGCCGCGCAAAACCTTCAACCCGGAAGAGCTGGATTCCCTGGCGGATTCTATCCGGATGCACGGCATTATCCAGCCGCTGACGGTACGCAGGCTGCCGTCCGGGTTCTATCAGATCATCGCGGGCGAACGCCGCTGGCGTGCGGCACGGCTGGCCGGGCTTACCGATGTGCCGGTCGTGGTCATTGAGGCCGACGACAAAAAGGCGATGGAGCTGGCGCTGATTGAAAATTTGCAGCGCTCGGATCTCAACCCGATTGAAGAAGCCCTCGGCTATCAGGAGCTGATGGGCACCTATGAAATGACGCAGGAGCAGGCTGCCGCCCGCGTGGGCAAATCCCGCCCGGCCGTTGCGAACGCGCTGCGGCTGCTGAGCCTCAGTCCGGCCGTTCTGGAGCTGGTCAAGGACGGTTCACTGTCCGCCGGTCACGCGCGGGCGCTGCTGCCCGTGAAGGACGAGGCGCAGCAGCTGTCCATTGCGCAGAAGGTCATGGCGCTGGGCCTGTCCGTCCGGCAGACGGAGGCGCTCTGCAAAAAGCTCACAAAGCAGGCGCAGCCCGTCAAGGAGCAGCCGCCGCAGGTCGATTATCTGGCCGAATGTGAAAAGGAGCTGACCGCCGGGCTTGGCCGCAAGGTGCGCATTGTCTCCGGCAAGCGCAAGGGCCGCATTGAACTGGAATACTACGGGCAGGACGATCTGCAGCAGTTGTACGACGCGCTGCACACCATCCGCAAAAAGGAGCAACACTGATGGACGAAAAGAAAACCCCGCAGCCGGAGCAGGCTGCCCCGGAAACCGGAAAGCCGCTGAGCGAGAAGCGCAAATCCGCGCTGCTGCGGTACATGGCCGTTCTGTTCTGCGCCGCGTTCATTCTGGTTCTGATCTCGCTGATTTTGCAGACGCACTCGTCTAAAGCAAAGATTTCCGAGCTGAACGCCGCCAGCACAAGCGCGCTTTCCAACGCCGAAGCGCTTCAGAATGAGAACCGCGCCCTACAGGACGAGAAGATCGCGCTGGAAAAGGAAAATGAAGAATTGCAGGCAAAGCTCGACGAGCTGACGCAGAAGCTGGACGAGGCATCGCAGGCCGAGGAAAACACGCAGGCGGCGGAAAATGAAATGATCAAATCCCTGCGCACCGAGCTTGACCGGACGAAGGAAGCGTATGAAGCACTGCTGGAGGCAAAGGCCTGCGAAACGCGCGAAGGAAACGTCACGTTCTCCCGCGCCATGCAGACGCTTGAACGGTTGAAGGATTATCTGGGCCAGACCGCGCTGGAGGAATATAAGGCGCTTGGCGGAGAATAACAGGAGGAAAAGAACACCATGATCGATATTAAATTTTTACGGGAAAATCCGGACGCAGTCCGCGAAAATATCCGGAAAAAGTTTCAGGATACAAAGCTGCCGCTCGTAGACGAGGCCATCCGGCTCGACGCGGAGAAGCGTGCGGCGCAGCAGGAATGCGAGCAGCTGAAGGCCGCCCGCAATAAGCTGTCGAAGGCAAACGGTCCGCTTTATGGTCAGCTGAAAAAAGCGGATGAGGCGCAGAAAGCGGAACTGCAGAAGCTGATCGATGAAAACAACGCCAAGGTCAAGGCCGACGACGAGCGCCGCGCGGAGCTTGAAAAGAAGCAGACCGAGGCCGAGGACAAGCTGCGCGAGATCATGTACGTGATCCCGAACATCATCGACCCGTCCGTTCCCATCGGCCCGGACGACAGCTGCAATGTCGAGGTGCAGCGCTTCGGCGATCCCGTTGTACCCGATTTTGAGATTCCCCATCACGTCGACATCATGCAGTCCTTTGACGGCATCGACAAGGATTCCGCAGGCCGTGTGGCCGGTATGGGCTTTTATTATCTGCTGGGCGACATTGCCCGCCTGCACGAGGCGGTTCTGGCCTACGCGCGCGACTTCATGATCGACCAGAAGGGCTTTACGTATGTCATCCCGCCGTTCATGATGCACGGCAACGTCGTCAAGGGCGTCATGTCCTTCCCGGAGATGGAAGCGATGATGTACAAAATCGAGGGCGAGGACCTCTATCTCATCGGCACGAGCGAGCACACCATGATTGGCCGCTTTATCGACCAGATCATCCCGGAGGCAAAACTCCCCCTGACCCTCACGAGCTATTCCCCCTGCTTCCGCAAGGAGGTCGGCAGCCACGGTCTGGAGGAGCGCGGCGTGTACCGCATCCACCAGTTTGAAAAGCAGGAAATGATCGTCGTCTGCCGTCCGGAGGAATCCATGGACTGGTACAACAAGCTCTGGAGTTACTCTGTCGAGTTGTTCCGCAACATGGAGATTCCCGTTCGTCAGCTCGAATGCTGCTCCGGCGATCTGGCCGATCTGAAGGTCAAATCCTGCGACATTGAGGCGTGGAGCCCGCGCCAGCAGAAATATTTCGAGGTTTGCTCCTGCTCGAACCTCGGCGACGCACAGGCCCGCCGTCTCGGCATCCGCGTCAAGGGTGCGGACGGCAAGATGTATCTGGCCCACACGCTCAACAACACCTGCGTCGCACCCCCGCGTATGCTCATCGCCTTCCTTGAAAACCACCTCCAGAAGGACGGCACCGTCACCATCCCGAAGTGCTTACAGCCGTATATGGGCGGCAAGGAACTGCTGGTTCCGAAGCATTAAATCAAGACAATAACACTTTCTGAAATCAGCGGCTGCGGTACAACTTTTTCTTTTGCTTCTCCAAAAGAAAAAGTTGCAAAAAGAAAACGAGCCCGGCGGGATTTCTATTTTCCCCCGGACCTCCTTAAAGCGACCAAGAAAACCGCTTCGGTTTTCTTGGATCTTTCCCGCGAAGATTGTAACAGCCCAAAATTTCTGACAATTCTCGAAAAAGCTTTGTAGGGGTCGATGCCCACATCGATCCGGCAGGATGCACCGGTTTTACTGAAATCCTCGGCGAATTCGTAACTTCTCATTGGGCCGACAGAGTCGTCGACCCCTACGGTGAGATTTCGATGCACTCATACCCCGTAGGGGCGGACGACTCTGTCCGCCCTCGGGACGCACCGCTTTTTACGGGAATCTGCGGCGAATCCGTACTGCCTTACAACTTATGAACGCAAGGCTGATTTACCGCATCAATTCAAACGCAACGACCTACAAATTTGGTGTACCGTAACAGGCGGCGCGTACCATAGCGCCCATAAGGTGAGTATGTGTGTTCGCAACGACTGAAAATTTTGTTCTTACCTAAATGGCACCCGCAGGATGCACCAACCGCGTCCAAGCACTCTTTTCTCCCCTATCTTTTCTCTTGCGAGAGAAAAGATAGGGCCGCCGGTGGCATTACCAACCAAATCAAGAAAAAGAGAGGCAAACCAGATGAAGAAATTTCTGAATGAATTCAAGACCTTTATCTCGCGCGGCAACGTGATGGATATGGCCATCGGCGTTGTGATCGCGACGGCGTTCGGCAAGATCAGTGCAAGTCTTGTCGCGGATATCATTATGCCGCTCATCGGCTGTCTGATCGGCGGCGTAGATCTGGCGACGCTCAATATCACGCTCAAGCCCGCCGTCATGGACGGTGAAACGGTCGTGTCCGAGGCCGTTGTGCTGGGTCTGGGGACGTTTCTGACCACGATCATCGATTTCCTGCTCATTGCGTTCGTCGTATTTCTGGTCGTCAAGGCCATGAATATGGCAAAGACGAAGCTGGAAAAGCCCGCCGAGCCGGAGCCTGAAAAGGAACCGGAACCCACAAAGGAAGAGCAGCTCCTGACGGAGATCCGTGATCTGCTGAAAAACAAATAATATTCCAAACGGACGCGGTGACTGCGTCCGTTTTTTGTGTATTTTCAGGACTTTTCATTTGCCTATAAATCTGATAGACTATTTCCATTAAAAATGGGAGGGTTTCTTATGTCCGGTTCCTGTCAGAAAATCAAGCTGCGTACCTGGCCGCGCAGAGATATCTTTTCCTTCTTCTCCGCGCTCGATCAGCCGTTTTACAGTGTCTGCTTCCGTGTGGACGTGACGCAGCTGCATGCGTATGTCAAAGCTCACAGCCTGTCCTTTTATTACGCCATGACGTATCTCGTCACGCAGGCGGTCAACGAGGTCGAGAACCTGCGCTATACCATCCGCGACGACAGCGTTTTTCTGCTGGACAAACGCACCCCGAGCTTTACAGAGCTGAAAAAGGGCAGCGAGCAGTTCCAGATCATCACGTGTCCATGTGAAGGTACGCTGGCGGACTTCTGCCGCGCCGCGAAGGAGCGGAGCGAAGCGCAGACCTCGTTTTTGGAGCCGTCCTCTGAAACGGATGATCTGATCTATATCTCGTGTCTTCCGTGGTTCGATCTCACCTGCTGTACAAATGAGCGGCAGGTCGACATAGACGACGCCATCCCGCGCATCACCTGGGGCAAATACATCCGGCAGGAAAACGGCCGCGAAACGCTGGGCCTTTCCATTGAGGTCAACCACCGGCTTGTCGACGGCGTGCATCTGGGCCGGTTCTATGAATCCCTGCAAAACAAGATCAACGAATTGGAGTAAGCATTCAACGTCATGAGAAACAGCAAGCTCGCCGCGCTGCGCGCGGCGTTTCCCTATACCGTGCCGATCTTCGCAGGCTTCTGGTTCCTCGCGATGGCCTACGGCATTCAGATGAGCACATCCGGCTTTGCCTTCTGGTATCCGATGGTCATGAGCGCCGTGATCTATGGCGGCAGTCTGGAATTCGTCACCGTCAGTATGCTCCTTTCCATCGCAGGCGGTACGATCGTGTATATGATTCTGATCCGGGTGGTGTTCTGAACGCGCGCACCATTGTAGGGGCCGATGCCCACATCGGCCCTCTGGGAAATTGCGAATCCGCCGTAGATTCCCGAAAAACACTGCTTTCTGTGGGCGGACAGAGTCGTCCGCCCCTACAGAGGCTTAGGGTGTATCTGAAAACTCCCAACGCACCCGGACAGCGGGCCTTTTTGCGGTGCGCCGCGTACCATAGCGCACGTAGGGTGAGTTTGCGTGTTCGCAGCGACTGAAAAATCGGTGCTTGCCTGAATTGCACCCGCAGCACGCACCAACCGTAACCAAGCGCCCCTTTTCTCCCCCTTCTTTTCCGGCAATGCGGAAAAGAAGGGGCCGCCGGAGGCATAACCACCCATCCAATATGCAGAAAATCTTCCTTCCCGAAGGGGAGATTTTTTTATATTCTTATTATATTAAAGAGTCTTCCCCATCTCCCCTTGAAAATTGTCCACAGCTGTGCTATGATTAGTGTGTATAATTTTGTGCTTTTTCTGCCCGCGCGGCAAATACAGAAAGGAGCTGCGCCATGTATTCTTCCGCTTACGTCTGGGCCAAGGTTCTGGGGCATATGGAGTCCCGCCTGACCCCGCAGGTCGTGTCGACCTGGTTTGACGACACTGAGATTCTCGAGCTGACGGATGAAAAGCTCGTGCTCTACTCCCCCTCCTCCTTCCGCAAGGATATCATTCTCCGCCGCTGCGTCGGCTACATCAAGGAAGCCATGCAGGAGACCTTCCAGCTGAACGTCGACGTCGTCGTGCTCGACGATACGGAAATCGAGGCCTATCGCGGCAAATCGCAGAAGCCGGAGTTCATCGAGTTTAACCCGCAGTTCACCTTCGACAACTTTGTCGTCGGCTCCTCGAACCGCTTCGCGCACGCAGCAGCTGTTTCTGTGGCCAACAATCCGGCGGAAACGTATAATCCCCTTTTTATTTACGGCCCGTCCGGCCTTGGCAAAACGCACCTGCTTTACGCCATCGCCAGCGTCGTGCATAAGAACCACCCCAGCTATAATATCGTCTATATCAAGGGCGATCAGTTTACAAACGAGCTGATTGCCGCCCTGCAGGAGGGCCGGAACAATGAGTTCCGCTATAAATACCGCAATGCCGACCTGTTCCTCGTCGATGATATCCAGTTTATCGCCGGCAAGGAATCGACGCAGGAGGAATTTTTCCATACCTTCAATAACCTCTACGAGAACCACCACCAGATCGTCCTGACCGCCGACCGGCCCCCCAATGAGATGCTGCGTCTGGAGGACCGTCTGAAAACCCGGTTCGAATGGGGCCTGATTGCAGATATCCAGCCGCCTGATTTCGAGACGCGCATGGCGATCATCAAGAACAAATCCGTCTCGCTCGGCTTCGATCTGCCGAACGACGTGTGCACGTTCATCGCCGAAAACGTGACCTCCAACGTGCGTCTGCTGGAGGGCACAGTCAAAAAAATCCGCGCCTATCATGACCTTGACAACATGGAGCTGACCGTCCCGAACGTGTCCCGCGCCATCAAGGATATGTACAACAAGGAAAAGGCCGAAAATCTGCCCACGCCGAACCTCATCATCGGCGAAGTCTCCCGGTTCTATAACATCGAGGAGTCCGTCATCCGCGGCACGCTCAAGAACAAGAACACCGCCGAAGCGCGGCAGGTCGCGATGTATCTGGTGCGAAAGCTCACGAATCTGAGTCTTCCCGACATCGGCAAAGAATTCGGCCGCGACCATTCGACCGTCATCCACTCGCTCAAAAAGGTCGAGCAGCAGCTTGCCGCAGGCACCGGAACGCTCGCCGACAACATCCGCGACATTACGGCCAACATCAACAGCAAGCTCTGATTTTGTCCACACCCCCCTGTGGAATCCACACACATTCTCTGTGGAAAGCTGTGAAACAGAGGTTTCACAAAAATGCGTGTTGATAACATTCTTTTTTCTGCACACCTGTCTGTGGATAAAAAAGCGTTGATACGTCAAGGCGAAAACAGCTTTTCCACATAAAATTCCCCTACTGCTACGTACTTCTAAAAAATATCCTTTCTTTCTTTTGAAAGAAGAAACGGAGGAAGTTCCATGAAATTTACCTGTGAAAAAAATGCGCTGGTGAGCGCCATCTCCGTCGCTTCCCGTACCGTCGCGCAGAAGAGCACCATTCCGGCGCTCGAAGGAATTTATATCCGGGCCGGCGTAAAGCTGACGCTTTCCGGTTATAATCTCGAAACGGGCATCACCATCTCCGTCGACGCCGAGATCCAGCAGACCGGCGCCTGCATTATGCCCTCCCGTCTCTTCTTCGACATCATCCGGAAGCTGCCGGGCGATACCGTCAGTATTTCGGTCGACGAAAAGTTCAAGGTCTCCATCCGCGGCGGCATTTCCTCGTTTTCCATCACGGCCATGTCGTCCGAAGATTACCCGGAGCTGCCGGAGGTCGAGTCCGACAAGGGTATCAGCCTGCCGCAGAACGAGCTGAAAGCCATGATCGGCGGCACCAGCTTTGCCGTCAGCGAAAATCAGGCCCGCCCCATCCATACCGGCTGCCTGTTTGAGGTCGAGGATTCCTCTATTACGGTCGTCGCCGTCGACGGCTACCGGCTGGCGCTGCGGCGCTGGAAATCGGAGGAACCGATCGGGCGGACGCTCAAATTCGTCGTGCCAGCCGCAGCGCTGAAGGAAGCGGAAAAAATCCTCGGCGATACGGACGAAGCCTGCACGTTCTTCCTCGGCAGCAAGCATATCCTCTTCACCATCGGCGAGGCAACGCTGGTCTGCCGTCTGCTGGAGGGTGAATTCTTGGACTGGCGGCGTGTCCTGCCGCAGAACCAGCCGGTGAAGCTGGCGGTAAACGTCGCGAAAATGACCGATTCCATCGAACGTGTCGGTCTGATCATTTCCGAAAAGCTCAAAAGTCCGGTGCGCTGCAAATTCGGCGAAAATACGGCGGATTTCCGCTCCGTCTCCACCATCGGCGAGGCGCATGACGTCTGCCAGATCGCGGGCGACGGACAGGATATGGAGATCGGCTTCAACTGCCGGTACCTGCTCGACGCGCTGCGCGCGATCCCGGATGCAGAGTGCTCGCTGGAACTCATCAACGGCCTGAGCCCCATCGTCATGAATCCGTGCGACGGGTCTGAGCGGTACAGCTACATGGTCCTGCCGGTCCGGCTGAAAGCGGGGGAATAAGATGAAGGTCAGAGTCACAAAAAAGCTTTCGGATGCGCCGATTGAGATCCCTATTCATACCGAGTTTATCAAACTGCAGGATTTTCTGAAATTCGCCAACGCCATTGAGTCCGGCGGCATGGCCAAGACCTTCATTCAAGAGGGTGAAGTCCTTGTCAACGGCGAGGTCTGCACGATGCGCGGCAAGAAGCTTCACCCCGGAGACGAGGTCACATTCCTGCACAACACCTGGCGCGTCACGGAAGAGCACGCATGAAGCTGCAAAGCCTGCAGCTCTACGATTTTCGGAGCTACGAGACGGCCAGCGTCCAGCTGCATCCCGGTGTGAATCTCATTGTCGGCGAAAACGCGCAGGGAAAGACGAATCTTCTGGAGTCCGTCTTCTATCTCTCCACCGGCAAAAGCTTCCGCACCGCCCGCAATCAGGAGCTGATCCGCTTTGGCGCAGAATTTGCAGATTTAAGCTGCACCCTGTTTTCAGGCGGCAGAGAGCAGAGCCTGCGCGCCGTGCTGTTTTCCGGCAGGAGGCCGCGTCAGCTCTACATCGGCGGCGTGAAGCAGCGGTCTGCCGCCGGGCTTTCCGGCGTGCTGACGACCGTTCTGTTCTGTCCGGACGATCTGCTGATCTTAAAAAGCGGCTCTTCCGGAAGACGGAAGATTCTCGATACCGCCCTGTGCCAGCTCCGGCCCGGCTACGCGCAGGCGCTGGCGGAATATCAGAAGCTGTACGACAGCAAATCAAGAATTTTAAAAGACTATCACGACGCCCCTTCCCTGCTGGAGCCGCTGCCGGAGTTCAACTACCGCATGGCGCAGGTCGGCGCGGTCGTGATCGCCTACCGGGCAAAATTCCTGCGGGAGCTTTCCAAACAGGCACGGCTGTACCATGCGGAATTTTCCGGCGGACGGGAGGAACTTTCCCTCGTCTATCAGACCGTTTCGACCGTGACAGACCCGTTCGCAGAAAAAAAAGTCATCTTTCAGCAGCTGCTCGACCACCAGCAGGCGCATTACCGCGCCGAGCTGGATTCCGGCCAGTGCCTGTCCGGCCCGCACAAGGACGATTTTGAAACGCTTCTCGGCGAGCGCTCCGTCAAGGCCTACGGCTCTCAGGGCCAGACCCGCACGGCGGCTATCAGTCTCAAGCTGGCCGAGCGCGAATTATTCCGCGCCGACACCGGCGAGGAGCCGGTTCTGCTGCTGGACGACGTGCTGTCCGAGCTGGACGCGCGGCGGCAGGATTTCGTGCTCAATCAGATCCGTTCCGGGCAGGTGCTTATCACCTGCTGTGAGCCGGAACGCATCACGAATATCGGCAAACGCATTTTTGTGGAGGGCGGACAGATCCGGGAGGAAGCGTCATGTACCTGAATATCGGCGGCGATTTTTCCGTCCGGTCGGAATCCGTCGTGGGCGTGTTTGATCTGGACAACACCAGCTGCTCCAAATGGACGCGGAAATTTCTCGCGGAGGCCCAAAGGGCCGGCGCCATCGTCGAAGCGACGGACGAGCTGCCGAAATCCTTTCTGGTCGTCAGCGAATACGGAGAAAACCGCGTCATTCTGACAAAATATAACGCCGCCGTCCTGCTCAAACGGATGCAGGACGCGCAGCGCAGTCCGATCTCTGCTAAAGGAGAAGCAATATGACAGAAGAAATCAAAGATATCATCGAAGCCGAACACGAATACAACGCCAGTCAGATCCAGGTTCTGGAGGGATTGGAGGCCGTCAGAAAGCGGCCTGGTATGTACATCGGCTCGACCAGCAGCTCAGGTCTGCACCATCTGGTCTATGAGATCGTCGACAACGCGATCGACGAGGCGCTGGCCGGATACTGCAAGCACGTCGTTGTGACCATCAACGAGGGCAACACCATCACCGTCACCGACGATGGCCGCGGCATCCCCGTCGACATCCAGGCCCAGACCGGCAAGCCCGCGCTGGAGGTCGTCTATACCGTCCTGCACGCGGGCGGCAAATTCGGCGGCGGGGGCTATAAGGTCTCCGGCGGTCTGCACGGTGTCGGCGCGTCGGTCGTCAACGCCCTTTCCGAGTGGCTGGAGGTCGAGGTCAGCAAGGACGGGAAAATTTATCAGATGAAATTCTCCCGCGGCCATATTACCCAGGAAATGCGCATCATCGGCACCACGGACAAGCACGGCACGAAGGTCACCTTCAAGCCCGATCCCGAGATGTTCGACACGCTGGAATATGACTACGAAACGCTCCATACCCGTATGCGCGAGCAGGCGTTTCTGAACGCCGGTCTGCACATCACCATCCGCGACGAGCGCATCGAATCCGCCGACAAGCCCGAAAAGGAACGCATGGACTCCATGTGCTACGAGGGCGGTATCCGCGAATTCGTCCGCTGGTACAACCGCCACAAAACGCCGATCCACGAGCAGGTCATCTATATGTCCGGCTCCAAGGGAGACGACACGGCGGAGGTCGCGCTGCAGTATAACGACTCGTTCAACTCCAACATCGTCTCGTTTGCAAACGATATCCATACCCCAGAAGGCGGTATGCACGAGGAGGGCTTTAAGCGGGCGCTGACAAACGTGCTCAACGCCTACGGCGTCAAAAAGGGCTATATCAAGGGCGACGACAAGGTCACCGGCGACGATGTGCGCGAAGGGCTGACCGCCATCGTTTCCGTCAAGCTGACCGAGGCGCAGTTCGAGGGCCAGACAAAGGCCAAGCTCGGCAACGCCTCCATGCGCACGCTTGTCAGCAATATCGTCACACAGCAGCTGACGGAATTCCTTGAGGAAAACCCAGCCGTCGGCAAGCTGATTCTCGACAAGGCCATGATGGCCAACCGCGCCCGCGAGGCCGCCAGAAAGGCCCGCGAGGCCATCCGCCGCAAGACGGGCCTTGAATCCGGACAGATGCCGGATAAACTGCGCGACTGCAACGACACCGACCCCACGCTCACCGAGCTTTACATCGTCGAGGGCGATTCCGCAGGCGGCTCGGCCACGCAGGGTAGAGATTCCCGCTTCCAGGCCATCCTCCCCCTCTGGGGCAAGATGCTGAACGTGGAAAAGGCCCGGGCCGACAAGGTCTACGGCAACGACAAGCTCCAGCCGGTCATTACCGCGCTCGGCGCCGGCATCGGCGACGAATTCAACCTCGACAAGCTGCGCTATCACAAGGTCATCATCATGGCCGATGCTGATGTTGACGGCAGCCATATCCGCACGCTCCTGCTCACATTCTTCTTCCGCTTCATGCGGCCGCTGATCGAGCACGGCTACGTCTATTCCGCCGTCCCGCCGCTTTACAAGCTCTCGCGCGGCAAGACGCAGCGTGTGGCGTATTCCGACCCGGAGCGCGATCAGATTTCCGCCGAAATGCGCGCGGACAACCCGAACGCGAAGGTCGATATCTCCCGGTATAAGGGCCTTGGCGAAATGAACCCGCACGAGCTGTGGGAGACGACCATGGACCCCACTACGCGCACGCTCCGCCGCATCACGCTCGAAGACGCCGTGCAGGCCGACCAGATATTCACCGTCCTCATGGGCGAGGCTGTCGAGCCGCGCAAGGAGTTCATCGAGGAAAACGCGAAATACGTCGTGAATCTGGATATCTGACCTGTCTGGAAGAAATCGCAGGGGACGGACGGCTCTGTCCGCCCGGAAGAAATACCCTGTTTGTAAATAAGCAGTTCTGAACACGCAACTTCCCTGGGGCGGACAGAGTCGTCCGCCCCTACAAAGGAGAAAGCATAAATGGCACATAAAAAAGACTACAAGCCCGAGGATATCATGTTCCCCGAACAGCGAATCGTGCAGTCGGAGCTTGTGCATGAGATGAAAAGCTCGTACATCGACTACGCGATGTCCGTCATTGTCGGCCGTGCGCTGCCCGATGTACGCGACGGTCTGAAGCCCGTCCACCGGCGCATTCTCTACGCCATGTACGAGGACGGTCTGACCTCCGACAAGCCGTTCAAGAAGTCGGCAACGTGCGTCGGCGACGTGCTGGGCCGGTATCATCCGCACGGCGATGCGTCGGTCTATGACGCGATGGTCCGTCTGGCGCAGGATTTCTCCATGCGCTATCCGCTTGTCGACGGCCACGGCAACTTCGGTTCCGTTGACGGCGATCCCCCTGCGGCCTATCGTTACACCGAGGCGCGTATGTCGAAGCTCTGCAACGAGATGCTGCGCGATATCGACAAGGAAACGGTTCTGTGGGACCCAAACTTTGACGAATCGAGAAAGGAACCGCGCGTTCTTCCCTCGCGCTTCCCGAATCTGTTGGTCAACGGCTCGTCCGGCATCGCCGTCGGCATGGCGACGAATATCCCGCCGCATAATCTGACCGAGGTCATCAACGCCTGCATCTGCATTCTGGAAAACCCGGAGGCGGAGCTGGCAGACCTCATGGACTATATCAAGGGTCCGGATTTCCCGACAAAGGGCATTATCATGGGCCGCAGCGGCATCCGCGCCGCGTATGCCACGGGCCGCGGCAAGATCACCGTCCGTGCCCGGACGGAGTTTGAGGAATTCGGCCAGAACCGCGAGCGCATCATCGTCACCGAGCTTCCCTATCAGGTCAACAAGCGCCAGCTCATCGCCAACATGGCCGAGCAGGTGCGCGACAAGCGCCTTGAGGGCATTTCCGACATCCGCGACGAGACGGACCGCAACGGTATGCGCGTCGTCATTGAACTCAAAAAGGACGCGAACCCGCAGGTCGTTCTGAACCGCCTGTTTGCCCAGACGCAGATGCAGACGACGTTCGGCGTGACGATGCTTGCGCTGGTCAACAACCAGCAGCAGCCGAAGATTCTGTCCCTGCGCCATATGCTCGATGAATATCTCGCCTTCCAGGAGGAGATCATCACAAAGCGGACGCAGTACGACCTCAAAAAAGCGCTCGACCGGCAGCACGTGCTGGAAGGCCTGCTGATCGCCGAGGACAACATCGACGAGGTCATCAAGACCATCCGCGAAAGCTACGACAACGCGAAAGAGCGCCTGATGGAGCGGTTCAATCTGTCCGAAATTCAGGCGCAGGTCGTGCTGGACATGCAGCTCAAGCGCCTGCAGGGTCTGGAGCGCGAAAAGCTTGAGGCGGAATACGCAGAGCTTGAAAAGCGCATCGAATATTACCGCGAGCTGCTGTCGAACGAGGAAATGCTCAAAGGCGTCCTGAAGGACGAGCTGACTGCCATCCGCGACAAATACGGCGACGACCGCCTGACTGAAATTCAGGACGTCGAGGACGAGATCGACATTGAAGACCTGATCGAAGAAGAACAGTGCGTCTTCACGCTCTCCCACGCGGGCTACTGCAAGCGCGTTCCCGCCTCGACCTACCGCAGCCAGAAGCGCGGCGGCAGAGGCGTCACGGGCATGACGACGAAGGAGGAGGACTTCGTAGAGGGTGTGTTCACCGCCTCCACGCATGATTATATCCTCTTCTTCACGAACCTCGGCAAGGTGCACCGCCGCAAGGGCTATCAGATCCCGGAGGCAGGCCGCACGGCCAAGGGCACGAATCTGGTCAACATTCTCCCGTTTGAGCCGGGCGAGAAGGTCACGGCGGGCATCACCGTGCATGAGTTCGACGAGGATTATCTCGTCTTCGTCACCAGAAACGGCACCGTCAAGCGGCTGGAGCTGGCAAGCCTCAATACCGCGCGCAAGGCCGGTATCCGCGCGCTGACGCTCTCGGAGGGCGATGAATTGATCGCCGTCATGAAGACCGACGGCAAGCAGGATATCCTGCTTGCAAGCGCGAACGGCATGGTCATCTGCTTCAACGAAAACGACGTGCGCGTCATGGGCCGCGACGCGGCCGGTGTGCGCGGCATGATGCTGGACGCGGGCGACTATGTGGTCGGCGCGGGAATCGCCGCGAAGGCCAAGCAGCTGCTTTCCGTCACGGAATACGGCTACGGCAAGCGCACGGAGATCGAAGCCTATCTGCGCCTCGGCGAGGACGGCCAGCGCCGTCCGCAGAACCGCGGCGGCAAGGGCCTCAAGGGCTATAACATCACGGCCAAGACCGGCAGAATCGCGGGCGTGGCGATCGTGGACGAAGCGGATGATATCATGCTGATCGAAAACGGCGGCGTGCTCATCCGCATGGCGGCGGCGGATATCAACATCTACGGCCGCGACACGCAGGGCGTCATTCTCATGCGCCTTGAAGCCGGCAGCCGCGTCATTTCCGTCGACCGCGTCGACCGCGAGCCGGAAGAGCCTGCGGAGAATCAAAACCCGGAACCGGAAATTAACACACCTGATATAAACGATTTCGTATGAAAACAGTAACCATCTATACCGACGGGGCCTGCTCCGGCAATCCCGGCCCCGGCGGCTGGTGTGCGATTCTGGAATACAACGGACACGAGAAGCTGATCTCCGGCGGCGAAGCGCGCACCACGAACAACCGCATGGAGCTGACCGCCGTCATTCAGGCGCTGCTTGCCCTGCGCGAGCCGTGCGTCGTGGAGCTGTATTCCGATTCCAAGTATGTCATTGACGCGCTGGAAAAGGGATGGGCATGGGGCTGGCGGAAAAAGGGCTGGGTCAAGTCCGATAAAAAGCCCGCCTTGAACCCCGACCTCTGGGAAATGCTCCTCGGCCTCGTGAGCCAGCATGAGATGCACTATCACTGGGTCAAGGGCCACGAGGAAAACGAAAAAAACAACCGCTGCGACGAGCAGGCGGTTCTGGAAAGCCGGAAATTTAAGGTTTCATAGACCAACACTGCCCCTTGTCATGCCTACGGAAGCGCATGACAAGGGGCTTGTTTTGCCGGCACCATAGATTCCCGGCAAACCCAGCGAAGCGGTTCGACGAGCCTCCGGCGGCCCATTCTTTTCCGTCTTGCTGGAAAAGAATGGGAAGAAAAGGGGCGCTGGTTACGGTTTGGTGCGTGCTGCGGGCACAGTTCAGGCAAGCCCTTATGTTCAGTCGCTGCGAACACACGTAGTCACCCTACGGGCGATTTGGTACGCGCCGCCTGTTATGGTGCACCAAATTTGTGAATAGCTGCGATTCAATATCTGCTGTAAAAACGCCTTTCGTTCAAAACTTGCAAGGAAGTACGGATTCGCCGGAGTTCTGTAGGGGCCGATGCCTACATCGGCCCGCTGGGAAGTTGCGGTTTCGCCGAAGATATCCGTAAAACCGATATATCCTGCGGGCGGACAGAGTCGTCCGCCACTACGGAGCAGATGCACAGAAGGAGGATAGCACACAAAAACAGCGCCCGGATATAGCTGGGTGTACGTAAGACAGTATTGCGCTAAGATTGACGAAGCGGCACGAAACCGCATGGAGCTGATCGTGCGGTCACTGGCAGAGCAAAACGGCGTGACCGAGCAACTGAAAGCCGAAAACCAAATGGAATGGGTGCGGCAGATGAACGCTTGCAAGGCACAGGCAGAGGAAGTTGTGAAGTTTGAGCTGATTTATGACTGATACTGAGAGCGCCTGGACAAATAAAGTTCGGGCGTTCAGAATTTCCTGAACGAACTGTATCTTTTTTACAAAACCTATTGACAAGAGAACTTGGCAAAGGTATAATTAGGATATGCAAAGAAAACTTGGAGCGGAGGTGTTCATATGAAAAAGGACGATATCTTAAACGCAAGTCGAAAAGAGCATAAGAACAAAGACTTAGCAGAAATAGAAGTGATATATCAAGCAGGAAGTCATGCAGGCAGAGTAGGTGCTTTAGTGTGTTGTCTCCTGTCCTTACTATCCTCTATGCTTGCTCATACCATGATTTATAGTCCGTGGGTTATATACTTCAGCATTCTTTCAACGCAATGGTTAGTTCGCTTTATCAAAATGAAACGAAAAAGTGATTTGGTGCTAACCATCCTATTTTTGATTCTTTCCGTCTTGGCATTTGCCGGATTTATTCGTCGCCTTTTAGAGGTGAGAGTATGAAAGAGCAGTTGCATCTGAAAAATCACTTAAAGGAAGTTCGTATGGCAGCAAATCTTTCTCAAGCACAGCTTGCAGAAATGGTGGGTGTGTCGAGAAACACTATCAGTTCTATCGAAACAGGGCAATTCAACCCAACAGCAAAGTTAGCTCTTATCCTTTGCATTGCCTTAGATAAGAAATTCGAAGAACTATTCTATTTTTAGGAGGACAGCATGGATAATTTGATATTATTGATTTTGGGGTTGTTTATTTCTGTGCTTGGCATTACAAACATCAAAGGTAATATCAGTACGATACATTCGTACAACAGACGAAAAGTAAAAGAAGAGGATATACCTAAGTACGGAAAAGTCGTTGGCACAGGCACGCTTATAATGGGAGTATCTTTTATCTTAGGGTACATTGCTTTGTTTTGGAGCGAGACCGCTATGGCAGTTATCATCCTACCGGGAGTAGTTGTTGGTTTGGGATTTATGCTCTATGGACAGTTCAAATATAACAAAGGAATTTTCTGAAAAGCGAAAACGGAAAATCCCTTTAGGAACTAAAGGGCGCACTTCTATACTCTCTGTCGAGAGTAGTGCGTCCTGCGGAGCTTCATTCCCGGTCAGCAGAAGAAAACTGCCCGACCGAGAATGTTGCGTCACTTCGTTCCGTCAAGGTGGCTACACCCCCTTGCGCCGCTAAAGCGGCTATCCCCTGTGGACTTGCCGTCCGCAAACGGTTTTGACAAACCGTTCGCCGCCAGCAAGTTTGAAGATTAGACATAAACAAATCCTCCGCATGGTCTAAGCCATACGGAGGATTAACTGTTTTACGGACACCCGTCTATCCGGGCGCTGCTGGTTTTATTTTGCGTATTCGACTGCTTTTGTTTCGCGGATGACGTTGACCTTGATCTGGCCGGGATATTCGAGTTCGGACTCGATCTTCTTGGCAAGATCGTGGGCCAGAAGGATCATGTTGTCCTCCGTGACCTCCTCGGGCTTGACCATTACGCGGACCTCGCGGCCGGCCTGAATGGCGTAGGCTTTCTCAACGCCGGGGAAGGAGTTCGTCAGCTCTTCGAGCTTTTCGAGCCTGCGGATATAGTTCTCGACGTTCTCACGGCGTGCACCGGGGCGTGCAGCGGAGATCGCGTCGGCTGCCTGCACGAGACAGGCAATGACGGTCTGCGGCTCAACGTCGCCATGGTGCGCCTCGATGGCGTTGATGACGACGGGGTTCTCCTTGTACTTTCTGGCAAGCTCGACGCCCAGCTGGACGTGGCTGCCTTCCATCTCGTGGTCGACGGATTTGCCGAGGTCGTGGAGCAGGCCTGCGCGCTTTGCCAGCGTCACGTCGACGCCCAGCTCGGACGCCATCAGGCCCGCAATGTGCGCGACCTCAATGGAGTGGTTCAGAACGTTCTGGCCGTAGGACGTGCGGTATTTCTGGCGGCCCAGGAGCTTGATCAGCTCGGGGTGCAGATTGTGCACGCCCGTTTCGAACGTGGCGCGTTCGCCCTCGACCTTGATGGTGTGGTCGACCTCGCGGCGGGCCTTTTCGACCATGTCCTCAATGCGGGTCGGATGGATGCGGCCGTCGGCGATGAGCTTTTCAAGCGCAAGCCGTGCGACCTCGCGGCGGACGGGATCGAACGAGGAGACGGTGATGGCCTCCGGGGTATCGTCGATGATGAGGTCAACGCCGGTGATGGTTTCGAGCGTGCGGATGTTGCGGCCCTCGCGGCCGATGATGCGGCCCTTCATTTCATCGTTGGGCAGCGGTACGACGGAGACGGTCGTTTCGGCGGCATGGTCTGCCGCGCAGCGCTGGATGGCGGTGGCGATGATCTCGCGGGCCGTCTGATCGGCCTCCTCCTTCATCTGCGTCTCGATCTCCTTGATCTTCATCGCGGTCTCGTGGCGCACGTCGTCTTCCACGCCCTTGAGGATGTAGGCCTTGGCCTCGTCCTGCGTCAGGCCGGAGATCTTTTCCAGAACCTCCATCTGGCTGCGCTTGAGAGAGTCGACCTCTTCCTGCTTCTTGTCGATGGCCGCGATCTTCTTGGCCAGCTCGTCCTCTTTCTTCTCGTGAAGATTGACCTTCTTATCAAGGGCTTCTTCCTTCTGCTGCAGACGGCGCTCCTGCTTGGAGACTTCCGCGCGGCGCTCCTTGACCTCCTGTTCGTATTCGCTGCGTGATTTATGGATCTCTTCCTTCGCTTCGAGCAGCATTTCGCGCTTTTTGCTTTCTCCGCCCTTGATGGCTTCGTTGATGATGCGCCGGGCTTCCTCTTCGGCGGAACCGATCTGCTTTTCCGCAACCTTTTTGCGGTACAGAACGCCGGCCGCGAAGAAGACCGCGCAGAGCACGACTGCCGCGATGCTAAGGATGAGGCATAGCGTATTGAATTCCATAAACTGCGAATCACACCTCCTGTTTTCAGTATTGGGTACGCCGGCACTCCGGCGACTTGAATCATAAAGCGCAATGAGCTTCCCCAAGTCCCATTACAGCCATACAAATCCTACCCTACATTGTACCGGTTTGCCGCGTGTCTGTCAAGGCGCAATTCGGAAAAATGCACGAAACGGGATACGCCTGTTTGGGCGCTTTTAGCAAGAACCGCTGATGCGGCAGGTTGACAAGCGGCAAAAAGTGTGATTCTATAAAGGAAAAGCGGAGATCAGGCCGCGGCGAAGACCTGCGGCAGCCGCCGCGTGATGGCGACGCACAAAAAGCTTCCAAGTGCGATTTTCAAAAGGTCGCCCGGCAGATAGATCAGCATACCGTTCTTGATGACCTGCCAGAATGTCAGCCCCTTGCCCAGATACGCGTTCGCGATCAGCGCCATATACGGCACGCCGATTGCGTACAGAACAGCCAGCCCTGCCAGCATGGCAAGCGCCGTCCCCCAGAAGGTCAGGGGCCGCTTCGCCAGCTTCCCGATCACGAACGCCGACGGGATCAGACCCAGCAAAAAGCCGAACGTCGGCTGCAAAACATACGAAAATCCGCCGCCCAGCGCGAAGATCGGCACGCCCACCAGTCCGATCAGTACATACACGGCCTGCGACAGCGCGCCGTAGCCCGCGCCGAGCAGAATGCCCGCCATGGCTGTGAACAGGAATTGCAGCGAGATCGCTGCCAGCGCGAAGGGAATTTTGAAAAAGGCGCCGATCGCCGTCAGCGCGGCGAACAGTGCCGTCAGAACCAGCATCAAGGTCTTTCTGTGCTGCATAAGAAGTTCTCCTTTTGTAAACCAAATTTAAAAACAGGTTTACAATACACGAAACCGAACGAAAAATCAAGGGGATATTTATCATGTTGAAAGAAGAAGTTCTCTCCATGCTGTTGAACGCGCAGGAGCCTGTCTCCGGCGAGGGCATCTGCAAGACCCTCGGCGTGACCCGCGCCGCCGTCTGGAAGACCATCGACCAGCTGCGGCAGGAGGGCTATGGGATCGACGCCGCGCCGAAGCGCGGCTATACGCTCGCATCCGTTCCAGACCGGCTCGATACGGCCCTTGTGCGCGCACACCTGTCCGGCCATCCGTGGCAGACGCTGGTGACAGCCGTGCCCAGCGTGGATTCCACGAACAACGCCTGCAAGCGCCTCGCCGCCGAGGGTGCGCCGGACGGCACGGCCATCCTGACCGGCTGCCAGACCGCCGGACGGGGCCGCCGGGGCCGCACCTTCGTTTCCCCGCCGGGCGGTCTGTATTTCAGCGTGATCCTGCGCCCGCACGCAAAGCCGGAAGCCCTCATGCACCTCACGGCCATGGCTGCGGTCGCCGCCGCACGGGCGGTCTTCGCGGTCAGCGGCGTGTATCCCGATATCAAATGGACGAACGATCTTGTGCTCGGCGGGAAAAAGCTCTGCGGCATCCTCACCGAGATCGGCATCGAGGCCGAATCGCGCGAGGTCGACTACGCCGTCGTTGGCATCGGCATCAACTGCGCCCGCGTCGACCTGCCGCCGGAGGTCAGCGCCATGTCGGCCAGTCTGGAGGCCTTTACCGGCCAGAAGCCCGACCGCGCCCGCCTCGCCGCCGCCCTCGTCCGGTCGCTTTGCGAACTGGAGCAGGCCCTGTTCACCGAAAAAGACGCCTGGCTGCGGGAATTTGCCGCCCACTGCATCACCATCGGACAGGACGTCAAGCTCGTCCGGGGCGACGACGTGACCTACGCCCACGCCGACGGCATCGACGAAGAGGCGGCCCTTCTCGTTACCTACCCCGACGGGACAAAAGCCGCCGTCGCCTCCGGAGAAGTCTCCGTGCGCGGTATGTACGGGTATGCGTAGCGTCAGTTGACAAGGGCACACACGGTTTTTCACGGGGCAAAACGACGTCTGGCGTCGTTATCCTCGTTGGCGGGCGACAGCCCGCCTGCCTCGTCTGCCTGGACAGCCGCCGTTTATCCTCCGTGAAAAACTCCGAAGGACTTGCCGGCTGGTCTGGGGCGTTGTCTGCAAGGCAGAGGACGCAGACATACTGGCGTATGTCAAGGACGATAACGCGGCAGACGGCGGCCCAGTCCGGCCCGCAAGCGTGCGTGCCCTTGTCAACTGACGCTAAGGGCAGCACCGCACGATCAAAAAAGACCCCCGGCCAGCTCTGGCCGGGGGAAGATGGGGTTGTGGGATTTGGCGGCGGCCTGGGCCGCTGCCAGGGATATGAAGTGCGCTCGCATTGGATAAGCTGTAGCTATAAGATAGCACCCGCAGAGGGAAAAGTCTGCCGAACGCTGTCGCGGCGGAATTTTTTTCCGCGTGCGGCCACACTTCTTGCAATCGGGTATATTTACTGATAAAATAGCACCCGTATTGGAGGGATATCTATGGAATTTGACGCTGGGCGGTATGATATCGCCGTGATCGGCGCGGGACACGCCGGGATTGAGGCAGGACTAGCCTGTGCGCGGATGGGGCTGGAGACGGTCGTGTTCACGATCAATCTGGACGCCGTCGGCAATATGCCCTGCAACCCCGCCATCGGCGGCACGGGCAAGGGCCATCTGGTGCGGGAGCTTGACGCGCTGGGCGGGGAAATGGCAAAGGCCGCCGACCGCTCGTGCATCCAGTACCGGATGCTGAACCTTGGCAAGGGCCCCGCTGTCCACTCCCTCCGCGCGCAGGCCGACCGGCGGCGCTATCAGGAGGATATGAAGCGCACGCTTGAGCGGCAGGAGCATCTTGATCTCAAGCAGGCCATGGTCACGCAGCTTCGCCTGACGGACGGCCATGTGTCCGCTGTCGTCACGCGCCTCGGCGCGGTCTATTCCGTCAAGGCCTGCGTCATCGCCTCCGGCACGTATCTGGACGCACGCGTCATCACCGGCGACTGCGCCTATTCCTCCGGCCCGGACGGGATGCAGGCAGGCATCGGCCTTGCGGAGCAGCTGGCTGCGCTCGGCCTTCGGATGCGCCGGTTCAAGACCGGCACGCCGCCGCGCGTGAACCGCCGCTCAATCGACGTGACGCAGATGGAGCTGCAGCCCGGCGATCAGCACCCGGTTCCCTTCTCGTTTTCGACCGAAACACCGCCGGAAAACAAGGCGGTCTGCTATCTGACCTATACGAACGAAAAAACGCACGAGATCATCAAGGCCAACCATGACCGGTCGCCGCTCTTTAACGGCATGATCGAATCCGTCGGCCCGCGCTACTGCCCGTCCATCGAGACGAAGATTGATCGCTTTCCGGACAAGTCCCGCCACCAGCTGTTTGTCGAGCCGTGCGGGCTGTATACGGACGAATTATACATTCAGGGCCTTTCCTCCTCGCTTCCGGAGGATGTGCAGCTCGAAATGCTCCACACCATCAGGGGGCTGGAGCACGCGGAGATGATGCGCCCGGCCTACGCCATTGAATATGCCTGCATCGACCCGACCGAGCTTCTGCCGACGCTCGAGAGCAAAAAGATCCCCGGCCTTTACGGCGCGGGCCAGTTCAACGGTTCGTCCGGCTATGAGGAGGCCGCCGTGCAGGGCTTCGTCGCGGGCGTGAACGCGGCGCTGAAGATAAAAGGCGAAGAGCCGATGGTCTTAAAGCGCTCCGACGGCTATATCGGCACGCTCATCGACGATCTGGTCACGAAGGGCACGAACGAGCCGTACCGCATCATGACCTCGCGCTCAGAATACCGGCTCCTGCACCGGCAGGACAACGCCGACGAACGCTTGACGCCCATCGGCCGCCGCATCGGCCTCGTCTCGGACGCGCAGGATACCGCCGTACAGGAAAAATACCGCACGGTCGCGCAGGAAATCAAACGGCTGGAGGCCACGGGTGTGGCCGAAAGCGAGGCGCTGAACGAGATGCTCCGCGCGCATGACACCGCACCGGTCGAAGGCTCGGCGCGGCTTGCCGATCTGGTGCGCAGACCGCAGCTGAGTTATGACGATCTGGCCCCCTTCGATCCGGAGCGGCCCGAGCTGCCGCCCGTCATCCGGGAGGCCGTCGAGATCCGCATGAAATACGCGGGCTATATCGCCCGCCAGCAGAAGCAGGTCGAGGAATTTGCCCGCGAGGAGGGCAGACTCCTGCCGGATTCGATCGATTATCTGTCCATTCAGGGCCTGCGCGTCGAGGCGCGGCAGAAGCTGAGCGAAATCCGCCCCCTGTCCGTCGGACAGGCCAGCCGCATTTCGGGCGTATCGCCCGCGGATATCGCGGTGCTGCTCATCTGGCTGGAGCAGAATAAGGAGTAAGCCATGTATTTTGATTCTCACGCCCATCTGGGCGAGGACTGTTTTGCACAGGACTTTGTGAACATTGTGGAAAAAATGCGCGCAGCGGACGTCACCGGCATGATGGAGATCGGCTGCGACGGCCCGTCGTCCCATCACGCGGTCGAGCTGGCCCATCAGTACGATTGGATCTGGGCCGCCGTCGGCAGCCACCCGGACGACGCGGAGCAGGTGGACGAAGCGCGGATCGGGGAATACCGCGCGCTGTGCAAGGACCCACGCGTGAAGGCCATCGGAGAGATCGGTCTGGATTATCACTACGAAGACCCTCCGAGAGACGTGCAGCAGCGGGCGTTCCGGATGCAGATGAAGCTTGCGCAGGAGCTGTCGCTTCCCGTCGTGATCCATGAGCGCGAGGCGCATGAGGACGGACTGCGCATCGTCAGCGATTTCCCGGACGTGACCGGCGTGTTCCACTGCTTTTCCGGCAGCTATGAGATGGCGAAGGAGCTGGTAAAGCGCGGCTGGTACATCGGCTTTACCGGCGTGGTCACGTTCAAAAACGCGCGCAAGGCGGTCGAGGTCGCGGAAAAGATCCCGCTGGACCGCATCCTCATCGAAACGGACTGCCCCTATATGGCCCCGGAGCCGTTCAGGGGCCGCCGCAATGACCCGAGCCTCGTGCCGTTCGTGGCAAAAAAGATCGCGGAGCTTCGCGGCATTTCCGCAGAAGCTGCTGCTGCCGCAACGGCAGAAAACGCAAGACGGCTGTTCCGGATTTGACCGAAGCGCCAGTGCTTTAAAAACATAGTGCGCCCGCCGCTGATACAGCGGCGGGCGCGGTTTTTTCATATGGCTTATTCAAACACAACGCCGAGGGCCTTGCAGACGGCGGCGCAGCGCGGGCACAGGCCGTGCTCGTCGGGGCTTTCGGAGTGCATCCAGCAGCGCGGGCACTTCGTTCCCTTCGCCTCGGTCACAGCGATGGTCAGGCCGGGGAAGTTCACGCCCTGTCCGACGACGGCGCCCTCTGCGGGGGCAGTCTCGTTCGTGCTGACGTTGGAGACGATGAAAATTTCCGGCAGGTCGACGGACTTGACTGCGTCCAGCGCGGCCTTTGCATCCTCGTCGCCTGCGATCAGCGCCACGTGCGCTTCGAGGCTCTTGCCGATGCGCTTGTCGGCGCGGGCAGTCTCCAGAACGCCGTTGACGTCCGAGCGGACGCGCAGCGCAGTCTCCCAGACGGCCATTTCGGTGTCAGACAGCGCGTAGTCCGCATACGGCTTCGACATCTGGTTCAGCAGCACGTTGCGGCCGTCGTCGCCGTTGCGGTGCGGCATCTGGAGCCAGATCTCGTCGCAGGTGAACGCAAGAATGGGCGCAAATACCTTCGTCATGGCATCGAGAATGATCCACAGTGCGCTCTGTGCCGAGCGGCGGGCGGCGGAATCCGCGCCGTCGCAGTACAGGCGGTCCTTGATGATATCGAGATAGAGGCTCGAAAGCGTCACGACGCAGAAATCGTTGACGGCGTGGGAGACGGTCAGGAATTCATAGTTCTGATACGCCGCCTCGCACTTGACCAGCAGCTCGTTGAGCTTTGTGATGGCCCAGCGGTCGAGCGCTTCCATATCGGCGGGCGCGGTCAGCTGGTTGGGATCAAAATCGGTCAGATTGTCGAGGCAGAACTTCGCCGTATTGCGGAACTTGAGATAGTTCTGGCTCAGCTGCTTGAAGATCTCATCGGAGCAGCGCACATCGACGTGATAATCCGCCGAGCCTGCCCACAGGCGGCAGATGTCCGCGCCGTATTTCTTGAACACGTCCGCAGGATCGACGCCGTTGCCGAGGGACTTGTGCATGGCCTTGCCCTCGCCATCGACCGTCCAGCCGTGGGTGACGCACTCTTTAAAGGGAGCACCCTTGCCCAGCGCGCCGACTGCCGTCAAAAGGCTCGACTGGAACCAGCCGCGGTACTGATCGAGGCCCTCAAGGTAGACCGTCGCGGGCCAGAAGCCCTGATCCTTCTGCATGGAAGCAAAGTGCGTCGAGCCGGAGTCGAACCAGCCGTCAAGCGTATCTGTTTCCTTCTCAAAGTGCCTGCCGCCGCAGTGCGGGCAGGCGAAGCCTTCGGGGACGAGTTCGTCCGCGTCCTTCTCGAACCAGACGTTCGAGCCGAATTCGCCGAACAGCTTCGAGATCTTGGCGATGGTTTCATCCGTGCAGACGGGCTTGCCGCAGTCCTTGCAGTAGAACACCGGGATCGGCAGGCCCCAGCGGCGCTGACGGGAGATGCACCAGTCGGCGCGTTCGCGGATCATGGCCTTCATGCGGTCAATGCCCCACGCGGGCAGCCACCGCACGTCGTCGCACGCGGCGCAGGCTGCGTCCTTGAACGATTCGACGGAGCAGAACCACTGCGGGGTGGCGCGGAAGATGATGGGCTTCTTGCAGCGCCAGCAGTGCGGATAGGAGTGGACGATCTGCTCGGAGGCGAACAGCGCGCCGCTCTCCTGCATGTCCTTCAGGATCACGGGGTTCGATTCCTCGACCAGCATCCCGGCGTATTTGCCCGCGTAGTCGGTGTGGCGGCCCTGATCGTTCACGGGAACGACCATGTCCATGCCGTAGCGGCGGCAGGTCTGATAGTCGTCCGCGCCGAAGCCCGGGGCGGTATGGACGCAGCCCGTGCCGGAGTCCATGGTGACGTAGTCGGCCAGGACAAGGCGGGAGGTCTTCGGCAGGAACGGATGGTCTGCCAGCATATTTTCAAAGAACGCGCCCTCGTGGCGGGAGACGACGGTATAGTCCTCCACGCCGCCGACCTTCATGACCTTCTCCATGAGCGCCTCGGCGACGAGATACTGCTCGCCGTTCTGGTGATTGCGGACGATGACATAGCTTTCGACCGGGTTCAGCGCGATGGCGAGGTTGCCGGGCAGCGTCCAGATCGTGGTCGTCCAGATGACGAACGAGAGGTTCTTCTTCTCCTCGTCCGTGAGCTTGCCCTGATCGTCGTGCAGGGGGAACTTGACATAGACCGTGGTGCAGGGATCGTCCTGATATTCGATCTCGGCCTCAGCCAGCGCCGTCTCGTCGTGATAGCACCAGTAGACGGGCTTCAGGCCCTTATAGATGTAGCCCTTTTTGTACATTGCGCCGAAGACCTTGACCTCCTCGGCCTCAAAGCTGGGGGCCATGGTCTTATACGGGTGCTCCCAGTCGGCCACGACGCCGAGGCGCTTGAAGCCCTCCATCTGCACGTCAATATAATGCTGCGCGAAGTCATGGCAGGCGGAGCGGAACTCCGGGATGGGCATGGCCTTGTGGTTGAGCTTGTTCTGCTTGATGATGGCGGACTCGATGGGCATACCGTGGTTGTCCCAGCCGGGGATGTACGGGGTGTAGTACCCGCGCATGGCCGCCGAGCGGATCATAAAGTCCTTGATGCACTTGTTGAGCGCGTGGCCCATGTGCAGCGCGCCGTTGGAGAACGGAGGGCCGTCGTGCAGGGCAAAGCGGGGCTTGCCCTCGTTCTTTTTGAGCAGTTCGTTGTAAAGGTCGAGTTCCTGCCAGTGCTTCAGCATATCCGGCTCGCGCATCGGAAGCCCGCCGCGCATCGGAAAGCCCGACTTGTTCATGTTGAGCGTCTGTTTGTATTCCATAATTCCTCCTGCAAAAACAAAGCGCCCCGAGCCTTGGCTCAGGGCGATAAATGACCGCGGTACCACCTGAATTCCCGCGCATCAAAACGCGGGCACTCGCCTTCTGTAACGGGAAGTCCCGTCCGGGCTTACTTGCGGTTCAGCCCGGCTGCTCCAAGGGGATCTTCGGAGGCTTCTGCCGCTGCCTTACACCGACCGGCAGCTCTCTTTGCGCGTCAAAACCCCGTACTTGTCCTTTTCATTGCATATATCAGCTACAGTGTACCCATTTATTGTCCCCTTGTCAAGAAAAAACCCGGCAGAAATTCAAAAAATGTTTAAAACTGAACGCCTCTGCCGCGATTGCAAACCGCGTGCTCATGTGGTATGCTTAGGGGACACCAACAATATGGGAGGCAATGACACACATGGACGATAAGACCAATCAGGCGCCGGAGCAATCCGGAATGCCGGACAATGAGGAGTATTCCTCTTATACGCTTCCGACCGAGGATGCTGCCGCGCAGGAGGCGCATACCATTCCGCTCGAAGACGCTGCCGCGCAGGAGTCACGTACCATTCCGCTCGAAGACGAGCGCACGCAGGGCGCGCAGGACAGCGCCGCGCAGCCCGCAAAGAAAAAATCTCCGCTGCCGTGGATCATCGGCGGCGCAGCCGTTGTGATCGCCGCGGCGATCACGCTGATCCTCACGCTGAAGCCGGCGGAGACGGTCAGCCCGGACATTGATCTGCCCGGCGACACGACGATCTCCGAGCCTGCCGATACCCCCGACACTACCCAGCCAGACGATCAGACCCCTGCGGAGGACGGCCAGACCGGCGAACAGACGGACGGCGAGGAAACCGAGCCCGCAGGCAACGGTATAAGCTACACCGTGGAAGCGGACGCACTGACCGAGGACGTTCTGAACCGCGAGATCGCCGTCTGCGGCGACGACCATCTGACGAACCGGGAGCTTCCGTATTACTACTGGCAGCAGTATTATACGCTCATGAACAACTACGGCAGCTACGCTTCATATTTTATCGATACCAGCACGCCGTTTGACCAGCAGATGTGTATGTTTGACGACACGCGCACCTGGCAGCAGTATTTCCTGCAGGCGGCCATCACGAACTATGAAAACGTCACCGCCATCTGGCAGGAGGCCCGGCTTGCAGGCTTCCAGCTGAGCCAGGAGGATCAGGACTACCTCGACGAGCTTGACGGCCAGATCACCGTAGCCGCCGCAAGCTACAGCTACGGCAGCGCGGACGAATATCTCCAGATGGCCTATGGCCCGGCAGCCACGCTGACGTCGTACCACGCCTTTGTCGAGCGGCAGATCACGGCCTCGGCCTATCTGCAGGTGCTCGTCGACGAGAAGCCCTACACCGAGGACGATATCAGCAAATACTATGACGACAACGCCGATTCCTACGCCGGAAACGGCATTGAAAAATCCGATGTGAAGATGGTGAACGTGCGTCACATCCTCATCCAGCCCGAAGGCAAGAATGACGACGGCACCTACACCGACGAAGCATGGGCAGAGGCCGAGAAGAAGGCCAACGACCTGCTGACCGAGTGGCAGAACGGCGAGCACACCGAGGATTCCTTCGCGTTCATGGCCGCGGAAAACTCGCAGGATCCCGGCAGCGTGGAAAACGGCGGCTTGTACGAGGATATCTATCCCGGCAAGATGGTCGACGAGTTTGACGCCTGGTGCTTCGATCCCGCCCGTCAGCCCGGCGACACCGGCATCGTCAAGACCAGCTACGGCTATCACATCATGTACTTCTCCTCCACGGGCGAACACGCGTACTGGTACGTCCGCGCAGAGGAGGACTATCTGAACGAGCTGTCCGTGAGCGTTCTGCAGGAGGTCGCGGCAAAGTTCGAGGTCACGGAATCCGAGCAGAACGCGGCCATCGTCGACATCATGCAGCAGAACTGACAAGCTGCCGGGAGGGAGTCCGCACATGAAACGCTTACTGTTTTTCATCAACCCGAACGCGGGCCACGCCGAGATCCGCAGCTCGCTTATGGAGGTGCTGGCGATCTTCTGCAAGGGCGGCTATGAGCCGACCGTGCACATGACGACCGGGCCGCGCGATATCACGCGGCAGATCGCCGAACGCGGGACGCAGTATGACCTGATCGTCTGCACCGGCGGCGACGGGACGCTCAACGAGGCCGTCTCCGGCCTCATGGCGCTGCCGTATGAAAAGCGGCCCCCGCTGGGCTACATCCCCGGCGGCACAGTCAACGACGTGGCCTCCACGCTGGGCCTTTCCAAGGACCCCATCCGCGCCGCGCAGGAGATCGTGGGGGGCAGATTATACCCGCTGGACATCGGCTCGTTCGGCCCCGACCGGTACTTTACCTATGTCGCCGCCTTCGGCATCTTTACGGACGTGCCGTATGAGACGCCGCAGGAGGACAAGCGCATCTGGGGCCGGCTTGCGTATATCATGAACGGCGCGGGCGCGCTCGGACGGCTGAAGCCCACGCACGTGCGCGTCTATTATGAAGACCGGAAGGAGGAGGCCGACGTGCTCGTCGGCCTCGTGACCAGCACGACCTCCGTCGGTGGTTTCAAGGCCACGAAGGATCTCGGCATCTCGCTCAACGACGGGCTGTATGAGATGATCCTCGTGCGCGCGACAAAAACGCTCGCAGAGTTCAATCTGGCCGCGACGCGTGCGCTGCGGCTGGATTTTGACAACGATTCGTTTATTTCCACGCAGACCGGCGCGCTGCGCTTTGAGTTCGACGAGCCGGTTTCCTGGACGGTCGACGGCGAATTCGGCGGCAGCGTCACCGAGGTCGAGATCCACAACGAGCACCGCGCGATCGACATCGTAGTTCCGTAAGGGAGGCGGCAGTATGAACCTTCGCTTTGCAGACGAGCACGACGCAGCCGCCTGTCTCACCATTTACGCACAGTATATCGACACTTCTATCACGTTTGAGACGGCGCTGCCGTCCGAAGACGAGTTTGCCGGACGCATCCGCAGCTACGGCGCGGTCTACCCGTGGCTGATCGCGGAGGAGGAGGGAAAAATCCTCGCCTACGCCTACGCCCACCGCGCGCAGGAGCGCGCCGCCTATGACTGGAACGCGGAGCTTTCCGTCTACGTTTCAAAAAACGCGGCGGGAAGGGGCCTCGGCACAAGGCTCTACCGGGCGCTGCTGGCCCTGCTCAAGGAGCAGGGCGTCCGCACGGCCTACGGCGTTGTGACCATGCCGAACGACGCAAGCGCTGCCCTGCACCGGAAGCTGGGCTTCGGGCTGCTGGGGACGTATCACAATACCGGCTACAAAAACGGCCGCTGGCGCGATGTGGTCTGGTTCGAAAAGCACATCGGCTCGTTTGACGGCGTGCCGGAGCCGATCCGCCCCATCGGCCAGCTCGCAGACCGCGAAGCGGTCCTGCGGACGATTTGAAAAACAGCCTCCTGTTCAGCACAGGGGGCTGTTTTTTGCGGGACTGCTTTCAGCTGTTACGGCTTCTCCAGACCGTCTGCCAGCTTTTGCAGCGGCAGATGGCGCAGGAGCAGGCTGACGGGGTTGAGCTCGGAGGCCGCCGTTTTCGCGCCTGCCGCCATGAACAGGCGCAGCGTGCTGCCCAGCGCGCTGCGCGTGGGCTTGTCCAGCGTCCGGTATTTTTTGAGCATGGCCGCCGCCGTCTTGAGTCCGCCCTCCTTGAGGTCGGTGAGGGTCCCTGCGTCCGTGCAGGTGAGGATGTCGAACAGCGCGTCGGTAAAGGCCACGCGCTGCTCCGGGCTCAGGGAGAGGATGAACGTGCGGATCGTCTCGTCGACGAGCTTGCCGCCCTCGGTGAGATCCGGAAGATGCTCGAATTTCTCCCCGCGCACCTGCCACGAGAAGCCGTCGTGCTGCCATAGACCGCTCTGCGTGCTGCGCACGACCTCATAGCGCTCCTCATGCTCGAGAAGCATTCCGACGACGGACGATTCCGGCAGGATCGTCGTGATCTTATCCGCGACGCGCCTGTGCTCCGGCAGGCCGAGCAGCGACGTGCGAAAGCCGGGGCCGTCGTTATTGTACACGCGCATGAGCTGGTTCTGCACGGCTTCGCCGCAGAACACCGCGCTGTAGACCGCGAGATTGCCGCCCTTGGAGTGTCCGCCCACGCGAAGCGGATGCGACGGAAGCGCCGCGGCTGCCGCGGCCAGATACTCCGCCGCCATCCTCTGCGCCGGGACGACCGGCAGAAAGGCCAGATTGAAATCCTCCTTCCAGCCGACGATGGTGTCATCCGTGCCCCGGAAGGCGATATAGGCCGTCTTATCCGGCAGCAGGATCGTCAGCGCGGAGAACTGCGTCTGCGTTTCCTCGTCGGTGCGGCTGACATAGGCGCAGAGCGTCAAATCGGAAAAGCGGCGGCTCGCGGCCATTTTGTGCCCCAGCTCCGGGATCTGCTCCGGCACGAGCACGCCCATCGTCTCCTGCGGCCTTGCCGCGTCGTACTTCTGCATGGCCTCCGGCAGAGAAACGGGCGCGGAAAAGTCCGCCGGGACGATACCGGAAAAGTCCAGAAAGCAAAGCTCCGCCATCAGCAGATTGTCGACCTCGTTGAACCCGCGCTCGGCAAGCGTCAGATCGCCGCGCCAGTCCAGATAATCCAGAATGTTTGCCATGGAAATACCTCCGGAGTTTAGTGTACCCATCATACACAAATTTTACCGGAAAAACAACCAAATCGGGCAGAAAAAAGCCTTAATTTTTTCTGAATTCGTACAGCCTATAAACCTATTGACTTTATGGGTAATATGTGTTATGCTCAGGACATAAGAAAGAATTCCCTGCAAAGGAGCTGATATTGATGCAAGTCTATGCGGACAACGCAGCGACCACCAGAATGCACCAGACGGCCATCGACACGATGACCTATCACCTGAACAACACCTTCGGCAACCCGTCGAGCCTCTACACCATCGGCCAGCAGGCCAAGGAGGTGCTGGAGACGGCGCGGGCCGATATGGCCGCCTGCTTCGGCGCCCAGCCGCGCGAGATCTATTTCACCTCCGGCGGCAGCGAGGCCGACAATCAGGCCATTACCTCCGCCGCCTATCTCGGCGCGCGCAAAGGCAAAAAGCACATCATTTCCACCACGTTTGAGCATCACGCCGTCCTGCATACCCTGAAGCGGCTGGAAAAGCAGGGCTTTGAGGTAACACTTCTGGACGTGCACGCGGACGGCCTTGTCTCGGCGCAGCAGGTCGCGGAGGCCATCCGCGATGATACCTGCCTCGTGACCATCATGTTCGCCAACAACGAGATCGGCACCATCCAGCCGATCGAGGCAATCGGCGCGGTCTGCCATGAACGCGGCGTGCTGTTCCACACCGACGCGGTGCAGGCGGCGGGCCACGTGAAGATCGACGTGAACGCGATGCATATCGATCTGCTGAGCCTGTCCGCGCACAAGTTCCACGGCCCGAAGGGCGTGGGTATGCTCTACGCGCGGCGCGGCATCATCCTCACGAACCTCATCGAGGGCGGCGCGCAGGAGCGCGGCAAGCGCGGCGGCACGGAAAACGTCCCCGGCATCGCGGCCATGGCGGCAGCCTTGACGGAAGCCTGCGCCAATATGGACGAGAACACAAAGAAGGTCACGGCCCTGCGGGACAAGCTCATTGACGGCATTTCCAAAATTCCGCACTGCGCGCTGAACGGTGCGCGGGAGCCGAGACTGCCCGGCAATGTGAACTTCTGCTTTGAGGGCATCGAGGGCGAGAGTCTTCTGCTGCTGCTCGACGCGAAGGGCATCAGCGCGTCGTCCGGCTCTGCCTGCACATCCGGCTCGCTCGACCCCAGCCATGTGCTGCTGGCCATCGGACGGCCGCACGAGGTCGCGCACGGTTCGCTGCGCCTGACCATCTGCGAGGACAACACCGAAGAGGAAATCGACTATATCCTTGCCGAGCTTCCGCCGATCGTGGACGATCTGCGGAATATGTCGCCGGTCTGGAAGGACCTGATGAGCGGCAAACGGCAGTTTACGCTGTAAGGAGGGCTTTATCATGGCACTGTATACCGAAACCGTCATGGATCATTTCATGCACCCGCGCAATGTCGGCGAGATCGCAGACGCGGACGGCGTCGGCGAGGTCGGCAACGCCAAGTGCGGCGATATCATGAAGATGTACCTGAAGATCAAGGACAACAAAATCGAGGACGTGAAGTTTGAGACGTTCGGCTGCGGCAGCGCGATCGCCTCAAGCTCCATCGCGACGGAGATGATCAAGGGCCGGACGCTGGAGGACGCGCTGGCGCTGACCAATCAGGAGGTCGTCGACGCGCTGGGCGGCCTGCCTGCGCACAAGCTGCACTGCTCCGTTCTGGCCGAGGAGGCTGTCAAGTCCGCCATTCAGGACTATTACGAGAAAAACCACATCGAGTACGACCACAGCAAATTCCCCAAAAAGGAAGACTGCGAGTCCTGCTGCCGGATGGTATAACGAAACGCACCGGGCGCGGCCAGTGGCCGCGCCCGGCTGCGCGCTCAATCAGCTTCGTTGACAGGGGCCTCCGCCTCATTTGCCTGCTGGATGGTGATGCTTTCCTGCGGGGCGTCGGAAAATTCGAGCTGAATGACGGCCTGCGGGAAATTGACCGAGCAGGACGCGCGTTTTCCGCGTTCGGCTGCAAGCCGCCCGGCAAGCGCCAGCAGCTGCTGCAGGGTGTCCCGGTTCAGGCCGCCGCCGCGCCAGTGGAACACGAACAGGGGCTGCTTTTTGCGCAGTGCCTGCGCAAGCCGCTTTTCCAGCTCCTCCGGCTTCGTGAACGAGACGCTTCGATAGTAAAATCGTTTCCCATCCGTGCAGGCGGGGACGGGCAGGACGAGCGGGGTGTGGTCGCGGAAGAGCCTGCCGTCGTCGAGGTTATAATAATCGTACCGCTTTTCGCCCCGCTGGAGCGAGTTGTCAAACGTCGCGTCGAGGTGGTAATACTGCCCGCCGACGCGCACGACATTCCATGTGTGGCGGTATTTGATCCCGCGCGCGGGGTCCGCCTCGCTGAGCGCGACGATGCACCACAGGCCGAGCTGGTCGCACAGCGCCTTGACGGTCTTCGCGATGCCCTCGCACACGCCGACGCCCTGCGTCATGGGGCCGAGAATTTCATGAGAATACGGCTTTTTGAGCTTGTCGTAGCGCACGTTTTCCAGAATGAAATCGTGCACGGCAAGCTCTTTTTCCGCCTCCGTCTTCCCTTCGAGCGGCTTCGTCAGCCGGGCCAGACGTGCGCTGACCGCCTGCTGGTGCGTGCGAATTTTTGCTTTGTCAAACAGATACTCCGGCAGAAGCTCCATATGCGCCGCGCCGGTCATCCACCGGCAGCAGTAGCCGGTGACGTAAAAGAGCAGCGGCTCGTCGAGCTTCAGCCGCAGATACACGTCCGCAAGCTGCTTTTCATCCAGCATCGGAATGCGGATGCCGGGCGCAAGCGCGCGAAAGCCGCCCAGAAGCGCGTCATACACGCCCTGCAGCGGCCGGGAAAGCTGTCCGTAATAATATCGCATAGAACCTCAAAACTGCAGCTGCGCGGGCTGCAGATCATCCAGTCCGGACAGCGTCCGCACCGGGACTGCACCGCGCGCGATCAAAGCCTGCGCGCCCTCGGAGCCGTCGTCGCTTACAAACACCGGGCTCCAGCCGCGCCTTAAATTCTCCGTCGTCCCGTCCCACGTGCCGCCTGCTCCGGCGCGGCACTGCGCGACGAGCGTTTTTTCGCCCGTGGCGTGGATAAAATGGTTCCGCGACAGCGCCCGCTGTGCGGAAAACGGCAGATCATAGCCCTGCTCGGCCAGATATAAAACGTGCGCCTGCGCCGGGCAGTCCAGAAGCCGCCCGGCCGGGAAAACCACGGCGGAGCCGCCCGCCGTCAAACAGGCCTCCTGCGCCGCGCGGTCCGCACCCATCGCTCCGCCGGAACAGAGTGCGTACCCAGAACGCGCAATGAGCCGCCCGGCGGCCTCCGCGAACGCGCGTCCGCCCTCCGTCAGCTCCCGCGAGCCGACGACGGAAATGCAGCGCATGGAAAGCGGTGTTTCATCCCCCTTCGCGAACAGCACCGCCGGGCAGCGCTGGCCGAGCGTCTGCCGCAGGCGTGCGGGGTAGCGCGGCGACAAGCGCGTGATGGGCACGATCCCGTTCCGCTCTGCCGCGCGCAGATAGCGCTCCAGCTGTGTTTCGCGCGACAACAGCCGCACGATGCGCCCGCACTGCTCCTGCGAATAGCCGAGCCGTTCCAGATCGTGCGCCGTCAGCTCCCGCAGCGGGTTTTCTCCGCCGGGGCCGAGGGCGCGCGCCCGCTTGGCAAGTTCCTGAAACTGCGCCATGGTCAGCGGCCTGTCCTCCGCCTCCGGCAGCGCGCAGCACAGAAGCAGCAGGCCGGTTTCCGCCGCCGTCAACGGAAGCGGCGGCGCGGCGGCGCCTTTTTGGGCTTCGGCGGCTCCTCCTCGACGAGGGAGCCGTCCTCCGCGAATTTCACGGGCTGTATGGCGTAGTGGGAATATTTCGCGATCTCCGCCAGCTTCGCCTGCTCCGGGAACGTGCCGAGGATGGACACGGCGATGCCCTTTTTCCGGGCACGGCCCGTGCGGCCGATGCGGTGGATATAATACTCGTTCTCCTCCGGCACGTCGTAGTTGATGACGCAGTCCACATCGTCGACGTCGATGCCGCGCGAGGCGACGTCCGTCGCGATCAGGATAGGCAGCTTGCCGTCCTTGAACGTGCGCATGGTCTTCTCGCGCTTCTGCTGCGGGATATCGCCGTGGATGCAGTCGGCGTCGAGGCCCATGCGGACCAGATCGTCGCGCAGGCGCTGGCACATGACCTTCGTGTTGCAGAAGACGATGGTGCGCTCCAGCCGGAGCGTGCGGATGAGCCTGCTCGTCATTTCGATCTTTTCGAGCGGCGGGCAGGTGATGGAATACTGGGTGATGTCCGGGCGGTTGTCCGTATCGGCGGGGACGGTGATCTCCACCTCGTCGCGCTGGTACATCCACGAGACGGTCATGACCTCCTGTGAGATGGTCGCGGAGAACAGACCGAGATTGCGGCGGTTCTTGACCTTCTCGATGATCTTCGTCACGTCGTCGAAGAAGCCCATGTCGAGCATCCGGTCGGCCTCGTCCAGCACGACGGTCTGCACCTTGTCAAACGAGAGCGTATGGCGCTTATAGTGGTCCATCAGCCGTCCCGGCGTGGCCACGACGATCTGCGGATGATTCTTCAGCTGCTTGATCTGCCCCTCGATCTTCGCGCCGCCGTAGACCACGGCCACGCGGATATTCTTATAATAGGTAAGCAGCCCGCGCAGCTCGTCGCAGATCTGGATGGCAAGCTCACGCGTCGGGGCGAGGATCAGACCCTGTAAGTCCTCGCTTTCCGCGTCGATATGCTCGATCATGGGGATGCCGAAGGCGAACGTCTTGCCCGTGCCGGTCGGGGCCTTGGCAATGACGTCCTTCCACTGCATGAATTCCGGGATGGCCTCGGCCTGGATGCGGGTCGGGTATCCGTAGCCCTTCTTCTCCAGCGCCTGCAAAATCTCCTCCGACAGGCCAAGGTCGGCAAAAGTCAAGTTCTGTTCCATAGAGATCGCTTCCTCATTCAATGTTCTGGCGAAAATCGCAATTTTTTTAATCATATCATATTTTCGCCGCGTTTCCAATCCCCTTCCCGGAAAAAAGAGGGCGTTTTTTCGCTTGCTTCCGTCCGGAATGCGCGGTATAATGAACCTTAAACACTTTGAAAGAGGCGGACGCTATGACAAATTTCCTGCTGAGGCGCTTTGTTCCGGATTATCAGAATACCGCCGACCCCGCCGTGCGCGAAAAATACGGCAATCTTGCCGGGATCGTGGGCATCATCTGCAATGTGCTGCTGTTCGCGGGCAAGCTTCTGGCCGGGACGCTCTGCGGCAGCGTATCCGTCACGGCGGACGCTGTTAACAACCTCTCCGACGCGTCAAGCTCTCTCGTGACGCTGCTGGGCTTCCGGCTGGCGGCCCGGCCTGCCGACGAGAAACACCCCTACGGTCACGCGCGGATGGAATACCTGTCCGGCCTTGCCGTGGCCGTGATGATCCTTGTGATCGGCGTGGAGCTGGTCAAAAGCTCGGTTCAGAAGATCCTGCACCCGGAGGCCGTGGAGTTTTCCGTCCTGACCGCCGCCGTGCTGACAGGCTCGATCCTGCTGAAGCTCTGGATGGCGCTGTTTGACCGGAAGCTCGGCAGGAAGATCAGCTCTGCCGCGCTGATCGCCGCCGCTGCCGACAGCCGCAGCGACGTGATCGCGACCGGCGCGGTGCTGCTTGCCTGCGTGATCGGGCGGCTGACGGGGCTGATGATCGACGGCTGGGCTGGGCTTCTGGTGGCGCTGTTTATTCTGTGGTCGGGCGTCGGCGTAGTGAAGGACACCGTCGACCCGCTGCTGGGCGCGAAGCCGGATGAAGCGCTTGTGCGCGCCATCGCGTGTCTTATGACCTCGCACGTGAACATTCTCGGCTTCCACGATCTCATGGTGCATGATTACGGGCCGGGCCGCCGCTTTGCCAGCGTCCACGCCGAGATCGACCACCGCATCGACCCGCTTGTTGCCCATGAGATTCTGGACGAGATCGAACGGCAGGCAAAGCGGGAGCTGCACGTTGATCTCGTCATCCACTATGACCCCATCGTCACCGACGACCCGGAGGTCGCCGCCGTGCGCACGCGCGTTCTGCAGATCATGCACGGGCTCGACCCGCGCCTGTCCCTTCACGATTTCCGCATGGTCTCCGGGTCGCATCATGTGAACGTCATTTTCGACATGGTGCTCCCGCCGGAGGATGTACAAACCGCCGAGCAGCTGCGTCGGCAGATCGAAGCGCAGCTGCAGGACGGAAAAAAGACGTATCATCTGATCGTCACGTTCGACACGGCGGCCTTCAACGAGCTGTCGACGGAGGCGGGAGAGCAGCAGTCCCGGTAAGCGGACGCCTTCTTGTGTCCCCCATTCTTTACACCTACCATATATGGATTTCCTGCTTCGTTATGTTACGCGCAATGTTACAGTTAAATTACAAACCCCCCGAAATGCTTGACGAAACGGGGGCAGTGCGGTAAGATGCAGATACAAATTACACAGGGGGCTTTGCTCCGATGTGTAAAATTTAAACAGGAGGAAATCCAAATGAAGAATCTGAAAAAGGTTCTCGCGCTGGTTCTGGCCGTTGTCATGATCATGGGCACCGTCGCCGTCGCCAGCGCAAAGGACTACGCGGATATCAAGGCTGACAGCGATTACGCCGAAGCAATTGATGTCCTGTCCAACCTCAACATTCTTGATGGTTTCAAGAATGGTGAGACGTACAATTTCCAGCCGGATGGCTACTTCACCCGTGCTCAGGCAGCCAAGATCGTGGCGATCGTCCACAACGCGGCTACCAACGGCAAGATCAAGGGTCAGGATGCTATCTCCAGCCTGTACAGCAACGCACAGAACCCGTTCGTTGACTGCAACAACTCCTGGGCGCTGCCCTTCATCAACTACTGCCGCATCACTGGTCTGGCTGACGGCATGACCAAGACCACCTACGCTCCCGAGCGCAGACTGACCGGCGTGCAGTGGCTGAAGCTGATGCTCACCACCCTGAACTTCGACACCGCCAAGGAAGGCTACACCGGCACCGGCTGGGACATCAACGTCCTGAACCGCGCCAACGAGCTTGGCCTGCTTGCTGGTCTCCCCACTGGCTGGAAAGCCATCGAGAACATCAAGCGCGGCGAAGCTGCTCAGATCCTCTACAACGCGCTGACCACGAGCCTTGTCGAGTATGGCCAGAACATCAAGGGCTACAATCCCACGGTTGCGGCTGGCAACTTCCTCACCAAGGCGTTCGTTGCCAACGAGTCCGTTGTGTCCACCGGTGTTCTGCTCGCCGCCAAGATGGGCGTCGGCATCACCCGTACCACTGACGCATTCCGCCGTCCGGGCTACAAGTGGAGCTATGGCACTTGGAGCAAGTTCTACATGGACGCGCCGGTCAACAGCTACACCACCGCTGTTACCATGTGCGACATCCTGAAGAACGACATGAAGGTTCCCGAAACCTCCTCCGAGGCGGTTGTTCTGAACGGCTACCGCAAGGGCGTTGATCCCACTGCCACCGGCGCTACCACGACCGGTCTGCTGTTCACCGATGCCGACACCGCTCTGAACTACTACGCAGTCGACGGCTTCAAGTATGCTGCTGCCAATGACAGAATTTACATGGAGCTTCAGCATGACAAGGCCAAGGAATGCCAGACTTGGTGGGAAGCTGCATATGGCTGGAAGTCTCCGGTCTTCGGCGGCCAGGGCGATCTGACGCAGGTCTTCAAGACCGAAGACGGCTGGGTCATCACCACCATCCACACCTTCCTCGGCGAGATCACCAAGCTCAACAAGAACAACAAGTACAGCCACGCCACCGGCGAGACTGCGGAACTCAAGTTCTGGCAGGAAATGGTGAATGATGAGCCGCAGTACATTGAGAGAACGACTACGGCTATGACCACCACCGACATGAACTACACTGTCGGCACCAAGGTTCTGGTTCAGGTCTCCCTGAAGAAGAGCGAGACTGTCAACCTTGACAACTCTGACTATGTCAACGGCAATGTTGGTATTGTCGCTGTTGCTGAGGCCAAGACTGGCGCTCTGACCGGTGCTTCCGATGCAAACTATCCGGAAACTGTTTCCATCGACGGCACCAAGTATCCCACCAACTGCCGCTTCGTTCTTGGCAAGGATAAAGCCATGAACATTGCGAACAATGGCAAGGTCTTCACGTTCTACCTCGACACTTACGGCAACGTCATCGGCCGTGTTGCGAACACCGATGCCAAGAGCTATGTGGTTCTTGACCGTATCTACGGCGTCCATGAGAACGGCAAGTTCGCGCTGAAGGCCGACATGTTCGATCTGGACGGCAAGGCCATCGAGGGCGCGACTGTTGCGATCGCCGGCTCCTTCGCTTCTGCCAAGGACGGCTACGACAATGCTGGTAATTACAGCAACGACAGCTATCCGTATGACAACTTCGTTTACATGGTTGCCTCGCACAACGATTCGAAGCTGACCAACGCGCTGTACTCCTACACCAAGAACGACAAGGACGTCTACACCCTGACTTGGGTCGGTGATGCGACTACGGCTACCACATTTGCTGCATCCACCGCAGCTGATGTTGCCAATAACGTCACTTACGGCCATGCATTCGGCCGTCTGGAAGGCTCCTTCGTCCACACTGCAAAGCTGGCATTCATCAAGGTTTCTTCCCTGAATGGCGTAGCCATGATGAAGACCAACGATAAGGTATACAGCGGCAACGATCTCTCCCTGTCCGAGTCCACCAAGTTCGTGGTCAAGAGCGCTGGCGGCGCTGTCACGGCCTACACCGGCTACACCGCTCTGCCCGCACTGACTGCCTCCTACGTTGACTATCTCGATAACGACGGCGACGGCTTCGCTGACATCGTCTACATCGGCAAGGCAGTCTTCGCGGCTGACAATGTCACTGGTTGGGTTCTGAAGTGGACGCCGTTCAACTGGGCAAATGGCTATGACCTCATCACTGTCTACGTCGACGGTGAGCCTGTCACGGTCAATGTCAAGCACGAAACCATCGTGACTGACGTTGATGCCAACGGCGTAGCACTGCGTCCGGGCCTGTACACCTTCAAGACGCAGGTCGATGCCAATGGCGTGACCTACTCTGAGGTCTACATGATCGACCAGAACGCAAGCAACTGGATGGGCGAAGCTGTTGAGTCCTACAGCAACGATGCGACCGCCATCAAGGTCAAGGATGCCACCGGCTACACGCAGACCATCGGCCTGACCGACGTTGTGATCTACAACGTCCTGGCGGACGGCACTGTCGTCAAGGCTGACGCTTCCTGCATCGCTGCGGGCGACTACATCATCTACTCCAAGGTTTCCAGCAAGAACAATGCTCCGTACGCGGTGATCTACGTCCTCGACAAGACCATTCCGTACTAATTTGAGATTTTCTCTCTGAAACCCCAAAGCAAAGAGGGGGCCCCACAAGGGGCCCCCTTTTCTGCACACTTGACAAACCGCAAGAACCTGCTATAATAAAAATAGCCCAAGGCTCCGCGACAAGCGGTTTTGCCTCTGGGTTGCGAAGGAAACTAGATCAAAAGATCAAGAAACCGTCACTGTGCAGAGTGGCGGTTTCTGCCTTTGATGCGGATGGTGATCGTGAATCCAAAGATATGGAACGTGATCGTAATCGGCATCTTATCACCTCCTTTACGAGGTGAGACAAAACCGCCTATCGCTGTGTTGGAGCCTCAGGGGTTCAAAAGAACCATAACTATCCTACCAGACCAGTCGAAAAATGTCAATCTGTGCCGGTTTCACCCGCTTGACAAACTGGTGAAAGCTGATATAATGAAAATGACCCAAGGCTCCGCGACAAGCGGTTTGCCTCTAACTAAGAGAAAGCGTCATGAGTCAAAGCTCAGGAAACCGTCACTTGGCAGAGTGGCGGTTTCTGCCTTTGATGCGGATGGTGATCGTGAATCCAAAGATATGGAACGTGATCGTAATCGGCATCTTATCACCTCCTTTACGAGGTGAGACAAAACCGCCTATCGCTGTGTTGGAGCCTCAGGGGTTCGATTGAACCAAAATTATTCTACCAGACCAGTCGAAAAATGTCAATCCATGCGGCCGTTTCCGCGCCCTTGACAAACCGCAAGAACCTGCTATAATAAAAATAACCAAGGGCGCCTCGACAAGCGGTTGTCCCCGGTTAAGTGCTAGTCAAAGAAAACACATATAGCGTTTCGAAACCGTCACTTGCCAGAGTGGCGGTTTCGCCCGTTAATGCGGATCGTAATAGTCAATCCAAGAATATGGAAAGTCAATGTGATCGGCATCGGAACACCCCCTTTACAGAGGATTCCGGGGAAAACCGCCCGTCGCTGTTTTGGCGCCCTTGGGGTTCAAAAAGAACC